>Ga0310695_10000135_pt1 | contig 193595 bp, 157 predicted proteins | sample RumenRJG_04DNA_FD_203882 | JGI IMG/M metagenome (GOLD analysis project Ga0310695, IMG submission 203882) | Bovine rumen microbial communities from Lethbridge, Alberta, Canada - RJG_04 (v2) (version 2) | ecosystem: Host-associated > Mammals > Digestive system > Stomach > Rumen | place: Canada... | reverse complement strand
CAAAGGCTATGCGGCAGGCTATGGCCAACCTGAATGGCAATGGAATGCGGAGATCTCAAAGAATATCGGTGCCTTCAATTTAAGTGTTAAGGTTCATGACATCCTGAACCAGACCCGGAACCTTACGCATACTGTAACCGCCAACTATGAGGAGGATTCCTATCGGCTCATAATGGGAAGGTACATTCTCTTCGGTGTGAAATGGAACTTCGGCAAGATGAATGCCACCCATAGTGCACGGGCACAGCAGGCGGCGTTCAATATGGTGTTTTAGGGTTGCCAAATGCCTTTTGACTTCATTTTTGTCCTTTCTCAGAGAAAGTTGCTAAATCAGAGAAAGTTGCTAAATTTGTAGGACTAATACGACTGCCCATGAGAGTTGAGGGACATAAATTGATTGCCGAGTGTACGGCCTACGATTTCAAGAGTGAGCTGGAGCGGAAGAAGATCCGCGACTGGTTGAAGAGCATCAGCGCCTATGCCAATACGGAAGGCGGCTCGCTCTTTTTCGGTGTGCAGAATGATGGCACTGTCGTAGGGCTGGACAATCCGCAGAGCGTGGCAGACTTCATCAGCGAGAAGGTCAATGCTCACCTCGACCCTTTGCCTGAATGGTCTCTCATCCCCCACGAAATTGAAGGTAAAGCAGTCATTGAGGCCGCCGTAAAAGAAGGTAACCAGACGCCTTACTACCTCAATCTGGACGGGACCAGAAAGGCTTATATCAGAAGTGGAAACGAGAGTGTTCCGACGGAGCCTTATCAACTGGTGAATCTCATTCTTAAGGGGACGAATACTACCTGGGATGCTGTTGTAACCCGCGAGCGAGTGGAGGACCATTCTTTCACGATGCTTGCCAAGGCGGTTCGGGAGAGGACAAAGACCCCCTGGGAGCCGAAGCTGCTGGAGTCTTTCGGCCTTGTGACCGCAGACGGATTCCTGACCAATGCCGGACTGCTGTTTTCTGACGATTGCGACGTTTTCCAATCCCGGGTGTTCTGCACCAAGTGGAATGGCCTGGAGAAGGATGATGCCATCAATGACTCCGAGTATCGCGGGAATCTTCTGTATCTCCTGCAGATGGCCACCAGCTTTGTGAAGGCGAACACGGCGAAGCGTTGGTACAAGCTGCCCAGTTATCGGCTTAACTTCCCCGAATATGCAGAACGCGCCATAGAGGAAACGTGCATCAACCACCTCATTCACAGAGATATGGCCGTCAAAGGAAGCGAAGTCCATATCGACATCTATGATGACCGGATTGAGTTCTATTCTCCGGGCGGTATGTTGGACGGAACGCGTATCCAGGACCAGGATTACAGGAAGGTGGCGTCCAAACGTCGCAACCCTATTCTGGCGGAGGTGTTCTCTCAGCTGGACTATATGGAGAAGAGAGGCAGCGGTCTGAGGAAGATTGTCAGCCGAACGGAGAGCCTTGCGGCCTACACCAAAGACAAGACGCCGTATTTCCGGTCTGATTCTTCTTCCTTCTTCACCATCATTCCCAATGTGAATTATGGGCTGACTGATGCTGATTTCCAGCGGATTATCGATGCTAACGGCGGCAAAGACGAAACCATCGAGCGGTATCCGGAGATTGGTGTAGGTGATTTGGGTAGTACTACCAAAAAACTACACAAAAAAACTACACCAAAAGACTACACCAAAACTACACCGAAACTACACCAAAAACAGCTTGGTACCACGTCTCAGCTGATTATCGACACCTTGACAGATGATCCTTTGGCAAGTGTGGAAAAGCTTGCCGCATTAGCTGGAATTTCGCCGGATGGTGTAAAGTGGCAACTGGGCAAACTGAAACGGGACGGGTATATAAAGAGAATAGGCAGTAACCGTTCAGGCTCCTGGAAGGTGCTTGTCAAGAAATAAAGTCCGAAGCGGATTATTCTTTACCTGGCCTTAGCCTATTAAACCTTTGGCGCGGAGCATTTCCCGCTGGTGGTTATCCATAAACGCCCGCCAGTCCGGGAGCCCAGACATGAATTTGGTGCGCTGCTGGACAGTGCCTTTGATGTCCAGAATCAGCTCTCTTCTTCGGAATAGTATGGCTCCAGGGCTCTGACATAATCGAACAAGCGGCGGAGACACTCCTTCTTGCAATACTCGCCGAAATTGTTCTTGCAGATTCCGCCTGTATAGTAGATTTGTTTGCTCAGGTCTCCGCCTTGCTCAACACGCAGGAAAGCACCGATGGCCATGATGAAATCGACGGCGCTCTCCTCGGTAATTTTGTCGCCTTTGAACTTGATTTTGCTAAGAAGGCTTCGTCCACTTTGTCCAGCACGGACACCAGGCCGTAGTCGCGGATATACTTCTCAATGTGGAATTCACCGGCGTTGCTCATTGAATAGTTCTGGAACATCCGGTTGTAGATGTAGTCCTTGACGATTTTCACCTGGTCGCGGCCAAGGCGGTTGTTGTCGTTCTTCCAACCCATCAGTTGATTGAGCTGGGCACGGCGGGCTTGCATCATTTCAAGCGGCGTTACAATCATCTTTCCGTTCCGCTGGTTATAGATTTGCCCGTGTGGTGGAAGTTGGGTAAATTTGAGAATTTTTCATTTTTTCCCAACCTTTCGGGCGGGTTTTGCGTTATAGCTATGTAACCGCCCCGGAAACGGGTTTAGTTGAACAGTAAAAATATTGATACAATGACTTACTTTTGGAATCATTTCTTTGATGCGATAGTCCCCATCTGCATCTGTGTGGTACTTCCGTCGATAATTATCTGGCTGATTGGCCGGGTGAAGCAGAATGAGACGAACCGCAAGGCTGAGATCATGTTGAAGGCACTTGACAACGGTGCGAAAATCGATACCGACTTTTTCAAGAGCCAAAGCGGAAGCAAAACTATTAAGGAACGGTTGCTGGGCCGATTGACCGGTGCCTGCGTAACTGGCTTGCTTGGCGTGGCTGTCCTGGGCGTGGCCACCTATATGGCCTGTCGGCTTGATTGGTCCACCGATGACGACGTTATTATTCTCACAACCCTGCTGGGTGGAATCCTCCTGGCCATCGGCATTGCACTCTTCATCGTCTACTTCGTGGGCAAAAGAATGCTTGCAAAGGAGATGGAAGCCGAAGAGAAACAGATTGTCGAAGGAAAATAACGAATGACCCGGGAGCGGTTCATCTCCGAGGCGAGGGCGTGTCAGGGGCCGCTGCGGCGGTTCCTGGCATCGCTGTGCGGGGATGCCGCCCTGGCCGATGATATTGCGCAGGAGGCGCTGGTGCGGGCCTACGTGATGAGTGACCGCTTCGCGGGCCATTTCAAGGCCTGGCTGTTCCGGATCGCCTACAACTGCTTTATCGACAATCTCCGTCGGGTTCCTCCGCCGTCGGTAGATCTGAATGCTCCGGAGGCCCTGCACGTTGTCGACAAGGAAGAATCGGATGCCGCATTCAGACATGAGGACCTGAAACGGGCACTCTCCAGAATTCCTGAGAAGGAACGCGCGGCCATAGTCCTGCATTATTTCGAGGATCTGCCGGTCAAGGAGATAGCCGCCATCATGGACATCCCTGCCGGAACCGTAAAGTATTATCTGTCAGTTGGTCGCAACCACCTTAAAGAACACATTCGCTTATGATGGACATCGAACAATATCTTCGTGACAACAAACCGGAAATGCCGGAAGAAGGGCAGTTCCTGGTAGAAACCAACGCCCGCCTCTGCAACGTGGAAGGGGTGAAGAAGTGTGTCGATGAGGACCGGCACCGCGGACGGATGGCGCTGATTATTGCACTGGGTGCCGGGCTTGTGCTGGGCTGCCTGGTCACGTTGTTGGTGCTATTCTATCCGCTACCGTCCATCGAGGTATACTCATCGGCCATTGCCAAAGTCGTGGCCGGACTACAGGAATGGAAGGTGTTTCTGATTGCCATTATTGCCGGATGCGCCATTGCCCTGGGCGTGGTGTTTATGAGCAGGAAGAAGGAGGCGCTGTAATTCATACCTATATTTAATAGGAATAACCGAAGATTTATAGAAAAATAATTGCGTAGCTAAATATTTTAGTTATATTTGCAAAAAAATTAGCTTCGCTTATGAAACGCCTGACCAAGAAAGAAGAGATTATCATGAACCACTTCTGGGAGAAGGGGCCGTTGTTTGTGAGGGAGTTACGCGAACTTTACCCTGAACCCAGGCCGCATTTCAGCACGCTGAGCACGCAGGTGCGTACGCTCCAGGAGGAAGGATTCATTGACCATAAGTCCTATGGTCCCACCTACCAGTACTTCGCCAAGGTAACCAAGGAGGAGTACAAACAGAGGTCTCTTATCGGTCTCATCGACAAGTATTTTGACAATTCCTACCTGAGTGCCGTATCGGCCCTGGTGAAGGAGGAGAAGATTACTGTCGAGGAGCTGAAGGAACTCATCGATCTGGTTGAGAAAGGTGAACAGAAATGATGGAATTCCTCATATATGATGCTAAGGTAGCGCTTGCGCTGCTGGTGTTCTACCTGTTTTATCGTTTCCTTTTGAAAAAGGAGACGTTCCACCGGCTCAACCGGGCAGTGCTGGTAGGAACGGCTGGGCTCTCGTTTCTGCTGCCGCTGTGCATCATTACCATCCATAAGCCGATCGAGGTGGCGCCCGTGGCTCCTGAACCGGCTATCGTGGCAACGGAATTGCCGGCTCAGGAGCTAGTACCGCTGCTGGAACCCGCCGTTCCCTGGTGGCCGACAGCCCTCACTCTCCTGTTCTGGGCGGGAGTGGCTTTTGTGCTGGCAAGGGTGACTCTCTCCATCCTCTCCATCGTGAGGATGATCCGTCGGGGGCGGCTGGCCCGGGAAGAGGATGGCTGTAAAATCATTGTAACGGAGCGGGATATCGACCCGTTCAGCTGGATGAAATATATTGTCCTGTCCGGAAAAGATTGGGAGGCACCGCATGCGTCCATCCTCGCTCATGAGAAGGCGCACATCGACCTTGGGCATTCCCTTGAAGTGCTTCTGGTGGATATCCTTTCGGCCCTGCAGTGGTTCAACCCGGCCATCTGGATGCTCCGCGCCGACCTTAAGGAACTGCACGAATATGAGGCAGATGACGCTGTTCTCCGCACCGGGACCAACATCAAAGAGTATCAGTATCTATTAATAAGAAAAGCTGTCAGCAAGAGCGGCTACTCAGTTGCCAACAGCTTTAATCACAGTATCCTTAAAAATCGAATTACTATGATGTCAAAATCCAAATCCCCTCTCGTGAGAGGGCTGCGGGTGCTCTGGATGCTCCCGCTCGTGTGCCTGGCCATCGGCCTTCAGGCAAGGACTGTCTACGTCCCAACGGACAAAGGTAACGAAAATAATCCAAAGAAGGGAATCCTCGAAGAAATTGTTGTCGTAAAGTATCCGGATGCGTCCCTGCCAACCGTAACAAAGGAAGAGCATTTGTACCAGCTTCCGGAAGTGAATGGTCTCGTTTCTATTGAAGAAGTAGATACCCCGCCGATCTTTAGTTCCGGCTTTGGCAAATGGCTGAATGCCAGAATAATCTACCCGAAAGAATGCACTCACGAAGGCACGGTGCAAATTAGCTTCGTAGTGGACGGAAACGGCAAGGTGGGCCATATATCCATCTTACAGGGTGTATGTGACGAACTGGATAACATCGTGTCGAATCTGGTGCAGAAATCCCCGGACTGGCAACCTGCAACGAAAGGAGGCCAGGCCGTTGCAGTCAGGCTTATCCAACCAGTCGTATTCGGAATTCGCGGTCCGCAAAAAGAGGAAGGAAGCGAAAACAGTATTATGAATGTCACCACGGCAGCCTCCCTGCCCCGCTTCAATGGCGGGAGTACACAGGTATTCGACGAATGGGTAAGAGCAAATATATCCTATCCGGCAAAGGCCGCTGCCAACCATATTCAAGGAAGAGTTGTCCTTTCTTTCATCATTTCAGAAACAGGTGAGGTGAAGGAAGTTAAGGTTATTGAAGGATTGGACGAGGAGTTAGATGCCGAAGCCGTTCGCGTTGTGTCTTCTTCCCCTAAATGGACTCCAGCCATGAAGCAAGGAAAGCCGATGGCCACAGAATTGCTTTATACTGTTACTTTCACTTCGGAGTCCCAGACACGGGCCGTTATATTGAATGTCCGGGCCGATGGCAGCGTCGAAAGCGGCGGCAAGGTCTATGCGCCCGCACAGCTGAAGGAATTCATTGCTCCTCACAAGGCGGGAGAGCCGCAGACGACGGTGACCATTATGGCGGCGGACGATGTCCCCATGGGCGTTATCGATGACGTGAAAATGGAGCTGCGAAAATTAGAGTCCCTGAAGGTCAGCTATGCATCGGCCTCCGGCAAGGAGGGCGCCACCCGCTATATGCCTCCGCTTCCTCCCAGCCCGACAGCGAAAAAGGCGAACTATCCCGACGAACTGTTTCCCGGGGTGAAGCGCGAGAACATCTTCGTGGTGCGCATCAATTCTGCAGACAGGGTTTTCTTTGGAGATAAACCCCGTTCGGATGATGAAGAGATGCTTCGGGCGGGAAAAGAGTTTCTGAGAAAACGGGGGAATAAGGCTCTCTTCGCCCTCACGGTGGACAGAGGAGCCAGCTATGGCGCATACTCGCACATGCGGTCCTTGCTCTGGCAGATTTATGAAGAGGTCCGGGACGAGAAAGCGCACGAAGTCTATGGAAAAAGCCTGCATGAATTAACTACTGACGAACAGTCTCAGATAAATTGGATGGTTCCGATGAGCATTTTTGAAGCGGGTCCGAAAGGTTGAAGCTGCTTAAAATACTAGCCACTTAATACTGCCACTGACTCATAATGAGAGGGTGGCAGTATATGTATTCGGGAATGCTCTTAAAGGCGGATGGAGACATCGCACCGAAATCGGCCTTGTTATCATCGTTCGCCAATTATACCAGCAACTTGTGGAACACCAGTTCCGCAGATAAGGAATCCTGTCCAGGCTCAGCAGCGGTTCATCCAGCACATCCCAATGAGTGTCCCGGAATAGCTGCGATATAGGGCCTCCACTGAAGCGGTGTCCCCATGTTTACAGCCATCCACGAGTTGTCTTTTGTCCATGCAGCCTTGAGCCTATTTTAATTATAGACTGCAAATGTCTCATTCTATTGCCGTGAGAGCAAGAAAAACAAAGATGGATTAGCACCCATTGAACTGGTCATTATCCTGAATACACGGAGGTGTTTCATCCAACTCCCAAGGAAAGATGTGGCACTTGAAGAGGTGGTGGAATTAATGTAACATATGCCTGCAAGGATGGGGAGCATTTGTAGGTATTAAAAATAATTCCTATATTTGCAAAGAACAATTAACGTCAATATTATATGCCGGAAATGTTTAGGTTCTTTGGATTCTCGTTCTTCTTCTACAGCAAGGAGCACGACCCGCTTCACGTTCATGTTGAAGGGAATGGAGGGATGGCCAAGTTCGAGTGGAATGGGACGGAGTTCGCCATTGTTGAGCGTCACGGCATCAAGGCCGGTGACTTTAAGAAGATCAAGGCGGTTATTGATGAAAATGCCGATATTATTATCGCCCAATGGAACAAGCATTTCAACCAGTAAAAGGAGGTGAATTATGAAGATTACAGAAATATGGTTCAGTGGCGACCAGATATTTGGCCGTGATGAGAAAGGAAAGGTTTACAGCCAGTCCCTGCTCTGGTATCCCAGGCTCAAAGAGGCTTCGCCAGAGGAGCGTAAGAAGTTCTCTTTTGGTTTTGATGGAATCCACTGGCGGAATCTGGATGAGGACATCAGCTTCGAGAGTTTTGAGTATGAAGATGCACAGCCTTCGGCGATGCAGCGGTTCTTCCTCACCCACAAGGAAATCAATGTGGCGGAATTTGCCCGTTCTATCGGAATGAACGCCACACTGCTGCGGAACTACATCAATGGTTTCAAAAAACCTTCCGCGGAAAGAGAGAAAGCCATCCTCGCACACATTCACAGCCTGGGGAAAGAATTGATGGCCGCAAATTTCTAAAAGGAAGTGCAACGGCTTCCATAAGAATATATACGCTTTTCATAGCAATATACGTCTCGTCAAGATGAACAAATAGCGAACTACTTCTTCCTACGATAAATACAGGGGGCGCTGCCCCCTCACCCCCCCCAGACCGTCTTAAAAGTAAGTTTTTCAACTCCTTGAGAGTGCGATTATCGCGCTCTCTTTGTGTTTTGTCCGATTCCTGCCAGATATGCGATTCTCAGCGAGTTGTTTGTGATATACCGCTTCGATCTATGGTGTGTAGGGGTTTCCCGCCCGCTATTTCGCCATTCCTGCCATCAGTTCGTCCATTGTTCGCAGATTCATTGCCCGTCTCAAGTTGTATGAGAGACAGTACAGCGCCATCTCGCCCTCCGTCTTGAACATCCTTCTGAGCAGGAAGAAGCTTTCGCCTACCGTCCGTTTGATGGTTCCAAAAGGATGTTCTGACAAGCACTTCCTATTGTCCATCTTCTTTTCATCCATCTGAAGTTTGAAGCGTACAACCTTCTTTTCCTGCCGCGTCACCTTCGACCTGGGTGTTCCGTCATCGTTCTTGTCATCCTTCTTACACCCGCCAACCTTCTTGAGCAGACAGTCCTTGGAGAAGTCCGCCTCCTTGAACTTGGCCGTGGTGCACTTGGCTTTGCAACGCTTGCAGGCAAGTTTGTTGCAGTATCGGATATTCCCGTTCTTCTTCACCGACTTGGGCCGGAGGATTTCTCCTTGAGGACAGATGACCATGTTGCGTTCTGCATCCCTGACAAAGTATCCCTCGTGAGCCTTGGCTATCATCTCCTCCAATGTCATCTTGGCTATATCAGAGTCGGTGGCCTCCCGGTGATATGTCATAACCTCTTCTACGCGGGCATCGGAGAGGATGTTCTCCATACATCTAGGAACTATTCCCGCATGAAGGCAGGTCTTGATGTCTTCCGGTTCCGTACTGATGCGCTGCTCCTCCGTTACCTCTGTCTCCTCATAGTCATACGTTATATCAACCACGGAACTGCCGTCATTCTGGATAACGTTGGGGATTATCCCGTTCTCAAGAGCCTTCGCCATATCCTGAGGATCGTGATAGCCTTTATCAGCCGTCGCCTCCAGTATGTCAATATTCAGGTCTTCCTTGACTTCCTGGGCTACTCCGGTCAGCAGACCGTGATCGGTAGGGTGGTTGGTCATCTCGAACCCCGCTATCAGGTGGCTCTCAGCATCTACCGCAGTCTGTGCATTGTACCCGACTCCGAACCCGTTGTTCTCCTTCATCAGTTTGGCGTCCGGATCTGTCAGGGACAGTTGACCGGCACCAGTCTCTTCAAGCTCTTTGAGATAACCTTCATACCGCGCCTTCCTTTCCTGAAGTTTCGCTAACTTTTCCTCAAGTTCCTCACGACTGAGTTTGCGACCCTCCTCTTCTCCATCGCTTTCTTCCAAGGCTGCCAGATATTCATCAATGTGCGAGTCTAATCGCTTCAACCTGTCATCCAACTTGCTCAGCGTGAAGTTCCTGTCCTTGGAGTTCACAGCCTTGAACTTGCTGCCGTCTATCGACACATAGTCCAGTGAGAACATATTCAGATTCAGACAGAACTTATTGAACTCTCGGAACATCGGCTTCATGCACTTGATATTCTTCTTGCGAAACGCAGACAGTGTGTTGTGGTCCGGTGTAAGCTTGCCGGTCAGCCACATCACTTCTACGTTCACCTTGCACTCGCGCTCCATTCTTCTGGATGACCGTGCTCCGTAGAAGTATCCATATATCAACACCTTCAGAAGGTCCCTGGGATCATAGGATGGACGGCCCATCTCTCTTGACTCGACTCTCTGGAAGTTCAAAGCTGCCAAGTTCAACCGTTCCACAAATGCATCTATCAAGCGCACCGGGCTGTCTTCGGACACATATTCGTCCAAGCTTTCCGGGAAAAGCAGAACCTGATCTCTATCAATACCCTTTTTGAATGCCATAACTTGTTATCTATCTAACTGACAACAAGTTACGAAAAATTTCCGAGACTACAATGGATTATTTTGATTTATTTCATCCGCCCTTTTCGAGCCTTGCGATCATTGTCGCCAATGGACTATCCGTCAATCAGATACTTTTAAGACGGTCTCCCCCGCGGCTCCCGGGCTTGTATGTTCCTCCGGAACACGCCCTCTGTCGGCGCTTTGCAAAGCGGCGGTGTATGACTCCCACAAATTGTTGCCCGAGTGCTGTCATGGGTCCAAGAAGTGGGACGATGACAGCAGTGCCACAATCATGACAAGGTTTACAACAATGCAACCCGTCATGTCCGGCCCCGACCGGACATCTTTGTGCCAAGGTCCATCCGTTGGACCCTCAGGCAGGTTTTTTCTGTCCTATTCCATAAGGGTGCGGGGACCGGCGTTGTTTCTGTGTTACGTTTCTGCTCCCGCCGTGTTAGTATAGTAGCGGCACGAATGATGCTGGTATGCAGGGGCAATGGCAAAAGATTATCTGACAGATGCTTTCATACGGCTTCGGCAGAAGCTGAAGGTGGTTTCCGGAAGGATGCTGCCTGATGCGGCGGACGCAGAGGACATTCTCCAGGAAAGCTTCGTCAGGCTCTGGCAGCGCCACTATCCGCTGCAGTCGGAAAAAGAGGCCGATGCGCTGCTTGCAAAAACGGTCCGCAACGCCAGCCTTAATGAGCGTCGGAGAAAGCGCCCAATCCCCCTTGAAACAGATATGGCCGATGACCCTCCGGACCAGGTCGACAAGGAAAAGGCCTACGAACAGATGCATCGCAAAATGGAGGCCCTCCTTACAAAAACACAGCAATATATATTGGAAGAGAAAGAATACGGCGGGCGGACGCTGGAGGACATCGCCAGGGAACTGAACATGGCGCCAACAGCGGTGAGAATGCAACTTTCCCGCGCCCGTAAAACCCTTAGAGAAGCGTTGAAAGATGACCGATAAAGAGAAATACACAGCCCTGATGCAGCGCTACTGGGAGGCCGAAACCACGCCGGAAGAGGAGCGTGAGCTGGCCCTGTATGCCGCCGGAACGGACAGTCCGGACTTCGCGGAAATCCGGGGCGTTCTGGGATACCTGGCCATCGGCAGGGAAAAGAAAGTCCGGAGGGCAAGGACCGTCCGCATGTATTCCCTGGCGGCAATTGCGGCCAGCCTTGTTGCGGTGACGGTTGTCGGCCTGCATCGCGGACACCACGCAGACCAGTACTCCCGCCATGCTTACGGCGAATTTACCGCTGACCCAGACGTGATTATGCCCGCCGTAGACGCCTCCCTGGCCAATTTCTTTGGCGAGACCTCTCCTGCCGAAGCCAACCTTATTGACATGTTCAAGCGATGAAAAAGACAGTTCTTACCCTCGTGGCGCTTCTCCTGCTGGCCTTCACCGCATGGGCTCAGCGGGACCTCGCATGCTACCCGGTGTTCCAGGGGAAAGTGGTTCCCGGGAAGCAGATGGTGGTGACGGAAGTGAGCGGCAGCAGCCTCGCCGCCTACAAACTGCATTACTACCGGGGCGTGAGCTTCCAGGCGCCGGAAGCGTTGACCCGGCAGGTAGCCGCCCTGGTTGAGGCCGATGCCGAAGCCGCCTCCACCAAGGAAACGGAGAAAGTGGGAGGCCTGCTCACCTACGCGCTGGTGCAACCGGCATCGTCCCGGAAAACGAACCGTTACCTCTGCTATCAGGCGCGGCGGATGGAAGATGAGTGGAAAGTGACACTTCTCTATCTTGAGGGCCCTGCCACCGTGGAAGACCTGAGAAACATGTTTGACAAACAGTAATTTACGCCATGATTAAGAAAATCGTTCTGATGCTGGCCGCAGCGCTGGCCATGTGCCCGGCTTATGGGCAGACGCCGGATACCACATCCACGGTTGTCGGCCGGAAACTCAATTTTGAAGCGCCTATTTTCGGCCTTTCAAAACGGGACCTCAAACCCTCCTGGTCCGTTGTGTTCCTTGACGAGGTGTCGCTGGGGCTCCATTACATGCCGGGAGCGCCTGCGGAGATAAAATCCGCCGGAATCTTTGCCGAGCTGTTCCCGCTGGCTTTCCGCTACCGGCCCTGGCGGGACGGGAACGTATTCTCCGCCGGCCTGCTTATCGGCACAACCATGAACGGGTTACGGAAGGGATATGCGTTTGCCGATAACGGAAGCATCGTCCCCATGCCGACAACGTGGAAAAAGGATTGGTCCTATTATACCTCGCTCGAAATCGGCCTCCAGATAGGCTATGTGAAGGAGTTCGGCGACTGGAAAGCGGGCGCCTTTGTGATTCCGGCCTATGCGCACACGCTCATCGGCAACCAGTACAGCCTTCAGGAGGCACCGGGAATCAACCACATTCACAACATGCAGGCCAACCACCGGTTCCAGCTCGGTTTCAAGGCGGGAATCTGGTATAACGACATTGGCGTGAGCGTAGGCTATCGGCCGGCTATCTGGAAACGCAACGGCCCCGTCCCGCTCTACCCTTCTCTCCAAGTGGGGATTTCGCTGAGGTATTGAATTTCCCGCGCAAATAAAAGTACGTGGCTGAAGAATCACCGTCTCGAAGGGGAGCCGGAGAATCACAACAAATAAGTTGTGAACCACTAAGGATCAATGTAAAAGTGCTGTCATTGGTCCAAAGAATGGGACGATGACAGCGGTGCCACAATCACGACAAGGTTTACAACAATGCAACCCGTCATGTCCGGCCCCGACCGGACATCTTTGCGCCAAGGTCCATCCGTTGGACCCTCCGGACAAACTTTGGCATAAAAATACGCACAACAAGGCGGTTTTTTATTAACTTCGCATGTTAAAACGAGCGACCATGCAAAAGGTTAACAAGAAAACAAGAAAGGTACTCCTTTGGACCGCCGTCATCCTTGTGGGGGTGGGCTTTCTCATTAATATAGTGGCCAGGCAACAGCTCAGGAGCGCCCTGAACGCCATCCCTGGTGCGGAGGTGCAGGTGAGCAGGGTCCATCTTTCCTTGCTGGCCGGCAACGTGAATCTCCGGGACGTGGCGTTCACCCTCCGGGACACCACGGACGCCGGGCCGGACATTGAGGGAAACATCCAATCCCTCAAACTGCAGCACGTGCGCTGGTTCCGCCTGTTCAAAGGCGAGGCCCGGGCCAAGCGCCTGCTCATCCGGGAGCCCGTAGCTCGCATCCTCCTCAAAGCCCCCCAAAAAGAGGAACCGGACACCACCCGGCCACAAGAATCCTTCCTAAAAAAAGTCTCCCTTGGAGAGCTTAAAGTTGAAGGCGGAAATGTCCAGCTGCGCAGCAAGGCGGATTCCACCCGGGTCTCGGCACAGAAAATCGACTTCTCCGTGAGCGAGATTGCCATGAACCTGCCGGAGACCATTTTTGAATTCAACGACAGCACCTACCGCGTGGCGCTGGACAGCCTGGATTTCACGGACGCGCAGGGCCTTACCCGTTATCAGGTGGGTCATCTGGCCACCTACGACGCCGGCCCCATTGAAGCACAGGACATGCACCTGTATAACTGCGTCCGGCAGGAAGAGGTGGCGGAGCGCATGGGCAAGGTGGCGGCCATGTGGTTCGACGTCAAGCTGGACACCCTCTCCACCAGCGCCATCAACATCCCCCGCATGCTCAACGGCAAGCGCGTGGACATAGACAACATCCACATTGCCGGAACGGAAGCCACCATTTTCCAGGACGACCGTTACCCGCCGGCAGTCCCCTACGCCACCATGCAGGAGGGCATCAACGCGGTGAGCTGGCCCCTGCAAATCAAGCATGTGGACGCCCGCCTGGACACGTTCACCTTCATTTGGGAAACCACCCACATCAACCGCGGTGCCTTCCCCATGCAGGAGGTATGCCTGGATATCGCGTCCGTGAGCAACATGCCCGACAACGTAATGGAGCTGGCCATGCAGGTGGGGCGTCCCAACCAGGGCCGCGTGAACATGAACGTTTCCATCAAGAACGACAAACGGGAGACCACCAAAGGAGCCATGAAAATCCTGGGGCTGAAAGCCTCCAAGCTGGATTCCTTCACCCGGCCGCTCTTCGGGGCCACCGTCGAGGCCAATTTCCGGCAGATAGACTGCTCGTTCAAAGGCGACAAGGAACGGATGAGCTCCAACTTCTGCATGATATACGACAACCTGAAAGTGAAGGCCTGGGACGACGCCAACGCCCCCATCAAGTTTGTAGCGAAAAACAGCGGCTTCACCACTTTCCTGGCCAACCTGATGCTGCCCAAAGCCAATCCCGCCGTACCCGGAAAAGAGCCCAAACGGGTGCAGACCACTTTTGAGCGCAACCCCATGCAGCCCTACCCGGCCTACCTGGTCCAGGGCCTTACCACCGGCATGCTCCACACCCTGCTCCCCGGCGGCAAAGTCCACCAAACCAAAAAACAAAAACCCTGACGCAAGAATATGAAGAAAAGAAATGTCGGACGCCTGCTCCTGTGCGTCGTGGTCCTGGCCCTTTTGGGCGGATGCCTTTATTTGAACACCCTCATGCCCATCATTACGGGCTATGCCGCCAAGAACCTGGCGTCGGCCGTGTTTGTATCCGGACGCGACCCGCAGGACGTAGAGCAGTTGGACCTGAATTTCTCCTTCATCAAGTACACCCGAAACAAGGTGGACTATGAGCACAAGACCGTGAGGAGCCGTTTCCTGTGGGCCAGCTCCACCGCCGCCTTCCGGGAAGGGTACGGCGTCACCCTGCTCCGGGGAAAGGACAAGGAAGCCTTCCTGGCCCAGGCTTATCCGCTGCCCAAGGAACCGGACTATGAGGAAACCCTCCAGCAAGGGGATTCGGCAGAAATCGCTCGCCTTGAGCCCCTTGCCAAGGCCTTTGTGGACGACAAATCCTACAACGGCAACCCCTTCGCCTTCGTGGTCCTGCACAAGGGGAAAATCGTGGCCGAACGCTACGGGAAAGGCATTACACCGGAGACCAAGCTCCTGAGCTGGAGCATGGGCAAGAGCTTCACCAGCACCCTCGTGGGCATCATGGCCGACGACTCCCTGGTGAACGTGTACACCCCCATGGACATCCCCGAATGGCAGGGCGATGATCGCAAAAACATCACCATCAACGACCTCCTGCAGATGCAAAGCGGCCTGGAGTGGAACGAGGACTACGGCAACCGCTCGGACGTGAACCTCATGCTGCACCGGGAGGAAGACATGGGCCTCTACGCCCTGAACAAACCGCTAGAGCACGCCCCCGGCACCTTCTGGTACTATTCCAGCGGCACCACCAACATTGTGATGCGCTACCTCCGCAGTAAGTTCCCCAGCGACCAGGCGTTTCTCACCTACCAGCGGGAACGCCTCTTTGGCCCGCTGCGCATCGACAACCCCATCTTTGAACCGGACATGAGCGGCACCCCGGTGGGCTCCTCCTACCTGTACGCCACCGCCCGGGACTTCGCCCGTTTTGGCCAGATGTACCTGGACGACGGCTGCGCTGGCGGCCACCGCATCCTGCCGGAAGGCTGGGTGGACTACACGGTAACGCCCGCCTCCGCCAGCGCGGGCCGCTACGGCGCATTCTTCTGGCTCAACCGCTGCAAAGTGTGCCCGGACGTACCGGAAGACATGTTCTCCTGCAACGGCCACGACGGCCAGCAGATTTACATGATTCCGTCCAAGGACCTGGTGGTGGTGGTCCTGGGCTACTCACCCAAACACTGCATAGACTTCAACGCCCTGCTCAAGGACATTATCCAGACCATTGACCATGGAGAATAAGGAATTCACATCCAATGAACTCACGCAGTACAAGAAAAACTTCAACGAGAAGGACTTCTGGAAAAAGCTGCGCCGAATGGCCTACAAAGTGGGTTCCAAGATGATTTACTACGCCCTGGTGCTGTATTATACCTTCACGGACGAGAATACGCCCGCCCGGTACAAGGCCATCATCGCCGGAGCCCTGGGCTACTTTATCCTGCCCGTGGACCTGATTCCGGACTTCTTCCCCTTCACGGGCATGGTGGATGACTGGGCCGCCCTGGTGGCCGCCGTCACCTACGTAGCCACGGCCATTACCCCGGACATCAAGGCCCGGGCCCAGCTCAAACTGCAGGAATGGTTCTCCAACCCGGATTTGGGCGACCTCCGCTAAACCAGCGGCAATAATTCGGCAAACGTGTCGATGACATGGTGCGCACCCGCGGCAAACAGCGCCTCGCGGTTGGAGTTGCCGTACGTAACCCCGCAGGTCCAGGCGCCCGCGCCCAGCCCCATTTGGATGTCCACGGGCATGTCGCCCACCACCAGCGCCTCCGTGGCCGGCACGTTCAGTTCTTCAAGGGTTTTGAGCACCGGTTCCGGATGCGGTTTGGCACGCATAACATCATCGGCACCAAGCACATACGTAATATATTGGCTCAGGCCCATGCTCTCCAGGAATCCGTGCAGGGAGTTGGATTTGCGGGACGATGCCACGCTGAGCGTGACGCCCTTCGCAGACAGCGCCGCCAGCGTTTCCCGCACCTGGGGAAAGACAGCCGGCACAATCTGCGTGCGCAGCTCCTCAAAGATTTCCCGGTAGGTCTTCACCCAAACGGGCAGCGTCTCCCTGGGCAGGTCCGGATACATCTGCAGCAGGCCCTCCTCCAGGATAAGGCCGATGGTAGCGGCGATGGTTTCCTCGTCTTTTATAGGGTACCCCATGCGGCGCATGGCTTCCTCGTTGGTACGGATAATCAGTTCACGGGTGTCGGCCAGGGTGCCGTCGAAATCCAGAATCACAAGTTTTTTCATGGGCGCAAAGTTAGCATTTCTTTTGCGAAAGTCGGCCCAAATCCGTAACTTTGAACGTTTGAACCATTATAATTGCTATGAGTCAACTCCACGTTATCGACCACCCCATGGTCCAGCACAAGCTCACGATCATGCGAATGAAGGAAACCGGCTCCAAGGATTTCCGCGAACTCCTGAAAGAAATTGCCCTGCTCATGGGATATGAGCTCACCCGGGACATTGCCCTGGAAGATGTGACCATCGAAACGCCCATCTGCCCCATGGTCGCCAAGCGCGTGAGCGGCCGCAAACTGGCCATCGTCCCCATCCTGCGCGCCGGTATGGGCATGGTAGACGGCCTGCTGAGCCTGCTGCCCGTGGCCAAGGTGGGTCACATTGGCCTTTACCGGGACGAGGAAACGCACAAACCGGTGGTTTACTTCTGCAAACTGCCCAAGGACATCGAAGACCGCCTGGTTATCCTCACGGATCCCATGCTGGCAACCGGCGGCAGCGCCTGCGACGGCATTGCCATGCTCAAGGAGCGCGGCTGCAAGAACATCCGCCTGATGTGCCTGGTGGCCGCACCGGAAGGTATCGCCAAAGTCCAGCAGGAGCATCCGGATGTGGATATTTACGTTGCCGCGGTAGATGAGCGCCTGAACGAGAACGCCTACATTGTTCCGGGCCTGGGAGACGCCGGCGACCGCATCTTCGGCACCAAGTAAACATGAATGCCCATAGGCTGCTTCTTCTGGGAGGCATGCTGGCCCTGGCCTGCTCCCCCCGGCCGTCGCTCTCGTTGCATTACGGAGAGCCGGCGGCTTTTTTTGAAGAGGCTCTTCCGCTGGGAAACGGGCAGCTGGGTGCCATGGTATACGGCGGCACGCAAACAGACCGTATTTCCCTGAACGACATTACTTTATGGACCGGCGAGCCCTTCCGGGACACCGCCGCCCCGGCCGCCTGGCTGCCGTTGGTACGCAAGGCCCTGGAGCAGGAGGACTATCGCAGGGCCGATGAACTGCAACGGCACCTGCAAGGCCGGAACAGTAGCAGCTACCAGCCGCTGGGTTCCCTGGAAATCGGCTACCCGGAAGGCGCGCAAATAACAGACTACCAGCGCGCTCTGGACCTTTCCCGGGCGCAGGCACAAGTTTCCTACCGCCGAGACGGGAAAACCTTCACCTGCCAGTACCTGGTGAGCGCCCCGGATTCCGTGATTGTGCTCCGCCTGCGCAGCGAAGCCCCCATCCGGGCCACCCTCCGCCTGCATTCCCCGCAGCCGCATACCCTGCTGGCAGACGGCCATGCCCTTCTTGCCGATGGTTACACCTACAGCGCGGAGCACGGCATCCACTTCCGCACCACCCTCCTGTGCGAGGAAGCACGGGCCAGCGGCGACGCCCTGGTGATTGACGGTCCCAAGCAGGCGCTGGTAATAATAGCCAACCGCACCAGTTTCAACGGCTTTGACAAAGACCCCGTGCTGGAAGGCCGGGAGTACAAGCAGGCTTCACTGCGCCTGGCGCAACAAGCCGCCGCCAAAGGCTGGCGCAAGCTCGAAAACGCCCACACAAAAGACTACAAGGCCCTTTTTGACCGCGTGCAGCTGAGCCTGGGCGCCACGCCGGACAGCATCCGTGCGCTTCCCACGGACCGGCAGCTCCTGCGCTACGCGGAAGGGGAAGCGAATCCGGAACTGGAAGCCCTGTATTTCCAGTATGGCCGATACCTGCTCATTGCCAGTTCCCGCACGGGAGGCGTTCCGGCCAACCTGCAAGGACTGTGGAACGAAAGCCTCACCCCGCCGTGGAGCAGCAACTACACCACCAACATCAACCTGGAAGAAAACTACTGGCCGGCGGAAAGCACCGCCCTGCCGGAGCTGCATGCCCCCCTCCTGGACTTCCTGCACAAATTGTCCCGAAACGGCAGGCAGACGGCGCGGAACTATTACGGGGTACAGGAAGGCTGGTGCGAGGCCCACAACAGCGACATCTGGGCCATGACCTGCCCCGTGGGAGAAGGCAGCGGAGACCCCTCCTGGGCCAACTGGAACATGGGGGGCGCCTGGCTGAGCACCCACATCTGGGAGCACTGGCTGTTCACCCGGGACCGGGAAGCGCTGGAACGTGACTATCCCGTCCTCAAGGGGGCGGCGCAGTTCTGCCTGGGTCTGCTAATCGAGAAAAACGGGGAACTTGTCACTTCCCCCGGCACCTCCCCGGAAAACCTGTTCCTGACCCCCGACGGGTACAAGGGCCGTACCGCTTATGGGGTCACGGCAGACCTGGCCATTGTCCGCGAGTGCCTCACCGACGCCGCCGCGGCCGCCCGTGAGCTGGGGGATACCGCCTTTGTAAAGCGGGTCGATGCCACCCTTCCCCGCCTGCGTGGCTACCACGTGGGCCGGAACGGTGCCCTGCAGGAATGGTACCACGACTGGGAAGAGCCGGAGCCCTGGCACCGCCATCAGTCCCACCTGATTGGCGTGTACCCCGGCCACCAGATTGCAGCCGGAACGCCCCTGGCCTTAGCCGCCCTCAAAACCCTGGAAATCAAGGGATTTGAAACCACCGGCTGGAGCTGCGGCTGGCGCGTGAACCTTTATGCCCGCCTCCACGATGCAGAAAACGCTTACCGCATGTACCGCCGCCTGCTCCGCTATGTGAGCCCGGACGGCTATACCGGGGAGGACGCCCGCCGGGGCGGCGGCACCTACCCCAACCTCCTGGACGCCCATCCCCCGTTCCAGATAGACGGCAACTTTGGTGGCACTGCGGGCGTGGCGGAAATGCTCCTGCAGTCCACGTCGGACCAGGTGACACCCCTCCCTGCCCTGCCCCAAGCCTGGCCAGACGGCTGGGTAAAAGGCCTCCGTACCCGCACCGGCCAAACCGTGGACATGCGCTGGAAAAACGGCCGGCTGACCCAATATACCGTACGATGATGAAAAAATTTGCAGCCTTCCTTGGAGCCCTCCTGGTCCTGGTGCACGCCAGTGCGCAGACCCCGGCCCAGCAATATGTGAACCGCCAGTCCCACAGCGGTGTGCTCAAGGACGCCGTGTGGGGCGCCCTGGCCGTCCACCGCGACGGACGCACCCTAGTGAGCCTGAATCAGAGCCGGCGCATGGTCCCGGCCTCCAACATGAAGCTGGTCACCACCGGCACGGCGCTCCACTATTTTGGTCCGGACGGCCGCTTCCGCACGGAACTCGGGTACACCGGAGAAATCAGGGATGGCGTGCTGGAAGGAGATGTGTACATTATCGGCCACGGGGACCCCACTCTGGGCACCCGGGACAGTATCGCCACCGACGTCGGCACGCTTTTCCGCCAATGGAAATCGTTACTCAAGGAAGCGGGCATCCAGGCCATCCATGGCCGGATTGTGGGCGATGGAACCGCCTTCGAAGGCAACCTGGAGCACCGCACCTGGGGGTACGATGACATTGGCACCTATTACGGAACCGGAACCAATGCGCTAAGTTTTTACGCCAACGCCATCGACTTTGCCGTGCGCGCAGCAACGCCCGGCGAACCCGCCCGGGTGGAGCAGACTTATCCCCAGACCCCCTGGCTGCATTTCCGGAACTACAGCATAACCGGGCCTGCGGGCACCGGCAACAGCCTGTACCTGTACACCACGGACCTGGCCCCGCATGCAGAGCTCCGCGGCTCTTTCGCCACCGACCGCAAGCCCAAGACCGAGCATTTTGCCAACAAGTTCGGAGCCCTCACCTGCGCCTACTACTTCCGGAAATACCTGCAGGACACCGGCTGGGAGGTCACTGGCAGCTATGCCGATGTGGACCGCAGCGGGCACATCCGCCCCGGCAGTTTCGTTCCCGAAGAAAAGGCCGGCGAGCCAACCGTGCTGGGCGAGACCGTATCGGCCCCGATAGCGGACATTGCCCGCATCACCAACGTACGCAGCGACAACTTCTACGCGGAAGCCCTGTTCCGCGCCATGGGCGAAGACCGTACCGGCGTGGCCCTCTTTGACAGCTGCCTGGTCGCTCAGCGCCAGGTACTTACGGAGCTTAGCGTAGACCCGGACGGCGTGCGTCAGGTAGACGGCTGCGGCCTGTCCCGCATGAACTACGTGTCGCCGGAATGGATGGTGGGCTTCCTGCAGGCCATGCAGCAAAGCCCCGCCTTCGGCGCCTTCCTCTCCTCGCTTCCCCACCCGGGAGAAGGCACCTTGAGCGCGCTCCTGCCCAGCCAGGCCGGCCGCGAACGCATCTGCATCAAAAGCGGCTCCATGGACGGGGTCCTCTGCTACTCCGGCTATATCCTGGCTCCGGACGGCACGCCCGAGGTTATCCTCTCCATCATGACCAACCACACCACAGCCACCCCCAAGGAGGTTCGCGCCGTTTTGGCCCACTTGTTGAAGCTATTAATGGAAGAAATTTAGTATCTTTGCGGGATACATGCGCAAGTACGTGTACATAGCGGCTTTTCTGATGGCGGCAACCTCCTGCAAGGTAGCCTCCACCCTTGCCGAAACCGCCACCGAACTCCTCCGCGGAGAAGTGGTGGCCCGTGCCGGCTCACACATCCTGCACCGTGAGCAGCTGGAAAGCTATATTCCCACCGGCGTTTCGCGGGAAGACAGCATTAATCTGGCGCACCAGTACATCAATGCCTGGGCAGAGGACCTCCTCTTGCTGGACATGGCGGAAGAACAGCTCTCGGAAGCGGAGAAAGACGTATCGGCAGAACTGGAAGATTACCGCCGGACGCTCCTGAAGTTCCGCTATGAGCAGCGCTACATCGAGCAGCGGCTGGACACCCTGGTCACCGACGAAGAAATTATCCGGTACTACAACGCCAACCCGGGCAAATTCCGCCTGGAACGCCCCATTGTAAAAGCGCGCTATCTCATTCTTCCCGCCGGTTCCAAAAAACTGAGCGCCCTGCGTACCCTCATTTCCTCGGACGACGAGAAAAGCGCCGCAGAGGCCGCCAACCTGTCCACCACCATCGCCATCAAATATGTGGATGCCGCCAACACCTGGCAGGATGCCCTTCTTGTGGCCCAGGACCTGGGCATGGACTACGGGAAAATGATGGCCTCCCTGAAAGGCCAGTTCGTAGAATGGACAGACGAGGGTAATGTCCTGCACCTGGCCTGCCTGGTGGATATGATTCCGGAAGGCCGCACGGCACCGCTGGAATACTGCACCACGCGCATCCGCGACCTCATCCTGAGCTCCCGCAAACATGTGCTGGAGCTCCAGCTGGAGCAGGACGTGCTGCAGAATGCCCGCAAGAACAAAAAATTAGTAATCTATTGAGTATGAAACATATCTTCCTGTCAGCCGCCGCTTTGCTGGCATGCCTTACGCTCAGTGCGCAAAAGTACAAGGGCATTGTGGACAAAACCGTTGCCGTCGTGGGCGGAGAAACCATCCTCCTGTCGGACATTGAGGCAGAGGTGCAGCAAATGCGCGCCACCGGCGCCGGGTCGGACCGGGACCTCCGCTGTGAAGTGCTGGAGAACATGCTGGACGCCAAGATTTTCCTGATGCAGGCCCGTATAGACTCCCTCACCGTAAACAACGACATGGTACAGGGCAACCTGGCACAACGCATAGACTGGTTCCGCACGCAGCTGGGCGGCGACGAAGAGATGGAAAAATACTTTGGCAAACCGCTGTACAAACTCCGCCAGGAATGGCAGAAAGCCCTTGAGGAGCAAAGCCTCACGGAGCAGGAGCGCATGGAGATTGCCGGCAAAATGCCGGAGGTAACCCCGCACGACGTAAAGCAGTACATGGACGCCACGGACCCGGAAGACCTCCCGGTGGTGCCCGTGAAGTATCAGCTGAGCCAGATTTGCCTGTATCCGGACCGCGAAAAGGCGGCCATGGCCGTGAAGGAGAAACTCCTGAGCCTGCGGGAACGCATCATGAACGGCGAAAAGTTCAGCACCCTGGCCCGAATCTACTCCGAGGACCCCGGCAGCGCCCGTCGTGGCGGCGAGCTGGGCCTGGCCTCCAAGTCCATCTTCTGGCCGGCCTTCTCGGATGCCGCCATGGCCCTGCGCCCCGGCACCATCTCCCAGATTGTGGAAACCCCGGACGGCTTCCACATCATTGAAGTCATTGAAAAGAAGGGCGATATGTTCAACGCCCGCCACATCCTCATCAAACCCCAGTACACGGCGGAAGACCGCGAGAAAGCCTTCCACAAACTGGACAGCCTGCGCAGCAAAATCCTGGAGGGGGAAATCAGTTTCACCATGGCGGCGCGCTTCTTCTCCGAGGACCCGGCCACCCGCACCAACGGCGGCCAAATGGCCGACCCTGCCACCGGGTCCGCCTACTTCGAGATCGACCAGCTCAAACCGGCCGATTATGCCGCCATCAAAGACCTGAAGGTGGGCGAAATCTCCGAGCCCGTGGAGTCGCAGGACAACGAAGGCTACCTGCAGGGCAGAACCGGCAACCTGGTGTACAAGGTTATCAAGATAGACAAGATTGTCCCCGCCCATACCGCCACCTTCGAACACGACTACACCCAAATTCTGGACAAGGTGAAGGAAATCAAGCAGAAGGAGGCCGTAGACGCCTTCCTGGCCGGGAAGGTGAAAGACACGTATATCATCATCGACCCGCTCTTCCACGAATGTGAATTCACCCGCGAGGTGTGGAATGCCCGTAAATAGTGCACCGCAGGCTTGTTCATACCATTTGCTGCTTGCTGTCGGCCCTGGCGGCAGCGGCCCTCTTGTATGCGCAGGAGCCCCAGAAAAAGAAGGGGGACGACGGGAAAGTGCACCTGATCAGCGCCCAAAGCGCCCAGCTCATTGAGGACAAAGACGGGCAGAGCTACCGCAAGGTCATCGGGCCGGCCCGCTTCCTGCACAACGACACCTACCTGCTGTGCGACACCGCCCTGTGGAACGTCAACACCAACATCATCGACGCCGTGGGCCATGTGCGCATTATCCAGGACCAGACGCAGCTGAGCAGCGAAACCCTGCAATACGTAGTGGACGACAACATGGCCCGATTCCGGGGTTCCCTGGTGCAGCTGGAAGACAAAGACAACAATACCCTCCGTACGCGCTACCTGGACTACAACACCAAGGACTCAGTGGCCATCTTCCAGGACGGCGGCGCCATGCGGGACAAAGACGGACAAATCATCGAGAGCCTGTACGGCACCTATGACTCCAAAGCCCACCTGTTCGTGTTCAACGACCAGGTGAACATGTACCTGGACACCACCTTTGTGAAAACCTCCCGCCTGGAGTACCGCAGCGACCTTTCCACCGCCTACTTCGGCTTTGCCACCGACATGTGGCAGGACGATAAAATGCTCAGCGCCAACGACGGCTGGTACGACCGCGGCCGGGAGCTCTTTTTCTTCCGCCGCAACGTGCACGTGCTCACGCAGGACCAGGAGACCTGGTCGGACTCCCTATATTATTACAGGACCGTGGGCGATGCGGACCTCCTGGGTCATGTGGAGCTCATGGACACCACGCGGAACGTCTTCGCGCTGGCCGGCAAGTTCCAATACACCGACAGCCTGTCACAGATTCGCATGACGCGGGAGCCCGCCATCATGTCCATCAGTGAGGAAAAAGACAAACGGGACACCCTGTATCTGGGCGGCGACCTGCTGCTCCTGCGGGGCATCCGGAAATGCGACATCCCCGAAGAATGGGAAAAGGATGCCCAGAAGCGCCTCTCGGACATTGCCGGAGACCCGGTGATGGAATACCGCAGGAAGGCCGCGGAAGCCGCAGCGGCAGCAGCAGCCAAAGCGGCGGAAGAAGCCGCCCTAACCGATCCCAACCGTCCGCCGACGCCCCCGGCGCAAGGCCAGAAAACCGGCAAGCCGGCCGATAAGCCGGCCGACAAAACGGCAAACAAACCCGCCGACAAGCCCAAGGCCGCGCCCGCAGACTCTCTAAAAGCGCAAGCGGACACCCTGCAGGCACCCGTAGACAGTTTAAAGGCACCGGCAGACAGCTTGAAGGTGCCGGCCGATACCCTGGCGGTGCCCCAGGACTCGCTTGCACTGCCCCCCGTGGACACGCTGCCGCCGCCCAAGGACACCACCAAGATTAACTTTATCTGGGGCTCCAAGCATGTACGCATGTTCCGCCGGGACATGCAAATGTCTTCCGACTCCCTCATCTACTCGGACCTGGATTCCCTGGTACGCCTGTACCAGAACCCCATCTTCTACAACGAGGGCAATCGGCAATACACCGCCGACAGCATTTACATGGTCATTAAGAACAAGCAGATGGAAAAAGCCCACCTGCTGGCCAATGCCTTCATCACCATTCAGGAAGACCCGCACAGCTACGACCAAATCCGCGGTACGGAGATGGTGGCCTATTTTGACTCCACATCGGCCCTCACCCGCTTTGACGCCCTGGGCGGTGCATCGACCATCTTCTACCTGGAAGAGAAAGGCGCCCTGGCCACGGTGAACAAGGTGGAATCCAAGATGATTTACGCCACCTTCAAGGACGGCGAGATAGAACGCATTTACTATTACGACAATCCCAAGAACGACGGGTATCCCACCGTGCAGATGCCGGAAGAGGACAAAACCCTCAAGGGATTCCGCTGGGACCCGGAACGCCGTCCGGCTTCGCCGCTGGATGTCACCTCGTTAACCCCGCGTCGGAGTGAACGGACGGCTTACCTGGCCCGGCCCCATACGCAGTTTACACAGACGGAGGACTACTTCCCCGGTCACATCAAAAAGATTTACCGCGACATTGCCATCCGCGACTCTCTGCAGGTGGTCCGGGACCGCGCCCGCCAGCGGGAACAGGATTCCCTGGCCCGCGCCAAGGGCGACACCACCCTCACGGCCCTGCCGGACACGCTGGTCGCACCGACCGACTCCCTGGCAATGGCCGCCAAGGACAGCCTGAGCGTGCCGGCCATGCCTGTGGTGCCGCCCATGGACAGCCTGTCCACCGCAGCCGTAACGGATTCCCTGGCCACCAAGCCGGCGGAACAGCAGCCCAAGACGGAAAAAGAACTGAAGGCGGAGGCCAAAGCCAAGGAAAAAGCCGCGCGGGAGGCGGCCAAGGCCGCCAAACAGGCGGAACGGGAAGCCAAATGGGCCGAGGAAGACCGCCGCTATGAGGAAAAAATGGCCGCCAAGGCACAGCGCAAACTGGATAAGGCACGCGCCAAAAAGCTCAAGGCCCTCCAGAAGCTGGCCAAGCAGGCGGAGAAGGAGCGGGAGCGGTTCCTCAAGTACCTGGAAAAAGAAAAGAAAAAAGCACTGATAAATAAAGACCAATAAATGATGAAAAAAACTGTTCTTGTATCCGGTGGCGCCGGATTTATCGGCAGCCACGTAACGGTAGAGCTCATTGAGGCGGGCTATGATGTGGTGGTGGCCGACAATTTTTCCAATTGCGACCGCACCTGCTACGAAGGCGTGAAAAAAATTACCGGACGGGAAGACATCCCGCTGGAAGTGATGGATTTCTGCGACCTGGCCGCGGTAAAGGCCCTGTTCGCCAAGTATCCCATCGACGCCGTCATCCATTTTGCGGCCTATAAGGCTGTAGGCGAATCGGTTGCAGAGCCGCTGAAATACTACAGGAACAACCTCACCAGCTTCCTGAACGTGCTGGAGGTGGCCCAGGAAAGAGGCGGCTGCAACGTGCTGTTCTCGTCATCGGCCACGGTCTATGGGGAACCGGACCACGTGCCTGTAACGGAAGACACCCCGCGCAAGCCGGCCACTTCCCCGTACGGCAACACCAAGACCATGTGCGAAGACATCCTGCGGGACACCGTGAAGGCCAGCGGTGGCGCCATCAAGGGCATCCTGTTGCGCTACTTCAACCCCATTGGCGCGCATCCCAGCGCCCTGATTGGCGAACTGCCCCGGGGCGTTCCCAACAACCTGGTACCGTTCATTACCCAGACGGCCATCGGCAAACGCGAATGCCTGAGCATTTTTGGCAACGACTACCCCACGCCGGACGGCACCTGCCAACGGGACTACATTGACATTGTGGATCTGGCCAAAGCGCATGTGTTTGCCGTTACGCGCATGATGGAAGGCAAGATGAAGCAGGACTGCGAAACCTTCAACGTGGGTACCGGACGCCCGGTGAGCGTGCTGGAACTGGTGAATGCCTTTGAGAAGGTGAACGGGCTCAAACTCAACTACAAGTTCGCCCCGCGCCGCCCCGGCGACGTCACCGCCATCTGGGCCGACCCTACGCTGGCAAACACCGAGATGGGCTGGAAAGCCACCCGCACGGTGGAAGAAACCCTCAAGGCCGCCTGGGCCTGGGAGAAACACCTGGCCGGAAAATAAACGCTAGAACACGCTGATTTGGACGTTCTCCAGGGCAATCATCTGGGGAACGTCTATTTTTACGGGCGCTTCCCAAACCTGGAATACGGAGTCCTTTACCTTAATGTCATGAATCATTTGAAGGGTGCCGCTGGCGCGGATGCCCACGCGGGCGTTCCAGCAGGATACGCGCTCAATGACAATATCCTGGAAATTGGGCAGGAAGTTTTGCGTAGTGGCCGCCTGGTTGTCCTCGTACCCGGCCGGACGGTCTGCGTAGCTGGTTTCAAAGACAATGGCCTCCTCCACAATATCGTTCATCACAATATCGCTGATTCTGAGGTTCTTAACCGCGCCCCCGCGCTCCGGAGCGCTCTTGAAGCGCAGGCCGGTATCCGTGCCGGAGAACACATTGTGACGCACCACGATATCCTCCATGCCACCGCTGAACTCGGAGCCAATCACAAAGCCGCCGTGGGCATGGTACACGGTATTTTCCTCGATGAGTATATCCTTGCAGGGACCGTCCTGAGCGCCCTTTTCCCCGGCGCCGGCCTTGAGGCAGATGCCGTCGTCCCCCACATCTACGGTGCAGTGGCGCACCACAACACGCTGGCAATTCATCAGGTCTATGCCGTCGCCGTTCTGGGCATTCCAGGGGCAGCGCACGGTAATGCCCTCAAAGGTTACGTCCTGGCAACGGGAGGGCACCAGGTGGAATTTGGGGGAATTCTGGATGGTAACGCCCGTTACGCTCACCCGCTCACAGTCCGTAAAACGGACCAGGTGCGTGCGCAGGCGCTCCTGCTTCCGGGGATCCGCCACCAAATCGTCAAACCACTTTAAGCCGGACGGGTACCAAAGACTGCCGTCCTCACTCACCGTTCCGCCCTTGGAGAGGAAAGCTTTCCACTCCACATCGCTCACCTTGGAACGCTTCACCGGGCGCCACCAGGCACCGTTCCCGTCAATGATTCCTTCCCCGGAGATGCTCACATCGTGCCGCTTGGAGGCCGATATGCCGGGCCGGATTTTGCCGTCCTTATCCTTATGCACAAACTTATCCGGCGACAGCAGAATCACTGCGCCGCGCTCCAGATGCAGGTCCATGCAGTCCTTGAGGACGATGGGGCCCGTCATATACAAGCCCGCAGGCACCACCAGGTGGCCGCCACCCTGTTTTTGCAGGGCCGACACCGCCTTCTCGAACGCCACGGTATTGAGCGCGCTGCCGTCTGCCACGGCGCCAAAATCCATGATATTCACGCGATTGTCCGGGATTTGCACCGGTGCGGGGGCCGTTTGGGCATACATCCAAGCCGGCACTGCCAGCGCGAGAAGAAGCAGGAATCGTTTCATCGTAGTAATCATTATTTTGGCAAAGATAACACATCGGGGCGGAATTCACAAACCGCATTTTTTCTTATCTTTGCATTCCCATGAAACGGAAACACCTGGCATATATCCTCGTGGCGGTTGCGCTGGCCCTGCTGGCGGTGACCGTATGGCTGTTTCTGGACCGTCGTCCGCCCATGGGACACCCGGGTCCCCCGCCTGAGGGGCCGGAAATGTTCCAGGACTTCCCTGGCGGACCGCCACCAGAGCCGTTTTTCGACGAGCCCGCGGACCATCGGCCTCCCATCAAACCGGAATGGAAAATGGTGGTGGGAAGTATCCTGGCCATGTTAATGACCCTTTGTCTGGTCGCAGCCACCTATCTGCTCCGGAAAACCAAGCCGGCGCTTGCTCCGTCTTTACCACCGGGGTCGGATACCCCTGTACAAGTACAGACAGAGGCCCCCACCAGCATCAGTTTCAAGTCGGACTACAAAACCATAACGGTCCAGCTGGCCGATATCCGCTACATTGAGAGCATGAGCGAATACGTGAAAATCTACCTGGACAGCCAGGCGGACCCGCTCATCGTCCTGTACAGCCTCAAGCGCCTGGTAGAGGAACTTCCCGCCGACAAGTTCATGCGCATCCACCGTTCCTACATCATCGCCCTGAACCGCATCCGCGAAGCCAACGCCTCTTCCGTCGTGCTGGAGGCGCCCGTCACCACCTTGCCCGTCGGCGAGAGTTATCGGCCCGCTTTCCGTAAATTCCTGGCCGAGAAATAGCCTGTTCGCTGAAAAAAAGCGCCCGTTCGCTGAAAGTGTCCGTTTGTGGCAGCAATTTTGCCAATATTGTGGCGAAATTTGCTTTGTGCAACCATTAAAAGACGTGTACTATGAAGAAGGTTATGTTTGGGCTCGCAGTCCTGCTGGTGGCAGGAACGGGCTGCTCGAAAGAGAATGCGAACAACAGTGCAGACTATGGATCCGGCTCCAGTTCCGGAGTTAGCGGCGTGAGCACCCTGAAGGTGACGGAAGACCAGGAAGACTTCATTGCCAACACCAGCTTTGACCGCACCATTACCATTACTTTTAACGCGGGCGGAACGGCCAGCGTTTCCGGCGACGCCAACGGCATTGTGTCCGTGAGCGGCAACCACGTCAGCGTGGACAACACCGGCACCACAGAAAAAGTGCGCTATGAACTCTCCGGCAGCGCCTCCGACGGTTCTTTCAAAGTGTATTCCAACAATAAGCAGGCCTTTGTCCTCAACGGCCTGTCCCTCACCAATCCCAACGGTGCGGCCATCAACAACCAGGGGAAAAAGCGCTGCTTTGTGGTGGTAAGCGGCACCAACACCCTGGCCGACGGCAGTTCCTATACCGCTACGCCCTCGGACGAGGACGAGAAGGCCGCTTTCTTTTCTGAAGGCCAGCTTATCTTCAGTGGAGACGGCAGCCTCACCGTGAGCGCCAAGGGCAAAAGCGGGATTGTCTCCGACGATTACATCCACCTGGTGGCCTCTCCTACCCTGAACGTCACTTCCACCGCCGGTCACGCCGTGCGGGGCAAGGATGCGGTGATTGTGTCGGACGGCGTCCTGGAAGCCACGGCCAGCGCCGCCATGAAAAAGGGCGTAGCCTCCGACAGCCTGGTGCTGTTCAACGGCGGCGCCACCACCATCAAGGTGAGCGGCGGCACGGCGTATGACGACGAAGACGCCGAATACAAGTCCTCCGCCGGCGTAAAAGCGGACCAGCTGTTCATCATGAACGCCGGCACGCTCTCCGTCACCAATTCCGGCATCGGCGGAAAAGGCATCAGCGGCGACGGCCCGGCCTACTTCCAGGGCGGCACCGTGAGCGTGAAAGTGACCGGCACCAATTATGGTTCCAGTGGCTCCGGCGGCATGGGCCGCGGCGGCTGGGGCGGATCCGGCAGCTCCGACAGCTCCGACAACAGCAAGAGCGCCAAGGGGATCAAGTTCGACGGCGACATCTATGTGAGCGGCGGCAGCATCAGCGCCACTTCCTCCAACCACGAGGGCATCGAGTCCAAAGGGAAAATCCTCATCGGCGGCGGCACCGTTTACGCCCAGTCCAGTGACGATGCCATCAACAGCGCCAAAATGATGGCCATTACCGGCGGCCAGGTCTGCGCCTACTCCACCGGCAACGACGGCCTGGATGCCAACGGCAACCTTTACATTGAAGGCGGCGTGGTGTATGCCATTGGCAGCGGTGGCGCAGAAGTGGCCATCGACGCAAATACCGAAGGCGGATACAAGCTCTACGTGAACGGCGGCACCCTCTTCGCCGTGGGCGGCGTGGAAAACGGCGCTTCGCTGAGCCAAGCCTGCTACCAGGCCTCGTCCTGGAACAAAAACACCTGGTATGCGCTCACCGTGGGCAACGGCACCTACTGCTTCAAAACGCCCTCCAGCGGTGGTACGGGCCTGGTGGTGTCCGGCGCTTCGCAGCCCAGCCTGTATGCCGATGTAAGCCCTTCCGGCGGCACCTCCGTCTTTGGCGGCATGGGCATGATGGGCGGCAGCGCCAGCGGCGGAACCTCCGTAAGCCTGAGCGCCTACAGCGGCGGCAACGGCATGGGCGGCGGCATGGGCCCCGGCGGCAACCCAGGCGGCCGTCCCGGCGGCTGGTGATTGAAAAACAGTAACACGATATAAACACGAACACGATGAAAAAGATATTCCTGCTTCTCTGCATCCCGGCATTCCTCCTTGCCGGATGCACCCGCTTGGAAATTCCCAATACGAATCCCACGGCCGGCACGGAAACCACTACGGACGACTCCGACGACGAGGACGATGACAGCGGCGCCACCGACACCCCGGAACTGACAGATCCGGGACTGGCCTGGAGTGCCAGTTCCCTTATTATTCTGGTGGATCAGGAAGACTATGAACTCCCTACCCTGACCAATCCGCACCAGCTTCCTATAACGTTCGCCTCCTCCAACAGCGCCGTGGCTACCATTACGGAAGACGGCACGGTAACGATACTCAACGCGGTGGGCACCGCCACCATTTCGGCCGCATTTGCCGGTGACGATACGTATGCGGCACGCACCGTCTCCTACGCGCTTGTCGTGACAGACGGCGCCGACGACGGGGCCGTGAACACCAGCTTTGCAAGCGCCGGGTCCGGGGACGATGACGACATTTCCCAGACCACCTTCACCCGCCTGGTGACGGTGACCTATTCCGGCAGCAGCGCCACCGTGAGCGGCTACAGCGCCGTAGCGGACGTGATGGACGTGGCCGTGAGCGGCGCCCAGGTGACCATCACCTACACCGGCACCGAGAATGTGGCCTACAAGCTCAGCGGAACCTCCACCAACGGCTTCTTTAAACTGTACAGCACCAAGAAGCAGGCCCTGTGGCTGAGCGGTCTCTCCCTCACCAACCCCAGCGGGGCGGCCATCGACAACCAGAGCGGCAAACGCACCTTTATTTATGTGGACGGCACCAACACCCTGGCCGACGGTTCCAGCGCAACATACAGCACCAGCAGCGACGAAGACATGAAGGCGGTGCTGTTCTCCGAGGGCCAGCTCATCTTCAGCGGCCCCGCCAGCGGGACTAACAAGCTCACCGTCACCGCCAACAACGCCCAGAGCAAAAGCGCCATCGCCAGTGACGATTACGTGCGCATGCTGGCCAACGCCACCGTTTCCGTAACCGCAGGCTCCAGCGCGGGCCACGGCATCAAGGCCAACGACTATGTGCAGCTCTCCGACGGCACCCTGGACATCACCACCAAGGCCGCCATGAAGAAAGGCATCACGGCCGACGACTATGTCCTGGTGGAAGGCGGCACCACCACCATCACGGTGAGCGGTGGCGTGGCCTACGACAGTGACGACAGCGAGTACACCGGTTCCGCCGGAATCAAGGCCGACAACTACTTTGGCATGACAGGCGGCACGGTGACCATCACCAACACCGGCGCCGGTGGCAAGGGCGTCCGTGCGGGCAACTACAGCTACTACACCACCAACGGAAGCCTCTCCGACAGCTACATCAGCGGTGGCAACCTCACCATCAAGACCTCCGGCAGCGAGTCCAACGACGTGTCCACCAAGGCCATCAAGATTGGTTTCAAGGAAGGCAGCGGCCGCAACTATGTGTACGGCGGCAACCTGGTGGTAAGCGGCGGCAGCATCATTGCCAATACGTCCAAGAGCGAGACCATCGAGACCAAGGGCAAGCTCACCATCACCAATGACAGCGTTTACGCCTATTCCACCGGAGACGATGCCATCAACAGCCAGGGCGAGATGAACATCAGCGGCGGCTATGTGTACGGCCATTCCACGGCCAACGACGCTATAGACACCAACTGCGACATGAAGATTTCCGGCGGGTATGTGTTTGCCGTCACCACCAAGGGCAGCCCGGAGGTGGCGCTGGACGCCAATACCGAAAGCGGGTACAAGCTGTACATCTTCAGCGGCGCAACAGTGGTGGCCTACGGCGGCCTGGAGAGCGGTTATTCCGCCTCGCAAACCGTATACAGCATGAGTGGCACCGCCAATGCCTGGAATGCCCTGTACAACGGCAGCTCGTTCATTGCGGCCTTCAAGGCCCCGTCCGGCGCATCCAGCTTTGCCGTGAGCGCCCCGTCCCTGAGCAGCGGCTACAAGGGTGTGAGTGTGGGCAGTTCCACCTATTGCAACGGCGTCTGGACCACCTCCGGCATCTCCGGCGGCACGTCCGTAAGCCTGAGCAGTTATAGTGGCGGCGGCAACCCGGGCGGTGGCGGTCACGGTGGTGGCCCCGGCGGCGGACGCGGTTGGTAAACAAGAATTGATTATCTTTGCAGATTGTTATGAAACGACTGATTCTCATCGTGGCCTCGGCCCTGCTGCTCCTTCCGGCAGCAGGGGCCCAGGAGCCGCAGAAAATGAACAAGAAAAACCTGGTCATCAAGGAATGGAACACCGACCCCAAAGGCGGCAACAAAGTCCTGGACCATGTGACCACCTTTTCGCCGGAAGGGAAAAAGACGGAAGAAATTGAGTACAACAGCGACGGCCAGAAGTGGCGCAAGCGCTTTGAGTACGGGCCAGACGGCAAGGTATCCCGGGAACTGGTGTACGACAACCGCAACCGGCTGCAGACGTACAAAACCTTCGAGTGGAACGAGTTCGGGAGAAAGAAGGTGCAGTATACCTACAACGCCAAGGGAAAACTCCTGAGCATCAAACAATACGAGTATCTTGCACAGGATGCCGGACAATAAGCACATATCCTTTGCGGAACCGCTGGAGGCGCTGAAGCCCATCACGCTGGAAGAGATGGAGGGCGTCAAGCTGATGAACCGGACAGACACCAAGTACCTCACGGACGAAGCCACCCTGCTGCGGATTCTCTCCAGGGCTGCCGATGCCGGTTACAGGGTGCTGGTGACGGAGGGCATGCGCATCAGCCCCTACGACTCCATATACTATGACACCGCAGGGCTCCGGATGTTCTACGATCACCACAACCGGCGGCTGGTCCGCCAGAAAGTGCGCACCCGCAGTTACGTGAACTCCGGCGCCACTTTCCTGGAAATCAAGCGGAAAAACAACAAGGGGCGCACCAAGAAAAAGCGCTTGGGCATTCCCACGGCGGAACTCATGGATTTTAGGACAGATGCCACCGCCTGCACCTACCTGGCAGAGCATTCCTGGTTCACGGCGCCGGAGCTCTCCCCCGTGCTGGAAACGTTGTTCCACCGCATTACGCTGGTGAATCCGGCCATGACGGAACGGCTCACCATCGACACGTTACTGAGTTTCAAGAACTTCCGCACCGGGAAGCAGACTTCCCTGCAAAACGCAGTGATTATTGAGCTCAAACAGGACGGCCGCGCCGCCAGCCAGATGAAGAATATCCTACTGGACCTGCGCGTAAAGCCGGTCCGCGTAAGCAAATACTGCATTGCGCTCACCCTGACGGACCCCGGGGCCAAGAGCGGCCGGTTTAAGCCCAAGGTACGACTCATAGAAAAAACCATTGGAAACAAATTAGTTACAATATGATTATCGACAAATTATTCCGTTTTGTCCAGGACGACCTGACTGCGTTCGGTGACGTGGACGTGAATGACGACATGCTCATGGACGTCCAGACCATCACCGACGCCATGATGACGGTGAGCCAGAAGGTGGCGGAACTGGGCATCCGTTTTGCGCTGAACCTGCTGGTGTGCTGGATTCTGGTGCACTGCTTCTATTACAAGAAGAGCAGGCGCCGGGACTACTACTTCACCTTCATGGTTTTCTCATCGGCCATGCTCATCCTGCTGTACATCATGGGCAATGTGGAAGTGGGCGTGGGGCTCACCCTGGGCCTGTTTGCCATCTTCGGGGTCATCCGCTACCGCACGGAGACGGTGCCCATCCGCGAGATGACCTATCTCTTCGTGATTATCGCCCTGGCAGCCGCCAACGGCCTGGCGCCGGTGTATCAGGTGGTGGACGTGGCCACCGCCCCGCACTATGTCATCAGCTGGGGCAGCGTGGGCGTGATGGCGCTGGTGAATGCGCTTATTATCCTGCTGGTAGCGGTGCTGGAGAGCGAGAGCCTGGTCAAGCATACCACCACCAAGCTGGTGCTGTACGACCGCATCGAACTCATCGTCCCGGAAAGGCGTGCCGAGCTTGTGGCGGACCTGGAAAAACGCCTGGGCGTGCAGGTGGAAAACGTGGAAATCGGCCATGTGGACTTCCTGAAAGACGCCGCTTTTATCAAAGTGTACTATAACCTGCCCAAGGGGGAAGCCAATTCCGTGAACATGGTTACCCGGGCCAAAGATTACGTAGCCTAATGAAAAAGACGCTCCTTGCACTGGCCCTTGCGCTGGTGCCCGCTTTTGCTTTTGCGCAAAGCGCCAGCTTCGCCGGACGTGCATCGGTAGAGGCAGATTACAAGATTATGAAGGGCCTCCACCTTTCCGTTGGGGAGGAAATCCGCAGCAATGACAATTTCTCCGCCCTGGGCAGCCTGCGCACCACGGTAGGGATGACCTACAAGCCCATCAAATACCTGAAAGTAGGGCTGGGTTATACGCTCATCAACCCGTGGAAAAACGGGAAGGAGATTGAACTGACGGACGGTTCCACCACCACGTACAACGGCTTCTGGGCGCCCAAGCACCGCTTCTTTGCCGATGTCACCGGCATCGTGCGTTTTGGCGATGTCCAGCTCTCCCTGCGGGAGCGCGTACAGATGGACCACAACGGGGACTCCGACATGAACATTTACCAGGATCCCCGCAACAAGGTGGCCCTCCGCAGCCGCCTGGGCGTGAAGTACAAGGGCTGGAGCATGGTGGAGCCGTACGCCAATTTTGAGATTCGTACCCAGCTGAACGGGGCCTGGGGCAGTACCTCCGGCTCCCAGCAGACCAAAAAGGACGGCGTAACCACTTACTATGCCTATACGCCGGCCGGCTACACCCATGTGTACAACGACCGCTACCGTGGAGAGATTGGCGTGGATTTGAATTTTGGGAAGCATCATACGCTGAATCCTTATCTCCTGCTGGACTATCTGTCCGAATACGAGATAGATACCAACAAGAAAGGCACCCGGCTGTACAGTGCCGCCTACACCAACCTGTTCCGCGTGAGCCTGGGCATTGCTTATACTTTCAGTTTCTAGTTGTTAATTTTTTTAAAAAACCTTTTGCTTTGTCAGAATTAAGCCGTACCTTTGTGGCTTGAAACTACAATTAGTTGGTTAGTTATTAATTATTAGCGCTATGAAAAAAGTATTTATGTCTGCAGCCGTTGTGGCCATGATGGTCGCCGCTGTAAGTTGCCAGTGCAACAACAACAACAAGAAAGCCGAAGAAGCTTGCGATGGCGAGTGCACCGAGTGCACCGAGAAATGCGAAGAAGCCAATTGCGAGAAAGCCTGCTGCGATTCCACCAAAACCCTGAAGGACGCCGTGGAAGGTGCTGCCCAGGATGTGAAAGACGCCGCTACCGACGCTGCCGTGAAGGCCGTTGACAACGCCGCCGACGCTGTGAAGGACGCTATCCAGAAATAATTCTGCTTCCTTAGAGAGTAATCCCGGGCTTTGCGGTCCGGGATTTTTTGTATCTTTGCCCCTATGGATATCAGAATTGGAAACGGATACGACGTACACGCCCTGGCTCCGGACCTGCCCATGTGGCTGGGCGGCGTGCGCATTCCCTCAGAAACCGGCTTTGTGGCCCATTCAGATGGCGATGTTGCCATCCATGCCCTGTGTGACGCCCTGCTGGGCTGCCTGGCCCTGGGGGACATCGGTCATCTTTTTCCGGACACGTCCGACGAGTGGAAGGGCGTGGACAGTAAGCTGCTACTGGAAAAAGTGGTGGCGCTGGTGCATCAGCACGGGTATGCCGTGGGAAACGTGGACATCACCATTGCCCTGCAGCGGCCCAAACTGGCCCCGCACATTGCCGCCATGCGAGAGGTTCTCTCCGGCATCCTGGGCGTAAGCGTGGACCGGGTGTCCGTAAAGGCCACCACCACCGAGCACCTGGGCTTCGTGGGCCGCTGTGAGGGCTGTCAGGTGTGGGCTACAGCCCTGATAACCAAGGCATAGCATGGAGCACAACCACCTGATTTACAGCGAATTAACGTAATGGACGGGCACCCAAAAGGCGCCCGTCCATTATTGTAAGTCTGTGATTATTTGCTACTTACGCACCACACTATTTACCCAGCCCCTTCTTGACAGAAGCACTGAGTTCGTCGTACAGGGCGTCGGTCTTGGCCAGCAGTTCCTGGCTGATGCCACGGTAGTATGCCTTGGCGCCCTCCTTGGGAGCGGAGACCACCTTGTCACGCAGCTCATTATACAGGTCCACGGCTTTGTCGATGAGGCCGGTAATCTCGTCCGCATTCTTGCCGGGGTTGATGTTCAGGAACAGGGTGCAATCGTCAATGAAAGCGCCAATCACATACTGGATGTCTTTTTTGATGTCTCTAAGATTCATATCTCTTTGAATTAATTCGATGCAAAGATACGAATTTAATTTGAAATAGCATCAAATCCGGGGCTTTTGGATGATGCGGATGAGCAGGGAGATGAAATAAATGATGAGGCCGTAAAAGGTGCTGACCATGGCTATCCGGAGACCGCCGCAAATAACGGGGAAACTGACATCTCCCATCATCTGAATGGCCCCAAACATCTGATAGAGTCCAAGAAGCGTCCAGAAGACGGAAGCGACCAGGGCTCCCAGGCCGATTTCTCTCACCCACCCGGGTGCTTTCCAGGCTGCCAGGAGCAGGGCTATCAGAAGCAGGGTCAATACAATCATTCCGGGGACTCCTCCTTCTACGAAAAAATGGGAGACAGACCAATCGGCCGTCTCCACGGTCACCGGGTGCGATACCCCCAGGGAGTCTACGACATAACAGGTTTCTTCTTTCATAATACGTAATTTTAAAGTCCTGTGGCAAAGTTAGATAATAAAAGAACTCCGACCAATGTAGAAACCCTTTCCAGGACTGCTGAATCCTTCTCTCTCTCCTTAGGACTTGCCGATAAGCGGCAAAACCTTTAAATTTGCGTATCATGAAAGCCGCTGGAAGGATAGCATATTGGATGGTTGCTCTGAGCCTGCTTATCGCGATGCTGGTCAGCCTGGATTATCAGGCAGACCAGGCTGCTTTGATTTCCTTGGTTTTCGGCCCTTGCGCCATTGCATTGGAGTTTTGGATGCCGAAGGCCAGAAAGCTGATAGATAAAGTCTATTTATCCCTGGCTGTCTTGGTTACCGTCACGCTGCTGATCCTGGTTCTTCATCACAGTCTCTGGACCACCATGACCCAGGGCGGTTTTATTTCCACGCAGAAAGAGGTGTCGCCGATGCTGGTCAATCCGGCATTCTTGGGTGTTATCCTGACCGCTTTGGCTGTCGGAGACTATTTCTGGGGAAAGTGGCTTGGCGGAAGATTCCGGGAGGAGAATCCCTCCATTACCTTTTACTCGGACCGCAAGAGCGTGACTTTATCCGTAAACGACATTGCCTACATTGAGTCCAACGACACGGAGGTCCATGTCGTTACCTTGGATGGAAAATCGTACAGGAACAAAACCGGAATCAACCAATGGGAGCACCTGCTTGGAGAACCTTTTTTGCGGACACACCGCTCTTATCTTATTAATGCAAATCGGGCAATCTTATCGACTTCGGACTGCGTTCTGGTTTCCGGCAAGGAACTCCCTGTTTCCAGAAAATACAAAGACACCGTCCGGACAGCGTTCGAAACGTAGCATTTTCCCGCAATTCTCCAAATTCTGGCAAGCCTTGCCAAAGTTTGTTTTCACAAGGCTTTTGGGTTATCTTTGTAGAAAACGATGATGCGATGTCTGATATTGAGAAAATACAGTTGTTCGAGAGCAAGAAAGTCCGGACACTATGGGTGGAAGAAGACAAGTGGTACTTTGTTCTTGAGGACGTTATCGGTATCCTCACATGCGTGATCCTGAACTCGCTAAAGGGTGGGTACAAATTGTACCCCTCCTTTCGATACAAACAGAAGGCGGCCCTCAAAAGATGCGTTGTGCCAATCTGGAAGGGATGTTCCGCATTATTCAGTCCATCCCGTCAAAGAAAGCAGAACCGTTCAAACGCGAGTTTGGCATGACGCCCACCGAATATCGGCAGAATGCTTAAAGCCTACTGATAGCGGAAGGCACCTTTCCTATCTCCTGGCTTATCTGTGCTGCGCCCGCGCAATAAAGGGGGAGGGATTATCAGTTACCACTCCACTCCTGGTTCGCGGGTTGGCTCGCTGGTCACTAAGTGGCTGACTCTCAGCAAGATGCTAATAATCCTCGGCGCAAATGGAGCCGAGGATTATTTGTAAAACGCTGTGCTTCAAGTATTTACGGACCATTGCAAGGGAGGGAGAATTGGTCGCGATTGCACGGATGCGATGGCATCTTTGCCTTACAAGTTATCCCACTTGTAACAATAGGGGGCAAGGGTTTTGTATGGGATCTTAAGCTCCGAGGCCACCTTCCGCCAGGCCTTGATGGTTACGCGAACTTCCTCTATGATTTCGGCGGCTTCTTTCTGCTCCAGCATGTAGTTGCCTGAAGCTGAAAGCAGGGCCGAGATGTCCGACTGCTCCGTGTATTGGTCAATCAGCAGACATTGGTGCGACTTTACCCCGGGGTTTATGTCGTATGCCGGGGCGAGAGTCCAGCCCTTGGGGGTAAGCAGGAAACCGTGGTTGCGGAAATGGTCATCGGTATTGCCGAACATTACATTGAACGCCACTCTGCGGTAGAGTTCCCGCAGGTTCTGCCGTGCATCCACACATCCTTTAAGGATAAAATCTACGATATCCAAATAGCCATTGCCCGTACTACTGCCGGCGCCGTCGTCCAAGCCCAGCAACGACATGGCAGAAGCAAAGTGTATACGTTTGCCATCCGTCGTCCTGTCAAAACGTTCGGAAAGCAACAGATCCCGGTCTTTAGAAATCTTGATGGTACTGGTATTGGCCACGTTGATACCAGCCTTGGCAGCAAGTCGATGCGAGAAATGCTCTATGAGTTCCGTATTCTCCAAATCGTTCTTCGATGGAAATTTTGCAACATAGAGTTTGCCATCGGTATCCATGACGTTGGCTTTAGGCCGGGCTCCGCCAAGTGAGGTACCCGGGTCTATCAACTGGTCGAGCCAACGTTGGGCAGGCAACTGGTTTCGTTCCTCCGCCAACTCAATCTCCTGGCAGGCATTACACAGGGCGTGAAGACTTTCTATAGGAGGCACGAGATAGTTGGAACCTGCATTTATGTAATTGTCTCCGTCTTCGCTTTTGTAGCGAATGCCGCCCATACGAGTAAAGTCCTCTATACCTGTGAGATAGTCATAGTTGGAGAGTATGCGCACGGACCGGCCCTCTGACTGGGCCATCAAGCGTTCCCTTCGGTCCAGCAATAAACGCCCCCATCGGTCAGGAAAGGAATCTTTGACAAAGCCAAACACGCTGTCCGTGCTGCGGGGATATTGCAAAGCGGGGGCGTTGATAAGGTCGCCGCTCAACACAAGCCCACCATGTTGTTTTAGCCACTCACGAGAATACACAAAGACAAAGTGATCCTTGCCACGAACGCGTTCGTAGCCCAAGGTACCAAGCTCTTGCGGGGATGCAAGAAAATTGAAGTCTGCGTAGACCGTTATTTTTTTCATTTCCTCAGTAGTTCGGCGTCTTGAAGTTGATGGCCAAGTGCATCATCTGCAGCCAGCAGCGAGAGGTCTTTTTCCAGATTCAAGGCAAAAAGAACGCGCGCGTAGATGCCCATTGAAACCCTGGGGTCCCCATGCTCCACCTTTGAAACAGTCAGTCGGGTAACCGTTGCCCTGTCCGCTATGTCCTGCATGGAGAGGTGCCTGCGCTTGCGTGCCAGCATAATTTGCTCGCCCATAAGCTGCAATTGCTGCGTTAATGCCCTTGGCATGATTTTCCCAAATGTATTCTTTCCCATGCTTGTAACTTATCGTGTACAAAAGTAGCGAATAATGGTTAATATAACAAACATTTTTGGATAATTTTCACTGTGCCGCGATTACTGCCCCCCTGAAGCCTTTTTTTGCAATCGCGGCATACGCAGTGGCTGGACGCCGTTGGCCACTGGCCGCCAAGTGGCTAATACTCAGCAAAATACCAATAATCCTCGGCTCCATTTGCGCCGAGGATTATCAGCAAAGCGCTGTGCTTCAACTGTTTACGAACCAGTCCTTTCTGGAGTGGAAGGGTTAGATACGATTGTAGGCACCCCCCGCCCGGGGCTGGCTGGGATTGGGCTGGCCGCGATTGCAGGAAATGCGCATTGTAGTGGGGTTCAAGTGCAATCGCGGCAAGGAAAAGGCCGGATTTCGCGGTTTATGCAGCCGCGATTGCACCTACAGGCACCCCAGAAGCCCTTTTGCTGCAATCGCGGCATACGCGGCGGCGACCCAGGCCTCACTGGTCACTAAGTAGCTAATACTCAGCAAGATGCTGATAATCCTCGGCGCAAATGGAGCCGAGGATTATTTATAAAACGCTGAGCTTCAATTGTTTACAGGCCAGCGCACCGGACGGGCGGATAGAGGCTCCTGCCTCCGGACGGGCGGATTCGGCCGGAAAAATATTCTCCGCCATTGCGGGGAATTTTCGTATCTTTGCGGGAGTATGGCAACAAGTGTAAAGAAAACCAAGTCCGTGTGGTTTTGCAGCCACTGCGGCAACGAATACAGCAAGTGGATGGGCCGATGCCCCGCCTGCGGGGAGTGGAACACCATGGTGGAGAAGGAAGTGGTGACCGGCGGCAGCAAGGCCGCGGCCCTGACGGTCCCCGGGGGCTCCCGGAAGCCGGAGGCGCTCAAGGACGTGTCCACTACGCAGGAGGACCGCGTATCCCTGGGCAGCGCAGAGGTCGATCGCCTGCTGGGCGGCGGCATCGTCAAGGGTTCACTGGTACTGATGGGCGGCGAGCCCGGTATTGGCAAAAGTACCCTTTCCCTGCAACTGCCCCTGCACTCCCCCGCCCTCAAAACCCTCTATGTCACCGGTGAAGAAAGCGTAAAGCAGGTGAAAATGCGGGCCGACCGTCTGGGCGGCGACGCCTCCGGCATCCTCATCTACAGCGAGACCGACATGGCCGAGATTCTCAAGCAGGCAGAAGAAGCGGCCCCGGACCTGATGATTGTGGACTCCGTGCAAACCATGTACTGCCAGCACGTGGACTCCACCGCCGGCAGCGTGAGCCAGATCAAGGAAGTGGCGGCCCAGCTGCTGCGCTTTGCCAAATCGACAGGTATCCCCGTCATTCTGATCGGCCATATTACCAAGGAAGGCACCATCGCCGGGCCCAAGATTTTGGAGCATATTGTCGATGTGGTCCTGCAGTTCGAGGGCGAGAACCGTGGCGCCTACCGGGTGCTCCGGAGCATCAAGAACCGCTTTGGTTCCACCAGCGAGCTGGCCGTCTTCGAGATGACCGGCACCGGCCTCCGGGAGGTGGCCAACCCCTCGGAAATGCTCATCCCCATGCACGAGGAAGGCCTCAGCGGCACGGCCATATCGGCCATGCTGGACGGCAACCGGCCTTTCCTGTTCGAGGTGCAGGCCCTCGTGTCCAGCGCCGTGTACGGCACCGCGCAGCGCAGCGCAACGGGCTTCGACGTCCGCCGCCTGAACATGCTCCTGGCCGTGCTGGAGCGTCGCGCCGGCTTCAAGCTGGGCCAAAAGGACGTGTTCCTGAACATGGCCGGCGGCCTGCGCATCACAGACCCCGCGTGTGACCTGGCCGTCATCGGCGCCGTACTGTCATCCACCTTCGACTATCCTATCCCTGCCGATGTCTGCTTCGCCGGCGAAGTGGGCCTGAGCGGGGAAATCCGCCCCGTTTCCCAGGCCGCGCGCCGCGCCGTGGAAGCCTCCCGCGTGGGCTTCAAACGCATTTTCGTGAGCTCCTACACCCATTTTGACCAAAAGCCCCAGGGCATCGACGTGGTCAAGGTAGCCGACATCCCCGCCCTGGTCCGCGCGTTGTTTAAATAGCGGAAAAATGGTATCTTTGTAGGTTATAAAGAATTTGTGATATGGCCAAACTGTTCAACTTTGGGTTCTTCGGGACCTCCGAGCACCGGGTGTTCAACTACAAGCCCCGGTACTACGACCCGGAGGAGGAAAAACGCCGCCAGCTGTTCGGGGACGTGGACGGAACCAACGAGAAAGCCCGCGAAAGCGGGGAGTATGTGCCCGGCAGCAGCATCCGCGGTGCCTTCCGCGGGGGCAACTACCAGAAAACCCGCAGCGACATGCGCACGGTGCACACCATCATCACCATCGTCACTGCCGTACTTATTGTGCTGGTACTCATTTACATATCCAAATTCTTTGAATTGCTGTAACACGAGTGGAAGGTTCTATACCCTCTGAAACCTATGGCCACCCTCGGCCATATTAGAGGGAGGGGCCCGCCGCGAAGCGGTGGGAGGGACGAGGAGCAAAGCGACGAAGGGTTTCAGAGGGTATAGAACCTGGAACGACAAAATATGGAATTAAGGATATTACCCAAAAATATTGCCGATATGATTGCGGCGGGAGAGGTGGTTCAGCGCCCCGCTTCCGTGGTAAAAGAGCTCATGGAGAACGCCGTGGATGCCGGCGCGACGGACATCAAGGTGGTTATTGCCGATGCCGGCCGCACGCTTATCCAGGTGATTGACAACGGCTGCGGCATGACTCCGGACGACGCCGTTTTGTGCTTTGAGCGGCATGCCACCAGTAAGCTTGCATCGGCAGAAGACCTGCACCATATCCTTACCTTCGGCTTCCGCGGAGAGGCGCTGGCCTCCATTGCCGCCGTGGCGGAAGTGACCCTTCGCACCCGCATTGCCAGCGAAGAAGCCGGCGTAGAGGTGCTTATGGCCGGTTCCGAGAACAAAGGCACGCGCGAAGTGAGCTGCCCGGTAGGCACCAATATCGCCGTCCGGAACCTCTTTTACAACATCCCCGCGCGGCGAAAATTCCTCAAGAGCGACAACGTGGAGCTCCGGCACATTGTGGAAGAGTTCCAGCGCGTGGCGCTCACCCGGCCGGACATTGCCTTCTCGCTCACCCACAACGGGCGCGAGATCCATGTGGTCAAGGCCACCCAAAGCTTCAAGTTCCGCATCCAGGACCTGCTGGGAACGGGGCTGATTGGTGAGCTCATGGACATTGAGGCCACCACGTCCATTGCCACCCTGAGAGGCTATGTAGGCAAGCCGGAAAGCGCCCGCAAAGCGCTGGGCAACCAGTTCTTCTTTGTGAACGGCCGCTACTTCCGCAGCCCCTACCTGCACAAGGCCGTGATGAAGGCCTATGAAAACCTGATTCCGGAAGGCAGCACGCCTTCCTACTTCATTTACCTGGACGTAGATCCGGGCACGGTGGATGTGAACATTCATCCCACCAAGGCGGAAATCAAGTTCGAGGAAGAGTCCCTGCTGTTCCAGACGGTATTTGCGGCCGTGAAAGAGGCCATGGGCCGCGCCAGCGTGGCGGGCTCCATTGAGTTCGACAACCCGGAGGCGCGGGACATTCCCGTGATGGGGACGCAGTTCCGGGAGTACAGGCCCTCCAGCACCCCCACGGTGGGGGTGGATTGGAATTACAATCCGTTTGAGCAGGCGGGTGAAGAGATGCCCGGTCAGGCCGGGCATGACGGCTGGAGCGCCGGGCACGACAATCCGATCGGGGAGCTCGGGACGCGGCACTACACAGACCCGAACCCCAACTACGGGGCGCTGTTCGAGGACCGGACGCTGCCCACGGCGCAAGTGCTCGTGGTCCAAGGCCGGTTTATCCTCACCCAAAGCGCCAGCGGCATCATGGCGGTGCACATCCGCCGGGCACGGGAACGCCTCCTCACGGACCGCTTCCTGAAGGCCCTCCGGGAAAACGCCCATGTGACGCAAACCGCCCTGTTCCCCGTGCAGGTGAACGTGGGCGTAGAAGGCCGCCTCACCCTGGACGAGCACGCAGAAACCCTCCGCCGCCTGGGCTTCGACCTGGTGCCCTTCGGACCGGATACCATTGCCGTAAACGGCGTTCCGGAAGGGTACAGCGCCGATGCCTCTACCGTGCAAACCATGGTGCAGGACATCCTGCTCATCCTCTCGGACGACACCCAGGCGCTGCCGGAGGTGATGGAGCAGTCCCTGGCGCAGAAGTTCGCCGTGCTGGGCGCTTCCATGGGCGCCCGCCTGAGCTCCCCGCTGGAGGCCCAGCGCCTGGTAGACGCCCTCCTGCAAAGTGAAAACCCCGAATTTACCGCTGCCGGACGGCGGATTATCGCCATCGTCCCGGCCGATGAAATTGAAAAACGATTCTAAATGGCCAATCCGCTTGAAAATATCCCGGTTGTAACCCGCAACCTGCTGTATGTGAACGTGATTATGTTCGTGGCAACCCTCATTAACCCCGCGTTCATGAAGGACACCTTTGCCATGGCCTTCCCCCTGAGCACGGAGTTCCGCTGGTGGCAGCCCGTCACCCACATGTTCATGCACGACGGCTTCATGCACATCTTCTTCAACATGTACTCGCTGGTGATGTTCGGCATGGTGGTTGAACGGGCCCTGGGCACCAAGAAGTTCATCTGGTTTTACCTCATCACCGGTTTTGGCGCCGTGCTGCTGCATACGGGTGTGGAGTTCCTGGAGGTGCAGCAACTGTTGGCCAAATACCCCGGGGTATCGGCCCAAAGCATTTACAACAGCATCCCGGGCGTGTTGGGCGCATCGGGCGCCGTGTATGGCGTGCTGGTGGCGTTTGCCATGCTGTATCCAGAGGCCAAACTGACACTCATTTTCCCGCCCATCACGCTGGATGCCAAGTGGTGGGTGCTCATTTTTATTGGCATTGAACTGCTTACCGGCATTACGGGCACGCAGATGGGTGTGGCGCATTTTGCCCACCTGGGCGGTGCGCTGTTTGGCTGGCTGCTCATCCGCTACTGGCGCAAAAGCGGCAAACTGTACAGATAAATGGCCAAAACGGAGAAAAAGCAGCGGCACTGGCTGTCGCATTTGTCATTCGGCACCGTTTCCCTGGTGCTGAGCGCGCTGCTGGTGCTTGCCTATCTCTCCGTAGTGGTGGACCCTGCCAAGGCATGGTTCTTCACGCTCTTTGGGCTGCTCTACCCGCTGGTGCTGCCGGCTACGGTGCTGCTGTTCGTGTGGTCGCTGCTGAGACGTTCCCACATGCGCCTCCTGCTAGCTCTGGTGCTGCTGCCGTCGCTGTTTGTTTTGGGCCGATATGTCCAGATTCGCCGCTCTACGCCCACGGAAGAAGGCCCCCTGAAGGTGGTTTCTTACAACGTGGGACTGTTTGCACACGGACCTGCCGGAAGCGACCGGCTAGTGCTGGCCGATTCCGTGAGCCGCTGGCTGCGGGCCCAGGACGCGGACCTCATTTGCCTGCAGGAGTTTTACCTTCCTAGCGAGGTGTCCATGGATAAGTGGATCACGAGCCACTTCCCCGGCTACAAGGCTGAGTACTATGTATTTACGGGCTCCCGGGGTGCCTTTGGCAACCTCACGCTCTCCCGCCGGAGGGTGGTGGACAAGGGGAAAATCAATTTTGAACATTCCACCAACCTGGCCCTGTGGACCGACGTAAAACTGGACAGTGCAACAGTGCGCATCTATAACTGTCACTTTGAGAGTTACAACATTTCCCTGTCCAATCTGGTAAAAAAGGCCGGCGCCGTGGAAGAGACCGAGCGCAAGATGCGCCGCTCCATCACCGAACGCCCCAAACAGGTGGCGGAGGTGATGCGCGGGGTGGACAGCGCCCCGGTGCAGTCGCTGGTGCTGGGGGATTTCAACGACAATCCCCTCTCCTACACCTACTTCCGCCTGCTGCGCGGCCGCCACGACAGCTTTACCAAGGCCGGCAGGGGCTTTGGCGCCACCTACCGCACCCTGTGGCCGCTGCTGCGCATCGACTATATCCTGTATCCACCTGGCCTTGAGGCCGTTACCTATATCGTCCCGCACGTAAATTACTCGGACCATTACCCTATTATCGCCACCTATCATGAAACCGGAAGAAATACTCGCTGAGGCCTTGCGCGTCGTGCGCGAAGGCGGTACCGTTCTTTACCCCACGGACACCGTGTGGGGGCTGGGCTGCGACGCCACCAACGCTGCTGCCGTTGCCCGCATTTTTGAGATCAAGCAGCGGGCCGATTCCAAAAGCCTGGTGCTGTTGGCATCGGACCTGGACATGGTGGCTAAATACGTGAAGGAGATTCCCTCCATTGCCGTGGACCTGGTGGAGGTGAACGATGCGCCAATGACCATTATTTACCCCGGTGCCATTTGCTCGGAAACGGGCGATAAATGGCACCTGGCAGCGTCCTGCGTGGCCGCGGACGGCACCGTGGGCATCCGCATTCCGCTGGCTCCCTGGTGCCAACAGCTGGTATTCAAGCTGGGACGGCCCTTGGTTTCGACATCGGCCAATATTTCCGGCGAACCCACGCCGCAGCGCTTCTCCGACATTCCGCAGGAGATTAAGGATGCCGTGGATTTTGTGGTGCCGCCGTCCGTGGATACGGCCTCTACCGGCCGCGCGTCGCAGATTCTCAAGGTGGGCCTCCGCGGAGAGATTGAAATTATCCGGAAATAGGCCATGGAGCTGTTCTACGCATATGAGGTGAGCGGCGGCGTCTGTTATTTGGATGCCGAGGAAAGCGGGCACTGCGTGCGTGTGCTGCGGCACCGGGCCGGGGATGAGATTGACGTCATCGACGGCCTGGGCACGCTGTACCACTGTTCGCTGGTGGACGATGCTCCCAAGGGGGCGCAAGCGCAGGTGCTTTCCACCGTTCCGGGCTTTGGAGCGCACCCGTACCACCTTACGCTGGGCTGCTGCCCCACCAAGAACAACGACCGCTTCGAGTGGTTCGTGGAAAAGGCCACGGAGCTGGGGGTCGATGACCTTGTCCCGCTCATTGGCGAGCGCTCCGAACGGCGCGTGTACAAGACCGAACGGGCGCAGCGCATCGCCCTGTCCGCCACCAAGCAGTCGCTCAAGGCGCGGATTCCCGCCGTATGGGAGCCGCTGAGCGTCAAGTCCTTCTTGGAGATAGCCCATCAGGGTGACGGGGAGGTTGTGCCCGGCGGCGACCGGGCATCTCTCAAGCTCATCGCCTACTGCTTCGAGGAGGCCTCCGCGCCGCGAATCAGCATCCGGGAGGCCCTGGCAGGGTTTACCGGGACCGATGTGACGGTGTTAATCGGCCCGGAAGGAGATTTTTCGCCGGAGGAAGCCCGCCTGGCGCTTCGCTGCGGCTACGTACCCGTGCACCTGGGCGCATCCCGCCTGCGCACGGAGACCGCCGCCGTCACCGCCGCCGCAGCCGTGTACTTCCGCTACATGCAGTAGCCGGCCTGTCTCCCTTGCATCTGTATCCCCTCCCCAAGGCGCTGGTCACCAACACACTAAAGCTCAACACTTTACCCATAATCCTCGGCTCCTTTTGCGCCGAGGATTATTAGGAAATGCCTGATATACAAGCAGTTATAAACCAGCACGGCCACGCGGAGGCTACTGGCCGATAAGTAGCTGATTCACAGCATAATACAAGAAATCCTCGGCGCAAAAGGAGCCGAGGATTATTAGCATCTATCTAATAGTCAATAAGTTACGAACCAGCCCGGAAAATTGCGTTTCTGTCAAAAGCCTATCTTTGCACCATGATACGAGAGTTGACGGACATACTCATGCCGCGGGAGTGCCTGGTGTGCGGGCGGCAGCTGGGAGCGCAGGAGCGACACCTGTGCATTTGGTGCGCGGCGGATTTGCCGGAAACCCACTACTGGGAGCAGCCGCATAACCCCATGTCGGACCAGTTCAACGCCTTGCTGGAGCGGCAGCGGCCGGAGGGAGAGGCCATGCAGTACGCCTACGCCACCGCGCTGCTGTTCTACCACCACGAGAACCCGTACAAGCACATCCCGCGGTCGCTCAAGTACGGCGGCAACCTCCAGGCAGGCCGTTTTTTCGCCGCCCGGCTGGGCGCGCACATGGCCCGGCAGAGGCATTTTGCCGATATCGACACGGTGCTTCCCGTCCCGCTCCACTGGTGGCGAAAGTGGAACCGAGGGTACAACCAGGCGGAGGTAATTGCGGCGGAGCTGGCCAAGGCCCTGCATGCGCAGCTCAGGCCCGGGGATTTGGTCCGCTTGCGCCGCACCCGCAGCCAAACCCGCCTGGATGCGGAGGCCCGCGTCCGCAATGTGGAGGGGGTGTTCGCCCTCCGCCACGCCTTTCCCGCCCGGCACGTGCTGCTGGTGGACGATACCTTCACTACCGGCGCCACGCTCGCGGCCTGCTACAACGCAGTACGGAGCGCCCTCGGGCCCTCCGTACGCATCTCCATCGCCACCCTGGCCGTGGTGCAAGCCTAGGCCCTCAGCGCGCGCATGGCGTTGAGGACGGCCAGGACGGTGACGCCGACATCGGCAAAGACGGCCATCCACATGGTGGCCAGGCCCAGCACGGCCAGCAGGAGCACCAGCACCTTGATGCCAATGGCAAACGCGATGTTTTCCTTGGCGATGCGGAGGGTCCGGCGGGCAATGCGCACTGCGGCGGCAATCTTGGACGGTTTGTCGTCCATGAGTACAACATCGGCGGCCTCGATGGCGGCGTCGGAGCCCAGCGCGCCCATGGCGATGCCTATATCGGCACGGGTCAGGACGGGGGCGTCGTTGATGCCGTCGCCCACAAAGGCCAGCGTGCCTTCCGGCAGCAGGCGCTCCACCTGCTCCACCTTTTGTGCGGGCAAAAGGCCGGCATGGAACTCACTCACGCCCAGCTGCTTAGCCACGGAGGCCGCTACGCTTTCCTGGTCGCCGGTGAGCATGACGGTTTTCCGGACGCCAACGGCATGCAGGGCCGCCAGGGCTGGGGCGGAATCGGCCTTGATGCGGTCGCTAATAACAATATGGCCGGCATAAACGCCGTCTATGGCCACATGGATGATGGTGCCTTCGTGGTGGCAAGGGCGCCAGGCGGCACCTATTGTCTCCATGAGCTTGCTGTTGCCCACCGCCACTTTTTGGCCGTTGACGGTGGCCACAATGCCATGTCCCGCCGTCTCCTGGATGTCCGTCACGGTGCAGTCGTCCTGCTCGTTGGGGTAGGCATCCCTCAGGGCCATGGCGATGGGATGGGTCGAATGCCGCTCCACGTGCGCTGCCAGGTGCAGAAGTTCCTTATCGGCAATCACTTCCGGATGCACCGCCGTCACCTCAAACACGCCTTCCGTGAGGGTGCCGGTTTTGTCGAACACCACCGTCTGCAGCTTGGAAAGCTTGTCCATGAGGTTGGAGCCTTTGATGAGGATGCCCTTCTTGGACGCGCCGCCCAGGCCGCCAAAAAAGGTGAGCGGTACGGAAATTACCAGCGCGCAAGGGCAGGATACCACCAGGAACAGCAGGCCGCGGTAAATCCAGGTGGCCCACTCGCCGGTAATGACGCCGGGAACCACGGCGACCAGCACCGCCAGCGCCACTACAATGGGGGTATAGACTTTTGCAAAACGCGTGATGAAGCTCTCGCTCCGGGACTTGTTCTGAGCGGCATTCTCCACCAGATCCAGGATTTTGGCGGCGGTGGATTCGCCGAAGGCCTTGGTGGTGCGCACGCGCAGAACGCCCGTCTTGTTCACGCAGCCGGAGAGGATTTCATCGCCCTCAGAAATGCTTCTGGGCACGCTTTCGCCGGTCAGTGCCACGGTATCCAGGCTGGAGTGGCCATCCATGACAATGCCGTCCATCGGCACTTTTTCTCCCGGTTGAATGACGATGATCTCGCCCACCCGGACCTCTTCCGGCTTCACGGTGACCAGGTTTCCGGCGCGCTCCACATGGGCGGAATCGGGCCGAATGTCCATCAGGTGCGCGATGGATTTGCGGCTATTGCCTTCCGCCTTTTCCTCGAACCATTCGCCCAGCTGGAAGAACAGCATCACAAACACCGCCTCCGGGAACTGCGTCTCGGCACCAGGCAAAAAGCCGATGCAAAGCGCGCCGATGGTGGCCACGCTCATGAGGAAGTCTTCGCTCAGGGCCTCGCCGTGGAGCAGGCCCTCGGCCGCCTCCTTCAGGGTGTCCCAGCCCACTACCAGATAAGGGATGAGGTACAGGAGCAGGTACTGCCAGGTCTCCCAGGCGGTGTATTTTTCGATGATTACCGCGCCGATGAGCAGCACGGTGGCCGCGATGATTTTTGCTAGCCTGCCGTGACCCTCCTCTTCCTCGTGATGGTGGTGGTCATGACCGTGATCGTGGTGATGTTCGTGATGGTGGTGGTGGCAGTGCTCACAGTGCTCCTGTTCATGATTGGGCTCTTGCTCGAGCTCATGGCCGTGCCCGGAGTGTTCGTGCTCAAGCTCATGTTCGAGTCCATGTTCGTGCTCGTGGATATGCTTCTCACTCATAGTCTACAACTTTTGTTACTGCAAAGGTACACCCCCCCTGTTGCAACCTGGTTGCAAACAGAATTTTAGCCCATCATGCTGGTCGCCAAGTGTCTAATTCTCAACATAATACCTATAATCCTCGGCTCCATTTGCGCCGAGGATTATCAACAAAATATTGTGTATCAAGCGTTTACCGACCAGTTGTCGCACGGATGCGAGTTTTGACACAACTGGTTAGTAAGTTGCTGATTAGTAGCGAGATACAGGAAATCCTCGGCGCAAATGGAGCCGAGGATTTTCCATAAACATCTGATAGTCAGCAGATTGCAGACCAATGCGCTTGTTCCACAAGTGACGCCGAGGGTCCAGTGAGTGGACCTTCGACAACAGAATGAACCCCAAAACGACGCCGAGGGTCCAGTGAGTGGACCTTCGACAACAGAATGAACCCCAAAACGGCGCCGAGGGTCCAGTAGGTGGACCATCGAAGGCAAGGGAACTGCCACGGGCACGAAAACGGGGGAAAACGTAGCATTGGCGGGCCAGAAGGTCCGCCAGTGGCGCAGTTAGGAGCCAAAACGTGGCAGCAGCGGGACCTCCCGGGCATTAAAGCACACCGCGATGCCACAGAGGCCACTCTGGAGGGGGAGGGTGTGCTTTAATGGGGTCATGACTGTCAAAGGTTGGATTTTGTGGTGCCAAGTCCGCAGGGTCCCCCAAGGAACAAGCCCGCATGGAGCCCCAAGGAACAAGTCCGCAGGGTCCCCCAAGGAACAAGCCCGCATGGAGCCCCAAGGAACAAGTCCGCAGGGCCCCCCAAGGAACAAGCCCGCAGGGAGCCCTGAAGCAACAGCCTAGCAGTACATGCCGCCGTTCACGGCGATAACCTGGCCGGTGACGTAGGAGGAGAGGTCCGAGCCCAGGAAGAGGGCCACGTTGGCCACTTCTTCCACTGTGGCGCCGCGCTTGAGGGGAATGAGCTTGATGAATTCGTCCTTCACGGCCTGGGGAAGGACCTCGGTCATCTCGGTGAGCACATAGCCCGGGGCGATGGAATTGGCCCGGATGCCGCGGGGACCCATCTCCTTAGCCACGGACTTGGCCATGGCAATGAGGCCGGCCTTGGAGGCGGAGTAGTTCACCTGGCCCGGATTACCGGTTTGTCCGGCGATGGAGGCCATGTTGATGATGCTGCCGCTCTTCTGGCGGGCCATCACCGGCACCACGGCGTGCAGGAAATTGAAGGCACTCTTCATGTTCACGGCAATCACGGCGTCCCACTGGCCTTCGCTCATGCGCATCACCAGGCCGTCCTTGGTGATACCGGCATTATTGACCAGAATGTCGATACGGCCGAAATCGGCCACCACCTGCGCCACCACCTCCTGCGTCTCGTCAAAGTTTGCAGCATTGGAGGCATAGCCTTTCACCTTCACACCCAAGGCTTCCAGTTCCGAAACGGTCTGTAACGCCACTTCGTTAATCTCCAAGTCCGTGAAGGCAATGTCTGCGCCTTCGGCAGCATATTTAAGGGCGATGGCTTTGCCGATTCCCCTTGCCGCGCCCGTAATGAGGGCCACTTTACCACTTAACAGTCCCATATTATTGCGTTGTTGTTCAGATTCTTCGCTTCGCTCAGAATGACAGGTTAATTCTTTGTTCTTTTCAGTTTGGATACGAGGTTGATCAGCACGGAGCCCAGGATACCGGAGCACAGGGAACCCATGAGGACGGCGATTTTACCGGCGTCCCGGAGGTGCTGCGTCACTTCCGGCGCAATGTCCGGTCCGGCGAACGACAACGTATCCACAAAAATGCTCATGGTAAAGCCGATACCGCCCAAACACGCCACGGCAAAGAGCATGGGCCAGGAGGCTTTGTCCGGCATGGCGCCCACCTTGCACTTGATGGCAATCCAGGACGCCAGCGTAATGCCCACCGGCTTACCCAGCAGCAGGCCCAGGAAAACGCCCAGCCCCACGCTGCCCAATACAGGGTCCACGGCCTTGAACACATTGAAATAGGAGATGTCCGTAATTTCCACCCCCGCATTGGCCAGGGCGAACACCGGCATAATCAGAAAATTGACGATGGGGTTCAGCGTGTGCTCCAGCCGGTAGGACGGCGGAATGGTTTTCCGGGTAAGGCTGCTGAGCCGGCGCAGGTAATGCCGCTCGGGCCCATTGGGAAAATCGGTCCCAACCTGGGCGGCCTCCGCCTCCACCAAGCCCGACCACAGGATTTTGGAACGCCTGTGGAACTTGGCCTTGTTGTATCGGGCCTCCATGGGGATGAACATGGCCATGACCACGCCCGTCATGGTGGCATGGATGCCGCTGTAGTAGAACAGGAACCACACAATGATGGCCGGCACAAAGTAGAAGCCCAAGCGTTTTTCTCCCAGGCGCTTCATCAGCGCCACGAAGAGCACGACGCACAGGGCCACCAGCAGCAGCGGCAGGTTGATGTTGCCCCCGTAGAAGAGCGCCACCACCAGGATGGCAATAAGGTCATCGGCAATGGCGAGCGCCGTGAGGAACACCTTGAGCGAGACGGGCACCTTGTCCCCCAAAATGGAGAGGATGCCCACCGCAAACGCAATGTCCGTAGCCGTAGGAATGCCCCAGCCGGAAGCCGCCAGCGTCCCTTTGTTCACAAGCGTAAAAATGAGCGCCGGCGCCACCACGCCGCCAAACGCCGCAATCACCGGCAGGATGGCCTTTTTAAAGGACGATAGCTCCCCGCACACCACCTCGCGCTTAATCTCCAGGCCCACGGTAAAGAAGAACACCACCATGAGAATGTCGTTGATGAACTTCTCCATGGTCATGTCCCGCGGAAAATACCAGTCGATTACCCCGTCCGGAGATGCCACGTGGGCAGTCAGTTCCGTATGCAGGAAATTGTGATAAATCTCTTTGGTAAAAGGAAGGTTGGCCAAGAGCATGGCCAGCACCGCACAGCCCAGCAGGATAACACCGTTAGCCCAGGGCTGCTTACGAAAACTCTTTTGGGAAATACGGAAGTTGTGCACTTCCTTGTTCCACCAGTAAATAGGAATCAATGCCATTATCCAAAAATATACTTCTTCTGTTCGGGGGTAAGCGTGTCGATACGGACGCCCCAGTCCCCCAGTTTACGGAACGCCACTTCCTGGTCGATCTCCCGCGGAACATTGTTCAGACGGGCGCTCAAGCGGCCTTTGTGCTCCACCAGGTAGCGGGCGCTGAGCGCCTGGATGGCAAAGGACATGTCCATAATCTCGGCCGGATGGCCGTCGCCGGCGGCCAGGTTCACCAATCGGCCCTCTGCAATGATGTACACGGTGCGGCCGTTTGCCAGCGTATAGGCCTCGATGTTGTTCCGGGCGGGCCTGTGCGACACCGCCATGGCCTTGAGCTTGGCCACCGCCACCTCCACGTCAAAATGCCCGGCGTTGCAGCAGATGGCACCGTCCTTCATGCGCAGGAACGCCTCCGGACCAATCACATCCTCGCAGCCCGTCACCGTCACAAAGAAATCGCCCAGCGGCGCAGCCTCCAGCATGGGCATCACCTTGAAGCCGTCCATCACCGCCTCCATGGCCTTCACGGGATCCACTTCCGTGACGATGACTTCCGCCCCCAGGCCCTTGGCCCGCATGGCAACGCCCTTGCCGCACCAGCCGTAGCCGGCCACCACCACGTTTTTACCAGCCACAATAAGGTTGGTGGTGCGGTTGATGCCGTCCCACACGCTCTGGCCGGTACCGTAGCGGTTGTCGAACAGGTGCTTGCAGTCTGCGTCGTTCACCAGCATCATGGGGAACTGCAATGCACCGGCGGCGTCCATGGCCTTGAGGCGCTGGATGCCGGTAGTGGTTTCCTCGCAGCCGCCTATCACGCCCGGAACCAGCTCCGGGAACTCCTTGTGCAGGGTGGTAACCAGGTCGCCGCCATCGTCAATGATAATGTTGGGGCCGGCCGACAGGACGCGGCGGATATCGGCAAAATATTCCTCCTGAGTGCAGCCGTGGATGGCGAAGACGTTGAGGCCCTCGTGCACCAGCGCGGCGGCTACGTCGTCCTGGGTGCTCAGGGGGTTGGAACCGGTGATGTACATGTCCGCCCCGCCGGCCGCCAGCACCTCGCACAGGTGGGCCGTCTTGGCCTCCAGGTGAATGCTCAGGGCCACTTTGAGCCCCTTGAAGGGCTGCGTCTTTTCAAAATCCTTCTGGATGCCGTCCAGCAGGGGCATGTGGGAGCGGACCCAGCTTAACTTGAGCTCGCCGCTCTCCCACAGGTTGATATCTTTGATATGGTTTGCCATAATGCTTTTGAATGAGGGCACAAAGGTACAAATTATTTGTGGCTTTTCCACACCGTAAAGGCCAACAGGGATTGCGCCGGACAAACTGCATTCTTTCACGCCCGGGCACACCCAAGCGCACAGATATGGCCTGAATTGTGCGGGAGACTGGGCTGGAGCCTCACCTGACGTACAAAAACGCCTTGTTTTGTCCGGGAGCTCATGCTCCGATCATCGTTACCAACCTATTTTGTCAAAGAGCAACAGACCAGCCAGACACTGGCCTATTTCAGTCTTACCTATGACCAGGTTGAATGCCCCCTGTCAGCCCGCTGGTCATGGAGTAACGCGATTTTCGCCATTTTTGCGTTATACCGTGCTGGCGTGTGCACGGCGTAACGCACGTAGGCCACAAAACGCGTTATGTTGTGCACGGGAGAAGGGAGAACGGCCAGGAAAAGGCGTTTAATTTTTCTTTATCGGCATAAATTATTATTTTTGAAGAAAATTAATTCATTCTTGACCATGTTTGCAAAAGAAGTATATGTTCGTCGCAGGGCTACGCTGCTGCGCAAGATGCAGGAGGCCGGCGCAAAGGGCCTGATTCTGTTTGTGGGCAATGCAGAGGCGCCTGCCCAGTACAAAGACAACTGCTACAAATGGCGCCAGGACAGCTCCTGGCTGTACTTCATGGGCCTGGACGAGCCACTGATGGCCGCCCTGCTGGACATTGACGCCGGCACCGAGACCCTATTTGCGGACGATGTGGACATTGACGATATTATCTGGATGGGGCCGCAGCCTTCCGTGCGCAGCAAGGCAGACGCCGTGGGCGTAGCCCAGACGCAGCCGTACGGCGCCCTGGAGGCTACTGTAGCCAAGGCTCTGGCAGCCGGCCGCACCCTTCACTTCCTGCCGCCGTCCCGCTACTACAACACCCTCAAGCTGCAGCAGCTGGTGCCGGGCGGGGTACCCTCAGAGGCCCTTATCAAGGCCGTCATTCCCCTGCGCCTTGTCAAGGAAGACATTGAGATTGAGGCCATTGACGCCGCGTGCGCCCTGGGCTATGAGATGCACTCCGTGGCGCGGGATGCCATCGTCCCTGGTATCATCGAACAGGACATTGTGGGCAAAATGGAAGGCGTGGCGCTGGCCAAAGGCTGGGGCGTGTCCTTCCCCACCATCCTTACCCAGCACGGGGAAACGCTGCACAACCATATTCATGACAAGATTATTGAGCCCGGCAAGCTGATGGTCATTGATGCCGGCGTGGAGAGTAACGAGCACTACGCCAGCGACTTCACCCGCACCTACCCTACCTCCGGCAAATTCACCACCAAGCAGCGAGAGGTGTACCAGATTGTCTATGACTGCAATGAGCTGGCCTTCCGGATGGCCAAGCCCGGCATCACCTACCGGGAGGTGCACCTTGCCACCGCCCGCAAAATGCTGGAAGGCCTGAGCGCCCTGGGCCTGGTAAAGGGAGACCTGGACGAGATGGTAGCCAAGGGCATCGCCGGCCTGTTCCAGCCCCACGGCCTGGGCCACAACATGGGTCTGGACGTCCACGACATGGAAGACCTGGGAGAGAATCTGGTGGGCTACGACCCGGACCAGCAGCGCGCTAAACAGCTGGGCCTGGGCTCCTTGCGCATGGCCCGCCGCCTGGTCCCCGGCCACGTAATCACGGACGAACCCGGCATCTATTTCATCCCCGCCCTCATCGAAAAATTCAAGAAGGAGGGCCTGGGCTACGACTTCGTGAACTACGCCAAGCTGGAAAGCTATTACGACTTTGGCGGCATTCGCATAGAGGACGACGTCCTTATTACGGAAAACGGCGCCCGCAGGCTGGGTCCCAAACGCCTCCCCGCCTCCCCGGAAGAGGTAGAGGCCGCCATGCAACAATAGCGGGCCGGACGCTGTAAAAATGCATTTTTTCCTTGTTTTCCCGCGGAGGGTTTTGTACCTTTGCGACCCGAAAGGTGTATTTTTACTAAAATTACAAAATCATGAAAAAGTTATTTGTAGCTGTGGCAGCCCTCGCCACCATGCTCTTTATGAGCTGCACCAAGGAACAGACGACCGATGCAAAACTGCAGGGCACCTGGACGGTAAAATCTGTCGATGTCAAGCTCTATGAGAACGACAAAGAGATTCAGGTTCCCGAGACACTGAAGGGCTTTCTGAAAGATATCAACGCCGATGACGCCATGGAGAGTCTTACCGAGGGCGCAACCCTTACCTTCAGCAAAGGTAAAGTGACTTCCTCCTATACCAGCGGTTCCGAAAAAGTGAGCGAAACCAACGACTACGCCATCGATGGCAACTTCCTGTCCATCAAAGATGGCGAGAACACCACTAACTTCACCATCAAGGAACTCACAGCATCCAGCCTGGTGCTCACCCTGGATGCCCTGAAAATGGCTGACATCCCTGCAGAGGCCAAGAAGGCACTGGAGAACTATTCCGTTCTCATTGTCATCTCCCTTACCAAGTAAGGTTATTAACCCCACAAAAAACTCCGAAGCCCTTCGCTCCGGAGTTTTTTGTGCCTCAACGGCCACTATTCCCATTCGATGGTTGCCGGCGGTTTGGAAGAAATGTCGTACACGACGCGGTTTACGCCGCGCACTTTACGGATAATCTCATTGGAGACGGTGCGGAGGAAGTCGTATGGGAAGGGGAACCAGTCCGCCGTCATGGCGTCCGTAGATACTACGGCGCGAAGGGCCACCGGATTCTCGTACGTGCGCTCATCGCCCATCACCCCTACGCTCTTGACGGGCAGCAGGATAACGCCGGCCTGCCAGATGGCGTCGTACAGGTTGGTGGCCATCAGGCGCGGGTCCGATGCAGACGGGAAACCCATGCCCGTGCAGTCGTAGGCGCGCAGGCTGCGGATAAAAATGTCATCGGCCTCCCTGAGGACGGAGAGCTTTTCCTCTGTCACTTCCCCGATGATGCGGATGGCCAGCGACGGGCCGGGGAAAGGATGGCGGCTCACCAGTTCCTCTTTGATACCCAGCGCCCGCCCCACGCGACGGACTTCGTCCTTGAAGAGCATCCTGAGCGGCTCCACAATCTTTAGGTTCATTTCCTCCGGCAGGCCACCCACGTTGTGGTGGCTTTTGATTTTGGAGGCAATGCCGGGAATGCCGGCGCTCTCAATCACGTCCGGATAAATGGTCCCCTGGGCCAGCCAGCGGGCGTTTTCTATCTGCTTGGCATAGGTGTCGAAGGTCTCCACAAACAGCCGTCCAATGGCCTTGCGTTTGGCTTCCGGCTCCGTAACGCCCTTGAGCGCCGCCAGGAAAGCCGCGGAGGCATCGGCCCCTATAACATTGAGTCCCATGTCTTTATAGGAGAAGAGCACATCCTCGAACTCATTTTTGCGCAGGAGGCCGTTGTTCACAAAAATGCAGGTGAGCTGCTTGCCGATGGCCTTGTTCAGCAGCACGCCCGCCACCGTGGAATCGACGCCGCCGGAAAGCCCCAGAATCACTTTTTCCTCACCGATTTGCACGCGGAGGGTTTCCACGGTGGTCTCAATGAAAGAATCCGGCGTCCAGTCCCCTTTACAGCCGCAAATATCCATGGCAAAATTCTGCAGCATCCGGCTGCCTTCCGTGGTGTGGTACACCTCCGGATGGAACTGCACCGCATAGGTGGGCTCATCGGTAAACTGATAGGCCGCATTCACGACATCTTCCGTAGAAGCAATCACCTCTGCCCCTTTGGGGAGGGCCGATATGCTGTCCCCGTGCGACATCCACACCTGGGTCTGACGGCTCACGCCTTTGAGCAGCGGGGATTCCGCCTTGACGGTGAGCATGGCGTGACCATACTCGCGGGTGTCCGACGCCTCCACGCGGCCGCCAAAACAGTGCGCCAGGTATTGGGCCCCATAACAAATACCCAGCAGCGGCAGACGCCCCTTGATGGCCGATACATCCACCTGCGGGGCATTGGGCTGACGGACGGAACAGGGGCTGCCGGAAAGGATGACGCCCTTTACAGAAGGATCCAGGGCGGGAACCTTGTTATACGGATAGATTTCACAGAATACATTGAGCTCCCGGAGGCGCCGGCCAATGAGTTGGGTCACCTGCGAGCCAAAGTCCAGAATGAGAATTTTATCCATGTGAGAGAATTATTCCGCAATTTACGAATAATTTTTAAAAAAATTGCTAAATTTGCCCGCTGTATGGTAGGGCCGCCGTTGCCTTACCTAAACAACTAACTCTTACATAGTATGGCTACATTCCGAGAAAGGGCGCTCGCCGTAGCGTCCTCACGTGATGTTAAGAGACATTGCGTGGAAGACGGGCCGATTTCGACGTACTTCGGCCAGAATGTATTTGCCTTGGAAACCATGCGGAGGTACATGTCCAACGCTGCGTTCCTGTCCATCTTGCAAGCCCGGAAAACCGGCAACAAGATAGACCGGAGCATGGCAGAAGAGATTGCTTCCGGCATGAAGACCTGGGCAATTGAACAGGGTGCCACCCACTACACCCACCTCTTTCAACCCCTCACCGGTTCCACCGCAGAAAAGCACGAAGCCTTCCTCTCCTTCCAGGACGGAAAAGCCCTCGAGCACTTTAAGGGCAGCGCCCTGGTGCAGCAGGAACCGGATGCTTCCAGCTTCCCCAACGGAGGGCTTCGCAATACCTTTGAGGCCCGCGGCTACACGGCCTGGGATCCCAATTCTCCGGCCTTTATCCTGGACGAGACCCTGTGCATCCCTTCCGTTTTTGTATCTTATACCGGAGAGGCCCTGGACATGAAAGTCCCCAATCTCCGCTCCATCCAGGCACTGGACAGTGCCGCCACGGCCGTGGCCCGGCTGTTCGACCCGGAAGTGACCCATGTCAGCGTAAACGTGGGTCTGGAGCAGGAATACTTCCTGGTGGACGAGGCTCTTTACAATGCCCGCCCGGACCTCCAACTGTGCGGACGCACCGTTATCGGTCACACATCGGCCAAGGACCAGCAGCTCTCGGACCACTACTTTGGTGCCATTCCTTCCCGCGTAGCGGTGTTCATGAAAGACTTTGAGACCGAGGCCTACAAGCTGGGCATTCCGCTGCAAACCCGTCACAACGAGGTGGCGCCCAACCAGTTTGAGTGCGCGCCGGTGTTCTCGGAAATCACTACAGCAATCGACCAGAACATGCTGCTGATGATTGTGATGCAGAAGGTGGCCCAGAAACACCACCTGAAGGTGATTTTCCACGAGAAACCCTTCCAGGGCATCAACGGCAGCGGAAAGCACTGCAACTGGTCCATGCAAACCGACACCGGCATCAACCTGCTTTCCCCCGGAACAACCCCGGAGAAAAACCTCCGCTTTCTGTCTTTCTATACGTCCGTCCTGCACGCGGTTTTCCAGCATGAGTCCCTGCTCATGGCCTCCGTGTGCTCCCTGAACAACTCCTACCGGCTGGGCGGGCACGAGGCTCCGCCGGCCGTGATGTCGGTGTTCTCCGGCTCCACGCTGGACCGGGTGTTCAAAGGCATCCTCCAAAAAGAAGGGGCCGCGCAGGAGGCGGAGCTGCGCCGCAGTATAGACCTGATGAGTTCGCTGCCGGAGATTATTCCGGACAACACGGACCGCAACCGCACCTCTCCGTTTGCCTTTACCGGCAACCGCTTCGAGTTCCGCGCCGTGGGGTCGTCGGCCAATGCCGCGCAGGCCACCTTTGTGCTCAACAGCGCCGTGGCAGAGAGCCTGCAGGCGTTCTTGTCACAGGTACAAACGCTTGTAAAACAGGGGGCATCGCAGGATCAGGCCATCATTGACACCGTCCGCGCCTTCCTGGAAGAGGCGGCGCCGGTGATGTTCGAAGGAAACGGGTACAGCGCCGAATGGCAGCAGGAAGCCGTCCTGCGCGGCCTTACGCCGGTGACCAACGTGCCCAAGGCCTTCCAGACCTTCCTGAAGCCCTCCTCCGTCCGGCTGTTCACGGAAACCAAGGTGCTGTCCGTCCCGGAAATCAAGGCACGCGTGGAGGTGCAGGAGGAAACCTACGTGAAAAAGTTGCAGATTGAGGCCCGCGTCCTGGGCGATATCTGCCTCAACCACGTGATTCCCGCCGCCGTGAGCTACCAGAACGTGCTCATCCGCAACATCCAGGGCAGCAAGGAGATTTTTGGCGACGAATACGTCACGCTGTGCAAGGCCGATGTAGATACCTGCCGGAAAATCGCCGGCTACATCAATGCCCTTTCGGCCGATGTACAGGCGCTGGTGGAAGTCCGGAAAAAGGCCAACCGCCTCACGGACATGTCGGAGCGGGCCTATGCCTACTCCACCCAGGTGATGGACGCCATGTCCAGTGTACGCACCAGCGCAGACCAGCTGGAAATGCTGGTGGACGACGCCCTGTGGCCCCTCCCCAAATACCGCGAACTGTTGTTTTTCTAATCGTTAGTTACCATGTGTGGAATAGTAGGTTACGTCGGGCATCGCCAGGCGTGCCCCGTCATCATAAAAGGACTGCATAGACTGGAGTACAGAGGCTATGACAGCGCCGGTGTCGCCCTTGTTGGCAAGGACGGCCAAATTGGACTGTACAAATGCAAGGGAAAAGTGGACGACCTGGAGCGCTTTCTGGGCGGGAAGGAGACCGCCAGCACCATCGGTATCGGCCATACCCGCTGGGCCACGCACGGCGCCCCCAACGACGCCAATGCGCACCCGCACCTCTCCCAGAGCGGCCGCCTGGCGCTCATCCACAACGGCATTATCGAGAACTTCCGCGTGCTCAAAGACGCCCTCGTAAGCCACGGATACACGTTCCGGAGCAGCACCGACTCGGAGGTGCTGGTGAACCTCATCGAATACGTGCAGGATACCAACGAGTGCTCCCTGGAGGAAGCCGTCCGCATGGCCCTCAGGCAGGTGGTGGGGGCTTACGCCATCGCCGTTATCAAACGGGGCGACACGGACCGCATCATCGCCGCGCGGCAGAGTTCTCCCATGGCCATCGGCATTGGCGAGGGGGAATATTTCATCAGTTCCGACGCCGCCTCCATCATTGACTATACGCAAAAGTTCGTGTACCTGAACGACGGCGAGGTGGCCGTGGTGGAAAAAGGCAAGCCACTGCAAATCAAAAACTTGTATGGAGAGCCCTCCAAAGTGGATATCCAAAAACTGGAGATGTCCATTTCCCAGCTGGAGAAGGGGGGCTTCCCGCACTTTATGCTCAAGGAAATCCACGAGCAGCCGGATACCCTGGTGGACTGCATCCGCGGCCGCGTGAACCCGGATACGCGGGAGATTATCCTCTCCGGCGTGCTGGACAATAAGGAGCGTTTCCTGCAAGCCGGGCGCATCATTTTTGTAGCGTGCGGCACCTCCTGGCACGCTTCGCTCATCGGCGAGCATCTCATAGAAAACCTGTGCCGCATTCCGGTAGAGGTGGAGTATGCGTCCGAGTTCCGCTACCGCAATCCCATCATCCGCAAGGACGATGTGGTCATTGCCGTGTCGCAGTCCGGCGAGACGGCCGATACGCTGGCGGCTATCGACATTGCCAAGCGCGCCGGGGCCTTTGTCTATGGCATCTGCAATGTGGTGGGCTCTTCCATCGCCCGCGCCACGGACTCGGGCACCTACATTCATGTGGGGCCGGAGATTGGGGTGGCATCGACCAAAGCCTTTACCGGACAGGTGACGGTGATGGCCATGCTGGCGCTGCTCATCGGGAAACTGCGCGGCACCGTGGACAATGCCTATTACCACGAGGTAGCGGGCGCGCTGCTGGAACTCCCGGAGGCCATCCGGAAGGTGCTGGAAACCGCCCCTGAGGTGGAAAAACTCTCCCGCATCTTCACCTACGCCCACAACTTCATTTACCTGGGCCGCGGGTATAACTATCCAACGGCGCTGGAGGGGGCCCTTAAGCTCAAGGAAATCTCTTATATCCACGCCGAGGGCCTTCCGGCAGCGGAAATGAAGCACGGGCCCATCGCCCTGATCGATGCGGAAATGCCCACCGTGGTGATTGCTACGCTGGACCACACCTACGAGAAAACGGTCTCCAATATTGAGGAAATCAAGGCGCGCGGCGGCAAGATTATCGCTGTCATTTCCGAGGGCGACACGCAGCTTCGGCACCGGGCCGATTATTGCATCGAAGTTCCCTCTACCGCCGAGTGCCTGATGCCCATCGTCTCCATTATCCCGCTCCAGCTCATGGCCTACTACATTGCCGTGAGCAAGGGCCGGAACGTGGACCAGCCCCGCAATCTGGCCAAATCCGTTACCGTGGAGTAGCTTCTTTATAGTCCAGGGCGGCCTTGACAAAGTGCACAAAAATGGGTTGAGGCCGCTCCGGCGTACTTTTGAGCTCCGGATGGAACTGGGTGGCGATGAAGAACGGATGGGCGGGAATCTCCACTATCTCTGCCAGGTGGCTTTCCGGATTGATGCCGCTCACGCGCAGTCCTGCGGCTTGTAGCTCGGCCACAAAGCGGTTGTTGAGTTCATACCGGTGCCTGTGCCGTTCGGAGATAAGGGGCTTGCCGTAGATTTTCCAGGCGAGCGTGCCTTCCTGCACTGCGCAAGGATATGCGCCCAGGCGCATGGTCCCTCCTTTCAGGGTGGTCTTTTTTTGCTCCTCCATGAGGTCGATCACCGGGCAGGTGGTATCGGGCACTTCCTCGGTTGAGGCAGCATCGGCCCAACCTAATACATCTCTGGCAAACTCCACCACCGCCATTTGCATGCCCAGGCAAATCCCAAAGAAGGGAATGCCGTTCTCCCGGGCGTAACGGACGGCGGCTATCTTCCCTTCCAGGCCCCGGGAACCAAAGCCGGGGGCCACCAGGATGCCGTCCATGCCCGCGAGCCTTTCAGGGACGTTCTCCGGCGTGAGGTGATCGGCCTGAATGGTGACCACGTTTACCTTACAGCAGTTGGCGGCTCCGGCATGCACAAAGCTTTCCTGGATGCTCTTGTACGCGTCCTGCAGCTCCACATATTTTCCTACCAGGGCAATCTTGACCTCTGCTGTGGGGTGCTGCAAACGGTCCAGGAAGGCGCTTAGTGCGCTCAAATCCGGCTCGGGCAGGCCATGAATCTCCAATTTGTTGAGCACCAAATCGTCCATATGCTCCTTTTCCATGTTAAAGGGCACCTGATAAATGCTCCACGCGTCCATGGACTGGATGACATGACCCGGTTTCACATTGCAGAAAAGGGCGATTTTCTTACGGAGTTCCGGCGTGAGTTCCTTCTCTGTCCGGCAAACGATGATGTCCGGATGCACGCCCTGGGACTGCAATTCCTGGACGGAATGCTGCGTGGGCTTGGTCTTGAGTTCCTTGGCGGCCTTCAAATAAGGAATGAGGGTGAGGTGAATGCTCAGGAAGTCTTCTTCCGGCAGCTCCCATTGCAGTTGCCGCATGGCTTCCACAAAGGGCTGGCTTTCCATATCGCCCACCGTGCCGCCCACTTCGGTGATAATGACGTCATAGTCCCCAGTTTGCCCCAGCAGGAGCATCCGGCGCTTGATTTCGTCCGTAATGTGCGGAACAATCTGGACGGTCTTTCCCAGGTAAGCCCCCTCCCGTTCCTTGGTGATGACGGTATTGTAGATTCTGCCCGTGGTGACATTATTGGCCTGAGAGGTGTAAATGCCCAGAAAACGTTCATAGTGGCCCAGGTCCAGGTCCGTCTCGGCGCCGTCCTCCGTCACGTAGCATTCCCCGTGCTCGTAAGGATTCAGCGTTCCGGGGTCTATATTCAGATAGGGGTCGAATTTTTGGATGGTGACGCGAAGGCCTCTTGCCTGCAGCAGTTTGGCCAGCGAGGCCGCGATGATTCCTTTACCTAAAGAGGAGGCCACGCCTCCCGTAACGAAAACATATTTAGTGTTCATAGCCCGATATAAATATACCGGGACTCAAAGATACGAATTTTTTGGACAAACGCCTAATAATTAGGCGCTTTTTTGGCGATGGTCACATCGTGCGGATGGTTCTCCTGCACGGTGGCGGGACTGATCTTCACAAAACGGGCCTTATGAAGCGCATCCAGGGAGGCCGCGCCGCAGTAGCCCATGCCGCTGCGGAGGCCGCCCGTGAGCTGGTACAGGACATCGGCCACGGGACCTTTGTACGGCACGCGGGCCACCACGCCTTCCGGCACCAGCTTTTTGGCGCCCTTCTGGAAGTAACGGTCTGCGCTGCCATTCTGCATGGCGTCTATACTGCCCATGCCGCGGTAGCCTTTCATCTTGACGCCGTCCACTTCCACCACCTCGCCGGGGGCTTCGTCGGTACCGGCAAACATGCTGCCGCACATGACGCAGTGCGCGCCGGCGGCCAGGGCCTTCACCACGTCGCCGGAGTAGCGCAGGCCGCCGTCGGCAATAACGGGAACGCTGTCGCCGGCCACCTCGGCCACGTCCGCAATGGCAGTGAGCTGCGGAACGCCTACGCCCGCGACGATGCGCGTGGTGCAGATGGAACCGGGACCGATGCCCACCTTGAGGCCGTCTGCGCCGGCGGCGATGAGGTCTTTGGCGGCTGCGGCCGTGGCGATGTTGCCCACCACTACGTCCAGGCCCGGGAAGGCCGTCTTGATGGCCTTCAGCGCGTCAATCACGCCTTTGGAATGCCCGTGGGCGCTGTCCAGCACAACAGCGTCTACACCAGCATCGGCCAGGAGTTTCACGCGGTCCAGGACGTCCGGGGTGATGCCCACGCCGGCGGCCACCAGGAGGCCTTCAGCCTTGACCTTGGCAACCTCTGCGGCCTGCCGCTCCGCGCTCATGTTCTTATGGATGACGCCAATGCCGCCTTCGCGGGCCATCGCAAGGGCCATGGGGGCTTCCGTGACGGTATCCATTGCCGCGGAAGCAAAGGGAATGCCCAGCGAAATGTGTTTGGAGAATCGGCCCTGGAGGGACACCTCACGCGGGAGGACCTCGGAATAGGCCGGCATCAGAAGGACGTCGTCGAAGGTGATGCCTTCCTGGAAAATACGGTCATGTAGCGCCATATGCTCTTTCTCTAAAAAATTCTTATCTTTGTGTCGATGAAACGCTTCACCTGCATACTTTTACTCTTTGTGGGCGTCCTGGCACAGGCCCAGGTGCGCACCTATTCAGAAAATGCCTCCAAAACCTTTGTGGTGGGCCTGGACAGCTATTTTTACGGCGAGGCCGGGTCTCTCAGCTTTGAGGCGGCGGGCCGGTCTTTTCAGGCTTCCGTGGGTGCGGACGGGGTCTTTATCGGAGACCGCAAGCTGGGCGGCGGCGGCGATGTCGTCATTGGCATCCACGACTTTACCGGCAACCGGGTTCCGGAATTTGTGCTGGCCCAGCGCGTTGGGGAGTCCATCGGCATTTGGGTGTATGCCCTTAACGACGGCTCCTGGAACGCCCTGAAAATGATGTCCGTGCGGGGTGCCAAGGAGGTGCGCATCTTCCGCCAGGTAATCTCTGTGCGCCAGGGAGAAGCGCTGTGCTCCTGGACCTGGCACGGGGACAAATTCGACTACAAGGCCTCCGACGGCTCCGCGGAACCTACTTCTCTTTAACGTGAATCACGGACTTTACCGGAGCAATCGCTTCCAGGCGGCTGCGGCCGGGTAAATCGTCAATCTCTACCAGGAACACAAAGTCCTTCACCTTCACCTGATATTCTTTTCCGTCGATGGTGACCTTTTGGGCGTTCAGGCCCAGGGCCAGGCCGCGTGCCGTGCCGCCGGTGGCCAGGATATCGTCAAAGAAGGTAAGCTCAATGGTGTCGCCGGTGGGCTTGCTGGCAGCAAGGTCCGAGCGGCGGAAGTACACATGGTCCGGACCGTATTCCTTCATGATTTCCACCTGCACCAGATCGCCTTCGGAGAAGGGCAGTTTGCCTTTTTTGCGCAGGGGAATCAGGTTTGCGATGGGGTTCTCCCCGTAGAGCATGCCGGCGCCGAACAGGAAACCGCGCGCCTCCGGGGCGGCAATGTTGGGGGCCAGGCACAGGGCGGTGAGGTCGTCGCAAAGGCTACGGAAGAGCTCCTTGTCCTGGATGAAAGGGATGATGTCCACAAAGTTGACTCCCTTGATGGGAAAGTCCGGATAGAATTTGATGTACTTGCTGTAATCCATATTATTCTACTGAATTCATGTCTATCAGGTTGTTCAGGAGGGCATATACCGTGAGGCCCGCCACCGTTTTGATGCCGGTTTTGCGGGTAATGTTCTTGCGGTGGGTGATAACGGTGTAGATGGAGATGTTGTACTGGTCCGCAATCTCCTTGTTGAGCATGCCCTTGGCTACACAGATGAGGATTTCCTTTTCCCGCTGGGAGAGCTCCTCCCCTTCTGAGCGGGGCGCATCCGTACGGTCTTCCAGAGCCGCGCGCACCTTTTTGATAATGCCCGGAGGGGTATCCATGAGGCCGATTATGCCGTCATACTGGCGCTGCTGGTCCTCGTCCAGGGGGGTGATGGAAAAAGCGATGACGGGGGCGTCCGAATACTCTGCCAAGCGGGCCTTGACGCTGCTGCGGGAGGCATAATCGAAGATCTCCGGGTCCACGATAACCACGTCCGGAGCCATGCTCCGCAGCTCTTGCCCATTGATATCCCTCAGGATGGCGCAGACTTCGAATTCCCCCAAGTCGTTGAACACTTGTTCCAGGCCTTTTGCCGCAATGGCGGAAGGGACGACTATGAGGATGCGTTTACTCATGGTTTTCCATCCTCCCTACCATGGGGACCAGGATATCGTCCTCTATAAAGGTGTGCTTGCCAAGGTCGTATTCCAGGGTGTAGATGTAGAAGAGCACCTTGTAGGCTTCCTGCTGGTTGCACGGAGCCGGGATGTACTTCATCACCAGGTTTTTAAGGTCCTCCAGTTTTTCTTCCACGTTGGAATGGTTTTCCTCGTACTCGCCGATGGTGAACTGGGCGCCGCTGCGCTTATTGAGGACGGCCTCCACATACGGGAACACCTGCCCTTCTTCATAGGCGAAGTGCTTGGCGAGCTCCTCTTTGTAGTCGGCAAAGAATTTCCAGATGACGCGCTGCTGCTTTTCCGCGCAGGGCTGAATCATCTGCTCCAGGGCGGCGGCCATTTCCGGCACCACCACGTCCGTGTAATAGGTGTGCGACTGGTGCAGGTACTTGAGGATGTCCAGCAGATGGGCGGCGGAAAGCGCCTCCCGCGTGGGCCGATAACCGTCGAAGGCGTATACGCGGCAAATGAGCAGGAAGGTTTCAGGGTCTATGCCGGCCTTTTGGCAGACCTCTGCCACGGTGGCCTCGCCGAAGCCGAAATGCAGCCCCAGACGGGTGGCTACGCCTAAAAGGGAGAAGTCCGTATCCAGCAGTTCCGCCATTTTCATGGCAGGACTCATAGGGTGACGGTTGGCGCTTGTATTCATACGGAACGCAAAGTTAAAAAATTTCAGGAAATTAAAAAAACTTCCAGACTTCGCAGCCGGGAAGTTTTTATAACAACAATAAAAGGATCTAAACTATCTAACTATATGGCTTGTTTAGTTTTCTATTGCAAAGGTACGGGCTTTGCGCCGTCCCGGCAATCACAATTAGTTGGTAGTAACTGTCCTTTTACTAAAAAGTTATGATGATTTTGCCCGGTTTTACCGCGCGCAAGTGCGCTTAGGTGGTAATTTTTTTGCCACCCACGAGCAAAAACGGCCGATTTTGCTGGTAGGTGGTAATTTTTCTGCCAGGTAAGCGCACCACTTCGCTAGGAGTAGCGCCGGGGAAAGTGGAAAAGGATGGACAGGAAGGCCACGATGCCCAGGGCGAAGGGGTAGTACAGGTGGCCGATGATGGCCACGGCTGACACCCCGGCCAGGCCGCTTGCCATGAGCATTTGCGCGCCATAAGGAATAATGCCCTGCACCAAGCAGGAGAAGGTGTCCAGGATGGAGGCCGTCTTGCGCGGGTCCAGGTCAAAGCGCTCGGTAATGTCGCGCGCGAGCGGGCCCACGGTGATGATGGCGATGGTATTGTTCGCCGTGCACAGATTCACCAGCGACACCAGCCAGGCAATGGACAGCGCCGCCGTCCGCCGTCCGGAAATGCGCCGCGTAAGCCCGTCGATGATGAACTGCAGGCCGCCGTTGTAGCGGATAATCTCCAGCATGCCGCCCGCCAGGAGCGACACAATGATGAGTTCGCCCATGGAGCCGATACCGCCGCCGATGGACGCCATCCACCCCACAAAGTCATACGCTCCGGTGCACCAGCCGATGACTCCGTTCACCAAAATGCCAATCACCAACACCGTCACCACGTTCACGCCCGCAAGCGCCAGCACAATCACCAGCAGGTAAGGCACCAGCCCCACCCACTGCACCGATGCAGCGGAAGGCGCCGCCTCCACGGACAGCCCCAGGAACACGTACAGCGCCGTCACCAGGATGGCCGCCGGCGCCGCAATCCACAGGTTCACGCGGAACTTGTCGCGCATGGAGCAGCCCAGCATTTTGGTGGCCGCCACGGTGGTGTCGGAAATGAACGAGAGATTGTCGCCAAAAAAGGCGCCGCCCACAATGATGGCCGTCATGAACGGAACACCAATCCCAGCTTCCGCAGCAATGCCGGAAGCAATGGGAACCAGCGCCACAATGGTCCCAACAGATGTGCCGATAGCCATGGAAATGAAGCACGCCGCCAGGAACAGCCCCGCGTACAGGAGGTTCCCCGGCAGGATGCGCAGCGTGGCGTTTACCGTTGCGTCAATGGCGCCAATGTCCTTAGCAGTAGCCGCAAACGCCCCCGCCAGCACAAAAATCCAAATCATCAGCAGCACATTCTTGTTGCCCGCGCCCTCGGAGAAAATGGCAATCTTGTCGTCCGTCTTGTCCACCCCGCGCGTAATCACCAGCGCATAGGCACTGGCCACAATGAACGCCGCCGCAACGGGCACCTTGTAAAAATCGTGGGCGATGATGGACCCCAGCAGGTACACGGCCAAGAACACAAAAAGCGGGCTCAGGGCCAGCCAGCCGTTCATTTTCCGGGCAGATTCCGCCCTGTGCTCCGTCTTTTCCGTATGAATTGCCATGGTTCTTTATGCATTAGGGATTGCAAAGATACGCATTTTCCCCGGATTGCCGCCGCTCGTCCTCGTTAGTCGCCGCTCTCGTCCTCAAAATCGACCCTTTTCAAGGACAAGGAGGGCGGTGAACCGGGGAAAAGGTGTATCTTTGCAGCGAGATGAAGACACAGGTGCATATTGAGGTGCCGGGAGGGGCGCAAAAGGTGCTGCTGCATGCGTGCTGCGCGCCGTGCTCCAGTGCCATTGTGGAATGCCTCATGGAGCGGGGCATCAGGCCGGTTATCTTTTACGCCAATTCCAACATCTTCCCCCGCGAGGAATACGACCACCGGCTCAACGAGTGCCTCCGCTACGCAAAAAAATGGGGCATCGAGATTGTGGACGATATCTATGACCACAGCGCCTGGCGGCAGTGCGCCACAGGCCTGGAGGCGGAGCCGGAACGCGGAAAACGCTGCCTGGAATGCTTCAAGCAGCGTTTGCTACGGGCGGCAAAGTATGCCTCGGGAAACGGATTCACAGTACTCACCACCACCCTGGCCAGTTCCCGCTGGAAAGACCTCCAGCAGGTGGACGAAGCCGGCCGATGGGCCTGTGAACAAGTTTCCGGCGTTACCTGGTGGGCCCAAAACTGGCGTAAGGGCGGGCTCCAGGAACGCCGGAATCAAATCATTAAAGAAGAAAACTTCTACAACCAGCTATTCTGCGGTTGCGAGTTCTCCAGGCATTAGTCGTTGCCAAAGACAAAGTTGACACCAATCTTGAACTGGGAACGGCCGGTGCGCTCTCCGTCGATGCGGGAAATGTTGAGCAGGCTGTGGTCGTATCCGGCCATGATGCGGATGTCTCCCAGCATGACACCGACGCCGCCGCCGGCGTACACGTTGAACGGACGCATATCCGGTTCTTCACCCCACAGGTGATCGTACTTGTAGGTGTTTCCGTTGACGACGAAGATGGTGCGCGGACCTCTGGGGGTAATGACAACGCCACCCGGAGCGGCCGTGCCTTCCCGATACGTGGTGCGGGCCAGCGGAGTAAACTGAAGATTCACGCCACCATAGACAAAGATGCGAACATTGTCGTTGATCTCAAAGTCATAGGTGAGATTCACCGGAATGTTCAGGGCCAGTTCACGATAAATACCGCTCTCGAAGTTAAACCCGCCAAAACGGCTCTGATAGTACTTGGGCTGCTCACGATAAAGCTCCTCCTGGAACAGGGCGTCGATGTAGAAACCGGGGGCGATACCGAAATCGCCGGCCACCTTGATGTTGAATGTACCACCCAGGTAGAAACCATGCATCATCTCGCTGAAGGGCTTGTCACCGTTGTTGTAGTGGGTGATTTCCGTAGAGTTAAGGTAGCCTACGCCAATATGGAACTGCGCCTTGGCCTGCGTTCCCAGCAGCAGAAGGGCTGCGGCAAGAACAAGTGCATAAATTTTTTTCATGGGTTAAGTCCTTTTATATTAGAAGATATAGCCGACCCCTACTTGCAGGGTGTTGCGGAACAATTTGGAATACTGGGCGGTGGTGAGGTTCACCATACCCAGCTCATAGCGCACATGGGCGGTAAACTTGTCCAACACAATAACACCTGCGCCGAAACCCCAGCCGACATTGAGGCGGGTGCGGGCGGCAGCCATGTAGTCGCTGCTGGCATACAAATTATAGCTGAGCGTGCTGTTTCCGCCATGTACTACGGCATGATTGAGAAGGCCAATCTGGAAAGCCGGACCGGTAAAGCCCCTGAGTTGGATAGAAGAACTCACCTGGTAGGTGTAAGCGACATCCACGGGGATGTTGAGCGCGATTTCGCGGAAGCTGCCATTGTTCACATTCTCGGGCTTGCTGAACATGAAGGAGAAGTTAACGCCCGGCAAAACGGAAAGTCCCGACACCCAGGGAAGGTGAATATTGTAACGGGCGCCCACATAAAAGCCGTCCCAGCCACCGTTGCTGATGTTGTTGGTGTTTCCCACTTGAACCTGACTTTGCTCAAAGAAATGCTGATAACCGCCCTCTACCTGCAATTGTGCCTGGGCCTGAAGGCCCACAAACAGGGCGACGACAAGAATTAATACCTTTTTCATTTTTAAGTCTATTTTCTAATTAGTTTACAAATGTAGCGCTTTTTCTTCACATTTTGCGTTTTATCACCCACAAATTCGGTAAAATCCCCATTAATAGGGATTGACCGCAAGCGCAATTCGCCGTAACTTTGCGCCCAGCGCAAACACAAGACACAGACTATGAGACTTTCAGATTTACAGACAGGCGAGCAAGCCGTGATTGTTCGGGTGAACGGTCACGGGAGTTTCCGTAAACGCCTGATAGAGATGGGTTTCATTCAGGGGAAAGAGGTCCGCGTAGTGCTCAACGCTCCCCTTAAGGATCCCATCGAATACGAGATTATCGGCTATAAAGTCTCTCTCCGGCGGGAGGAGGCCAAACAAATAGAGGTGGTGACGGAGGCGGAGGCCCGCGAAGCCCTCAAAACCGACGAACACCTGCAGGCGCTCCCCGGTGATTTGGAGGACAAAGAGCGCCTGGACCGCGCCCTGGCCCATGTGGCTCAGGAACGGCACCATAATATACGCGTAGCGCTGGTGGGCAATCCCAACTGCGGCAAAACCTCCCTGTTCAACATTGCCTCCGGCAGCCACGAGCACGTGGGTAACTACTCCGGCGTCACCGTGGATGCCAAGGAGGGCCACTTCCAATATAAAGGGTACGATATCACCCTGGTGGACCTCCCGGGCACCTATTCGCTCAGCGCCTACTCTCCGGAGGAACTCTATGTGCGCAAAAACCTCCTGGAGGCCATGCCGGACGTGGTCATCAACGTAGTGGACGCCTCCAACATCGAGCGCAACCTGTACCTGACCACCCAGCTCATCGACATGAACCTGCGTACCGTCATGGCACTGAACATGTACGACGAGCTGCAGCACAAAGGCGACAAACTGGATATCAAGCAGTTGGGCTGGCTGCTGGGCATGCCCGTGTGCCCCACCGTGAGCCGCGACGGGCAAGGCATCCCGGAGCTGCTGGACACAGTCATCAAGATTTACGAGCAGTCAGACCCCAAACTGGCCCGGCACATCCATATCAACCACGGTGCGGAGCTGGAAAAGAGCATCAAGCGCCTGCAAATGGTGCTGTACGGAAACGAGGACCTGCGCTCGCAGTATTCCACCCGCTATCTGGCCATCAAATTCCTGGAAACGGACAAGGATGTGGAACGGGTTCTGGCCGATATTCCCGAGCGCAAGGCTCTGGAACAGGCTCGCACGGAGGAAGAGGCCCGCATCCAGGGGCTGCTGAAGACATCGGCGGAAAGCGCCATCGTGGATGCCAAGTACGCCTTCATCCAGGGCGCCCTGGCGGAGACCTATGAGAAATACCAGGCAAAACGCCCGCGGCGTACAATAACGGACCGCATCGACGCCATTGTCACTAACCAATGGGCTGCCTTCCCCATCTTTGTGCTGCTGCTGTGGTTCATTTTCTGGGCCACCTTCACCATCGGCCAATATCCCATGGACTGGATCGATGCCGGCGTGGCATGGCTGGGTGAAAAAATAGGCGGCCTCATGCGCGAAGGCTGGGTGAAAGACCTGGTGGTGGACGGCGTCATTGCCGGCGTGGGCAGCGTGCTGGTATTCCTGCCCAACATCATGATCCTGTACTTTTTCATCTCCATCATGGAGGACAGCGGTTACATGGCCCGCGCGGCGTTTATTGTGGATAAGCTCATGCACCGGATTGGCCTCCACGGAAAAAGCTTCATTCCCATGGTGATGGGTTTCGGCTGCAATGTGCCGGCCATCATGGCCACGCGCAGCATCGAGAGCCGCAAGAGCCGCCTGGTCACCATCGCAATCATCCCGTTCATGTCCTGCGCCGGCCGACTGCCCATCTTCGTGCTTTTCGCCGGAGCGTTCTTCCCGGGAAGCCCCGCCACGGCGCTGCTGGGCATCTACCTGCTGGGCATTGTGCTGGCCATCCTGAGCGCCCTGGTCCTGAGCAAATTTGTCAAGGACGATGACCTCCCGTTCGTGATGGAACTCCCGCCCTACCGCATCCCTACCGGCAAGGCCATCTGGCGCCACACCTGGGAAAAAGGCAAGCAGTATCTGGAAAAAATGGCCACCACCATCCTCATTTTCTCCGTAGCCATCTGGTTTCTGGGCTACTTCCCGCGCCACGAGGAAGCCTCCGCGGCGTACCAGCAGGAACACTCCTACATTGGCATGCTGGGCAAGACCATTGAGCCCATTAATGAGCCGCTGGGCTTCAACTGGAAGATGGACGTGGGCCTGCTCGCCGGCGTTGGCGCCAAAGAACTGGTAATCAGCACCATGGGCGTAATGTATGCCCAGGACGGCGAGGCCTATGAAGGCGTGGGCGAGGAGGACGATACCGCCCTTCAGGCCGCTCTGAAGGCCACCGTGCCCACCGCGGCGGCCCTGGCGTTCATGGTGTTTGTGCTGCTGTACTTCCCCTGCATCGCCACCTTTGTGGCCACCAAAAACGAACTCGGAAAATGGCGCTGGGCCATTCTCCTGGCTTGCTATACCATTCTTGTCGCCTGGCTTTGCGCCTTCGCGGCCTACCGGATCGGCCTGGTCATCTGGCCGGTTTAGTCCTCCTGAAACTCCAGGCCGGTGGGGATGACGTTGTTGTTGCGGTACTGCATGGCCAGACCGCCGGCGGAGGTTTCTTTGTAAAGGGAAGGCAGGTCCTTGCCGGTTTGCTTCATCACTTCCACCACGTGGTCGAAGGAGATGCGGTGGCGGCCGTCGGAGAAGGTGGAGTAGATGTTGGCATCCAGGGCGCGGGTGGCGGCAAAGGCGTTGCGCTCGATGCAGGGAATTTGCACCAGGCCGCATACCGGGTCACAAGTCATGCCCAGGTGGTGCTCCAGGCCCATCTCCGCCGCATATTCAATCTGGAAGGGACTGCCGCCAAAGAGCTGGCAGGCAGCGCCCGACGCCATGGCACAGGCCACGCCTACCTCTCCCTGGCACCCCACCTCCGCACCGGAAATGGACGCATTGTGCTTGACCACATTGCCGATAAGGCCCGCCGTAGCCAGGGCGTGCAGGACACGCTCGTCGCTGAAGTTGTGCCCGCGCGCCACATGGTACAAGACCCCGGGCAGCACGCCGCAGGAGCCGCAGGTGGGCGCCGTGACAATGCGGCCACCGGAAGCGTTTTCCTCGCTGGCGGCCAGCGCATAGGCGAACACCAGGCCGCGGGAACGCAGGCTGGGCTGATAGCCCATGGCTTTCACATGGTACAAGGCCGCCTTGCGGGGCAGGTTCAGCGGGCCGGGCAGGCGCCCTTCCGCGTTGAGACCGTTCTCCACACAGGCTTTCATGGCCTCCCAAACCTCCTGCAGGTAGGTCCAGATTTCCGGCCCTTCCATAAGGTCCACATATTCCCACATGCTCCGGCCGTGTTCGTCGCACCAGGCGATAATCTCCGTGAGGGTGTTCATGTCATACACCTCTCCGGAGCGGGTCATTTCCTTGCCGGGCCCTTCCGACAGCGCACCGCCGCCAATGGAATAAACGGTCCAGTCTTCCTGCAGGGTGTCATCGGCCCCGAAAGCCTTGAACTGCATGGCGTTGGAATGGTATTCCAGGAAGGTGTGCGGGCGCCAGTGTACCTTGACCGGGGCGATGTGCTCCAGGGCGTCCAGGATGGCGACATCCGTCATGTGGCCTTTGCCGGTAGCGGCCAGCGAGCCATACAGCGTTACGTCAAAGCGGGCGGCGTCCGCATGCCGGGAGGCGAAGAGCGTAGCAGCAGTGTAAGGGCCCATCGTATGTGATGACGACGGGCCCCTACCGATTTTGTAAAGTTCTCTGAGTGAGTACAAAACCTTACAGGTTGGCGTTCATGGTGTTCCAGTCCTTAGTAGCGGGAACGATACCTAGGGAGATAATCTCGTCGCGCATCTTTACCAAGTGCTCGTAGGAGGCGTCCAATGCGGCCATTTCCTCTGCGGTACCCTTAGGAGCGGTGAAGTGGCAACCGGTGGCGTCGATGGTGGTGGGCATGGCCATCATCACGTTCTTGTACTTGCCTTCGTTCACGTAAGTGCCGGCAGGCCAGGTGAATTTGTCGCCGCCCATGGAGGCCTCGATCATCTTCACGGCCTGATAAGCGGGGCTCTGGAAGGAGCTGCGGCCACGGAGCTTGATGATGTTGGATCCGCCTTGAATGGTGTTGTGCTTGATTTCGGCGAAGCGTTCTTCGCTAAGGCCCATCTCTGCGAGGGGTTTGCCGTCAATCTTCACCTGAGAGGCGAATACGGCCATGGCCTCACCGTGACCACCGTAGGTGTGGGCGCCGGTAACTTTGCACTGCTGTACGCCGAACTCCTGGGCCAGGGCTTCCTGCAGACGGGTGCTGTCCAGCGCGGCCAGCGAAGTGAGCTGGGACGGCTTGAGGCCGGAGTGGATGAGGGCGGTGAGGGCGGTTACATCCGCCGGGTTGAAGATAACCACCACGAACTTGGCATCCGGGCAGTACTTCTTGATGTTGTCGCCGAATTCGGCAGCAATCTGGCAGTTGCCTTTGAGGAGGTCTTCGCGGGTCATGCCCTCCTTACGGGGAGCGCCGCCGGCGGAAACGATGTATTTGGCATCCTTGAACGCCACGGCAGGGTCGATGGTGGCGGTAAGGTTGATGCCCTCGAAGGCGCAGTGGTCCATCTCCGCCAGAACGCCCTTAAGGCCGGGCTCGAAGATGTCGTACAGACAGATGTTGGGGGTAAGCCCGAGCATGGCGGCCGTCTGGGCCATATTGGAGCCAATCATGCCTGCGGCACCCACGATCAGGAGCTTTTCATCAGTAAGGAAATTCATAATATCTAAAGGTTTAAAGAAATCATTCTGCTAACCGGATTGCAAAGATACGAATTTTTATTGTCGTTTGCGAAAATTCCATTATCTCTGCGCCGATATTTTGCAACGAGGCATTTGCACCCATGTCTCATTCGCCCACCCCACTATTCTGGACTGCCCCTTGACTTTCCCTTCTATCCCATCCATTTGTAACTGACGAAAGCCCTCCTCCCCAGGTTTCAAATCCAGGAACGGCAGCAAGTAACAGCCCTGGTCCAGCAAGCGTGTCTGCACCTCACGGACCGGGACCGCTGACGGATGACAGTTTTTTTCAATCGCCAGGGCGGCCAACGCGCCCACAGCCTGCCCTATACCCAGAATAACGGGTTGCAAGCGTGTGGCTCCATTTATGTCGTAATCTACGGAAATGGCTTTATCGGCCACCAGAAAATCTTCTGTACCTATGGGCATCGTTACTCCAAGCGGAACGGAAAAAGAACAGATTGGTCCATAAGGGGCCTTCTGCAACTCCTTCCAATGGGGATACTGCAAATGATGGTGGTCCACCGGGTAATCTCCTACCGCAACAGCCCGCGTATATTTATCATAGGCATACGGGTTGGCGGCGGCATCGAACGTCATGGTGTCCCTCCCGGCTATCCGACGGGCTTCGCGGTAGTAGGGATAAAAAGGGAAGCCATCCTCCGATGGATAAACATCATCCGCTATTCCCAGATGCGTATACCCGAGTTCCGTCTGCAGAAAATACAAAAAACCGAGGGAGCATGCTTTTGCCCCTTCAAGCGCCTTCTCTCGCTCCGTCGGCGTGAGGGACAGATAGTCCAGATAATAGTCGTTGCCGGAAATGGGCCAGTTAAGCATTATTTCCCCGTCCGGCAAGCGTCCGTAAGACAACATTTCCCCGGCTGTCCAAAGCGCCTGCCCGTCCGGATTCTTCCCGTTGATGTTTTCTGCCAAAGGATTCAGACAACAATTCCTATAGCGGTTGACATCATAGCCTTCCGGTCGGGAAACGGGCCGCTCCTCATCATACTCTTTAAGGGTGAGTACATAAGTCAGGTCCTGCACCGGACCATCCGACGAAAGGGCGGGAATACCCAGACTGCAGGCGACGTCCCCAAGTTCCGTCCCGTCCACAAGAATGCGGCTCCTGATTTTGCGGCCATCTGAGAGTACGACCGTCCAGCCTTCCCCCGAGCGGGCAACGGAGCGCCAGGATGTCTGCATCTGAAGCTGTACACCGGCTTTTTGCGCCATTCTGTAAAAAATTTGAGCACCCACGGCCGGATTGAACTGAATATTGCTCACCCATCCGGACTTGAGCGCCTCATAGCTTCCGTAATAGGATGCAAGTGAATCACAGAACTCGCCAAATATGCCTCCGCGAAGATGGTAATTGCCATCTATTGCACTCACTCCCGCGCTGGTAAGCATTCCTCCCAGCCAGGGAGAGGGTTCCACTACCAGAACTGACACGCCATCCCGGGCCGCTTCCACCGCTGCAGCCGTTCCTCCCGTTCCTCCACCCAGGATAACAAGGTCGTATTGTTCCGTACAGGCAACCGCTATCAAAAGCAGCAGTCCCATGCATTTCTTTTTCATTTTGCCATAAATGATATAAACGTCATTACTCTTCTTTCCTGTCCGTCGGAGGGATGGTTGTGCAATATCCCCTCCGATCCCGTCAGAAACATGGATGAGCCCCCTCCGTCCAGATTCAGCACATCTGTGCACCCCAGCCCTGTCATAATCCGGGCCACTTCGTCCAGCGTGAGTCCTGTACTGCCACCGCTTCCGCGCCCATCGGCCACAAGAAGAACCACAAGGCCGTCGGCATTGGACCCGACTGCCGTCCTGGGTGCCCGGAGCCCGGATGCGTAAATGTCTGACAGGAAGAGTTCGTGGTTAGACAGATATGCGCCGGAAGCAGTTTTGAGATAATCGAAACAGTATTTTCCGTCCTTCACCAGAACAGGGCCGCCTCCAATGGCATTATAAGACGTCCAATCCTGCATGAGCGGAAGCCGTTTTTCCGGGTACAGGATTGGGCCGCCGTCATAAACCGGAAGCGGAGCGCTGTAAAAGTTATCTCCGGACTGCCAGCCGACAGTGCACTGATTGGCCGAATCCACCCCCCAGAATCCCCGCGTAACAGTGTATCCGCGCGTTCTTGTGAGCTGCGACACGTTGGAAGCCTTCTTGTTGCCCCGGTCACACACATAACTATAAGACATGGCAGGAGAAGCAAAATAGCCGCCATTGGTGAGCGCAATCACCTGTCCTTCTTTGGAGAGGGTCTCCCGGATATAGGCCCCCGGCGTGACCAACGTGGAAGACAGCGTCGTACGTACTTCCACCGTACCATAGCCAAGATCGGCCATCGCACACCAGAGATTGACAGTATGCCCCAGTTCCTCGGTGGTAGATTTCTTTAATTCCACCCCTTCCGGCACTGTTTCTGCCAGGACGTCTTCCCAGGAAAGGATGACCGGGTCGGGCTGGGCGGACAGGCGGGCCTGCTGGACATGGCCATATACCTTTCCGCCTGCATTCTCTACCCAAGGACGGAGAGCGTAGCCAACCTGCGCATCCAAGTCCTCGAAAAGCAGGTAAGCAACGCCTCCGGAAGAGAGCTTTTCCGCATAGGTGACTTCCTGAACCAGCGTTCCATCTTCCCGGCTCAGGGTAACGCCAAAACTTACCGCATCGCCACCATCGGCAAGGACCTTCACACCTGACGATATCATGCGCCATGAGGCCTCTACAGGGAAGAAGGAAACTTCCGGCGCCGCATATTCCGTATAGCGAATGGTTGCACCGGCAGACCGCTCCGTGTGCCAATAGGCCCGTACAGTATATTCCGTAGTCCCGGCGCGTAAATCCGTATCGGTCCACGAAGTGGTGTTCGCCGGCAAATAGAAATCGTCCGTCTTTTTCCCGGGCAAGCGTTTCCTGGACACATGATAACCCTCCTCCAGGGTGCTGAGGTCTTCCCATGCAAGTACAATGCCCTCTCCGACTTTTTCCAGTGTCAGCTGTCCCGGTTGCACAAGGACGCGCCCGGACGGAGTAACGGAGGGATGTTCCTCCTCCGGCTGTACCGGAGCCGGACTGGTGCAAGCGACACAAAAAAACCCGACAAAAAGGGATAATTGCATACTTCTGTTCATCTTTATCTCATTACAAACTCCAGCAAGCCGCCACAAACAATATCGTCATATGTCACATAAGGCAACAAATAGGGCTCCCCATTCAAGCGGACCTCCCGGATACTGCTATCCTCCCGGAGACCCTTGGCCTGGATGGTAAATGTTTTATCTCCTATGTGCACATCCGCTTTCCGGAAAGCCGGCACCCCGAACCAGAAACGCGGCTTCGCCGGTTCCGTCTGATAAAACCCAAGGGAAGAGAGGACATACCAGGCACTCATTTGCCCCACATCCTCATTCCCGGCCAGGCCATCCGGCCCGTCGGTGTACATCTCCCGACACACCTGCCTGATTCGGGCAGCCGCTTTATCCCGTTCTCCGAGCATGCTGTACAGATAGATGGTATGATGCCCCGGCTCGTTCCCATGGGCATATTGTCCGATAAGTCCCGTGATATCGGCCGATACGTTGTCGCCCTCCACGGATGAAGGAACGGTAAAAAGACTGTCAAGTTTGGCCAGCAGCGCTTCGCGAGAGCCGAAAGCCGATATCAAACCGTCCAGGTCCTGCGGAACCAGCCACAAGTACTGCCAGGGCGTTCCTTCCACATAGTCGCTTTCCTCATGGTCGGACAAATACGGGCTAAAAGGGACCGTAAAAGAGCCATCGGTCTTCCGTCCGCGAAGAAAGCGTGTTTCCGGATCCCAATAGTGCCGCCACGAGTGGCTGCGGGAACGGAATTGCCTGGCAAGGGAATCGGCCCCAAGCGCGCTCGCGGCCTCTGCCAGGGCGGCGTCGGCTATTGCATATTCCAAATCTGTTGCGACCGACCAGTTGTAAAGGTTGGACGGGATGAAACCGTACTGCATCCGCAAGTCTTGTCCCCGGTCGGGACGGCACGCCGTCGCGGTCATCGCTTCCAGCAACTCTGCCTTGTCAAGGTTGCCGGTAAATCCTTTCACAATATTGTCAGCAAAGACAATGAGCCCCGGATTACCAATCATACAATCGGTTTCATTCCCGACAAGATGCCAGACAGGAAGGTCTCCCTGACGCGTGTAAATCCTGTAAAAATTGCGGGTAACAGCATCCATCTTATCCGGATGAATGAGCGTGGCAAGAGGCATGGCCGCACGATATGTGTCCCAGAGCGAATAGGTAGTGTACTCCTCTTCCGGAGCATCTGTGTCGCAGAACAGCGATGGCGCAATCATGGTATGATACAACGCCGTATAAAAGATTTTCTTTTGAACAGGGTCGCTGGTGGAAATGTCTATTTTTCCCAGTTCGCGATTCCACGCAGCACGGGCCTCGCGCCGCGTGGCGTCAAAATTCCAGCCCGGCAATTCTGTCTGCAGCGCCTTCCGGGCTCCTTCCATGCTCACGGGTGACAGTCCCACTTTCAAGAGAACTTGCTCCCCTTCGGCTGTTGAGAAACAAAAACGGCCATATGGGGCGGGCGTATTTTTGTCCTGACGGAACGGCTTGGAAAAGACCGCATAAAAATATTGTTTTTGCGTTTTGGCCCATCCTGTGGAATGGCGCCACCCGCGCACGGTTACGCTGTCCAGCACCTGCATGCCGGCATCTGTTACCTCGTCCCAACAGCCGCCATTTTCCAAATCGAACACAATGGCCGACTCCTTCGATGCCGGGAAAGTGTACCGATGGAATCCTACCCGCGCCGTAGCAGTAAGTTCCGCCGTTATTCCATAACGAAGCAACGGGATACTGTAATAGCCCGGTTCAGCCTTTTCGCGGGAATGTGCACCGTAAGACCAGAGTCCGCTCCCGGGCTCCTCTTCCCGGCCCCGGGCATACTTCACGTCCCCGACCACCGGCATCACGGTAATGTCGAACAAATCGCCAATGCCTGTTCCACTCAAATGGGTGTGACTGAAGCCGATAACCGTACTGTCGCCTTCATGGTAACCGGAGCACCAGTCCCAGCTTTGCGGGATGCTGGTGGGCCCCAGCTGCACCATGCCGAAAGGAACATTGGCCCCCATAAATACATGGCCATGCCCTCCGGTGCCGATATGCGGGTCCACATATGCGGCATAATCCTCTACGGAGGAGCAACTGACCGCAGCCAGAAGCAGCAAGGAAAGAACTTTTCTCATAAAGAAGGGAAAGGAACCGGATAACTGTAGTATGCCTTGAATATCTCTTGTACATGGGGGTCCTTCAGGCCGTCGAACCAGAATTGCGACTCTCCGAAAGTACCAATTTGCCGATTATACTGCAACTGGGCAGCTATTTTGTCTACCGGAAGAAGCGCATCCCCGTTTTTGAGAATCATGGCAGGATTAAACAGCGGGGCCGGGGTTTTTTCCTTTACATAGGTAAGGGTCTCCAACGCATCTTCCTCGTAATTTGCTATCACATAACATTGTACCGTGAGTAAATCTACGCTTCCGTCAGCAATCCATCCCGGCCAGTCCTGCATGAGTACGTTCTCACACCAGGGGTACTTGTTGGGAGCAAAGCAAACAATCAGCGAGGGTTTTACTGCTTTCAGTTCCGTATGCATGCGTCCGGCAAAAGCATTGAGTTCGTCCAGGCGCCAGCGCACCCAATCCGGATCGTTGTAGTTGGCCGGGGCCGGCTTCCCCGTCTGAGCCAGATAGCGGGAACGCGTGGCCTCATCATATCCGGCATCCCGCGGCATGGCCGGCAGACGGTCGTCTCCCTGCACCCCGTCCACTTGAGGATAGAGGGTTACAGCTTCCTTCATCAGGCTCATCATAAAATCCTGTACGGCAGGGTCGTAACCATTTAAGTAGTAGTCCGTATAATTGTAGTGACAGGGCAGTCCGTCGGAACGGACACCCATCCAGTCGGGGTGTTTTGCAAGGACCGGATCGCTTTTGTTTACACCGCCGATACCATGCATGAATCCATATTCAAACCAGAGAATCACCTTGATTCCCTTTTGGTGGGCCACTTCGATGATGTCGTTGAGCGCATCACCGGAGCCGCCGGTATAAGAGGCGTACATGTTGCCGGCCTGTTTGCTGGGCCAGGTGCTGTTCGCCTTGAGCACGTCGCTGTCCCAGGCCACCCTGGAGGCCGCCCAGGCACAGACGAACAGGCAGTTGAAGTTGAGCGAAGCAAGCAAGTCTACCGACTTGCACACTTCGTTGTAAGAGAGAAAAGAGCCCGTATGGGAGGGCGCGGGTAAATAGACTCCGCGAACACCCGTATCCTTGGGAAAAAGGGACGCCTCCAGTGTAATGGTACGGCTGTTTTCCCCGTCGGCCGAAACAACGCTTATTTCCCGGGGACTTGTAAGGTCGATGTCGCTGAGGGCCGGCTCCAGACGCAGCAGATGCGGTGCATCCACCGTAAAGGAAAGGTGCCGAAGGTCGGCTCCATAGGGAAGCCGAAACGAAAACTTATTGCCCGACGGCTTGGATTTTACCAAATACCGGTCCTCCGTAATGGACAATATGTCGGTATAGGGAGAGGCTTTGACTTCCACGGAAAAGCTGTAGCGGAGAGCATTGCCATTTTTATCGGACAGGAAAAAGGCTTTAAGGGTATTCAAGTCAACCGTCTCGCCGCTCGCCGGAGTAGATGAAATCCCATCGGCCAAAACAATTTCTACTTTGCTTTTACCGGGCGAGCTTCCATAAGGAAGGAGGACTGACACGGAATGGGCCGTGTTGTCCACCGTCACCTGTGCCTCCGGCCAGGCGTCGAAGGCAATACTATTTATTATCCACTCCTGCTCCTTTTCCGCGGGGGAAACCGCGGAGCAGGCCGTAATGAGCAAGGCTACACAAAAAGTCAATTTGGACATACCCTATTTAAAAGGGCCAGCGGGCCCGACGCCCGCCAGCCCTGCACGAAAAGGATTATTCTATAGTAAATACAGATACACCGGCACCGAGGACATAAGCGGCAATATAAATCTTGCCATCGACGACGCGGAGAACACCAGAAGCACAGCCATTGCCATTCTTGACGGCCGTGATATCATTCTCTACAGGATCGCCGATACCAAACTTCCAGGTAGCGCCCGGCGTTTCGAGGGAAGCCAGGAGTGTATCGCCGTTCATTTCGGTAATACGCAACTGACCGTCCTGATAGCTGTTCCGCAGAACGACATAGGACATGTATTCCTGCTCATTGAACGTAAAGAACTGGATACCGTGGAGCGGATTGGCGAAATAAGCACCGGGAAGTTCCAACTGCGTGGTCAGTGTATTATTTGCAAGCGTGAACAGACGGGATTTTTGACCGACGCCACCACCGATGTACTGCGTGTCATCGTATTTGTAAATGGCGCCCCAGTTACCCTGCATGGCATCGTAAGTCACCTTTGTAGCTGTCGTGCCCACAACGCCATCCTTCACGGTAAATACATAAGCCGCTTGCCGGGAGGTGTAATCGTGGAACCAGATTTTTCCTTCTTTCCAGGTTCCTTCCACTGTCATTTCATCGCCGATGCGGGCTGCTTCGGGAAGATGATAAGAAAGCACCTTCGTCGGTTTACCGGCAGCCGTATCCCATTTCCAAATGACGAATTCGCTGGCCGTGGAGTTCACCATATTGCTCAAGAGCGTAACATAGCCGCCATTGCCATCTTCCATGCAGGCAAGCGCGCAGGAGCCAAAGACACCACCGGCAGCATAGTCGCCCATATCCATAGCCTTTGCAGCATCAGGATTGTTGACCGGAATGGCAAAGAGCGTCTTGGCGGTAGTGGCAAGGTACACATTCTCGTTATCCATGGCCATGGTACGAATGCCCGCGGAAGCCGGGACAACATCGCTCCACCAGGCATCGGCACCGGAGGTGACGGGTTGTACATAGCGGCCCCAGACACGCTTGACAGAGTTGATACCGGTGGTAACGACCTTGATGGTTTCCTCCTTGGTCACATCTTCACAAACAAGCGTGAATTTCACGCCATTCAGTTTGTCGCTGAAGTCTATCCCGTTCGGGGTTTCTTCCGTGGCCGATGCAATCACCTCGCCATCGACCTTTACCACCGTATTTTCCGGAGACACCACATACTCTACAGAAACCGTCGTCAAGTCTACGGAGCTCTTGAGCTTGGCCACACCGTTCACAACCTCCTCTCCGTTAAGCTTAACAGAGACAAAGTGAGGTTCCGGATCGCTGGCTTCGGCCGTAATTTGATAGTCCTGGGTTACCGCTCCCTGGGTGAATGTCACCGTCTGGGACTCGCCCTTTGAATAGTTGAATGTAGAAGTGGCAGGCGTTACTGTGACGTCTTCCGGAAGTTTGACAAACGCTATTTTCAAAGCAGCGAGTTCTGCCTTGTCAAAATAGTCCACCTCTACATAGACAGTTTTAGCGTCGTTGTCTACCTGTACAAAATAATCGTAGTCCAGGTCGGACACGGCCACGTTCTCACTGGTAAGGACGAACGTGAATTTGGGATCCTCCTTCTTGCATGCTAACAAAGACAGGAGCATGAGCAAGGGCAATGCAAATTTTTTCATAAAAGTGTTAATTAAATGGTTGATATGCAAGTTATTGTGCGTTTTTACAAGTCAGTTGATAAGATTTGACGCTTCCATCGGCGGCGGTTATTTGGAAATAGAGCGTTGCGCTGCGAAGGTCATAAAATCCCTCAAAACCGTGACCGAGCGGCGAGCCTGCGGCGTCGGTCAGCGTGAGCACCGCCGTAGGCGGAATCGTGGCCTCTATCCGGCAACGCTGAAGGGCGGCGGGGGTGAACCGGTCGTCGGAAGGGAAGACATAGCTGATGAAGCCCCGCTCCCGGTTGAAGGTGCCGCTTAAAAGGTTCAATTCCTGACGTACCAAAGGCTGGTCTGTGTCGTAATACACATAACACTTGAGCCCGGATAGGGAAGTGTCCCCCGAGCGGACGGGATACTGCAATTTTTGGCATGAGGCCATTCCTAGGAGCAGCACTGCAGCCGCTAAGAACCAATTTTTCATCACCAGTCGGTATTTTGCCGGGCGAGCCGGTTGTTATTGATTTCGGTTTGAGGAATAGGGAAACGGTTGAAACGCTCCGGGTAGATACGCGCTCCCATCTCACAAACAATCCGTTCGGGCGTAAAACTCCCGGTACCGGAAGGATGCCACCACACTCCACTATACTTTTTCCCATCCAAAACTGCCACGGCCCTTCCCGTACGTCGAAGGTCCCAGAAGCGATGACCTTCGAAGCACAATTCTACGGCCCGCTCCTTTAGAATAACATCCAAAGCGGTTTCCCAAGAGGTAATGGGAGCAGTATAAACTTCCTTTCCAAAACGCGCCTTCCGCAGCGCCGCCACCGTATTCCATGCCTGTTGGTAACTTTTCTCATGAGCCAGGCATTCTGCATAAATCAATTGCATCTCTGCATAACGGAATTCTATCCAGGGCTGATAGGAACCATTTACCAGAAAATCCCGGTTCTCCGGATCCAGGAATTTACGGATATAGTAACCGGTAACGGTATTTCCGGGCGAGTTCACAAAGCCATAAGGCATATACTTCATGTCGACTCCCCCCTCATAGCATTCCAGTTTGCGTCCCTTCCACTCGGCCTGATTGTATAAGACGCATTTTGCCAGACGCGGATCGCGCGAGGCGACATTCTCAGGGGTAATGAAGCGACGGGAGACGTCGGCAATGTCGAACGGCGTTCCGTCTGCGTTGTCGAACATGTCGACAAACTCCTGGGTGGGACCGGCCAGTCCGCTGCCAAAATTACCATTCTGGCAGACATCTCCCGGTTGGGAGTACTTGGCATCGAACTGGTGCGTGAGCACGCCGGCCGAGAAGGCGTAGCCCCAAATGGCTTCCTTCGAATCCAGGGAAGAAAAGATGGCGTCATAATCCGGCTCATAGTCGTATCCGCCATGAAGAATGATCTCCTGTGCCGCCTCCCTGGCCAGTTGATAACGCCTGGCATACAGCATGGCCCTGGCCTGCAGCGCACACGCCGCATAACAATGCAATCGGCCGCGGGCGCCCGCCGGTTCCGGCAGGTGCTCCCGGGCAAACCGGATATCCGTCTCTATCAGATCCCAAGAGTCGGACAAGTTGGCCCTTGCACGGTCTTTCCCCTCCGCATTCATCTCTTTGATATCCGTATACGGGATAACGCCCAAATCATCCTTTTCCGAAGCATGGCAGCGCATGATGAGGAAATAAGACCAGGCGCGGAAGAACCGGGCTTCTGCCTCAAGCCTGTCAGCATCTTCCTGCGTGAAGCGGGAACGATTCTCATCCAGACCTGCCAGATACTCGTTGATACGGCGGATCCAGCCGTAACAGGTGGTCCAGGCATCAAAATAATTCTGGGTGGTCCGCTGCTGGCCGTCTACGGTCATAATCAGGTTACAGTCCCCGGTTCCGGCCACAATGGCTCCATATTTCAGAATGTCTGTAAGCCCGTCCGACATATTTGCGTTACTGCCTCCCAAGGCGTTGGTTCCAAACTGACCGAACTGGTAAATTTCCTGATAGAAATAATTCAGGTACAGTTCCGCATTCCCAAGCGTCTTGAATGCATAGACGCTGTCGTATTTGTCTGTAGGTGAAAGGTCCACCGAGTTGCAGGCCGATAAGAGGAGCACTGCCGAAAGGAGTATCGCTATCTTTTTCATACTCGCAAACATTAGAAGGAGAAATTCAATCCCAGGCTGAATACCCGCTGCTGGGGATAGTAACCGTTGTTGACGCTGGGCGCCTCCGGATCAATGCCAAGTTTGGTGAGATTGGAAAGCGTAAGCACATTGTTCGCATTGAAATACACCCTGACATTGTCAAGATGCGCCTTCCGCGTCCATTTGGACGGGAACGTATACGAAAGGCTCAGCGTTTTAAGCCGCAAATAGGAAGCATCCCTGCGCCAGAAGTCGCTGGCAACCGCATTGTTGGTGCTGGATGCCGTACTGAGCCGGGGATAGGACGCATCGGTGTGATCCGGGCGCCAACTGCCTTCCACCAGGTACTTGGGCGGATTGCTGCCCCATTTGAATGTCTGCGTATAATAAGTGCCGTCCGAAAAACTCAGGGCCGAATACATTCCGCACAGCATAATGTCTGTCATGGCCGCCCCCTGGAAAAACAAAGAAAGGCCGATTCCCTTCCAATTGAAATCGAAATTGGCGCCGAACATCATTTTGGGAAGTTGAGGGCCCGCAATCCAAGTCCGGTCGTCCGCGGTTATCTTTCCATCTCCATTGAGGTCTTTGTACTTGATGTCACCCAGACGTACCGCATCACTGGTCTTGGGAGAAGAAGCCAGTTCCTCTTCCGTTTGGAACAAGCCGTCCGAAACATAACCCAGGACCGTACCCAAGGATTGTCCTACCTTACTCTGGTAGGAAGGGATGTTGCTGCTGTCATTGGTGCTGACATAACGGTTGCCCGCATAAGTCAGGTTGGCAGAAATCCGGTACTGGAACTCTCCCACGTGATGGCTGTGCCCCAAAACGACCTCGAATCCGCGCACGTCAACGACGCCCTTGTTTACTATGGCGGAATAATTACCGCCGATAGAAGGCGGATATTCCCCGGAACGGGACTGGAGGATATCGCGCGTTACCTTATAGAATACATCTCCTTCGAATGTCAGCTTCCCGCCCCAAAGAGAGAAATCCAATCCGGCATTCCACGTTGAAGTGGTTTCCCAGGTAATCGCTTCATTAGGAATAGAAGTGGTGTAAATACTCTGGTACGGGATACCGCCCAATACCACCGTGGGATTTTTTGTCAGACCCACTCCTTGAACATAGAGAAAATCCCCAATCCCGTCATTTCCCAACATGCCCCAGGAGGCTCTGATTTTCAAATTATCCAGCCAATTGCGGGCCGGAGCCATAAAAGGCTCTTCCGAAATACACCAGCCTGCCGACACCGCCGGGAACACGCCCAGCCTGTGCGCTTTGGCAAATTTGGCCGACCAGTCCATGCGTACCGAGGCCTGCAACAGGTAACGCTGGTCGAACGCATAGTTGCCCCGCAACAGCAGACCTTGCCGGCCGGTATTGGTATGGTTCCCCGTAGATGAATTGGGTGTTATTTCTCCACCGAAGTCCAGGTCTGGAATCTCCGTTATGACAAAATTGCGCCGCGATGCGGAAGCCGTCCGATATGTGGTCCCACTTTGTTCCCATACGGCATCTCCGCCCACGTCGTGCTTGCCAAATGTCCTGTTATAGTTGACTTGTGCCTGCACGGTATAGCGACTGAAAAGGGAGAAGGTCTCCGTGAGCGTATTGACGCCCGAACTTAAATGCGGGGAGTTGCCGGGAGTCAGGATAACACCTCCGTTCCCGTCGGAACTGCCGTATTGCGGAGTCACCTGGGAGAATGGCAGCATAAGGTGCTTCTGGGCGGTATATTGGAAGTCATAACTGGCCATGCCGCGAAGGCTCAGCCCTTTTACCCTGGCAAATTTATATTCAAGGCTTACCGAGGACTGCACATAATAATTATTCTTGTCCTTGAACCCGGACTCGTCACGGGCTATCAGCGGATTCATGTAGCCGATATACTGTCCGTCCGGGAGACGTGGCTGCGTTGTAGGCCTGGCAGAGATGGTGTAAAAAACGATATTTTTGTAACCATACTCTGCACCGCCATTGTCCAGCGAGGCCGTTGGATCGCTGCTGCCTGCCGACACCCCCGGTTGGTGCCGGCTTTCGATTCGTCCGGATAAGTCAAATTTAAGGGTGAGGCGTTCGGTCAGATTAACATCGACATTGGAACGGAGGTTGTAGCGCTTAAACCATACATTGTCTATGATACCGTCTTGGTTCAGCAGGTTGCCGCCAATGAAATATCGGGCTATCCGGTTGCCGCCCGTGACGTTCAGCGTATGATTATGGCCGAATGCGAAATCTTTAAATATCAACTTTTTCCAGTCCGTGTTTCCGAATATTCCCTGTGGGTCTCCACCGTTTCGGACATATTCCGCCTGCCGGTCATTGTATTCCCGGGCCACGCCGTCCAGATCAGTCGCCAGATTGTGCCAGTAGACATATTCCGGTCCGTCCAGCAAGTTTAACATATCTGCATTGGTGGAGAAGGTGGCGGAACCATTATAAGTGAGAACCGGTTTTGTATCGTCACCCCGCCGGGTAGTAACCAAAATGACACCATTGGCACCCTTTACACCATAGACTGCAGCAGAAGCCGCATCTTTAAGGATGGTGATATTGGCAATTTCGCTGGGGTCAAGGTTGGAAAAATCCCGCTCTACGCCGTCTACCAGGACCAGCGGAGCGGAGCTTCCGGTTGTGGAGACACCGCGAATATACAGGCTCGCCTCGTTTTCACCGGGCAGACCGGTTGTCTGACGCGATACCAGACCGGGCATCTTGCCACCCAGGAGGTTGCTTATGTTATCTACCGGAGCCTGCCGGAGGGCGGCCTGGTTCAGGGAAGCAACACTTCCGGTCAAACTTCCTTTTCGCTGAACGCCATACCCAACGACTACCGCTTCGTCCAAATTGATGGCTGTTTCGTAAAGTATGACATTGTACTGGCTGCGGGCATCGATGCTTTCCTGCACCGTTTCGTACCCGATACTGGAAAACTCCAGCGTTCCGTCTTGCCACTCTCCGGGAATGGTCAGGCTGAATTCCCCATCTAAATCCGTAACGGTTCCCGTGCTCGTCCCTTTGATGGCCACCCCCGCACCAGGGACAGGACACCCATTATGGTCCGAAACCGTACCGGTAACCGTGCGTGGCCGGTCCGGTTGTTCCGGAAACAGGAAAATATGGGAGCCCTCCGCCTTCCATTGCAGGCCCGTCCCGCGAACCATTTGTTTCAAGGCCACGCTTAGCGGCTGTTTTTTCACTTTAACAGTAACTTTCACCGACACATCCACCCCTTCATCCGTAGCAAAGAGATAGGGCGTCACGGCCTCAATTTCATTGATGGCCCTTCGCAGGGGGACTTGCTCCAAAGAAAGCGTGACCAATATTTCCTGCGCCTGCGCCGTCCAGGAGACGAGGATAAACAGGACTACAACCAGGCGCGACCGGATTGCATGAATCAACTTCATATCAATAAATATGATAGGTTTGGGTCAGTTCGTCGTAACGGTAGTTGAAATCGGAGCGCCTCTGCAACACTTTCAGTGCATATTCGACTCCGTTTGAGATTCGCACCTTGGCCAGGCCATAGTGAATGGTGGGTATGTTGGGGGTATCAATGGCAATCCTGACGCCAAAGCACCGCTCAAAAGTCTTCATCAGTGCATCAAAGGGAACACCGGACACGGAGATAATACCTTTGGCCCACAGAATGGTCTCCTCGGCATCCTCCAGCGAACGCACCGCCAGTCCTTCCGGCCTCCAATAGGCCTCCTGGCCCGGTTCAAGACGGAAAAGGGTTTCCCCCTGCGTGTTTCGAACATCTACAATTCCCCGGATAAGAGTGGTGGAGAATTGGCGTGCAAACAAGTCTGAGGATACATTAAAACAGGTGCCGGTTGCCACTATCTCATAATGGGAAGTTTCTACCACGAAGGGGCAATCCGGATTGGACTGGACCTCGAACATAGCCTCGCCGCGCAACTTTACCCGACGTTCACCGCCCTCATAGACGGAAAAATATTCCAGGTGGGAATCTGCGTTCAGATGAACCAGGCTTCCGTCCGGAAGGGTAATCAGGGCTCTGTTGCCAGGCAGCGTCTCCTGGACAGCCACTTGACTGATCAGATTGTCTATACGCTCCAGAGCCGGCTTGGTCGCAGTTTCCCGGTTAACGATGAAACCGGCGGCAAAGACAGCCGCCGCTGCGGCTGCTGCACCCAGCCCGTGCCAGATTCGCACAGGACGTCTCTCCCGGGGTTTCAGCAGCATCTGCTCTGCCTGAAACGCCTGAAACGTACGGCGGAACGTTTCCTGATGGCGGGGATTCTCTTCCAGCCAGTTTCCTATAATTTCCGCCTCTGAGGGGCTATGTTCATCCCGAAAAAAACGGTACAACATTGATTTGCTTACTCTCATCTTCTTGAGTTTTTATATAATTGACACCGAGACAATTCATTTCCGCCATTTTATTTTATATATTTGTGGGTTTTTTTTGCTTTCGATGAGAAAAGCCAGAGACATACTCGCCCAAATGGCCCACGAAAAGACGCTCGACAGTGTACGTTCGCGCCTTGAGAGTTATGCGACTTACCTGGTTCGGGATAACGAAGACGCCCGGGACATTGTTTCTTCCGCTTTCACCACCCTTCTCCAAAATCCCCTTTCAGTGAAAGAAGACAGTATAGTCCCTTATCTATTCCGTGCTGTCTATAACCTGTGCCTGAATTACCGTCGGGATGCAGCCAGGCACCGCGAGGCACACTCCCGCATTCGGGAACGGGAAGGGAAAGCGTTCGCGTACTATTCCACGCTTCTGGAGAGCAGTGACCCTTCGGCCCTTTTCATGTCTGAAATTTCCAATATTTGCCGGCAGCAGATTGCGCGCATGCCCGACGAAGTCCAAAAAACTTATGCGCTCCGCTGCAACGGCTTATCGTATAAGGAAATTGCCCAAGAACTAAACATCAACGAGAACCGGGTGGACAAAAATCTCCGAAAGGTTCTGACTGCCCTAAAGCGCTCTCTTTCTGATTACTTGTAAATTCCCCGGAAAGATTTGTTGGAATTGCAAAAAATGCGTTATCTTTGTACCGATATATTGTAACGATTAACATGGAGCCTCCCAGTCAGGTAAAATCTAACCAGGTAACGGTCGTCGGTTCAGACGACCCTCTGTTGCGATTATACATTTGATAATAAAAGGGAACCGGTGCCCGCGGGCATCCGGCGGCTTTTGTGTTGTCGTTCGAAACCACCTTATATGGGCCTGTATTTAAAGAAGAAACTCGAGAACGAAGCCACCATCGGCGTGTGGCAAATCACCGAATCGGAGGAGGCGCTGGTCAAGCTGGCCGCCACCCCCACGGACGAGATGGAAGAAATCTCGTTCATCCGCAGCGAATCCCTGCGCAAACAACGGCTGGCCGTGCGTGCCCTCCTGAACACCCTCTTTGACGAGAAAGTGTACCTGAGCCACCACGACAACGGCAAACCCTACCTGGAGAACAACCCGGTAAACATTTCCATCACCCATACAGACAAATACGTGGCGGTTATCCTGCACGATGAAGAAGACTGCGGCATAGACGTAGAGTCCCTGGACCGGGACTTTTCCGCCGTGGAAAAGAAGGCCCTGAGCGAGGAAGAGATTGACGATCTGGAGGACGATAAACGCAACGAGCAGCTGGCCATCTACTGGTGCGCCAAAGAGGCCATCTTCAAACTCTTGAGCCGCTACAACGTGGATTTTGCCGAGCAAATCGAGATTGAGCGTTTCCGCCCCCGCGGAGAGGGTGAGCTGGAGGCCACCTTCATCGACAAAGACGGCGACGAAGAAGAGTTCGACCTGGAGTACATGACCTTCGACCGGCACGTGCTGGTGTGGGTAGTAGGGGACTAGTTTGTCCGCTTGTTGAAAACTTTCCCCGGAAAGAAACAAAATAGTTCTACTTTAGAACTTTTATAAATTAGATAATAACGCATCTGCTTGTTAATCAGTATATTAACATGCGGATGCGTCTATTGTTAATAACTTTTTCGGGCAAAAGTTTTCATAAGTCAAAACTAATTATTTAACTTTGTCCTCGCAGCCGCAATCCGGCCGCACCTTAAACCGAAAAATACTAGCCTTATGGTAAAACGTGTACTCAAACGCGACGGGCGTCGTGTCGACTTTAATAACCAGAAAATTGTAGCGGCCATCCTCAAAGCGATGGACGTAACGGAAAGCGGTGAAGACATTGTACTGGCCGCTCAAATCGCCAAAGCCATCTCCGAACTGGACAAAGAGGAGATGACCGTGGAAGAAATTCAGGACGTGGTGGAAAACCACCTCATGAACAGCCCCCGCCAGGAGGTGGCCAAGGAGTATATCCGCTACCGCAACAAGCGGAATATCGCCCGCAAGGCCAAGAGCAACGAAATCTTCGAGACCATCATCCAGGCCCAGGCCAACGATATCACCCGCGAGAACGCCAACATGAACGCAGACACCCCTGCGGGCATGATGATGAAGTTCGCCTCGGAGGCCACCAAGAGCTATGTGGACGAGTGTCTCCTGAGCGACCCTGTCCGCGAGGCCGTGGCCGGCAACTACATCCACGTCCACGACAAAGACTATTATCCCACCAAGAGCCTCACCTGCATCCAGCATCCGCTGGATCTTATCCTGGAGCATGGTTTGCGCGCCGGCCACGGGGAGTCCCGTCCCGCCAAGCGCATCGAGACCGCCAGCGTGCTGGCCTGCATCTCCATGGAAACCGTGCAGAACGAGATGCACGGCGGTCAGGCCATCCCCGCCTTCGACTTCTATCTGGCCCCCTACGTGCACAAGACCTTCGAGGAAGAAGTGGACAAAGTGAGCGACATGGAGAACGCAGACTACAGCGAACTCAAAACCGCCCACATCGACGACTATCTTAAGCGTGACCTCACCGGTCTGCAGGGTAAGGAACGTGCTTTCCAGCACGCCATCAACCAGACCGTAGGTCGTGTGCACCAGGCCATGGAAGCGTTCGTGCACAACATGAACACCATCCACAGCCGCGGCGGCAACCAGGTGGTTTTCTCCTCCATCAACTATGGTACGGACACATCGGCAGAGGGCCGCTGCATCATCCGTGAAATCCTGAACACCACCTATGAGGGTGTGGGCAACGGTTCCACCGCCATCTTCCCCATCCAAATCTGGAAAAAGAAGAAGGGCGTGAGCTACCTCCCGGAGGACCCCAACTATGACCTGTACAAGTTCGCCTGCAAGGTGAGCGCCCGCCGCTTCTTCCCCAACTTCCTCAATCTGGACGCCACCTACAACCAGGATCCGGAGTGGAAGGCGGACGACCCCAAGCGCTACATCCACGAGGTTGCCACCATGGGCTGCCGCACCCGCGTGTACGACAACCGCTTCGGCCCCAAGACCTCTATCGGCCGCGGCAACCTGAGCTTCACCACCATTAATATTGTGAAACTGGCCATCGAGTGCATGGGCATCAAGGACAAGGAGCAGCGCATCGGCAAGTTCTTCGAGCGCCTGGACTGGGCCCTGGAAATTAGCGCCCGCCAGCTGGACGAACGCTTCCAGTTCCAGAAGACCGCCCTCAAGAAGCAGTTCCCGCTGCTGATGAACGGCCTGTGGCTGGGCAGCGGCAAGCTGGACCCCAACGACACCATCGAGAGCGTCATCAACCAGGGTACGCTGGCCATTGGCTTCATCGGCCTGGCCGAATGCCTCATTGCCCTTGTGGGCAAGCACCACGGTGAAAGCGAAGAAGCCCAGGAGCTGGGTCTGCGGATTGTCGCCTTCATGAAGGACAAGATCAACGGCTTCAGCGAGAAGTACCAGCACAACTACTCCTGCTTCGCCACGCCCGCAGAAGGCCTGGCCGGCAAGTTCACCAAGCGCGACAAAAAGACCTTCGGTATCCTGCCCGGCATCACGGACAAGGACTACTACACCAACTCCAGCCACGTGCCGGTGTACTACCACTGCACGCCGGAGCACAAGGCCAAGATTGAAGGCCCGTACCACCAGTACGAAGGCGCCGGCCACATCTTCTACGTGGAAATTGACGGCGACGCCACCCACAACCCGGAGGCCATCATGCGCATCGTGGACCTCATGGACAAGTACAACATTGGCTACGGCTCCGTGAACCACAACCGCAACCGCTGCCTGGACTGCGGCTACGAAAACTCTCAGGAAGGCCTCACCGAGTGCCCGCACTGCCATGGCCACCACATTGACACTCTGCAGCGCATCACCGGTTACCTGGTGGGCACCACAGACCGCTGGAACGGCGGCAAGCTGGCCGAGCTCCACGACCGTGTGGTACACAAATAGCATGAAAATTCGTGTTCTAGATATTCTACACCAGACGATGGCCGACGGGCCCGGATTCCGCACGTCCATCTATTGTGCGGGATGCAAGCACGCCTGCAAGGGTTGCCACAACCCCCAGAGCTGGGATTTCAAGGGCGGCAAAGAGATGGACGTAGAAGAGCTGCTGGAGATTGTAAAGGCCGATGGCCTCTCGGACGTCTCCTTTTCCGGCGGAGATCCGTTCTACCAGGTGGAGGCCTTCACGGAGCTGGCCCGGCGCATCAAGGAGGAGACCTCCAAAACCATCTGGTGCTGGACCGGCTTTACGCTGGAAGAGATTCAGGCCTCGGAGAAACTCTCCATGCTGCTCCCCTACTTGGACGTCCTGGTGGACGGCCCTTTCATCCTGGAGCAGCGGGACACGGACCTGCTGTTCCGCGGCAGCCCCAACCAGCGCATCATCTACCTCCACGGCGAACCACCCAAGGACGATATCCCCGGCACGGTAGCCCTGCAACCGTTGCGGTAAAGTTATTTTCCTAAACTGAAACGAAGGCCGGCTTCCAGGTCGAAGCGGAGGGGCTGGATGGTGCGCAGCGAGCGGGGCTGGAGGTCCGGGCGGAAGTAATAGCGGAAGGAAGGATCCAGGTACAGGCCCAGCCAGGGCGTGATTTTGAATTCCACCCCCACACCCAAGCCGGCGGAGAATTGCGGACGGGTGCCCCGCTGGTGGTAATGGATGTCCTTCTGGACGCCATGAACCAGATAGTCGTTGTCGACCAAAAACTCCATGCTGCCGCCGGTGAACACATGCACGCGCCAGCGATGGGTGTTCACAAACGCATAATACACGTTCACGGGAATGCCCAGCCAGTGCTGGTGGTTGTCGATATCCGTTTGCGGCAGCACAAAGCCATCGCCTTTATAATCCCCCACGAACGTACGGCTGAGGTTGGTGTAGCGAAGGCCCACGCCCACCGCCCAATTCCGGGCAAACTGCCAGTTGAGGCCCACCCCCACGGAGAACGGCAGACTGAAGCTTACCTCCGGATTCTCATTGTAGATGCCTTCCGCGGCCCCCATCGGCGGCGCGCTGTAGTGGCGGGGCGCAAGCGAGGAGATCGTGCTGCGGCGTTTGTCTTCCAGGTTGCCGGAAACATCCATGGACCACACTTGGGCAAACTGCTGCCTGCTTTCTTCATAGGCCAGCCGGTTGAACACGGTGGGATCTTCCACTTCCTGGGACGCGGTTACGGACGTGCTTTCCTCCGCCACAGGGACGCTTTCTGCCATGGCCGAGGCGGGCTCTTCCGCCACAGGGACGCTTTCTTCCGCCACGGGGGCGGCCTTCTGAGTCACCTGTGCCAGGCGCAAGGGACGATGGACCGGCCGGGCGGCAGGGGCGGCGCTTTCCTCCGCCGGAAGGAGTTCCTCCCGTGCCACGGGGGCCTCCGGAAGGGCTTCCGACGGAGTTTCCGCCAATATAATAGGGTTAGAATGTTCTTGCTCTGCACGCGGCCACAGGAGTACCACGCCGGAAAGGATGGCGGCGGCAGCGGCTATGGCTCCCCCCCAACGCCAGAATGCGGCAGCACGACGCTTGCGGGCCAGACCCGCCTGCACGCCTTCCCACACGGAGGGCGACACGCTTTCCTGCGCATCCTGTAAGAGGTTCCTTACCTGTATGTCGAATTCGGTCTCTTTCATTACAATTCTTTCATCATTTCCTGCAGGCGGAGCCGGGCCCTTTGCAACTTGGAACGGGACGTGGCTTCTGTACAGCCCAATTCCTTGGCAATTTCCTTGTGGGAGTAACCCTCCACTACATACATGTTAAACACGGTCCTGGCGTCGGGCGGAAGGGTGGAAATCATCCGCATTAACTCGCTGTATCCCATCTTTTGCACGGGCGTGGCCTCCTGCGTGAACAGGTTGCGGGCCTCCTCCAGGTTCTCACTGAGCCCCAGGGCATCCGTGCGTCTGAGATGCATGAGTGCAGTGTTGACAAAGATCCTTCTTGCCCAGCCTTCAAAGGAGCCGGCTCCCTGGTAGCTGTCTATTTTGGTGAACAGGGTGATGAACCCTTCCTGCAAAATATCCTCTGCCTCTTCCCGACTGCCCATGTACCGCAGGCACAGGGCCATCATTTTGGGAGAAAGGGCATCGAACAACTGCTTCTGGGCCTGCGTGTTACCCTCCTGGCAGGCAGCAGCCAGCTGCTCCAGGGATGACGACACGGCAGGAGACTCATCGTCCCTTGTCCATGTAATAAGATGCAGTTTTTCCCAAAAACGTTTCACCGGGTCCGGAATTTGTTTTTTTCTTACACAAATTTATGCGTTACGGGAGGAGAAAACAAATTATTTGTATGTTTTTTACAAAACCCGTATTTTTGTACTGATGAAAAGAACTGTCCTGGCGCTTGCGCTGTTTTTTCTGATTCCGGTAGTGGCCCCGGCCCAATCCCTGGAAAGCAATTTAATTGACGCCGTTACCTTGTACGGGAACGGCCAGTATCAGCGTGCCCGGGACATCCTGCAAGCCCTTTCCGTAGCCGCCCCCGACAACGACGCCGTGTGGTATTACCTGGCACAGACGCAGTGGCAGGCACAGGAAAAGGACGCGGCGGAAAAATCGCTCAAAAAAGCAGTTGCGCTGGACAGCACCAATTTCTGGTACCGCCGCCTGCTGGGCCGCATGTACCTGATGCAAAACCGCACGGAAGAGGCCATGACGGAATATGAAGCCCTGGTCAAAGCCTTCCCGGAAAAAAATTCGGCCGTATACGAACTGCTGGACATTTACCTGGCCCGGAAGGAATTTGAAAAAGCGCTCACCGCCCTTGCCGATATTGAGACCCAGCGCGGCCCCTCGGAAGAAGTCACCCGCACCCGGTACGACATTTACACGGCCATGGGCAAGCAGGAGGAGGGAATAGCCCAGCTGGAGGCATTCAACCAGCAGTACTCCTCCCCCACCATCCTGTCCATGCTGGGAGACTATTACGTGCAGGACTTTGCCGATTCCCTGGCGCAGGTGCGCTATGAGGAGGCCCTGGCGCTGGACAGCAGCTATATGCCCGCCATCCTGGGCATGTCGGAGGTGTATCGGCACACCCGCCGCTATCCGGAGTACTTCCGGACGCTGGACAAATTCTTTGGCTCGGAGGACATTCCCGCTGCCAGCAAAACCCTGTACCTGAGCAACCTTACCCGCGCCATCGACCCCAAAATCCTGCAGTTGCACCGGGAAGGCTTTGACGGGCTGGTGCAAAGGACGGCAGAGGTGCATCCCGGAGACAGCACCGTGCTGGCCGCTGTAGGCAGTTATTACTATGGCACCGGACGGGAGGGGGAGGCCGGCAAATGGTTCCGCGAGGCAGCGGACCGTTTCCCTGCCAGCCTGGGCCAGACCGCCACCTATGTCCAGTACCTGTCGCTGCAAAAAGACTGGGCGCAGCTCCAGTCGCGCGCCATGGATGCGTACCGGCGCTTTGACGAACTGGCGTTCCTGGACTATGCCAACATGGCCAATTATGAGCTCGGGGCCTATCAGGATATCGTCAAGAATAGCAAAGAAGTGCTGGAACGGCATGGCAAGAACAAAACCGTTGCGCTGGGCGCTTATTCCATGATGGGCGATGCCTACCATGCCATGGGAGACAGCAAACAGGCCTTCAAGGCCTATGAAAAAGCGCTTAAACTGAACCCGACCTATGCGCCGGTACTGAATAACTACGCCTACTACCTGAGCCTGGAAGGGAAAAAGCTCAAAAAAGCGTATACCATGTCCAAGAAAACGGTAGAGGCGGAACCGGACAATGCCACCTATCTGGACACCTTTGCCTGGATCCTGCATCTGATGGGCAAAGACCTGGAAGCCAAGCCCTTCTTCAAGCACGCCATGCTGTACGGCGGCAAGGACAGCGCCGTTATCCTGCGGCACTATGCCACTGTCCTGGAAGCACTGGGAGAGGAGGATACAGCCAAGGTATACCGTAAGCAGGCCGCCCGCCTGGAACCCACAGAAAAGCCATGAGAAAATTCCTGTATAGCCTACTGCTGGCCCTGTGCGTCTGCCTCCCCGCTCTGGGGCAGAAGCAAAAGACATCCATGAAAACGCTGGAGAGCCAGCGGGCGCAGCTGGAGAAGGAGATTGCCACCCTGAACCGGCAACTGGCCCAAAACTCCAAGAACAGCTCAGAGGCCATGACGAGCCTCACGCTGGTGCGCAGCAAAATATCGGCCCGGGAAAAACTCATTGCCGGCTGCGACCAAACGCTGCGCATGCTCAACGACTCCATTCGCACCTGCCAGGGAGAGATTAACCGCCTGCAGGCCCGCTACGACACCCTTTCGCTGTACTACGGACGCCTCATCCGGGGCTCGTACAAAAACCGCGACAGCCGGCTGTGGTACATGTACCTGCTCTCCAGCGAGTCGCTGGGACAGGGACTGCGCCGTTTTGGCTACCTGCGGAATTTGTCGTCCCAGATGAGTGACCAGGCCGTGAAAATCCGGGAAACGCAAGCCCAGCTGGAAGTGGAGCGGGAGCGGCTTTCCATCCTGAAGGAACAGGCGGAAGAAATGCGCCGGAAGGTGGTTCAGGAGCGCGCCAGCCTGCAAAGCGAGGAAGCGGAGCACAACCGGCTGGTGGAACAGCTGAACAAAGACCGCAAGAAATACCAGCAGCAGCTACAGGAAAAGAATCGGCAAAAAGAAGCGCTGAACCGCAAGATTGCAGAGCTCATCCGGCAGCAGCAACAGGCCGGGAAAGGCAAGGGCAGCGGCAAAACCGGCTCCAAGACCACTTCCACAGCGATTGACACCAAACTGTCCAATGAGTTTGCGTCCAACAAGGGCCGGCTGCCCTGGCCGGTGGAGGGAGCCATTGTGGAGCGCTTTGGCAAGCACAAGCATCCGGTATACCAGAACGTGGACCTGCCGCAGAACAACGGCGTAACCCTGGCCGTCAAACGCGGCACGCAGGCCAAAGCCGTCTTTAACGGAACCGTAACGCAAATTGTGGTGCTGCCCGGCTATAACCAGTGCGTGCTGGTGAGCCACGGCGCCTACTATACCTTATACAGTAAGCTCAAGAGCGTAGCCGTAAAAGTGGGTCAAAAAGTGACCACAGGTCAGGTGGTGGGCACCGTGGACACCATTGGCGGAGAAGACCAGTTCCACTTTGAACTGTGGAACGGCTCCACGCCGCAGAATCCGGAAAACTGGCTGCGGGAGTAATTACTCCTTAGGAAAAATACCAAAACAGGCGCTCCCGCTGCCGCTCATGGCGGCGTAGAGGGCGCCTCTTTGGTAGAGTGCCTCCTTCACCTGCGCCAGGGCGGGATGAACGGCGAATACCGTCTTTTCAAAGTCGTTCCCGAGGTCTGTCTTCCACGTGACGATATCCTGCCGCAGCACTTCCCGCAGGGCTTTTTCCGGGATGCGGGGCGTAATGCCGCGGTAGGCCTCCGCCGTGGACACGGCAATGCCCTCCGGGACTACCACTTCCAGCCGATATTGACTAAGGTCGATGGCAAAAGGCTCCAGCACCTCTCCCCTGCCGCTGCCGAACATGGGCCGGTTGTACACGAAGAAAGCGCAGTCGCTGCCCAGACGGGCTGCATAGGCGGCCAAGGTGGCATCCGACAGGTCCAGCCCGGCGAGCTGTGCCATGGCACGGAGGGCGAAGGCGGCGTCTGCACTGCCTCCCCCGAGGCCGGCACCCACCGGCGAGCGTTTCTCCAGGAAAAGTTTCATGGGCGGCAGGTCAAAGTCGGCAGCCAGCAGGGCGTACGCCTTGGCGGTAAGGTCTTTGAGCGGATCCCAATCCACGCCTTCCTTCCGGGCGATGGTAATCATGAGCTTGCCGTCCGGCGAAATGGCCTGCGAGAGGGTGCCGTAGCGCTCCTTCAGGAGGGCCAGCGTACGACTGTAATCGTCGGCCGGGATAACTTCCAGACAATCGCTGATTTCCGGGTAGGGAACAAAGAGCGTTTCCAGGTCATGGAAGCCGTCCGGGCGGCGGCGGAGCACATGGAGCCCCAGGTTGATTTTGACGTTGGGATAGCAGATCATAGTACAAATATACATTCAAATCGGTAGAAACAGCACAAAAAACATGTGAAACAACACTTTTTTTCTACCGATTGTAGGTTTTTTGCCAGGCGTTTCCGAACTTGCCGCTCACAAAAACGAGAAAGCTATGTGCAAGTTGATTCGATGGGTTCTTTTTACTTTGGCCGTTCTCTCGTGCCAGCCCCCGCTTTTTGATTCGCAGCCCCGCTCGGGGAACCCCTATGGCTCCGGTACGGGCCGCGCCGCCGCCGGCAAACCGGAGGAGCCTGAACCCGCCGGCCCGCAGGTAAGCCTCTATGCAACGGCTGTCTGCTTCCCGGACACCGTAGACTGGCGCGCCGGAGGGAACTCGGAAGCCATGCTGTTCCTGCTCAAAGACGGGGACGAGGTAGTACGCGTGCCTATGAGCGGACGTCCGGAGTCCTACAGGCACCGGATTATCCGGGGCGAGCTCTGGACCGACCATTATGAGCAGGGACAAATGGTGGTTTCCTGCAACGGAGAGGAGCGCTTTCGCTTCCCGGGAGAGGAGGTGTTTAACGGATTTTGGGTGATAGACGGCCAATTATACACCCTTGGGCAGCGTCCGGGCGGAGGCGGCCTCTGTTTTCGCGTGAACGGGCAGGAGCGCTTTTCCTCGGAGAGCGGCGTGCTGCTGAACGGACCTGACGAGGTCGAATGGGACGGCGGTGCCTTCTGCATAGATTCGTCCGGCATTTACTATACCTACCGGGTGCCCGTCCGCAAACAGGAGGAGGTAAACTGGGAATACCGCATTATGAAGGAGGACCAGGTAGAAAAAGTAGTGCCGGCCAGTGCCGATTGCCAGGTGTACGATATCCGCGTGTGGAACGGCACCATCTACCGTTTCGAAAGACGCGGCAAGGAGCCGTGCCTGGTAAAGGGTGAAACCTATATCACCCTTCCCTTTCCTCCGGGCGAGGTCCCCCATAACTGCAAACTAGTTCCCGGGGGTGACCGTATCCTGATGAAAGGCTACAGTTACACGCCCGCCTTTACCTACTGGCTGCGGGACCAAAGCGGCACGGTGGTCTCCATCGGCAGCACGTATGTCCTGCGCGACCTGGTCATGGACGGAGACCAGTACGGCTATGTGTCTGAATATGAAGATGGTCGCGTGCTGGGCGTTTTTTCCGGCACCGAGGTGGTCCTCCTCGCCAACGGCCGTTTCACCCTCACATCGTCCCGCTGCGTGCAATTCCGGAAACAAACCTTCGGGGTGGCGCTTACGGCTGCAGAAGGGAAAAGGCACCTGCTCATCCGCGACCGCGACACCACCGCCCTCCGTTTCAACGGGTACTTCACCTCCATTCAAATCGACTAAAGTATGATTGTTTATATTCACAGCGCAAAATGCATGGGTATCCGGGCAGTTCCGGTTACCGTAGAAGTCAATATCACCCTGGGCATCGGGATTCATCTGGTGGGCCTGGCCGATGCCGCCGTAAAGGAGAGCCTCCTGCGAACGGTGACGGCCCTGCAGGCGCGGGGATTCCACGTGCCGGGCAAGAAAATCGTCATTAACCTGGCGCCGGCCGATATGCACAAACAGGGCAGCGGGTACGACCTTCCCATCGCCCTTGGCGTGATTGCCGCCTCCGACCAGCGGCCGCTGCCCGGACTGGGTAAATACCTGATTATGGGAGAATTGGGCCTGGACGGAAGCCTTCGGCCCGTAAGCGGCGCCCTGCCCATGGTGGAACTGGCCCTGGAGCAGGGATTCAAGGGGTGCATCCTTCCGGAAGAGAGTGCCCTGGAGGCGGCCGATTTCACGCAGGCGCAGGTGTTTGGCGTGCAGACGCTGGAAGACGTGCTGCTTATCCTGGAGGAGCGTGAGGACCCGTCGCACCTCCTGATCTGGAACACGGAAAGCTATCGCCGGGCACTGGAAGAGCCCACCCTCCCCTTTGGCTCCTTTATGGATTTTGCCGATATCATCGGGCAGGAAGGCGCCAAGCGCGGCGTGGAGATTGCGAGTGCCGGCGGACACAACGTCCTGCTTCTGGGTGCACCCGGGAGCGGAAAAAGCTCCATCGCCAAGGCCATGGCGGGCATTCTTCCGCCTATGACGCTGGAGGAGAGCGTCCTCACGTCCAAGGTGTATTCAGTGGCGGGGCGAACCACGGGGCGGCCGGGCCTCCTGCGCACACGGCCGTTCCGCGCGCCGCACATCTCGGCCTCCAAAGCGGCCATGCTGGGCGGCGGCAGCGGGGAGAATATTCTGCCGGGAGAGGTGTCGCTGGCGACCGGAGGCGTGCTTTTTCTTGACGAATTTTGTGAAGCGCCCAAAAGTACCCTGGAGGCCCTTCGGGCGCCGCTGGAAGACCGCAAAGTGTGCATTTCCCGGCTCAAGGCCAAGATTGAATACCCCGCTTCGTTCATGCTGGTGGCGGCCTCCAACCCCTGCCCTTGCGGTTATTACGGGGAAGGCGACCGCTGCACCTGCACGCCCGGACAGCGCCTGGCGTATTTGTCCAAGCTTTCCGGTCCAATCATGGATAGAATTGATATTCAATTACTTTGCAGACCCGTCCAGACCAATGCGCTCATCCGGGGACAGAAGGCGGAACCTTCGGCGGCCATTGCCGCCAGGGTGCTCCGGGCCCGCGAGGTGCAACGGGAACGCTTTGCCGGAAGCGGCATCTTCACCAATTCAGAGATGGACTCCAAGCAGATGGAACGCTTCTGCCCCCTTTCAGACCCTTGTAAGACGCTGCTGGAGCAGATTATCGACAAACTGGGCCTGAGCGCCCGCGCCTATACGCGTATCGTCAAGATTGCCCGCACCATTGCCGATATGGCCGGCGCCCGGGACATCGAACCCGCCCACCTGGCCGAAGCCGCCAGCTACCGCTTCCTGGACCGCCGCAATTTGCTGGATTTGTAGTATATTTGCACCATGAAACATCAGATTCAGATTGCCGGGCTCCAGGATCTGGAGCGGGCAGCAAGGGAGTTCCTCCAGCTGCTGGGGGGCCGTACGCTGGTGGCGTTTTATGCGCCCATGGGGGCCGGGAAAACCACCTTTGCCACCGCCGTTTGCAAGGAACTGGGCGTAGAGGAAGACGCCATCTCCTCCCCCACCTTCGCCATTGTAAACGAGTACCGGGGCAAAGGCGGCCGGCCCATTTTCCACTTCGATTTTTACCGGATAGACAACCCGGCCGAGGCCCTGGACATTGGCCTGTACGACTACCTGGATTCCGGGGAGCTGTGCCTCATGGAATGGCCGGAAAACGTAGAAGGCCTCCTGCCGGAGGAAACCTTGCGTGTTCAGATTGCCGTGCAGCCGGACGGCTCCAGGCTACTTTCCTGGGAAGATTAAAGCTGCGCCCGGATTACCTGCAGGTGCTTTTTGTAATTGTATTTCAAGCGCTCTACGGCTTCGTGGAAGGTTAAATTTTCGTCGCCGTTGATGATATTGCCGCCATTCTGCGAGCGGTCGTCGGCCGGATTCCACAGCTTGAAATTCAGCTTGGCGCTCTCCGTGAGCAGCGCTTCGCACTCGTCCATATAGTCCGGAATGGTTTCCAGCTGCGGCAGTAGCTCGTAGAAACGGGTTTTTACCTTTTCTGCAAACACCGGATCCTGGAACAGACGCTCGTACCAGATGGCCTTGCCGTTCACCAGCCGGGTTTCGCCGGCCGATGTGTAGAAGGACAGGATGCCCCAGTCAAAGTCCCAGCAGGGACCGGCCGTGAGTTTCCCTCCACGGTCTTTGTGGAAAAAGACGCTGCCCGGATTCCGGAGTTCGTGGTTGCACATGACCTCATAAACAATCCAGTAGTCCACAAAGGAGTCCACGTCCAGGTACTTGGCATAGCCGTTCTCCGGATCTGCAAAGTTTTCCCCATAGATGGTGGACGCCACTTCTGCGATATAGTTTTTGATGTAGTTTTTCTGTGCAAGGGTAATTTCCTCAGGGTCTGGCGATTTCACCGCAAAGGGAATGCCGCGCGACATCCCGTCGCAATGGCCCCGCGGGTCTGTCCACTGGAACTCGTTGTCGTAATGGAAGTCCAGCTCCAGCAGGTAACCGCCCGTGAGCGCCTCGCCGGCATTGTCTTCCGGCTTCATTTCCGTAATGTTCACCCGGTGCTTGTCCACCCGCACCTGCTCGATGAGCAGATAACTGCCCTGGTGTTTACCGTTAAGCACCACCTCCACCGGGACGCAGCCGGGCGTCCAGTCCAGGGATGTCAGGGAGGCCACCTTCATGGACACCAGATTACGCATGAGCGAACGGTCCATGAAATTGGCCAGCAGCACCCAGCGTTTATGCTTGTTCATACCCAGAACAGAGGCTTTCTCCTCCAGTTTAATCAGGTAGGGCTTCTTGGGCCAGGTCCAGGTGGTGTTGCCCCTGCCCCGGATGGAACAGCTGACAGGCTGCAGGGTTTCATACTTCCCTGCCCCATTGATATACAGGCTGGCCGGGACATACTCGGTTTTGGAGTACACGCCCCTTCCGCCTTCCGTGTCTACATACACCACCGGCAGCCCCGTGTTCACCGACACGCGGACATGCTGCTGCTCGGAGCGGACCACGAAAAAGAAGGACGACACGTAAGAGATTTGGCCGGTCTGGGTATTCTTGAGCGGGACTACCAGGCAAACCTGGGTGCTGTACACCTCTTCCACCTTGTTGTCCTTTAGGACCGCCACATACTCTCCTTCCTTTCCTCCGCGGCGGAAGCTTTCCAGCGAGAAGGCGGCCGGCGCCTTTCCGTTGCCGTTTTCCACAAGCAGGGAGGGAATCACAAAAGCAGGGTCCTTCACGCTGAAGGACAGTTCTGCACTGCCTCCGGCCGGAAGGACCAGACTGCTTTGGGATACGGTAATGGAACGCAGGCGGACTTCGGATGGTTTGGACTCCGGAACAATCTCCTGCTTGGAGCAGGCGGCAAGTCCAAGGAAACAGGTAAACAATACCAGAAAACGGAAAGTCCGCTGCATACAGTTACTTTACTTTAAAGGATAAGGCCTCTCCCGAGGCGCTGTCGCCGGCTACCCACAGCTGGAAGTCACCGGGCTCCACCTTCTTCACCATGTCCAGGCCATAGAAGGCCAGTTCTGACACGGGAAGGGAAAGGGTCACGGTGCGGCTTTCGCCGGGGGCAAGTGTAATGCGCTCAAACGCCTTCAGCTCTTTCACCGGGCGGGTTACGGAACCCACCAGGTCACGGACATACACCTGAGCAATTTCCGTGCCCTCGCAGGTGCCGGTATTGGTGAGCGTAAAGCTGATACCCATCACATCGTCCTTGCCATACACAGCTTTATCCAGACGGATGTCGGAATAGGCAAAGGTGGTGTAGCTGAGACCATAGCCGAAGGGGAAGAGTGGATAGGCGCCATAGTCCAGGTAATAGGACGTGTTGCCCAGCGAGGTTTGTCCGGCTTCCAGCGGAATGTCGTCCAGCAGCAGACCGCCGATGAACGGCCGGCCGGTCATGTTGTGGTTGTAGTACATGGGGGCCTGGCCCGCCGTACGCAGGAACGTAACGGGGGTTTTTCCCGACGGCACCACGTCGCCAAACAGGAGATTGGCCAGCGCAGGGCCGCCCATGGTTCCGGGATGGAAGCTGTACAGCAGGGCGTCGCAGTGAGGAAGGTCGCGCTCGATGGTAAGCGGACGGCCGGCCATCACCACGGCCACCACCGGTTTGCCGGTGCTCCGGAGCGCCTGTAGCAGTTCGCTTTGGGAGCCCTTGAGGTTCAGGTCGGCCAGGGAATGGGCTTCGCCGGAGAGGATGGCTTCTTCACCCACGAAGGCCAGCACAACATCGGCGTGGCGGGCGGCGGCAAGGACATCGTCAAAGCGCTCCCGCTTCTCACGGCTGAACTGCAGGCCGGGGACATAGGTCACCTGCCCCGCGAACCGTGCCTGAAGGGCCTTCAGCGGGGTAACCGTGTGCGCTTTTTCGCCGTCGAAGGACCAGGTGCCCAGCTGGTCGTGCGGGGCATCGGCCAGGGGACCGGTCACCAGCATGCGCACACCGGCCTTGAGGGGCAGCACGCCTGCGTTCTTGAGCAGAATGGCGCTTTCCTCGGCCGTCTTCTGCGCAGCAGCGAGGTGCTCCGGCGCATATTGCACGGCGCGTCCCGCCGCCACATCCACGTACGGATGCTCGAACAGGCCCAGCATCACTTTTACGCGGAGGATGTTCCGGACAGCCTGGTCGATGGCCTTCTCCTTCACGGCGCCTTCCTTCACCAGTTCCTCCAGGTGGGACAGGAAACCATAAGTCATCATGTCCATGTCCACGCCGGCCTTGACGGCTTTCTCGGCCACGTCTTTGCGGTCCTCGCCAAAACCGTGGGCGATCATCTCGCCCATGGAGTTCCAGTCGGTGACCACCAGGCCGTCGAAGCCCCACTCGCCGCGGAGGATGTCCTTCACCACAAACGTGTTGCCGGTGGACGGCACGCCGTCGTTGTCGTTGAAGGAGGTCATGAGGGTGAGCGCACCGGCTTTTACCGCGGCCTCGAACGGCGGCAGGTACACGTTCCGGAGCTGGCGCTCGGTAAGGTAGGTGCTGTTGTAGTCACGGCCGCCTTCGGCTGCACCGTAACCCACAAAGTGCTTGATGCAGGCCGCCATGGACGTGGAGTCCGCCAGGTTGCCCTGGTAGCCGCGCACCATGGCTTCGCCCATGCGGGCGTCCAGGTAGGTGTCTTCGCCGCTGCCTTCCGCTATCCGGCCCCAACGGGGGTCGCGGGCAATGTCCAGCATGGGCGAGAAGGTCCAGCGGATGCCCTGCGCCGTGGCCTCGATGGCCGCAATGCGGGCGCCCTCCTCCACCAGTTCCGGGTCAAAGGTGGCTGCCAAACCCAGCGGAATGGGAAACAGGGTGTGGAAACCATGAATCACGTCCCGGCTCACCAGCAGCGGAATGCCCAGGCGGGATTCCTCCACGGCCAGCCGCTGGTATTCGTTAATCTTTTCCGGATCCACCTCATTGAGGATGGAACCAATCTGTCCGGCACGAAGGGCATCTGCATACTGGGCCACGTCGCCACCGGCCGAAATCTGGTTCATCTGGCCGATTTTCTCCTGCAAGGTCATCTGGCTCAGCAGTTTATCTACGCGAGCCTCCACCTCGGATGTAGAGCCCGTGGTAGTGCCCGCCTGCCGGGAGCAGGCAAGCACCGCCAACAGACTCAGGAAAAGGATTTTAGTTCGTTTCATCGTGTTCAGTCTTTCTGGAATACGCGGACGTAGTCAATCTCGTACACGGCAGGAAGGTCGGCATCCACGGCCGTACCGCCCATGTTTCCGCCCCAAGCCAGGTTCAGCTTGAGATAGAACGGGGCGTTGAACGGCCAGTGCTCATACCCCTGACCGTCGTTGTCAAAGGTGAGGTGGGCTTTCCCGTCCACGTAGAAAATCATCTTGTCCGCCATCCACTCCAGGGCATATACATGGAACTCCGAAGCGGCATTGTTCACACTCTGGACATGGGTTTTCTGGGTACCTGCAGGCCAGTTGAATGCAGCACAGTGGATGCTGGAAGAAGACTTATTCTTCCCCTGGGTGCCAATGGCATACTCCATGATGTCAATTTCGCCGTCACCGGGCCAGGTTTTGAAGTTCTTGGGCATCATCCAGAAGGCCGGCCAGCTGCCGCGGGCGTCGGTGACCTTGATACGGGCCTCGAACCAACCGTAAGTCCAGCCCTGGGTGGTGTTCATACGGACAGAATAGACCTTGTTGTCAATCTTCTGGGCCGCAATTTTCAGCGTCCCGTTACTCACATAGGCAATGTCTTTTCCGTCCTTGTTCTGGGCCACGTACTCCTGAATCTCGTTGTTGCCCCAGCCGCCGGCGCCGGTCTCGTACCACCACTGGCTGGACGGTACGCTGCCTTCACTGAATTCGTCACGCCACACCAGGTGATAGCCTTCGGGCATGTCGATATCCACCTCACCGCCGCTCTGGGAGAGCGTCACTTTCTCGCGCGTGGTTCCGCACTTGACCGTGATGGTGGTCTCGCGGTCGAGATAGGTGTCATTCTTGGCCACCTTCACGCTTACTTTGGCCGATGAGGCTGCGCTGTAGGCCGGCTCCACCGTTACCCACGACACGCCATCGGCAGGAAACACCTGGAAGGCGCCGGAAGCGGTCACGTCCAGCGTGAGCGTTTGCTCGTTCTGGTCGCAGGACAGGCTGGTAGGCGTTACGGTAACGGTTTCTGTTTTGGAAGGAACCTCCTTGTCCCCACCCCCGCCGCAGGCGCAGGCGAGGGTAAGGAAAAGAAGGGGTAATAGATGGATGGCTCTCATGTTATTCCGCTTTCAGGAGAACGATATCGGACACGGTAATCTCGGTCCCGGCCGGGAAGCGGCCAAAGTCCAGGACGAGCATCACCGTTTCACCTTCACCGATGGCCATGGAAACACCTTTTTGCAGATAGATCAGGTTTTCGAAAGCCGTCAGTTCGACACCGTTGTCATAGAAGAACTCAATGCCACCCGGGTCCGTGTTGGAGGTCATCTTGGCCGTAGCCACGCCGTCGGAAGAGGCGTTGATGGTGAAGCTCACCGCATACAGCGCGCCGGACTCGATGGGGACGCTGGTGTGCAGTTTCACCTGACCCTGCCACTCGGCACCGCCCGTTCCTTCGGGAACCGTCAGCGTGAGTTTGCCATCTGTATAGGTTGCCTGCGGATCCAGGCCGCCGCTCCAGTCAGCCGCGCTGAACCAGGTCTCCAGTTCAGCAGCCGCATCCCAGATATTCTCACCATAGGATACCAGGCTGAGTTCCTGCACGGTGATGTCGCTCACGGTCACTTCCGTACCCGCCGGCAGGCGGCCGAAGTCGAACACGACCATGATGGTCTCGCCGTCGGTTGTCGCCATCTGGACGCGGTCTTTCTTGACAAGCACATCGTCGAAGGCCGTCACGGCAATGCCGCCGTCATAGAAGAATTCAATGCCGCCGGGATCGGTGTTGGAGGTCATCTTGGCGGTGATGACACCGTCGGCTCCGGCATTCACCTTGGCGCTGAAACGGTACATCTTATTGGGGTCGATGGCAATGGAAGAATGCAGTTTCACCTGGCCCATCCACTCGCCGCCGCCCGTTCCTTCGGGAACCGTCAGCGTGAGTTTGCCATCCGCATAGGTGGCCTGCGGATCCAGGCCACCGCTCCAGTCGGCCGGGCTGAACCAGGTCTCCAGTTCGGCATTGTTGTCCCAGATGTTGTCACCATAGGTAACCTCGCCCACCTGGACCTCGTGGAGGGTGATGTCGCTTACCGTCACTTCCGTTCCGGCAGGCAGGCGGCCAAAGTCGAAGACCACCATGACGGTCTCCCCTTCTACAGCCATGCTCACGCCTTCCTGCTTGTAACCATAGTCCTCGAAAGCGGTCAGTTCCAGGTTGTTGTCATAGAAGAACTCGATGCCGCCCGGGTCGGTGTTGGAGGTCATCTTGGCGGTTGCAAAACCGTCGGAGCCGGCATTGAACTTAGCGTTGAAGGCATACTTCTTGGCCGGGTCGATGGCAATGTCGGTGTGCAGTTTCACCTGACCCTGCCACTCGGCGCCGCCCGTTCCTTCGGGAACCGTCAGCGTGAGTTTGCCCTCCGCATAGGTAGCCTGCGGATCCAGACCGCCGCTCCAGTCGGCCGGGCTGAACCAGGTTTCCAGTTCAACGGTGGCATCGGCCCAGAGCTCCTTGCCGTAGATAACCACAATGTTGTCGCCGTCTTCGGGATCCTCCGGTTCGTCGGAAGGCAGGATGGTGCCATCGTCAATGGCATGGTCTTTCACCACAATGTTGGCGATGGAAACCACGGTTCCCTCAGCGTTGCCGCCAAAGTCAAAGACCATCTTCACGCCATTGGGAGCGTTGATGCCTTTCAGGTCGGTGAGGTAGTAAATGGTCTCGCCGACTTCGATGGGCTCGCGGTTGGCAAAGAGGAACACGTCGTCGGAATCCACGGAGGTGAGCTTGAAGGTCATGCCCGGAAGGGCCTTGTTGGTATTGATGATGACAGAGAAGTCGTAGTTCTTGTCCTCAGTGAGCACGACGGGCTCTTCGGGGACGATGTGGAACTGGGCCTGCCACTGGTCGGAGGTGGCGGCAGGAAGGCTCACGGTGTATTCGGCGCCTTCCAGCTCCACTTCCGGATCGGCAATCTGGGCCCAGCCGGGAGCGTAATAGAAGCTGAAGGTGTGGGCACCGTCGGCCGGCTTCCAGAGGTTGGAATCGGCATTGTACTTGAAGCCCTTGAATACGTAGGCGGCCGGCTTGGAGGTGAGGAGGAAGTGCCAGGCGATGTCGCCGTTGTCGTGCACCAGCTCCAGCGCTTCGCGGGTGATGCTGAGCACCTTGAATTCGGGATTGGCCCAGAAGGCATCGTTGTCGATGTACGGGAACAGGGTCTTCTCGGGAAGGACCAGATACAGGTCGTTACCTTGGTACTCAAACGAATACGTGGCCGTCTGGGGATCCACCAGGGCCACAAAGTCCTCGGTGGCGTCACCCTTCTGCTCCACGAACGGAGACACGGTGATGTCTTTGTTCACGTATACGCCACCGTCCTCGCCGGGATCGTAGGCATAAGCACCGTCGCCACCAAAGGTAACCACGTCTTCGTACACGCCGAAGGCAGCCTTGTCGTTAGCGGCGGCGGACCACCACTCCAGACCGTCGGTGCCGGCAGGGCCGCAGCCCATGTGGCCTGCGGTTTCGCCGTCCACGTGCCAGTCCTTGGTATTGTCGGCAGCAGTACCACCGGCCAGGAAGGTGATGAACTTGTCAAAGCTGGCGATGGTGTTGTCAATATGGAAGGTCTTTTCCACGTAGTCGGGGGTGACGCCGGAGGCATTCATGACCTGCATGCGCACCGTGTAGTCGCCGGCTGTGGCAAAGATGCGCCGGAGGCCGTTCTGGGCTTTGCGCTCAGTGAATTCGCCGTCCTTGTCCTGGAAAATCCAGACAGGGATGACCGCCTTGGAGTCCACGGAGAAGGTAACCTGGTTGATTTCCTGGTCCACCGAAATAATGGGCTCGAATGCGGATGCGGTCTTGGGGGCCTGGGCCTCGGAGGGGTGACGAATCTCCTCCTTGGCGCAGGCAAACAGCGCGAACGTAGCCGCAAGGATATATGCTAACTTTTTCATATTCAGCGTCTATTAATAATTGTTCTGAACCAGTTGGTGCGTGAGGCCGGCCGTAGCGTCCATCTCGTGCTGCGGGAAGGGCAGGTACTTCTTGCTCTCGCTCCAGGTATTGGTACGATAACCGTAAGCATCCGGAACAAGCACCGTGGCGGCATCGCCCCAACGGATGAGGTCCCAATAACGCTTGCCTTCACCTACGAATTCAAGCCTGCGCTCCTCCTTGATGTTCTCCAGGGAAAGGGCCACGGTGGCGCCGCCCAGGGAACGGCCGTGCACGGCGTTGAGCCAGCCTTCGGCGCCTGCGGTATTGTTGGTGCGCAGGGCGAGTTCGGCTGCATTCAGCAGGCACTCGGAGTAACGGTAGATGCGGAGGTTGTTGTTGAAGTTCAGGTCGCCGTCGTATTCGGCTTCCGCATTGTTGGCTTTGTAGGCCACGTACTTCTCCAGGAAGTAGCCGGTATCCTGGTAGCGCGGGTTGTACTTGCCGGAGCCGGTGTTGCGGGCATCCCAGCAGGTAGCGGCACGGCGCGCGTCGGCAGGATCGTACATCTCGTAGGTTTCGGCACGTACCGGAGCGAAGCCCCAGCCGTTGTCGTGCTCGCCGTCACCGGACCATTCGTTCGGGGAGATCATACGGGGAAGAACGGTACCACCTACGCCACGCACCCAGTTCCAGGAGCGCTGGGCGCCGCTGTCCTTGTAGCTGATTTCGAAGATGGATTCGCTGCTCCATTCGCCGGTTTCCAGGAAAATCTCTCCATAGTCGGACAGAAGGTCATAGTTGGGATCGGCAATGATTTCCTTCATGTAGCCCAGGGCCGTGGAGAAGCGGGATTCGTCGTTCTGGTACAGGACAGCCTCGGCGTACAGCATGTAGGCCATGGCTTTGTTCACGCGGCCGATGTTGGCGTCGTCCCAGCGCATCGGGAGGGCATTCAGGGCAATGGCGCCCTCAAGGTCGGTGATGAACTTTTCGTAGACTTCGTCGGCCTTGAACTGCTCGCAGGTGAAGTCACCGGTGAGGTTCACCTCATAGTACGGGATGTTGCCCCAGAATTTCCAGAGGATGTTGTAGTAGAAAGCGCGGAGTACGCGAACCTGGGCCTCGGCAAGCTTTTTGGCGTCGTCGGAGAGGTCTTTGGTCCAGCCGATATAGGTAAGGACGTCGTTGCAACGCTTGACGCCGGAGTAAGCATCGGACCAGATACCCGACATGGTCTTGGTGGGCGTGGCCTCGAAGTTCATCATCATGTGCCAGTAGTCGTTGTCGGAACGGTCGGAACCGCCCACCCAGATCTGGTCGGCCATGATGTCGGACATAATGTTGAGCGGATTGTACTGCCCTTCGCACCAGTCAAACCACTGGAGCGGGTCGTATGCGGCCACAACGGCTTCCTCCAGGTGCTCCGGAGTAGTGAAGTAGGTCTCCAGCGGACGGGCGCTGTTGTGTTCCACGGTCAGGAATTTTTCGGTGCAGGCAGTGGTGAGGGCAAGCAGGGCTGCCGCAGCAAGAAGTATATTCTGTTTCATAATCATGCCTGTTTTTAGAATTTAAGGTTAAGACCGCACAGGAAGGTGCGGGACTGCGGATACACACCGTAGTCTACGCCCAGGGAAGTTCCACCGGAGGAAATTTCCGGGTCGAAACCGCGGTAAGAAGTGAGGGTGAGCAGGTTTTCGGCGCCCACGAAGAAGCGGAGGGAGGAGATGAAAATCTTCTGAGTCCACTTTTGCGGGAGGGTGTAACCCAGCTGGATGTTCTTCAGGCGCATGTAGCTACCGTCCTGCACATACAGGTCGGACATCTGCCAGTTCACGGCATCACCGCGCACGAAGCGGGGGATGGTGTTGGAGGTACCTTCACCGGTCCAGCGGTTGAGCATGTAGGCGGGCAGGTTACTCTCGGAAATGTCGACACGGCGGGTCACATCCAGGATGCTGTTGCCAAAGGTGCCCTGCCAGAGCATGTAGAAGTCCAGGCCCTTGTAGGAAGCGCTGAAGTTCAAGCCCACGGTCCATTTGGGCATGCCGTTGCCAATGTTGGTACGGTCGTCCTCGGTGAACTTGCCGTCACCGTTCACGTCCACGAAGCGGACGTCGCCGGGGACAGCGTTGGGCAGGATTTTCTCGCCGTCCTTGTTCACGTAGGCGTCAATCTCGGCCTGGTTCTGGAAGATACCGTTGGTCTTGTAACCGTAGAAGTACGGGAACGGCATGCCGTTTTCCGCACGGGTCATGGTGCCGGCGCCCTGGAAGGAATCCAGGTTCATGAAGCCGCTGTCGTTACCCAGGTTCACCAGCTGGTTGTGCAGGTAGGTGGCGTTGCCGCCGATGTGGAAGTTCAGGTCCTTGGCCGAGGAGAACTTGTAGGAAGCCTCCATTTCCACACCCTGGTTGCGCATGAGACCGGCGTTGCCCCAAGGGCTGGATTCACCCACATAGGCGGGAACCGGAACCTGGATGAGCATGCCGTCGGTGCTCTTGTTGTAGTAGTCGAAAGTGAAGGTGAGGGCGTTGGCGAAGAAGCCCAGATCCACACCCACATTGGTCTGGACAGAACGCTCCCAACGGAGGGAAGGGTTGGCCAGGCCGGAGGACTTCACACCGATGACGGTGGCCTCGTTGCGGTCGAAGATGTAGTTGTTGTTATTGGAGGTGAGGGTGGTGTAACGGAAGGCCTCGAAGGCATCGGAACCATTCACACCCCAGGAGAAATGCACCTTGGCATTGGACAGCCAGCTGGGCACGTTGATATACGGCTCGTTGTGGATGTTCCAGCCCAGGGAGAAGGACGGGAAATAACCCCACTTGTTGTTGGAGCCGAACTTGGAGGAACCGTCCTGGCGAATGGTGAACTGCACCATGTAGCGCTCGCCGTAGTTGTAGTCGGCACGGCCAAAGTAAGAGGCCAGGCGGTACGGGCTGTTGAACCAGCCGTTGGCGTGCTGCTTGTCAGGGTCGTCGTTGTTGTCGGGCGCATTGCCGATGTACGGCTTGTCGAACCACTCCGGAGCCAGGTCGCGGCGATTGCCCCAAAGGCCGTCGCTCGTGTTCTCGAAGGCGCTCTGGCCAATCATCACGGAGAAGGCGTGCTTGCCGATTTCCTTATTATAGGTAAGGTAGTTTTCCACCTGCCATACCAGGCCTTTCTCGTACTGCGCGTTTACTTCCGTAGTGGTGGCGTGGTTGTTACCGGACAAATAATAAGTAGGAGTATAACCATAGTTGCCCCAGAAGCTCATGTCCACGGAGAAAGAGGTGTGGAAATGCAGGTTATCCCAAATCTGGATGTCTCCGGAGAGACCGCCCACGAACTTGTGGCTCCAGTTGTCATTCGCCGGACGGGAAAGGTCCGCGATGGGGTTGTTCATCTCATTGTAAGCGCCGCCGGGAATCATGTAATAACGGCCGTCGGCAGCCTGCAGCAGCGTTTCGCCGGGATAGATGGTGCGGTAGTTGGCCACGTCTTCCTCACTGGCATACACGCCCAGGATAGGAGAAAGGGCCAGGGCGGAACCCAGCGGAGAACCCCACTGCGAGTTCTCGGAAATGCCCTTGGAGCTGATCTTGGCGTAAGACAGCTGGTTCTGCAGGACAATGCTGTTCAGGAAGTTGCGCTCGCTCTTCTTGTCCACCAGGGTGAAACTGGTATTGGAGCGGAGGGTGAGACGATTGTAGTTGGAACGGCCCCAGTTGCCGCCCACGATACCCTGCTGGTCGGTATAACCCAGGGCCAGGTAGTAGTTCACCCGGTCGGTAGCGCCACTCACGGACACCTCGTGGGTCTGCTGCGGGGCGTTGCGGTTGAACACTTCCTTCTGCCAGTTGGTGCCCACGCCATAGCTGAACGGGTCGGCGTACTTGGGAGCCATACCCGCGTTGATGAGTCCTTCATTGATCATGAGGGCATACTCGGAAGCGTTGAGCACTTCACGCTGCTTCCAGGGGTTGGAAATACCGAAGGTGAAGTTATAGTCCACATGGGTACGGCCCTTGGCGCCCTTCTTGGTGGTCACCAGCACCACGCCGTTGGCGGCGCGGGTACCGTAAACAGCACCGGACGCGGCATCCTTAAGCACCTCGATGGACTCGATATCGCTGGGATTCAGGTAGTCGATACCACCGGAGATGGGCATGCCGTCCACAATGTAAATAGGGTCGGAGGAGTTGATGGAACCCACACCACGGATGCGGATGCGGGAGCTGGCGCCCGGCTGACCGGAAGCGGAAGTAACGGTAACACCGGCGGTGAGGCCCTTAAGGGCATTGTCCACGCGCGTAGGGGCCGTTACGCCCAGCGCTTCGGCGTCCACCTTGGCAATAGCTGCGGTAACCACCGATTTTTTCTGTACACCGTAGCCGATGACCACGGTCTCTTCCAGCATGTGGGCGTCGTCCGGAAGGACTACCACCACGTCTTGCTGGCCGTTGTTGGAAATCACCTGCGTTGCATATCCGATGCAGGAAATCTCAACGGATGCACCTTGCGGGGTGGTGAGCGCGAACGCGCCGTCCACGTCCGTCATGGCACCGTTATTGGTTCCCTGCTGGACAACAAACGCTCCGATAATGGGTTCGCCGGCGGCGTCCTGCACCTTACCCTTCAAGGTAAGATTCTGCGCCATGGCCGACAAAGCCAATCCTGCAAAGAGGATCAGAGTTGCGATTTTTTTCATACGCTTGGTTAATTGATTTGCGTTTGGTTATTGGTTAAAATTTGGTTTATGCGGCACTTGGTCTGGTGCAAAATTAGAGGGGAAAAACGAACAGCGCGCCAATAAGAAAATTAAAGTAGCATAATAAAAATTGCAACAGCCTGATTAACAGATTATTGCAATTTTAATACAAGGTGAAAAAAGTAGTAAATCGGGAGTATCCTTTTACTGTTTTCCAATCATTTTTACCTTTTCTTCAAAGCTTTCACGGGGACCCAGCGAGGCGTTTTTCACGCTAACCTTGTAATTGTAAATGGTACTGGCGGAGTAGTCCAGCATAGAGGCTATCTTCTTGCTGTCATCTACGCCCAAGCGGATGAGGGCGAACACGCGGAGTTCCGTGGTAAGGCGCCCTTCCGGCGGTGTTACGCGAGCTTCCTCCTTGAGCAGGCCATTGAACTGCGCCACAAAATCCGGATACATGGCCAGGAAGGTACGGTCGAAACTCGCATAGAACTCTTCGCGGGCCTTCTCCGAGCGGCCGGTGATAGAGAGTTCCTTCAGAAGTGTATCCGCCTTACCTTGCTTGAGCAGGTTGCGGTAGCGGTTGTCCTCGGCCCGGATGAGGGAAATCTGATTGGCAAGGCCCTCCAGGAAGGTGACAATCTGGCGCTCCTTCACCTTATCGGCCCGGGAAATCTGGCGGTTCAGGTCGTTGAGACTCACATTGGCACTGGCCAGCTGGATGTTGGCCTGTTCCAGCTGCTGCCGGGTGCGGGACAACTTGCGGGAACGGGTTATCAGGAAACGGGAGAGGATGGACATGGCGATGGCCAGAACAGCCATGATGCCCAGTGCTATATAGGTGAGCCTGCGGTTTTCCGCCTGCCGCTGGGAATAGGCGTCCTCCACCGCAATCAGGAAGCGGGAGATTTGCCAGGGACGCAACTTGGCATTGTAGAACAGGGCGTCTTCCTGGGCGACCCGCAGATAATGGAACGAGCGGTTTACATCGACCGGAAGAATATTCTGCGCCACCATGGTCAGGGAGGCATAGTCCTTCACCGCGCACAGGATGTCGCTCTTGGCACTTTCCACCAGCCACTTCAGGCGGTCTGCCGGACGTCCGCTTGACTCGGCAATCTCCGCGCAGAAGAAAGCATGGATGGCGTAATTGTGCTCGTCCGGGCGCGTGCCAGCAAGCAGAATATGCGCAACGCTGTCGGCCGCAGACCAGTTTTGCGCTTCCATGAGCCCGTCCCTCAGGAGAACCCGCCAGCGCTCGCTATTCACCGGCAGCAGCGGCATCAGCTGCTCCCGATACGACGCCGCAGAAGGAATAGACAAGCGCTCCACCATGCCAGAATTGCCTGCCAGGTCATGGCTGAAATCGTACAATACCCACAGGTACTCCGGAAGCAGGGCCTTGGACAGGCGCGTGCTGTCCAGCTGCTCATATAATAAGGTATAGGCCTCCATGTAGTTGCCGGCCTTTTCATACAAATGTCCCAGGGCGATAGACGCCTCGTCATAACGGTCCTTGTCGGCTCCTGCTAGCTGCTGGCAATGTTTCAGGTACGCCTGCGTAGAGTCAAAGCTGAAGGAAAAATATTCCTGGGCGATGGTGAACTCCAGGTTGTAGCGGAGCGTGGGATCCTCAATGTCCCGCGCCAGTTTGGTAAGAGCGGCCAGCTGATTTTGTTTCTGCGTCACATACAAGTCCCTGGTTTCCAGGTAGATATCCAGGCCTTGAAGCAGACTTTCCGTCTGCCGGTCCGGCCCCATCCGGACGCAGGAAAACGCCAGAAACACAGGAAGCAGTATGAGGAGCCGCCTACTCCGCATAACTTCTGAGCACCCGCTCAATTTCTTCCTCCCTTCCTGCCGGGATTACCGGAGACAGGAAGGAGAGCATCTGCAGGGTCCGGGCTTCCGCTTCGGGGACGCCGCGGGAGCGCATGTAAAAGAGTTCGTCGGCGTTGAGCTGCCCTACGGTGGCTCCGTGGGAGCATTTGACGTCATCGGCATAAATTTCCAGCTGCGGACGGGTGTCCACTTTAGCCGTTTCCGTGAGCACAATGTTGTGGTTTTCCTGGTAGGCCTCCGTTTGCTGGGCGTCCGGGGCGACGACAATGGTACCGTCGAAATGCACCTGCGCCTGCCCGCCGGCAATGCCGTTGATGCGCTGGGTGCTCTTGCAGCCGGGCGCACGGTGGTGCATCAGGATGTGGAAATTCACCTTTTCGTCGGCCTTGCAAAGGTACAGCGCCTTGATATGGGCTTCCGCTCCGGAGCCCACAAGGTCGATCGTGATGTCGATATCCTTGCTCTCCCCGGGCAGTACCACGTACTCCAGGTTCAGGGTTTCCCCCGCCCGGACGCGGTAGAGAGATCCTTCGACAAGCTCAGGATGACAGGAGGCTTCGCCCGGGATGACAAGCGGATCGATGTACTTACCGTGTCCCATGGCTAAAACTGGTCAAAACCCTTGGATTCAATGGCGTCGATGAGCTCCCGCCCGCCGGTGTACACGATGCGGCCGGCCTTGAGCACATGCACCACGTCCGGCTGGACGTATTCCAGCAGCTTATGGTAGTGGGTAATGATGATGGCGCTCTTTTGAGGGCTCCGGAGCGTGTTCACCCCATCGGCCACAATCTTGAGGGCGTCTACGTCCAGGCCGCTGTCGGTCTCGTCCAGGATAGAGAGGTCCGGCTCCAGGAGGGCCATCTGGAAAATCTCGTTGCGTTTTTTCTCGCCGCCGGAGAAGCCTACGTTCACTTCACGCTTGGCAAACTCCGGTTTCATCTGCACCAGGGCCATCTTTTGCTTCATGAGCTTGAGGAAATCGGCGGTTTTGAGCTCCGGCAGTCCCTGGGCCTTGCGTTTGGCGTTCACTGCCGCCTTCATGAAGGCCGTAATGGTGACGCCGGGAATCTCTATCGGATACTGGAAACTCAGGAAAAGGCCCGCCCAGGCACGTTCTTCTGGCGTTTTGGCCAAGAGGTCCTCCCCTTTGTACAGGATGCTTCCCTCCGTGACTTCGTAGTCCGGACGGCCGGTCAGAACAGCGCTCAAGGTGCTCTTCCCCGCCCCGTTCGGGCCCATCACGGCATGCACTTCACCGGGGCCGATATGAAGGTCTATCCCCTTCAGGATTTCTTTGTCGCCAATCTTGGCATGGAGGTTCTTGATATCCAGCATAGCCTGGTATATAACTAATTGTTAATCTGTTATTTATCTCTTTGAACCCCCTTCGTTTTTCCAGGGTTCATTTACTTATCTTTCTTATTATCAACATTTTGCGTACCACGCATCAATCTAACCCACGTAATCAGTGACCAAATCCCGTTTACCAGGTACAGCGCACTGACAATGGACATGAGTACGTTGCCCACGCTCAGGTGCAGGGCAATTTGCGTAATGTTCACCAGCAGCCAGGCCACCCAGCAGTCCCACTTCTTGAGCGCGCTCAGCAGCTGCGCCAGCAGGATGAGCACCGTGACGCAGGAGTCCAGGTACGGGTGCGGGTCCGCTGGGAACAGGCGGTCCAGCGACCAGCCCCAGAGCCCGGCAACAATGAGCACGCCCACCACGCAGTAAATGCGCCACATCCAGTTTAAAGAACTCACGTTCAGGGTTTTGCCATCGCTGGTTTCTTCCGGTTTAGGGTGTGTCCAGCGGTAGTGGCCCAGCATGTTGATTACCAGCGATACGGGCTGCAGAAGCAGGCTGGCGTACAGGTTCCGGTGCAGAAACAGCAGGAACAGCGCCGCCGTGTACAGGTAGCCCACCCAGAAATTGTACTTGGAATTGCGCCCGGCCAGGAACACGCAGGTGAGCCCCAGGACGGAACAGATGAGGTCCAGGAGAAGCACCGGACGGCCGGCGATTTCAAATATGATGGTGTCTGACATGAGATACACTCGCTACGCTCGGTATGACAAAGGGTTAACCTACACTGCCCTCCAGGGAAACCTGGAGGAGTTTTTGCGCCTCTACGGCAAATTCCATGGGCAGGCGACTCAGTACCTCGCGCGCGTAGCCGTTCACAATGAGACCCACCGCCTCTTCCGGGCCGATTCCCCGCTGATTGCAGTAAAACAGCTGATCCTCAGAGATTTTGGAGGTGGTGGCCTCGTGCTCCACCGTCGCCGTCGGATTCTGCGACTGGATGAGCGGGAAGGTATGGGCGCCGCAGCGCGAGCCAATAAGCAGGCTGTCGCACTGCGAGTAATTGCGCGCATTCCGGGCATTTTTGCCCATGCGCACCAGGCCGCGGTAACTGTTCTGGCTCACCCCGGCCGATATGCCTTTGGACACAATCCGGCTTTTGGTACCCTGCCCCAGATGAATCATCTTGGTGCCGGTGTCGGCCTGCTGATGATTGTTGGTAACGGCCACCGAGTAGAATTCCGACGAGGAAAAATCGCCTTTTAATATAGTGGAAGGGTATTTCCAGGTGATGGCGCTGCCGGTTTCCACCTGCGTCCAGCTCAGGTGCGCCCCGCTGCCTTTGCAGATGCCGCGCTTGGTCACCAGGTTCAGGATGCCGCCTTTGCCGTCTGCGTCGCCGGGGTACCAATTCTGGACGGTGGAGTATTTGACATCGGCATCTTTTTCCACGACAATCTCTACCACGGCGGCGTGGAGCTGCTGCTCGTCGCGCATGGGGGCGGTGCAGCCTTCCATGTAACTGACATAGGAGCCTTCATCGGCCACAATCAGCGTACGCTCGAACTGGCCGGTGCCGCGGGCGTTGATGCGGAAGTAGCTGCTCAGCTCCATGGGGCAGCGGACGCCTTTGGGAATGTAGCAGAAGGAACCGTCGGAGAAAACGGCGCTGTTCAGGGCTGCAAAGAAGTTGTCGCTGGCGGGAACAACGCTGGCCAAGTACTTCTGTACCAGCTCCGGATGCTCTTTTACGGCCTCCGAGAAAGAGCAAAAGATGATGCCTTTTTCTGCCAGGGTTTTGCGGAAGGTGGTGGTGACGGACACGGAATCAAAAACGGCATCCACCGCCACAACGCCCGCCAGCACGTCCCGCTCCTTGAGGGGAATGCCCAGTTTGTCAAAGGTCTCTGCCAGCTTGGGGTCTATCTCCTTGGGCCGGTCTTTGTCCTTTTTGGGTGCAGCATAATAGATAATATCCTGGAAATCAATTTCCGGCATGTCCAGATGCGCCCAGTCCGGCTGCGGCATGGCCTGCCACTTGCGAAAGGCGTCCAGCCGGAATTGCAGCAGCCACTCCGGTTCCTCCTTCCGTTTGGAGATGAGCCGAATAATGTCCTCGTTGAGCCCCTTGGGAATGAATTCCTGCTCTACGTCCGTTACAAAACCCTCCTTGTACTCCCCGGAGGTAAACTGCTGTATGATATCTTCTGCCATAGTTTGCAAAGATACAATTTTTGGCCGATTTTACCTACAGTGCCAGGTCCACCAGCACGATGGCGGCCATGGCAAAGCATAAATGAATAAAGGGAACCGGGTTCTATTAGGTTCGTTCTGCCATAGAAACCCGGTTATCAACCAATTCTCTGATTAAGCCGTATACCGTATCAAGAAGATGTGTGCTGATACCATAACACATAAACACAGTCAAATCGAAGTTCCTTCTATCTTCCATCTGTAATTCATCGAAGATAGATCCGATTTTCCTATGAGTGAGAGATGAAAATGCTCGAATGATTTCTTGTTGTTGCACCTCGTCAAGAATATCAGGCATTAGAACTGGCAGATTCTTAAGGTAATCTGCATTCAGGTCCAGAGCTCCTAAATTACGACTCGTCCCTTTCAACTCTATCGTCAGTATAGTAATAGCGGAGTTGAGGAGTGCGGCGATTAAGGTCACATTATATCCATTTTTTACAGTAATTCCAGCCAAGCGTTGGTCAAATGTAAAAGGAGCATCAGAATAAGCGAAGAAAAGCCTGTCGTAGGGGTTTATAGCGGTAACAATTTGGGCCTGCTTGGGTCGTAACGAATACCAATAGGGTTTGTGACCAGAACAAGCTTCAGAGATTGTTTGTGTCCCATTCTTATTAAGAGCATGTTCAAATCTGGATATCCAAACACGTGCTCCAGGCAATACTTCTTCCGGACGATCAGAACACACAAATAGTTTCTTCTTAAACCTCTCTTGGAATTTGATTGTCTTTAACTCGACCGGCCCTTTTACATACGGCTCAAGATATTGTTTTTCAATTTTATATGCTGAAATCTCACTATCATCAAGAATAAACATGGGATTCCACCCTGTCCTTTCTCCACGGAAGGTATCAACATACTTTGGATACAGCATCGATAGCCGGTCGCTAAAAAACCCGAAAATATTGGCCGATATGAAGAACTGAGACCAATTGTCCTTTGTTTGCAGAGAACGTCTCAAGGCATCTTTGCTAATTACAGCCACACTGGTGTGCAAACTGACATTATGAAAGAGGTCTGTAAAAATATTGTCTTGCTGCCACAGATGCCCATTTTTATCTGCACAATGATCTATATCATAATAAAAGTCCTCAATTTGCGAGAGTTGTTCTGTTGTAGACTGCTGCGAGAAGTACTCTTTAAGCTTGAAGTTTATTGTCACAAAACGTGTTGCTTCTTCCAAATTACCACGCTCCAACACCAGATAAACTGTTGATACCTGAGAGTCTGTGAACCAATGTTCAGCATTGCTGCGTACAATGTACTTAATATGGAAGTTGTCAAGAAGGAACTTCTTGAATTGTACTCCATACTCTTTACCTAACCATGCATTAGAAGTAATAGCAGAGAGCATTCCATCCTCCTTTAGGAATCGGATAGAATTATACACGCAGTAGGTAAAATAGTCAGAACGTTCGTTGATTTTGAACGAGTCATCCTTTAAAAACGCCTGTTGAGCAGACTGAAATTCTCCTCGGAAAAATGCTGTCAGTACATCATTGGGTATATCCTCCTGCTGTATAAAGGGGAAGTTACTGGCGATACCATCAAAAGCGGGAATAGAGAGATGTTCCTTTTCCGTATGGTTATGTGGATTGGGGAATTCAACCTTGCGTCCCACCTTTAGGTTGAAGAAGTCATCCCGAATAATACGCGGAAAGTTGTCTGTCTGCGAAACATCCTGCTTATAGAGGTTGATAACAGATAGTATCGCAGGAAAATGAGATATATCGTTTCCCCAAATATGATTAAGGATTTCCGAATGTTCCTTCAAACCGTAGTGCTGCAGAATCTTGTAAAAAGAATTCAAGAAGGTTCCTGTGCCAGAGGTCGGATCCATTAGAACATCTGAATTTGTTCTTACTACAGGAAACGCTACAAGATTTGCAAGAGTTTCAGGAGTGAAGTATTGGCCAAATTTCTGTTTCTCTTCTTTAGGAACAAGGTTTTCCAGAATATTCCCTATAACAGAGGTTGGCAGAATCTTGAAATCAAATTCTGTGAGTATTCCTATAAGGCTATATAATGCAGATTCTGTTATTGGTGTGTATGGAAGGCAGTCTGTGAAGTAAGGCTGAAAGATCGCCTGATAATCAATGGACTTGGCCTTTTCAAAGAAGGCCTCCAGTTGCTTTTTAATATTTTGGCTCCCTTTTAATTCCAGAGCCGGCAATTCTCCCGGCAGGTTCTCTCTTAACGTCAAATAAAAAATGATTTTGCCAATCAGGTTGTAAAAAGCAAACTTTCCCAAGACCTCCTCAGGAACAACAGATTCAGCCCGCCTCGATGAGGACTTTAATATGGCCAGTGTTGCTCCTTCGTATCGTGTCCATTCCTTAAAGTCTTGCCTGAAAGCAGCGTTGGCACCTTTCTCTTCATCAATAGCTTTCTTAAACTGGGGGATTACAAAATCTGCACAACGCCTGACCGCATCAATAATGTTTCCGGTAATGTTGATGGCCGGCTTAATACTTCCATTGTCTTTCAATTGTTCAAGATCATGAAGAATCTCCAGTGCACGGGCTTTCAATCGAACTTCATGAATGTTGTATTTTGAGGGATCTGCAAGATCGTCTCGGGTAAGGATACCTGGTTCGACAGAATAATATTTCAAACGGACCAGCGTATCAATTGAATATGACGCCATGTCAATTTTCCATATTATAGCCTCCGCACCATTCCACGTGACAAAGGAATCTGAATGCAGCCTCTGAGCTTTTTCCAAAGCATTAAGAAGCATAACTTTATCATCGACTGCGGTATCCGGAAACTTTAGTTCCCAGCCATTGAAGATAACACCTGCTACACGGTCAGAGAAAAGAAGGATGTCTGGAAACTTCGTGCGCCCGGAATCTAACTTGACGCCTGTTTCTGCCGTCACGTACTCAAATGAAGTAGACTTGCTCTCTATGGCTGCTTGAATCCAACTGACAAGTTGAGTTGCCCAGTCCCTTTCGTTTCTTTTCAAGTATGAAGTTGTCATATCCTTAGAATAATTCAGGGTTAATCTCTCTTAAACGGTCTTCACAAACCTTGATATAATCGATGGCATCTTTTTTATGCAGAAGGACATTCTCATTTAATTCTATCCCTATGTAGTGTCGGTTTTCTTTTGCCGCTGCCACCAGAAAGCTTCCGCTACCACAAGCATTATCAAGGACAATGTCACCGGGATTGGTGAATGTTCTGATAAGATAACGGCCTAATTCAACGGGTTTCTGTGTGGGATGCCATACTGGGCCTTCTGATTCTGCCGTTTTGAAATAAACGCTATCGTCATGATCGGGTTCGTAGAAATAAACATCACTAGGATAACGTTGTCCGTCGCTTTGAACATGACGAGGCTTGAAGTCTCCATAGCTGCCTGTATATTGGTCTTTACGAACGCCCTTATCATATTTTTCCCCTTTTTCCATTTGGGGATGATATGTGGGCTGTTTTTTATAGAATATGCAGATGTCCTCATGTTTGCGAAGGGGCTGTTTCTTCGCATTTAAGAAGTTGGTGGCTTTAGACTTCACCCAAACAATCTTATACTTAAACCATTCTTCATTACTAAGAATCAACTTTGCGGTAAATGGCCCTTGTGAAGTTAGAGCAATTACACCATTATCCTTAATGATACGGGTATATTCAGCCCAAAGCTTTTTCAAGTCAATAATTGAATCCCACTTATTTTGTGTCGTTCCATAAGGCAAATCACACAATATCATATCAATAGACTTGTCAGGAATAGAAGGAAGCACTTGAAGGCAATCTCCTTGAATCACGTGATTGAGGAATTCGTTGATATCCCTTTGAACTGTTAATTCTGCTGGTACAGACTGCGTTTGTTCTTCCTCAGACTTATTCTGTGAAAGAGCTTTGGATACAACTTCAAGAACCTCTTCGGCCTGCTCCTCGGATTCTAAACGTTCAATTACTTGGTCAGCAAGCCACAGATTAGTGGCTTCATTCTGATTAATGTGAAGGGTAGAGGATATGGTCGCTAAGTATTCACGTTTAGCAGGGCGCTCTCCACGTTCAATCCTACTATACATGGGTGTGTCAATCCCAAGCTTTGATGCCATCTCTTTTTGGGTAATTCTCAAAGATTCGCGTTGCGTTTTTATTCTATCTACAAAAAGCATAATCCGAAGTTGTCAAATTTTGACAAATATACGAAAAAACATAGATTCAACAATACAGGGAACGTTTTTGTTTGTTCCCTGTCATGTTTAACTTGCCAAAATTCTTTTCTCAGAGATTCCTTGTTGGATACATTGTAAAAGCATTCCGTCCAGCCTCCGCCTTAACCCCTCGAATTCAAGGGGATTTATATAGCCGACTAAGCTACAGCGCCAGGTCCACCAGCACGATGGCGGCCATGGCCTCCACAATCACCGGCGTCCTGAGGGCAAAGCACACGTCGTGCCGCCCCGGGATGCCGGCTTTGGCTATGCTGGCGGTGGGTTTGAAAGCCACGCGGAACACCAGCGGATTGCCGTTGGTGATGCCACCGTTCACGCCGCCGGCGTGGTTGGTCACAGGCGGCTGCGGGCGCTTGTGGCGGCCACAGCAGTGGTGTTCTCCACCCTCTTCATGGTGGCAACCGCCTTCCCCGTGGCAGCACTCGTGAGATTCTTCGCTGCGCTCAGAATGACAGTCACAGTGGTGCTCCGGGAAGGGGTCGTTGTGCTCTGAGCCGCGCATGGCAGCAGCGGCAAAACCGTCGCCAAATTCAATGCCCCGCACGCCCGGAATGGCAAAGATGGCATGGGAAATCTGGCTTTCCACGCTGTTCCAGAAGGGTTCTCCCAGGCCGATGGGAATGTTCTCCACCACGCATTCCACTACGCCGCCCAGGGAATCACCGTCGGCCTGGGCCGCTTCCAAGGCGGATTTCCAGGCTGCGGAGTCCTTGAGGCCGCCCACCTCGGTGAGGGCCGCGTGAAATTGGGCAAAATAGAGCATCTTTTTGGCCACGACGCCGGCAGCGACGATTCCCACCGTGAGCCGACCGCTGAAATGGCCGCCGCCGCGCGGGTCGTTGAAGCCGCCGAACTTGAGGTTGGCCGTAAAATCCGCATGCCCCGGACGGGGATGCTGCCGAAACTGCTCGTAGTCCTCGCTGCGGGTGTTCTCGTTGCGGAACAGGATGGTGAGCGGAGCGCCCGTAGTGTGACCCTCGTACACGCCGGAGACAATTTCCGGCTGGTCTGACTCTACGCGCGGTGTAGTGCCCAGGGCCCCGGCTTTGCGCCGGGCAAGGTCCTGCGCAAAATCGGCCTCACTCAGCGGAATGCCGGGCAGCACTCCGTCCAGGGTTACACCAATGCGTTCCCCGTGGGATTCGCCAAAAATGCTTACACGAAATTTATTTCCAAAAGTGTTCATAGTCTATCAAACAATTCATTGAAATCAGGGAAGGATTTGGCCACGCAAGCGGTGTCGTCAATGACAACCGGGGCGTCTGCGCCCAGGGCCGCCACCCGCAGCGCCATCACCATGCGATGGTCGGCAAAGGAGGGATAACGACCGCCCCTCAACAAACGGCCTGTAGCAAGGCGCTGGACCAGGGAAATGCCAGAAACTACCATTTCATCTTCGTTTACCACCACTTCTACGCCCATTTGCTTTAGGGTTTGTTCTATGGCGGAGGCACGGTCCGTCTCTTTGTGCCGCAAACGCTCCACGCCCAGCAAGTGACTTTCTCCAGGACAGAAGGCGGAGAGCACCGCCACTATCGGGAACAAATCCGGGCAGTTGTTCAGGTCGGCCCGGAAGGGGCTCAGCGGAGCGCGCTTTACATGGATGGGACCGTTTTCTCCGTCCAGCTGCGACATGCTGGCGCCGGCTTCCGTGAGAATATCCATGATGGAAATATCGGCCTGCAGGGAACGGGTGTCCAGACCTGTTACCTCCACATCGCCAAAGATGGCACCGGCCACCAGGAAGGGCGCGGCGCCGGACCAGTCCGCCTCGATGGCAAAATCCGCCGCCCGGTAGCGCTGGCCGCCGCGGATGCGGAAGTTCACGCCCGTGCACAGGCTCCAGTCCTGCGTTTCAAGGAAGGCTTCGTCGCCCTCCATTTCCGAGCCGATTTTTATGCCGAATTTCTTCAGGACATCAACGGTGATAAACAGGTAGGGGATGCTGCGTGGCTCATGGACATAGAGGACCGATTTTTCCTGCAAAAGAGGCAGTGCCGCCAGCAGGCCGCTCACCAGCTGGGAGCCGCCTTTGCCGGAAACATCGGCCCGCCCCGGAAGAAGCGGCCCTGCCACCTTGAGCGGCAGGTAGCAATCCGTTTTGCGAGCTGCATTACTCTCCGGATACAGCCGCACGCCGTAGGCGGCCATGATGTCGTGCGCATCTGTCAGCGGCCGCGACAGCAGCGTTTTTTCTCCCGTGACCCGCACCGGTTCCGCCGACAAGGCGGAGAGCAGCGGAATCATCAGGCGCGTAAGAAAACCGGACTCGCCGGTATGGAGCTCTTGCAGGTTCAGGCTGCCTGCCCGGGCGCCGACACCCTCAATAATTAGCTGAGAACCATTTACTTGCACCTTGGCGCCAAGTGCCTCTGCGACGCGCAGCGCACTTTCGTTGTCCCCACAGGGCGAATAGCCGCTCAGCTGCGACGTGCCTTCCGACAACGCCGCCGCAACAATGGCCCGCTGGGCAAAACTCTTGGACGAAGGCATAGGGAGCATTTCCGCCTTCACAAAACGGAAATCCCCATACACCGCCTTCCGCATGGCCTCCACGGTCCACTGGCCGGGTGCCGTAGCATCCTCTTCGCTTAGGCAGGCATAGGTAAACGGTGCGCCGCGTTTCAGCGCTTCCAGGCGCGAGGCGCGTCCTTTTTCACCCATGCAAAACGCCACCAGCGTACCGGGTGCCGCCCACTCATACAGCTGCGCAACAACGGCATTATCGGCCTCCGACGTGGCTGTGGTGACGATTTTCACCACCTCGCCGCCAAACTGGCGAGCCCGCTCTACCAGGGACTGCAACACCGACAGCGGCGGCGTTCCTTCAAAATTGTGGTACGAGCGGATGAGCACGGTGCCCCACTCGCGGCAGGCTTCGCGGATGCGTCGGCCCACGGCGGCGGGCGCCTCCATTTCCAGATCCGCGTACTTGGCACCGGCCTGGATGGCCCGCTCCAGCAGCGCCGGAGCCTGGGACTCTTCCGCCAATCGGCACGTAGCGATGAGCGGAACGTCCGACTCTGAGAACAGCCGCTCTATCTCCTCTTCCTCCAGGGCACAGCGGTCCAGGCGGATTTCCGCCATTTCCAGCCCGGGCAGGAGGTCCAGGATTTCCTGCAGTTCCTTATTTTGTATGGAGGTAGCAATCATAGGGTAATTCTTGTAAAACAACGTCTCCGGGGGCTCTCAGGAGCACAAATTTCACCTTGCCGCCGGTCACGGCCTTCTTGTCCTTGCGCAGCGCTTCCACCAGGTCTTCCACCGGATAGGGACAGCCCACCGGGAGGCCCAGGCAAGAAAAATCGGCCTTTAGTTGTGCCGACAAGCCCTTCTGCGCCACGCCCAGCCGCTCCGAGAGTTCTGCCGCAAGGAGGATGCCCATGGCCACGGCCTCCCCGTGGGTGATGTCGGCCCCTTTCTGGCGCGCCGCGTGCTCGATGGCATGCCCGAAGGTGTGCCCCAGGTTCAGTTTGGCGCGAATGCCGTGCTCCTCCGGGTCCTCCGTGACAATTTGCGCCTTGATGGCCGCCGCCCGTCGGATATCGTCCTCCATTTGGGCCGATTTTAAGGACGAGGTGCCCTTTTTGCCCTCCTCGTCCTCATTTTGGGCCAATTTTAAGGACGAGACGAGGGCGGCATAGGCCGGACCGTCGCCGATGAGGAAGGTTTTGAGCAGTTCCGCCAGGCCGCAGCGGAATTCCCGCGCGGGGAGCGTGCGCAGGAACGCCGCCTCCAGCACCGTGCATTCCGGCATCCGGAAGGCGCCCAGCATGTTTTTGTAGCCGTCCAGGTTTACGCCTGTTTTTCCACCAATCGCCGCGTCCACCTGCGCCAGGAGCGTGGTGGGCACGTTTGCATAGCGGATGCCCCGCTTGTAGATGGCGGCCGCAAAGCCCACCAGGTCCGTGGTAATGCCGCCGCCAACGGCCAAAAGGAGGGCGCCACGCGAGGCATCCTCCTGTAACAGCCAGCGCTCCAACGCCTGCACCGTTTCCAGGGTCTTTCCCTCTTCCGAGGTTTCCAGGGCCATGGACGCGCGCACCGGAAGGGCTTCCGTCAGCTGCGAGGCCACCCAGGCTACATTGGCGTCATACACCACAAAAAGCTCCGGCTCCGCTTGCAGGCGGGCCAGGGCTTCGGACAGGGAAAGCAGGACGGGCGCGTTCATTGCAGCATCTCTGAGAGGAAGGCGGCGCGCTCGCGGTCCCACACCGGCTCCTGCCACATGGCATGGCCGCAGGTGGGCACGCAAAGGAAGCGTTTGTCGCCGGTTCCCAGGTTGTTATAAATGGCAAAATTGGTATGCGGCGGGCAAGTGGGGTCCTGCAGACCAAAACTCATGTATACCGGACACTTCACCTTGGGGGCGAAGTTCTTGATGTCAAAGTAGCGCAGCATGGCAAAGAGCTGCTCGCGGGAGATGCCCTCTGCATCGGCCGTCTCAAAGACCTCGTGCACCGGCCACCAGACAATGCGGGCATAGTCCTCGTAATCCCCCAGGAACGGCACCGACGGCGCAATGGCCTTGATGCGGCTGTCTACCGCGGCCGACAGGAACGTGAATGCTCCACCCTGGCTCTCGCCCCAGGCGGCCATGCGGGTGACATCGGCCTTGTCCAGCGAAGCGGCAAAATCCACCGCCCGTTTTACATCGCAGAACGCACCTCTATAATAAAAGGTCTCTTTTGCGCCGATACCCCGGTCTATCCAGCGGTCCTGCCCGGCCTTGAAGATGCCCTGGTCCCGGACGCTCACCAGGAATTGAATCTGTTCCGGATAAGCATTCGGATCCATATAATACGGCTCTGCGCCGTAGCCCATGTACATGATTTGCACGGGATACTTGCCGGGCGCATTGGGAATGGAGACGATACCGCCGGAAACGGCCCCGCCCCAGGAAGCATAGCGAACCTCATAGCAGGTACGGAGCTCGTTGGAATATTCCGGAAGCTCCTTATACTCAGGCTCCAGCGGCACCTGTGCCAGTTCCTGGAAGGTGGTTTCCCAGAAGGCGTCAAAGTCCTCCGGGGCATCCGGTGCGCTCACCACGGCGTCCGGACGCACGCCAATGTTCCAGCGGAGGCTGTCCCGCAGGCGCACCTGGTAAAAACCGGGCTCCAGCATCCCCAGTTCCACGCTAAGGGTACTGTCGGCCGATACGGTGGCCACCTTGCACAGCACCGTGTCCGGAGTAGCAGCCATGAGCGACACATCCTTCACCAGGACGAAGGACGCCTCGCCGGGGGCTGCATCTACGTGGGTGCTCAACGTGTACGGACCTTTTTCCAGGAAAAGCCAACCTAAATCCGGCTCCGAGTGGCCGCTTGCCGTTTCTGTGCGGGGCGCGCAGGCCACAACCAGCACTGCCGCAATCCCCCATGAGAGAATTCTTTTCATAGACTACAAAGATAACGGAAAAATTTGGCAGTTCCCCGAAATTACTCTAAATTTGCAGTCCTGTCTTTCCAAAGACCCCGTTTGCCCGGATGGCGGAATTGGTAGACGCGCTGGACTCAAAATCCTGTGATAGCAATATCGTGCGGGTTCGATTCCCGCTCTGGGCACACAAAAAAGCATCGCGTCGGCGATGCTTTTTTGGTGCCCCATCCGGCGAGTCAGCCTTCCTGCAGCGCAGTCACTTCCTCAAGAGGCAAGCCTGTGAGCTCGGAAACCCGAGATACTTTCTCGCCAGCGGAAAGCATCTTTACGGCCATCTTCCGCATAGCATTAGCCTCGCCTCCCGCAAGGCCGACGTTGACGCCTGGTTCCAGGCCGGCAATTCCATGCCCCGCACGGTAGAAAAAACGCTGGAGATGCTCTCCCAGTGGGCGGAATAATCCCTTAGATTACCGGAACCGGACGCGGGAGCGGATGTCCATGGGGATTTGGCGGGCATCGACAAACTGCCACTCGTCTATCATGTAGCCGCCGTGCCGTTCAATGTTCTCCTCGATGGCCTCCATGAGCTTCAACTTGTGGAAAAGTTCTTCCGTTGACATAAATCCGTACTTGGGATCTTTCGGAAGCGTGACAAGGAGAGTGTCGATGCAAAGGTTGCACTGCGCAATGCCCTCCAGGACTTTGTCTACAGGAACGGTGATTTCTTTGGGCTCTGCATCTTCGGATGTATCGACGCTCACCATATCCTCCTCGATCTCCTCCTCGATCTCCTCCTCGATTTCCTGATCCGGATTCCGCTCATAGCCGTCGAAGATGTCGGGGTCGTCGTACTTCTCTTCAAAATCGTCGTACTCCTCAAAACCGCCGGTGTCTTCTGCGCCGATGGACTCCAGCTCTTCCGATGACGGCAGCCTGACAAGCCCGTCGGTAGCGGCGTTAAGCAGCTGGATGAACATATACATCCGCTGGAGGCCCTTCATGGGCAGGAGTGTATAGTTTTTGTCGTCTTCCAGCACAAAGACTACGGTGCCGCGAATCTCCTGCGCCTGGCCGTAAATAAGGGTGCCGGCCATGTTGTCCGGAAGGTCCTTCATGTAACCCTCCTTGTCCACGAGCATGGCCACATGGCAGCCTTCCAGGGAGAGGGCTTTGGTTATACGCGTGAGAAGGGACGAATAATGCACCACGTCAAAGCCGCGGGCATCCACTTTGTCTGCGAGCGCTTCCAGGTCCAGTTCTCCGTCTTCCTCCACGTCCATGGCGTAATAAAAACCCTGCGGATACACGACAATGATGCCCAGGCTGTCCTTCCCGTTCTCTTCCTCGGAATTTACCTTCAGGTATTCCTTGAGCCAAAGCTGTTCTATCTCTTCCGTATACTGGGAAAGTTCTCCGGAGACATAGCCACGGGCCACCTGTTCCAGGGTAAACTGCTCCCTGTCCCCCAGGCGTGCCGCCTGCAGACTGGCCTTGGCGACGCCTTTTCTCCCCAACTCACGAAGGAGGTTCGCTTTTAGCCAAAAACAGCTGCTGTGACCCATCTGGCAACCGCGCTCCAGCGGTTCCAGCGCCAGGACCATATCTTCCGGATACCCCAGGTTGCCAAAATAGAGGCAACATCCTTTCAGGTAACAGGCAAAACGGTCGTGATGTTCTATCGCATAGTCCAGTCCCTCAGCAATCTCCCGGTGAAGCGCCTCCTGCTGTTCCTGAGGCAGTGCCAGGAAAGTGTCCTGCTCCATCCGGGCCTTGAAGCGGCGGCAGTTTACAGCCCCTTTACGGACGCCTTCATCGGCCACCTCGCAGGCGCGGTCCCAGTCTCCCGCCGATTCGTAGAGCACAGCCAGCGAGTAATAGCTCTCATTGTCTCCGCGGTCTATACTTACCTCAAAAGCCTTTTCTGCCGCCTTCGGGTCCGTATCTTCCAGCGCCAAGCCCAGCAAATCATAGTAGAGCGCATCGCAGTCCGGGTGTTTCTCTATGTGCTTTTGGAGGATATCGGCCACCATGGCAGGGTCCTTGGGGAATCCGTATTCTCCGTAAATGGTGTTTTCCAGCGTCATGACCTGGGCCAGTTCGCTGCCCGCCTTGTAGGAGGAATCCATGAGGTAGGCGTGCATCCCGGGATGGGCTTTATCGGCCTCCGTGCGACCGTCAAAATACATTTCTGAGAGGGCGGCGTTTGCGTCCTGAACACCGTTGCTGCCGGCCCAGGTGAGAAGAGCCTCCGCCTCTTTGAGACACGCTCCGCCCGGGTTCACCATGGACAGCCATCGGCCATAACCATAGGCGGCATAAGGGTCTGTCTCGCTGTTTGCCTTGAGTTTTTCCACCATTTCCGGGGAAAGGCTTTTGACGCGCCAGCCGGTAAGGAAATGCTGCAGGAAATTGCGGTCCGGGGTGATGTCGAAGGTCTGTGTCATAGCGTTATAAATTTTATTCGGATAGTTTTGCCGAAGATACAAAACTTTGACTATATTTGCAAAAACACACATCATTATGGCAACACTGAATCTATCTTATGAAGACCTTGCTTCCGTCATCTGCCTGGCCGTGCACCTGGCCAACGCGGACGGAAACGTGACGGACGACGAAATGGAAGCTATCGTCAAGTCCATTACGGACCAGTACAATTTTGAAGGCAAACAGGATCTCCTCAAAGAGTACATCAATGACGGCATGAACATGCAGCCCCAGGAGGCCCTCAAGCGCATTGCTGCATTCGGCCCCACGGAAAAGCAGTGGACGTCCAATTTCTTTGTGAAGACCATCGTGGCAGACGGCAACCTGGAAGAGAACGAAAAGAGCCTCTACTGGGACATCATGGACAAGTGCGGCCTTCCGGACCATAACCTGGAAAGCAGCTCGGACAGCGCCCAAACCGAGGCCAGCCTTGAGCGCCAAACCGCCGTCACCGTCAATTACAAACGCGTGAAAGCGGACATCTGCGACGGCGCCGTCCAGTATGTGCAGTGGGACCGCGGGGTCAACGTGCGGGAAAAGGTGTTCGCCTGGTTCCAGGACGCAGAGTCCCTCCAGTTCTTCAGAAGGTCCAGGGCCCTGGATGCCATCAACAAGGAAATGGGCCTTGCCGCCGGCTGGAAGCTGGTCATGATCTTCGCCCCCAAGGAATACTGGGCCGACCCCAAGCCCAACCGGGTAGGAAGCCAGATTGCCGAAGAGACCATCTGGGGCCCCGTGCTCTTTGTCCTTGAGAACGACGACAAAACCCTCATGGGCTTCAATTACAAGAGTTTCATCCAGCGCCTCCTCGAAATTCTCTATTCCCTGGACAACGGCATTCTGGTTGCCGGCGAAGAGAATCCCCAGCTTTCCCGCCGCTACTTTGAAACGGCGCTCACGGAACTGGGCACCCTGAAAGAAGCCTAGGAAAGCCCTGCTCCACCGTACTACTCCTGGTGGAAATAGGGATGAAGGTCTATGTACAGGAGGCCGCCGGAGACGGTGGCCTCTTTTCGCAGGACCGATGGGGCCCTGCAAATCTGTGACTTGGAGCAGGGAAGGGTAAAAATCCCCGGAAAATCACTATCTTTGCACTCTATGAACAAGGTTCGGCATATCTGTGTGCTTGCGCTGCTGCTGGTGGCGGCCGGGACGGCCCGTGCCCAGCAGTGGTACGGAAACGTGGACATGGCCGGCGGCGGAGGCTGGATGAAAAGCCTGCGGGGAGAACTGCTGGAAGGCCAGAACCCCTATATCGGCCATGGACTGGGCGAAGGCAACGTGGGCTTTGGCTACAAGAGCCCCAAATTCCAATGGAGCGCCAAGCTCAAAGGCAGCTATGAGCCCAAAACGGCGGAACGATACCGCCTGGAGGCCAAGACCGGCAAGGAGGACAAGGACCTGAACCTGCACGCCCTCATCAAAGCCAACGCCACACGTCCCCTGGACCTGGGTTTCCGGACCGATTTTACCTGGACGCCGGCCTCGCAGAAGAAATACGGCGCCTGGCTCAACATCCGCTATCAAGTGGACGGCAACGACGCAGAGACCTGCAACGCCGCCATCCAAACCGTAGATTACACGGAAGAATGGGCCCTGCGCAAGCGTCTCACCTACACGGCAGGTTTCAATTCCTCCCATGCCTTTGGCCGCAGGACCCTGCAAAGCAGCATCACCGCGGAGTTCAAGACGGACGACAAACACAACCAGTGGAATACGCTGGGCGCCAAAGGAAGCAACATTTGGGACGCCACGGACCCCAACCAATTGAATCTGTGGGCCAAGGTATACCGGCTCACGCCCTTCTCCGGCAACCTGTCCACCGACGCCGTCATCCATCTGCGGGACACGGTTCTCAAGACACGGCACAAACTCATCCTGGACCCCGGCCTCCGCGTCAACGTCAAGTACACCTACGACGAAAACAGCGGCGCCACCATGATCAATCCCCTCTCCGAGAAAAACTGGTCCTGGAGAGACTCCACCAGCATCCGGGAAGAATTCCTCTTCTTCACCCTGCAGGCGGAGCCCTACATCGCGGCAGACTATACCTTCGGCCCTTTGAAAGTAAAAGCCGACTATGGCCTGCAGGTCTATGTCCGCCAGCTGCAGAACGAGAAACACCTGGACACCCCCACCACGGTGGTCCCGCATGTAATTGGCAAGTCGTCCCTCATGTGGAAAATCCACCCTTCCCATGAGCTGGGCCTGTCCCACGACCGCACGGTGAAGCATCCCACCTATCTGCAAACCTGCTCCTTCGAGCGCCCCGGCGCCTTCATCAACCAAATCTGGCGCGGTAACACGGAGCTCAAGTCCAACACCTCCTCCACTTTCAGCACGGACTACAAGTTCACCTGGAAGCGGTTCTCCGCCGGCGCCTCCCTCTTCTACACCCGCAAACTCAACGAGGTGGACCAGACCTTCCGCAAGGAAGAGATTGACGGCCGTGAGTACAAGGTATTCACCTGGATGAACTCCTCCAACAGCCACGTGGGCGGCTTAAACCCCTGGCTTTCCTGGTCCGGGAAATGGGTGGACGCCAAGCTGAACGTCAAGTACACCCACACCTACCGTATAGCTGAGCTGGAGAAAAAACAGCAGCACACCGACGAATGGCGCATCCAGAGCAACTTCCTGCTAAAACTGGGCAGCGGCTGGAGCATCGGGGCCGACATGAACTACAAGAGCCCCACCATGACCCTGCACACCTTGATGACGGCCTACTGGACCCTGAACGCCCGCGTCCAGAAAAAGTTCAAGAACTTCACCATCTACTTCCAGGGCAAGGACCTGCTGGAGCACATGCAGAAGAACCAGTATACCTCTGTCTATGGAGACGAAATCTGGGTGGAGCAAATTTACCAGAACCGCCGCCTCCTCATCCTGGGCTTCAACTGGAATTTCAGGCTTTAGAACATGTAATACGCCGCCACCTTGAGCGCGCCGGTGTGCACATTGCGGCCCGGGGTGCCGTCACGGTTAATGAGGCCGTGGTCATAGCCCACGGTGGCCCGGATGTGGCGGATAATCTCCACGCCTACGCCGCCACCCAGCATAACGTCGAAGCGCCGGAGGTTGGGATTGGCCTTATAGTTATCCGTGATTTGCGTGGTATGGAAATCTCCGGAGATCAGGTTCACCGAGGCCACGGGGCCGCCAAAAATATACAGGTCCACTTTGCTTCCCAGCGGGATGTACAGCTTGGCCCGGACCGGGGCTTCCAGGTAAATATCGCCCAGGTTTTTGCTTTTGTCATTCATGAAGTGGTAACCCGCGACACCGGCCAGGTCTGCGCCTACGGACACGCCAAAGACCCTGGACAGGCGGAAGTTGGCCTCGAACTCAATGGAGATGGAGGGCGCGGCGCCGGGCATGGCGGGAGCATTCCCTTCCTGGAAGGTGTACACGCGGCTTCCGCTGCCAATGCCTAAACTGATTTGAGCCTCAGCTGTTTGAATGGCCGCAAACAGGAGCGCCACAAACGAAAGCAGAAAAAAGGTTTTCTTCATAATTCTACGTATTACATCGGCACAAATATACAAGTTTTTTCGTACTTTTGTTATTCAAATAACAGACGCATGAAAAAGTTACTCTTGCTCTTTGCTTTGCTGGCCGGATTAACGGCGTGTGGCAGTAAACCGGCCAACTACACCGTCATCATTTCCCTGGACGGAAGCCGCTGGGACTATGCCGATTATTACGACATGCCTTTCTTCGATTCCCTGGCCACGGTGGGCGTGAAGGCCCGGATGGAACCGTCGTTCCCCTCCTCCACCTTCCCCAACCACTACACCATGGCCACCGGCCTGGTGCCGGACCATCACGGACTGGTGAACAACAGCTTCTGGGACCCGGAAACGGACGGCGATTACGCCATCAACAGCAAGGACACCCGCTTCGACCCCCATTATTATGGCGGTGAGCCCATCTGGATTACCGCCCAGAAGCAAGGCGTCAAATGCGGCGTGGTATACTGGGTGGGCTCGGATATTGCCATCGGCCCAAAGGGGAATGAATACCCTACTTACTGGCGCCACTGGGACCAGAAACCCCACTGGAACTTCGATGAGCGCGTAGACGAAATTGTGCGCCTGATGAGCCTCCCGGAAGAGGAACGTCCCCAGCTGGTGATGGGCTACTTTGACGAACCCGACCACCAGGGCCATGTGCACGGCCCCTTCTCCCCGGAAACCAAAGCCATGGCGGAGCACATGGACAGCCTCATGCACGCCCTGTACCTGCGCCTGAAGGCCCTGCCGCACGGAAACCGCATCAACTTTATCCTGGCCGGCGACCACGGCATGACGGAAATTTCCCCGGACCGCTTCATTGGCTGGTACGACGTAATGCCGCAGGAATGGACGCGGAAAGTGGTGGGCAGCCTTCCCACCAGCATCTGGGCCAAGGAAGGCTATGCAGACAGCCTGTACAACCGCCTGTCCCAGGTGGAGCACCTCCACGTATGGAAACACGGAGAAGTCCCTGAATACCTGCACTATGGCACCTCCAACCGCCTGGGAGACCTTATCGTGAGTCCGGACCTTGGCTGGCAGTTCAACTTTGCCCCGTCCCGCAACCACGGCGCCCACGGCTTCGACTGCAAGGAAACGGACATGATGGTGGCCTTCCGCGCGGTGGGCCCAGACTTCAAGGTGGGCTATGAGGCCCCCTTCACGGAGGGCGAAAAGTCGGCCTTCCGCAACATCGACCTGTATCCCATGCTCTGCAAACTGCTGGGCGTAGAGCCTGCGCCGGTGGACGGAAAACTGGAACGCATTCAACATATCCTTAAATAAAACTATGGCCAAACACTTCACACTACCCTATGAGGGCGGTCTCATCGAGAAAGACCTGCCTGCGGGCATTTTGCACACGTACGAGAAAATTTGGACCCATGTTTACGCGGAATCCCGTCCTGCATCGTACGCCATTGCCGATTTTATCGTAGATGCCATCAACGCACACAAGGACGGCCTCTTCCGCCTGGGCCTCACCACCGGCGCCACGCCCATGTCGCTGTACAATGAGCTGGCCCGCCGCTGCGCCGCCGGAAAGGTCTCTTTCAAGAACGTGGAGGTAGTCTCCATCGACGAGTACTATCCCTCGTCCACCGGAGACGCACAAAGCCGCAACCACCGCATCCACGAGGCCCTTTTGGACAAGGTAGATATCCTCAAAGAGAATGTCCATCTGCCGGACGGCGCCGTTTCCAAGGAAAACCTGGGGGAATACTGCACCCGCTTTGACGCGCTTGCCCGCAACCTGGACCTGCTGGTGATGGGAATCGGCGAGCAGGGGCAGGTGGGCTTCAACGAGGCCGGCTCCAATGAAAAGACGCGCACGCGCGTAGTCCGCCTCTCCTACGGCTCCCGCAAGCGCCAGGCCGGCAATTTCAACGGCGACATCGCCGCCACGCCGGACAAGGCCATCACCATGGGCATCAGCACCATGCTCAGCGCCAAGCGCATCATCCTCATGGCCTGGGGCGAAGACAAAGCCGCCGCCGTGAAAGCCATTGCGGAAGGCCCTGTCACCACCGACTGCCCCGCCTCCCTGCTACAGCAGCACGACCACATCTCTTTCTATGTGGACGAAACTGCTGCCAGCCTGCTCACCCGGAGCGTCGCCCCCTGGCTGGTAGGCCCCTGCGACTGGACGCCCAAGTTCATCCGCAAGGCCGTCGTGTGGCTGTGCGAGGTCACCGGCAAGCCCATCCTCAAGCTCACGGAAAAAGACTACCTGAACAACAACCTGAGCGAGCTTTTGGAGAAAGCCGGCCCCTTCGACAAAATCAACATCGACGTATTCAACGACCTCCAGCATACCATCACCGGCTGGCCCGGCGGCAAGCCCAATGCCGATGACTCCACACGTCCCGTGAAGGCCATCCCCTTCCCCAAGACGGTGCTCATCTTCTCGCCCCATCCGGACGACGACGTCATTTCCATGGGCGGCACCTTCATCCGCCTGGTATCCCAGGGCCACAACGTGCACGTAGCCTACGAAACCTCCGGCAACGTAGCCGTCCACGACGACGTTGTGCTCCAACACATGGACTGCGCCTTCCAGCTGGGTTTTGCCGATAAATTCGAAGAGGTGAAAAAACTGGTGGAGAGCAAGGTTCCCGGCGAACCGGAGCCCCGTGCACTGCTGGACATGAAGGGCGCCATCCGTCGCAGCGAAGCCCGTGGCGCCGTGCGCTCCTTCGGCCTGAACGACAACACCAACGCCCACTTCCTCAACCTCCCGTTCTACGAGAGCGGCGGCATCAAGAAGAATCCCCGTACCCAGGCCGATGTGGACATCATCAAAAAACTGGTGACAGACCTGAAGCCGCACATGATTTTCATGGCCGGCGACCTGGCAGACCCGCACGGCACGCACCGTGTATGCACGGAGGCCGCCATGGAAGCCCTGGACCAGTTGCGCGAGGAAGGCAACGAGTGGATGAAAGACCTCCACGTATGGCTGTACCGCGGCGCCTGGATGGAATGGGAACTGGGCCGCGTGGACATGGCCGTTCCGCTGTCCCCGGACGAGGTTGTCAAAAAGCGCCACGCCATTTTCCGTCACCTTTCCCAGAAGGACATCGTGCCGTTCCCGGGAGAGGACCCGCGCGAGTTCTGGCAGCGGGCCGAGGAACGTACCTCCAACACCGCCCGCCTGTACGACCAGCTGGGTATGGCCGAGTACCAAGCCATTGAAGTTTTCCTGAAATTGTATTAAGATATGAAAGTTATTATCCGTCAGAACTCCGCCGAGGGTTCTCTGTGGGCTGCCCATTACATTGCAGCCAAAATCAAAGAAAAAGCCGCCCGCACCAGCGAGCCTTTCGTCATTGGTCTTTGCACCGGTTCCACTCCTATTGAAACCTATGCAGAACTCATCCGCATGGTCAAAGCCGGGGAACTTTCCTTCAAAAACGTCATCTCCTTCAACATGGACGAGTATGTGGGCCTGCCGGAATCGCACCCGGAAAGCTACCACAGCTTCATGCACCGCTATCTGTTCGACCATATCGACGAAAAACCGGAGAACATCCATATCCTTAACGGAAACGCCAAGGACATCGAGGCCGAATGCGCCGCCTACGAAGAAGCCATTGTAAAGGCCGGCGGCTTCGACCTGTTCCTGGGCGGCGTGGGCGAAGACGGCCACATTGCCTTCAACGAGCCCTTCTCTTCCCTGAGCAGCCGCACCCGCGTGGTCACCCTCACCCAGGACACCCGCGAGGTGAACGCCCGTTTCTTTGACAATGACCCCGAGGCCGTGCCTGCACAGGCCCTCACCGTGGGCGTCGCCACCGTGCTCAGTTCCAAGGAAGTGGTCATCCTGGCCTTCGGCTCCAAGAAAGCCCGCGCCCTCAAGGATGCCATCGAGGGTCCCATGAGCCACTACTGCACCCTGAGCGGCCTGCAGAACCACCCCGCCGGCACCATCGTGTGCGACGAAAACTCCATCAGCGAGGTCAAGGTGAGCAGCTACCGCTACTTCAAAGCCGTAGAGGCCGCGGAGAATCGCTAAACGGCACTGGTCAATAAACCATTGACCCTCAGTATTTTATAAAAAATCCTCGGCTCCATTTGCGCCGAGGATTTTCTGTAAGCGATTGACTATGAGCTACTTGTCGGCCAGCGAACATCGCTCCTACCAGCGGAAGGTGGCGGAAAGCTGTGCACTGAGGCCCGGCATGGGGTAGCCCTGGACAATTTGGTAAGGGGTGTTGAATACATTTTCGATGGTAACGCCCAGCAGGAGCGCCCGTCCTGGAAAGCGCAGGATATACTGGGCCGTCGCGCTGCTCAGGCTCCATGGGGCCAGGTAATAGTCCGGCGTGTTGGCCGTGCGGGACCAGCGCCCGCCGGTAAAGGAGCTGTCCCAAGTAAACGCCAGGTCCTTCCACCCAAAGCCCAGGGATACGCTCCCGCTGTGACGCGGAATGTAGGGAATCTGGTTGCCCCAGGTCTGGCTGCCGGGCGTGCTGTGGTCCAGCGCCTGCTGGAAGCTGTAGCGAAGCGTCCCGGAAGCCCGCCACGGCCCGCTGTGCCAGACGGCGGAGGCTTTCACATCGGCACCGGTAATATCCACCAGGCCCACGTTGAGCATGGTCCAGCGGAACTGCGACAGGGTGGGAATGGCCACAATCTTGTTGCTCACGCGGTTATAATACGGAGAGACGCGGAGGTCCAGCTGCCAAACGCCCGGATGGAAGGCCAGGCGGACGTCGGCCCCTACCTGCAGCGCCGCCTCCGGCACCAGGTTCGCATTGCCCATGAGGCTGTAATAGAGGTCGTTAAAGGAAGGGAGCCGATAGCTGCGCTTCACAAAGGCATCGGCCTCCAGCCACGGGAGCGGCGCCCAGAAGAGGCTCAGGGAGGGCATCCAGCTATCCCTGTACGTGTTGGTCCGGCTCCAACCGCCGGCTTGCGGAGAAGCAAAGTGGTCCCACGCGCCCTCGTACACCAGGTGCGCCGCCGCCCGGAAGCGGGACCACACCACACGCGTCGCCAAGGCGCCCGTAAACGTGGTCCGGCGCGGCGTCACAAACTGCCCCACGTCGGAGTCCAGGGCGCTCCGCTGCACATCCGTGCTCAAATCCAAGGACCAGGGCCCTGCCAGCACAAAAGACTGGGCCAGCGAGAAATACCCGGACTGCTGCCGATAATGCAGGTTGTAGGGCAGCGCCATGGGGTTTTTCTCCGGATGGGTGTTGTAATGGGTGTAGTTGTTGGCGTATTTGAAGCGGATAGCCGTACTGTATCGTCCCGTCCATTCCTGCGTCCAGCCACCCTGCACAAAGAGGTCCTGGTCGGCCTGGCGTTCTGCGCTGAAGGGGAAGGAAAGGCGCCGGATGACCGGACCCGGGAAGCCGCGCTCGGAACCGTAGCCATAGACCCGGACCTGCCATGCGCCGCCTTGTACCCGGCCAAAGAGCTGGGCTTCCAGCCGGAGGCTCCGAATGTCGCCGTTTTCCCGCACCAGGGTGGTGTCAAAGCAAGGGTATTTGTAGCGGCCCGCGCTGTAGAGGAAGTCTGCCGATGTCCGCAGCATGAGCCGTCCGGAAAGCCGCTGGTCCCACAACACGGAGGGGTTCACGCTGCCCAAGGTGCCGCCCCGGAGCCGTACCCGCCCGCCGGAAACCGCAGGCACGGCCGACTCCAGGTGCACGGCCGCCCCGCTGGCGTACTCCTTGGCGGTTTGCAAACGGCTGGTTTTCTGCCCGTTATAGAGGGAAACGCTGCCCAGCCCGTCGGTGGAGAATCGGCCCAGGTCCACCTGCATGTTCTGGGCGTTGTCCACCTGGATGCCGTCCAGGAAAATGCCCACATGCTCGCTGCCCAGGCTGCGCACGTTCACGGTTTTAAGGCCGCCCGCGCCGCCATAGTCCTTCACCTGCACGCCGGTAAAAGCGCGAAGCAGGTCCGCCACGGCCCGGGGGGTCTGCACCAGCGTATCCACCTGCACGGCCTCCGTGGCCCGCATCACCGGCAGTTCCTTCACGGCATACACGGCCGCAGGCGCCAGGGTGTCCGGTGGCGCCTGCAGGAAAAAGGCAATGACGGCCGCAAGAATCACTTCCAGACGGCGAAATGGCCCGGGCATACGCCCGCCGTCACGCTCCAGACTTTGTCTTGCAGGTCATAGAGCCGGTAGCAAGTCACGGTACCGGGATTAAAGTAGTCGCCGGCGTCGCCCACCAGCAGCGTGCGCAGTCCTATGGAGTCCTCCAGCACGGCCATTCCGTAAGGCACGCCGCCCAAATCCACAGGATACAAACTCAACTTGTTCTTTACGGCATTGTAGGACCACAAAGTGTACACATGCTTCTCATTAAAGGCAAATTCGTTTTCCGTGCCGATACAGTATACCTCGTCCCCCAGCGCAAAGGAGCAGCTCACGTGCGTGTGCTTGAGAAAATCGCGCGTCACGTGCGTCACCTGGTCCGGAGCATCGGCCGGGAACACGTACAAACCGGAATGCACATCAAAATAGTTGCCCAGCGTGGTCACAAAAATGTGCCCTTTACCATCCGCATACACGTTTTTCAGGTTCACCTGCACTTCCACGGTCCGGGTCACAGCAAAGGTTTTGGTGTCGATGACGCTCACCGTATTGTCGTAGGCGTACAAGGGCGGCAGCTGGCTGGCAATGCCGCCGGAATTGGCCACATACAGCTTTCCGCCGTAATAGGCGATGCCTTCCGGCTGATAGCCCACTTCCACGGTGCCGGCTGTCTTGTAAGTATTCAGGTCAATGCGGTAAACACAGCCCTTGGGGTTGGCGGAATCGGTGACCTCGTAGCCTTCGTAGGTGGCAAAAGCGCCCGCCCAGGAGGTTACGTAGGCGTATTTGTCGTCAAAGGCAATGGCGCGGGGCGTAGGAATCTCGATGGTGGCAAGTTCTGTCTCGTCCGCGGCGGAAACCACCTCCACCAGGCCGGAGTTGTTAATGACCATCCACACGTTGTCGTCATGGATGGCGATGTCGTTGCCTACATCGCCCAGGCCGGCCGCAGCAGAAGGGTTCATTTTCTTGAACGCACCGGTAATGTACTGACCGTCACTCCGGCGAAGGAAATCCAGCGTGGCGTTGTTGGCGCCCATCTGGCCTTCATTGAGCACAAAAATCTTTTTAACATCGGCAGGGAACTCCGCCACGCTCACGCTTTCTCCCTCCAGGGAGGCATCTTTGGTGGGGGTTCCCGGCACAAAGGTTTTCCGGCAGGCTACAACACTGAGCACGCCAAAAGTGAAAAGCATCAGGGCTTTTTTCATAAAATAAGGTATTTACGTTAACGCACCGGCTTGTCCCCGAGCCCGGATACTCAACTGGATGCAGGCAGGTCTTCTGACTTCTCCCGGCCCCGGCCTTCTCAGGGTTGTCCCCAATGGCAACGGATGCGGAGCCGTTCCGGATAACACAGCTGCGGGCACAGTTCCGGCCTCTCACCGGCTTCCCTTTTGAGCCTCTGACGGAGGCACCTGTATCTGGCTGCAAAGATACGAAAAAAGAGGAATATTGTGCGCTGGTATGTGCATGGTGGCAGTGGCTGACGGGCCACAAGTGCTGGTCGACAAGTAGCTTATAGTTAGCCATTTACAGAAAATCCTCGGCTCCATTTGCGCAGAGGATTATAAGCATCTCGTTGATTGTCAAACGGTTACCGACCAGCCAGGAAAGCTGAATCTAAGAAAATGTGAAAAAAATCAAAAATATCGCTTGCGATATAAAATAATTGTTGTATCTTTGCATCGTGAACGATATAAACAAACACAAAATACAATACACTATGAACGCACAAAACTCCATTCAAGTCCTGCAGGCCTACGCTACCGGCCTCAGCGCACAGTCCCGTCAGCACAAAGTACAGAGCCAGGTTTTCGCCTCCATGGGACTGAACAAATTGGCCGAGAAGTATGCCGGCCACTCCAAAGAAGAAGCCGAGTGGGTGGACAAAATGGTGGCCCGCATCATCGACCTGGGCGGTGAAGCCAAAGTGGAAGCCACGCCCGCACAGACCATCTACAAGGATGTGGTCGAATTCCTGAAGGCGGACCTCGCCGTTTCCGTGAAGGAAGTGCCCGTGCTGGGTCAAGTGACCCTCTCGCTGGCCGAGGATATGACCACCTATGACCTCATGAAGGGCTATTATCAGGACGAGGAAGAAGACATGTACTGGATGCAGGAGCAGCTGGACCTCATCGAGCTCATCGGCCTGCAGAACTGGCTGGTCAAGCAGCTGTAATGAAAAAGCTTATACTCGCGTTGCTCCTGGCCCTTCTGGGCCTTGGAGCCTGCGCACAAAACGGACAAGACATGGCAAGTATTTACGATTTCAAAACCCTGAACAACAAGGGCAAGGAAGTGGATTTCAAGGACTATGAAGGCAAGGTGCTCCTCATTGTGAACACCGCTTCCAAGTGTGGTTTCACCCCGCAGTACGACGGCCTGGAGGCCCTGTACCAGCAGTACAAGGACAAAGGCCTGGTGGTGATTGGCTTCCCCTGCGACCAGTTCGCCGGCCAGGAACCCGGTTCCAATGAGCAAATTGAAGAGTTCTGCCGCCTGAACCATGGCGTCACTTTCCCCCTCATGGCCAAGACCGATGTGAACGGTGCCAATGCAGAGCCCATCTTCGAGTTCCTGAAGGCCCAGGCTCCCACCGAGGAGTACAAAGGCCTCAAGGCCAAAGCCACCCAGAAGCTGCTCAAAGGCCTGAGCAAGAGCGTGGAAAAGGACAGCGACATCCTGTGGAACTTCACCAAGTTCCTGGTGTCCCGCGACGGTAAAATCGTTAAGCGCTTTGCTCCCGTGGCCGAGCCCAAGGACTTCGCCCAGGAAGTAGAAGCTATGCTCTAATGGGTATGCAGGAACAGCTTAAACTCAACAATCAGCTCTGTTTCAGGCTGTACACCGCCTCGCGGCTCATTACGCAGGCCTATCATCCGCTCCTGAGTGGGATAGGCCTGACGTATCCGCAGTACCTGGTGATGATGGTGCTGTGGGAGCAGGACGCACAGCCGGTGAACGACATTGCCAAAAAGCTGTACCTGGAAACCAATACGGTGACGCCCCTCCTCAAGCGCATGGAGGCGGAAGGCTTTATTTCCCGCAGTAAAGGCAAGACCGATGCCCGCCAGGTGATTGTGAATCTCACCCCGAAAGGTCGCGAGTTGGAATCGCAGGCCAGTTGCATCCCTTTCCAGCTGGGCGAGGCCGTAGCCTGCCGCAGCATCACCCCGGAAACCGCCCCCGGCCTGTATGGCACGCTGGATGACCTCATCCACACCCTGTCCTCCGCTGGTCGGTAACCATTTGACAATCAACTAGATGCTTATAATCCTCGGCGCAAAAAGAGCCGAGGATTTTTCGTAAATAGCTGACCGTGAATCGTTTGCCGACCAGCAAGCAAGGGACAAAAAAACGGACGGGGGTGAAAAATACCTCCATCCGTATAGAAAAGCAACAATGTTGCAGGCTTAGTCCTCTTCCTGCTCCTGGGCAGCGTATTCTGCCAGCAGTTTGGTCTGGACATCGGCCGGAACCTGTACGTACTCCGCGAACTTCATCTGGAAGGTGGCGGAACCACCGGTGAGGGAGCTCAGGACGGTGGAGTAGCGGTACAGTTCTGCCAGCGGAACGCGGGCGTGGAGCACGGTGAAGCCCTTCTCCATGTCCTGGTTCATGATCATGCCGCGACGGGTGTTGAGGTCGCTCATGCAAGGGCCTACATACTCGTTCGGGGTGAAGATGTCCACATTGTAGATGGGTTCCAGGATCTTGGGACCTGCATTGCGGAAGGCCTCCTTGAAGGCGTTACGACCGGCAATGATGAAGGCGATTTCCTTGGAGTCTACCGGGTGCATCTTACCGTCATATACGTACACGCGGATGTCGCGGGCGTAGGAACCGGTGAGCGGGCCTTCTTCCATCTTGCTCTTGATACCCTTCAGGATAGCGGGCATGAAGGAAAGGTCGATGGAGCCACCCACAACACAGTTGTAGAACTCCAGCTTGCCACCCCACTCCAGGTCCGTGATATCCTGGCTCTTGAAGTTGAACACCACATCCTTGCCATCGATCTTGAAGTTCTTGGGAGCTTCCTGACCCTCTACGTACGGGCAAACCAGCAGGTGTACCTCACCGAACTGACCGGCGCCGCCGGACTGTTTCTTGTGACGATACTGGGCCGTAGCAATTTTGGTGATGGTTTCACGGTAGGGCACCTTGGGAGCATAGAGCTCGATGTTCTGCTTGAACTCGTTGGTGACTCTCCACTTCACGTAGTTGATGTGCTGCTCGCCCATGCCGGTGAGGATGGTCTGGCGCAGTTCCTTGGAGTATTCCACGCCAATGGTGGGATCCTGGGCGGCAATCTTGTTGAGGGCATCGCCCACCTTTGCCTCGTCGTTCTTGTCCACGGCCTTTACGGCGCAGCGGTACTTGGCATCCGGGAACACCATGTGCTTAATGGCCTCTACGCCATTCTGGGCCAGGGTAACGTCTGTTTTACCGGCTTTGAGCTTCATGACGCAGCCAATGTCACCGGCGGCAATCTGGGACACTTTTTCCTTCTTGGAGCCGGCCACGGCGTAGATGGCGGAAAGGCGCTCACTGTTGCCGGTTTCCGGATTAATGAGGTCTGCGCCCTCGTTGAGGGTACCGCTCATTACCTTGAAGTAGGAAACCTCACCCAGGTGCTGTTCCACGGAGGTCTTGAAGATGAACAGGGCCACGGGGCCGGCAGGATCGCACTTGAGGGTGCCGCCGTCCACGGTGGGCTCTTCCTTGCCAAAAGGAGAAGGGACCACGTTCACCGTGAATTCCATGAGGCGCTTTACGCCCAAGTCTTCCTTGGCGGCCACGCAGAACACCGGGATGGTCTCTCCCTTCTGCAGGCCCAGGCGCAGACCTTCGCGGATCTCGTCCGTGGTGAGTTCCATGGTCTCGAAGAACTTCTCCATGAGTTCGTCGGAACCCTCGGCAGCCTTTTCCATGAGTTCTCCGCGGAGCTCCTCGGCTTCGTCGGCATAGGCGGCAGGGATGTCCAGTTCCTCGTTCTTCTTATTGTAATATTTCATGGTGATGATGTCTACGAAGCCTTCCAGACCGGCACCGGGGTTCACCGGGAACTGGCACAGGGCGGCCTTTTTGCCGAACTCCTCGTGGATGGCATTGCGAACGCCTTCCCAGTTGGCTTTGTCGTGGTCCAGCTGGTTCACGGCAATGACCATAGGAATGCCGTATTGGTCTGCGTAGCGGGCGAACAGGGTGGTACCCACCTCGATGCCGGCCGTGCCGTTCATGACCATGATAGCCGCATCCACCACCTTGAAGGCAGCCAGGGCGCCACCGGAGAAGTCATCGGAACCGGGAGCGTCGATGAAGTTGATCTTGCAGCCGTTGAACTCTGCGTACAGCGGCGTGGCGTTGATGGACTTCTGGTTGGTTTGCTCGAACTCGGTGTTGTCCGACACGGTGTTTTTGTCTTCCACGGTGCCGCGACGGTCGATGACCTTGCCTTCAAACAGCATAGCCTCCGACAGGGTGGTTTTACCGCTGCGGGGAGCGCCGATAAGGACAATGTTGCGGATGTTTTTAGTTGTGTAAGTTTTCATTGGTGTTATTAAATTATTGCAATTATCTGTCGCAGTCTGCAAATTTAACCATTTTAGCCTAAAAAGCAATAGTTATCGCCTGGAAATGCGCCAAATGAACCAGGCCGATACCAGCAGCCCCACCACCACGGCCACCACGGAAGCCTCTGCGCCAAAAACGCCGCCGGTGAGCCAGTCGCTCCCCTGCGTCTGCGCATGCAGGAGGCTCTCGCCCGCCTTCTGGCCGGACACGGCAAAGCCAAAAATATTGCCCTGGGAGAAGTTCCACGCCCAGTGAATGCCGATGGGCAGCCACAGCGTCCCGGACCACTTGTAGGCCGCGCCTAAAAGCAGCCCCGCCTCAATGGCAATGGCCACGGAGCTCCACAGCGTTCCGCCGGGATTGGTGATATGGATGAGGCCAAAAACCAGGGCCGATACCCCGATGGCCCACCAGAAGCCCCACTTCTCGTCTATCCAGCGGAACAGCACGCCCCGGAACATAATCTCCTCACCTACAGCCACAATGGCAAAATAGCAGAACATGCTCACCAGCTCCTTGGCCGATGCTCCCCAGCCGGTAATGGCATACCCGCCCAGGAGCGCCATGAGGCCCGTCACCACGCAAAAATACCCCAGGCCGATCCCTAGCCCCAGCCCCGTGTGCGAGGCCAACTTGTTCAGGGGCAGGTCCTTGGGCTTCTCACCCTCGAACCACAAGACAAAACGGGCGTAGAGCGCCACCATCGCGGCAGAGAGCAGCAGGCACGCCCCGCTGTACACCCAGCCGTGCGGTGCCAGGTCCACCATACAGGCGCATCCATACATGAGGAGCGCGAGGAAAAGGGCCGCCACCAGCAGCCCCAACCACTTTCCAAAAGACATTTCCTTAATCATAGACGCAAAGTTAGGCTTTTTTCGTAATTTTGTGCCGATGAAACCGAATTTGAAGGCATATTGCGAGGCCGGAAGGCTGGAAGCGGGCTGCGACGAGGCCGGACGCGGGCCGCTGGCGGGGCCGGTGTACTGCGCCGCCGTCATCCTGCCGCCGGACTTTTTCCATCCGCTCCTGAACGACTCCAAGCAGATGAGCGAAAAGGCCCGCGAGAAGCTCAGGCCCATCATCGAACGGGAAGCCGTTGCCTGGGCGGTGGAGGCGGTGTCGGCACGGGAGATTGACCAGCTCAACATCCTGTGGGCATCCGTGACGGGCATGCAGCGGGCGGTGCTGCGCCTGGAACCCAAGCCGGATTTCCTGCTGGTCGATGGCAACAAATTCCGTCCCTTCGGCCCGTATGGCTCCAACGACTACCGGACGGTGGTGCACGGGGATGCCACCTACGCCAGCATTGCGGCGGCATCGGTCCTGGCCAAGACCTACCGGGACGATTTCATGCGCCAGCTGGCCCTGGAGTACCCCCAGTACGGCTGGGAGCGCAACATGGGCTACCCCACCGCCGAGCACATAGAAGCCATCCGGCGCTACGGATATACCCCATGGCACCGGAAGTCTTTCCATGTGAAGGAGTTGGAACCTTCCTTATTTTGACCGGGTTCCGGCTTTTTCAATCAGGCTCACCAACTGTTTGCGGAAACTGTCCTCCCCTGCCGCACCGGCAACCAATTCTTTGGCCATGGACAGGGTGGCATCGGCCTTATATTCCGAATCCAGCAACACCAGACCGTAAGCAGCGACGCCGGCAGCGAAGGTGAATTCCGGAGAGATTTCGCACGTGCCCCCAATAGACTCCGTAAGCGAGTGGCTTTCCGCGTCTTTCAGCGAGTACTTGTAGCGGGCCTCGAAATCGCCCACGTAAAAGCCTTCTTCCAGGCCCTCTTTCAGCACCAGCTCATACAGGGCCGTCACGGTTTGCCCGGCGCCTATCTCGCCGGCGTCCTTCTTGCTGTCCTCGAACTCCTCGGCCGTCATGACGCGGTTCTCATAGCCTATAAGGCGGTAGCTTTCAACCACTTCCGGGTTAAAGCGCACCTGGCACTTGGTGTCGTTGGCCACGCTGTAGAAGTGGCTGCGCTCCTGGACAAACACCTTCATCATCTCTTCCTCCGAATCAATATAGGTGTAGGTGCCGTTGCCGTGGTTGGAGAGGTTCTCCATGCGGCTGTCCTGGAAATTTCCATAGCCGAAGCCCATGATACTCAAGTAGATGCCTTTCTCCTGATAGCTTTCCACCATCTCCACCAGGGCATCAGTTGAGGACACGCCCACGTTGAAGTCGCCGTCGGTGCACATGATGATGCGGTTGTTGCCACCCTCAATATAATGCGCGGCGGCCTCCTCGTAGGCCATCTTCATGGCTGCGCCACCGGCCGTGGACCCACTGGCCACCAGCCCGCGGATGGCGCTCTTGATTTGCTCCTTGCCTTGGGAAAGTAGCGTGGATTCCAGGAGCTTTTGCACGCCGCCGGAATAGGTGATGATGGCCATGCGGTCCTGGGGCCTCATATAGTCCACCATATTGACGAGCCCGCTTTTGAGCAGGTCAATGCGGTCGCTTCCACTCATGGAGCCGGAAACGTCCACAAGGAGGATGAAGTTGGCGGCCGGAATCTCGCTCTCCTGGAGGGACTTGCCCTTAAGGCCCAGCCTTAGCAGGGAATGCCCCGCATTCCAGGGACAGGGGCCGATTTCCCCGTTGATGGCGAGCGTCTCCTCCCCCTTCGGCTCCGGGTAGTTGAAGGTAAAATAATTCAGGTACTCTTCGATGCGCACGGCGTTCCTTTGTGGGAGAAAGCCTTGGGTAATGCAACGGCGCATATAGGCGTAGGCGGCGCCGTCGGCATCCACGGAGAACGAGGAAGTAGGGGCATCGGCCACCCGGACGAAGGGATTTTCCGTGATGGTGTCGAAGCTGTCTCCGGAGGGGCTACCCATGGCGTCATCGGCCTCCATGGCCGGCTGACTGGCGTTATACGCCTCAGGCATATATCCCACGCTACCGAACTTTGAGCAGGCCGTAAGGGCCAAAAGACAAACAAAGATTCCTTTGAATTTCATGACTGTTTTCTGTTTTGGTTCGTAAAGATAACCCTTCCCCTCAAAAAAACTTGCACACCAACGGCAGATTTTTTCTATTTTCGTGCAAGATTCTTCAAATACAGGATTTATTCATTAGAGATGAAACGGCTTTTATCCATACTCTTCTGTGCGGGCATCCTTGCCGGATGCAGTAAAAGCTTCGGGCCCTATCGCCCCCCCACGGAAGACGCCAACCTGGAACCACAGACATTCCAGGCCATCGTAACCGTCAAGCAGGACGATTCCGGCACGCTCTTCTTCCAATTGGACGAAGATACGCGCGTGTACCCTGTCAATTACACCGAGCCCTTCACCGGCCTCAAGCGCATAGTGTGTTCACTCACCCTGACGCCCGGAGAAACAAGCTGCCAGGTAAACTGGTTCGACGAGCTGGAAAAAGGGGCACTAAAAATGGGGGCGGCCGACTGGGACTCAGACTACCCTGACGATGCTGACAGCCAGGGATACGCCGGGGTGGACATCCTCCAGGACTGGATGACCGGTGTGGAAGACGGCTTCCTCACCTTGCACTACGTTGCCTGGTGGGGCGAGGGCGCCACGGCCCACGAACTCTTCCTCCTCTCCCAGCTCAACCCGGAGAACCCCTACGAGTTAACGCTCCTCCACAATGACGGCGGAGACGAGGCCATCCGCCAGGCCGATTCCATCATCTACTTTGACATCAACAGCCTGCCCTCCACGGAGGGCGACTACGTAACTTTAACGCTTAATTGGACAAAACTTGACGGAGAGGCCGCCTCACAACAATACCGCTTCAAAAGCCGTCAGTGAAAAGGAGCTGGCGGGACGGCTCCGTCGCCGGGATTCCGAAGCCATGCGCCTGTTCTATGAGCGCTATGCCGGGCTCCTGACGGCGGTGGGCTCCCGTTATGTTCCGGAACGGGCCCAGCTGAAGGATATCCTTCAGGACGCCCTCCTGCAAATCTTTGATGCCGCAGACAAATTCGAGTACCGCGGCGAAGGCAGCCTCAAGGCCTGGGCCTGCCGCATCACGGTTAACCGCGCCCTCAAATACCTGCGAGCCCAGGGACGGCTCCGCTTTGTGGAGGAGTTGCCGGACGTGCCGGAAGAGGAAGTACACGAATTGCAGCAGGTGCCGCCCGCCGTCCTCCAGGACTTTATCCGGGAACTGCCGGACGGTTACAGGACCGTGTTCAACCTGTTTGTGTTTGAACAGAAGTCGCACAAGGAAATTGCCACGTTGCTGGGCATCAAGGAAGACTCCTCCGCCTCGCAGTATTTCCGGGCGCGGGCCCATTTGGCAAAGAAAATCAACCAGTATATCAAGAATCATGAGTGAGAAATGGACCGACAAGCTTCCTTCCCTGATGGAGGGGTATGAGGAAGCGGCACCGGAAGGGCTGTGGGACGCAGTCCAGGCCGGTCTTGCCCCCAAAAAACGCGTCTTCCCCTGGTGGTACGTGGCCGGCGGTATCCTGGCGGCCGCCGCGGCCGTGGTGCTCGCCGTGATTCTTTGGAAGCCCGCAGCAGCCCCCTCCGTCGTCCCCGGAGCGGCCCTGGTACAGGCCGATGTTCCCAGCCCTGCACAGGCCGACGAGCCCCTTCACGCTGTTCCCCGGTCCGATGAACCGGTCGTTGAGGTCCCCACCAGAAATGCTCCCGGATCGTTTGTAGACACCGCACCTGTGGTTGAGGTGCCGGTTGCCGAGGACGCGCCGGTGCTGGAGGGCCAACAGCCGACAGATGCGCAAAAGCCAGCGGACCAGCAAAAAGAGCCCAAAACGCAGGACAGCTGGCCCAGGGAAGCCACCGCGCCGGCATTATCGGCCCAAAATGACGGGACGATGGCATTGGAGAGCACGCCTGCCGCCCCCAAACGCAGCCGGTTGCAAGTGCAGATTGCTTCCGGCGCTTACCTGGCCCAGGCCGGGAGTTTCAGCAGCGGTTACGGCGTCCCCTACAACCCCGGCATGGATACCAAGGCCGGCGACGCCAGCGTGTCCGTCCCCATGCTCAGCCGCAACAGGCCCAGCACCACGGAGGGGACACACAAGCAAAGCGTAAGGGTGGGACTGGGAGTGAGTTACGCCTTCACGCCCCGCTGGAGCGTGGGCTCCGGCCTCACCTACACGGTCCTTCGCTCGGACTACGCCACCGTCTCAGGCAATACCACCACCAACACCACGCGTTATTTGCACTATTTGGGCATTCCGCTCCAGGCGCAGTTCAAGGCCTTCGAGTGGTGGCGCCTGAGCGTGAACATCGATGCCGGTCCCGTGTTTGAATTCGCCGTGGGCTCCAAGCTGGACACCCGGGCCTATATCGGCGACCAGCTCACCACCGAGTCCAGGGAGCGTCCCGCAGTAAAAGACCTCCGCTGGTCTTTAGGGGCCGGTGTGGACGTGCAGTATCAGCTGTTCACCTATGGCGCCCTTTTCCTGCAGCCGGGATTCAGCTGGCACATCCCCAACGGGGGCGGGCTGGAGTCGTACTACACCCTGCATCCCTTCTCTTTTGACTTTACTTTCGGCTTCCGCTTTACGCTCTGAGGCGACGGACGGGGTTTCCGTAACGGGCCGGTCACTGTTCAGGCCTTGGGCGTAGTGCAGGCGTTCACCAGATAAACGATGGAGCGATAGGTGATGCCCCCGTGGGTGGAAAGGCCTATCTCGCACGTGCGGCTGTTGGAGTAGCCCTCCTTGATTCCATGCGCTTTCAGGGCCTGTTTCAGTTTCCTGAGCGCATAGGCATTCACCTCCGGATGGGTCATGCCCTTGTCTCCGGCATAGGCACAGCAGCCAATCTCTTCCGGCACATACACCTGCGTGGAGCATTTTTGGGCCAGCTGCACCAAGGCGTCCTTGAGGCCCATCAGGCGGGTGGAGCAAGTCACATGCACGGCCACGGGCGTATCGGTGGGATGGAATTCCAGCCGGGGGGCCACAAAGCGCAGCAGGAATTCTGCCGGCTCGTATAAATGCATGGTTTTGATTCCCTTACGCATCCTGTGCAAACAAGGGCTTTGGTCACAGAGCACCGGATATTTCCCTTGGGCCGATGCTTCCCAAAGGGCGCCCTCCAGTTCCCGGAGCTTCTTGTCGGCCACCTCCGGCATCCCCTTGCTTTCCCAGATAGTGCCGCAGCAAAGCGTCTCTATCCGGGGCGGGAAAATAACCTCATAGCCGGCTTTGTGCAGCAGTTCGACCGTCTCTTCCAGAAGGGGTTTGACAGTATCGGCCGGTGCCTGCGCCATGGTTTGATTGAGGCAGCTGGGAAAATAAACCACCTTGAGCGGGCTTTGAGGGGATGAGAGTTTCCTCATTTTCAGGGGAAGCGGTGTTTCAGGAGTCCAGAGCGGGACTCCCACGGCATGCAGTCCCTTTCCGACTGCGCCCATGAGCGTATTGCCCAAGACCAGGTTGGCGGCATGAGCCACGCCCAGGGTGCCGCGTACCAAAGTTTTGGTGCCCCTGAAATGCTCTGCCACCCAGGCCCCTAGCCAGTTTCCGGCGGCTCCCAGCTGCGCTTTGCGAAGTTCATGGGTCATGTCTCCCACATTGATGTGCATGGGGCAGGAGGTGGAACACAGGCCGTCTCCGGCACACGTGACCTGCCCAGGGTACTTGTAGGCCTTTTCCAAGGCTTCCCAAGGCTCACCGGCGGCTTTTCTGCGAGCGATCTCCCGCTGGACCACGATCCGGGTGCGGGAGCTCAGCGTGAAACCGCAGGTTACGCAGTTCACCTCGCAGAAACCACATTCTATGCACTTGTTAACGCCCTCGTAAGGCAGCACGGGCATGGTTTTGAGGTTCTTGAGGTAGCAGTCCCGGTCCTCGTTGAAAATCACGCCGGGATTCAGGATGTCTTTGGGGTCCAGCAGGTTTTTGATACGTCTCATCAGGCCGAAAGCCTCCGCGCCCCATTCCTGCTCCACGAACGGTGCCATATTGCGCCCGGTGCCGTGTTCGGCTTTCAGGGAACCGTCGTATTTCCCCACCACCAGCTCCACGACGTCTTTAATCATGGCATCATACCGCAGGATATCCTCCGTTGTTTCAAACGCCTGATTGATAATAAAATGGAAGTTCCCTTCCAAAGCGTGTCCGTAAATACAGGAGTCCGTATAGCCGTGTTTGTCCAACAGGGCCGACAAATCCGCCGTGGCGGCCGGAAGGTCTTCGATATGGAAGGCCACGTCTTCAATCAGGCAAGTGGTCCCCTCTTTCCGCATGCCGCCCACGGTGGGGAATATCCCCGAGCGGATGGCCCAGTACTGCGCCACTTCGGCAGGGTCTGAGGAGAAGTTTACCTCCACCTGGAAGGGCTTGAGCGTATTGACAATAGCGTCAATCTGTTCATGCAGTGCTTCCGGGGACTGCGCCTGCGTTTCCGTCAGCACGGCCGTGAGATCCGGGACATCGGCCCGTAAATGAGGGTCGTTCACGGAAGCCAGGCTCCGTTTGTCCAACAGTTCCGCGGCCGATACCTGCTTCCCCTTCATGGCCACAACGGCCTTGGCGGCCGTCACCATGTCCGGGAAATAAATCATGGCGCTGGCCTTGTACGGGGCGATGGGAAGGGTTTTCATGCTCACTTCCGACAGAAAGGCCAGGGTCCCCTCGGAGCCCACCATCAGGTGAGCAAGTATCTCGAAGGGGTCTTCGTACGCCACAAGAGGCCTCAGATTAAGGCCTGTCACGTTCTTGATGCTGTATTTATGGCGGATGCGCTGCGTCAGCTTTTCGTTGGCCAGGACTTCTTTCCGGAGTTTGACGAGCCCCTGCAGAATCTCCGGATGCGCTTTCCGGAAGGCTCCCCGCGAATTTTCAGAACCCGTGTCCAGGACGGTACCGTCGGCCAGTACCAGACGGGCGCTCACAAGCATCTTGTCCGAGTTGGCATGGGTGCCGCAGCTCATGCCGGAAGCGTTGTTGGCCACAATGCCACCCACCATGCAGCTGCCGATGGAGGCCGGATCCGGGCCGAAGTGCCTGCCGAAGGGTGCCAGGTGCTGGTTCACCCTTGCCCCCACGATGCCCGGTTGCAGCGTGACGGTGGTGTCGTCGTGGTATTCCCATTTCTCCCAATGCTTGCCGGCCACCAGAAGGATGCTGTCCGTGATGGCCTGCCCGGACAGGGAGGTCCCTGCCGCGCGGAAAGTCACCGGGAGGTTCATGTCGTGTGCCAGAGTGAGAATCCGGGAGACTTCTATTTCATCGGCGGCACGCAGAACTATCCTGGGCTTCAGCTTGTATTCGCTGGCATCGGCCCCCCAGGCAAGGGTACGAAGCTCGTCCGTATAAATGCGGTCTTTGGGCAGGATGCCCTTTACGGCCTTCAGAAATGCGTCCATCATAGTCCGAAGAAGTGTTTTGGAGGGGTGAAATTTTCTCCTCCACATGGTTCCATCTTTCAAATTTCGCAATTTTAATTGGATTATCCTAAAAAGACTGTCATTCTGAGCGAACTGTCATTCTGAGCGAAGCGAAGAATCTTTGCGATTACATGGATTTTGTTTACATTTGTGCAAACAATGTAATGTAATGAAACGTATTCTCGCAATCCTGGCCGGCCTTGCCATCACGGTGAGCGCCATGGCCGACGAAGGAATGTGGCTCCTGCCCCTCCTGAAACAACTCAACGGAAAAGACCTCAAGGCGGCCGGCTGCAAGCTGACTCCGGAGGAAATCTACTCCATCAACAAAACCTCCCTGAAAGACGCCATCGTCCACTTTGGCGGCGGCTGCACCGGTGAAATGATCAGCAACCAGGGTCTCCTGGTCACCAACCACCACTGCGGTTACAGCAGCATCCAGGGCCTGTCCACGGACGAGCACAACTACCTGATGGACGGCTACTGGGCCAAGAACTTTGGCGAGGAAATCCCCTGCCCCGGCCTCACCGTCACCTTCCTGGTGAGCATGGAAGACGTCACGGACGCCATTGAGAAGCAGGGCGCCTCGGCCGATGACCTCAAAAAGAACGCAGAGGCCGCCAATCCCGGCTGCCGCGTCACGGTTACGGGCTTCTACAACGACAATGTGCACTACGTGATTGTGTACAGGACCTATACGGACGTACGCTTTGTGGGTGCTCCCCCGGCATCCATGGGCAAGTTCGGCGGAGAAACGGACAACTGGATGTGGCCCCGCCACACCTGCGACTTCTCCATGTTCCGCGTGTACGCCGGGGCCGACAACATGCCGGCCGAATACAGCGAGCTCAACGTCCCCTACCAGCCAGCCCGCAGCCTCAAGATTGCCACCAAGGGCGTAAAGGAAGGCGACTATACCATGATCCTGGGCTACCCGGGCCGCACGCAGCGCTACCAGACCGCCACCCAGCTCAATAGCATGATTGAGAACAACCGCATCCGCATTGACGCCCGCACCATCCGCCAGGACATCATGTGGGAACAGATGGTGGCCGACCCTTCCATCCGTCTCAAATATGCCGACAAATACGCTTCCTCCGCCAACGGCTGGAAGAAGTGGCAGGGTGAGGAGCTGGCCTTCAAGGCCCTCAACATCATCGGCCGCGAAGAGCAGAAAGAGGCCAATTTGAAGGCCTGGATCGAGGCTTCTCCAGAGCGCAAGGCCCTGTACGGGGACCCGGTGGCCGATATCGCTAAGAATGTGGAGAAAAACGCAGCGGCCAATATCGCCGTGAACCGCCTCATCGAAGGCCCTTATCAGATTGAGCTGATGCAGTTTGCAACGGCCATGACCGGCCTGTACGGACGTGCCCTGCAGGCGGGTAAGGACTCCGTGGCGGCCCTCACCGATGCCCGCGAACAGGTACGTGAAGAGTATAAGGACTATGTAGCTTCCATCGACAAGAAAACAGCGGTGGCCCTGCTGGAGCATTACCGCAAGACGGCGGACCCGGCCAACTACCTGAAGATTGGCGAACGCGATTTTGCCACCCTGGACATTCCGGCCTACGTGGAAGACCTTTTTGCCAAGAGTGTGTATACGTCCGAGGAAAAACTGATGGCCGCTACCGCAGAGCAGCTGAAGAACGACCCTGCCAATGAACTGGGCAGCGCTGTCATCAATGCCCTCATGCCGTCCTACATGGCCCTATACGCCATGCCGGACCCGGCCTTCGACCTGGCCCGCAAGCACTTTGCCGCCGCCCTCCTGGAGTGGCAGAAAGGCGTGGCCCTGTACCCGGACGCCAACTCCACCATGCGCCTCACCTACGGCCACGTGCTGCCCTACAGCCCCAAGGACGCCCTGGTGTACAAGTACTACACCACCGCCAAGGGCCTGCTGGAGAAAGAAGATCCCAGCAATCCCGAATTTGAGTTGCCTGCCGGCATCAAGGCACTGCTGGAAACCGGTGACTATGGCCGCTGGGCCGATGCCGACGGCACCCTCCACACCTGCTTCCTCACCAACAACGACATCACGGGCGGCAACTCCGGTTCCCCGGTGCTGGATGCCAAGGGTAACCTCATTGGCCTGGCCTTTGACGGCAACTGGGAGAGCATGAGCTCCGATGTCATGTTCGAGCCGGACCTCCAGCGCTGCATCTGCGTAGATATCCGCTACGTCCTCTGGCTGGTGGAGAAATACGGCGGCGCCTCAAACATTATCTCCGAGCTCACCTTCGCGAAGTAGGGTTCTGGCGCTGGCCAATAACAGCCTGATTACCACGCACTTATGGATAATCCTCGGCGCAAAAAGAGCCGAGGATTATGCGTATATTATTGAGAATCAGCGTGTTGCTAGCCAGCAAAAAAAGCCATTAGATAGTCTGCCAATTATTTTGTACTTTTGCATACCCAAATGAAAGCACATGAACGAGAAAGAAATCTTGCAGTGGCTGCAGGAGGTGCAGCATCCAGCCAAGGAGGACCAGAATGTGGTGGCCCTCGGGCTGGTGGAAAAAATAGACCTGGCCGATAACGCCGTCCACGTGACGCTGGGCTTCCCCAAGCGTCCGGACCCGCTTAAGAACTACCTGGTAGGTGCCGTGCAGGCGTGTCTATACAGGCACTTGCCCGGCGGAACGAAGATTCAGGTCGATACTGTGGTCAAAGAACCGGCCAAAGCGGCGCCCAAGGGCATCGAGTTCAACCTGGAGCAGCTGCGGGAGGTGAGCCACATCATTGGCATCGCCTCCGGAAAAGGCGGCGTGGGCAAAAGCACCGTTACCGTGAACCTGGCCGTGGCGCTCTCCCGCCTGGGTTACCGGGTAGGCGTGGCCGATGCCGACGTATACGGCCCCTCCATCCCCACCATGACGGGGACGGAGGACGTCACCATCGAGATGGAAGGCGAGGACGAGAACACCAACCTGTTCATCCCGGTGGAGAAATACGGCGTGAAGTGGCTCTCCGTGGGGCACGTGTCGCAGGCCGGGCAGGCGCTCATCTGGCGCGGTCCCATGGCCTCCACCGCCCTCAAGCAGATTATCCTGCAAACCGCCTGGGGGCCGCTGGATTTCCTGCTTATCGACATGCCTCCGGGAACCGGCGATATCCACATTTCCCTCATTGGCGATGTCCCCATGACCGGCGCCGTGATTGTGACCACCCCGCAGGCCGTGGCGCTGTCCGACGTCCTCCGCGGCGTGAACATGTTCCGCAATCCGCAGGTGAACAAGCCCATCCTGGGGCTGGTGGAGAACATGTCCTGGTTCACCCCGGCCGCCCATCCCGAGGAGAAGTACTACCTCTTTGGCAAGGACGGCGGCAGCCAGATGGCCCACAACCTGGACATCCCTTTCCTGGGACAGATACCCCTGGTGCAGGACATCCGCGAGGGAGCGGACAACGGCGAGCCCGTGGCCCTGCTCAACCGTCCGGACTCCCAGGCTTTCCTGGACCTGGCCGGCAAGGTGGCCGCCGGGGTATAGATTGGGCTCACTGTCGACCAGCATCGGCCCGCAGACCAGCTGGCCTGCAACACATTGATTCTAAATAGATTACGCATTTTCCTCGGCTCTTTTTGCGCCGAGGATTATTTGTAATACGCTGAGTGACAGGTGTATACTTGCCAGCGGCCTTGAACATGGTTTTGAAGCGACTGGCCGATAAGTGATTAGTAATCAGCGAAGTATGAATAATCCTCGGTCCTTTTTGCGCCGAGGAATATAAGGAATTAACTGATTATCAGGTACTTACCGACCAGCATAAAGCAAAGGGGGCGCCTGGCCAATAACAGCCTGATTACCACGCACTTATGGATAATCCTCGGCTCTTTTTGCACCGAGGATTATGAGTAACACGTTGATAGTCAAATGGTTATTAACCAGCGGCTTTTAGGAGAAGCGCAGTGGCTACAACTCCTTCTGCGGGGCCGGGGCGCTCCTGCGGAGGGTGAGGGGCAGGACGAGGGCGGCCACAAGCAGCAGCAGGAGCGTCAGGGAGGCCACGCGGGAGACGGTGGCGCCTATACGGTAGCTGTCCGGGAGGAAGGTCATCACGACCTCGTGGGAGCCGGCCGGGAGAAGGGCGGCGCGAAGGGTCCAGTTGGCCCGGATAAGTTCCAGGGGCTCACCGTCCACGGTGGCGTGCCAGCCATTGGGGTAGTAGATTTCGCTGAACACGGCCAGACGGTCGGTGGCGGCGGTGTAGCGGTAGTGGAGCTCGTTGGGGGCATAGGAGGTCATGGAGATGTAGTCTCCTGATTCCGGGAGATTCTTCGCTTCGCTCAGAATGACAGAAGGGTCGTTCAGGGGGACAGAAGGGTTATTCAGGGTGACCGGGGTGGTGACGACGGCCTGCCGGCGGAGGTCCACCGCGCCCAGGAGGGCGATTTCCTCGTCCGGCCCGGAGGCCACCACCACGGAGTCCACAAACCAGGCAGCGCCCAGGGCGGCTTCGTTCACCAGCGGAGGATAGTTGCCGTCCAGCACCACGTAGCGGGTATTCAGGGCGTTGAGCACCGGCGTACCCGTGGCCATCCACGCCTCCACGGCCTCCAGGGAATCGGCGGCATTCAGCTGCCCGTACAGTCCATTGATTTCCCGCGTAAGATAGTGCTCTATCAAATCCTGGTACCGCTGCAACTTAGCCGGCGAATAGCCGCCCACGCTCTTGTGATGGTACGACGGTACGGAGGAGTTGAACACGTTCACCGTGAGGTCCAGCACACGGTACTGCGGGTCTTTGTCGGCCTTGATAATTTGGTCTACCGGCCGCTCCGCAAAGGGCTTGCCAAAGTCCTTGGGGGTGGTGAAATGGTCTGCGTTAAGGTACCGCTTGCCCACGATGAACAGGTTGGCGGCGCTAAGCACGCAGATGCACAGGGCCGCCGCCCACTTGCGCCCGAAGCCGGCCACCTCACGGGCATGTTCCGTCTGTCCTTTGGGGAAATAGGCCCATAAAAGCAACAGGGCCGATGCCACGATGAGCCCCAGCGCCATGAGGGAATCGGCGCGGAAAAGGGCGATGCGGTCCTGCACCAGGGCCTCCACCAGCACATCCTGCATGCCGCTGTCGGAAGGGCCCTCAAACGTGCCGAAGAGGCTGGGCGTAAGCACGCACAGCAGCGCGAAGCCGCCGGTGATGCCCAGCGCCCACCAGAAGGCCTTGAGGAAGCGCGCACGGTCATAGGCACCCCGCACAATCCGGTCCAGCGTCACAAAGCCCAGCACCGGCAGCGTGACTTGCAGCACCACCAGCGCCATGGACACCGTTCGGAACTTGTTATACAGCGGCAACACCTTGAAACAGAAGGCCGTAAAGGCCATGAAATGACTGCCCACCGCCATGAGCACCGCCAGCAGCGTAGCCGCCAGCAGCCACCATTTTTCGCGGCCGCGGTACAGGCCCAGGCCCAGCACAAACAGGAAAACGGATATGGCGCCCATGTACATAGGGCCGGCAGTAAACGGCTGCGGCCCCCAGTACAGCGGCAGCTGTTTGGCGGTCTCTTTGAGGTTCTTCTGCCCCGCCCGGCGCAGCAGTTTAATGGTTTCCGACTTCTCCGGATTCACGGCCCCTGCCGATGCCCCTCCGTTAAAGTCCGGAATCATCAGGTTGGGCAGTTCCTCCCAGCCGTAGCTCCACGCGGTGGCATAGTCCAGGTCCAGGCCGCTGGCATTGGCGCCTTCCTTGGAAAGCTCCGACCCGCCGCGCATGGTCTGCGGCGTGTATTTGGCCAGCGGCAACAGTTTATTCACGTTGGTGGCGATACCCGCGCCTCCCAGCACCAGCAGCAGGGCCGATGCCACCAAAAACGGCTTCCAGGCCTTGGTGCGGATGGTATGAACCAGTTCCACCACGGCGTACAGCAGCACCATGATGGCCAGGTAGTAGGTGATTTGCTGGTGGTTGGCCTTGATTTGCAGGGAGAGGGCCAAGCCGAAAAGGGTGGCGCCGAGAAGTGTTTTCCAGAAAGATTCTTCGCTTCGCTCAGAATGACAAGAGCGATAGGTATAAACCAGCGCGGCGAGGACCCAGGGCATGAAGGCGATGGCCTGCATCTTGGTATTGTGCCCCACCTGGATAATCTGGAAGTTGTAGCTGCAGAAGGCCACGGCAATGGCCCCGCCCAGGGCGATGGTCCAGTTCACCCCCAGCGAGAGGAACAGCAAAAACGCCCCCAACAGCGCTATAAACAGGTACGTGGCCGGCCGTTTTCCCACCAGGAGCAGCTTGTACAGCCACTCGGTGTAGTCCCCTTTGTTTTGTGTCGATATCGCCGTGGTGGGCATGCCCCCGAACATGGAATCCGTCCAGTAGGTGGGGTTGTCCGGGTGCGCTGCGTTCCACTCACTCATCTCGTGCGACATTCCTACAAAGCCGGAGATGTCGCTCTGGTTCACAATTTTACCGTCCAGCACCTGCGGCACAAATCCATAGCTCAGCGCCAGGAACAAGGCCACGGCGCCCAGGGCAATCAGTATGTTTTTCCAATATTTCTTCATATGTCTGTTGGGCGCTGTCATCGTCCCTAAAGATGGGACGATGACAGCATTTTGGGGTTATTTTGCGGTCTGCGTCCCACTTTTGGGGACGATAACAGCACTTTCCAGCAGCCCCGCAAGGGCATGCGCCGTGGCGCGGCGGGAATACGGGCCGATGTCGCCCGAAGTAGCCGGGATGCCCCCCTGGCAATGGGTGCGCCAGGCGGCCTCCAGGAAGGCACGGAGGCCTTCTTCATCGTCCCAGCCTATGGTGCAGCCCGCCTCCGCAGCGGCCAGCACGCGGGCCATGGCCCCGTCCACCTGCCCTATCCCCAGCACCGGACGGCGGGCCGCCAGGTACTCGAACAGCTTGCCGGGCAGGATGGGCCTGTACTGAGGGTCGTTCCGCAAAGGCAACAATAGCACGGAAGCACTCCGCTGCTCCTTCACGGCATCGGCATGCTTGCAATAGCCCAGGGAAATGACGTTGTCGATGAGTCCCGCCGCCCGAATGGCCGTAAGGATTTCCCGGTCCACCTTGCCCGCCAGGCGCAGGCGCAGCGCAGCCCCGAAACGCGGATCCGCGGCGGCCATTTTCCCCAGCACCTTCCACAGCGCCAGCGGGTTGCCATCGGCCGCAAACAGACCGGTATGGGTGATGTTGAAATGCCCGTCCTGCGGAGGTACCGGGCCGGTGAAGTCTTCTTCGTCAAAGCCGTTGGTGATGCACGCAACGGGCGTTTGGGTCAGGGCCTGGAAGTCCTCCTGCATAAGCGGCGTGCAAGCCAACACCGTGTTGCAGCTGTCCAGCACGCGTTTTTCCATGCGGCGGAGCCGCTTCCAGCTGAGCCCCGTCATGGGCAGGTGCTTGAGGTAATACATCTTGCTCCACGGGTCCCGGAAGTCCGGAATCCACGGAATGCCCAGCGCCTTGTGAAGCCGCTCCCCTATCAGATGGACCGAATGCGGCGGCCCGGTGGTGACCATCACATCCACAGGATGTTCCTTCAAATAGGCCTTAAGGCGCTTGACGGAAGGGCGTACCCAGCCCACGCGCGGGTCCGGGACAAAGAGATTGGCCCGAATCCACAGGCTGAGCCGCTGTTTGAAGCTTTTGGGGCCGGACGATATTTCCGTCACCTCCGTGCTTTTGGCCCCGGTAAGCTTGCGGTAGGCGGCATAGGGCTCCCAGATGGGCCCGCGGAGCACCTCCACCTGCGGCGGCACCTCTTTCTCAAAAGAAGGGTCCAGGGAAGGGTAATCGGCGTTTTCCGGTGCCCAAACCACCGGTTCCCAGCCCTCTGCACACAGGTATTTGACAAACTTTACCCAGCGCTGCACCCCCGACCCTCCGGACGGCGGCCAATAGTATGCTATGACCAGAACGCGCCTCACAGCCCCAACTCCTCTTTCATGCCCCGCAGCAGGTCAAAAGCCTGAAGCGGGGTTAAATTATTGAGGTCCACGGCCTTGAGGCGGTCGCGGAGAGACTCCAGCAGCGGGTCGTCCAGCTGGAACATGGACAGCTGGATGGAGCCGTCCTTTTCCACGTGGCCTTCCTTGGTGTTGTGGGGCTTCACGGGAGTAAGCGCACCGATGGCATCCAGTTTTTCGCTGTTTTCCAAGGCCTTCAGGGTGCGCTCTGCGCTCTCCAGCACGGGCTGCGGCATGCCGGCCATGCGGGCCACGTGGATACCGAAGCTGTGGGCCGTTCCGCCTTCCCGGAGCTTGCGGAGGAAGATCACCTCCTTCCCCACTTCTTTCACGGCAACGTGATAATTCTTTACGCGGGGGAAGAGGCCCTCCAGGTCATTGAGCTCATGGTAGTGGGTGGCAAAAAGCGTCTTGGCGCCCTTGCCATATTCGTGGATGAATTCCACAATGCCCCGGGCGATGGACATGCCGTCGTAGGTGGAAGTACCGCGCCCGATCTCGTCCAGAAGCACCAGTGAGCGGGCGCTCAGGTTGTTCAGGATCATGGCGGTTTCCAGCATTTCCACCATGAAGGTGGACTCGCCGCGGGAGATGTTGTCCGTGGCGCCTACGCGGGTGAAAATTTTATCGACCCAGCCAATATGGGCCTCCGTGGCGGGCACAAAGCTGCCGCATTGGGCCATGAGGACGATGAGGGCCGTCTGGCGCAGGAGGGCGCTTTTACCGGCCATGTTGGGGCCTGTGAGGATGATGATTTGCTGCTTGTCGCTGTCCAAGAGGACGTCGTTGGGGACGTATTCCTCCCCTGCCGGCATCAGGGTCTCTATCACGGGATGGCGGCCCTCCCGGATGTCCAGCACCTTGGAGTCGTTGAGCTCCGGACGACAGTAGCGGTGTTCCAGGGCCTGCTGGGCAAAACCCGCGAGGACATCTACCTTGGCCAGGATGCGGCTGTTGGTCTGGATATGGGGTATCTGCTGCTGGATTTTGGCGATGAGCTCCGCGTAAAGCCTTGATTCTATGGCGTATATGCGGTCTTCTGCCGTAAGGATTTTTTCCTCGTACTGCTTGAGCTCTTCGGTGATGTATCGTTCCGCATTCACCAGCGTCTGCTTGCGGATCCACTCCGGCGGCACCTGGTCCCGGTAGCTGTTGCGCACCTCGATGTAATAGCCAAAAACGTTGTTGTAGGCAATTTTCAGGGACGATATGCCCGTGCGCTCCGCCTCCCGCTGCTGCATTTGCAGGAGGTAGTCCTTGCCGCCGGCGCTCAGGGCGCGGAGCTCGTCCAGTTCCGGGTCCACACCCGGGCCGATGACGGGGCCTTTGCCCAGCTGGATGGCGGGCTCCGGGTCCATGACTCGCAGCATTTCCTGCAGGAGTTGTTCACAGTTTTTCAGGCCCTTGAGCTGTTTCCCCAGGGCTTCGCTGCCCGCGAGGCGGGTTTTGATGGGGTTCATCAGGGCAAGGCCCCGGCTCAGCTGCATAACCTCCCGCGGATTCACCTTGCCGGTGGCTACGCGGCCCAGGATGCGTTCCATGTCCCCCAGCTTGCCCAGGTCCATCTGGGTATCATCCAGAATTTGAGGATTCTGGGTGAAGTACTGCACGCAGTCGTAGCGGGCCTCCAGCTCTTTCCGGTCCAGGATGGGCATGGCCAGCCAGGTACGGAGCATGCGGGCACCCATGGGGCTGGAGCACTTGTCCAGGGTTTGCACCAGCGACACGCCGTCCACCCCGGAAGCGCTTTGGAACACCTCCAGGTTGCGGAGGGTGAAGCGGTCCATCCACACAAATTTGGCCTCGTCAATGCGGCCGATGGTACAAATGTTTTTGAGGCCTACGTGCTGGGTCTGTTCCAGGTACACCAAGAGGGCCCCAGCGCTGCAGATGCCAAGGGGGTACGGGTCGATGGCAAAGCCTTTGAGGCTGTCCACCCCGAGCTGCCGTTTGAGGCGCTCCACGGCGGCATCGTACACAAAGGCCCATTCGTCAATGGATGTGGTGAAATAGTCCCCCAGGCGCTCCTTGAGGCCTTTTTCGTAGCCGCGCTGCACCACCAGTTCCTTGGGCTTGAAGGAGCCCAGGAGGGTGCCGATGTAGTCCAGGGAGCCCTGGGCAATCTGGAACTGGCCGGTGGAGACATCCAGGAAGGCGGCGCCGCAACAGTCTTTTTCCACCGTGAGGCCGCAGAGGAAGTTGTTCTCCTTGACCTCCAGCATGTTTTCCCCGAAGGAGATGCCGGGCGTAACAATCTCTGTTACACCGCGTTTGACCAGTTTTTTGGCGAATTTAGGATCCTCCAGCTGGTCGCAGATGGCCACTTTGAATCCGGACCGAACCAGCTTGGTGAGGTAGTTTTCCAGCGCATGATGCGGAAAGCCGGCCATGGCCACGGGACCTTTGTCTCCGTTGGACTTCTTGGTCTGGACCAGCCCGAGCACCCGCACGGCCGTGATGGCATCGTCCGAGTAGCACTCGTAAAAGTCTCCCACGCGGTAGAGCAGGATGGCCTCCGGGTGTTGTGCTTTCACCTCAAAGTAATGCCGCAGCATGGGGGTATCTTCCGCTATTTTTGCCATTGTGTTGTTTTATATGCGCCTTTGTGCACTTTTTTGCGCCCTCTGTTCCCGGGAGCCTTCTTTTTTCGCAGGAGACAAAGATACAACTTTTCCGGGAAAAGCCCTATACCATGCCTTTGCAAAAGACGCCCCAACCATTTACGCCGCCCCTTGCCCTGCCCGGTCCCGTTAAAGCACACCTACCCCGTCCATAACCTACTCTGGGGCACTATGCTGTGCTTTAACCACCCTTACGGGACCCCGTTAAAGCACACCTTCCCCCGCCAGAACCCACTCTGGGGCACTATGATGTGCTTTAACCACCCTTACGGGACCCCGTTAAAGCACACCTACCCCGTCCATAACCTACTCTGGGGCACTATGCTGTGCTTTAACCACCTTCACGGGACCCCATTAAAGCACACCTACCCCCGCCAGAACCCACTCTGGGGCACTATGCTGTGCTTTAACCACCTTCACGGGCCACCGCTAAAGCATACCCACCCCATCCATAACCTACTATAGTGCCACCCTCTGTGCTTTAATGGACGGGGAGAGAGGGAGAGATGGTGATGGAGAGGAAAAGGGGTAAAGGGGCGGACACTGCGGTTAGCTGGCTTTATTTTAACCACCCAAGCGCAAAAACGGGCGATTTTGGAGGTAGCTGGTCAAAATTTTACCACCTAACCGCACGTGGGGGTGGTCCGGTTAATCCCACAGCAACACGAAGGGACCGCGGCCGTCGGGCTACTCAGATGAGCCTCATCTCTTTGGCGCAGGAGACAAGCTCCGGACTGTTGGAGACGTCGAATTTCTCAAGCAGTTTTTTCCTGTACCAGCGGATGGTTTCCTTGCTCAGGGAGAGGGCTTCGGCAATCTGAGTGGTGGTGTAGCCTTTGGACAGAAGGTCCAGGATTTCCTTTTCGCGGGCCGTCAGTTCCGGAGCTTCGGCCGATACGGCAGCCTTTTCAGCAGAGGCCGGGCGATTCTTCCGGAGGCCGAAAATGATTCCGAGAACGATCAGGATAACGGCCGCCAAGGCGCCGGCCAGGCAGCCCAGCTGCCGTTTCTGGCGGGTGAGCACCTCCTGCATATAGTTCAGGTTTTCCGTACGGAAATTCGGCGCATAATCCGGATGGGCGGCGTAGTAGGCATCGGCCTTGCGTAAATAGGGAAGCGATTTCCAGGTTTTCCCCTGTTCGGCATACAGACGGCCGTAGCCCTTCCATACGTCCACAATCATCAGGCTGTCCCCCGAAGCCTGGGCAAAGGCCATAGCTTTGTCGTACTCGGCCTTGGCTTTGTCCAGTTCCCCCTCGTCCACCCAGGTTTCGCCCATGTTGTAATGGAGGACGCTGTTGCTTTCGTTCCAGCCGTATTTTTCGAAGATGGCGCCGGCCTTTTCATAGTAGTCCATGGCCTGGGGGATGGAATCCATCATATTATAGAGATTGCCGATGGAGCCGTACAGGGCCGAATAGTAATCGTCAATCATTTTTTGCGAATAGCCGGCCGTGTCCGTGGGCGAAGTGGCCCCCGCAGCCATGGCGTCCGTTGCGGCAAGGGAGGCCAGGTAATAAACCCGGGCGCTGTCATATTGTTCCCTGCCGTAGAAAACCTGGCCGATATAGCGGTAGGCGTCGGCATCGGCGGCATACCATAGCCGGGGATGGCTGATGGAAAGGGCCCGGCGGGCGTAGAAGATGCACTTGTCTCCGTTCATCACGTGATAGCCCAGCATCAGGTTCCGATATGCCCGGTTAATATCCAGCAAATCTTCCAGGGAAGCCTTGTCTATGATGTCCGGCGTCCAGCGCGCCACGGCTCGCTCCAACGAGTCCAGATTGTGGCCGCGATGGTCATTATAAGCGCCGGCCCGGGGCATGGCGAGGACTGCAAGAAGCAAGATCAGGAGCGAACGTTTCATACTACAAAAATAGTCAAAAAGGATGGAATTAACCCATTGGAGGGGCGTTAAAGGCTCATTTCCCCCCTTTAGGGTGGTGTTTTTTTGGTGGACAAATATGAAATTTGTGTTAACCATTGAAAACAAAATCATCTGATATGAAAAAGTTATTGCTTTCTGTCGCCGTCCTTGCCATGGTTTGCGGGACTGCCGATGCCCAGAATTTCCTGAAAAACCTGGGCGAAAGAGCCAAGAATGCCGCCGAGCAGAATATCGGCCAAAAAGTGGAAAAGGGCGTGAACAACGTCCTGGACGGCAAAGTGGGAAAAGACCAGAAGAATAAGGAGAAGGCCAAAGACGCTTCGGAAGCCGAAGCTCCCGCCACCGCCGCCTGGACCTGTGAGGAATGCGGCAAGACCGGCAACACCGGCAAGTTCTGCACGGATTGCGGCGCCAAGAAACCGGGTGCGGAAGGCGCTGCCGCTCCCAAGAAGCAGGTAACCTCCGAGTACGCCAAGACCGACTTTGTGCCGGGTGACGAGATTTTCTTCGAAGATCCGGTTGAGGGGGAGAAACTGGGCGAGTTCCCTTCTCACTGGGATTTTCTTGGCGGAGAGGAGTGCGAAGTAATGACCATTGACGGCAATCAGGCCATCAAACTCTCCGGCTGGTTCTCGGACATCGCTCCGCTGATGAAGGAGGAGAACTATCTGCCCCAGGAGTTCACCGTGGAATTCGATGTCTGGTCCAACCCCACCGGAGGCTCCAGTAACAACGACCATATAGATCTTGTGTTACGTTCGGATGAATTCTCCGACTATTGCGTTTTTGTCGCCCTCAATCCGGCGTTCAACGAATTGTCTGAGAATGAAGGAGCTTCCACTTTGGATTATTCTTATTATACTCCGGGCGGAGACCTTCGCCACGGAACAACTCCGGGAGATAACGTTCAGAAGCTTGTAGTGCCCGACAGCTGGCTCCACGTCGCAGCGTCTTTCAACAAACGCGCCTTCAAATATTATGTGAATGGTGTCAGGATGGTGAATCTGCCCAACGTGGCGCAGCCCACCCGCATGCTTCTCCGTTCCGTCTCCAACTGTGACGATAAGGACCGCTTCTTCATCAAGAACGTCCGCGTTGCCAAGGGCGCCGTTCCGCTGTATGACCGCTTGGCTTCCGACGGCAAGATTATCACCTACGCCATAACCTTCGAGGTGGGCAAGGCAGACCTCAAGCCCGAATCCATGGTGGAAATCAACCGTATTGCCAAACTGATGCAGGAGAACCCCAACCTCTCCTTCGAGGTGCAGGGCCACTGCGACGCCACGGGCTCTGACAAGGTGAACGATCCTCTGTCCCAGAAACGCGCCGAAGCCATTGTGGCCGCCCTGGTAGAGCAGGGAATTGCCGAATCCCGCCTCACTCCCGTGGGCAAGGGCTCGCACGAACCCATCGCCTCCAACAGCACTGACGAAGGCCGTGCCAAGAACCGCAGAGTGGAATTTGTAAAGAAATAAACCATGAAAAAACTGTTCATTGCCATTGCAGCACTGTCGCTGTTGTGCGCCCCGGCGCAGGCCCAGGGCTTCCTTAACAAACTGAAAGAAAAGGCCGAGAAAGCCGCTGGCGGTAATATCGGCAATCCCTTTGGCGTGTCTTCGAAAGAAGAGCAGCCCCTGTCGGCGATGCCCGATTCCGACGCTCCTGCCGCCGTTACCGGCGAGCAGGCGCTGCCCGCCAAGCGCGCCAGCACCTTCGGCTGGGACGGCCCTGTTACCCCTTCATCGGCCAAATTCCCCATCCCGCTCATGAACGAATTCCCGGCTGTGCCGTCGGCCTCCGAACTGGCCCATCCTACGGAAGAAGCCCAGATTGCCTACTACAAAGCCATCAAGGCCGTTACCCTCCGGGCCGAGGAACTGAACGAAGACACCACCTGCGAGGATGAGCAAACCCTCATGTACCGGGAAAAGAGCAACAAGATGCTGTCCGACCTCTTCGGCCTCACCCCGGCCGAAATAGACGAACTGCAGGATGAAAACCTTCCGGAAGCAGAGCGGAAGCGCCTGGAGGAAAAGATGCAGAAGGCTTTGCTGGGAGATTTGAATGTGGAAGACCTGGAGAAACAGGCCGCGCAGTATCAGGGTATGTCGGAACAAGAGATGATGGCCATGACTGCCAACCGGAGTGTGTCGGCCCTGGATGCCGTTTATGACCGCAATGCCGCCGATATCCAGAAATACTGCGGCGTTTCCGCCGCCGAATTCAAGAGCGCTTCCCGCGCCCAGATGAACTCCGCCAATCCTGACAAGGAATGCCCCGAGATGGCGGCCCTGAACAAGAAGGTCAAGGCTTATCAGCAGGCCGAATCGGCCAAGAACCCTTCTTTCAAGAAAGAAGCGGAAGCCTTCGAGAAACGCATTCAGAAAGAGACTATGGATGCGGCCATGAAGTCCAACGGAATGGGCTCCATGGGTGGTGGAATGGGCAATCTGATGCAGTCGATGGAAAAAGCCAGGCCCATCATGGAGATGGAGCAGAAGCTCAGCGCCTATTTCATGGAGACCCAGAAACTGCTCTCTGTTGCGGATTCCCAGGCCGACGCCAAGTTCTCCGCCTCCGACCGCAAGAAACTGCTGGCCCTCAAGGAGAAGATTTACGCCACCGACGATCCTTCCGTTTACAATCCCCTCTATCTGCAGGCTTTGGAGCTCATCAAGACCTACCGCGACCGTGCCGCCCAGGCATGGGCCGCCGACGTCCAGAAGCGCTTCAACCAGATGAAGGAGAATATGTCGTCCCTCATCAAGCTCAACCGTCAGGCCGTGGCCGACGAACTAATCCCCGAATGCGCCCTGTGGCGCATGCCGCTGAATGTCGTCATATCGGCTGGCGATATCCTGGCCGAGGCCTACAGCGAGTTCCCGTCGGACTATCCCCCCATGTATGCGGAGGAAGTAGTTCGGGAGCTGTCCCTGTCTAAGGTGCCGGGTGGCGGCGGTCATGCGTGGTTCCCGGAGTTTTCCGTGTTCGGCGCTTCCCACTTTGACGATATTGCCGCCGGCAAGTACATCTTTGCTTCCAACGATGCCGGAGAAGTCTATCAGTTCAGCGGCGGCTCCTGGACCCTGCTGTCCGACAAGCGCATCAAGGAACTGAGCGAGATGAAGAAAGGCGCTGCCGCTACCGGTGGCACCTGGACTTCCCGGGACGGCCAGCGTACCGTGACCTTCAACGGCGAAGGCGGTTACATCGCCCTGCCGGAAGGTGATGAAATCTTCCAGCCGCACGCCTGGAAGGCCTATCCGGACAAAATCCAGTGGCTCAATGCCGCCACAACCGAGGACGGTAAATACCAACTGATTCTTTGCACCTACAAGTTCTAATACTGGCTTGGACTATACTGACAGCGCCCTCTTCCGGGGGCGCTGCCTGGTATGATGTCTGGCGTTCCTTCGACGTGGATCCCCAGATAGCCGAAGCTGTGGTCTGGCCGGAGATGGAGCGTTATTCCCGCCTTCAGGATCTGATGGAAACGACAGCCAATTACGGCACCTACATCACCACCGGCGGCGGGCCGGACTTCTCCATCGGCATATTTCAGATGAAGCCGTCCTTTGTGGAGGCTATGGAAAAAGCCTGGATGCGCAACGGCCTGGCCCGGAAGTATGACCTGTGGTTCGACACCGACGATACAGTTACGGCCCGCCGCATCCGCATCTCCCGGCTGCAGAAGGAGGAGTGGCAGGTGATTTATGTGGGTGTGTTTTTAAGACTGCTTTACTCTTCCTACGGCTCTGAGAACAAGAAGGGAGAACACACACAGGACGGCCTGGAAACGCTGCCGGTTTATGATCAGGTGCGCCTGGCCGCCACCGCCTACAACCGCGGAGTGGTATGGGCCGCCCCCGGTTACGGGGACCTGTCGGCTCTGGAGGAGCACGCCTCCGAAAAGCACTTCCACTACGCCCTGATTCCCACTAAGCATACCCGTCGTTACTGCTACGCCTCCCTGGCTCTCAAACACTATAAAAAAATTGTGCAATGAAGCTCCGTTACTTTTTGTTGACCGTTATTGTGTTATGCGGCATTCTTTCAGCGCAGGCCCAGACGTTGGTTATTTACGATGCCCGGGATCTGTTCCCCAAGGATGCCTGGAACCCGCCGTGCAAGGCCGTGTTCACGGAAGATTATTATTTGAAAGGATTAACTCATATCTGCTATATCAGGAAGCCAAGGATAATCCGGACTGGGGCCCCCTGGCCGATGAAGAGTTCCGGAAAATGGTGGAGAAGGGTAAGAATCTGACTCCGGAGGGTCTTCGCAAGGCCATCTGCCGCCATGCCGTGGGCGGGCGCATGTTCGTAAAGATACAACTTTTCCGGGAAAAGCCCTATACCATGCCTTTGCAAAAGACGCCCCAACCATTTACGCCGCCCCTTGCCCCGCCCGGTCCCATTAAAGCACACCTACCCCTGCCAGAACCCACTCTGGGGCACTATGATGTGCTTTAACCACCCTCCCAGGACCCCATTAAAGCACACCTACCCCCGCCAGAACCCACTCTGGGGCACTATGATGTGCTTTAACCACCTTCACGGGCCACCGCTAAAGCATACCCACCCCATCCATAACCTACTATAGTGCCACCCTCTGTGCTTTAATGGACGGAGAGAGAGGGAGATGGTGATGGAGAGGAAAAGGGGTAAAGGGGCGGACACTGCGGTTAGCTGGCTTTATTTTAACCACCCAAGCGCAAAAACGGGCGATTTTGGGGGTAGCTGGTCAAAATTTTACCACCTAACCGCACGTAGGAGTGGTCCGGTTAATTCCACGGCAACACGAAGGGACCGCACAAGGATGCGATTAGAAATCCATGCCGAAGATGAGCTCCACGGACCAGGGACGCTCCTGGCCGGTGTTGGCGTAGAAGGTGCCGCCCAGGTAGTTGACGGAGACGCCCAGGGAGGAGTTGAAGGGCAGGATGAGCTTGGTGAGCTCGGCGGTGAAGTCTGCGCCGACGCTCCAGAGGTTGTTGCCGGACAGGCCCGAGTAGTCCCCGTGCGGAGTGAGCACAAAGTTGCGGATGTGGGCAACGCCCGGGATGTACCAGTCGCCCACGTAGATGGGAATGGCATAGTCCGCCGTCACTTTCCATTGCATGGGGCTGGCCTGGGCCACCGCCTGGAGGGCATTGTCGTCAAAGCCGCGCGGCACGATGTTGGCCCCCAGCTCGCCAAAATACAACTTGTCCGCCGGGGTGAGCTGGTGCTGGAACATGGCCGTGAGCCGGAGCCCCTGCGTGCGCCAAAAGCCGGGCAGGTAGCCGTATAAGTAGGCATAGACGCTGGGCGTGAACACTTTGTCCAGCCCCGGGCGGAAAGAAGCCCCCACCTCTGCACCGATACCCAGCCGGGGATAGACCTGATTTTCCATGTGCGGCAGGGTGACATAGCCGCGGGCCGATGCGCTGATGCGCTGCATGAGCACGGAAGCGTCGCTTCCCACGCCCGCCAGCCGGTAATGGGACGGAAGGCCCTCAAAGCGGACCGGCGCCTCCCATTGGACGGGGTCGGTGAACAGCCGGTTGTTGGTGACGGAATACCGCACCTGCGGGATAAAGCCATAATTCACGCCGTACTTTTTCCACGAAAGCGGCACGTATACGCGCAAAGAAGCGTCCACCAGCGGCGCCTTCCGGAGGGAATAGCCCATATTCTGCCCCAGCATCTCTCCGGCCTCCGAGAACCGGTTCAGGAAATACTGCCGGGCCGACCGGTCGCCCAGGTCCAGCGAGGCCTCAAATACCGGATACTGGCCCGCATACACCAACTTGGCGTGCAGGGCGTTCCGCCAGTTGGCCCGGTTGTCCGGACTGCGGTGAAGGCTGTACCCCGCCATGCCGTACAGCGTCCCCAGGGAATTTTGGAAAAAGCCGGTAAGGCCGATGGAGGCCGTATTGTACGAAAGGTCCATGGACCCCTCCTTGACGGCGTCGTAGTTCACATAGAGCGGCAGCCAGGAATGCAGCCGCAGCGGGTTCCGCAGCTTGTAATAGCGTTTGGGCTGGCTCAGCGGTACGGGCTGCGACAAGTCCGGGGCCGGGCCCAGCGCCTGTTCCTGCGCGGTGATGGCATCGGCAAGGGGATAAGACGCCACATCGGCAAAACGCACCTCCCGCTCCTGCAGGGAGTCCAGCGGCGTACGGAAAATGTGATTGCCGTCCAACGTCACCGACACGGCGTACATATCCGTTTCGTCCGTTATGGGGTCCACGATGCCGTACCGGCTGCTCGTCAGTTGCACCAGTCGCCCGTCGGCAGGATAATAGCGGTATAATTCATTGGTCCCGGTAGGGTCCGATACCCACTCCAGGTAGTCTTCGTCGCCCCCCAGGTTGGTCACCTTCTGGACGCTCGGCGCCAGGATTTCCTGCCACGCAGGCTCCACCTGGTAAATGCCATAACCGCCTACGGAGATGGCCGATGTAAACAAGCTGTCCCCCATCCAGCCAAATTCTGTGGGCTGATAGCCGTCCGGCACCCGCGTTCGGGCCAGCACGGAGCCGTCCTGGGCCGATAACTGCACCACGTAGTTTTCCCCATTGGGCAAGTATTCCGCCACGGCGATGCGCGTCCCGTCCGGCGACGGCTGCGGATTGAAGTAATTGTGCCCGTCGGCCAGGTCCCGCACTTTTCCGGCGTAAATGTCATAATAGCCGATGACGCCCTTTCCGGAGAGCTTCCAGCGCGGATGCAATCGCCGTTCCATGAAATAGATACGGTTCAGGTTGGGCTCGTAGGCCAGCGACATGTCCAGCCCGTTCACATAGGTGACGTGCTGCACGTCCCCGTCCCGAATGGCCACCAGTTCCGGCGCATACACATACCCTTCCCGGAGAGCGAAGAGGGTGCCGTTGTTGTCAATTTGGGGCGATGTGTAAAAAACGGGATAGGACGAGGTCCGGGTCACCTGCTCCTGCGGGATGAGCGGTCCGCGGGCCAGGGCATCGGCCTGCCAATAATGGTTCACCGTGTCCAGGATGGCGCGGAAGGCGTCGTTGAAGCGGAAACCGTTGCGTTTGAGCGTGCTGCGGAAGCTGTGGGAAAGAAGCCAAGGCCGTTTGCTGGCGTTCTGGGCGTTCTCGTGCATGATTTGCGCATCCCCGGTAAGGAGGCGGGAGCCGGCCACCGTGAGGTAGCCCACCTTGTAATGGTCCGGCGTATAGTGCTTGAAGGAGTTGTAGCGCCAGCGGAACCAGTTGCGGTAGTCGCCCTGGTCCAGCGCCACGCGGTAGTAGTTCAGGAAGTCCGCCGTGCGGGCACGGGAACCGTTCCAGATGCCCGTTTCCACCGTGACGGCATCGCCCTCGCCCAGCGCATGGCCCAGGAAAACCTGATAGGCCACAGGATGCCATGCCTGGCCGATAATATAACGGAAGGCCTTGAAATACTTCCGTTCCCCCATCTGCAGCTGCGCCTGGTGGCGGGGCTCATGGGAAACCAGCTGGATGCTCCATGGGGCCGGGTCCGAGCAGTCTGCGTTGGGGAGCGTGTACAGGTCCATGCGGGCGGGGGCCCAGCTCACCGAGCCGTTCGGGTACGGGGAGAAAGGATGCAGCAGGACGGGCAGCTTTTTCCACTGGCCCTCGCCGGGGATGACGCCGTAGCTGCGGCCCACGGGTACCCGGAACTGCTCCAACTGCGTGGCATACACCCGGGCCAGAGAGTCCAGCCCACGGGGGTAAATTAGCTGATAATGAGCGCTTTCCAGTGTATACCATTTTACATGGGCCGGGTCTTCCCCGTTCAGGAAGAACTGGGCGTGGAGGGGGAGGGCGGCCAGGAGCAGTAGCAGGGCCAGTAGGGTCTTGCGCTTCATAAGAGTACAAAAATACAGTTTTTTCTGTAAATTTGCATGTTATGAATGTGAGAAAGCTACTTCTTGCCGGCATTTGTTTGCTGGCGCTCTCCTGCGGCCCCCGGAAAGTGGCGGCGCCGGAGAGTCATACCCGCGCTTTTCCTGCCGCGGAAATTCCCATGATGATTACCGAGCCCTCTGAGCGCATGGCCTGGCTGGGGGAACATTTTTGGGACCGATATACGGCTACGGACAGCCTGTATTACTGCGATTCCGTCACCGTGAACGGTGTGACGCTGGAAGATCTGGAGAAGCAGGTGGGCATCTTTGTCACCTTGTTGGAACAGGGGGCGCCGGAGGACGGCGCGCGCGCCATGGAGCAGCTTTACACGCGCATGGTGGCGTTCCAATCGACCTTTACCCGGGCCAACCTACTGGCGGAGCTCACCGGCCTGGTGTCCCGTTATTTCTACGACCCCAACTCTCCCGGACGGAGCGAGGAACTGTACCTGCCCTTTGCGCAGGCCATGTCGGCCTGCCCGCTCATCTCGGCGCTGGACCGGGAACGCTATGCCTATGAGGCACGCATGTGTGCGCTGAACCGGCCCGGAACCCGTGCGGCGGACTTCCGCTTTGTAGATACCGCCGGGCATCGGCACACCTTATACGGCATCAAGGCCGACATGACCCTGCTGGTGTTCGGCAACCCGGACTGCCATGCCTGCAAGGAGTTGCAGGAGGCCCTGGAAGGGTCCGAGGAACTGGCCGGCGCCATCGCCTCCGGGGAACTCAAGGTGGTGGATATCTACATTGACGAGGACATCGATGCCTGGAAGGAGCACATTCCTGAATACCCCGCCTCCTGGATTAACGGATATGACCCGGACTTTGTGATTCGCACGGACCTGCTGTACAACGTCCGCGCCCTGCCGTCGCTGTATTTGCTTTCTGCGGACAAAACCGTCCTCCTCAAGGACGCCACCCCGGAGCAGTTCTTCGCTGCATTGGGGCTGTAGGGCTCGCTTATTGTGCGGTCCCGCTGTGGGCGCATTTTCCCGGCAAAACGTAGCACCGGCGGACCTTTCGGCCCGCCAGCGGCGCATTTTGGGCCCAAACCGTGCCGCCAGCGGTCCCTTCGTGTTGCCGTGGGATTAACCGGACCACTCCCACGTGCGGTTAGGTGGTAAATTTTTGACCAGCTACCCCCAAAATCGCCCGTTTTTGCGCTTGGGTGGTTAAAAAAAAGCCAGCTAACCGCAGTGCCCGCCCCTTACGCCTTTCCATCACCATCTCCCTCCGTCCATTAAGGCACAGAGGGTGGCACTAGAGTAGGTTATGGACAGGGTGTGTGTGCTTTAACGGGGTCCCGTGAGGGTGATTAAAGCACAGCATAGTGCCCCAGAGGAGGTTCTGAGAGGGGTAGGTGTGCTTTAACGGGGTCCTGGGAGTGTGGTTAAAGCACAGCATAGTGCCCCAGAGTGGATTCTGGCGGGGGTAGGTGTGCTTTAACGGGGTCCTGGGAGGGTGATTAAAGCACAGCATAGTGCCCCAGAGGAGGTTCTAAGAGGGGCAGGTGTGCTTTAACGGGGAGAAGCGGGGTGGGCATGGGGGTTTCCCTTACCGGGCATCGAAGGCCCAGATGATGGCTTCTTCGAACACCTCGCCGGGGCGAAGGACGGTGGAGGGGAAGTCCGGGCGGTTGGGAGAGTCCGGGCAGTGCTGGCACTCGATGGCCACGGCGTCGTAGTCTTGATATGCGCGGCCCGTCTTGCCCGCAGGGCAGCCGACCAGCCAGTTACCGGTGTACACCTGCACGGCAGGCTGGGTAGTGAGCACCTCCAGGTGCCGGCCGGAAGTGGCACCCCAAAGCTCGGCCGCAGAGCAAAGCTGCCCGGGCATGGCACCATCGATCAGATAGCAATTGTCGTAGCCCTTGCCGTATTTGAGCGCGGGGAAATCGGCCTCAATATCCTGGCCGATCTCCTTGGCCTCCACAAAGTCCATGGGGGTGCCGGCGACGTCCTCAGGCTCTCCGACGGGGATGAGTGTCTCGTCCGTGGGCAGCCACTGGGAGGCGTTGAGCTCCAGTTTGTGTTTAAGCACGCTGCCGGAAGCCTCTCCGTCCAGGTTCACGTACACGTGGTTGGTGAGATTCACGACGGTGGGTTTATCGGTCTCGGCGGTCATCACCAGCTTGAGGGAGTTGTCCTCCCCCCAGGTGTAGTGCGCCACCACCTTCAGGTTGCCGGGATAGCCGGCCTCACCATCGGCCGAGAAATACATGAATTCCACGGCATCGCCCTCTATGCGGCTCTCCCAAACTTGATTCTGGAAGCCGTCCGGGCCGCCGTGCAGGTGGTTGGGGCCGTTGTTGACGGGCAAGGTATATTCCACGCCGTCCAGGGTGAATTTTCCCTTGGCGATACGGTTGGCAAAGCGCCCGGGAATTTTCCCGCAGCAAGGACCGTCGGCAATATAATCGGCCGGATTTTTATAGCCGATAACCACGTCCTCCAGCTTGCCGTCACGGTCCGGCACCACAATCCGGACAATGGCCGCGCCGATGCTCGCGAGCTGTACATAGGCGCCCGATGCATTTTTGAGGGTGTACAGGAAAACGTCTTTTCCGCCGGGCAAGGTGCCCCATAACTCCTTGGTAATCATATTCTTTTTCGATAAATCACAAATTCAAACTCATAGCCGGTTTCCGGATCCGTGAAGGTTTCCGAGGTGCTCTCCCGCTCCCAGATTTGCGGGTCGATGGCGGGGAAAAAGACATCGGCCTCGGGAACCGCCGCATGCACATGGGTGATGTACAGCAGGTCCATCTCCGGCAGGGCGGCCTTGTACACGGATGCGCCGCCGATGACAAAGCACTTCTCCGCACCGGTAGCCTCTGCCGCCGCATAGGCCTCCTCGAAGGAATACACGCAGGCGACCTCCTCGATGGGGTCTCCGCCCAGGTTCAGGACGATATTCTTGCGTCCCGGCAGCGGCCGCACGGGCAGGGAAAAATACGTGGTGCGCCCCATGATGACGGGAAAGCCCTTGGTGGTGCGCTTGAAATATTGCAAATCGGCCGAAATGTGCCACGGAAGAGCACCCTTCACGCCAATTTCATGGTTTTGGCCCACGGCCACGATTAAACACTTTTGCATAACTTCTATTTTGTCATTCCTCGCCGCCTCTTTGTCATACCGAGGCCGAAGGCCGAGCGTATCTCACACCGCCACCGGCGCCTTGATGGCCGGCCAGGGGTCGTACCCCTCCAGCGTAAAGTCCTCGTACTGGAAGTCGAAGACCGACTTGACCTCCGGATTCAGGTGCATCACGGGCAGTTGCCGCGGTTCCCGGGACAATTGCAGGGCTACCTGCTCAAAGTGGTTCCTGTACAGGTGGGTATCCCCCGTCGTGTGAATGAATTCCCCGGGCTGCAGGCCGCACTCCTGGGCGATCATGAGGGTGAGGAGGGCATAGGAGGCAATGTTGAACGGCACCCCCAGGAAAACGTCTGCGCTGCGCTGGTACAGCTGGCAGGAGAGTTTGCCATTTGCCACATAAAACTGGAACAGGCAGTGGCAGGGCGGCAGGGCCATCCGGTCCACCTCCCCGGGGTTCCAGGCGCTCACCAGCAGGCGGCGGGAGTCCGGATTGCGTTTGATTTGGTCTATCACCTGGGCCAGCTGGTCAATGCTGCGTCCGTCCGGCGCGGGCCAGGACCGCCACTGATGGCCATACACGGGGCCCAGTTCCCCGTCCGGGCCGGCCCATTCGTCCCAGATGGTAACCCCATGCTCCTGCAGCCAGTGCACGTTGGTATTGCCGGAAATGAACCACAAAAGCTCATAGATGATGGACTTGAGGTGCACTTTTTTGGTGGTCAGGAGCGGGAAACCGTCCGCCAGATTGAAGCGCATCTGGTAGCCGAACACGCTTTGCGTGCCCGTCCCGGTGCGGTCTTCTTTCATGGCTCCGTGTTCCCGGATATGTTGCAGAAGGTCTAGGTACTGTCGCATACCACAAATGTACGCAATTATTTTCAAATCTGCTACAGGAACAGGTTGCTCAGAAACACCGCCACAATGCCCACGGGGGCCAGGTAGCGCATAAGGAAGTACACCAGGCCAAAGAGGCGCACGTTGCAGGTACCGCCGTTGGTGAGTTCGTCGCGGACATCGGCCCGGGACATCCACCAGCCCACAAAGAGGGTGAACGCCAGGCCACCCATCGGCATGAGCCAGTTGGAACAAAGGGCATCCAGAAGGTCGAAGAAACTGAGTCCCAGTACCTTAACGCCCGCCAAAGGTCCAAACGACAGTGAGCAGAGAAGCCCCAGCAGCCACACGCCCAGCGACAGCAGCAGCGTAGCGCGGCGCCGGCCCATCCCCTTTTGGTCCACCAGGTACGCCACGCCCACCTCCAGCATGGAAATGGCCGATGTGAGCGCCGCCGCCAGGATGGACAGGAAGAACGCCACCGACACCAAGGTGCTCACAATGGGCATACTCTGGGACATTTTGTGGAAGATATACGGCAAGGTCTGGAACACAAGGCCCGGTCCGGAACCGGGTTCAAAACCGGCCGCAAACACCGCCGGCATTATGGCAAACGCCGCCACCAGGGCAAACACAAGGTCGCTCACCGCCGTTCCCACGCCGGACGCCACCAGATTCTCCTCCTTCTTCACATACGAGGCATAGGTGAGCACGGTGCCCACCCCCAGCGAAAGGGAGAAAAAGGCCTGGCCCAGCGCTGCGGCGTAGGCATCGGCCGTCAACTTGGAAAAATCCGGCTTGATGAGATACTTGACCCCCGCCATCGAGCCCGGCAACGTCAGCGAATACACCACAATGAACAGGATGAGCCCCAGCAGCACCGGCATGGCCACTTTGGAAAAGCGTTCAATGCCGTTTTTGATGCCGCCAAGGACGATTCCCGCCACCATCGCCATAAAGAGCGTATGCGACAGGATGGGCTGCCAGGTGGAAGAGATGAACCGGCTGAAGTAGCCCACCACCTCCGACTCGGACACATCGCCGGTGATATTGAACGACAGCGCCTTGAACAGGAACTGTACGCTCCAGCCGCCCACCACGGAGTAGTAGCTCAGGATGAGCAGGGGCGACAAGATGGTCAGGAGGCCCGCCCACTTCCAGGGCGTGCCCGGTGCCAGTTTTTTCATGGCGCCGAAGGTGTCCGTTCCGCTGCGTCGGCCAATCACAGACTCGGCAAAAAAGATGGGCAGCGCTACCAGCAGGCTGGCCACTATATAGACAAGGACAAAGGCGGCACCGCCGTACTGCCCCAGGATGTAGGGAAAACGCCAGATGTTGCCCAGCCCCACGGCGCTTCCGGCCATGGCGGCAATGACAGCAAAGCGGCTGCCAAAGTGTTCACGCGGTTTCATAACAGGATAGAGGCTGCGACCAGGGCCAAAATGCCGATCGGCGCTACGTAACGGATAAGGAAATAGAAGATCGGGAACAGCCGGATGTTCTTCCCCAGCGTACCCCGGTTGGTGAATTCGGAAAAGAGGGTCCTCAGGGGCATCACCCAGCCCACCAGAATGACGCTAAGCAGGCCGCCCATCACCAGCAGGACGTTGGAGGCAAAGCTGTCGGCAAAGTCAAACAGGCCACCGCCAAAAATTCTGATCCCGGATAGCGGGCCGAAGGAAAGGCTGCTCAGCGCACCGCCCAGGCCGCAGGCAAAAAACAGGACAAGGCACGCAGACGCGCGCGAAAGTCCTTTACTCTCAGTAAGATACGCAACGCCCACCTCGATGAGCGAAACGGACGATGTAAGCGCCGCCACCAGAATGGCGGCAAAAAAGAGGATAGCGGCAATGGCGCTGGCAACAGGCATCTGCCCCGCCATGCTGGAGAAGATGTACGGCAGCGTGTCGAAAACCAGTCCAGGGCCTGTTCCTGGGGCGATCCCGGCGGCAAACACGGCCGGGAGGATGGCAAAGCCGGCGATGTAGGCAAAGAGCAGGTCGCTCACGGAAGTGCCCACGGCGCTCACCAGGAGGTTCTCGTCCTTGCTCACATAAGAGGAATAGGTGATAATGATGCCCATGCCCAGCGAAAGGGAATAGAAAGCCTGCCCCAGGGCATTCACAAAGGTTTGCACCGTCACCTTGGAGAAATCCGGGTGCGTAAGGTAGTAAATGCCCTCCCCGGCGCCCGGCAGGGAAACGGAATACCCGGCAATCACCAGAATGAGCACAAAGAGGATGGGAATGGACACTTTGCTGAAGCGTTCAATGCCGCTCTTGACGCCAAACGCCACAATGCCCACCGTTATAGCCAGGAACACCAGGTGGCAAAGAACGGGCGTCCAGGTGCTGGAGATGAACGTGCCGAAGGTGCCTTTCACCAGCTCCGGTGCCACCGTGGTGAACTCCAGCTTACAAGCCTTTACCAGAAAGTCCAGCGACCAGCCGCCCACCACGGAATAGTACGAGACAATCCACAGGGGCGTAAAGACCATCAGGAGGCCGAACCACCTTCCCGCACGGCCGGGAACCAGCTGGCCTATGGCCGCCCGGCAATTGGTCCCGCTGCTGCGGCCGATGATAGACTCCGCCAGGAAAATGGGGATGGACAGCAGCAGCACGAAACCGATGTAAATGACAATGAAAGCGGCGCCTCCGTTCATACCCACCAGGTACGGGAAGCGCCAGATATTCCCCAGGCCGATCGCAGACCCCGCCAGGGCCAGAATCACCGCTGCTCTGCCGCCGAATTTTTCTCTGGAAGCCATACACGTTCGTTTTATAAACTGCAAAGATACGAATTTTCAGGAGATTCCTCGGCTTCGCTCTCCGGCGACAGCGGCCCTTCCGCTGCGCCCTGCTTCCGTCCGCAAGATAGGAATATTTTACCAAAGTTCCACCATTGCGCGTGATTTTTCCGGGAAGATGCATACCATAAACACTAGATAATAAGTTATATTGGCTCTAATACACAACGTTACCATTCATAGGTTATGACACCAGAAAAGGAGACCGAGCAACCTATGAAAGGAGCCGGCCTCCTTGGAAACAAGAAAAGGTCGTAATGCTTTATAACCTTCTATTTATCCTCAGAATTACGAATAGCTCTTGTTGTTCCACATGGAGATTATTAGAGTAATCACTCTGAAGCATTCTATAACGCTCCCGCCCTACCAATGAGGAGTCAAGTTTTACGGCGAAATACGTAATAGGAAGTATCTTCTGAACCTTATTATTTTGCTCTGACTCAACATATGGAATACGATTAAACCAAATCCGAATAGAATCTCTTAAGCCCAACCAATCAGGAGGAAGAGGCACATTTGGAGAAATCGCCCACAGGACATGTTCGTCAGGTAAAAGAAATAAAGCATTCAAAGATTCCTCAGATCCATTTGGGCAGAAAGATAGTTTCTCCTCCTTGTCAATCGGCAAAAAAGAGTCGCTATGTATTACACTCTTGAGGTCGCAAGTCAGTACAAGATACCCTTCTTGGTCCCCCTCCTTTGGAGGGGAACAACAACACAAGATCGAAATAATTGATGTTATGATTAGTTTGCTGTCCATATTCTTGCACTTCCGTCTTTTCGGGGAAGGTCTCGTTTATTAAAGATTCTCTTCACAAAAGATTTACTAAATGACGGATAGGAAAAAACAGAATACCGATTATTCCCATCAAAAGTACTATTCGTAATAGTCTCATCAATTGACTGCATAACGGTGGTTGCATCCTCATGCTCACCTCCTAGGTTATGACCAATCTCGTGTATAGCCACCCCTTTGTAAAGCGAAGACGCGTTCATGCCTTTAGTAATACCTTCTTGAATCATGGCCTCAGAAAAACCGATTTCCATCATTGTCGCATAACCATATCGCCCTGAATCGTCCAGCTCTTCTGATTCAACAATATTCCCAAAATAGCGAGGATTGCCATTTATATCTTTAAAACCCATCGTAATTCTGTCTTCTTTTGGGTTATCAGAAAACTGAGAAGACAAATTAAAAGAGACATAAACAGCATTTCCCGATGAGTCTTTTACTTTTGTGATGCCGCTTTGATTATAATCTGCTATTGCCGCATTTAGCCCCGCTAATTGTTCGAGACTAATACTGGAATCATATAGATAGACGGCGACAATAACAAATGGATCACTTTTTGTCCCTGACCCCGTGACCTTTCCATCTCTCCCATCCGGATCCACCATATTCACCGGATTGTCATTGCAGTACACATACGGACTCACGTCGTAGTACTTCTCGCTCAGCGGATCCGGCACCAGCCAACGGCGGAGGGCCGGGCTGTACTGACGGGCGCCAAAGTCCGTGTATGCCGTGCCAAAGTCCGGGCCCTGATCCTCCTTCCCCGTGAAGTGCCAGCGAAGGGTGGCGTCCGAGGCGCCCTCTGTCATCTGCTCTTCCCGTGAACCATACGCATCATACTTCCCGGCCTCAAGGAAGACTCCGCTCTCTCCGTCCACCACAGCCCTCACACTCCCAAGGTGGTCCGTCACATGGTAACGCACGCCTGCCGGCGTAAGCATTCCCTCTGCGAAGGCAGCACTCTCCAGTGACAGTGTCCCGTCCGACGCCCTGCGATATATCAAAGAGCCGCGGTACACAAGGCCTTCCCCATTCCCCTTCAACGCACTGGCCTTGCCTCCGTCCACAAGATAGGAATATTTTACCAAAGTTCCACCATTGCGCGTGATTTTTCCGGGAAGATTCAGCACATTTCCACGAACATCGTAGGTGAAGGTCATCGGAGAGGATGTACCAACGTGATGTGAGAAGTCGGAAAACAAAAGCAAGAGGATACTCTCTGCTTTTGTTTTCCTCCTACTCGATTAGGCACAAGTATCGGGATAAGACGGTCAATAGAATAAGCATTTTATAATAAAAACAGGTTCATTATTTCGCCCTCAGCATCAAAAGATAACGAAAGACTTATCCGTGAATCAACGTTCGTACCATGTAGTTCACCAGGAATCCATTGCGGGGATTTAAAAAGCACCTCTTTTATCAACTCTTCTTTCCCTTCTTCAAATTCTTCTGTCTTGCTATTAGTGGCTTTAACATAAACAATCTTTCCATCCTTTCCAACTACAAACATCACTAAGAACCTACGTTCTTCACCTAAAAATTGTGGTTGATAAGCCAACAACTGCCCTTGGAGCCATCGATAGAACCCCAATGTGTCTCCCTCTGAGAATCGAGGTTTTGTATCCAAAAAAGAAGTTGGAACTGACATTTCTACGTCGTATTCTGACTGGGGACAATCTTTTTCCTGACTTTCCAATAAGATTTCTCTGAATAACCGATCTTCATCTAATACTACAATGTGTTCTTGAACAGAAGGTTTAATTTCAAGGGTTGCACGAATAGCTTTTATGACTTTTTCTTGAGAATACCTATTGCTTTTCTTCTCTGTTTTGGGTTTCGAGAGAGTTTCAAAAGATAATGGAATGGATTCACCCACCCTTATAACCGAAAGGAGCATGTGTTTTCCATCAATATCGACTGTTGTTGTTGGCAGCCCCCGTCCTGCAAGGTATGGATACGACATAATGTCTGTTACAATCAGCGGGTCATGGGGAAAATAGTAACTATTCTTATCCTCCTGATATGAAACATAAAGAAGCAGCTCCTTACAAACAACAAGCGAATCTCCCGCGTCCTCATATAATTCAAGAAGAATAGGAGAATTTCCTACATTAACCAATCTCCCAAAAACAAAAACATCCGGCCCGCGGTATGCTAACTCTTCTCTTTCCCATGAAAAGTTTACCTTCGATTTGTCATAACAGGAAAAGGCCAAGCTATCTATCTTAAAAAGAACTTGCCCATTTGCTTTAAGACAGAAAGCACAAATCAAAACAGCAAAAAGTAGATTTTTGACCCAATTATTCATTTTTCTTTTTGTTAATTTGATAATACTTTTTTACACCTTCTCTAAACTTTTCCGTCGTTTTTTTCCAACTGGAATCCTTCATTTGTGTTTCAATAGCAATGACCTCTCTTTCATTTGCTGGAATACTACCATACTTGCTTAGGCCTAATTCTTTGTACAATCGGTAATGACCTTCTCCTTCATGAACATTTATAGCACTTTTGATATCAAAGTAGTTACTCATTGTAAACCCCTGTTCATCAGGCGTTAAGCTCTTTTTTATATTGGCCGAAATGGTCAAATCCGTATTAAAAGAAAAATTCCCTGAAATAGAGTCGTTTGGAATCATTGTAAGGCCCGTATTGTTATAATGATTATAAATAGATAGTGCCGAATTGTCATCTATTATTCCTTGTGAATATGCATTCCTCAACAATACTGAATTATCATTTAAGAATGATGACACTTCTTCATCAGATGGGTATAGCATTTGGGCCGTCTCGATAATTTCTTCGCTCGTTATTCTGATGATGCCATTATCTATGTTGTCTGAATAAATGAACACCCCATATTTATTAAAGAAATCTGTCATCTCTCTCCCGTCCACATCCAACAAATTCACCGGATTGTCATTGCAGTACACATACGGACTCACGTCGTAGTACTTCTCACTCAGCGGATCCGGAACCAGCCAACGGCGGAGGGCCGGGCTGTACTGCCGGGCGCCAAAATCCGTGTATGCCGTGCCAAAGTCCGGGCCCTGATCCTCCTTCCCCGTAAAGTGCCAGCGAAGGGTGGCGTCCGAGGCGCCCCCTGTCATCTGCTCTTCCCGTGAACCATACGCATCATACTTCCCGGCCTCAAGGAAGACTCCGCTCTCTCCGTCCACCACAGCCCTCACACTCCCAAGGTGGTCCGTCACATGGTAATGCACGCCTGCAGGGGTAAGCATTCCCTCTGCGAAGGCAGCACTCTCCAGTGACAGTGTCCCGCCCGACGCCCTGCGATATATCAAAGAGCCGCGGTACACAAGGCCTTCCCCATTCCCCTTCAACGCACTGGCCTTGCCTCCGTCCGCAAGATAGGAATATTTTACCAAAGTTCCACCATTGCGCGTGATTTTTCGGGTCGCCGTTATTGTACATGATAGGGGGTTAGACAATCTGCTCTATGGGAAAGGGGTGTCGCAAATCCGATATCGCCCGTCACCTACTCGAACATATAGTTCCGGATTGGGACTCATGTCTCCAAGGCTCCATGCCGGATCATAATTAAGGGCGATTCCACGAAAGTCGCGGAATGTCTCCTCGTAAACAACACAATCACTTCTCCCCCAAAAAATAAACCGAAACTCGTTGTCTTTAAGAAAAGTCCCTGCGTACTTATGGCCTGTGTACTGCATGATTTCTTCTTGAGTTAACTGACCATGAATAACATAGTACTCTTCATAATTCTCATTAATTATTTTGGAGAAATCGAGCATCCAAACAGAATCAAGATGATTTTCGTTTGAATAAAAGTCTATAATCGCATTCCGAATCTTGTGTTGACCACAGGTACACGAATAGCAGATTACGACGGTCAAGATAAGGCTTGTTTTAGTTATTTTGAAGTCCATTGCTATTGAGTTGCATTAAATAATTTAATAATTCATTTCGTTCGCCTTCGGAGATACGTTTTCTTTCAACTGAATATGAATTGTTCTCTCGACAGACAACCACCCATAATCCTTCGGACTGAAAGACTTGTAGAACTTTCTCAACAACATCTTGATTACTCATTTTCCCATCGAGGCCTATACTTTGGCCGATTGTATTGTTCAATAAATCGGCAACCGTATCAGCATCTTCCTTGTCATTCCATTTATGCTGATTCGTATCCACATTTCTGTCTTCGTGGGCTCGGCCAATTCTATTGGCATGGTGTGTTCCAAAACGATTTGTTAGAAGGCCCTGCCAAATGACATGCCTCAGCGCATTTTTCTCATTACCCGGTTCGTTTTTGATAACGCCTAAACGATTACCCAAATTTATTGCATAATTACTTGATGAAAGGCTGATACTATCATAGTTTAAGGTAGGCGCACCATTTACCAAAGCGATATATGGCTCTTGCATGCTATAACCAATTTCTTTGACTGTATTTGTTTTTCCGTAGTTCTCTAATGTTTTGGCAATTGCCATATAAATGAAATACCAGGGGACAATCTTTCTCCCCTCCTCATCCACCAGATTCACCGGATTACCGGCGCAGTACACATACGGGCTGATGGAGTAGTATCTCTCCGCCAGGGGGTCCATGGTGGTCCAGCGGGGAATGGAAGGAAGGTAGTTACGCGCACCGAAGTCATAGGACAGGGTGACATCGCTCCACTCCTTGCCGCCATACCTGTACTCCGATACTGCAGACGTGCTGGAAATAGGCGCCAACAACTGACCAAACGGGTTGATGGCGGCCGCATTCATACCGGCTGCCCTCCAGGGCAGCAAAGTCTGTCCCGGAGGGGGTGGGCCGATACTGATAACATTATTATTCAACTTGAAAAACCGTTAATGAGTTCCTATCTGAAATAATATCGCGATACTCCCCATTCTTACATAATTTCCGAATCTTTATGCTATCTCTTTGTGTCTCAATAGCGAGTAAGCTAAATCTATTACAGTTCCAAACGGTCTTCGTTATTTAATGTCCTCTATACTTTCGTGAGACCTATGCTTTCGAGCTGTTTGCTTATCCAGAGCAGCCTTAATTGTATTAGTAAACTGCTTTCCAAATTAGTTTAGTGTAAACAGCCTGTCCGTTAACTCGTCCTGGAGACCACTTGTCACATCCACGCAATACCGTTAAGACCTTTTCTCCGAAGACTGTTCCCTCATTTTGCAGTAATCGGGATGAAACGATAACGCCATTTTTATCCAATATTATCTCAGCAATTATTGTTGTAATAATTGATTCGTCTTCCTCAAACTCGTACTTAAATTTTTTATTAAATTCTTTTGAAAGACCAATTTGCCATATCTCATCGTTGTAGAAAGGAGGAGTATCCACCTGTTCATAAATGCGAACTTTCTTCTCCTTGTCATAATAGTATAGTGTGTTTTGACTTGAGATAGAAGATACTCCACACGAGCAGGCAAAAATGAATAAAAGCCACAATCCAATGCTTCTTCTATTGAACCCTCGTTCCTGGCCAATTAAGCCAATAATCCATGTATTCATTGTAACTCTTTCCTTTATTCATATAACCATATCCCTGATTTTGCAATTCAATTTCCTTAAGAAGAAAATCGAATTGTCCTTTCGTTAAATAGATTAGATTATTGCCTTTTTGGTGGTCAATAATAATACCGTGATAACTCATAATATTATTTCTAATATTCATATCTGTTTTTTCAGAACTCAGAAACATGTTTGGGCCGACATTGGTTAAAAACGTATCTTCTGACTGAGTCTGCTCAAATGGATGGGCTAATCTTAATGTATGGAACAATTCATGAACCGCGGATTGTGCAATAGAGTCATTATTTCCAGGTACTCCATTATCAAACACGTTAATGAATGAATTCATAAAAGTCGTTTGCCCACCAAAAGAGTTATCACTGAAAATGCCAAAATCTAATGATTGGATAATGTCCGGATTATTTTGATAAAAAACCACCCTTCCCGAATAATCACCGTGAGAAACAGTAGATATTACTTTGTTCAGTAAATCCGAAATAGATCTTTTATATCCATTGATAATCTCATCGCTTAACCCAGAACTATTCGTATAGTTTAGAGAAACCGTTATGACGCCTTTCTTTCTCTCCCATTCACGCCCCTCCTCATCCACCAGATTCACCGGATTACCGGCGCAATACACATACGGACTCACGTCGTAGTACTTCTCGCTCAGCGGATCCGGCACCAGCCAACGGCGGAGGGCCGGGCTGTACTGACGGGCGCCAAAGTCCGTGTATGCCGTGCCAAAGTCCGGGCCCTGAT
>Ga0310695_10000134_pt1 | contig 193698 bp, 147 predicted proteins | sample RumenRJG_04DNA_FD_203882 | JGI IMG/M metagenome (GOLD analysis project Ga0310695, IMG submission 203882) | Bovine rumen microbial communities from Lethbridge, Alberta, Canada - RJG_04 (v2) (version 2) | ecosystem: Host-associated > Mammals > Digestive system > Stomach > Rumen | place: Canada... | reverse complement strand
GATCTTGTCGGGGTCTTCCTCCAGGTCGGCCTGCTCAATGATGTTGACGCGCTGCTTGGCCACACGTATTTTCTCGGTGAGATAATACAGGCCGATGTACTCGCCGTTGAGCACCACCTCCACTGGCTCCATGCGCGGGTTCCACGCCATGCCCATGCGCCGCCCTATCTCAAAGGGGAGCACGTTGTTCATTTTGCCCATCCACTCGCCCGCTGTCGCCAACAGGACAAAATGCCGGCTTGACGGCATGCCCAGTATCTTGTGCTTCTCGCTGAATTTAAGGCGGTAAGGCTTCTTCTCGCGACTGGTCCACGTGCTGTTGCCGTGACCCTTGATCTGCATCATCAACGGCTCCCGTGCCGAACCCAGCGCCTTCACGCCCTCTACGCCCGCACTGTCGAGCCACCACTTGGCATCGACATATTCCTCCTTGCTGACGATGGGGGTGGAATCAACAGTGTTGATGAACAGTACCGGCAATGTCTCGGAGCAACCCAGTTCTGCAAGCGACGGCATTGACGGAACCGTATCTGGTGGCACTGGCGGTTCGGGCGGCTCGGGAATCACCGTATTGTGATCCCCGCAACCTCCCAACATGATGATCATGAAAAATAGGCTTGTCCTAATGATTCTTCCTATCATGGTATATATTGTTTCACAATGATTATTTACTGCTCGAGGATGTCGTCAAAAATATTGTTCTTATGAACTATTTTAATGTTGCTTTGCAAGTATTCGTACATTGCTTGAGTATTATCAGTGTTTTCAAAGATATTGTTGCAGCAGATGAATTTCATGGATTGGATGTTGTTGCTGGAACCCGTGTGACCCGTATAGTAGATATGGCCATAGGCTGAGGAGTAATGAGTAACTCGAGTCACATCCCGGTAAACACGGTTACCGGTGAAAACAACGGTACCGTTGTTGGCTAATTCCTGAGCAAAGAACACCGGATAATCAGCTATAATCTCGTTGTTAATCATGAATTCATAGCTTTCTAGAATATAATTATGTATGATGCGCGGATTTCCATGTAGATAATTCCCGCTGCAGAACAATCTTGCCTTTGTTATTGATTTGCTAGCACTTTTTCCTGTAAGACTTGACAGGCAGCGTAATCCTTCACAACGGTTATTCCTCAAAACCGCTTCACCGCCCTTCTCGCCACAGTGGATAATCTCAATGCCCTTTCTGGCAAAGGAATACTCATCCTGTGAGTACGGCTCTCGTGAACATTTCATCACATTATTGTTAAATACCACTTTAGTCCCCTTGATATCCACACACATGTGATTATCCTGATAATAAGAAACCCCACTACTTGTCCCGAGATTTCTTATGTTGGTTCCGCAGGTGAGCGTGTTCCCGCAGATGTAGAACGGCTCGTCACAGAATCCGTCATAATTGCCATCCAAGACTGTGGAAGCATAAACATAATCGTAATAGATGCCAAAATCTATTAATTCTTTCCAATTTGAGCTGCCGCCGTTAACGAACCATGTACCATAGTTGATGATATTACCGTTCATGGTAACGTCTTTATAGGTCGTGTATTTATCAAAGGAAACCGTGAACAGATGCGATAACGGGGCATTGATATAAAATTGATTATTGTCAAAATGTATTCCGTTAACCGTTTGGTGACAGGGGGTGCTGCGTTGCACTTTGACACCATTGATTTTTTCCTTATTGTTGTCCTGATTGGTGAAGCAGGTGATAAACCTTTGATTGCAACCATCCCAATTACCTCCATTGCCTGTTTCAGGAATAATGGCGTTTGGGTTTTCTCCGCCGTTTGAATCCTGACAATAAAAACGATTGAAACGGATGTTGATATTCTTCTTGCTGATTTCATCAGAATCATTCACGCCCACAAAATTGTTCACGTCATAGATTCCAACAACCTCGTCGTTACCGTATTTATAGAAATCGTTGTGTTCGATAAACACATTCTCTATGTCGCCTTGCAGCCAAATATTGCCGCCGGTCCGACGACGGTTATGGTTGATGAATTCACACCCACGAATGTCTATATTAAATCCCCTGCGTATGTCAAGGCATGTGGTTTCCACATTCTCGGCCTTGATTTTCACATCCCTCATTACAAAGGATTTTACAATATAACATTTGATTAGAAAAGATTCGTCGCTGGTCAAGTCGTTATCATGGGCAAGGGCTTGGCTTCTTGTAACATTGGTTTCAATCGTCAGTCCAATGATTGTTACTGAGATTCTTTTGTCTGTTTCAACGCCTTGGGTAATGTGATAATCACCTTGAAGATTAATAATGGCATCATCATAAGAATAATCGATGGTTTCTGGAATCTTCAATGTTGTTTTGTCTTTGCCACAACCTTTGATGACTACATCATGTTGATGCAGGAGCAGACCGTAGTCTAAAACAAACTCGCCTTCTCCTAGTTCAATAACAACTCTGTCATTTGTGAGATCAATGTTATTCTCAAGAAATGACGGAAGACTATAATCATTAAATGGATTTGAAGAATAGTGATACGACATAATTCCAAAAGGTTTTAATGGTTGATTAATGTTTGTTGTTTAGATATTTCATAGTCTTTCAAGAAGCGTCACACCAGAGCGCTTAGTATTATAAAGCGGCTTGATGTTATGCGTGTAGTTAGATATAGAACTGTCCCTCGTAGGTGTTGTGGAACTGCGAGGTGATGACGATGGTGTAGCTGCCGGTGGGCAGTGATGACACGTCGATGGTGTCATACGTGCCGTTGACTTGTGTGGATATTTCAACAGTGTTGGTTGCTGCCGATGATATTACCACATCATAATAATTTACAATTCCGCCACCATTAATGATAATCATCCGTGTGAAATTGTCATAAAACACTTGTGGTGGATAATCACTTCGGTTTCCACCCGAGCCACTCGGATTCAATACAATTTCGTCAGGATCGGCATAAGAAAACAATGATACCACTAAAAACAAAAATACTAAAACCTTCTTCATGATTGTTTGATGATTAAAGTGAATAAAGAATGTGGGTATTTGTAAGTGTGCAAAAATAATGTAAAAAAAACTGTGATATCAACAACGATGACACCAAAATAAAATCCATAAAATCCACATTTCCTATAATCCATGATAATCAACCATTTACTAGGTTCTTATCATGAAGAAATGGGTTAACAACGTCACAAATGAGACCCTAAAATGGACTTTTAGGATTGAAAAAATGGCTTTAATCCCCAAAATGTGGATTAAAAAACTATTGTTTTTGGTAGGATTATTCTCCCTGTTTCTCTGCCATCAAACGGTTCAAATACTCTTGAAGAGGAATGTCAATACCTAATTTTTGGATGGTATTTTTGCGTTTGTTGCTGATGTACTTGAGTGAATAATTCATGATAAGGGCAATTTCGGAATTGGAAAACCCACAACAGCACAGACAGATAAATCGGAGGTCTTTCTTGGATATACTAGGATTGTGGGATAATTCTGTTATCATGCCATGATAGGTTTTATCCAGATGTGTGCACAGTTCTATCCAAAAGTCGTCATTAGCTGCATTAATTATAGTATCTTTGATTTTTTGTGCTTCCTTTGATGAGAGATTCTGCATCTCGGCATTTGAAGCACATTGCTTCATGAGTTCAACAAGATTGGTGAGTTGCCGCTCAATGACACTGTTCTTGGCATTAAGCTGATAGAGAAAATATGAATGGTTGTCGTGCTTTTCCTTTACAAGTTCCTTAATGATTGCTTTGGTGTTTCGTGTTTTGCGGAAATTCAATGCTGTGAAAAGAGAGGCAAGCAGCACAGCTATAAGCAGTATTGCTATTATTGTCCAGCGAAGACGGGTGATATTAGACTGGGTCTTGCTGTTTTGATTGCGATTAAAATCATCCTCTATCTGCTGGATGAGGTATTTGTTCTTGTTGTTACTGATTGAATCCGACACCTGATGGGCAAGCTTATCATAGTGATTGCTCAATGAGATATCGCCTTCAAATTCTGCTATACGGGATAGAATCAGGTGTTTCCTTGTCTTAATTTGACTGATTTCGGATGGAACCATTTGGGAATTAATGAAGCTCAGATAGAATTTAGCCGAATCAGGCATCCCGCTCCTGATATAAATGTCAGCAAGATCAAGCAATAGGCTGTTGTCAACATAACGACGGTAATTGTTCAAACAATGCAGTGCAATCTTTTTGGCTTCGGGCAGTGTTTTTTCTTGATAGTATAACTGTCGGCAAAGTAACTCTTGGCACTTGTAGTAGTTAGAACTGTCATTAAGCTCGATAGCAAGTTGGCTAGCTTGTTCCAGAAGCTCTTTGGAGTCGCTTGTGCGTGTAATACCACTACATCCACCCATGTGATACAGGCAGTTGAGCTGCAGGCGTTTATTACCAGCCAATGTATAATACTTCAATGCTTGGCTGAACTTGTCATAGCAGGTCTGTTTGTCGGCATAATAAACCCTGTATAAATCAGCTATCCTTATGTTGATTTGCCCCAAGTTGGCATAATCTCTCTTGTCGGCAGCGAATTCGGCATGCTTGTAGTAGTACATGGCGCTATCGATGTGGCCCAGTTCCTCCATGACGGCTCCCTTGTAGAGATAGGCGCGGGTGAGTTTCTCGCGCTCATCGCTGTGGCGGCGGTAATGGGTGATGGCACGGCTGATGGCGCTGTCGTCACTGGCAGTGATTTCGAGATAGCACTTGTAGCGGGCCTGCGTCACGAGCAGGTCGCGGTAGGCCTGATTGGCCTCGCTGCTCAGGCTGTCGATGGCGGTCAGGACGGCCAGGGCGCTGTCTGGCGTGTCCCACATCAGGCTGTCGGCCGCCACCAGCCGCCCGTCATAGCGGGCACTGTGGCTGCACCCCGCGACCACCGCCACGAGCACCGCAAAGACCAATATGACCAACGGCAACCGTTTCACACCTGCAAAATTACATTTTTTTTTCAAGCCCCAAGTTTTTACCCCCTAGTTTATAGTTCATAGCCATAATTCATTTTTTTGACAGAATAGACAAATGGCATCCGCATTCTGATTTGTTCACTTCAGTGTGCGGATGCCAAATAAAAGTCTTCGCGCCTTGGCGTGTTTGCGTGGGGCGAGTGAAGTTGTGGGGCGAGTGAAGATGGGTCGAGGTTACTCCTCGTCGCCGCCTTCGCCTTCGGCCATGGTGGTGAAGACGTTCTGCACGTCGTCGTCCTCCTCGAGCACCTCGATGAGGGCCTCGACGTCGGCACGTTCGGCGTCGGTCACGTCCTTGTAGTCGGCGGGCTCATAGACGAACTCGCTGCTCTTGATCTCGAAGCCGTTGTCCTCGAGGTACTTCATGATGTCGCCGTTAGCGGCAAAGTCGCCCGACACGAGCATCTCTTCCTCGTCGATGGCAAATTCCTCGGCGCCGCAGTCGATGAGTTCCAGCTCGAGCTCATCGGGGTCCACGTCGGCCTTGGGAGCCACATGGAAGTAGCACTTGTGGCTGAACATGAAGGCCACGCTGCCCGAGTTACCCAGGCTGCCGCCCTTCTTGTTGAAGTAGTTGCGCAGGTTGGCCACGGTGCGGGTGGTGTTGTCGGTAGCGGTCTCTACCAGCACGGCAATGCCGTGGGGGCCGAATCCCTCGTAGATCACCTCCTTGTAGTCACCAGCATCCTTCTCGCTGGCACGCTTGATGGCGCGCTCGATGTTCTCCTTGGGCATGTTGGCGGCCTTGGCGTTGGCGATCAACGCACGCAGGCGGGAGTTACCTTCGGCATCGGGACCACCGGCCTTAACGGCGATGGTGATTTCCTTGCCGATGCGTGTAAACGTGCGGGACATGCTGCCCCAGCGTTTCATCTTTCTTGCTTTGCGGTATTCAAAAGCTCTTCCCATGATTGGTCTTTTTTTATTTTGGTTTTATAATCTTGTTATCTATTATCTAATATCTATTATCTATTATCTGTTAACTGTTAACTGTTAACTATTAACTGTTATCTGAGCTTGGCTCCCAGCTGGGTCTCCAGATTCTTGATGATCTTGTTCATGATGGCATCGATCTGCTTGTCGTTGAGCGTCTTCTCGTTGTCTTGCAGAATCATGCTGATGGCATAGGACTTCTTGCCGGCCTCCAGCTTGTTGCTCTCATAGACGTCGAACAGCGTCATCGAGCGCAGCAACTTCTTCTCGCTGGCCTCCACCACGCGGCGGATGTCGTCGTAGGTCACCGTGCGGTCCACCAGCAGCGCCAGGTCGCGGCGCAGCGGCAGCGTCTTGGGCAGGTCGGTATATTTGATGTCCTTTTTCATCGCCAGCTTGCAGGCGAGATTCCAGTTCACTTGAGCGTAATAGACGGGCTGGTCCACGTCAAACTTCTTGGCCAGCGCCTCGTCAACGACACCCATCACGGCGATGGTCTTGCCACCGTGGTTGCTGTAACGCAGGGCGGGGTTGAGGATTTCGTCCTCGTGCTGCTCGACGACGAGGTCGTGCAGGTTGATGCCCATGTTCACGAGCACGTTCTCGAGGTCGGCCTTGAGGTCATAGACGGTGAGCGCCCTCACCTTGTCGGCCCACGACTCGTCGTGGTTGTTGCCGGTGAGCCACATCGCCATCTGTGTGCTCTCGCTGTAGGGGGCGAGGGCTTTTTCCTCCTGGCTCACGCTGCCGTCGTGGCTATAGACGTTGCCGAACTCATAGAGGCGCAGGTTGGCGTTCTTGTGGTTGATGTTGCGGGCGATGCTCTCCAGGCCGCCAAACAGCAGCGTCTGGCGCATGACGTTCAGGTCGCTGCTCAGCGGGTTCATGATGCGCACGCACAGGTCGGCGGGCCACGTCGTCAGTCCCTCGTAGTAGGCACCCACGGTCAACGAGTTGTTCATCATCTCGTGGTAGCCCACGCTGGTGAGCTGGTTGCTCACGGTCTCCTGCATGTCGTCGCGCCAATCGACGTCGGTCTTGTTCGACAGGCTGCCGTGAACGGCGTCCGTGAACTCGACGTTGTTGTAGCCATAGACGCGCAGCACGTCCTCCACCACGTCGCAGGGGCGGCGAACGTCAACACGGTAGGTGGGCACGACGAGGTTCATCTTCTCGTCGTCTTCGGCGGTGATTTCCATCTCCAGGCTCTTCACGATGTCGCGGATCTCGTCGTGGGGGATGTCCTTGCCGATGAGGCGCTTCACATAGTCGTAGCGCAACTCCACGGGGAAGCCGGGGAAGTCGTGAGCCTTCACGTCAACGATGTCGCCGCAGATTTCGCCACCTGCCAGCTCTTTGACGAGCATAGCGGCCAGCTTGAGGTTATAGATGACCTCGTTGGGGTCGATACCGCGCTCAAAGCGGAACGAGGCATCGGTGTTCAGGCCAAAGCGGCGGGCCGTCTTGCGGATCCACGTGGGGTGGAAGTAGGCCGACTCCAGGAACACGTCGGTGGTCGTCTCGGTCACACCCGAGTCCAGACCGCCAAACACGCCACCGATGCACATCGGCTCTTCGCCGTTGCAGATCATCAGGTCACGGTCGGTCAACGTGCGCTCCACGCCGTCGAGGGTGACGAACTTGGTGCCCGCGGGGGCGGTCCTGACCACGATGCGGTCGCCCTTGACCTTGCTCAGGTCAAAGCAGTGCATGGGTTGTCCCGTGCCCAGCAGGATGTAGTTGGTGATATCGACGATATTGTTGATGGGACGCTGTCCCACGGCGAGCAACAAGTCCTTGAGCCACTTGGGGCTCTCCTGCACCTTCACGCCGCGCACGGTCAGGCCGGCATAGCGGGGGCAAGCCTCGGCGTTCTCGACGGTGACGGGGATGCCGCCGTCCTGACGGTCGATGGCAAACTCCTCGACGCTGGGCTTGTGCAGGTTGCCGTCCATGCCATGGCGATGCATCCATGCCGACAGGTCGCGGGCCACACCGTAGTGCGAGCCGCCGTCGATGCGGTTGGGCGTCAAATCCACCTCAATCAGGTAATCATCCTCGATGCCGTAGTAATCGGCAGCAGGAGTGCCTACCACAGCGTCCTCGGGCAGGACGATGATGCCGTCGTGGCTGGTGCCCACGCCAATCTCGTCCTCGGCGCAAATCATGCCCAGCGACTCCTCGCCGCGCATCTTGCTGCGCTTGATGGTAAATTCCTGGTCGCCGTCATAGAGCTTGGTGCCCAGCGTGGCGACGATGACCTTTTGGCCAGCGGCCACATTGGGGGCACCGCACACAATCTGCACCGGCTCATTGCCGTCACCCAGGTTCACTGTGGTGATATGCAGGTGGTCGCTGTTGGGATGGTCGATGCAGGTCATCACCTGTCCCACAACCAGTCCGCGCAGGCCGCCCTTGATGGTTTCCACTTGTTCAACTGCTCCCACTTCCAGACCCAGCGAGGTCAGTGCCTCGGCCACCTTCTCAGGTGTCAGGTCGGTGTCAATATAGCGTTTGAGCCACTTATAGGATATATTCATAACGTCGAATAAAGATTATAATCGCTTAAAAACGTGCAAAGTTACAAAAAGTTTAGCGTATAGAGTTGATTGTACCAAGTTTTTTTACTCGCACCTGTTTTGCGGCCCAATCACATCGACGCCACACAGCCTCACGACGACCCAGACAAATAACCATCATTCCCGCCCTCTTTGCCCCACGCAAAGGCGCAAAGACGCGAAGACAATAAGAATAAAAGGAAGACAAAAAACAACTAAAATAAAAGGAAGACAATAAGTACAATAATGACAATTGGCATCCGCACATTTTGAAGATCCGTCTTGGCAACTTAACCGTGCTAACGCACGGGAAATTAAACAAATTTATAAATTAAAATTATAAATATATTAATTATTATGCTTAATTTTAAACATAATTTGCTTAATTTCCCGCCCAACGGGCGGTTATGTTGAATATAGTTGATTAATGACGCACTAGCATCCCTCTAATCCTTTAATCCGCTGGCAGTTGTCAGAATGCGGATGTCATCAGAAAAAATCAGAAGAATCAGTAGTTTTTGTATAGTTGTGCGGATGCTGTTGTGTCTATTTGGTGAGGATTTTGCTGTTGAGGTAGTTCATGAAGGTGTCCTTGTAGTTGTCGCCGATGGGCAGGGAGGCGTCGCCCTCAAGGATGACATGGTTTTTCTTGACCTCGCGGATTTTGTTCAGGTTGATGATGTAGGAGCGGTGGATGCGCATGAAGGTGTTGGTGGGCAGGTGTTCCTCGATTTTCTTCATGCTCAGCAGCACGATGACGGGTTTTTCCTTGTCGTCACATGAGATGCGCAGGTACTCGCTCATCGCCTCGATGTAGCGGATACTGCTGATGTCGATGCGCACAATCCTGTAGTCGCTCTTGACATAGATGACGTTGTCGTTAGGGTCGGCCGACACTTCGGCACTGGACTGATGGCGTATTTCCATGATGTCCTTGACCTTTTGGACGGCTGTCTCAAACTCATCGAAGCTGTAGGGCTTCAGCAGGTAGCCCACAGCATTGGCCTTGTAGCCCTCGATGGCATATTCGCTATAGGCTGTGGTGAACACCATGATGGGGCCCTTGCTGTGGTCTTGCATCGACTTGGCAAAGTCCAGGCCGTTCAGGCCGGGCATGTTGATGTCGAGGAAGATGGCATCGACCTGCTGCTGGTCAATCACCTGTTGCGCCTCAATGGCACTGCGGCACTCTGCCACGAGTTCCAGATATGGAATCTTCTTGATATAGGTCACCAGCTTCTTGAGAGCCAGCGGTTCGTCGTCGATAGCAATGCACTTGATCATAGTCGTATAGCGGTTTTAGCGGTTTTTTAATTGTTCGTGTTAGTGCGTGCCTTGAAATCCCCAGGGCACTTGGCTGGCAGGTCGAGTCGCACGTCATAACTGTCGTCCTCGTCACGGATGTCGAGGTTGTAGTCATTGCCGTAGATAAGTTCCAGGCGCTTGGTGACATTGTTCAGCCCCACGCCGCCATACTCGTGCTTAACGCCGCTCTTGGTGTTATGGCAGTGGAACAGGAGGCGTCCGTTCTTGTGCTCGATGTCGATGTCGATGGTCGATGTCTTGTCGATGCCCACACCGTGCTTGAAGGCGTTTTCCACAAAGGGGATGAACACCAGGGGCACAAGTGCCAGATCCTCGCTGCACGACTGGGGCACGTCGAGGTTGATTTCCACGGTGTCCATATAGCGCAACTTCATCAGGTTGAGGTATTTCTTAAGGAAGAGCATGGCGCTACTGAGCGACACGCAGTTTTTGTCGCTCTCATAGAGCAGGTAACGCATCATCCTGGACATGTCAACAATGCTGTCCTTGGCCTGCTCGGGGTCAATATCGACCAGGGCATGGATGTTGTTGAGCGTGTTCATGATGAAGTGCGGGTTGATCTGGTAGCGCAGGTAGTCCAGCTCCTGTTTGAGGCTCTGCTCCTTGAGCTTGGCCAGGTGCTTTTTCTCCTCCTCACTCTGGCAGAAGGTCTTTACGCCCAGGTTGGCTCCCATCATCATGATAACCAGAATGAACATGGTGATGTCGTGCCTGTGGATGGGGGGACGTCCGTCGGGAGGAGGTGGCTCCATCTCGATGACATTTTCCGTCTGTTGGCCGTTTGGCATCATGTGATGGTTAGGCTTGTGGACGCATTGAGCTGTTTGGAACAGGGCTATGACGACAACGCTACAGGCGATGTATTTAGCCACTTTCTTCTGCTTTACCAAGATGGGGGCCAGGATGTGGTTGTGGATGAGGAAAGCGACAAAGAACATCAGCATGTGAACCCATGTGTCAAACAACCCGTTCTTGATCCAAATCGGATGTTCGGGGTCAAAGTTGACGACAAACTCCGCGAGAGGCGCCAAGAAGATGACAAACCAAATGATGGTGTAGATGATGGTTTCTTGTCTGGTCTGCTTGTAGTAATCGCTCATGGGTGGTGTTCCTAATCAGTTGATGAACAAAGATAGTGCTATTGCCGCGATAAGCAAAATAAAATCAGCAGTTTTTTAAATTCTTTCAATGAAATGGCTCTGAAATGGGTTTTAGCCTCCTTCACCTGGTTTTTGGAGCGGTGTGAGGATTGAAAAAAACAGGTGCAGCGCCGAAGCAGATTCAATCCAGGCGCTGCACCCTGAAAACCTGAAAATAAACTATTCTTCCCTTAGCACTTTTATTTGGCAAATGTTACCACGGGATCATAGACCCAGGATGTAGTCAATCAAGGTGGTCACATCGGCGATGTTCAGCTCACCGCTGCCATCCACGTCAGCGTGTTGCGTCAAGAGCGTCTGTGGGCTCATCAGCATGTCAACCAGGGCGGTCACGTCAGCGATATTCACCTGTCCGTCACCATCCACGTCGTATGGGTTGCCCTCCACGACGTCGGCGTTGTAGCGCATGCCCTTGTAGATGATTTTACCGTCCTTGATGACGTGGCTCAGGCCGCAGTACTCCTGGTAGTCGGCATCGGGGTCGGGCTTGCGGGTGAACGGAGCCAGCAGGTCGCCCATGTCGCGGCTGTCGATGCCAATGCCCTCGATGAGGTAGCACTGCACCTCTCCGCTCTCGTCCACGTAGGCGTAGCGGTTGCAGCTGTAGCCGTCAATCTCGACCGGCTCCACGAGCGTGAAGTTGTCGCTGGTCAGGATCTTGGGAGACTGCTGAAAGTGGGTATAATAATACAACACATATTCGGGATCTTTATGGTCAAAATAGTAGAGCAGTTCCATATTGTCCGCCCCTACGAACATTCGGCGCATCAGGTTGCGGCCTTCGCTAGCCACCTTGTCCATGATGGTGTTGTCGATGGCCCTCTCATCCCAGCTACCGAACTTCAGCGAGCACACGATTTCTCCGTCACCGTCCGGTTTCATGCCCTCGTAGTAGCGGCAGTATCTGGCTCCAGCATAGATCTTTTCATAGTTATCTGACGAAATGTCCCCACGGGCATCCTTGCCACCGATCTCATAAGTGTAGTATTCGCTCTTTGTCACGCCGTGGTCGATGGTGACGCGTTCAAACACCCACTGCATGCCTTCGCGCTCCATGGGCATGCGGCCGTCGGGGGGTGCCACGTCCAGGTAATTGACGCCCTTGTAGATGATCCTACCGTCCTGAACGACATGGCTCAGATAGTATGGGAAGCCATCCTCGCCATAACTCAGCGGATAGCCGGGATAGAACCCGTCATATCCTATTCCCTCGATGAAGTATAAGTCCTTTTCCATGTAGCTGAAGGTGTGGCGGTTGACTTGCTGCCCTCCTACATTCACCTTGTCAACGCCCTGATAGGTGAGCTTATTATGGTTACGCCAATAGAAACTATTATAATAAGATTCGGTCTCATTGAACTCATACAGGATGATTTCTTTGCCCTCTTTTGCATCTTTGTAGGTGTTGTGGAACAACAAGTCGCCATACCCCACTAGGAATGAATTGCTGGCCATCCCTTCAGGGATGATGGCATAAACGACGCGGTCCTCCTCGCGCAGACAGGCCAGGACCGTGTCATCGTCAGGGTTGACACCGATGCCGCTGTATTTGTGCATCATCTTGTACTCTTTGCCGTTGATGACGGTGTCGCCCTTGAGTTCCAGCGTGAAGAACGTCTGACCTGGCTCGAAACCCATATAATCGTTGTCACAATAGAAATAGCAGACCCACTGCACTCCTTCGCGCACAAACGGCATGTAGCCGTCCTGAGCTACCGCCTGTGACAAGCCCAAGAAGGCCATCGTCATAATCATTAAAATCTTTTTCATAACTTTACTCGTATTAAATGGTTTGTAAATAATAGGTTATTTATACGAAGTCCTCTGCACGGTAAATCTGGCACCCAGCTCAACTTCAAAGCCGCCAGCCAGGGTCACATCACCCGAGGCTTCAATCTCGTATACTGCATCTCATTGGATTTTTCTCGATGAAATGGACTAATTAGAGCCACTTTAGTAGGTGTAGAAAGTTCCCTCATAGACATCACCTAAAGGCGAGGTGAAAATGATGGTGTAGCTGCCGGTGGGCAGTGATGACACGTCGATGGTGTCGCCGTAGCCGCTGACCTGGGTCGAGATCACCGTCTGGTTCAGGGAATCACTGACAATCTCCACATAGTAATATTGAGAGACCCCGTCGGCCTCGATGATGATCTCCATCTCATCGGAGTCATAATACACCGCATCGGGCATATCCGCCATGATGAACCCGCCGTGGTTATGCCCGCCATTACCATGAATTATGACAGGTCTGTTTTCGGCTTTCATAACAAGAAAACACATTATAAAAACACATAAAAACAGGATGCTTTTCTTCATAGTTAAATTGATTATGAAAATGAATAACTATTGGAATTGAGTAGTGCAAAATTAATTACAATTCACATGTAAGCCAAGAAAAATCTATTATACATGAGTGAGTTAACTATCTCATTTCCAGGTGGAAGAAATGAGATAATTTATACATTAAAGAAAACTGTAGTAAAACGTGTTTTTCTTATGTCGTTTTGAATTGTTGGATATAGGTCATTAGAGATCCGTCCAAATTCATTTTTTTTGCCAGCCTCTGGCGAATCGGTCCGACGCTTGTAATGTTGGAATACCCCAGGATTGTTGCAATCTGAATACAAGAGCAGTCTAACGTGGTCAAAGCTAACAGCATCAAATCCTTCTCGCTAAGTTGAGGATAATTGCGCCTTGTTGTGGAGATGATATTACCGTATTCAAGATCGATGTAGCTGAACAATTTAAGCCACTGGGAGTCTTTTCCTTGTTGGAATTTAACGATTTCTTCAATCTTGCTCTTTAATTGCTTGACGTTGGCTCCCGAGTAGCATTCGTCGATCATCTCCCGCATCATATTGATGTTAGAGGTGATGAAATCCTTGAGTTCACTATCCCTGATGTCCAAAGCCTTGATTTTTTCTTGATGAGCTGTCAATTCATTGCTTTGGGATAGATAGGAATGGCTTAATTCGGTCGCCAGTTTTTTATAACGGTATTTCTTGACGAAGACAGATAACAAGAGAGCCAGCACAGCCAGCATTGCTAAACAAAGCAACAGTATTTTCCAGACCAACGACTCATGTTTCTTTTTCATGGTGTGATGGGACTGCTCTACTGTAGAATCTTCCATCGATGTAATCTTGAATGGGGTATCAAGAGAGAGAAGAGAGTCCTCAAGACGGTCGCCAAGTCTATCGTAGTATTGACTTGCTTCAATGTCGCCACGAGCCCGAGCGATGTCCCTCTTGTCATCTAGATAGGTCAGCCTCTGAATATCTGTACTGATTGTCTTTGACTCGGCCATTGCCAGCAGGATTTCAGCGGAATCGGGCATACCCAAGCAGGCATAAACATTTGCGGCAAATAAATAGAACGTGGCACCAAGGAATTGCGTGTTCATAGACATGACCTTTTGCACTAACGGATGGGCATCTTCATACGTCCTTTGGTGAATATCATTCTTGATCAGATTCTCCATTGCAAGAATGTACCTGCTGGTGTCCCCTATTGTTTCGGCGACAGACAACGATTTTTTAAGCAGCGAATCGGCCTTGTGTGGAGCAGTCAGGCAATACAGACTACCCAGATTAACCAGGCACATCAGTTGGTAGGTAATTTTTTCAGTTTTGTTGAAGTATTGGAGAGCTTTTTCATAATACACAATATCTTTCCCATCCATCACATGATTTTCACGGTACAATGCGCCAATGCGCATATTGATGTATCCCAGGTTGAAGTAGTCGGTGGGGTCGGCGACGGCCTCGGCCTGCTTGTAGTAAAGCATGGCGCTGTCGGGGAATCCCAGTTCGTCCATGACGGCACCCTTGTAGATGTTGGCGCGGGTGAGTTTCTCGCGCTCCTTGGGGTGGGCGCGGTAGTAGGCCAGGGCGCGGTTGATGTCGCTGTCGCTGGTGGCGGTGACGTAGCAGCGGTAGCGGGCCTGAGTGAGCAGCAGGTCGCGGTAGGCACGGTCACCCTCGGTGGCGAGGCTGTCGCGGCACAGGCCATCGACGATGGCCAGCGTGCTGTCGGGGCAGTCGCGCATCAGGCTGTCGGCCGACGTGAGGCGCGCATCATAGCGGTGCCTGCCGCCGCATGCCGTGAAAAAAGCGACGACGGCCAGGGTGAATAGTGCTAATGCTATTGTTGGCCGTTGTCGCATGATGATTAGGATGAATTTGGCGGTTAATGCCAGATGTAGGTCACGGTGCCGATGCCCTCGGTCATCGTGTTCTTGGGTACCGAGAAACTCGATTTTAAGGCTGCCTGTTCACAGGCGCGGCGCACCTCGGGATGTGAGGCCAGGTCGCCCGTGGCGCTCACGGCCTTGGCCTGGGTGACCTGTCCGCGCGGGTTGACGGTGACTCGCACCACCACGCGTCCCGACCACTTGCTGTTGGGGACGGGCTTGGCCCAATAGTCGAGGGTGTAGCCCACGAGTCCGGCGATGCCGGGCTTGCCGGCGAGCACGCCCTGGCTGGAGTTGCCACCTTCCGAGCCTTGCTTGCCGCCGCCGTTGCCGCTACCGTTGCCGAAGGCGTTTTTCACCCTGTTGTTAGTGGCGTTGCTGGCGGTGGTTTTCTGCTCGTTGGTATTCTTGGACTTGGTCTCCTGAGACTCAGAGTTCTTGTTCTGGGCCTTGGGTTTCTCTACCTGCTTATCGTTCTCACGTGTGGGTCCCGACTTCTTGGGTTCGGGCTCCTTGGGTTTCTCCTTCACCTTGTGGGGCGATTCGGTGGTCTGTGTCACCAGGGGTGGCGTCTTGTGTGCCACCTCGCCGGCATCTTCCATGTCATCGGCCTCGATGTCGGGGTTGTCGCCTTGTTCGGGCGACGCGCTCGGGTCGGCCGATTCCTGGTCCATGAGGTCGTTCTGGATGTTATCCATGGTGTTGCCCAGCATCACAAACTCACCGCCAAACAAGATGGAGTCCTGTGCCAGCTGCGTCATGTCGGGCGGGTTGGGGACCTGCTCGTAGCGCAGCGTGAAGCGCAGCAACAGCGCCAGCGTGCCCACCGTGATCAAGAGGGTGAGCAGCAGCGCCCAGAGGCTATTTTTGCGGCGATCGTCTTCCATCGTGATAACCTGTTACGGGTTGGTGGTGGTAGGTAGGGGTTCGGTGACGATATCCTGTCCAGTGGCGGCCTGCTGGTCGGTGACGGGACCGAAGGTGGCCTCGCTGGGCTTGGTGGCGAGGACGATTTTCACGCCTTGGCGCGAGCCCTTGTCCAGAATCTCGACAATCTTGCCATAGTTCACTTCCTCGTCGGCATAGACGGCAACAAACTCGTCGGGGTTGCCGGCCTTGAGCGCCTGCATGAAGCCTTCGAGCTGCTCGGGGGCGATGGGCAGCAAGTCGCTCTCGCCCGTCTCGCTCGTCTGGGTGGCATACATGTTCAGGTCCTTGTCCACATAGATGCGCGTCGAGGGTTTGATGGATGTCTGTTCACTACTCTGGGGCAGGTTCACTTCGAGCGCCGAGGGGAAGACGAACGTCGAGGTGACCAGGAAGAAGATGAGCAGCAGGAAGATGACGTCGGTCATCGATGCCATGCTGAACATCGACAGAGTGTTATGTTGTCTCTTGAGTGCCATAGTTTTTAAGTTTTTAGTCCTTAGTCCTTAGTCCTTAGTCCTTAGTCCTTAGTTTCTAGTCCCTAGTCCCTAGTCCCTAGTTGGCATCCGCCAACTCCTAACTTCTAACTCCTAACTCCTAACTCCTAATTCCTAACTCCTAACTTCTAATTCCTAATTCCTAACTCCTAATTCCTAACTTACTTTGCCGGCTCGTTGAGCAGGTCCATAAATTCCATCGTCTTGCCCTCGAGCTTGTTCATCACTTTGTTGACGCGCGAGGTCAGGAAGTTGTAGGCAAACAGGGCGATGATACCGACAACCAGACCGGCTACGGTGGTTACCAGGGCCTGATAGATGCCGCTGGCCAGGATGGTCACGTTGCTGTTGTTACCGGCACTGGCGAGCTGGAAGAAGGCTTGTACCATACCGATTACGGTGCCCAAGAAACCGATCATGGGAGCGCCGGCAGCCGTCGTGGCGAGCCATGAGAAGCCCTTCTCGAGTTTGGCGACCTCCATGTTGCCCACGTTCTCGATGGCGACGAGCACATCGTTCATGGGACGGCCAATGCGGGTGACACCCTTCTCAATCATGCGGGAGTAGGGGGTGTTGGTGTCCTGGCACAGTTGCAGTGCCTGGTTCACGTCACCACGGTGGATATACTCCTTGATGCGGTCCATGAACGAGCGGTCCTGACGGTTGGCATGATTGATGGCGAACAGGCGCTCAAAGAAGATGTAGATGCTCACGACAGCCAGCAGTGCCAGCGGAATCATGATGAACCAGCCACCGGCTTTGATAAGTTCCCATACCGAGAGTTCCTTGACAATAGGTTCGGCGGCCTCGGCTACGGGGGCTGCTGCAGCGGCAAGGGCGGCAGCGCTGTCGGTAACAACCTGTGCGGCGCTGTCGATAGCTTGCTGCACGGTGTCGGCGGCCTGCTGCATCATCGTGTCGGCAGGCGTCACTTGGGCGAGAATCATGTTGAGAATTGACATGTTATATTTCTATTTTTAAAGTTGTTAGTATTCTGTTTTTAGTTTCTAGTCCTTAGTCCTTAGTCCTTAGTCCCTAGTCCTTAGTCCTTAGTTTCTAGTCCCTAGTTGGCATCCGCCAACTTCTAACTCCTAATACCTAAAGCCTAATACCTAAAGCCTAAAGCCTAATTGTTAAATCAGTTGCTCTTTATAGGCCTTGATGGTTGCTTCCAAGCCCAGGTATAGCGCGTCACAGATTAGGGCATGACCAATCGAGACCTCGCTCAAGTGAGGCACATGCTGTTGGAAATACTTGAGGTTGTCCAGGTTCAGGTCATGACCGGCGTTGATGCCCAGACCGACGTTGTGGGCAGCGATGGCGGCTGCGGTGAACGGGGCCACGGCAAGGGCGGGGTTGTCATGGAATTGCTCGGCATAGGGGCCTGTGTACAGCTCCACACGGTCGGTACCAGTGCGGGCAGCGGCGCGGATGTTTTCCTCGTCGGTGCCGACAAAGATGCTGGTGCGGATGCCGGCTTCCTTCAGGCGGTCCACAATGCCGGTGAGCAGTTCCATGTTGGGCGCCACTTCCCAGCCTGCCGACGAGGTGAGCACGCCGGGGGCATCAGGGACTAAAGTGGCCTGGGTGGGACGTACCGCCAAAACCAAATCCATAAACTGTTCGCTGGGATAGCCCTCAATGTTGAACTCGGTGCGTACCAGCGGGCGCAGTGCATAGACGTCGCTGCGCCGGATGTGTCGCTCGTCAGGTCGCGGGTGTACGGTGATGCCATCGGCACCCCACCGTTCACAGTCCATTGCTACTTGCAGCACATCAGGCATATTGCCGCCTCGCGCGTTGCGCAGGGTGGCTATCTTGTTGACGTTTACACTCAGGTTGATCATTATCTCTTTATTTCTGGTTCCTGGTTGTCAGTAAAAAACTAAAAATGTGAAGTCTAAAGACTTATTTTGATAAAAGGTGTATTGCCGCACACCTCAAGCCGCAAAGTTAGCCATTATTTTTCAAACAGACCTGCTAATGGATGTGAATTTTCTGTAAAAACGCTCAAGGGCGCTTGCCGTAAAAAGGATGGTATCCGCCTGCCATATTTTTGTGAGTGGGCGGATGCCAATTGTCATTATAGTTGTTTGACAGGGTAGGGGCGGGTTAGCGGATGACGGCAATCTTGGTCACGGCGGCCTTGCCGCTGCCGCTCGACTGTGAGCACAGCACCAGGTAAACGCCTGACTTGACCTGCTCGCCGCTCTCGTCACGGCAGTCCCACGTCACCATGCCGCCAGTGGACTTGAGTTGGCGGATGACGTTGCCACTGGCATCGGCAATCTTGACGAGTGAACCCTCCATCAGGCCGGTGATGGTGACATCGCCGCCATAGTCGGGACGCACGGGGTTGGGGAAGGCGAGGATGTCGGAATAGCTGCTGGCGGCAGGGCTGCTGTCGCTGAAGTATTCATACAGGCCTGCCGGGGTGGTGACATAGACCGAGTTGCTGTTGGGGTTGCAGCACACGCGATAGATGGTGTTGCTGGCCAACGGGCTGTTGGTGGCGTTGAAGCGGTCGATGACCACACTGCCGTCGGCACTCACGAGGAACAAGCCTGAACTCTCGGTACCAATCCACTTGCGGTTGGCGCCGTCCACGTCGATGCAGTTGACCTGGATACCGTCCATCAGGCGGTCGGCATAGCCCGTGCCGTCGTTACGGGGCACCTTGGGGCGGACAGCTTTAAAGGTGTTGGAGTTGAGGTCCTGGTTGGGATTGAAGTAACAGATGCCTTCGGTGCTGCCCATCCACACGTTGCCGCTCAAATCCTCGGTCAAGCACAAGATGTTGGTCCAGGAAATCTGCTCGCCGTCCTGGTCATTGAGCGACTTGAGGGCCACTTGTGGCGGTTTGGTCGACATTGTACCGTTGGTGTTCCATATGAAGAGGGGCGTTCTGAAGTTGCCGTCGTTAAATATCTTAATGTCCTGGCTTCCCTGCTTGGTGGAGATAAAGCTGGAGCGCTGGCTGTCAGTTGAGGTCAAGCCATCAATCTGGGGCAAGAACCAGTCGTCGGCGGTGGACTGGTTTAGCTTGGTCTTGGCGGCGGGTAACACCATGGCGGGGTGTTCTGAGCTCTCATAGGGTTGGACGACCCACAGGTTGCCGTTGCGGTCCATACTGGTGACGGGATGCATAGCCCCGCCTCTGTATGAAATGGGGCTGTTAGCCGTGTCGTACTTGAATACGATCTCATCCTGGTACACCTTGAGCAGGCCTTTAGTCCACGTGCCTATAAAGTAAGTGTCGCTCTCGCCAGGCATGAACTCTATCCAATAGGTACCCGTGGCCGGAGCACCCTCGGGGGTGACGTCGTGCCACATGATGCCGTCATAGGTGTTAATATAAGACGGCAGGGGATCCCCAAAGTGGACATTGGCCGTGGGACTGGAGACGTACAGTTTGTCCTGCTGCTTGTTGTAAGTCATCCAGTAGGGATTCTTGAAGCTTAATGCGTTGGGAAGGAAGTAGTTGCCCTCGCCCTGCAAGTGCAGTCCCTGTGGTCCCGCAAGCCATAGCTTACCGTTACCACGGGGATTGGCGCTACACATCTCACCCTCGGTGTCGATGACGACGGGGTTCTTGCCCTCGGCATCGGTCTTATAACACTGGTTCTCTTTGGGTACCCACAGCAGCCAACCGTCGAGGGTAGGTTGCAGAATGCTGGTTTTCTGTTCAATGATTGTGCTACCGTCAATTTTGAGTTTATCGTCGCCCACGGGCCTCAACGTTCCGAAATAGGTATTACCACCCGTCACGCAGAAGAGCGTGCTGTCGGTGATGGGCCTGATGATGCAATTCTTGTGGAACGATACGGTCTTGAACGACTCGAGTTGCTCATGATAATCGCTGGCAAGGCCGTAGTACAGGTCACTCTCGGTTGACAGCAGCAGCCACTTGTCTATCTGTGCCACCGTAGTCAGGGGGGTGCCGTAGATGTGCGACTCCTTGACGACAAAGCGTTTGTCGTCAATCACGACATAGCCAAAGCCCGTGGCGAGATATATCAATCCGTCGGCAAAGGTGACATCGTTGATGGCCTTGCTGGCGGTCAGCACGGCATCTTTCACCTCGGGCATGTTGATGACCTGGCCATCGCTCAGGATGATGTCGATATTGGTGTTGCTGTAGATGACGACCAGATAGTCCCGTTCGTTGTTGTAGTAGATTTGGGAAATCGTCATGTCGCTCAAGTCATTCATGATATTCAGCGACTCATTCTCCTTGGTTTCCTTGTCAAGTCTGAACAGGTTGCCTCCGCTCAGGTAGTAGACCCACTGGTTGCCTTCGGCCACAGCCATCACGTTGTCGCCCACAAATGAGGTGTGGATGCGCCAGTCACCCACGGCGTGCTGCGCCGATGCCCACAGCGCTGCCAACACTGTCACGAGAGATAACAATAATACTTTCTTAGCCATATCGTTGATTGTTATTGTCAATTATTGTGAAACCGCAGAACTATGCGTCCCGGTTGATATTCTTATTCAAGTTTCTAAAGTGCTTAGCACTTCAGAACTTGAAGATTAAAGATTAGTGATGAGTGATTAGTGAAGAATACTTTTTCAAAGTTTGCGGTTTTTCGACCCTATGGGTCTATCCCTAATCTCTAATCTTTAATTCCTAATCTTCAAGTTTCCTAAAGGGGCAAAGCCGCTTTATAAACTTGAGTTCTTATTTATAACGTAAATAAGCCTCAATAAATTGTGTGCTCAGTAATTCAGCTTCACCACCCGGGCGGTTGGCGATGCCGTGTCGAGGGTGAACGTTGCCCATGTGCTGGTCAATTGGCTCTCGTAGCGCATCCGGTATTTGCAGTTTGGGCGCAGGCACTTGAGCACAGCCTCCCCGGCGACAGGGTCACCCTCAATGCCCTTGACTCGGTTTTTCCTGCCCTTCTTCTCCACGATGGTGCAATGGTCTTCCTGAATGGTGATGACCAGGTTGACGGTCTCGTCAGGTGCAAGGCTGATGCCGCTGCGCTTGAGCAGGACGGCTTTTCTCTCGCTTGAGGGTTCAAGCGTCACGGTGTCCTCGGCATCGGCATCTTCAGTTTCGGCTGTGTCGAGTTGCACGATGTAGGTGCTGGGAGGGCGTTTTTCGGTACGCCCCATGAGCAAGGCCACCAGAGCCATCGCCACGACAAATGCCAGCGTGTAAAATTCGACCGAATTGATGTCCATAGCCTGTGATTGTCAGTTGTCATCGAATGACAGAAATTTACTTGAGCCTCTTGATGATTTCCCCGGCAATGACCTGTGACGAGGCTGGTGACCAGTGGGTGTCGTTGAACAGATACACGTCCATTACGCCCTGCTCGAGCAGCGGGTGGAGGATGTCTTTGGAAAACAGCAGGTGCTCCCTGTCGGCGGGCTGCAACCAACGGGCGATATCCTCGTTGAGGGTCTTGGCAGGGAAGCGGTTTTCGACAATGAAATCCTGGTACATGTCATACTTGTCGGCAGCAATGAGGATAATCAGGTTCACACCCTGGCGGCGTGCCATGGCGATGACATCCTCAAAGCAGGACACCACCTTCTTGCGCTCACCGTCGGTCACGTTAAAGCCCAGTTTCACATCATCGTTGTAGAAATAGAGTTTGTCAGGCTCCTTGCCGCCAAACATGGGGTGATTCAGTTGGGCGGTATAAATCGGGTTTGCGCCCAAGAAATGGTAGAACACATAGTCCTTGACTCGCAGCAGCGGGCTGTAGTCCTCGTGCTCGGGGCGATTAAGAGGAGCCTCCGACTCCTCTTCGGGCTTGGGGCGCGGAATCGAGTCGTGGGTGGTGACGAACTTGCAGTGGCGGTCAACCAGGTAACGCTCCACCTCCTGGACGACCAGGTTGGGGGCGTTGGTCGAGTCGATGACACCCAGTTTCAAGATATCATAGGCGACCTGCATGGGGCTGCCCAGCGTGGGGTCCGAGGGTGTGAACACGACCACCCTGCGTCCGCTGTCATGGGCCAGATAATTGACATAGTCGCCGGATTTGCCCACGCCGCCGCCATGTGAGAACGAATCACCGATAACCAGCACGCCGCATGTGTCAAGGCGCAACAGGCTGTCGTTGTCCTGGCCGTCGTAATAGACTTCGGGCAGCAAGCGCTTGCTGATGGAGTCGGTATATTCGGCGCCGCCGTCGATGAGACCCAAGCGCATCAGGTCACCGGAATTGTCATTGGTAGCCCATAGCCAGGTGGCCAGCCCGACGAGAATCAACCAGACGGGCAACACGGTATAGGATATGATGGTGAGAAATTTTCGCATGGCTGGGGTCAGAATTGGAAGTAGATGAATGTTTGCACCTCACCGGCGAAGTAGAAGATGAGCGCGACGAGCAGCGCATACAGTGCCAGGCGGGCGGGGCGTGTCGAGAAGATGGCATAGCCGTCGATCTGCAGCACGTGTTGGCGTTCTCGCTGCAGCCACTCGGCCAGCAAGAGTCCACCGCACCACAGCAACATCGTCGCCATCTTCATCGTCAGTCCGTGGGGATTGAACAACGATGGCGAGAACAGGCGTGCGGTGAAGTCGGCAAAGGCTGCCACGTTGGGGGCACGGAACAGCACCCAACCGAAATTGATGAGCAGGAACGTCACCAGTATCGACAGGAATTCACTGCCTGTCGGCAACAGGCGGCCATGAGCCGCGGTATCCTTGTAACGACGTGACTTGAACAGGATGAGCGGGATGAACAGCAGGCCCAGATACAAGCCCCAGAGGACAAAGGTCCAATCGGCACCGTGCCACAGTCCCGACAGGGCAAACACGATGACCGTGTTCAGGACAGTGCGCCACTTTGAACAGCGGCTGCCGCCCAACGGGAAATAAACATATTGGGTGAACCAGGCATTGAGCGTGATGTGCCACCGACGCCAGAATTCCCTCACGTTGCGTGAGAAATAAGGCACCCTGAAGTTGGTGGTCAGGCGGAATCCGAACAACTTGGCGCATCCGATGGCAATGTCGCTGTAACCCGAGAAGTCGGTATAGATTTGGAAGGTGAACAGCAGCGATGCGATCAACAGCATCAGGCCTGTCGAATTTTCCATGTTGGCCCACAACTGGTTCACCACCTCGGCACAGCCATCGGCAATGATGAGTTTCTTGAAAAAGCCCCACAGCATCTGGCGCATACCGTCCACAGCGATGCCGTAATCAAATGAACGCTCTCGCAGCATCTGCGGCAGCAGGTTGGATGCCCGCTCGATGGGACCGGCAACCAGCTGGGGGAAGAAACTGATGAACGAGAAGAAGGCAACGATGTCGCGCGTGGGCTTAAACTTCTTGCTGTAAACGTCGATGGAATAACTCAGTGCCTGGAAAGTGTAGAAGCTGATTCCCACAGGCAGAATAATGTTCATCGTGGGCCAGTCTGGAGTGATTCCCGCCAGGGCCAGCAACGATGCCAGGCTGTCCTTGAAAAAGTTGAAATACTTGAAGGTGCCCAAGATGCCCAGGTTCAACACGATATTCGCGGCGCTGACGGTCCGCTGCAAACCTCGCTTGCCCTCATAGCGCTCGATGAGAAGGCCGCTGCCGAAGCTGCTCAACGAGGTGATGACAATCAGCAGGAGAAAACGCCAGTCCCACCAGCCATAGAACACGTAGCTTGCCACCAGCAGGAGCACGTTTTGCCACTTCAACGGCTTGAAGACAAACCAGTAGAGCAAGAACACTACTGGCAGGAATATCATGAATGTGAACGAATTAAATAGCATCAGTCTCTAATGTAAGGGGATTCTGCGTTCAAGGTGTGTCAGGGGGGCTTTGCCCGTTGGCGTATCCCGCCCCTATTTATTGCCAAGAGGGTATGCCCTGGGCGGCACACCCTCTTGTGAGAACCTTCGATCAAAGTAACCGCAATCCTGGATTACTTGATGATCATGATGGTGGTCTGTGGCGTGCCTGTCGGTTCAGGGAATGCCCCTTGAGCGGCATACACGTTATAGATGCCTGTGGGTAGCCTCTCGCCATCCTCACCATAGCCATCCCACAGCGCGCTTCCCATTGCAGGGCCGATCTGGGCTACCACCACGCCGTTCTTGTTGGTGATGGTCAGGTAGCTGTTGTCCATCAGGCCGGCAATCTTGATCATTCCGGTAAAGTCGGGCTCAACAGGGTTGGGGAAGGCGTAAGTGCCATTATAGTTGAGGGTAGCGGCATCGCCGTTAACGATATACTCGGCAAATCCGTTGTCGGTGATGATGTAAACGCGGTCATTTACGGTGTCACACTCGACGGTATAGACCATATCGCTGGGGATATCACTGTTCTCGGTGGTGAAGTGGGTGAACACCTCGCTGGCGTCGGGAGAAACATAGTACAAACCATTGTTGGTGCCAATCCACTTGTTGTTGTTACGGTCAACACCGATGTCATAAACTGAATAGCCCTCACACAGGTAGCCCTTACCCTCGCTGAAGTTGGTAACATAGGGGCGGATGGCTTTGGGATGCAGGTCAAAGGCAACCACAGGGTCGAAGACGAACAGACCGGCAGTGTGGCCACACCAGATGAGACCTTCCTTATCTTCCTCCATGTGCTGCAGGTAGAGCCAGTCAACCTGCTTGTTGTTCTGGTCAACAAAGTGCTGGATGCTCCTCAGGTGGTAGGTATCCACCTTGGGATCCACATTGTCGTTGTCGAAACACAGGATACGTCCGGCATAGGTGCTGGGATAGTCACCGTCGCAGTAGAACTTCACGTTGTTCTTCTTGGAGATGATGAAGCGGGAGCGCATCATTGAGCTGGTGTTCAGGTTGGTCAGGCCACTGGGGCTGAACCAGTCACTCTTGGTGACGGTGGTTTTAGCCACCTTGTCGGCGGTGAGCACTGAAGCTGGTGCACTGGGGTAGCCAAATGAGCTGACAACCCACAAGTTGCCGTAGTTGTCAAAGGCCGGATGTGCCTTGTAGGTACCTATCGGCGAGTTACTCGAGGTGTAGGTGCCGATGTGGGTGTCGTTCTTCACGCGGTGAACACCCTTCTTCCAGCTGGCACGTACATAGTGGGTGGGATCCAAGGGATTGAATACGAACTCATAGGCACCACCCTCGGTGCTATAGGGGGTGGCTTTCTTCCAAGTGACACCGTCGTAGGTGTTAACGACATTGGTGGCCTTCATGTCCTGGGTGGTGATCATGTTGGGGGCCGAGGTCGCGGCATACAGCTTGTTCATCGCTGCGTTATACTTCAGCCAATAGGGGATGTTTGTCGTCAGACTATTGATCATGTAATAGTCGGTACTACCCGACACGTGCAGGCCGTTGCCGTCAAGAATCCAAATCGTGCCGTCACCAGCGGGGTCACTCGAAGCAATACCCACAACCGACGAGGCCTGGGTTGTCGTTGTTCCCGTCGCATTGGCGGTATAGTAATAGGCTTGCCCAGCAAAATTGAGGATGAAGCCAGAGGGCGTGCGCTGAACGGTGGTGGGGACAATGCTCAACAACTTGGTTGTTCGTGGCGTTTGTCCCTCGGGAAAGTCATAACGGTAAAGTGTTGATGACTTCAGCAGGAATGCCGACGTGTCGTTGATGGCAAATAACTTGTTGCCGTTGAAGGTGCCTTGCACTTTCTCATAAGTAGTGATGGGGTATTCTTCTCCTGGCTCACCGTAATAAAGGTAGTTGTTTGACAGGATGACCAGCTTGTCGCCGACGGGGGTGACCGAGTTGACGGTGATATTGCGGCCCAAATCGTAGTTCTTGATCACGCGCTTGGTAGTCTCGTCGATAACCATGAAGCCGTAGCCATAAGTCACGTAAGCTTTGCCGCCGCCGAAGGTGATATCCTTGATGACAGTAGAAGTATAGCTTGTGAGCATACCATCGGTAATGGTTGTCTGATGAGCTATCGGCGTGACATCCTTGAGGTTGGGAACGTTAAACACGTTGCTGTTTGCATCAATGATGTCGATATTGGAGTTGGCGTATGCGACAAACAGCAACCGGTTCTCGTCATCGAAGAAAATTTGCCTAACCGCTACGTCTGACAGCAGATTCTGACGACTCAGCAAATTGGTGACCAAGGTCGCCTTGTCAAACTGGAACAGGTTGTTACTGTTCATGTAATACACCTTGTCGCCAGCGTCATAGATGTTCTGGATCTTGGATGTCACATAGTAACTGTGGAGTTTCCAGGTTCCTGCTTGGGAACTGGCGACTGCCATGACCATGAGCATCACAAAAAGTAGATGTCTTTTAAACATATCAAGTAAATTTAATCTATTAATCCACATTGTAACATATTGATAATCAGCAAGAAATGCGAGTGAATCGCATAAAACCCACTGTATCAACTGACAAAGTTATAAATTTAAAACGAGAAAAAGCCTCTTTTATCTTTTATAAGATGTAAAAATCTTTCTTAAAAATTGCAAATTCACAAAAACCCTCTTGAAACCACGAGCGGGTTTCAAGAGGGTGAAACGGTAATTGCCATGCCTTGCATGGCACCTCGTGAGGCGAGGTTTCAAAGTCTGTTGAAATGGGTTACTCCTTGCTGGTGGCAGCAGCGGCCTCGACCCATTTTTTCACTTCGTCAACGACGGGCACCTTATAGCCCAGCTTGTACTTCTTATTGATGTCGAGCAGGTCCTGGAACAACTTGCCAGGTTTCTCCAGGGCACCCAAGGCGGCCACGGTGAGCAGGCCGGCCTTCTGGATGGGAGCTACCCATTCCTCGGGGATGCCCAGTGCGGTAAATGCCTCGACTTTGTCGCGGGCAGGCACCTTCTCGGGACGCATTTGCGGGAACAGCAGCACGTCCTGGATGTAACTGTTACCAGTCATGAGCATCACCAGACGGTCGATGCCGATGCCGATGCCGCTCGTGGGCGGCATGCCGTACTGCAGGGCGCGCAGGAAGTCGCGGTCGATGACCATGGCCTCATCATCGCCCTTGTCGGCGAGGCGCATCTGCTCCATGAAACGCTCCTCCTGGTCGATGGGGTCATTGAGCTCGCTATAGGCATTGGCAACCTCCTTGCCGTTGACCATCAGCTCGAAACGCTCGGTCAGGCCTGGTTTGCTGCGGTGCATCTTGGTGAGCGGCGACATCTCCACGGGATAGTCGATGATGAACGTGGGCTGGATGAATGTGCCCTCGCAGAACTCGCCGAAGATCTCGTCGATGAGTTTGCCCTTGCCCATGGTGTCGTCGATCTCGAGCTTGAGCTGCTTGCACACCTCGCGGATTTCCTCCTCACTCTTTCCCTCCAGGTCGTAACCCGTCTTCTCCTTGATAGCCTCGAGAATGGGCAGACGGCGGTAGGGAGCCTTGAAACTGATGACCTGGCCATCGATTTCGGTTTCGGGCTTGCCGTTGACGGCGACGCAGATGGTCTCGAGCAGATACTCGGTAAACGACATCATCCAGTTGTAGTCCTTGTATTGAACGTACAGCTCCATGCAGGTGAACTCGGGGTTGTGATTGCGGTCCATGCCCTCGTTGCGGAAGTTCTTTCCGATTTCATACACGCCCTCAAAACCGCCCACAATCAGGCGCTTGAGGTAAAGCTCGGTAGCGATGCGCATATACATCGGGATGTTGAGCGCGTTGAAATGGGTGATGAACGGACGGGCCGTGGCGCCGCCGGCGATAGCCTGCAACGTGGGTGTCTCCACCTCGGTGTAGCCGGCGTCGTCCAGCACTTGGCGCATCGTCTTCACGACCAAGGCGCGTTTCAGGAAGGTCTCTTTCACGCCCGCATTGACTACGAGGTCAACGTAGCGCTGGCGGTAGCGCAGCTCGGGATCTTCAAACGCGTCATAAGTGACGCCGTCCTTCACTTTGACCACGGGCAGCGGTTTCAATGACTTGCTCAGCAACTTTAACGACTGGGCGTGGACACTGATTTCGCCCGTCTGGGTGCGGAACACAAAGCCCTTGACGCCCACAAAGTCGCCCATGTCGAGTAGCTTCTTGAACACCGTGTTGTACATCTCCTTGTCCTCGCCCGGGCACAGGTCGTCGCGGCTCACGTACACCTGCACTCGGCCCCGTGAGTCCTGAAGTTCAAAGAAGGAGGCCTTGCCCATGATGCGTCGGTTCATCATGCGTCCGGCGATGCTCACCTGGCGCGGCTCGGCATCATCTTTGAAATTGGCGATGATGTCATCACTATAGGCGTTGACCACATACTCGTCGGCAGGATAAGGGTTGATTCCCATAGCCTTAAGCTGTTCCAGACTGTTGCGGCGGAAAATCTCTTGTTCGCTTAATTCCAGTACGTTCATTGTCTTGTCCGGTTTTTTGATGTTGTTGTGCTATTGTTATTTGGTCGGCAAAGGTAGTGAAAAATTGCGCAAGCCGAAAACAGAACAAAAAGAATTTATTCTTTTTTATGTTGAGGCGCCGCAAATTTTATGGAATAATTGCGCAAGCCGAAAACAGAACAAAAAGAATTTATTCTTTTTTTATGTTGAGGCCCCTCAAATTTTATGGAAGATTAGTGCAAGTTGAATTGTTTTTCTATTCGCTTGATTTCACGCTCTATATCATCAATGGCCCATCTCAACTTGAACATTTTCACAATAGAATACCCCATGTATGGAAGGGATATGATTAATAAAACCCCGATTATCCATGTTGCGATATCTACACTCATGATGTCAAAGACATTGACAAGAAGTCCCAACCCGATAACAATAATTGTAATCGGGAAGACCCAAATATCCACCTTGTTCAGCTTCTTCTCAAGTGCCTGTTTTTCTTGCTTGAGCATTTGTAGCTTTTGTAGCTTGTCGTTGTTCTTGGTCGTGTCCATATAATATGCATTTTTACAATCAATACACCTATTAGACACAGAAAACTGCCAAAAACTACACGAATCGGCATCTTTTTGTTGCAAATCTTGTGTCTTTTGCTATCTCGGTACACAAACATACCTTTGCGGTAAATAAATTATCGCGGTTGTGGGCGGTGCCTCGGCAACGCTCAAGGTTTTTTGTGGTTGCGCCCGACTTGCACAATTTTTGTTGAAATGCAGCCCCCTTTTTGCCTATTATCCCTGCTGGAGGGTGTCAAGTATCTGCTTGAGTTGCTCGTCGGCCACGGTGAGTTTGCTGCGGCAGATTTCCAGCAGTTGTTTGCTGCGTTTGGTGTAGTCGGTGAGGTTGTCGATGCTGCACTGGGGGTCCTGCATCTTTTGAACGAGTTGTTCGAGCTCGGTCACAGCCTCGGTGTAAGTCATTGATTGATTGTTCTCTTCCATTGTATTATCTTGATAGTTTACTGGTTTTCGACATGATTGACGGCGGCTTCGGCATTGCCGCTGGCAAATTGCATGGTGACGGTGTCGCCGGGCTGTAATTGGCTGGCGGCAGTGACACATTTATTCCCTATTCTCACCAGCGAATAGCCACGGCGCAGCGTGTTGTCGGGCGACAGCAAGGTGGCTTTGTCGCCAAGTGCGAGCAGTCGCTGCTGCTCACGTTGCATTGCCTGTGCCACGGCATCGCCCATGCGCTCCACGGCCCGCTCGAGACGTGTGCGCTGCCCCGCGATGAGGTTGCCCACGGCAAAGGGGATGTTCTTGGCATGGTTGTCAAGACGGATGCGGTTGGTTTCGATGATGCGGCGCGCTGTGGCGGGAATCAGGCTGGTGTAATAAGCCAGCTGCTCCCTGGCTTGCCCCAAGGTGTCGCGCACGGCGGTCACGACAGCCTCCTGCAGTTCACCCAAGTGTGCCAGGGCATCGGCACCGCGCTGGATTAGCCATTCGGCGGCTGCCGTGGGTGTTTTGACACGTATGGCTGCCACATAGTCGAGCACCGTCTCGTCCCGCTCGTGTCCGATGCCCACGATGACGGGCAGCGGAAATCGGGCAACGGCCGCCGCCAGGTCGTAGTTGTCAAACGAATTGAGTTCTGACGTGGCACCGCCACCACGGATGATGACGACGCAGTCGAACAGGTCGGCATATTGGTTGATGCGGTCCAGGGCCGACAAGACCGTGGGCACCGTCTGAGCACCCTGCATGACGGCATTGAACAGGCAGGTGTAATACTGCAGGCCGTAAGCGTTCCCCGTCAGTTGGTTCATGAAGTCGCCATAGCCTGCCGCGCCCGCTGCCGAGACGATGGCGATGCGCTGTGGCACTCCCATCCACGGCTGCTGCTTGTTGAGGTCGATGAGCCCTTCGGCGGTGAGGCGGTTGATGATTTCTTGACGTTGCCGCGCCATGTCACCCATCGTGTAGTTGGGGTCGATGTCGTTGATGACCACCTTGATGCCATACAGGCGGTGGAACGACGCCGTCACGTTGACCAACACTTTCATGCCCGTTGACAGGACTTGGCCCGTAGCTCTCAAGAACTTGTGATAGAGTTCCCGGTAGGTGTTGGCCCAGATAGCGGCACCCACCTTGGCAATGGTCACGCCTTTGTCATCCTTCTCGATGAGTTCGGTGTAGCAGTGCCCGCTGCGGTTCAGCCGCAGGTCGCTGGTCTCGGCGATGACCCACTGGTTGTGGATGTTTTCCTGGCCATTGAGGTGGGCCTCGATGCGGGAGTTGAACTCGCTCAAGGTGATGCCCTGGGGTTGCTGGCTGAAAAGGGTAGGTTGCTGCATGGTTATTCCAGTTTTAGTCTTTAGTTTTTAGTCCTTAGTCCTTAGTCCTTAGTTTGCGGATGCTTAACTTCTAACTCCTAACTTCTAACTCCTAACTATTTTACGGGCTTGATTTTCAGGCCGTCGAAGCGGTAACTGATTGACGGCTTGAGATAGCTGGCAAAGCGCTTGAACTCCTCGGGGACGAGGAAACGGTCAAGGCCGTGGGTCGCCCTAATGGTGTCATGGTTCTTGCCCTCGAAGGTGAGCTGGACGAGCGGGAAAGGCATCACGCCTTGTAGGTCCGCCCGCAGTTCTCGCGGCATCTTGCCAACAATGAAATTGTCGATGCCCGGCATTGCAAAGAGTTTGTCGCTCGTGAAGCGCTGCCAATGGACGTTCCACTGGCTCAGGCGGCTGTCGGGCACAGGGGTCAGGACCGTCTCGATAACGGTGATGACGGTATCCTTGCCTGCTTTTCTGATGAGCATCTCCACAACGCGACTCTCGCTTGTTTGCACCTTGAGGTAGGTACTATCCAGATCCAGCAGGCGGCTCTCGCCCGCCAGGTTGTTGTTCACGGCGACCATCTGGCCGCTGTTATAGTAGTCCACCATGTCCAGGCGGTTGGTGCGCGTGAGCAAGGGGAAAATGGTGCCCGGCTCGAGGGCAAACAGGTCGGCTATGGTGCGTGAAAATCCTGTCGATGGCACCAATACCATCGACAGGATGAGAATGCTGAGAATCCGTCTCATTAAGAAGCTCTTTGGGATGCTGTGGGCTTCTTACTTGGAGCCGTATTGTTTCTTAACTTCGGGCAGCCACTTCTGGATGTCCGAGATGCGGGTGGCATGGCTCGGGTGCGAGCTCATGAACTCGGGAGGCTCTTGGCCTGACGTTGCCGACATCTTCTGCCAGAAGGTGATGGCCACATCGGGATTATAGCCGGCGATGGTCATCAGCACAAGGCCCATCTTGTCGGCCTCGCTCTCGTGCTTGCGCGAGAAGGGCTGCATCACGCCATACTGGGCACCCAGACCATAGACCTGCTGGGCGATCTGCTGGGTGGCAGCGCTCTTGCCGCTGGTGAAGATGCCGATGGCCTGCGCACCATATTGAGCGAGTACCTGCTGGCTCATGCGCTCGTTGCTGTGCTTGGCAACGGCGTGAGCCACCTCGTGACCGATGACTACGGCTAACTCGTCATCGCTGCCCACAAGGTTCATAATGCCCTCATAGACGACAATCTTTCCACCAGGCATACACCAGGCATTCACGTCATCACTCTTGACCAGGTTGAACTCCCATGCGAAGTTCTGCAACTCGCTTTCCAGACCTGCATACCTCAGGTAGGCCTCGGTAGCGGCAGCGATGCGCTGTCCCACGCGGGTCACCTGGGCGCTCTGGGTCTTGTTGCCCGAGATGGGAGCCGTCTGCATGAAGGAGGCGTACTGCTGGAGGCTTGCTGCCAGCACCTCCTGGTCACTAACAAGATTCAGTTGCTTGCGACCCGTGATAGGTACCGAGCCGCAGCTGGTGAGCAGCATTGCCGCTACAGCCAACATTGCGATAATCTTTTTCATAATCAGTAGATTTTTATTTAACAACAGGGTGAATAATTCTCAGTTTTAATGCGTTTCCACGACCTCGGTGGGGGGCAGATTGGCATTGCGGCGGTCGATGGCGTCAACGACACTGGTTGCCAACTTCTTGAAGGCGATGCCGCTCACGTCGTTCATGCGTACCACGGGCTGACCGTCGTCACTGCCCTTGCAAATGCCTGCCACCAGGGGAATCTGGCCCAGCAGTTCCACTCCCAGTGTCTCGGCAAGCTGCTTGCCGCCGTCGCGCCCGAAGATGAAGTACTGCTCGTCGGGGTGGGCCGCAGGCGTGAACCACGACATGTTCTCAACGATGCCTAACACGGGAACGTTCACGTGTTCGCCCATGAACATGCTGATACCTTTGCGGGCGTCGGCGAGTGCCACCTGCTGGGGCGTGGTGACCACAATGGCGCCGGTGATGGCAAGGGTCTGTACCAGGGTCAGGTGGATGTCGCTAGTGCCGGGGGGCAGGTCGATGACAAAGTAATCGAGCTCACCCCAGTCAGCCTCGGTGATGAGTTGGCGCAGGGCATTACTTGCCATGGCTCCGCGCCACAGGATGGCCTTCTCCTTGTCCACGAGAAAGCCCAGCGAGAGCATTTTTACGCCATATTTCTCCAGAGGGATAATCAGGTTCTTGCCGTCCACTTCGTGCATGTAGAGCTGCTCGTCTTCGGCACCGAACATCTTGGGCATCGAGGGGCCGAAGATATCGGCATCAAGCAGACCCACGCGGTAGCCCTGCAAGGCGAGAGCCACGGCCAGGTTGCAGGCGATGGTCGATTTGCCCACACCGCCCTTGCCCGAGCTCACGGCAATGATGTTCTTGACGCCAGGCAGCGGCTTTTCTATTTTGCGCACAGGGTTGTCCTGTGGGGTTTTCACGCTGATGTTACCCTTGATGTCCACCTCACTGCCCACATGGGCGATGATGGCGGCTTCGGCAGCCTTGACCACACTCTTCAGGAAGGGGTCGGTGGCTTTCTCAAAGGTTAGTGACAGGCTCACGCGGTTGCCGTCGATGCGTATGTCATCATTCACCATGCCCATCTCTACGATGTCTTTTCCCGTGCCGGGATAACGCACCGTGCGCAGGGCATCCAGTACCAGATTTGGATAAATAGTCATTGAGTTAGTTTTTAGTTTTTTGTTATAAGTTATTAGTTGTTTTATGCTTGATGTAATAGACTATCTAACGGGAATAGATGGCCTAAAATGATGATTTCTCATTCGGGTGGCATCGGGATATAGCCGCGGTTGTAACTGCGGTAGGTGTCGGGCTCTATCTCGATGTCGGGTTCAACGAGTTGAATGCCGTGAGGCAGGGCAAACTTGATGTATTTGATGGTCAGCCCGCGTTGCAGCCACTGCATCTCGTAGTGCGTCTTGATGTCCAGTATGTCATCGGCAAGTCCGCTGGAATACAAGTCATCGGTATCGGTCTCGACAGGCAAGTGGTTCTCCTCGACCAGAGCGTGAGTGTAAGTGTACAGGAAGGGGCTGTCGGTCTTCAGGTGGATGATGCCGCCATCGGTCAGGATATTGCGGTAATTGTCCAGGAAGCGCGTCGATGTGAGCCGTTTGTTCACCTTCTTCATCTGCGGGTCGGGGAAGGTAATCCAGATCTCGGAGACCTCACCAGGGGCGAACATGCGGTCAATCAGTTCGATATTGGTGCGCAGAAAGGCCACATTGGGCAATCCCAGTTCGGTGGCCATTTTGGCCCCAGTCCACATGCGGGCACCCTTGATGTCCACACCGATGTAGTTCTTGCCAGGGAAGCGTTTTGCCAGTCCCACGGCATATTCCCCCTTGCCGCAGCCCAGCTCCAGCACGATGGGGTTGTCGTTCTTGAAATACCGCTCATTCCATTTGCCGCGCATGGGGCAGCCGCCCTCCTGTTGCACCACGGCAAAGGGGAACTGGAACACACATTCCATGCGCTCCATGTCGGCAAATTTCTTGAGTTTGTTCTTTCCCATTGTTCTCAGTTGCTTATGTAGATTACTGAATGGCGATTTTGTAACTCCTGTTGTTGATGACAACCACATAGATGCCCGGCTCCAGTTCATAGCGGTTCACGCCCTCGGTGAGCGTCAACTTGCGGCTGATGCCGCTGATGGTCGAGAGTATCGCAGTGGTGTTCTCACGCACCTCGATGCACAGGGTGCGGCCCTCGGCCCATACGCGGCCGTAGTCAACGGTCAGGTCGGCCACATGGCTGGTGCTGTTGACACGTGCTGCACAGTCGGCTGGGTGCCAGCCCTCAAATCCTGCGGCTATCACGGCCCCAGAGAGCAGGATTTGACTCTCCTCGGGCAACGACTTGTCGGCCTTGAGTGTCAAGGTGAATACCGGTGCGTCGTTGTCAAAGTGGCGCGCCTCGGGCGAATAGATGGCGATGCGTGCCGTCGATTCATCCATGGGGCTGCTATGCATCACATAGCCCTCGGGGCAAGAGCCGGAAACGAGCGTCAGTCCTTGGGGCAGCGTGATGTCGCACTGCAGGGCACTGTAGGCTTCTGCATTGTCGAGCGACACGGCTACGGTGACTTGTTCTCCAGCCATGACGTTCACGTCAGGCAGATGCAGCTGGTCTTGTGTGTCAACATTCAGCATGACCAAACTCGAAGGCCTCATGATGATGTTGAGCAGCAGATTCACGTCAGTGATGTTGATCACGCCGTCCTCGTTCACATCGGCACGCTGCAAGGTCTCAAGGTCAACCGAGGCACCAAGGATGATGCTGACCACGGCATTGATGTCCGAGATATTGACCGAACCGTCATTGTTCACGTCGCCCTTGAGCCATTGGCTGGGGTAGAGGAACTCCATCCACTGGTCGCTGGATTGGTACAGGTCGATAGAAGTCTTGGGTACCGACAGCGGCACCTCCGACTGCTTAACGCCAGCCCACACTTCCTTACCAAGAGTGGGCGGATTCTGTGCTTTGCAAATCAGTTCGGCAAGGCCCGTCATGCCAGCCATCGAGCGTGTCCCTAAATGCTCAGTTATGGTGGGGAACTCAACGGATGTGATTGACTGCAAGTTATAGAGGGCGTAGTCGCCCAGTGTCTTCAGCCCCTCAAAGGTGAGCTTGCCCTGCAACGACGTTCCGGCAAAGGCATAGTCGCCCGCGGCTGCCAACCGTTGGCCAAAGGTGACGCTGGTGAGGCTTTTGTCATAGAGGAATATGCCATTTCCCAGCTGTCTTAGGCTTGGCGGAAGGTTGACTGATGTGATGGGGGTGAGTGTCAGGGCCCAATCCCCGATTTCTTCGAGAACGCTACTGCCTCTCAAGTCCAATGATTGAATACCTGTGCCCGTTAAGGCTCTTGAACCCAGGCTCTTGATTGTATTACCGAGGCTGATATTAGTAAGGGCTGGGCAATCCATTAGTGCCATGTCGCCCAAGCGGGTCAGATGTCCTGACGAGGCCACGGCGAAGGTCTTGAGAGCGCTGCAGCGCATGAAGGCACCGATGCCCACCTCAACGACGCTGGCGGGCAGCGTCAACGCGGTCATTGCCGTGCAGCCGGCAAAGGCATAGTTGTCGATGACCTCGAGCGATGCGGGCAAGTCAATTTGAGCCAACCGTTGGCAGTCGGCAAATGCAGCACTGCCTATGCGTTTCAATCCTGTGGGCAACATGACGCTTGTCACTGCCATCGAGGCGAAGGTGCCTGCAGGCAGTTCATCAGCGTCGAAGTTGAATTTAGAGTAGTGCAATTGGGTGGTATGGCACGGCACTATTTTCACCTCACTCAGGTCAACAGTCGTGAGCTTGCGCAGGTTGTCGGCCATGAAATAGAAGTCATTGGCATCCATGGTTCCCGTCACCTTCAGCGTGGTGACGTTCATGTCGGTGACCACGGCATGTAGGCCGCCAGCACTGCATTGCACATCCAAGGCGAAGCTGTACAGCGACAACGACGCCAATAGGATACTTATGATGAATTTCAAGCGCATGATGATGTTAGCTATAGCGTTAAATGTGCAAATATAATTGATTTTCTCTATAACGCACCGCATTTAACAAAAATTGTGCAAGCCGAAAACAGAATAAAAAGAATTATTCTTTTTCTATGTTGAGGCGCCGCAAATTTTTAATGCCCCGCCGCCCTAATTATTTCAGCAAATCGAAATGGCGGGCCACGCCAAGTTGGCACGTCTCACCCGAAGGGTGGCATTTGAGTAACCCCCTTGCCTATCGTGATCCGAAGCGTAGCGAGGAGAACGATGGCAAGGGGGTAGTGCATACATAATGACTGTCGCCGAGGGCGACCCCTCTACCACACAGGATTTGCAAAATTTGGATAATCATGTTATCTTTGTCGGGCTATGAGTTACACCAACCTCGTCTATCATATCGTTTTCAGAACATACCGAAGCATCCCCGCTATCGAGGAGGCACACGAACGTGAGTTTTATGTCTATGCATACGGCTAAATCATGCGCCATCGTGCAAAACTGTATCGCATAGGCGGTATGCCCGACCATGTCCACCTGCTTGTCTCTCTACCTCCCGATCTCGCCGTGTCAGAGTTCGTCCGAGGGCTTAAATATGCTACCAATGGATGGATGAAAGGAAATCCCTCGTTCCCGCTTTTTGCGGGATGGGGAGAGGGCTACGCCGCCTTCACTTACTCCAAAGAACAGATTCCTGTGGTAAAGCAGTATATTATCAACCAGAAAGAACACCATAGGCAGATATCTTTCACCGAGGAGTACAAGCGAATCATCCTTGAAGGTGGGGGTGAGATTGACGACAAGTATTTCCTGAAAGACTGACTACATGGGGTCGCCGCTGGCGACGCAGTAGATACGTCATATCCCCGCCAACCGGTTATCCTCGCTACGCTTCGGAAACCGATTGGCGGGGTTACTCAGAGGCCACCCTTCGGGTGCTGCTCAAAATCTGAAATACACGGTATTGCTATTATTCCCAATATTCTCTACAAACCGATAGTTGTCGGTTATTTTAGGGTTAGTTCGGGGGAGCCGGGTTCGATGCCCAAGGGGATGACGATGTGTGAGATGGCTTGGGTGGGCATCGGCATGATGAGCATGATGCGGCCATTGTAGCGCAGGGGGAAGAACCCCTGCGGATCATAGTCGGTGACCAGTCCGTAATCGTGGCGGCGGCTCAGCTCTTGCGATGACAGGGCATCGGACGAGGTGAGATAGTAGCGTGCCGTCTGGAAAGAGTGGGGGAAGGTATCGGTTTTGAGTTCCACGACGATATGGGAATTGGGCGACAGTGCCAGCACCGCACCAGCGATGTCGGGACGGTCAGACTTCATGGCCAGCGGCACCGCACCGTCGAGCATGGTGCCGTTGTGGTAACGGTCGTAGATGGAGCCGCACACAAACTGCACGTTTTCCTTGCCGAAGTAAGCACAGTAAATGACCTCGTGGGCAAAGAAATTGTCGGACTTGAAGTTCACGGGCTTGATGAAACGGCTGTAACCGTCAAACATGCGTTCACGCAGCACAGCCTGACGAGGCGCGGCTACAATCTCGTTAATGGTCTGGTCATAGAATCCCTTGTACTGGCCCAACACCTTGATGCCGCGGGCAAAGGTGAATGCTACCAGTGCCAGCGCCGCAACCACGAGCGCCGTCCTTGCCCAACGCCATTTGCCTGTTAACTCATCGGCCGCGATGGCCACGATGATGAACGTGGCGGTTGCCAGCGGGGCATAGGCGCGCTCATGGATGATGCCCAAGACGAACATCACTGCCGCCAATGCCAATGCGATATAAATCCACACACAGCGGCGCACCTCGCCTCGGCGTCTGAATGCGAGCGCCGCAACACCCACTATCAACGCAGCTACAGGAGTGAGGAAACGCCACATCTTCTCGTGGAAGATGAACAGGCGGCTCTTGAGCAGGTCGCCCAACGGCATATCCACGGCAATGCCGCCCGCGGCCACACGGTTCCACGCGCCAGGTGACGCGGCGATAAGCACGATGCCCAGCAGGTAGCCCGCCAGGGCGATGGCGGCACGGCGGTCAAAGCGGTCATGGTTGCACGCATAGTAGGCACACAAGCCCGCGAAAAAGCCAAACGAGGTCGCCTCGTTAAATCCACCGGCAACAAAGGCGCACAGCAGCAGAATGATAGCGCCCCCCCAGCCAATGGGTGACGGGTGCGGACGTTGCAGGTAATAGACGAGGGCCAACGAGCCGGTGATGGCCCACATATAGCCCGCACTGCCCGCAATCCACAGCATCGTCTCGCCAGGCACAGGAAAACAGGTGCCAACCACTGCCGCAAACAGGGAAATCGTCAGCACCGAGCGACGTCCTGTCACCAGTAGGCTGAGCAGATGCAGCATCGTGATGAATACCAGCGTGTTGCACACGTTGAACGCCGTCTTTCCCGCGATGCCGCAGAAGAATAAGGGAACGATATCGGCCAGACGGCCGTTGGTGTGGAGGTAATGGTAACCGTAGGAGCGCAGCGCGTCAGTGAGTGAGCGCACGGGCGTCAACTCGCCCTCGATGAGCGTGAACAGCATGTCGTCCTCCTTGAGGGTGGTGAGGAAATTCATTACCAGGAAGGCGGCTCCCAAGACAATGAGTATCGCCCAATAGGCGGTATCATGCCAGCGTGAGGCACCTAAGTCAAGATGGCGGCTGCGGTTCTCCATGACTGCTCCTGTCGTTCTCGGGTTGTTATTCTATCGGTTTGACCTCGGCGGGATTGTTCCCCTTCCTGTAAATGTTGACTCTCTCCTCGCCTTCATAGTCCAGCAGCAGTTCCATTCTCGACACCTTGTCGCTCATGAGCGGCAACACCATGAGCACCTTGCCGTCATAGCGCAGCGGATAGTAGCCGAAGGCGTCGCTCGAACTCTGTAAGGCATGTTTACGGCGGAAGTCCTTCTCTTGGGCTGTCAGGACGTCTGTCGAGTCGTTCCAGAATGCTTTCCCGACCTGGTAGGCGGTGGGCAAGGTGTCCACAGCGAGCGGGATGACCATATAGTCCTGGTCTGGGAAACCTAACAATGTGCCCACCAGTGTGGGACGGTCACTCGTGAACGGCATCTCGATGGCACCGTCGAGCAGACGTCCGCTATGGAATCGCTCATAGACCGAGTCAGGCACAAACTGCACATTTTCTTTGTCAAAATAGGCGCGCCAGATGTATTCGTTGGTGAAAAACCAGTCCGATTTCATCGGCAATGGATACAGGAAACGGTTGTAGTGCGTGAAGGGACACTCATGCAGGATGACTTGGGTGGGAGCCGAACGGATTTCGTTGACCACCCGCTCGTTCAGCGTCTGAAATTCCTTTAACACCGTGATGCCGCGGCCAAACGTGAATGTGGCCAGTACCAGTGATGCGATGACGAGCACTATCCTCACCCCAGCCTGTAACCGACGCCTCGCAGCCGATTCTCCTCGCGTGAGCCTATCGACGGCAATCACTGTTATCACAAGTGAAACCGTTACCATGGGAGCGTAGGGACGCTCAGGAATCCAGCCCAGGATAAAGAGTACTCCCAGCAGCATGACCAGCAAATAGGGCCATACACTGGCCGTGAGCGTTTTCCTCCCTTTCCACAGCCATGTGGCAATGCCTATCGCCAGAGCAGCGACGGGGACCATGAAACGCAATAGCTTCTCACCGAGGATAAAACAGCGGCTCTGCAACAAGTCCAGCAGGGGCATATCCACGGCGATGCCGCCACCCGCCGCCCGTTCCCAGGCTGCTGGAGAAGCCATGATAATCAATGCTCCCAAGGTGTAGCCAACCATGCCAACCACTACGGTGCGGTCTATCGACTTGCGGTTGAAAAGGTAGTACAGCACCATTCCGCCCACAAAGCCGAACGACATGGCCTCGTTGCCAGCTCCAGCGACCATCGCCCCAAGCAGCAGAAGCACACTCTTACCCCATCCCAACCGAGGGTTGTGGTGGTTGAGCAGATAGTACAGCAGCCACAGCGTGCCGGTGATGCTCCACAGGTAGTTGCAACTGCCGGCTAGCCATAACAAGGTCTCGCCAGGGGCAGGGAAGCAGGTGCCGATGCAGGCATACAGCATCGCCTGGGCCAGCAAGGAACGCCGCCCCGTGGCCAGCAGGCTCACCCCGAGGGCAAGGGCGCCAAACATCAAGGTGTTAAATACGTTGAACAGAGGTTTGCCCAACAGGCCGCAAAACAGTTCGGCAATCATGTCGGACGAGCGTCCGTTAATGAGCAGGAACTTGTTCCAGTAGCCGTGCAGCAGGTCGCCTATCGAGCGGATGTGCGTCATGTCGAGGGCGACCATCGAGTGAAGCATGTCGTCCTCCTTGAAGGGTGTCAATGCATTCATCCAGTAGAACACAGCACATGCCACCAGCAGTAATCCCCAGTAGGCGGCATCATGCCAGTGGCTGTAGCCCGATGAATGCATCACACTAATCTCTAAACAGTAAAAATCTAATCAGCAGTGTGTCATAAATCAACTATATTCAACATAACCGCCCGTTGGGCGGGAAATTAAACAAATTATATTTAAAATTAAGTATAATAATTTAAATATTTATAATTTTAATTTATAAATTTGCTTAATTTCCCGTGCGTTAGCACGGTTATATTTGAGATTGTGACACACGGCCTTCTTTTAGACCGTCAGGATTTCTTTCTCCTTGGCAGCAAAGATCTCGTCGATCTTCTTCATGAACTTGTCATGAATCTTCTGTACCTTATCCTCGCCGTCCTTGCTGATGTCCTCGCTCATGCCTTCCTTTACGGCCTTCTTCAGACCCTCGATGGCCTCGCGGCGGGCGTTGCGGATGCTCACGCGAGCCTTCTCGCTCTCGGCCTTGGAGTCCTTGACGAGCAATTTGCGGCGTTCCTCGGTCAGCGGCGGAATGTTCAGGCGGATGACCTCACCGTTGTTCACGGGCATGATACCCACATTGCTGTCGATGATGGCCTTCTCGATGGTGCCGATCATGTTGCGTTCCCACGGCATGATGGCGATGGTGCGCTGGTCGGGAGTGCTCACGTTGGCCACGTTGTCGATGGGCACGGGGCTGCCATAATAGTTCACACGGATGCCGTCGAGAATCTTCACGTTGGCTTTACCTGCACGGATGTGTGCCAGGGTGTCGTCGAGGAAATCCACGGCTTCCTGCATCTTTTTCTCGGCTGCGTCGAGATAGAATTTCACGTCGTTCATAAGTCTTGCGTTTTTATTGTTTTGTCATTGATCTGTTTTTATTTGGTCACGAAAGTACACCATTTGCCACAACCTTGCAAATATTTTGCCAAAAAATCATTATTTGGCAAGCGGGTGCAATGTCACGGTCACGTCCTCGCGGTCCAGGCCCAGAGCCTTGAAAGTGACGCTCGAGACGGTGTCACCAATCTCGGGGAAGAGGTAATAGACGTGATCCTGATAACGCAAGGGATAATAGAAAATCGGCAGCATGGCTTGGCCATGGGTATCTACCGTCTGGGCAAACTGGTAGGTGGGCATCACCGAGTCGCCGCGCATCTTGACGGCGGTGTAATCCTGGTCGCTGAACGAGAACACATCCATGACATCGCCAGGATGTGTGGTGGAGTACTTCATGGGGCTGGCGCCGTCCATCAGGCGGCCGCTGTGGTAACGGTTATACACCGAGTCGCTCACAAACTGGATGTTCTTCTTGCCGTAGTGTTGGCACAACAGGTCGGCATAGATGTAGTAATTCCACGAGTCAAGATAGAAAAGCTTGATGAAGCGGCTATAACCGTCAAAGTGATGCACCTTGAGAATGGCGTGCGGCGAATCACACTCCTTGATGTCACGCTCGGCCTGTTCAAAGAATGCCTCATAACGTTTCACCGTGCGGATATTAGACGGCACTTTGTAGGCGCACACGGCCAAGCCTGCGATAACCACAGGCACTGTGAGCCACCGCCACCGCTTGAACACGTAGTCGAGCACTATCGCCATCACGATGAACGCAATCAGGCTCACGGGGCAGTACATGCGCAGCGAGAACATGCCTACGGCAAAGACAAAGGCCATCATACTCAGGTAGATGAATGCCCAAGGGGTGTCGGTAAACGTCTTTTTCACCCCGTTTTTGACGATAGCCACCAGGCCGAGCACAGCCGCCACGATGGGAGTGATGAACATGACTGAGCGGTCGGCCAGGAGGACAAGACGCTCGCGCAGCAGTTGCATCGGGCCAGCGTCAAGGACGATGTCTGCGGAGGCCCTTTGCCACATCCCAGGGCTGGAAATCAGCCATACGATACCCAGCAGATAGGCTGTCAAGGCGATGACCACGGCACGGTCCACCTTACGGCGGTTGAACAGGTAATAGAGCACCAAGCCCAGTCCCACACCCATGGTCGTGCCCTCGTTGGCCGCACCTGCCAGGAACGACAATACGGCTACCACGATGCCAAGCATCCAGCCTGGCTTGCCGTTGCGGTGGTGCATCAGATAGGCGATAAACAGCAGTGAGGCCGTCATCGACCACAGGTAGTTGCAGCTGCCCGCCAGCCACATCAGCGTTTCGCCGGGCACAGGCCATGCCGCGATGATATAAGCGAACAGCATTGCCAATACCGCCACCGAATTGCGGCCGGTGCTCAAGCGGCTCACCACATGTGCCATCAGGCCGAACATCAGCGTGTTGCACACGTTGAACAGGGGCTTGCCCAGTAGTCCGTTGAAGAGGAAATCGGGGATGTTGGCGGCACGTCCGTCGTGCCACTTGTAGTGGTTCCACAACGACCGCATCAGGTCCAGCAGATTGTTGACAGGCTCACGCCCGTCGGTCCCGAATACGGTGGTGTGGATGAGGTCATCCTCCTTGAGCGTGGTGTGGATGTTCAATATCAGGATAACGGCACAACCCGCGAGCATCAGCAGCCAATAGGCCACCTCACCTGCCAGCGCCAGGCGGTCTCGTTCCAATAGGTTACTTCTGAATCGGCCAGCCATCCTTTTTTTCGTTTTTTAGCTATGCGCACTCCTTGCGGCTACACGCTCCATCGGTCGTTGGCGAATTCCGTGTAAGTGACAAATTTGGCCTCATGGCTCTTGAAGGTCTTGATGAGCATTTCCAGCCGCCGTTGCATCTCTTCACCTGCATTGTGCTTGATGAGGTAGGGGATATTCCACTCGGGATGCTCCTTGAGGGCGATAAATTCCCACGGATGGAAATAGATGACAAACTGCCCGTCGTGGCGCAACGTCCACGCGCACAACCTGCGGTACAGCCCTTGAGGGTAATGGTGGCAGGCTAACCAGAACAACGGCACGCGGCCGATGGGGAAGACCGAGACGGGAATCTGCAGCACGCCTCCCTTGAAGAACGGGGTGCGCGGCACATTCAGATGCATGTACCGGCCTGGGATGTAGGCGGGATGGATCGATGAGTTGTAGCGATAGCCGCAACGTTCAAGTTCGGCATCGTCGATGGCAAACATGCGCGGCTCGCGATAGCCATGAATCGGCCGTTGACATATCCGTTCGAGGGTTTCCTTTGACTCGGCGATGTCACTGTCCTTGGGCTGCCAGTGGTCCACGCCATGGCTGGCGACCTCATGCCCGCAGTCGAGGATGCGCTTCATCACCTGCGGGGCAAGGGTGGCAAAGGTGGCGGTACAGAAGAATGTCGCCTTCACATGGTTGCGTTCCAGGATGTCAAGGATGCGGGAGGTACCCTCAATCGAGACCTCCATGGCCCGCTCGATAGCGATGTCAACACCATGCTCACGGGGCAAGTCAAACTCCTCGGTATCAAAACTCAGTAATACCACTGGCTGATTCCTGTCGCCTTCCGTCCTTTTCATTTATCTCTTGGTCAGTTACTTACAATTCTGTTGACAAGCCGCTTCACTCCTTCTTCCCGTTAAACTCGCGCACGATGTAGTCGGGGCGGTTCTTGGTCTCGTTATAGATGCGGCCGATGTACTCGCCGATGATGCCCAACGACAACAACTGGATACCACCCAAGAACAGGATGAGGATAACCAGCGTGGGATAGCCCTGCACGGGGTCACCATAGATGAGCGCCTTGATAAATACATAAATCATGTAGAGAAAGGCGAACAGCGACACGATGAACCCGACAATGGTCGAGATGCGCAGGGGCACGTTGGTAAACGAGGTGATGCCGTCGATGGCGAATGAGAACAGCTGCTTGTAGTTCCATGACGACTTGCCTGCCTGGCGGTCGCCCTGTTCAAACTCGATATCCTTCTTCCTGAAGCCAATCCAGGAGTACATCCCCTTGGTGTAACGCTCACTCTCGCGCATCTGCTTCAGCGCGTTGATGCAGCAGCGGTCCAGCAGGCGGAAATCGCCCACATTCTGCAGCACGTCAAAACGCGATGAACTCTGCAGAATCTTGTAGAACTGCAAGGACAAGCGCTTGCGCAGCCAGCTTTCCTTGCCGCGCGTCTTGCGTTTGGCATACACGTCGTCATATCCCTGCTCCCACAAGTGTATCATGTCGTGGATGAGTTTGGGCGGATGCTGCAGGTCGGCATCGATGATGACCATACAGTCGCCGGTCACATGGTCGAAGCCCGCCAGCATCGCTGCCTCCTTGCCGAAGTTGCGCGACAAATCGACATAGTTGACGCGCTGGTCCTGCCCACGCAGCTGCTGCAGCACCGTCAGGGTGTTGTCGCGGCTGCCGTCGTTGACGAACATCAGTTCCCACTCATAGTTGGGTTCCGAGTCCATGAGTTTGACCAGCTCGGGATAGAGCAGTGGCAGGGACTGTTCCTCGTTGTAGCAGGGGATGAGAATGGATATCTTCTTCATTGTTGTTTGCTATTAGGCCACGAAAGTACTCATTATTCAGCAATGCGGCAAATAATCGTTAAAAAAACTCCCGCACAGGCTACACGTTGTCCTTACGCCGGGGTGAGGGTAAAACTTTGTCTCTTAATGACTTGTTTTGGGCGCTTACCTGAAGGTTAGCGACGAGAGGCGGTCGGTGGCGAGGTAGGCTGCCGCTTGGGCAATCTCCTCGGCAGTCACGGCCTGGATACGCTCGATGGTCTCGCTGATGGTCGCCACACGGCCATGGTAGAGCAGGCCGCGTCCGGCACGCATCGCCATGAATTCGGTGCTGTCGGCAGCCACCATGAGTTGGCCGCAATACTGTTTCTTGTAAGCCTCGAGGCGACGTGTGGGCAGCAGGTCCTGGTTGAGGCGGCTGGTGATGCGCTCTATCACACGCAGGCTTGAACGCACGTCATCGGGGTCGCACCCCAGGTAAATCTCCATCCAGCCGCAGTCGGTGAGCAGCGACAGCGTCGATTCGACGGTATAGACATAGCCCCGTCGCTCACGCAGTTCCACATTGAGCAGGGAGTTCATGCCAGGGCCGCCCAGGATATTGTTCAGCAGCATCAAGGCGTGTCGCAAGGGGTGGCTCATGTCGGGCACGCGTGCTCCCACGATGGTGTGGGCCTGGTGTGTGCCGATCTGGATGGTCTGCCTGAAAGTTTCCACCGCCTGAGGGATGGCACGTTGACGCGGCACCATCTCGTGGCTCATGGCGTCAAACGATTTCTCGGCAAGCCTGAAAACCCGCTCGGGACGCTCCGGCCCCACCGAGAAAAATGCCATGTTGCCTGGCACATACAGCGTCTTGAGGTAATTCATGCAGTCCTCGCGGCTGATGCTTTCCAGGTCCTCTTTCCTGCCAAGGATATTGTGTCCCAGTTCGCTGCCACTGAACAGCAGATCCTCGAAGTCGTCATACACGGCGTCGCTGGGCGTGTCACGATAGCTGGCGGCCTCTTCGAGCACCACGTCGCGCTCGCGGTCCAGTTCTTCCTGGGGAAAGATGGACCACTGCACCAGGTCGGCAAGCAGGTCGATGGCGCGACCCAGGTGCTGGTGGGGAAACACCGAGTAGAGCATGGTGCCCTCCTTGGTGGTGTAGGCGTTGAGTTCGCCGCCCACGCGCTCCATGCGGTTGAGGATGTGCCATGCCCGGCGATGCTTCGTCCCCTTGAAGATGGTATGCTCGACAAAGTGCGCCAAGCCGTATTTCCCTGCACACTCGTCGCGACTGCCGGCACTGACAGCCAGTCCGCACCACGCCACCTGATTGGTCGTGCGGATGTGGACCAGCCTCAATCCGTTGGATAATGTATGGTAATGAATGTTCATTTTTTCTTTTCTTTTAGGTTTTAGGCATTAGGTGGCGGACGCTAATTTCTAATTTCTAACTCCTAATTTCTAATTCCTAAAGTCTCGTGTTCAGGTGCAGGATGTGTTGCACCAGGAGCATCTCATGGATGTCGGAGCGGGGCACGTCCATGTCGTCGTAGTTGGGATTCTCGCTGCGCAGCACCACCATGTTGGGGTCACTGTGACGGCGCACATATTTCACCACCCTGAAGTCATCGAGCTGGACCAGGTAGATCTGTCCCCAATAGATTTGGCTCAGATTGCTCACCTCGCGCACGGCAATGAAGTCACCATCGTTGATGACAGGTGCCATCGAGTCGCCACTCACCCTGACGATGCGGCAATTGGGGCTCATGTTGGGCAGGTTCACCCAGCCGATGATATTCTCGCTGGCAAAGAGCTCGGCACGGCCCGACGCCACTCCTGCGGTGGCATCCACGTCATAGACCGGAGTGCCGCCGGTAGCACCGCCAGCCACGTCGCTTGAGTCGATGTGCACGGGCGTTTTGGCAAAGGGCAAATCGGTGCCCTCGAGCAGCCATTCCTTAGACACACCCAGGTTCACCACCAGACGGTTCAGGAACGAGTCGCTGAGCGGCATGTGGGCATTGAGATATTTCGACAGATTGGACGTGTCAACCCCGATGCGTTCGGCAAACTGCACCTGGCGGACACCCATTTCCTTCATCAAATACTTGATTCGCGCGATGATTTCGGCATTTTTCTCTGGTTCCATTGCAATAAAAGAATTGTAGTTATTGTTGTTTGACGCGGCAAAATTACCATAACTATTTGCATTATGCAAACATTTACCATGTTTTTAGTCGTTTCGTTTTAGGCTGTGGTATTTTTCTCACAGCAGAAATTTCAAGAAATTCAAGTTTTATAGTTTTTATAATCCATGCGTGTGTCTTGCACAGGGGAATCCTCGCTCCGCTCGGAGAAATCAAAAAAAATCTGATTTTTTATTTTTTTGTCCGCCAGATATCCCACATTGAGGCCACAACAGAAAAGGAAAACAAAACAAATACAAAACGGCATCCGCCGCGCATCCCCTCACGCTAAGCCGCCAAGGTGAGGTTTTTGTTTATTGTTTTCGTTTTGGGTTGTGGATGGTGGGGGGCGGCGGAATGGTGGGGGTGGTGAAGGGAAGATTTGTTTTATTGGTATTGGATATTATTTTACAGTATGGTTCACGATATACTATGTATATCGTGGGCACTATATAAATTTAAAAAACTATAAATTATAGAAAAACTGGTAATTCAAGAAATTCAAATTTTATAGTTTTTATAATCCATGCGTGGAATTTTCCATTCAAGCAGCACTCGAAGCACAGCCCGTCAGCCTAATCTGTCGCTCACTGCAGTAAACATGATGGAGCCTGAGCTAACTAAGCAAGATTCTGTTTTATGGTCTGCACAGGTTTTCGTCTGTTTTGTCCGTGCAAATGCGGGTAAAAACAGTAAAATACTTTTTGACATAGTGAAGTGTCCGTGATTTTTATTACTTTTGCCTTCGATAATAAATTTCTGTTCAGATGCGAAGCCTATTCCTGATAACTTTGGTGCTGTTCACGCTGGTCTCTTGCAGCAAGCGGGCGGAGAATTTCCCTCCCGACGACACTGGTGTGCGCTTGGACTCGACCAACCTGCCCATCGTGTGGATTGAGGTGGGTGGCGAGGAGATACATCGTGACAAACGCATCGCCGCACGCATGAAGGTGATCGACAACGGTCCGGGCAGGCTCAACTATGCCGACACCGTGAGACATCCCGGGCAGCGCATCGACTATGAGGGGGACATTGCCCTTCGCTACCGTGGCAATTCCACCTATAACGACAGCCCCAAGAAGCCCTACTCATTCCGCACGCTGGAGCAACCGTTGCACCGCTGCTATAACAAGCAGAAGGTCAAGGTACTGGGGATGGGCAAGGACGACAACTGGGCTTTGCTGGCCCCCTATAGCGACAAGAGCATGATGCGCGACCTGCTGGCGTTTGAGATTTCGCGCCCGTGGATGGAGTATGCCCCCGAGGGGCGTTACTGCGAGGTGCTCCTCGACGGCACCTACTACGGCGTGTATATCTTGAGCGAGGTGATCTCCAGGGGAAAGAACCGTCTGCACCTCGATAACCCCGGTGCGCGAGGCGACGAACTCACGGGTGGCTACCTGCTGGAGGTGGACTGCAACGACGAGAAGACCTACACGTCCAAGTATCCCCCTGTCACCGCCGATGGCAAGCCGCTGAGTGACCGCCGCATCATCATCCAGTACAAGCATCCCGACTATGATGAACTGAGCAGCGCCCAACTCAACTACATCCATGGCCGCATCGACCGCATGGAACAGGCGCTGGCTGCGGGCAGCTATAGTAATGTTATCGATGTGATGTCGTTCATCGACTACCAGTTGGCGATGGAGATGGGGCACAACGTGGACGGCTATCGCCTGAGCGGCAAGTTCTACAAGCGACGCGACAGCACCGACCCGCGCTTCAAGATGGTGGTGTGGGACATGAACCAGGCCTACGGCAACACCAACCGCTTGGAGGGCTGGCGCACCGATACCTGGATTTACCAGAGCAACGACCTGATGCACCGGGAGGGTGAGGTGTACCTGGTACCCTTCTGGTGGCAACGCCTCAACAGCGACCCGCAATATACGGCACTCCTCAAGGAGCGCTGGGCACAGTACCGCCGCAGCAACCTCGACGAGGCGGCGCTGATGGCGACGGTGGACTCGCTGGCTAACGTCCTCACCGTCTGCGGTGCCATCGACCGCAACAGCCAGGCATGGCCGCGCTGGGGCGTGTGGGTGTGGCCCAACAAGCATGTCGCCGAGAGCTTCGACGACGAGGTGTCTTACCTCAAGCAATGGATCCACGACCGCCTCGCTTGGATGGACAAGGAGTTAGGAGTGAGAAATTAGGAGTTAGGAGTTAGGAGTTAGGGGTTAGGAATGAGGAGTTATAAGGACTTTAGGGACTCTAAAGCCTACAAAGAAAAAGAAGAAAAAGAGAAAATGAAAGGATTACAGCATACCAGCCAACTGACGGTTACTGATGCCGTCACGGCAATTACAATGGGTTCGGGCGACATGCCCGTGCTTGCCACGCCCGCGATGATGGCACTCATGGAGAATGCCGCCATGCTCGCCGTGGCCGACCATCTGCCCGAGGGCAGCACCACCGTGGGCGGGCACATCAGCGCCTCCCACCTCAAACCCACAAAATTGGGCGACACCGTCACCGCGACAGCCACCGTCACCCATGTCGAGGGCAAGAAAATCGAATTTAAGGTCGAGGCCCGTTGCGGCGACACGCTGCTGGGCGAAGGCACCCACCTGCGATTCATCGTGGACCGCGAGAAATTCATGTGCAGACTTTAAAAATTAGAAATTATAAATTTAGGCATTAGGCATTAGGTGTTAGGCATTAGGAATTGGCGGATGCCAACTAAGGACTAAGGACTAAATAGAAAAGAAAAAGAATGAATAAAATTATCTCTACTATCGTGCTTGTTGTGGCACTGTTTGCCACGACGGCCAACGCACAGGAGCAGACCTCGCCCAAGAAGGTCTATAACGAGGATATCAACCCGATGGAACAGATCGACCAGGCCATAGCACAGGCCAGTGCCGAGGGCAAATACGTCATCTGCCAGGTGGGTGGCAACTGGTGCCCGTGGTGCCTGCGATTTGCCGAGTTCATCACCAGCGACAGCACCATCAATAGCGTCGTCGAGCAGAACTACGTCTATATCCACGTCAACTACCATCCCCGCAAGGCCGGTGAGGTGGGCAAGGCCTTGATGAAGCGCTTTAACAACGCTGGACGCTTTGGATTTCCCGTGTTTGTCGTCCTCGATGAGCAGGGCAACATCTTGCACATCCAGGACTCGGTATATCTTGAGGAGGGCAAGGGCTATAACAAGGAAAGGACCCTGCGCTTCTTCCAGAACTGGACCCCAACCGCTGTAACAGGAGAAGAATCATGATTGACGAGATTATTAAATACAACAAGACGTTTGTGGCCAGCAAGGGCTACGAACAATATGTGACCGACAAGTATCCTGACAAGAAACTGGCCGTGCTTTCATGCATGGACACCCGCTTGACCGAACTCCTTCCCGCCGCCCTCGGGCTGAAAAACGGCGACGCCAAGGTCATCAAGAATGCGGGCGGTCTGGTCATCTCGCCTTTTGACTCGGCGATGCGCAGCCTCATTGTTGCCGTCTATGAGCTGGGTGTTGAGGAAATCATGGTGGTAGCGCACTCCAACTGCGGTGCGTGCCACATGAGTTACAGCCATTTCCGTGACGAGATGAGCAAGCGGGGCGTGACCGACGAGACGCTCGACACCATTCGCCACTGCGGCATCGACCTCGACCAGTGGCTGGAAGGCTTTAAGGACACGCCCGAGTCGGTGCACAAGACCGTAGCAACCATCAGGACGCACCCGCTGATGCCCCGCGACATCACCGTGCGCGGCTTCATCATCGACTCGCTCACCGGCGCCCTCCAGGAAATAGAATAAAGTATCTATAACAAACTATGTTTTTCTTATTCATAACATTGGCGATGGGCCTGCTGGTGCCCTTCCAGACGGCTGCCAACTCAAGGCTGCGTCAAGCCGTGGGGCCTGCCTACGTCTCGACGCTGGTATCTTTCACGGTATCGACACTGGCGCTGATGCTGGTGTCGCTGTTGGCGAGGATTCCCATCCTGCCGACCAGTGAGATGCTGGCTATGGCTCCCTGGTGGAGTTGGTTTGTGGGTATCGTGGCAGTCATCACCATCACCATTGCCATTCACCTTTTCAAGGAAATCGGGCAGCTGCAGGCGATTGTCATCCCGATGTTCAGTCAGTTGATTTTCAGCATGCTGATTGACCATTTCGGATGGTTTGGCGCCCATGTCATCCCCTTGGGGACAAAACGCATCATCGGTGTGCTGCTGCTCATCGTGGGCGTGATACTGGTCGTCATCCTGCCCCGACTGAAAGCCGGACAACAATCGGCAGCCACCAGCACCGGGTCACGGCAGACATTCTGGCAACTCATGGCAGTCTTGTCGGGCTGTTTGTCGGCCAGCATTACCGGCGCCTACGCGCAACTCGCCACCATCGTGGGCAATCCAGTCCAGGCTACAACGGTCGCCTTTTTTGTTGCTACCATGGCACTGCTGTTGTTCTGCACCTGCCTGGGCAAGACGCAACTCATCGGCAAGGCATGCAGCCGCGAGTATCCGTGGTGGATGTGGACTGGGGGCTTGTGTGGTGCTGTCATTGTGTTTGGCAATGCCTGGCTTGTCCCCAAGGTGGGGGTAGGCGTGTTTTCCATGGCTCTGCTTGTGGGACAGCTCGCCCTCAGCATGCTCATGGAGCAACGCGGGTGGCTTGGCGCTCCCCGCAAGCGCATTGCCTGGTTCCAAGTCATCGGCATCCTGCTCATGCTCGCTGGTGTCGCCCTCATCCGTCTGTAATACGACTTTTGCAGTGGGATTGGCTTTACTTCAATTTTGTTTACCTTTGTAAAAAGAAATCATTCTGTTATGGCAAAGAAAATCTACTTTGCGGGTTCTATCCGCGGCGGGCGTGTGGATGCCGAACTGTACAGGCGCATCATCGCCTACATCCAGCGCACCGACATTGTGCTCACCGAGCATGTGGGCAAGAGTAACCTGAGCCTAACTGAGCAGGGCCGCGAACGCGACGCTCGCATCTATGACCAGGACACGGCATGGCTGCGCGAGAGCGACGTGCTCATCGGCGAGTGCACCTGCCCCTCGCTGGGCGTGGGCTATGAGTTGGCCTATGCCGAGAGCCACGGTATCCCGTGCCACATCTTCTATGACCGCGGCAAGACACAGTTGTCGGCGATGCTCACGGGCAACCCCTACTTCCATATCCACCCCTACGAACGCGAGGAGGATATCTATCCCCAGTTGGATGAAATACTCAAATAATCAGGAAGATGCGACGGGCGATGATACATAATGCGACAGAGTTGATGGGCTATATCCAGGAGGTGGGTTTCCTGCCGTTGCTCTACAGCGGCATTGCGGGCTATAGTGCCGACGAGGCCGTGGATCCCGACTGTCGCTATGTGATCCTCGACGATGGCAGTTGGGACTGGCCCCTATGGGACTGGAAAGGCCCCATCGTTACCGAGGGCGACTGCGTCTATGGCAAGTTCTTTAACAAGAAGGCAGGATTTGTGAGCCGCGCTTGGTGGCCCGACCTGTACAACTGGCGCCGCCATGCCCATCCCGCTCCGCCGGCAGGCAGTGTCGACGAAGCCATCCTGATGACCCTGCGTGAGCATGGCAGCATGATTACCCGCGACCTGCGGCGGGCCTGTGGATTTACTGAAGCAAAAATGCGCAGCCGCTTCGACGGCTATGTCACGCGCCTGCAGATGGCCTGCCGCGTCGTCACCGAGGACTTTGTCTATCCCCGCGACAAGCACGGCAAACAATACGGCTGGGGATGGGCGTTGCTCACCACACCCGAGCAGTTGCTGGGACATGAGGCATGCCAGTGTGACCGCACGCCCCAGGAGTCCCTCGAGCGGATGCTCAACCACCTCAAGCAACTGCTGCCCCGCGCCACCGAGAAACAACTCATCACCCTCATCCAATAACCCCTCCCTAATCACTAATCACCAATCATCACATTAGCGCCTAATAATATGAAAAGAATCCTCATCACCCTCATCATGCTCATGACGCTCACCGCCCTGCAGGCACAGCGCATCAGCTATATCGAGACCACACGCTCCTGGCATTACGTCTATGACGAGAAAGGCAAGAAGGTCCACACCATCTCCACCACCCAAGGCGAGGTGGTGGCCTACAGCGACACGTTCTACATCCTCAAGCACGGCAGCTGGTACTACACCTGCGACGCCAAGGGTAAGAAACTGCACACCTTCGCCGTCAGCAATGTCGGCGACATCCTCACCGCCGCTGGCGACACCTTCACCAGTCGCAAGGGCAGCTGGATCTACACCTGGGACAAAAACGGCCGCAAACTCGCCACCCGCCCCGCCAAATGAGCGAAATTTAAAGGCGCTAAATACCCGCATTTGAAAATTACAGGTCAATTTCATCCCGAAAATAACCTGTACGCCAAATTTTTTTCCTACTTTTGCACCCGCAATGATAGTTTAGGCCTTATGCTATGCCAAATCACTTCGAGCATTCTTAAAGCCTAACCCATCATCAGCAAAAGCAATTCTGCGCCTGTGGCGAAATTGGTAGACGCGCCAGACTTAGGATCTGGTAACTCCGGTTGTGTAGGTTCGAGTCCTATCAGGCGCACAGGAACACTAAACCCGCTGAATTCCAGCGGGTTTTATGCGTTAATTTAGGCCCTGAAATGAAACTGAACCCATCGTAGCCAGTTATTAAACACAAGCAGTCCCTTTGGTGTAACCGCTATCTTTAACTTGTGCTCATTGAAATATAACATTAATATTAATCCTTAACCTTATACTTTTGTCCAGGATGCTTTTCTATGGTTGGAAATTTCCTTATTAAGAGATGATCCATTTTGGGCAATACTTCACCTCGAATATACTGTTTATTGCGATGGACATATTCTGCAATCTCTTCTGCACTTCTCCATTCAGTACAAAATTCAAGAATCATTTTTTGAAGTTGTACTCTACTCATTCTTGATGGTTTTGAACTTGTAAGATTAGTATCATGAGCTTGTAAGGTTTCCTCTTCTGTGCTTGTAAGGTTTGTATCTTGAGCTTGTAAGGTTTTATCTCCAAGATCTGCTTCATTGCCATCAGAAGTCGTTATATAAAGCACATTGGCTTGAGAATTACTAATACTAGTACTTGTAAGGTCCTTGGCGTCTGCATGTAAGGAACCATCATCTGTATCAGTATCATTAAGACGATAAATAGTACCTCTACCATATCCTGCAGATGTAAGAAATCCTTCTTTGCAAAGCTTTTGCAACAAATGAGTAATATCTGCAGGATGTAATGAGAATACATCGCGCAATCGCTCATTATTTATAATTTCCTCGGTCAAAGCCATAGAGAGAACCATTATCTCCTCCTGCTCCAAGGTATTCATTTTTGAACCAAAGAGATGCTTCAATTCACTAAGGACGGCCTCATCTAATAAAGATTCCAACGGCATAACTAACTCAACTTTATTTGGTTGTGCCTTCTCTATCGGGTAAGGTTTTTTCCAGTTGAGTGTTTCCCATCCCTTTAAGATTTTATCAACACCACTTCCTGCTTTTTCAGCAGAGCCAATCATCATAAACATTTGTTGTAGGCTGGTATTTCGACACACACTTTCACCACCTCTATAGTATTGTTGCCGAGATATTAACATGATACCAGGATTAGAGAACACAATTTTATGTGGATATCTATAGACCAATAAGGATGACTCTTCACTGTAATCAGCATGAACACATAAGTTGGCAAAAGCTTCACGTAAAGCTTCATGAGCAGGGGTGCCATCTCGGCGTTGACTACCTTCCAGTTTGAACGGAGTAGGTATTACTTCCTGCAATTTGGGTAACACTCGACGATAAAATTGGAAAAGATTACTTTCCCAAGTCCCGTCTGGATATACGCGGTCAAGCCATCGGGTTTTGCTAGTATCATTAGGGATTTCTTTATAATCAGGGAAAAACCTTGGAGCGCAAGTTTCCTCCTTAATAGAGTCATATTTTCCAAACATAAGTAATCCGGCCAATGTGAAACCCTCCTCTCGCGTTTCTCTATCTTTTCGGTAGCCACCTAACTTTCTCATCAGTTCATCATTCTCTAATGAGAGCCAAGGATGGCCAGGCTTTGCCAAAGAAAACAGTCGTCGATATTGTTCAAAAGATGGCATATCAATATCGTCCCAAGAGTAATTCTTTAGAATTCTTCCATCTGCGGGTCTATTGACATCCGCATCTGCATACATCCTACGTACTTCTGCATTACCACACAGATAGTCTCCCTCGTAGTTGCGTCTATATGTTCCGTTAAAAGCATCCAGAGTGCGATGCACTGGACGCTGATCTCGTTGAGCCTGTGGAATATGAAACAGAATTACCTTTTTCCCATCTATTTCCGCTACTTCAACATCACTGTCTTTAAGAAGACAAACGTTGATTGTACTTTTGTTATGTACTCCACTCCAGAACTCTTTCAGCAGTTTGTCAATTTCATCGTCTGTTAGGCCATTCAAAGTAAAAAGACCTTTCGCTTCTTTCACACCAAGGATGATGGTTCCGCCATGGGTGTTAGCAAAAGCAGAATAGGTGTCCCAGAAACTCTTAGGGAAACCACCTTTTGCGGACTTGAACTCCACTTCAGTTGTCTCTCGATGCTTAATCAGCTCAGAAACATGCAACTGTATTGAATTATAGTCGTAAGCCATTGTACTGTCACTTGTTAAGAATGCAAAAGTATATAATAAACGTCTAAAACATTTAAGGGAAAGTTCTCTTGATCTTGTAAAGAAAGCTAAAATACTGTTATTCAAACAGTAGTGCATTTTTAATGGTTTGCTAGCTTTTCATAACAAAAGGATAAATTAAGATTGAATGTATCAATGTAATCTTGATAGTATTCCTCATCCTTATTATTCTCAAGGAAATTTTTACCCATTGTAAATGCTTCTATTGCCTCTTGATATCTTCGTAATTCTTCGAGCGAGCAACCCTTACAAAAATACGAATAGACATAATCTTCTGCTTCATAAGAATCTAATTTCCTCTTTTTTAAGAGAAGATTAAAAGCATTTATCGCTTTGTTTGAATATAAAAGGGCTTCGTTATGTTTCTCAAGACTCCTATTTTCACAAGCAATGGACACAAAAGCTTCTGCTTTTTCTTTATTATGAATAGCGTATCTTAGCATCATTAACGAATACTCCAAAGATTGATTGTAGTCTTTTTTATTATGAAAAATACTTGCCAATTTTGAATAGACATCAAAAAGAATTCCATCTTGGTTTTCTCCATTATCTAATTCAATTGCTTTTAAATGGCATCTTTCAGCAGATTCCCGATCTTTAAGATTGGAATAACAAATTCCCATAGAATATAATACCCAAGGATTTGTGTCTTCACCACAGAACTCATATACAATTTGATAATATTTCAAAGCTTCTGAATAGATTTTGTTTTGATACAAATCTTCAGCTTTCTCATAAATAGCTGCAATTTCTTTTTCAGTATAGATGTTTGCATTATGGATAACCAAGTAATCCCCATCAATAGAAACCTTACCAAGACGCTGAATAACGGATTGGCCAAGTAGCAGTGGGGCATTTTGAGTGGGGACAACAATAGCTGTAACATTCTCAATTGTTTGTCCACCAATCTTAACTCTTCTCAAGTTAACAACAAGATTATCAATGACACTTCCATCGGCAAGGGTTGCTAGTGATGTCCCTTTAAAGTCGGAGTCATTAAGGTACCCGTTTTTAAGCATCATTTCAGCATATGTTAGAGATATACAAACATTTGCTGCACCTGTATCAAAAATGAATTTCATCTCCAATCCATTGACTTGACAAGGCACTTTATAAACTCCAGCCTCTTTCTCCATATGGATTCTAACCTCTGCATTCACGCAAAGGCAACCCATCAATGCTATGAATATTACAATAATGTGTTTCATATAGTCTTCATTTTATTCCGCAAAGATAGTAAATTAATATCTTAATTCAAGTTTTTGCCAATGACTTTCAATCTTTTAAAAATTGGAATGAGAGAATACAAAGCGTTGATAAATATCATACAATTTACGAGATCTTCATGTTCAAAAACTCTAATATATCATCAGCATGATTCATAACAGCGTTCTTCATACCTTTAGTATATAATCTTAACGAACTATTTGGAGATTGCCAACAATCATTAGAAATGTGGTCAAACCGTTTAAATGTTTCTAAAGGAGCTATACCGCCTTCTGTTATTCTTGCTGCAAATTCCTTGAATCCACTTGAGGTATGGTCCATATAGTATCGATACAAACTAACATTTTCGTCATTTACATAGTCAGGCCATTTGTCTATTATCACAACTCTTTGGTTCTTGTTATGTATTAGTTTATGTCTTTCTAATATCTGATTGGCATATAAGTCACCAAAGGAATATCCACAAATCAGTAAAGATGGATTTTCAATAATCTTCTTCACAAGGTGGGCATGGTAAATATTATGTGGCATGTAACATAACTTATCCGTTTTCTTTAGACCAGTGACAATAGGGGTGTAGAAGATATTGTCGCCAACTTGATTGCGTGGCATCCAATGATAGCCAAAGATAGATTTCCAACCCTCTACAGAATAGAACTTATAAAGGTCACGATGATTATAATAAAACTCTACTGGCTTAGGATTTACATCGGCATACAATATACAGCCATGTAAATGGTTTACTGTTGGAGTAGCACTGTCCGCATTCCACAATACTTCAGGCTCAAAACGTTCGTAGTCCTGGGTAAATCCGACAAAACCATCGTTGTATTTTTCTAGGCTATTCTCTATTGTGGTATCATAATTGAAATTGAATATGTCTATTTGACCATTGAAACTTTTCCAAAAATGCTTATACCACAATTCGCAGTTATCACTTCTAAATTTCTTATCATATGCATCCACAATGTCTACTATTGTTTTTACAATAGCAAGCATTGATCTAAAATATTCGATAGACTCAAAATGGATTTCTGAATTGACAAGAGCAGATATTAGAGATATTGGATAATGCTCATGGTTCCAAGTGCTATTATATGAATATAGAGTTTCTATCACTTCAAAAAGATCTTCAAACGACAGATTGGGTTTATAGTGTCTAACTGCAGGATGAAGCCTCAGGTATTCAGTCTTTGCTGCAGTTTCTATCTTTTCATAGATTTGCCTTATCAAGTCAATTTCTTCAACATATAACCCCTGTACTTTTTGTTCAGTACAAATTCTAGTAATATTCGCAGTTGTCGGCTTCTCAATTCCATTGAAATCAAAATCCAATACAGCACCTGCGCCTAAAATTGCTATTGTTCGATTGTTCATGATTCAAGTCTAATTCAAGGATTTTATTCTATATTACCACTTTGGTAAACAATGCAAAGTTACGAAAAGTTTTGCTCATTATTGCCTGAAGAAGCTGTGAACTGATACTTTGGTTATGATTTCTAGTTGTATTGTTTTGGGGGTGCGTGCGCTCCCCCTTTTTGCGCAGTTGGACGCCTTTAGACGCCCTTAAACGCCTCATCGGCTTGCTGGAAAGGACTGTCAATCAGGCGTTGGGAGGTTTTTAATGGTTTTGGGAGGCGCGAACCTGAGTCCTATCAGGCGCACAGAAACAACAAACCCGCTGAATTCCAGCGGGTTTTATGCGTTAATTTTAGGTCCTAAAATGAAACTGAAAATATTGTAGTCAGTCACATGTATCAAGGTGGAGCCGTCCTTTTGATATGTGATGGGGTGAGTTAGTCACCGCAATAGGTTCCCATGAAGATAATCGTGCCTGTGTTGTTCTCAATGATGTAATATACGAAGGGGCGCTTGGCGTGGAACTCCACAATTTTTGGTTCTTCCTCGATTAATACAGCTGATTTTGTAACCATCGAAGCAATTGTTACAGCAGCGGCCTTGGTTCCCTCTTCTTCAACTTCGATTTTAGCTTTCTGCATCATCATCGACACATAAAGGTCGCCTTTGTGCCCCTGAGCCATATTGGGGAACTCAGCACTACGTCCGAATGCCAGTGGCATGCCCATTGCCGAGAGTACATCCTCAAGTCCAATCTCGCTTTCAGTAGTGAAACGCGGCAAAAGGATATCGACTTCATGAAAAGACATATCGCGCTTACGCTGTTGCTCCAGTTTTTCTGCCGAGAGGTTCCGGATGATGTCATCGACAGTCTTACCCTTGTTGGGAAGCAGCACATACATGGAATAGCTATTACAGCCGTAAGGCAGGCGCAACATCTTGCACAGATTGTTCTTGCCGTATGCGGCATTTAACTGGCGGTGCATCATCTTGCGCTTGACGGTTTTTCCATTCCTTTTTGTGAAGTTTATATTACGGGTTTTCTCAGGGTCAAAATTATGGGTCCACGAGGCCTTGAAACAGATGGCATTCAACAGGCACATAACGGTATTAGGGTTAAGTTCCTCTATGATTCGTGGTATCATGCCGTCGGTGTGTGTGTCGCACCAGTTGTTGATTTTGTCGATGCTCAATGAATCGATTTGGGCATCATAGTATTGCTGCATGTCGGCCTTGTACTGCGGGATGAGACTAATGCCTGATTTGACACCGATGTAGTTGGCGGTTTTTATCGTCACCGTTTTGTCGACTTTGGAGACTTCATCAACCATCTTCTTGAAGTACTCGTTGATCTCCTCAACCGAAGCGTCAAGCCCAAGCACGTCAGTAATCTGCTGGCGCGTCTCGCCGTCGGCTCCCTCGTTGAGCATGCCCAGCACATAGCTCACGCTGATGGGCGACATGATGATGCTGCGATTATCCTTTTTCTGCTTGTAAATAGTGCGTAACAGATTGCAGGCGAAATCATTGTTATTGTCACACATCTTGCGTTGGGATTCGGTCAATCTGATGTCCTTGGGGTAATCATTGTTAATGTCACTCACCTCGGGTTGAGTTGAGGTGATGTCTTCGTTCACGGGCTGCTCTTTGGCCGAGAGGAAGTTGTCATCTGTAATAAAGACAACGAGGCTGGTGAGCAGCACTACTGCAGCCAATGTGCTAAATATCCAATTTCGTTTCATATCAGTCAAATTTTTTAGGTTGATAAAAACGGGTTAACTCTCGCTTGCAAAGTTACAACCGACTATTGAAATAACTACTAAAAAAGGCCAACATTCAAAGGTCATTTCATGAAATCAAATGTGTTGATTTACAGCTATTTAAATAACAAAAAGGTCATTTATGGGTAATTCACTTGAACAAGCACTGAAAAGGTGTGATTTTGGGGGTGCGTGCGCTCCCCCTTTTTGCGCCGTCGGGCGCCTTTAGACGCCCTTAAACGCCTCATCGGCTTGCTGGAAAAGGCTGTCAATCAGGCGTCGAGAGGTTTTTAAAGGTTTTGGGAGACGCAAACTTGACTCCTATCAGGCGCACAGGAAACTAAAACCCGCTGAATTCCAGCGGGTTTTATGCGTTAATTTAGGCCCTGAAATGAAACTGAACCTATTGAAATGCGTTACATCAAAACGATCTCTTTGATGTGTTTACTATCGTTTTAATTGTTTAATCCTTCATTGCCTTTTTGAGGTAATTTGAATGTGACGGGTAGGGTATACCACACGGCAACGGCTTGACCATTCTGGCGACCTGGAATGAACTTGGGTAGCGTCTTAACAATGCGAACAGCCTCCTTGTCAAGGTCCTTGTCCACCGAGCGGACAACCTTTACTTCACCAATTTCACCGGTTTTGTCAACAACAAACTGCAAGATGACACGTCCCTGAATATTATTTTTGGCAGCTTCGGGAGGATACTGGATGTGACTGTCGATATACTTCATCAACGCAACATCACCGCCAACAAATAGGGGCATCTGCTCTACTGACTTGAAGATTTCATTTTCATCTCGCTTAGGCATTTCAACTACAGGATCATATCGACCAAATTCTATTTCACGCTCCTCAAGTGGTTCTTTTATGGTCACCGGTTCACCGGTATCGTCGAAACAATAGGTGCCCATAAAGTAGATGGTGCCAGTATTTTTTTCCATGATGTAATATACAAATGGCCGCGTGGCGTAGAAGTACTTATAAAAGACCACTCCTATTTCTGCCATTTCAGCTACCGTTGTGGCAGCGGCTTTTGCTCCCTCTTCGTTGACCTCGATTTTGGCCTTCTGCTTCATCATCGACACATACAGACCCTCTTTTTGTATCATATTGGGGAATTCAGCATCACCTCCGAATGCCAGTGGCATACCCATCGAGGAAAGAATATCCTCAAGATGTGTCTCGCTTTCGGTAGTAAAGCGGGGCATTAGGACATCGACTTCCTCTGTCCTCATCTGTGACTGCCACTCCTTCAGTTTTTGTGCCGAGAGGTTCCGGATGATATCGTCGGTCGTTTTACCCTCGTTGGGAAGCAACACAACCATGCTGTAGGCTTTGTTGCCGTAGGGCAGGCACAGCATTTTGCACAGGTCGTTCTTGCCGTAGTCGGCAATACCATGGTGTTGCATCATCGGCCGCTTGACGGTTTTGCCGTCAAGTGTTATAAAGTCCAGGTCGCGAGTGCTCATGGGGTCAAATTGATCGTCCCACGAAGCCTTGAAATAGACGGCGTTCAACAGGTACATCCTTCGATTGGGATGAAGTTCACCCTTTTTCAAGAGTTCTGGTATCTTGCCGTCGGTATGTGTCTTGCACCAATTGTTGATTTTGTTCACAATGCTGCTTGAGTTGAAGTTAATCGCTTCAACATGCGCGTTATAATAGTTTTGCATGTCAGCTTTGAACTGCGGGTTGATGCTCATTCCCAATTTGAAGTAGATGCAGTTGGCGTTTTTTAATGTCACGCTTGGGTCAACTGATTGGGCTTCATCCATCATCTTTTTGAAATATTCGTTAATCTCCTGCACTGAGCCTCCTAGCCCAAGTACATCGGTTATCTGCTGGCGAGTCTCGCCGTCAGCTCCCTCGTTGAGCATGCCCAGCACATAGCTCACGCTGATGGGCGACACGATGGTACTCCCCTTTTTCTGCTCATTGATGGTGCGGAACAGTTTGCAGGCAAAATCATTGTTGTTATCAGCTATCTTGCCTTGAAGTGAAGTCGGTGCGCTGACCTGGCCGAACGTTAGTAGGCCACTCATCAGCACCATGGCAAACAATGCTCCAAATTTCCAAAATCGTTTCATATCAGTCAATTTTTTCAGGTTGATAAAAACGGGTTAACTCTCGCTTGCAAAGTTACAACTGATTATTGAAACAACTACTAAAAAAGGCCAACATTCGAAGGTCATTTCTTGGAATTAAATTGGTTGATTTATAGGTGTTTATATAGTAAAAAGGTCATTAATGGGTAATTCACTTGAACAAGCACAGAAAAGGTGTGATTTTGGGGGTGCGTACGCTCCCCCTTTTTGCGCCGTTCAACGCCTTTCCGAGCCTTTTAACGCCTTATCGGCTTGCTGGAAACTGCTGTCAATCAGGCGTCGAGAGGTTTTTAAAGGTTTTGGGAGGCGCGAGCCTGAGTCCTATCAGGCGCACAGGAAAACAAAACCCGCTGAATTCCAGCGGGTTTTGTGCGTTAATTTAGGCCCTGAAATGAAACTGAACTCATCGTAGTTAATTATGTCAGCGAGATAATTTGTTTTCATATTATTTCTATCTCAAAGAAAGACAACTAAATGCTAATACGATGGAATACTTTAATTAAGTTCTGTTCAGCTTCATATATTTCTTTGACATCAGGGATATCCATCTCATAAAGCTGATTTGCTAAAACTTGAGCCGTTTTATAGTTAGTCCAAATTCTTATTACTAGTTTGTCTCTTTCGCTTCTCATAATACTCTGATCTTTAATTTGCCCCCTTTCATAAACGTCACCATTCTCAATATCACGGTCAATTTCTTGCCATTTTTGAATGCATGTTAATGACTCACTGATTACGTCAATTAATTTAAGGGTATGAGCGTTTTTCTCAGTTCTTTTATGGTCTTTATCAATTGTATATGTGTAGTAAAACAGAGAAAATGAAAGAACTATGCCACCAATTCCACCGATATAGCTTCCAAAACTTCCCCATTCTTCATTATGTTCACTAAACCCATGATGGAAAACCAGCAAATACAGGAAAAGAAAGAAAAGTATGAAACCAATTGCATAGTATATAATATTAATCGTTTTCATGAGGTCAATAATATATTTGTTTAGTGTTTTGTCAATTTATTATAACAACGAGATAGTGCCTTGTTAAATAAATTCATGTCGTCTTGATAGAAATCCTCATTCTTATATTTTTCTAGAAGTTTTTTTCCTGTGGTAAATGTATCAATAGCGTCATTAAAATTGTGTAAAGACTCTTGTGACCATCCCTTAATAAGATAAGAATAAATGTATTCCATAGACTCATAACGTTTTAATGCTCTTGATTTGAGAATTAGTTTATATGCATTTATCGATTTTTCTGAGTAATTGATAGCTTCAGAATAATTCTCTATATCGAAATAAGTACTACCCATCTGACATAATGCATCTGCCTTTTCGGAATTTGTGGTTGCATATTTCGACATCAATCGAGAATATTCCAATTTCTGGTTATGATTATTCTCTAAAATTGCCAGTTTTGAATAACTCTCAAATAGAATCCCGCCATCATTTTCTCCTCCGTCTAATTCAATTGCTTTTAAATAACATTTTTTTGAAGATTCATCATCTCGTAAATTTGAATAACAAACACCCATAGACCATAATACCCAAGGATTAATATCATCCCCACAATAATCGCAGACAATTAGATAATTCTTGAGTGCCTCTGAAAAAACCTTATTATTATACATTTCTTCTGCTTTTTCGTAAATAGCATCGATTTCTTTTTCTGTATAGATGTTTGCATTATGAATGACCAAGTAGTCACCATCAATAGACACTTTGCCTAACCGCTGTATGACAGACTGTCCTAGAAGTAGTGGGGCATTTTGAGAAGGAACTACAAGAGCAGTAACATTTTCAATAGTTTGTCCAGCTATTTCAACTTTCCTCAAATTAACAACAGCATTATCAACAACACTGCCATCTGCAAGAATAGATTGTGTGGTCCCCTTAAAATCAGATTCTTCAAGATAGCCATTTTCCAGCATCATTTCAGCATATGTCGAAGAGATAGAAACATTTGCCGCACCTGTATCAAAAATGAATTTCATCTTCAATCCATTGACTTGACAAGGCACTTTATAAACCCCTGCCTCCTTCTCCATATGGATTCTAACCTCTGCATTTAAGCAAAGACTACCCATCAATGCTATGAATAATACAATAATGTGTTTCATATCGATTTCATTTAATTACGCAAAGATAGTCAATTATTATCTTAATTCAAGTGTTTGTCAATATCTTTCAATCGTACGAGTATGAAAGAACGATTGTGATTCTTGAATATGATAATGGAGACAACCTATATAAAAGGGGGTGCGTGCGCTCCCCCTTTTTGCGCCGTTGGGCGCCTTTAGACGCCCTTAAACGCCTCATCGGCTTGCAGGAAAGCGCTGTCCATCAGGCGTCGGGAGGTTTTTAAAGGTTTTGAGAGGCGCGAACTTGACTCCTATCAGGCGCACAGGAACAATAAAACCCGCTGAAATCCAGCGGGTTTTGTTCGTTGATTTGGGCCGAAAATTCAAGTTGAATTCATTGAGATTAGTTCCTTGCTCAAAAGCACATCAAAAGAGCCTTCCCTTTGATGGATGTGGTAAAAGACGCGGTTTTTTTAAAGAATTTAGTGCTATTTGGTATGATTTTTGCTGTATTTTTGCATAAAACAGTTAGTTTCTAACGAAAACATAAAACTTATGAGTATGAAACCAGTATTATTAGCCTGTTTTGATGATGAAATGACCGCTACCAGATTACAACAAGATTTGGATGCAAGCGGCATTGACTGTGTCGTACAAGAAGAGGTAAAAACCTATGATGTCTTGATTAGTCTTAATCATAATGGCTCTTGTTTCGCATTATATGTTGATGAGAAAGATTACACTGCAGCAAAAGGAGTTTTTGAGCAATTCAGCAAAACAAGAGACGAAGAGAATCCTTGGTGCCCAAAATGTGGTTCTGAAGATGTAACGCGTACAAAAGTTCATCATCCGCATGGTCCAAAATGGTTGTGGTATATTTTCGATTCAGCACTTGCAGCGCACTTCTATTTCCAGGAGTATGATGAAGAGGATTGCCACTGTAATAGTTGTGGGCACGATTTCAAACGGTAGTGAAGCCCCCATCCTTTTATTTACCTCAAAAACTTATTTTACTGTATCTCAATAGAATAAATCTTCTATACCCCAACATTCTGAGATTTCTACAGGATTTGGCTAAAAAGATACTGAGATTTGCCCGAAAAACTCACTATTAATTTGGTGATTTGGCTTTTTGTTGTATTTTTGTGGCACAAATTTGTGCACTGTTACAAAAATATTCCATAAAACCATGCTTTTTGAACGCAAACCATATCTGGAACAACTCATCTCGGCCGAGGGGAACGGGATGATAAAGAAAAAAGGGACGGTTCTTTTGATGTAAAAATTAGACTCTTATTCTTCTTTACTGATTCGTCGATGAGTCGTATTTGCGCCATAATACTAGGGGTGCGTGCGCTCCCTCTTTTGGCGTTTAATATATAACTACGCCTGCTTACAGTGGTCAGCGATACGTTTTGCCCTTTTCTCCAATGGCTTGTTCTTGTATCATACACGAATGATATTCTCCTAATGGTTTTGGTATTTGATTGCGTGAACATAGCGGTTGTTTTTGGCACTAAAGACCTCGACTAATTCCACTATATTCCTTATTTCCAAGTAATTGAATCTTATCAAACGTGCGTTATAATAATTGTTGGGCTATAGGGCGAGGCGCATCCCGAGGTCGTTGCTCAGGTAGGCTGGGACGCAGTCGTACCGGCCTGATACGCGGCAACTCTCGGCGGACTCCAACCAGCTGCCACCACGATTCACACGGCTGTCGCCCGATTTGGGACCAACGGGATTCTTCTGCGATTTCTTGCCGTAGGGGCCAAATCTGTCAAAACACCACTCCCATACGTTGCCCGACATGTCATACAATCCCAATTCGTTAGGAAGCTTGGCGGCGACTGGTTGTGTGCCATATCCGGCTGTTTCGCTTGTATTAGAAGGGATATTATCACAGTACCACGCAATCTCATTCGGGTCGTTGCTACCTGCACATAAGTAGCCCTGGCTCAGATTGCCGCCCCGAGCGGCATATTCCCATTCCGCTTCAGTAGGAAGGCGGAACTGCTTGCCTGTTATCTGGTTAAGCCTGCTGGTAAATATTCTGCAATCATACCAGGAAACCCCTTCCACGGGGCGCTGCAAGTCATCAGTGTAACCGTGCGCACTGGTGAAGTAACTTGGATTGGTGCCCATCACGGCAAGCCACAATGCCTGTGTCACTTCGGTCTGGCCGATGCTGAAAGTCGATACAGTCACCTGATGGGCAGGGCGCTCTTTGTCGTTGACGTCACCATCTTGCTCATCGGTAGCACCCATGGTGAATTTGCCACCCTTGACAGTCACCATTGTGAACGACACCCCATTCACCGTGAACGTTTCAGTCTTGATGCCCCCCATGGCAGTGCCCCCCTCTGGCTTGTCACTAACGGTGGGAGACGCCCTCCCATCTCCTTGATGATAGGCATAAAAGCCCTGAGATCCTGCAGACCCAGACAGCAACAAGACAGCCAATAGCAATAATAAAGGATGCCATACTTTCTTCATAGCAATCAACGTTTTAATCGTAATAACCTTGGTTATACCACTTACAAATTTCCATACAAAAACCAGGGCAATCGCACCATACTACCGTTTAGTGACAGTTTGAGTGCCATGCATGAGTTCTCCCTTATCGGTGACACCCTCGACAAGGATTGTATAGGTGGTGTTCTGAGCGTCGTTGCAATAGAAGTCAAAACGAGCCATACCGTCCTCGCCCACCTTCACCCGAGGATTCCAGTAGAGCACACGGCGCTGGTCGTTCCCTGGCTCAATGCCACAATCGTCTTGATCGTAGCGTGGCGTATAAAACTCCACAGGTCGTTGCGTACCCATCGGATGAGCAATTTTGACATATCGGCTGGGTTCCTTCCATTCCTTGCTCGAACCCGGTTTCCTGGTGATGTTGATTGTCCTGGTTCCACCACGCCCCACCGAATAACTGATATATTCTACATTTCTCATACTGACAAAACCATCAGCAATCGAGACCGGGCTCAAGTCATAATCTGTCCCCGTGTTTAGTGCAGCGAAATTGAAACCACTTTGCTTGTCGTTTCTATCCCTTGGGCCCGAAGACATTGCTATCGCTTGAGCTACGGTTTCGCTGTCAGTGAAATATAAATCACTGAGCGATTCACCGTCGATTGAGATACGGACCTTGCTAAAATCGGTCACGCCTATAGCGGCAAGGGCTCCTTCGACCGAAGTGATACCCTTTTTTGAAATATCATCGGCCGTCAAAATCCGGTGTGACTCAACCGCAGGTTTGTGCAGATGACGAGACGCTTTCACCACCAGTTCATCGAGCATGATGTGCCGCCAGTCATCCTCGTTGATCAATCGCTTGGCCTGCTCTTCCTGCACATTGGCGGTCAGCCCGTTTGAGGTGCCGGCATCAATCAGATAATAGTTCTTGGGGTATTCTTCTTCGGCCAATTCCAGATTGGTCTGCTTCTTTCCCTTGTCATTCATTGCAATCACTACGCAATCCACCCCGTCAGCAATCAGGGGAACAGGGATAGAAAAGCGGCCCAACGAGTCGGTCGTGGCCACGTTGGCATATTCCATTTTAGGTATAATCAGACCCACTTCAGCATTAGCAAGAGGTCTGTTGCGGAACTCGCTCAGAACGCGGCCCGCCACAACCTGCGAGACCTCGCAGGGGAATTGCGGCTCGACAACATGCCCCTTGAGCACACGGGGAATGTCATAGCGGCGCCATCCTTGGGTGAGCATGAGCAAGTCGAGATGACGGCTCCGCTCGGCGCTGTCAATGCTATCATCGTCTCTAAAATAATACCCTGGGTCGTGCACACTTCCGCGCAGGTCACTCTGCAACAAAAAATTGGAAAAGATGTCCCCTTCGGCAATCACGGCGGCACGATTGTCAACCACCGCCACGGCACAGTCGCCACCATCAGCATCCATTACCAGGCTGTTCATGTCCACTGTCACCTTCACAGCCTCTCGGTTGTTATAGACTGGGCGTTCTGTTTCCACCGACGTCGCAGACAGCGTTGGCCGTTCGGCGAAGAACAAACGCTCACTCAGGCAACGTCCACTTTCATCAATCAGCAGTGCCTGCACCACACCAGGCGAGAACTCGTTCTCATCTAGGGCAATGGCATCCTGGGATGCCGCAATCAGGCAGCCCCGTTGCTGCACCACCAATATCGCACTTGCACCATGGGCACCAGCGGCCTGCAATCTGATCTGTCCATCCTCATCGTGCCGCACCTGTACCACAGTGGCATCGGGTCGCACTTGGGGCAGGTCAAATGTCACCAACTCGTCAAAGTTATCACGCCAACGGGCCGTGTAATGGCCATCGACACGAGGAGTGAACCTCACCAATCCCATACCATCGTGCTCGACAAGCAGCGGGGCAACAACCACGCCCTGCTCATCCACCAGTTCGCCCGAGGTCTTGACCGTCAAGTTGTCGGGGTCATGCATCTTGAAAGCGACAGCATTCTCCGCGTTAGGCACCAGATAACCTCCCTCAGGGTAGAAATCCACCAACACTTCACGGCTGGCAGGCAACGGGATGTACTTGGCATAGCCGTCAATCTCAACGAGCACCACGGGTTCACTGGCATCCTTCCCTTTGAGCGTAAAGCGCGCTTCACCGTTGCCCCTACCTTGGGACCTCATATCTCCGTAATGGTTAAGATAACAGCAGTTGCTGAACTCACTGGGCGTACCATCCAAATCAGTGTAACTAAGTCTCACCTCTACCTCATCATCAAACCGCACGCATCGGGCTGAGATGCGTCGTTCCAATGACATCAGGCCTGTTACCTCGATAGGCAGGCGGCAAAAGTAGTCGGCGCCTGCATTCTGCATGAACAGCGTGTAGGCCGTCAACTGGTAACGCCCCTCGGGCAAATCATCGGGTATCGGCAGATAGCCTTGGAACACTCCATCATCATCCAGGTGGATTTTCACGTGGGCACAGAGCGAATCGGTCGGCGACAGCAGCTCAACATACACAAATTTGCTTGCGAACACAGGTTGATGGGTCGCGGCATCCACCACCCAAGCCCTTAACCAGAGGGTGTCGCCAGCGAGGTAAACACCTCGGTCGGTCATCACATGAATCTTCTCTTGGGGGAAAACATAGCGTTGAAGGTCAAGACGCTCTGCTATGGCCTGGACATCCTGAGCCGTCAAGCTCGAGGCAATGGCCAATGCCATAATCAGAAATAACAAAATCCTTTTTTCCATCATTTCATCGATTTTAATTAATAATTCGGTATCCTACAACAAGAAGGAGAATTATAGGAGGCTCCACCTACAACGCTGAAATCCCTATTGCCCTATGGAGGCGCAAATATATCATATTCTATCAATCTCTCCAAGATATCGCTGATGAAATCATGCGAATTATTAACTTTTTTGCAATAAATCGTATAAAAATTTGACACTATATCGTGGGTTAGGTGGCTTCTTTATTGCAATTTACTGTATCTGTGGCATATTGCAGTTAGATGAAGCTGCGTTTTAACAAAAGCAAATTGTTTTTTGTTTTCAACTTGCGCAATTTTTGATTATTTTTGCGCCAGTATAGTTAATGCATATGGAGCATTATGTTTAATTAGTCATATTTCAATAACCCTAAATTGATTGAAGCGATGAAAAAGTATTACTTGATTCTTGCAGTCATGGCTGCACTGACGATGACGGCTCAGGCCCAGTTCCTTGGTTGGATCGAGGTGGGAGACTATTACAACGGCACCGAGACTTACAACGGCTCTTACTTTGACTCAGCACCCACTACCTTCTACCTGGCTCATACCGGGTCGCAGATGATTTATACGCCCGACCTGCTGACCAGCATGAATGGCAAGGAAGGTGTGATGGTCAAGTACCTGAATTTCAAGTTCCAGAGTGAATCATTCGAGGAGATTGTCCGCAATGCTAAGGTTTATCTTCAGGAAATTGACGAAACCGAGTTCGCCATCAACAAATATGGTATCAAGCAGTTTTTCGAGTTTGGCGAGTTGGTTGCCGAGGGCAGATATGACATAGACCTGCTTGAAGGCTATGGCGAGGACATGGTTCTGGCGATGGAAATCCAAGAGCCGTTTACTCTCACGCTTGGCAAGAGCCTGCTTGTGACTATCGTTTTTGACGCCGAGGATAACGATAACTGCACGTGGGGCAGTGACTACGCTCCCTTCTACACCTCGGGCATCCGTGGCAAGGCGATGACCTATACCGACAACTTTATCAGCTTTGTTGACTATGCCATGGGCGACGACTTCCCCGATGCGACAGCAACGCTGGGCTGCGGCACCAATGTTGACCTCCCTGTTACCGAGATAGGTTACACCTATGACAGGATGCTTGGCGACGTCACTGGTGACGGTGACGTGAACATCGCCGACGTCACCGCTTTGATTGACTACGTGCTGGACGGTGATTCCACTAACTTTTTTGAGGTGAATGCCGACGTTAACCAGGATGGTAATATCGGCATTGCCGATGTGACCGCTATCATCGACATGATTTTGAACTAAGAGTAATCGGCCGACACAAGTCAAAGTCTGATACAAATCCCTCGCGGTCATTGTTGATCGCGAGGGATTTGTTTGAACTGGATAATTGAGCGTTGACGGCGGGGTCAATCTCAGTTCAGCAGCACATCGATCAGCGTGGTGACGTCAGCGATATCGACAATGCCGTCACCGTTCACATCACCGTAGGCGGGCAGTTGCTCTGAACTCAATATGCGGTCAATCAGACTAGTCACGTCATTGATGCCGAGAATCCCGTCACCGTCAATGTCTCCAGGGCCGGCACCGATAAAGGGAATGATTCGCGAGAACTGGCCCCATTCCTCATGAGCCTGATAACCTTCAACCGACCCGTAGGGTACGTAGAGTGTTGCCTGCTCATAGCTGTTATAGAAAGTGTTTTGGTTCGCAGTGGGCACTGTTGTTGCTTTACAGGTCACGTTGCTCAGACTGGTGCAGTTATTGAAGGCATTGTAGCCAAGGGATGAAACAGATTTGCCGAGGGTGACATCCTGCAAAGCGGTGCACTCGTGAAATGCTTTGCTGCCGATAGTGGTAACAGAGTCTCCGATAGTGACGTTCTCTAATGCGTAGCAGTACTCAAATGCTTGGTCTCCAATGGTCTTGACAGAATTGGGGATGTCGATGCTGGGCAATTTGACGCAGGACTGGAATGCCTCATCGCCAATGGATGTGAGGGAGTTACCGAGGATGACACTCTCCAAGCCTCTGTCGTTGCCAAACGCATGACCATCAATGGTTGTGAGCGTGTTGGGCAACACGAGACTGGTCAACTTGGGGCAACTGGCGAATGCATAATAGCCGATGTAAGTGAGCGAGTTGCTGAGGGTAAGATTGGCCAGTTGTGGGCAATAATAGAACGTGTAGGAGCCGATATTGGTAACACCGTCGGGGATGTTGATGCTGGCCAGCTTTTCGCAATAATAGAACGCCTGACTGCCGATTTCGGTAACACCGTCAGGAATAACGACGTCCCGGAGATTGGTCATAGCGAAGGCATTGCTGCCAATTGATGTGACACCATCGGGAATGTCGATGGTGGTCAATGGGATTAAATGGAACGCATTATTGCCGATTTTAGTGACAGAGTTAGGTATGACGGTGCTGAGACAACCAGCAATAATGGTATTGGTGGCCGTCTCAATAATGCCGTTGCAGTTTTCACGTGAATCATAGACAGGGTTGCTGCTTTCCACAACCATACTTGTCATTTTAGAACAGTGACAGAATGCCTGCACGCCGATGTATGTTACGGAACTCGGGATGACGATGCTTGTCAGATTGGTGCACGCGCAGAATGCACTTTTGCCGATAGACGTGATTTGGTCGGGGATGGTGAAGGAGGTCATATCGCGAACGGAATAGAATGCATCGTCGCCGATAGCAGTGACAGAACTGGGGATGACAGTTGTCGGGCAACCATAGATAATCGTGTTGGTTGCCGTTTTGATGATAGCATTGCAGTTTTCACGCGAATCATAGACTGGATTGCCACTTTCCACAACATAACTCCTCAGGGAATAGCAATAAAGGAACACCCATGTGCCAATGGTTGTTACAGAACTGGGGATGGTGATGCCAGTCAGACCCCTACATTCGCGAAACGCCTGGTTATCGATCGTTTTGAGCGTGTTGGGAAGATTTACTTTGGTCACTTTGTCGCAGTAAGCGAATGCAGCGTAACTGATCTTTGTGACAGTGTAACTCTTACCGTCGTAGGTTACCGATGAGGGGATGGTTACTACACCAGTGTAATCATTTGAATTGAAAAAACTCGAACCTCTGTAGGTCACCGTGACTGTGGTGTCGTCGCGGTTGATGTCGTAATATATGCCGTCAACTTCAAAGTCGTGGGCGTGGGCGGCAACTGGCAGCAGGGCCAGCAACAGAAAGAGTAGGAATGTAATTTTTTTCATCTTGTTTTAGGGTTAAATGTTGGTTAATGATTGTTCATAAGGCGGGAAAAGCCAGCATCGGCAGTTCCCAAGCGATGATGCCTACAAAGGTAGTAAATTATTTCTGGAATACCTTTTTATTTGAAAGAATTTGAATAAAAGAAAAAGGGACGGTCTTTTTGATGTGATATTTCGACTCTTATTCTTTGCTGATTCGCCGATGAGTTGTATTTGCGCCGAAATACTGGCGCTCACTGATATCGGATTTTTAGGGATTTTGATGTGGTAATTGTGGGGTTTGCACTATCTTTGCCTGCGGCAATTTATACAGAGTGATGATGAAGAGATATCTGTTTTTTGTGATATGTATGGTGCTGGGGGCGGCGACAGTCGTGGCTCAGCAGCACAAGACGTTGCGCGAATGGGGATTCCCGACGGGAATTTTTGAAACAGGACAATATAACGCCATCACCGATGTGCCGGGGGTGACGGTGGGGCATGTGACCCTTATCGAGGGCGACAGCGTGCGCACGGGTGTCACGGCTATTGTGCCGCACCAGGGCAACATCTTCCGCCATAAGGTGCCCGCCGCCATCTATGTGGGCAATGGGTTTGGCAAGTTGGCGGGCGTGACGCAGGTGAGTGAACTGGGTAACATTGAGACGCCTGTCATCCTCACCAACACGTTGAGCGTGGCAGCAGGTATCGAGGGCCTCGTGCGTTATACGCTGATGCAGCCTGGCAACGAGGGTGTCCGCTCGGTGAATGCAATTGTGGGTGAGACCAATGATGGCCGTTTGAACGACATTTGCGGCTTGCACGTTACGCCCCAAATGGTCATCGACGCCATCAGCAAGGCGCATGGCGGCCCAGTGGAGCAAGGCAACGTGGGCGCCGGGACAGGCACTATCTGCTTTGGCTTTAAGGGCGGTATCGGCACCTCGTCGCGCGTGCTGCCCGAGTCGTTGGGCGGATACACCGTCGGTGTGCTCGTTCAGACCAATTACGGCGGCATCCTCGAGATTGACGGCGTGCAGGTGGGGCAACGGTTGCACAAGCACGATTTCATTAACCACGTGCGCAAGAGCGAGAACGTGGATGGCTCCTGCATGATGGTCGTCATCACCGACGCACCGCTCGACTCGCGCAACCTGGAACGCGTCGCCAAGCGCGCCATGATGGGCATGGCCAAGACCGGAGGCATCGCCTCTAACGGCAGCGGTGACTATGTCATCGCCCTGTCGGTAGCCCCTGGCAACCTGATTGACGACGATGCCAAGACCATCGCTTCGACTGTGCTTGCCAACAGCGAGATGTCGCCCATCTTTGCCGCCACCATCGAGGCGACCGCCGAGGCCTTGTGGAATTCCCTGTTCATGGCCGAATCAATGACGGGCAAGGGCGGTTATCACGTTGATGCCCTGCCGGTCGATCAGGTGCTGGAAATGTTAAGAATAATTAGGCATTAGGCATTAGGCGTTAGGAGTTAGGTGTTAGGCATTAGGTGGCTCCGCGTCCTAAAACCTAAAGCCTAAAACATTAGTTATATGATGATGAGGAATAGAGTGATGAAATATTGGGTGATTGTGCTGTTGACCTGGGGCTTTACGCTCGCGGCAATGGCTGGTGATGGTGTGAAGGTGCGCGTGGGCCTTGCGTGGCAGCCCAACGATGCCGCCTATGAACGCGTTATCCTTTCCATCGAGGCAGCCGGGGGCGAGGCGGTGATTTTGCCGCAGTTGCGCCCCGCGGGATTTGAGTACGATAGTCTGACGCTGTGCCCCCGATATGTCGATGAGGTTGGCGTTCTGCGCCAGCAATATGCCGATATTGTCAAGCGCGACACCTATCATGGCACCGATGCCGACGAGTTGATGGCTGACGTCCAGGCAGTGGTTTTCCTGGGTGGTGGCGACATCAGTTCCACACTGTTTGCTGTACCCCAGACGTGGCACGGCATCGAGGGTGACAATAGTGCTGACGCCACCCGCGACGTGTCGGAATACTTGACGATGGCCTATTGCCTTGACCACGATGTGCCGGTGCTGGGTCTGTGCCGTGGCATGCAGATGCTTGGAGTCGTGTCGGGTGCCCCGCTCATTCAGGATTTGACGACTTACTACGAGGGCTTGGGTCTGTCCTATCATTACCTGCACCGCATGCAGCGTGATGCCGACGGCAACCGTTATTACACGCCCCACGACGTGACGGTTACCGACCACAACTCATTGCTGTATGCCATCGTAGGCACCGACACCATCCACAATGTGCCCTCATGGCACCATCAGGTGGTGGGTGACGTGACGGGAACCCCCTTGCGGGTGACGGGCATGACCGAGACCGACGGTATCAACATCATCGAGGCGATTGAGCGCACCGACAAGCGTTTTGCCTTGGGTGTGCAGTTCCATCCCGAGGAGGCCGTGCGCAAGCACTTGAAGGGACAGCCCGATGCGTCCCACTTCATGCCTCTCGATGATGCCATCGCCTATTTCCGCGCCCTAATCACAGCAGTTTCACCCCAATAACTCCTAACCCCTAACTTCTAACTTCTAACTTCTAACTCCTAACCGCTAACTACGACATGGCTCACGGTGTTGTTCCCCTTGTCGCGCTGAACGTGGATTTGAGCGGTGATGCGCTCCTTCAACGCCTCGACGTGACTGATGATACCCACACGTCGCCCGCCCATGTCATACAGGTGGTTGAGCGTTTCCATGACTTTGTCCAAGTAGTTGGCGCTCAGCGTGCCAAATCCTTCGTCGATGAATATGGTGTCCACGGTGAACACCTTGCCCGTCATGCTCGATAACGCCAGTGCAAGAGCCAGCGACACCATGAAACTCTCGCCGCCCGACAGCGTCGTTACCGCCGTTCTGTCGCCCTGCAGCAAGTCGCGCACCAGGATGGTGAGGGTGCCGGGTTGGGCTTCCAGCTCATAGCGGTCATTGAAATGGCTCAAGTAGCCGTTGGCAATGGCGAGCAGTTCCTCGAGGATGTAGCTCAAGGCGATTCTCCTGAATTTCGCGCCGTCATGGCTGCCCAGCATCTCGTTGAGTTGTGACCAGCGGAGATAAAGTTCCTCGGCCTGGTCGAGCATTTCTTTTTTCTTACCGGCAAGCTTGTGGTTCTCGGCATCGAGCGTGAGGCGTGCCGACCGTTTGGAGATTTCCTCGTTCAGTTCCTCGTCGCGCTTGCCCGCGGTGGCGATGATTCCCTCTAATTGTTCGCGGTCTTCCACGGCAAATTCCGGCCTCCGGGCTTGATGGGCCGCCTTGCGCTTGCCAAGCGAGGTGGTCTCGCCCTGCAGGTTGTTGGCCTTTTCCACAAGTTGCTGCTGTGCCAACCTGATGGCACTGATTTCCTCTGGCTCGTGGGCACACAAGTTTTGCAGGCGGTCAAGCGACACCGCTTGCTGTGACTGCAGATAGGCGTTGATCTCTTCTTGGGCTTCGCTGGCGTCTTGACGCTCACGGGAGAGCGAGGTGTGCCACTGCGTGTATTGCTTCTCCAACGTGTGCCACAGGCTCTCCAGTCCCTCGGGAATGTCACCGCAGGAGTCACCGCTATTGTCTTTCAAGCTACCTTGCAGATTGCGCTTCGCTTCCTCCATGGTGGGGATGGAAACCTGCAACATGTCGATGGCGCGTTCCAGCTGCCAAGCTGCTTCGGTTTGCTGTCGGTACTGCCTTGCGCGGCGTTCGATATCGTTGACGAGTGCTGTCAACGCCTCGGCGCTCATGTCATGCCAGCCGCCATCGGCAAGCAGGTTGTCCAAGTCACGCGTCACCGCATCGCGTTGCGTCTTGCTGGTTTCGATGGCCAGGTTTTGCTTCTCGATGCTGTTTTTGACGTTGTTCAAGGCAATGACGGCTTGGTTATATGCTGTCTCGGTGGCTTTGAGTTGGCGTTGTTGCTGCTGCAGCTCTGTTGCCAGTTTCTGGGATTGGGCGATGATGCCGTTCAACTGTTCCACCTCATCATTGATGGCAATGATGAGGCTTTCGGCCTGATGTGCCTCGGTAATCTCGTCAGTGTTCTTGCCGCATTTTTCCAGCAGCAGGCGGGTGGCCGACTGTTGCGTGTTCTTGAGGCTGACCATGTGATCGAGTTCATCAACGGCCTGTTTCAAGAGTTTTTCCTGATGGGAAATGAGTCTCTTGCCGGCACTGATGCGGGTTTCGGTCTCATTCAGTGCCTTATCGGCTTGCTGGCATTGTGACTGCAATTCATCCAGAGCGCTCTTGGATTTAGGGGCGAGTAGGGTGTCGATGACATGGCCACACACGGGACAGGTGTCGCCCGCATGCAAGCTGTTATGGGCCTGGATGAGCAGGGCATCCCAATCCTTTTGACGGGTGAGATTCTCTCGGGCCTTCTCGGCCATCTCGCGCTTGAGGTCGATGGTGGCGGCGTCGGTTGCCACCAGCTCCTGTTGGCGCTTGAGTTCCTGCCTCATCTCGTCGATGCGGGAATTCTGTTTGGTGATGGCCTCCAGTTGCGTCTTGAGGGCGCTGACCGCGGCCTTGGCATCATTCAGGTTGTCCTTGCGCGTGTTGACGGTGCCGATGTTCAGGCTGTCCAGCCGCTGTTGCGTTTCTCTGACCTTCCCTTCCTGGGCGCTGTTGGCTTCTATCGTCAGACGCACTGTTTCCTCGGCTTGTGGCAACTTGCTCTGCTCCCGCGTCAGGGCTTCGGTATAGGTTTTGATGTTGTCCAGTGCCTTCTGCCGATGCGACATCAGTGTCTTGATTTCGCCGATGGCGGCATAGATGGCACTATTTTGGCTGTCCTGCTCAATTAAGGCTTTGACTTCCTTGAGGCGGCTCCGCTTATCGTCAAGGGCTTTAATCGTGGATTGCAGGGCGGCGCACAGGCGGTCATATTCCCGCTGGAGGGCGGGTTGCTGTGCTTCCAGGACCGTGATTTGGGCCTGGGCATGTTGGTGCCGCTTGAAGTCGGCGCGGGCCTCGGTGGTGGCATCCCACTCTTTGACCAGCTGGGTGCGCTCCACGTAGGCGGGTTCCCGCATCTGCTGTTGTACCCCTTCGAGGAGGGCGTTTTGCTTTTTCAGCTCCTCCTCGATGCGTTGCCTCTCGTCCAGCCAGTCGCGCATCGCCTTGGCCTGTTCATGCCGCTGGCGCACGGTTGTTTGTTCCTGCTTATATAGCGCGATTTCCTCCTCGATGGCCGTTTTCTCCTCAGGAAGCAGCAAGCTGATGTCGTTGAGTGCCTCACGCAGGGCATCACGGTCACGCTTCTTCTCACCACACATCTCGTGTATCTTCATGCTCACCTGTGAATAGATGTCAAGGCCCATCATTTTCTCGAGGAGCAACGATTTGTCGTTCTCATTGGACTCAAGAAACTCGGCAAACTTGCCCTGGGCGAGAACCACGGTGCGGAAAAACTGGTTCACGTCCAATCCGATGATGTTGGTGATAAAACCGTCAATTTCGGTCTTCTTGGTCATAAAGACCGCTGGCATGACGCCGTCTTCGGTGCGCAAGGTGCGCTCCACGTCTTGCAGGGCTCCTGTTGGGCGCTTGTGGGAACGGTGGACGTGCCACGTGGCGATATAAGGGATACCCTCGTTGTCGTCAAACGCCAGGCTGACGTCGGCACTGCCGCTACCGCGGCGCAGCAGTTGGCGCGGGTCATTGGTGTTCAGGCTCTCCTGGTTGGCCGCCTCGGGACGCTTGTTCTCATAATCGGCGCGCCGGGCTGCCTTCATGCGTGGCGTTGTGCCGTACAGTGCCAGACACAGGCAGTCGATGATGGTTGATTTGCCGGTGCCGGTGTCGCCCGTGATGAGGAACAGACGCTCATCGCTCAACGGCGAAGCGTCAAAATTGATTTCAGCCTCTTGTATCGAAGCGATATTGCTGATATGTAGTCTTTTCAGTCTCATGTTTTTAGTTTCTAGTCCTTAGTCCTTAGTCCTTAGTTAGTTTCTAGTCCTTAGTCCCTAGTCCTTAGTTGGCATCCGCCAACTCCTAACTTCTAACTCCTAACTTCTAACTCCTAACTTCTAACTCCTAACTATTAACGGTTGCCTGCCGATAGGCTTCGTTGAACATCTCCCGTTGCAGGTCGGTCATCGCGTTACCTGTCTTGTCGAGGAAGAACTGTTCGGCCACCTCGATGGGACTTTTTTCACTCAGTTGCTCAAGGCTCATGCGGGTGCTGTGGGGTGTGGCTGCCGTGGCTAATGTTTTCTTGATGCAGCAGTAGCGGCAATTTTTCTCTTCCAGCACTTGGGCGGCGCGTATCTGGGCATCATGCGGCAACAAGCCATCGGCCAGGACGTTCAGCCTGATGTATGCGTGTTGGGTGTCGCTCATGGCTTGGAGTTTTTCCATCACCGTGTCAAAGTCGGCGGGTTCCTTGGCTGGGATGGTGTGGAGCGGCTTGATGTTCTTGATGATATGGCTGTGTACACGTGGCTCACTGCCATGGGTGTCAATTTCGACAAGGCTCACCGAGTGCTCGCATTGCTCATCAAAGCTCACTGCCAGCGGTGTGCCGCAGTAACGTGCGTTCGCGCTCAGCTGCTGTGGCCGGTGGATATGTCCCAATGCGGCATAGTCATACCCCAAGCCCAATTCGTCCAAACCCACACTCTCCATGGCCACCGAACTGTCGTGCCCCGTGTAGTCGCTGCCGCTCACGGCCAGATGGGCCATCAGCACGACAGGGAGTCCGTCGGGGTCTTGGCTATTGGCATGGTCGAGCAGTGCTTGGAAGTATGCCGATTGGCGCTGTGCCCTGTCCACCGCGTCGGGTGATATCAAGGGGAAGCCACCGGGATAGCAGAAAGGCACCGCGGCGACGATACCCCGATTCTTGACCGTAATCAAGTGGTGGTCGAGGCAGGCCGTGCCGTCGCTATTGCGGGCGATACCGCCCAGCACAGTCACTCCCGCACGTTCCCACAGCAGGCTGTCGCTGTCAAGGCGCGCCGCGCTGTCGTGGTTACCCGCAATCACGATGATGGACATGTCGGGGCAAGCCTCATGGATGTCGAGCATCCCGCTCACATACAGCCTCACCGTGCTGCTCGACGGTGCCGCCGTGTGATAGACATCGCCGCTCACCAGCAGGGCGTCAGGCTGCTGCTCGCTCACGATTGTGGCAAGTTGCCTGAGGAAGTCCTGTTGCTCCTCGCTACGGTCATATCCGTAGAAATTCTGGCCCAAGTGCCAGTCACTTGTATGGATGAATTTAAACATGGCTATCGATAGGGTAGTTAGATAATTTTAGGCTCAAAAATACAATTTTTTCTCCAATCTTCCAAATCTTTCATCCATTCTCTCCTTTAAAAAGCACTCAGTTTATTTTCTTTCAGCATTGTTAAGTAGATCGAGGCTGAGCCTCGATTAAACAGTTTGCGCCGCCTGGGGGTTAACCCAAGCGACGCAAATCGCGAGTGATTAGTATTTAATCTGTGTTCAGAGAGCAGGTTATTGGCTTGCCACTGTAATTACCATTCTTTTGAGAGGATGTAGTCGGTGAGTGTTGTGACGTCGCTGATGGAGATTTCACCATCCAGGTCACAATCACCAGCCTCGAGGCTGATACCCGTGGAATCCTTACTCAAGATATAGTCGATGAGTGCCGTCACGTCGGCAATATCAACAAAACCATTGCAGTCCACGTCGCCGCGCAAGTAGCTCGTGGCGGCCTCGTTGCTGAAGTACATGTCCTGTACCTCGGCAAGAGCGATGGTATAGGTGCCCTCTACGTTGTTGACGGTCACGTTGGTAGCGTCGTAGGTGAGCTTGAGGCCTTCTACCGAATAGGTTACTGTCGAGCCGTTGGCCTTGGTGAACTTCAGGTAGCTATAGGTCTCGGCGCTGCTGACCAGGGCCACCAGGGCGATAAGCATCGTTATAATTGTCTTTTTCATAATTTCTAAGTCTTTAAATAATGATGTCATTAGTTTATAACTACTTGATTACAGCGTCGGACCGGTTGAACCCGTCGAACCCGTATAGGTCGAGAGTTGTACCGACGAGCCGCCCGTGGCATTGGTGCTGCCCTTGCCGCTCCACAGCGAGGTGCCGCTGAAGGTTACACCCGACTTGAGCGTTGTGGTGCCCGGCGTCGAGACGATGAACGTGGCGCTTTGGCCGCCAGGACCACCGCCGCCAGGACCACCGCCGCTGAGCATCGGACCGCCACCACCACCACTGATGGTGGGTGCAGTGACCGCAAATGCTACGTTGCTGCCATTATAGAGCGCATAGCGGGTGCCTGCGGTATAGGTGCTGACCTTGTAGCAGGTCTGGCCCAGGCTGGCACCGCTCTCCAGAGCGCCCATGCTGCGGCCGTAGGCCATCAGGGTGACACCGCTCTGGATGTAGAGTTTCTTCTGACCCTCGGTGTTGGCATCTGCACCTTCCTCGCTACCGGCACAGAAGATGTAGCCGCCGCTCAGGTACATGTTGCCGTTAGCGTCGATGGCATCGTTGTTGGTGGCTACGGCATAGACGTAACCGCCAGTGATGTGCATGTCGCCGCCCGAGTTCAGGGCGTCGTCATAGCATACCGACTCGACATTGCCGCCAGTGATGTTCATTAGGGACTTGGACTCGATGCCCTCGGCACCCTCACCGCCAGTACATGAGATGGTGAATGTGCCGCCGTTGATGGTGATGGTGCCCTCGGCGCGGATACCCTTGGGCGAGGAGCTGGTGTCACCACTGCTCTCACCGCCGCCCCACGGATTCCAACCGCCGCCACTGCCGCTGGAGCTGTACTTGCTGCCTGTGGTGGTCACCTTGATGGTACCGTCGTTGATGGTGAGCGTGCCATTAAAGTTCATGCCCTTGCCGCCTTGGCCAGTGGCGCGGAGGTCGAACGTGCCGCCATCAATCACGCAGTTGGCCTTGCCCTTGATGCAGGCTGCGCCGCTCACGGTCTTGTCGGCGTAGGTCTCGCCGCCGCCACTCACGGTACCCGTGATGGTGCCGCCGGTGATATGCAGGTTGCCCTCGGGCTTGATGGCCTTGCTGGCAGCGCCGGTGACAGTAAAGTTGATGGTGCCGCCGGTGATGTCCATGTTGCCATCGCTCTTGATGCCGTGGTCATAGGTGTTGAGCGTCAACGTGCCGTCGCTGATGAGGACGGTGCCCTCGCTGTGGATGCCCTCGGCCTCGTCCTTGGTCGTGGTGCACGTGAAGTTGGCACCGTTCAGGATGAAGGCATAGTCGGCCTTGGCACACTTCACGTTGGTCGTGTCGGTCGTGCCGTAAGCCCAGGGCTGTCCCGAGCAGTTGATGCCGATGGTGCCGGCGGTGGCGGTGAGCGTGCTGTCGCACTTCATGCCACGTGCGCCGTTGCCGGTCATCCTGATATTGACGATAGCCTCGGCACCGTTGATGGTGAGGTTGCGGTCGGTGCTGATGCCGATAGCTTCCTTGATTTTGCTCTCAGTGCTGTCCCATGTGGGGATGCCGCTGTGGTTCAAGGTGAGCGTACCGCCCTGGATGTCGATGTTGCCCTCGGCCTTGATGCACTTGGTGGCTGCCGCGCTACCGTTGATGGTGAGCGTGCCGCCCTTGATGAGCACATGACCGTCGAGTTCGGGATCGGCGGTGTCTTCGGCATCAACCTGGAGGCCGTCGTCACCGCAGCTCTGGATATTGATGGTACCGCCATTCATCTGGAAGTACTGGCTCACGTTGATGGCGTCGGCCACAGCACCGGTGATGGTGATGGTGCCCACGGTCTTCTTCACCTCCATGTACTCGTTGCAGGCCAGCGCGTGCTTCTTGTTGCCCGTGATGGTCAACGAGCCGCCCTTGGCAAATTCGGCATGGCCCTTGATGAGGAAGGCGGCCTTCTTGGTGTTGGCGCTGCCGTCCTTCAGGGTGTTGGTGGTGCCGTCAACCAGTTGCACGGCAATGCGCTTGCTGTTCTGGATGTTGATGGCGGCGCTGTCGGGGTTGGTCAGGTTAACGCCGTTGAGCGCGAGCGTCATCTTGTAGGCTCCCGCATGGTAGAAGCAGCCGCTGGTGCTGGTGCCCTGCAGGGTGTAGGTGTACTCGGTGGCCACGTCGGCATCCTGGATGACGGCGACGCGCGCACCCGTGACTTGAGCGGTGATGTGGTTAGCGATATTGCCTGCCACAAACACATCGGCCACACTACCATTGTACTTGACGAGGACGTTGTCGTCGGCAAATGTCTCGCTGACGACCGTCACACTGTCCACATCGGCAAGGGTGAAACCCTTCTCAAGCACGGTAAGCAGATTGCCCGATGAATAGGGCATCGAGCCTACCGCCTCGGTGTTGTAGGCCCAGTGAACATGACCTGTGTGTACCCACATGGTCTGCTGCGCAAAGGCCAGAACACCTGTCATAGCAATCAATGTTGCCAATAGGAATCGTTTTTTCATAAATGCATAAATTTAGAGTGATTAAAACATGAATATTTGCTACAAAACTATGCAAAATTTGTAGTATCGGTCAATTATTTTCAACTAATGCCCACTTTTATTCGGTTAAATGATGAAAATCCTTGATACATTACTGTATGCGGTCATGGCAAATAAAACGGTTTATTTGGTCTGAGGTGCCGTCCTTAAATATGCGTGTTGATGCCAATTTTGGTAATAGTGTAAGGAAATGCCTACTATTTTCTTGTGTTTTTAAATCATTTTCCATAATTTTGCGGTGGATTTTCCGTTTTTAAGTCATTTAGCTTTACATTATTAATAAAATAGAACCAAAAGAAATGAAACTAACAGTACACCTTTTTGCCATTTTGATGGCTCTCTTTTGCAGTCTTTCGGCTCAGGCCGCTGTAAGTCCCTATGATGCGTTGACCGTCACTCCTGCCGAGGGCGATGTGACCAGTTTGCAACACTTCACCATCACCTTCCAGGACATGTCGGTGGTGGTAGCTCCTAACTCTATCCCCACGCTAGAGAAAGGCGGTGGCGGCACTGTCGAGGGTACCATGCGTGCCGATGCCGACGGCAAAACCGTGATTATTGACTTTGAGGAGTGTTTTACCGCTCCCGGCAATTATTTCCTGAATCTCCCTGAGAATTCACTCACCGTCAATGGTCAGCGCCTGCTGCCTATCACGCTCAGGTTCATCATTCCCGTTACTCCCGAGTCGTTCTACGAGCAAATCATCATCGACCCGGCCGAGGGTCAGGTGGAGAGCCTGCAGAACTTCATCATCAATTTCCCGCTCGCCGTGGGCGAGATTGAGTATGGCATGGAGGCTACGCTCACCAACACCACCACGGGCGAGAGCTGGAGCGCCGACATGTATGACGTGCGCTACAGCGTGCTGATTTATTTCCCCGAGGAGGCTACCGAGCCAGGAGAATATACCTTGACGATTCCTGCCGGGGCCGTCATTTTCTACACCCTGGGCGCACAGGTTCATGAGCTGAATTTCCATTACACCATTCCCGGTGGCTCCACATTTATCCTGGGCGATGTTGACGGTAGCGGCAGTGTGGGCATTGCCGATGTGACCGCCCTCATCGATATCATCCTGACCGGCTCAGATGGCCCCGAGGCTGGAGATGTGGACCTCGACGGCATCCTTGGCATTGCCGACGTGACGGGTATTATCGATATGATTCTGGGCGGCAGCAATTGATGTGGCCCTGATACCATGACTGGCAATTAGAAACAAACAACAGAAAAATGAAGAGGATATCACAACTATTGATTATGCTGGCGGCTGTCCTGTACGCCGCATCGGCAGGAGCCGTCGTTGACCCTTATGAAGCGATGGCCATCACCCCTGCCGAGGGCGAGGTGGAGAGCCTGCAGCACTTCACCATCACCTTTGCCGGCTTGCCGGTGCAGGTGGCCGCCGATGCGATACCCACCTTGCAGAAGGGTGGCGGTGCGACCTATCAGGGCACCATGCGTGCCGATGACGATGGGACAACGGTGGTCATTGATTTTGACCAATGCTTTACCACCTCGGGACATTATTTCCTGAATCTCCCCGAGAATTCACTCACCGTCAACGGCCAGCGCCTGCTGCCCTTGACACTGAGGTTCAACATCACTGGCACCATTGACTCATTCTATGAGCAGATCACCATCACCCCTGCCGAGGGCGAGGTGGAGAGCCTGCAGTATTTCACCATCTCATTGCCGGAGTATGTGGGTGAGATTACCTATGGCAGCATGGTGACGCTGACCAACACCACGACCAACAAGGTCTATTATCCCGAGATGATAGGTGTGGGTTACACCGCATTGGTGTATTTGCCCGATGAGGTTACCGAGGCCGGTGATTACACCCTCAACATTCCCGCAGGCTCGATTGTGATCTATACGCTGGGCGAGGATGTGCATGAACTCAGCTTCAATTACACGATAGCGGGTTCTGACCCCACATTCTATGAGCAGATTACCATCGACCCGGCCGAGGGCATTGTTGAGCGTCTGAAAGACTTCACCATCACCTTCCCCCAGAATGTGGACTGCCTTGCCCCCGATTGTATGGCCGAGTTGACCAACACCACCACGGGCGAGACATGGCCGGCAGCGATGGGGTATCTGGACAATCAAGTGCATGTGTCCCTCGAGCAGGAGGTTACCCAGGCTGGCCAATACACCCTGACCATCCCTGTCGGTACGGTCATCGTCGAGGCGTTGGGCGAGGAGGTGCATGAACTCAACTTCAACTACACCATCAGTGAGAGCGGCATGCCCGACTTTACCATCAATCCCCCCGAGGGCGAGCTGTATTTCCTGCAGAATTTCACCATCGCCTATGGGCAACAGGTGATTGTTGATGAGGAGGCGCATCCCACTGTCACCAATATTGCCTCTGGTGATATCTTTGATTGCAATATCATTGAAATCGGGGGCAATGCCCTTGTGTATTTGACAAATCCGTTGAGTGTGTTAGGAGACTATCTGCTCAACGTTCCTGCTGGTTGCATCACGATTGAGGCCACCGGGCAAACCAATCCCGAGATGAACTTCCTGTATACGGTCGTGGAGAGGGACATCTATATCCCGCCCGTCATCGAGGCGCAGCCCGAGGGCGAGGTGCGGATGTACGATCGTTCAGGAAAACTCGTCAGGGAGGTGGAGAAGTCAGGATATGTCCCCGAGGGCGAATGGCCCTACGAGCTCGTGTACGAGGAGCAGCACGGTGTGCTGAGTTTCGTCTTTGCCGATTCCAACAAGGTGTATATCCAGCGTCCCGTTTCCTGGACCTACTATGACGGATGGGTGGAAGGCACCCTGAGTGAGGACGGGAAGACCATCACGGTGCCCATGGGCCAATATGTCGCCTATACCAAGTCGCTCGAAATGGCGGTTCAGGTGGCCGTGTTCACCTATGATGAGGAAAAGGACACTTATGCCTATGACGAGTCAATCAAGGAATTGACCTATACCATCAACGACGATGGCACCATCAGCCTGAACGGCACCGACCAGTATACCGTGTTGGGCGTGATGAACCGTGCCTTCGGACAAAACTTCCAGTATTTGGATTATGAGTGGCTCCAGTCAGGTGACTACGAGTCGGTTTACCTGCCCATTGACGAGGAACCCGAGATGCCGCCCGAAGGCATGGAGACCGAGAGCTACTACCTGACAACGGCAGTCAACGACGGCTACGCATGGGATCCCTATCGCACTACAGTGAATGTGGGCTTTGAGGGCGACAACATGTGGATTCAGGGCATTACAGACTACCTGCCCAATGCCTGGATTAAGGGCGTGTGTGTTGAAAACACCGTCACCTTTGCCAATCCCCAGCTGTTGGGCACCAATGACGTGTTGTTCTACTTCAAGTGTGCCGAGTATAATCCCGTCAATGGCAACACAACCCAGAAGGATATGGTATTGACGCTGGACAGGTTTGGCGATTATAAGACCTTTGATTATGTCTTCATCACCGTTGACAAGGACAACCTGTATTTCGTTGATTACTATCAGGGACTCACCCTCTCAAAGCGCCCCGACGCGCTGCTTAAGGCTCCTGGCGACTTGACTCTCGAGGAATACACGTTCTCCTATCGCACTCAATTTCATCCCACTCTGCCTCCCGTTGAGGGAAGCCACAGCGTCTATGTGGGCTTTAAGGACAATCTGGTGTACATCCAGGGCCTTTGGCCAAATCTGCCCGAGGCTTGGGTTGGCGGCGAGTTGAGAAACGGGAAACTGGAGATGAACCTGCCGCAGTACATGGGAAGGTATTACGAGGAATATTCGGGCAATTATCCCATCTACCTCGGCACCTTTGACAAGGACAATGGTTCTGTCCTGCCCCAGATTCTTTTTGATTTCGATCCCGAGACCAAGGCCTTCAGTAACGATAGCATGCCGTTAAGCATCGGTATCAACAAGACCGGTTACCTGAGTGTCCAGGACTACTTCTCGTTAGGATTCACACCCGTGAACTCCTCTGTCCATGAAGTGACGGCCAATGCCGAAGGCCCCGTCGAGTACTACGACCTGCAAGGCCACCGCTTGAATGACATCTCTAATGCCAGCGGCATCATTATCATCAAGAAAGCCGATGGCACGGTGACCAAGGTCCTCAAGCATTAGGCGTTAGGCATTAGGCGTTAGGCATTAGTGGGCATCCGCATTCCTTTTTTAACAGGAGTGCGGATGCCTTTAACTCCTAACTCCTCACTCCTCACTTCTAACTCCTAACTCCTAATTCCTCACTCTATATGCTGAAAAACTGTCAAATTATTTGTTATTTTGTAAAATAATCACTATATTTGCCGCAATTGTTGTTAATCATAATTATCTAAACTAAAAAACTATCGCTTATGAAAAGGAAATTTCTACTTTTTAGGCTATTCGCCCTCGTGGCGGCCTTGTCGTGTACCTTCGGGGCCAAAGCCTACGATTTCTACAAAAATGGCATCTACTATAACATCTGGAGTGATGCCAACAAATACGTAGAGGTGACAAACCCCAATAACTACCAAGCCAGCCCATATAGTGGTAGTGTGACCATTCCCAATTCAGTTGACTATGGTGGAATTAGATATCAAGTTGTGCGAATTGGTGCCTATGCATTCTATCAGAGTCGTAACCTTACAAGCGTGACAATTTCCTCGACGGTGACACAGATCGGGGAAAACGCGTTCGATAATTGCTCTGGCTTGACGAGCCTGACGATTCCCAACTCGGTCGGATATATTGATTATTGTGCATTCTTTAATTGCAGTAACCTAGCGACACTAACGATTGGCAGTAATGTGAGAGTAATCGATGATGCTGTCTTCTGGGGTTGCACAAGCTTGTCTAACATTACTTGTTTAGCTGTCACCCCACCTAATTTTGAATCAATCTCAGACAATATACAAATCCCGTTTAGCGATGAGACCTACAGCGAAGCCACGCTCTATGTGCCCAAGGGATGCAGACAAGCCTACCGAAATGCTGATTGGTGGGGGGACTTCGACAACATTCAAGAGTCGCCTTACGATTTCAATTATAACGGAATTTTCTATGCCATCACGGGCAGCAACACTGTCGAGGTGACCAACAACGGCGGCTGCAACACTTACAGCGGCAACATATCTATCCCTCCCACCGTGCCCCACGACGGCAAGACCTATACGGTGACTCGCATCGGCAATAGTGCGTTTGATAACTGTCGAGATTTGACAAGCGTGACAATTTCCTCGACGGTGACACAGATCGGGGAAAACGCGTTCGATAATTGCTCTGGCTTGATGAACTTGACGATTCCCAACTCGGTCCAGATCATTTATGGAAGTGCATTCGCTCATTGCAGTAACCTAACGACACTAACGATTGGCAGTGGTGTAGAATATATCTATGAATATGCCTTCTGGGGTTGCACAAGTTTGTCGAGCATTACTTGTTTGGCTGCCACACCTCCTCTTTTTGAGTCAGACTCAGGCATGGAAGAAGAGCCGTTTAGCGATGAGACCTACAGCGAAGCCACGCTCTATGTGCCCAAGGGATGCAGACAAGCCTACCGAAATGCTGATTGGTGGGGGGACTTCGACGACATTCAAGAGTCGCCTTACAGCTTCATTTATAACGGAATCTACTATGCCATCACGGGCAGCAACACTGTCGAGGTGACCAACAACGGCGGCTGCAACACTTACAGCGGCATCATATCTATCCCTCCCACCGTGCCCCACGGCGGTAAGACCTTTACGGTGACTGGCATCGGAGAGGATGCGTTTTGGTTTAGTGAATATGAATTAGGAGCTGCATTAAAGAGTGTTTCCATTCCCAACACGGTGACCTATATCGGTAACGCAGCGTTTGCTAATTGCAGTGGATTGACCAGCATGACGATACCCAATTCAGTCCTCACTATAGGAAATGCTGCGTTTTTTAGCTGTGGTGGTTTGACGAGTCTGACCATAGGCAACTCCGTGACAACCATTGGTGAGGATGCATTCGGTGGCCTCCACATGACTTCTTTGACCATCCCCGCATCGGTGACCTATATCGGTGATGGAGCGTTTTCAGGGAACCAATACTTGGAGACTGTGACTTGTCTGGCAACCACACCTCCAGCGACGGGCGGCGGTGTATTTGACCAGCTACTGCAAGGTGATTTTGAAAATGATTGGACTGAAGCCACGCTCTATGTGCCCAAAGGCTGTAAGAGCGTCTATCAGTCCGCCCCTGAGTGGGAACATTTCCCCGACATTCAAGAGTTGCCTTACTCCTTTCAATACAATGGTATTTTCTATAACATCACGGGCAGCAATACCGTCGAGGTCACCTACAACGGCAGTGCTGGCACTTACTACGGCAACATATCTATCCCTCCCACAGTGCCAAACGGCGGTAAGACCTATACGGTGACTGCCATTGGCAACTATGCGTTCAACAATTGCGCCAACTTGACAAAAGTGACCATCCCCAACACTGTGACCGTGTTAGGACAGGTTTGCTTTGCAGACTGTCCACTATTATGGAATGTGTCGTTTGGCAACTCGGTAAGAACCATTGGCCTGGATGCATTTAGGAGATGTACTGGACTGACATCAGTCACCATTCCCAATTCGGTTACTGAAATAGGGTATGATGCTTTCAGCGAATGTTCGGGCCTGATGAGTGTGAATTTGGGTAATTCGTTGACAACAATCTGCGGCGGGGCCTTCAATAGCTGTTCTAATTTGACAAGTATAACTATCCCTAACTCGGTGAAAACCATTGGTGAAGCTGCGTTTAGGGGTTGCTCAGCCTTGACGAGTGTGACTTGTTTGGCTTCAAGGCCACCAACGTTGGCAAACATTAATGTGTTTGACCAAACTACCTACGCCAATGCCACCCTCACCGTGCCCGACAACGCGTTGAGTGCCTATGAAAACTCACTCGGATGGAACCGCTTTAACAAGATGACTGCCTTGCCCAATGATGACTTTGTCGTGGACGGCATCTATTACAGGATTTTGTCCAACAACACCGTCGAGGTGACGTATGGCACCTATGGGAACACTTACAGCGGCGATGTCACCATCCCCGCCTCGGTAAGCAACGGCGGCGCGACCTACCTGGTAACCGCCATTGGCGACTATGCCTTCAGGTCAAGCACCGGACTCACGAGCGTGAGCATGCCTGAAACGGTGACCCGCATCGGCTACCGCGCCTTCTACCGTTGCGACTCCTCGTTCAGGTCGGTGACCCTCCCCAACTCGTTGATAATCATCGATGATGAGGCTTTTGCAAGCACTTGGCTCAAGGGCACTCTGATTGTCCCCAACTCGGTGACCACCATCGGCGAAAACGCCTTTGGAGAGTGCTCTTTCACGGAAATAACCCTCGGTAGCGGATTGGTTGAAATCGGCATGTTTGCTTTTGACCGTAACGATTATTTGAGGAGGGTAACCTGCTTAGCCCTCACTCCTCCTTTGCTGCCTGGCTTCTCTTATGATTTGCTTGAAGAAAATGTCACCCTCTATGTGCCCTACCACTCCTTAGCCGCCTATCAAGCTAACGAAGATTGGGCCCGGTTCGGCAGCATCCGACAACTTACCTACGACTTCATGGTCAATGGTCTCGGCTACAAAATTACAAGTATGAATACCATTGAGGTTAGTTATTGTGATCATGAACTCTCTGGCGAAGTCATTATCCCCGAGGTAGTGTACAACTACTATATCGGCGACTCTGCTGGCGACTTTGCCGGGAGCTATAGCGTGACGGGAATCGGAGAAGCCGCATTCGACAGCAATGAAGAAATAACGAGCTTGATAATACCCAATACGGTGACTTATATCGCAAACTCTGCCTTTGTTGTTGCAAGTTTTCAGAGTGTGACTCTCGGCAATTCAGTGGAATCCATTGGTCATAGCGCTTTTGCAAATTGCAATTATTTGAAAAATATAACGATTCCCAATTCAGTGACCTCTATTGGTGGTCATGCATTTTATGACTGTTCGTCGATGGATAGCGTGACCATTGGCACTGGCGTGACCACAATTGGTAATAATGCATTTGAAAGGTGTTCCGCCTTGACGAGTGTGACCTGTTTGGCCACCACGCCGCCAAACTTGGCTTGGGAAAACTACAACTACAATGTGTTTGACCAAACCACCTATGCCAATGCCACCCTCACCGTGCCCGCCAATGCGTTGAGAGCCTATGAAACCACAGGCGGATGGAACCGCTTTAACAAGACGGTTGCCATGCCCATCTATGACTTCGTCGTGGACGGTATCTATTACAATATCACAAGCGACTTCTCTGTTGAGGTGACCTATGGCACCTATGGGAACACTTACAGCGGCGATGTCACCATCCCCGCCTCGGTAAGCAACGACGGTGCGACCTACCTGGTAACCGCCATCGGCGACTATGCCTTCAGGTCAAGCACCGGACTCACGAGCGTGAGCATGCCTGAAACGGTGACCCGCATCGGCTTCCGCGCCTTCTACCGTTGCGACTCCTCGTTCAGGTCGGTGACCCTCCCCAACTCGTTGATAACCATCGATGATGACGCTTTCGCAAGCACTTGGCTCGAGGGTACTCTGATTGTCCCCAACTCGGTGACCACCATCGGCGAAAATGCCTTTGGATTGTGCTCTTTCACGGAAATAACCCTCGGTAGCGGATTGGTTGAAATCGGCATGTTTGCTTTTGACAGTAACGATTATTTGAGGAGGGTAACCTGCTTAGCCCTCACTCCTCCTTTGCTGCATGGCTTCTCTTATGATTGGGATGAAGCAAATGCCACCCTCGATGTGCCCTACCATTCCTTAGCCGCCTATCAGGCTGAAGAAGAGTGGGCCCGGTTCGGCAGCATCCAGCGACTTGCCTACGACTTCAAGGTGGACGGCCTTGGCTATCTGTTCTTGGAAGATGATGCCGTCGAGATTGCTACTCATGACTATCGGATAATCCATGGCCATGTGGTCATCCCCGAGGAAGTGACGTTTATGGGCACGACTTACCAGATAACCCGCATCGGAGATGATGCATTCTATAGTTGTGTTGGCATGTTAAGCGTGGAGATACCTAACACGGTAACCTCTATCGGTAATAATGCATTTGGAGAATGTCAATATTTGGCGAGTGTGACCATTCCGAGCAGTGTGACCTCAATTGATGATTATGCATTTATAGAATGTTACAATTTAAGGGACGTGACTTGCTTAGCCATCACACCGCCTACGCTCTATGGCGATGAGACGTTTGAACAAAACACCTATACTAGCGGTATCCTCAAAGTTCCTGCCGAGTCAGTAAGCGATTATCAGGAAGCCTACGTCTGGAGCAACTTCTCGCGGATTATCGCTAATGCCATTCCCGGTGACGTGAACGGTGACGGTATCTTGGGTATTGCCGACGTGACCACCATCATCGACAGCATTCTCAGCGGCAATAGTGATTATAATCCTGTCGCCGACTTCAACGGTGATGGCGTGGTGGGTATTGCCGACGTGACCGCTATCATCGACAGCATTCTGGGCAACTAACCCATAGATCTGTCGGTGAGGGATTCTCATCCCTTTATACAATTCAAGTTTCCAGAGGAGTTTTCACCCTGGAAACTTGAATTTTTAGTATCTTTCCCGCCTAACGGGCGGTTATGCTAATATAGTTGACTTATGACACACAGCCCTCCCGACCGGCCACGCCAAGGCGAGGCCCTACAAACCGAAAAACTGTCAAATTATTTGATATTTTGTAAAATAATCACTATATTTGCCGCAATCGTTGTTAATCATAATTATCTAAACTAAAAAAACTATCGCTTATGAAAAGGAAATTTCTACTTTTTAGGCTATTCGCCCTCGTGGCGGCCCTGTCGTGCACCTTCGGGGCCAATGCCTACGATTTCTACAAAAATGGTATTTATTATCACATCACGGGCAACTATACAGTCGAGGTGACCAACAACGGCAGCGATGACACCTATAGCGGTAACATATCTATCCCACGCACCGTGTTATACAGTGGCAACACCTATACGGTGACAGGCATCGGAGAGGAAGCGTTTTGTTTTAGTGAATATGAATTAGGAGATGCATTAGAGAGTGTTTTCATCCCCAACACGGTGACCTATATCGGTAACGCAGCGTTTGGTAATTGCGGTGGATTGACCAGCATGACGATACCCGATTCAGTCCTCACAATAGGACGAGGTGCGTTTTTTGGTTGTGGTGGTTTGATGAGTCTGACCATAGGCAACTCAGTGACAACCATTGGTGAGGATGCATTCTGTGGCCTTCACGTAATTTCTTTGACCATCCCCGCATCGGTGACATATATCGATTATGGTGCGTTTTCAGGAAACGAATACTTGGAGACTGTGACTTGTCTGGCAACCACACCTCCAGCGATGGGTGGCGGTGTGTTTGACCTGCTTCAAGAAGGCGATTTTGAAACTGATTGGACTGAAGCCACGCTCTATGTGCCCAAGGGATGTAAAAGTTCCTATCAGTCCGCCCCTGATTGGGAACAATTCCCCCACATCCAGGAGTTGCCTTACTCATTCAAGTATAACGACCTTTATTACAGAATCAACGGCAACAATACTGTCATCACGGGCAGCAATACCGTCGAGGTGTATGGTGCCGTTGATGGATTCAGCGGCAGTTTGTCCATTCCAAGTAGTGTCCCATTTGGTGGTAAGACCTATCAGGTTACTGCCATAGGTGACGAAGCGTTCATGGGCTGCAGAGGTTTGACGAGTGTGACCATCCCCACATCGGTGGTGTCTATTGGCCAGTATGCATTTTCCCACTGCTCTGGATTGACGAGCATAGCATTGGGTAATTCTGTAAGCTCCATTGGCAGGGGGCTATTCTTCGGTTGTTCTAATTTGACGACTGTGGACCTGAGCGAGGTCAACACGTCAAATGTGACCGACATGGGCAACATGTTCTGTGGTTGCGAGCTATTGACCACTCTCGACTTGAGAAGTTTCAATACTGCTAGGGTGACATACATGGATGGTATGTTCAAGAACTGCTATAATCTGACGACCATCCTGGTTGGTGATGGATGGAATACATCAGCTGTTACCGAGTCCACCGATATGTTTTATCTTTGCAACAACATAGTGGGCAGCAGTGGTACTACCTACGATTCGCGCCATGTGGACAAGGCTTACGCCCACATCGACGGTGGCACAGCCAACCCGGGCTATCTGAGTGCTCCGTTAGAGGCCTACGCCGTTTACACCTCGTCGAACACGACGCTGACGTTCTACTACGATGCTTTGCGCAGTACCCGCACGGGCACGACCTACGATGCCGGCAACACTGGCACCTATCCTGCCTGGTACCTTGACGGCACGAGTGGTAGTGTCACCAAGGTGGTCTTTGACCCGTCGTTCGGGAATGCACGTCCCACCAGTACGGCAGCCTGGTTTATGGCTATGACCAATCTGACTTATATCACTGGAGAGAATTACCTGAACACCAGCGAGGTGACCGACATGACTTACATGTACGCACTTACTAATTTTTTGGGCATTGATCTGAGCCACTTCGACACCTCTAAAGTGAAATCAATGTATGCTATGTTCGGTAACTGTAATAATTTGAATGAACTTGAGTTGGGCAGTTTCAACACCTGGCAGGTCACTAATATGGGTTCCATGTTCCGCAATTGCCCCAATCTGGAAACAATCTATGTGGGCAGCGATTGGGTAACCTATAACGTCACCTATTCCTCTGACATGTTCAGGGATTGTCCCAACCTTGTTGGGGGCAATGGCACGACCTACGACGCCAACCATGTGGACAAGGCTTACGCCCACATTGACGGCGGTCTCTCCGATCCCGGTTACCTCACCACGTCAGGCCTCGAGGCCTATGCCTGCTACAGTTCGGGCAACGGGAAGCTCACGTTCTACTACGACAAGCTGCGTAGCAGCCGCTCGGGCACGACCTACGACCTGAACACGAGCAGCAATTGGCCCGGTTGGTACACCGACCGCACCTATGAAAATGTGACCAAGGTGGTCTTTGACCCGTCGTTTGCTGGAGCCCGCCCGACGAGTACGGTCGGCTGGTTTATGTGGATGAGTAACCTCACGTCTATTACCGGTCTGTCTTACCTCAATACCGTGAAAGTTACTGACATGCATGATATGTTTGCATACTGCTCTGGTTTGACAAGCCTTGACGTGAGCAGTTTCAACACCTCCAATGTGACCAATATGCAAAGCATGTTCGCTAACTGCACCAAACTGAAGACCATCTATGTGGGTGAGGACTGGAGCACGGCTGCCGTGACGTCTTCCCAAAGTATGTTCAATATCGACATCAGACTGATGGGCAGCCATGGCACTATCTATGATGAAAACCACACAGACAAGGCCTATGCCCACATCGACGGCGGAACGAGCAACCCAGGCTATTTCACTGCTGCTGGCACCGAAGCCTACGCCTGCTACACGCCGGATAACACGACGCTCACGTTCTACCACGACAACCTGCGCAGTAGTCGCTCGGGCATAACCTACGACCTGAAGCACACGGAATACATTGCTCCAGATTGGCAAAATGAAGCAATAAAAGCCAATGTTACCAAGGTCGTCTTTGACCCGTCGTTTGTTGGTGTCCGTCCGACGACTACCCACCATTGGTTCTACGAGATGAGTAACCTTCAAAACATCATGGGCCTGAACTATCTGAACACCAGCGAAGTCATTGATATGAGAAGTATGTTCCATGGCTGTTCAAGTTTGACAAGCCTTGACGTGGGCAGTTTCAACACCTCCAATGTGACCAATATGCAAAGCATGTTCGCTAACTGTTATCAATTGGAGAGCCTTAACTTGAGTAACTTCAATACCGTTAATGTGACAGACATGAATGCTATGTTCAGTCAATGCAATAGTTTGTCGAGCCTTGACTTGAGTCATTTCAACACCTCCAAGGTGGCCGATATGAAATTCATGTTCATTGACTGTTATCGATTGGAGAGCCTTGACTTGGGCAGTTTCAACACGTCCCAGGTGACCGACATGAGCTGGATGTTCTATTACTGCCATCATCTGCGCACCATCTATGTGGGCAATGGCTGGAGCACGGCTGCCGTGACAGAATCAGTTGACATGTTCAATGACTGCTACGACCTGGTGGGCGGCAAGGGCACGACCTTTGATGCCAACCACATTGACAAGACCTATGCCCACCTCGACGGCGGCACGAACAACCCGGGTTACTTCACTGCTGCTGGTACCGAGGCCTACGCCTACTACTCGGCGGATAACACGACGCTGTATTTCTACTACGACCCCTATCGCAACTCTCACGTGGGCACGACCTACAGCCTGAACGAGGGCAGCAACAAACCCGATTGGGTCGTTGACGGAACCAATTCCAATGTTACCAAGGTCGTCTTTGATTACTCATTTGCTGCTGCCCGTCCCACTACTACCTTCTCATGGTTTTATAACATGATGAACCTTTATACCATCTCGGGCGTGAATTACCTGAACACCAGCGAAGTGACCAATATGGCTTATATGTTCTATTACTGTACTAAAATGACGAACCTTGACTTGAGCCACTTCAACACGTCCCAGGTGACCGACATGAGCTCCATGTTCTATAACTGTTATAGATTGGTGAGTCTTGACTTGAGCACTTTCAACACGGCTAACGTGACTTCAATGCGTTACATGTTCTCTTCCTGCGCTAGCCTGAAGAGCCTTGACTTGAGCAGTTTCAACACGTCCAACGTGACCAATATGCGTTACATGTTCGATGGATGCTCTGAGATGACGAGCCTTAATTTGGGCAGTTTCAACACCTCCAAGGTGACCACGATGCAATCCATGTTCAGTAACTGCAATAAACTGCAGACCATCTATGCAGGCAGTGGTTGGAACACATCTGCCGTGACGTCATCCAGTTCTATGTTCAACGTTTGCAGCAGCCTGGTGGGCGGCAAGGGCACGACCTACGATGCCAACCACATTGACAAGGCCTATGCCCACCTCGACGGCGGCCCTAGCAACCCCGGCTACTTAACTCTAGCGGGCACCGAGGCCTATGCCTGCTTCACACCGGCGGACTCGACAGTAACGTTCTATTACGACAACCTGCGCAATACCCGCCCAGGCACGACCTACAACATGAACACGAATACTAACATACCTGGTTGGACACATTACGGCAACTATGTCAATGTGGCCAAGATGGTCTTTGACCCCTCGTTTGCTGCTGCCCGCCCGACGAGCACCTACAGGTGGTTCTATAACATGACGAACCTCAAATCCATCACAGGCTTGAATTACCTGAACACAAGTGAGGTGACCAACATGGATGACATGTTTACGAACTGCAAATTACTGACGAGCCTCGACTTGAGCAGTTTCAACACGTCCAAGGTGGTCTATATGGGTTGGATGTTTTCTGGCTGCACCAATCTGCGGACCATCTATGTGGGCGATGGTTGGAACACTGCGGCTGTGACGTCCTCCAGTGATATGTTCTGGAACTGCACCAGTCTGGTGGGCGGCAAGGGCACGACCTTTGATGCCAACCACATTGACAAGGCCTATGCCCACATCGACGGCGGCACGAGCAACCCGGGCTACCTCACCGATAAGAACGCCATCCTGCTTGGCGATGTGAACGGTGACGGCAACGTGGGCGTAGCCGACGTGACGGCCCTCGTCGACTACGTGCTCACTGGCAATTCCACGGGCATCAATCTGGAGGTGAGCGACGTGGACGGTGACGGCGTCATCGGCATCGGTGATGTGACCGCCATCATCGACATCATTCTGGGCGACTAACCCATAGAACAGTCGGTGAGGGATTCTCATCCCTTTATACAATTCAAGTTTCCAGAGGAGTTTTCACTCTGGAAACTTGATTTTTTAGTATCTTTGCCGCATGGTAACACCTGGGGCGCGAGTTCCCGCGTTCCAATCGGCCACGCCAAGGCGAGGCCCTACAAACTAGAAACTAGAAACTAAGGACTAAATAATATGAAACGAATTACCTTTATGATCACTGTGGCGCTGGTGGGGTGGCTGAGCCTCATGGCAGGGGTGCGCGAGGATTTCAAGGCCAACCCCAAGCTGAGCGCCAACAACTACCAGGCTTACCCTGACAAGGCGTTGCCCGCCATTCCGGCGGCGCCAGCGGGCTATGAGCCGTTCTTCATCAACCACTATGGCCGCCACGGCAGCCGCTGGCTCATCCACGAGGAAAAATATACCTATCCCCTGCGGATGCTGGAAATCGGCGAGCGCAATGGCCAACTCACGCCTCGCGGCCAGCAGGTGCTCGACATCTTGCGTCAGGTGCATGAGGCCAGCCGAGGCCGCTTGGGCGAACTCAGTGACATCGGTCACGAGCAGCATCAGGGCATCGCGCGGCGCATGTTCCAGAATTTCCCGCAGGTGTTCAAGGACGGTGCGCCTGTGAATGCCCGTTCGACGGTCGTTATCCGCTGCATCCTGTCGATGCAGAACGAGGTGGACGTGCTGGCATCGCTCAATCCGCGGCTGAACATCACCACCGACGCCAGCGAGGCGACAATGTACTACATGAACTATAACGACACCGTGATCAAGCCATTACGTGCCCAGATGGCCCCCTTGCGCGAACAGTACATGAACAAGTGGCTCAACCCCAAGCACATGCTCAAAAAGCTGTTCAAGGACCAGAAGTTTGCCCGCGACAGCGTGACAGACGCCCGCAAGATGATGCTCTACCTGATGGAGGTGACAGGCAACATGCAGAGCCATCACCAGTTTGAGAACGTCGATATGTATGACCTGTTCAGTGCAGATGACATCTACAGCGTGTGGCGCTACAACAACCTGTACTGGTACACCGCGTCGGGCGAGACGCCGCTGACGCAGAACCGCGTGGACTATATGGAGGCCAACCTGCTGCGCAACTTCATCGAGGATGCCGACCGCGCCACTACCACCGACAGCAGCACGCCTGGGGCATCGCTGCGCTTCGGTCACGAGAGCGTGGTGCTGCCCCTGTGCTGCCTGATGGGCCTGAACGGCGCCGACTACCGCACCACCGACGTCGAGACGCTGGACCAGCACTGGCAGACCTACAAAATCTTCCCGATGGCTGCCAACATCCAGTTCGTCTATTTCCGCAAGGCGGGCAGTGACGACGTGCTGATGTTGCCGTTGTTGAACGAACACGTGGCGACGCTGCCTGTCGAGACCGATGTCGCTCCCTTCTACCACTGGACCGACGTGCGTGACTACTTCATCGATAAACTTTCCCGTCAACCCATCGTTATCAATTAGAAGGAGTTAGAAGTTAACAGTTAACAGTGAATAGTGAATAGTTGGCGGATGCCAACTAGAAACTAGGGACTAGAAACTAAGGACTAAGGACTAGAAACTGAAATAAAATGAAACGTATCACTTTATATTTGATTATGGTAGCGCTTGTCGGCATGACCATGAGCGCCCAGACTCCGCGCAAGCAGGTCATCAGCAACTTTGACCGCTCGGCAAGCAACCACTATGCCTACCCCTATGGCACCGATGTGAAAGTGCCGGTATTGACTGCGGCCCCCGAGGACTATGAGCCCTTCTATATCGACCACTATGGGCGGCACGGTAGCCGCTGGCTGACCAATGCCAGATACTACGAGCGTCCCTGCAAGGAACTCGCCAAGGCCAAAGAGGCGGGAATGCTCAACTTGCAAGGCGAACTGTTGCGCCGTCAACTGACCATGGTGTACGAGACGTCCAAGAATCGTGCTGGCGACCTTAGCGACGAGGGTGCCGTGCAGCATCAGGAAATCGCGCAGCGCATGTTCGACAACTTCCCCGAGGTGTTTGCCGGCAATGCCCGCGTCGATGCCCGCTCGACGGTCATCATCCGTTGCATCCTGTCGATGCAGAACGAGACGATGCGCCTGCGCTCACTCAACCCCGACTTGCGCATCACCACCGATGCCAGCTACCACGACATGTACTATATGGGATGGGGTTATGGCGAGGACACCTTGGCCAACGACCTGCGCAAGAGTGTGGACCATATCTCCAACGAGATGTATGACAAGCATCTGGACCCCAAACGCTTCATCGCTCAGTTGGTCAACGACACCGCATGGGCCGCCGCCAATTTGAATGGTCGCCAGTTGATGCGTGACGTGTTTGATGTGGCAGGATCGTTGCAGGGCCACAACTTCTTTGATGAAATCAACCTGTACCACTACTTCAGCAACAGCGAGATTTTTGAACTGTGGCGACTCAAGAACATCTATTGGTACATCCATTGGGCCAATGCACCGCAGAACGGCAACCGTATGCCCTTCATCGAGCGGGCGTTGCTGCGTGACATGATCGAGAAGGCCGACGCGGCCATAGCAACGGGTGAACACGGCGCGTCGCTGCGCTTTGGTCACGAGACCTGTGTGCTGCCGCTGGCCTGCCTCATGGAACTGGACAGCGTCAACTACAGCTGTGAGAACCTTGACGAACTTCACGAGCATTGGCAGGACTACAACACCATCCCTAAGGCATGCAACATCCAGATGGTATTCTACCGCCCCGTGGGCTCGGTGGGTAATTCCCCCGACAACATCCTGGTCAAGGTCCTGCTCAACGAGCATGAGGCATTGTTGCCCGTCAAGCCCGTCAGCGGCCCCTATTACCGCTGGAGTGACCTGCGACGCTACTACGACAAAAAACTCCAGACCGTCATCGACTGGAAGGTGTGAGAAAAAAAGGTGCCGCGATTGCGGCATCTTTTTTTGATTAGTGATTAGTGATTAGAGATTAGTGAGGGCTTGCTGGTAGATGGCTTGGTAGCGTTGGGCCACGGCTGTCTCGCCGTAGGTGGCGAGGGCGGTGGCACGGGCTGCAGTACCCAGGGCGGGCTGGCGCTGCTCGTTCAGGCACCAGGCGATACCCTGTGCAAAGTCCAGGCTGTCGCAATAATCGGCCACATAACCGTCCTGCTGGTGATGAATCATCTCGGGAATGCCGCCCACGTTGAAGCCCACACAGGGCGTGCCGCACGCCATGGCCTCGACGATGGTGTTGGGCAGGTTGTCCTGCAGTGAGGGGGTAACGAACAGGTCGGCGGCATTATAGAGTTCGGCAATCTCTTTCTCGTTGCTCAAATAGTTGACCGTATAGACGGGTAACGGCAGCGCCTCCTTGACGCTTTGGGCGTCACCACCCAGCACGATGACTCCCAGTTGCTGGGGCAGGGTGGGGTGGTGCATGGCGATGTGCTCGCAGGCCTCGGTAAGGAAGCGGAAGCCCTTGCGCTCGTCGGTGATGCGTTGGGCACCGAACAGAATCAGCTTTTTATCGGCCGGCAGATGGTGACGCTGGCGTGCCGCGGCCTTATCCATAGGCTTGAAGACGTCGGTGTCGATGGCATTGGGGATATTGGTGACGGTATGGCCTTGCGTCAGGCGGCTCTGGCGTGCCATGTCGGCCATCCAGCGGCTGCAGCCCACAAAGGTCAGGTTGCGTCCCTCATACATCGCCCGTTTGCGGTCAAACACGCGTCGTGCCAGGTCCATGACATGGCCCTTGAGCATCGGGCAGTGCTGGCATTGGGTGAGATATTTCTCGCAGTCGCTCGAGTAGTGGCAGATGCCTGTGAAATGCCACTGGTCGTGCAGCGTCACCACCACGGGCTTGCCACTGGCCAGGATGCGCTCCAGATTGCCCAGCGACAGGAATCCCTGGTTGACCCAGTGCAGGTGGATGACGTCGGCCTGCTGGAACTCGGGCATCCTGGTGATGTCGGTGCCGGTGTTGGCAATATCCACCTGGAAAATGCCCTTTTTGCTCAGTCCGTTGGCGAGCCAGATGACGCCGCGCTCCCACATGAACTTGGCCTTCAGGCGCCACGACGGGGGAATATTCACTACCTCGCTGGCGTCGGTCTTGCGGTCGCGCACAAGCATCCGCGCCTCCACGCCATTGTGGTTCAATGCATGCAACAGGCGGTTGGCGGCAATCGCCGCTCCTCCCGTCCTCTCGGCAGTATTTACGATTAATACCCGCATATCTCGATTACAAAAATACAAAAAGTTACATTGATGTAAGTTACATTGATGTAACTTTTTTAAAAAACAGGTTGTTTAGTTATTATACTCTTGATTGAACCACAGTTGGAAAATGGGGTCAACAAATGAGAATTCATGCCCCTGTTGCTCAATATAATCTTTGTCTTGAAGGATGCGCTTGTTGCGTGCAATGGTGTTGGCATTGCCCATCGCATACATCCGCTTGGTGGCTTCGGCTGCGAACTGGTAGTTACCATGGCTCACGGCTTGCAGCATGGCTTTTTGGCCGGCTGTTAATTGTTCGACATCGTTTTGGAACATCGGTGCATTGGTGTCAATCAGGCGTTGCAACGCACGATTGAAGATTTCGTCGGTCACCACGTCGTCGGTAGAATTCCAGATGAAGAAACTGAGTTGCTGCACATACCATGAGTGGCTCTTGGTGACTTCACAAATGCGTTTGGCCCGTTCAGCGGTGATGCTTTTCCCCGTGCGTTCAAAAGCGTTGACGATAAACTCCACCCAATACCGTTCTTCGATTTTCTTGAGCCAGATGACTTGACCGAAGCGGTAGAATGGTTTGGAAGAGTCATTGAAAATTTCTGTCATCATGTGGCGTTTGCTGCCATACAGACAATAGGACACATTGTGTTGCTGTTGCCACACCGAGCGCATCTTGCCCTCCATGTCAGGATATTGCGGAATGTTGGCCAACTGCTGGAACTCATCAATACACACGATGATTCTCAACCCCTTGGCGGCGGCAATCTTCTCGGGCAGTTCCAGGATTTCAAATTTGTCTTTCTCCTGAGGCTGGAACCGCAGGTCAAAAGTGACGAATTCAGTCACCTTGTCCCGGATAACGAGTTGAGGCACCGCTCCCGTTATGAATTTCTTCATTTCTTCAATCCCCTTTTCAAATCGGGAGGCAGCACACGACATGACGCGGCTGGCAAACACGCGATAGAATTCCGTCTCGGTACTGATGCTGAAGGCGTCGATGTAGCACACCCGCACATTATCGTTCTCTGCCATCAGTTCCTCTCCCACAGCCTTGACAAGCGATGACTTGCCCCAGCGGCGTGGTGAAATGAGCATCGCGTGGATGCCCGACATGAGCAACTGTTTGAGCAGTGCCCTGTCCTCGACGCGGTCGATAAAATTCTCTTTCTCGGCCAGAGATCCGAATTGAAATGGTGACTTCATTTGGTGAATTGTGATTGGTTCTTGGCTGCAAAGATAATAAAAGTTACATGGATGTAAGTTACATTGATGTAACTTTTTTTTCAGAAAATGCGAATTATGCCAATTCCCGCTATGTTTTTATTCGCCGAATTCGAGAAATTAGTTTGATTCGCGGGATTCGCGTTGAAAACAATACAGGGCCGTTGCAAAAAAATAAGGGTGCTTTCAAGCGAGAGCACCCTTAATTCAGAAGTATAGAAGTTTGTTTTATTATTTCCCTTGCGGTTTAGAGCTGGGGACCGGCAGCTACCAGAGCCTTGCCTGCCTCGTTGTCCTCGTACTTGACGAAGTTCTTGATGAAGCGGCTGGCCAGATCCTTAGCCTTCTCTTCCCACAGTGCGGGGTCGGCGTAGGTGTCACGCGGGTCAAGGATGCCGGTGTCAACGCCCTCGAGCTGGGTGGGAACGGTGAAGTTGAAGTAGGGAATCACCTTGGTGGGAGCATTGTCGATGCTGTGGTTCAGGATAGCGTCGATGATGCCGCGGGTGTCGCGGATCGAGATGCGCTTGCCAGTGCCGTTCCAACCGGTGTTCACCAAGTAAGCCTTGGCACCGCTCATCTCCATGCGCTTCACGAGCTCCTCGGCATACTTCGTGGGATGCAGCTCCAGGAATGCCTGGCCGAAGCAAGCGCTGAAGGTGGGGGTGGGCTCGGTGATGCCGCGCTCGGTACCGGCGAGCTTGGCGGTGAAGCCGCTCAGGAAGTAGTACTTGGTCTGCTCCGAGTCGAGAATCGAGACGGGAGGCAGCACGCCAAAGGCGTCAGCACTCAAGAAGATCACCTGCTTGGCAGCGGGAGCGTGGCTGATGGGGCGCACGATGTTCTTGATGTGGTAGATGGGGTAGCTCACGCGGGTGTTCTCGGTCACGCTCTTGTCGGCGAAGTCGATCTTGCCGTTCTCGTCAACGGTGACGTTCTCGAGCAGCGCGTCGCGGTGGATGGCGTTGTAGATGTCGGGCTCGGCATCCTTGTCGAGGTTGATGACCTTGGCATAGCAGCCGCCCTCAAAGTTGAAGATACCGCTGTCGTCCCAGCCGTGCTCGTCGTCGCCGATGAGTTTGCGCTTGGGGTCGGTGCTCAACGTGGTCTTGCCGGTGCCGGACAGACCGAAGAAGATGGCGGTGTTCTCGCCGTTCATGTCGCAGTTGGCCGAGCAGTGCATGGCGGCAATGCCCTTCAGCGGCAGGAAGTAGTTCATCATCGAGAACATACCCTTCTTCATCTCACCACCGTACCAGGTGTTGAGGATGACCTGCTCGTTGCTGGTCACGTTGAAGACAACGGCGGTGTCGCTGTTCAGACCCAGCTCCTTGAAGTTGTCCACCTTGGCCTTGCTGGCGCAATAAACGGTGAAGTCGGGCTCCTGGTCAAACTCCTCCTCGTTCTGGGGACGGATGAACATGTTGGTCACGAAGTGGGCCTGCCATGCTACCTCCATGATGAAGCGCACCTTCATGCGGGTGTCCTTGTTGGCACCGCAGAAGCCGTCAACCACAAACAGACGCTTGCCGCTGAGCTGCTTCACTGCGAGTGCCTTCAGAGCTGCCCAGGTGGCCTCGGTCACGGGTTTGTTGTCGTTGGGATAGCCGGGAGTGGTCCACCACACCTTGTCGTGGCTGTTGGCATCGTCAACGATGAATTTGTCCTTAGGCGAACGGCCGGTGTAGATACCGGTCATCACGTTGATGGCACCCAGCTCGGTCTCCTGACCCTTGTCATAGCCCTCGAGCTCGGGCCTCATCTCCTCATTGAACAACACTTCATAGGTGGGGTTGTAGAGCACCTCGGTAACACCAGTGATACCGTACTTCTCTGCTAAGATAGCCTTATCAAATTTAGCCATAATAAAACTTTAATTATTAATGATTTAGAATTGTTCTGTCTTTAATTCGGCGGCAAAGGTACACATTAATTGATAATGTGCAAATTAATTAAAGAAAAATTTCCTTAATTAAGCATGTCAGCTGTCTATCAGTCTGCTGATTTTTGTCGGCGGATTATGGGGATTAATGGGATTTTGGCATCCGCCTACGCATGAAAAACTATTATAATCCATACATTCCGTTTAATCTGCCGACAAAATAACAAAATCTTCAGCCGATAAAATTTTACCACTTTTTTGAGCAAGGGATTCTCTTGTATTCAAGAGATTTTTTGCCAAAATTAATCAGCATCCCCAATTTCATATCAGTTGCTTTAAGATAGTTATATACTTGTGCAATATGTTCATCTACAAGATCTGAAACGGCCTTCAATTCAACGATAATCTTTCCGAAACAAACAAAATCTGGTCTGAACTCTTTGTTTAAGCATTTCCCCTTATAGGTAAATCTATAAGTTTGTTCTCGTTGAAATGGAATATTACGGATTCGCAATTCTTCCTCAAAGGCTTCTTGATAAAGAGGTTCAGTGAATCCACAACCAATAATCTGGTGTACCTCAATTGCGGCACCGATAATTTGGTAGGTTTCTTCACTATATAACAATCTCTCTTCCATCTGATGACTTTTTTCTGTCGGTGGATGAAGCAGATTTAGAAGATTTCATTCTTTGCGGATGCCAAAAAATCCCATTAATCCGCTTAATCCGCCGACAGTTTTTGGGTTTAGCAGCCGCCGCAGCCGCAGTCGCAGCCGTCGCCGTGGTCGTGACCGCAGTCACCGCCACCGCACTCCTCACAGCCGCATCCGCAGCCGTGATGCTTGGGCTGCAGCTCCTCGGGCGTGGCGTCGCGCACCAGCTGCACAAAGCCGCTGTAGCGCACCGTCTCGCCGGCGAGCTGGTGGTTGAAGTCCATGAACACCTTGTCGTCGGTGACCTTGACCACCTGACCCTCGATGCGCATGCCCTCCTGCGTCATCATCGGCACGCGGGCGCCCGGACGGATGTTCTCGGCGTCAAACTTGCCGTCGATGTGGAAGATTTCCTTCTCCAACTCATAGATGAGCTCGGGGTTCTTCACGCCGAAGGCCTCGTGCGGCTGCAAGGTGAAATCAAACTTCTCGCCCTGCTCCAGGCCCATGATGTGGTTCTGGAAACCCTCGATGAGCGACAGGTCCATGCCGAAGACAAAGGCATCGGGATGCTCTTTGTTGAACTTGAACACACTCTGCTGCTCCTCGCCGTTAACGACAAAAATCTCATATACGAGTTCCACGTATTTTCCTGCTTGAATTTTCTCCATTGATTCTAAGTAGTATATTTGATTGATAAATATTTTTGTGCAAAGATACTGTTTTTTTCGTTATGTCTCGAGTTTTTGGAGTAACTTTGCAGTCACAAAGAGATTTTATCAATAACATGATGACTGACAGATTTGATATGGTGGCGAAAACCTTCCTCGGACTGGAAGGGGTGCTCGCCGACGAGTTGCGCGCTCTGGGCGCCGAAGATGTTGCTGAGGGCAATCGAGTGGTCTATTTCAAGGGCGATAAGGAAATCCTTTACAGGGCAAACTTCGCCTGCCGCACTGCTGTGCGCATTCTCAAGCCTGTGCTCACGCTGCGCTCCACCAGTGCCGATGACCTATATGAGCAGCTCAAGGGCTTTGACTGGGAGCAGCTGATGACCGTCAAGACGACGTTTGCCATCGACGCCACGGTCTATAGCGAGGACTTTAACAACTCGCGCTTTGTCACCTATCGTGTCAAGGACGCCATCGCCGACTACTTCAACGATAAGTATGGCAAGCGCCCCAGCATCCGTCTCACCAACCCCGATATCCGTCTTGATGTCCACATCTCGGGCCGTGACGTGACCCTGTCGCTCGACAGCAGTGGCGACCCGCTGTTCAAGCGTGGCTGGCGTGTGGCGCAGACCGACGCGCCCATCAACGAGGTGCTGGCTGCGGGCATCATCCTGCTCAGCGGCTGGGACGGCAAGACCGACCTCATCGATCCCATGTGCGGCTCGGGCACTTTCCTTATCGAGGCGGCGCTGATTGCTGCCAACATCGCCCCGGGTGTGTATCGCGACAGCTATGCCTTCCAGCAGTGGCCCGACTATGACGCCGACCTGTTCGACAAGATTTACAACGACGACAGCGGTGAGCGTGAGTTTACCCACAAGATCTACGGCAGCGACATCGAGGGCAAGGCCATCGCCATCGCCCGCACCAACGTCAAGAATGCCGGTCTGAACAAGTACATCGAGCTGGAGCGCCGCGACTTCAACGACATCAACGAGGTGCCCGAGGGCGGCACCCTCATCAGCAACCCGCCCTACGGCGAGCGGCTCGACGTCGAGGATATTGAGTCGTTGTACCGCGACCTGGGCTACAAGTTCAAGCACACCTTCCAGGGATATAACATCTGGCTCATCTGCTACAACGAGGAGTTGTACTACAAGGTGGGCCTGAAGCCTTCGGTGCGCTACAAGCTCAACAACGGAGGACTCGACTGCGAGTTGTTGCAATACGTCATCTTTGACGGACGCTATGACGAGATGCGCGGCCGTGGAGAGCACATCCGCAACGAGAATTTCCGTGCCAGCGAGCGCAGCAAGGGCAACTACAACGCCCGCAGGGTGGGAGAGGGCAGTGACGACCGTCCCCGCCGCCGTGATGACGACCGTCCGCATCGCCGTGACGACGACCGTCCGCATCGCCGTGACGACGGCCCGAGGCGTCCGCACCGCGACGACGGCCCCAAGCCCCACCGCCGTTTTAACGATGACCGCGAGCAGCAACCCATCAGTGACGAGGAACGTCAGCGCCGCAGCAACGTCGCCCGCGACCGCCGCATGATGGGTGACGTGGACAACCGCGACAGGAAAGGGCGCTACGACGACGACTTTGACCAGGAGTTCCGCCACACCTCCACCTTTGCCAAACGCATCCTGCGAGACCGCAAGCCCACATTGGGAGCCGATAAGGAGGTGCCCATCATTCACGGCCGCCGCAAGAGCTGGAAACGCCGTGACCTGGACGAGCCCACCGATTGATGACGGCAAGGGAACACATCAACGAGTACTTTAACGGGCGACCGTTTATGGTGCTGTGTGCGCTGGCGCTCATGGCCGCCACAGCCATCGCCTGGACGATGGGTGTCAAACCCGCGTCCACAAGCGGCACAGGCATCTTTTTCTCGCTGGACGGCGAACTGATGGGCAGCGGGCCGCTGTCGGCAGCGGTCAACCTGTTGTGCCTGCTGGTGACGGGTGGCGTCATGCTGGCCCTGAACAAGGTCTTCAGCTATGTGAGGGCGGTGACACACCTGTTTGTCTCGTCATTCTTCTTGCTGCAGTTGGCACATCCCGCCTCGCTCGTCTCCTTCAATTCGGGTACTCTGTTGGCCCTGGTGACTGCGATAGCCGCGATGCCGTTGTTTGCCTCCTATCAGGACAAGCACTCCCAGCGCAGCATCTTCCTCATCTTTGCGATGGTGGCCGCGGGCACCATGTTCCATTACGGATTCCTGGTGCTGATTCCCGCCTTCCTCTTGGGCTTCCTCAGGATGGGTGTGTTCAACCTCAAGGGGCTGCTGGCGATGCTGTTCGGCCTCATCACGCCATTCTGGATAGTCTTGGGCTTGGGTATCGCTTCGCCTGCCGATTTCGCGATGCCCCACATTAACGGCATCTGGCATCGTCCCTCCGATACAGTGGCGACGCTGTTGCTCATCCTCACGGCCTTGACCGCGCTGTTGGGTGTCATTCTCGCCGTCGTCAACCTGTTTACCATCATGAACTACAGGATGCAGACGCGTGTGTACAACGCCTTCTTTGTCTTTGTGCTTGTTGCCGTGCTCATCGCCCTGTGCGTCGATTACAGCGATGTGGCGGTCTTTCTGCCGTTGCTCAACCTCATGGTCGCCGTGCAGATTGCCCATGCCCACACCTTGCATCCGGCGAATGGGTTACGCTACGTTTTCATCCTGTTGCTGATTGTCGGCTGCATCACTACTGCCGCCGTTAACATCCTCATGCCATGAAGGTCATCGTCGATAGCCACATTCCCAACATTCAAGGCCTGATTGAGCCTCGTGCCCAGGTCGAATACTTGGAACCGGGCGACATCACCCGCGATGCCGTCAAGGATGCCGACGCCCTCGTCGTGCGCACCCGCACCCGCTGTGACGCCGCGCTGCTCGATGGCAGCAACGTGCGGCTCATCGGCTCGGCGACCATCGGCACCGACCACATCGACCTCAGTTACTGCGCCGCTCATGGCATCACCGTGCGCAACGCCCCCGGCTGCAATGCCCCCGCCGTTGCCCAATGGGTATTCTGCGCCATCAACGCATGGATGCAGGCCCGCGGCATCACCACGCCTGACGGCCTCACCCTCGGCGTCGTCGGCGTTGGCCACATCGGCTCTATCGTCGCCCGCTGGGCCGCCCAACTCGGCTTCACCGTCCTCCTCAACGACCCGCCCCGCGAAAATAGGGACGGTTCTTTTGATGACATTTTTTCGTCTCTTGACGAGTTGCAGCGCCGTTGCGACATCATCACCTTCCACACGCCGCTCACCCGTGACGGCCGCTGGCCCACGTGGCACCTGTGCGACCAGGCGTTTCTCGACGGGCTGGCCCGCTGCCGCCTGATACTTGATGCCGCCCGCGGCCCCATTGCCGACAATGCCGCCCTGCTCGGTTGGCACGGCGATGTCGCCCTCGACTGCTGGGAAAACGAGCCGAACATATCCCGCCCCCTGCTCGACAAGGCCATCGTCGCCACTCCCCACATCGCCGGCTACAGTGCCGAGGGCAAGCAACGCGGCACCGCCATGATGCTCGAGGCGCTGAATGAGTTTTTCGGTTGGGACATCCCCGTCCCAACGATTGCCGCCCCCGCCACAGGTGCGGCACAGGTAACCCTTTCCGACATCGCCGCCAGCTATGACATCCTCGCCGACACCGCCACCCTAAAAGCCACCCCCGCCACCTTCGAGTCCCAACGCAACCACTACCCCCACCGCCCCGAATACCAGTGAAACACTACCAATAGCACATGAATATGCGTGCTATTGATACCATTAAAATGAGTCCACAAAGTGGAATAATGACGTTATTTAATCCAGGGCTTTAATTGTAGTAGGTTTGGCGTTTAAGCCAGAGTTTGAAGAGTGAGTCGTTAAATGCAATTGTCTCGCCGTCAATGTCAATCAAGTCGCGTTTGAGAAGTGATTTTTTGACGGCTTGGATGTTGGCAGATGATTCCAGGCGGTATTTCTTGATGACCTCTTTGCGGCTGAATCCGCTGCTCACGCCATTGGCAATAGCACGAAGAAGATTCAGTTGCAATTCGGTGAGTTGCTCAACCTCACGCTGGAAGAATACCTTGTTCTGTTCCAACAAGTCATCTATGGCTCCATTGATGTCGCTATTGGTCACAGTCTTGCCTGATTTATACCACACGATCCATGAGAGTTGCTGGACATAGGAAGAAAGGTTCTCGGTCACTTCACAGATTTTCCTTGCCTGTTGTTCGGTGATGGTTTTCCCTGTCTCCTTAAACTTATCGCAAATGAAAGGTACCCACTCGATGGTGGGGATTTTCTTCAAGAACATCAGGTCTCCAAACTTGTAGAAGGGCATACTTTGGTGATTGAACATGTTCTCCATCAGATGCTTCTTGCTGCCAAACATGCAATAGGTGACATGCTGCTGGTGCTGCCAAATCGACCTTAGCCTTTTTTGGAATGTGATAGCATCTCCAAATTCTGCCATCTGCTGGAACTCATCGATGCAGACAAGCAGTTGGATGTCTCGCTTTTGTGCAATCTTTTCGGGTAACTGCAAGATGTCCATGACGGAGTCATCCTTTTTGTCCCAGTCAAATGTGATGGAAAAATCGTTGATTGGGTCGGGGCCAAAGGTGAACTTCGGCGATATGCTCGCCAGGAATGTTTTAGCCATCTCGACCCATTCTTCCAGTTTGGTTGCCGTCTGCTTGATAACGGCAGTCGCAAAGGCATGGTAAAAATCCCATTCCGATTTACACTGAAAGATATCAATAAACACGGTTTTAATCTCGGGATGGTCAATCTCTGAGATTACTTTCTTGACCAATGAGGTCTTTCCCCATCGGCGTGGCGAGATGAGGATGGTGTTGATGCCGTGGGTGAGATTAGCGGTGAGTCGCCTTGCATCTTCTTGACGGTCAGTAAAATAAGAGCCTTCGGCGGCTTTGCCGAATACAAATGGATTTTCCGTTGCCATAGTTTATCAATGTTTTTATGCCGCAAAGTTAGTAATAATTCTATTAGTAACAAACTTATTAGTAAGAAAATTATTACTAAGAGTTTTATTACTAAGCGAGTTGTTAGTAATTAACTTGTTACTAAGCGAGTTGTTACTTGCCGGGTTGGTGGTGTTGTTGCACGTTGTTAAAGTTGTTTGAAAAAGGTTTTGCGCCTTGGTGAAAGGGCATTTATCGTGCTGTAAATCATAAAATGGGTTAAAAGTATTGACAAAGGGCTCTTGATGTTGTACTTTTGCAGCACATTGCGGTGGTAGGCTCCATTGCGACCCCATCTCCACAGCAATTACAACCAAGAACTAACAATTCAAATAAATGGCAACACAACAACAGAAAACTCCGGTTGAGAACAAATCGAGGGGCAAAGTATCCTATCCCCTGGGGAAAATCAATTTTATCATGATGGCCGTGTGCCTGTTGCTCATTATCATCGGCTTTGCCTTGATGGGCGGCAGTGCCAATGTGGGCGACAAGTTCAACAACGACCTGTTTGAGACGAGCCGTGTCACCACGGGCCCCGTCATTGCCTTCTTGGGCTTTGTGCTCATGGCTTTTGCCATCATCTATCGCAAGAAAGACAACAACGTTCCCGAAGATAAAGAATAAGCACTATGGATTGGCTGGAAGCGTTGATTCTGGGCATTGTCCAGGGTCTGACCGAGTATTTGCCCGTGAGCAGTAGTGGCCATCTGGCCATCGGCAGCTACCTGTTTGGCATCGAGGGTGCCGATAACCTCACGTTCACCATTCTGGTCCATGTGGCGACGGTGCTGAGCACCTTTGTCATCCTGTGGAGCGAGATTGACTGGATATTGAAGGGCCTGTTCAAGTTCAAGATGAACGATGAGACCAGGTATTTCCTCAATATCCTCGTGTCGATGATTCCTGTGGGCATTGTGGGCTTTTTCTTTAAAGATCAGGTGGAGGCAATCTTTGGCAGCGGACTGCTCATCGTGGGCATCATGCTGCTGCTCACCGCTGCCCTGCTCATCTTCTCCTACTATGCCAAACCGCGGCAAAAGGAGAAAATCTCCTGGAAAGACGCCTTTATCATCGGCATCGCCCAGGCGTGTGCCGTGATGCCGGGCCTGTCGCGCTCGGGAAGCACCATTGCAACGGGTCTGCTGCTCGGCAACAAGAAGGAGTCGCTGGCTCAGTTCTCGTTCCTGATGGTGATACCTCCCATCTTGGGCGAGGCCCTGCTCGACGTGCTCAAGGTCGTCAAGGGCGAGGAGGCCTTTGGCGGTATCGACACGTTGCCCCTGGTGGTGGGCTTCGTGGCCGCTTTCCTGGCAGGTTGCCTGGCGTGCAAGTGGATGATCAACATCGTCAAAAAGGGCAAACTGGTGTGGTTCGGCGTGTATTGCATCATTGCCGGCCTGGTTGCCATCGCCCTCTCGCAACTCATGCCCGCCCCCGCGTTCTAAACAACAAAACTACGAATTACACGGATTTCACATATTTTCGGGAGATTCATTAGTTTAATTCGTAATCATTGAATGCGGATGCCAATTTAGTATAATTAGCGCAATTCGTAGTTAGAAATAAAATGCTTAACCCGATAGAAGGCGAAATATTCTGCATCGACAAGCCGTTGACGATGACCTCGTTCACAGCGGTCAAGAAGGTGCGCGCCGTGCTGAGGACTCACTTGAGGACCCGTCAGGTCAAGGTGGGGCATGCGGGCACGCTCGACCCGCTGGCAACGGGTGTGCTGCTGCTGTGCACCGGCCATGCCACCAAGCGCATCGACGAGTTGCAGGCAGGTGTCAAGGAATATATCGCCGACCTCAGGTTGGGCGCCACCACACCCAGCTTTGACCTGGAGACCGAGGTGGATGCCACCTACGAGTGGCAGCACATCGACCGCCCCCTCATCGACCGCGTGCTGCAGGAGCAGTTCACGGGAAGCATCGAGCAGGTGCCCCCGTCGTTCTCGGCCTGCAAGGTCGATGGCAAGCCCGCCTACAAGTTGGCCCGCAAGGGACAGGATGTGGAAATCCGTCCCAAGACGCTGGTTATCGACGAGATTGAGGTGCTGCAATGCGGCCTGCCCGCCGAGCCCACCCTGCAGATACGTGTGGTGTGCAGCAAGGGTACCTACATCCGTGCCCTGGCACGCGACATCGGCGTGGCACTGGGCAGCGGAGCCCACTTGACGGCCCTGCGCCGCACACGCGTGGGCGATGTGACCATCGACAAGTGCCTCACCCTGGAGCAGCTGGTTGAAAAACTCGATGCCGAGACCTATGTCTCGCCCGAACAGGCTGCCGCCGAGCGCCTGGAGCGTGAGCGCATCGAGAACCGCGAGCGTGCCGCCCGCCAGAAGGCCGCCCGTGCTGCCCGTAAGCAAGAGAAAAAATGTGACTTGCCTCCCAAGCGCATCTCACAGATTAAATAAGCTGTTAGCTGTAAAGAATAGAATTATTAATATAAAAAAAACTTGGCGCCTTAGCGCCTCGGCGTGAGGACGATAAGGCCAAGTTTCACTAAAAAAGGTAGAGTATGAAACTTTCTGAATTCAATACCCACATGCCCGAGGATCTCATTGCCTCACATCCCGCCCCTGTGCGTGACGAGTCGCGACTGATGGTGCTTCACAAGAAGAGCCGCCAGATTGAGCACCGCGTATTCAAGGAAATCCTCGAATACTTTAATCCCCATGACATGTTCGTGTTTAACGATACTCAGGTCTTCCCCGCCAAGCTCTATGGCAACAAGGAGAAAACCGGGGCGCGCATCGAGGTGTTCCTGTTGCGTGAGCTCAATCCCAACAACAAGCTGTGGGACGTGCTGGTGGAGCCCGCCCGCAAGATTCGCATCGGCAACAAGCTGTATTTTGGCTTGGACGACTCGATGGTCGCCGAGGTGATCGACAATACCACCTCGCGCGGGCGCACACTGCGATTCCTCTATGACGGTGACCACGACCAGTTCAAGAAGGACCTGTATAACCTGGGTAACACGCCCTTGCCCTATTATATCGACCGCGAGGCCGAGCCCGAGGATGCCGAGCGTTACCAGACCATCTTCTCCAAGAACGAGGGCGCTGTCGTGGCTCCCGCTGCCGGACTGCACTTCTCGCGCGAACTGATGCGCCGCATGGAAATCCGTGACATCGACCGTGACTTCATCACCATGCACATCAGCCTGGGCAGTTACCGCGACATCGACGTCGAGGACCTGACCAAACACCGCATGGACAGCGAGGAGATGGACGTCAGCGTCGAGCTGGCCGAGAAGGTCAACGCCCTGCGTGACGGCGGTAACAAGGTGTGCGCCATCGGCACATCGGTGCTGCGTGCCTTTGAGACCTGTGTGGGCATGAACGGCCACATCAAGCCCTATGGCGGCTGGTCGAACAAGTTCTTGTTCCCGCCCTACGAGTGCACCACCTGCGACGCGCTGGTGACCAATTTCCACATGCCTTACTCCATCATGCTGATGGCCCAGGCATCCTTCGGCGGCTACGACCAGACGATGGAGGCCTATAAAGTCGCCATCGAGGAGAAATACCGCTTCGGCGCCTACGGCGACGCCATGCTCATCCTCAACGACTAACGGCAAGGCCACAAGACAACCGCTACAAGACGACTCCAGGTCGCAGAAGTGCCACCACAGCACCTCTGCGACCTGCTTTTTCATGACCCCCAACGGCAATAATCTAACAAACCTATTATCCCCAAAAACCACCCCAAATGTCAAAGAATTAGACGCATTTGTGTATAAATTTTTGACAAAAGTGAAAATTGTGACATTCTTTTATTGACGCCTCCCAATACCCTATCTAAATTTGCAATACCAAGAAAAAGGAATACTAAATTGATATTTTTATATAGTGTTTAACTCATTATTATTAATTATTTAAATTCTAAACGTTATGAAAAAGAGAATTCTTTTATCGATGCTCGCCATGATCCTGGCATTTGCCCAAGTATGGGCAGCTCCTGTTGATTCATTACGAATCAATCCTCGAACCACAAGTCTTCCCTACCATTGGAATGGTGTAGAACTCACCGAAGGCAACAGTGACTTGTTTGTGACTGGAATTAAGCCAGTAAACGATTTAAACGTTGTTGACGGGCACACCTTAAATGCTGCTCCTGCAGCTATTGCGTCAATTATTGCACAGTATGCTCCTAATATTCACTTTTGTGAGTACGACGAGAGTGTGACATTCAATAATGTAATGGTAGGCTCTTCAGTAACAAAGACTTATGAAGTTTGGAGCCATAATGTTTATACAATTGCTGAAGCCCTGCGTAGTGCTATTAATCGAACACTCGGTATAAATGTTTCTATTAAAGTAAAATTGTGTCTGTCACAATCTTCAACGCTAACTAACATAGATGGAATTTTTACATCTAGAATGTTCTCGGTATCTCCTTCTTTGATGAGACCTGCAGATATTGATCTTGGTGAGGGCGGTAGCAGACAAAACGTACGGGTTACCTTCAAGCCTACTGAGGCAGGAACATACAAATTCAGGTTTGTCGCAATGTTTGACTTCTGGGAAGGTGATCGGCATTTACCTGATTGGCTGACGATTATTCCCATAATTAATGTAGCAGGAATAGAGTACTGGTATGGTACTGCTGTCAATCCTTCATATCCGCAAATTATCGTTAGTCCAACCGCATTGTCATTTGGCACTGTAACCAAGGGTAACACTGCGCAAAAAACGTTTACCGTCAAGGGCAGCAACCTGACTAGTAGCGTGACTTTATCGTCCAGCAATCCCAACTTCACAGTCAGCCCGACCACGATTTCGGCTGCCGATGCAGCAGCAGGTAAAACCGTAACCGTTACCTACAAGCCCACTGCAGTAGGCTCCCATTCTGGAACCATCACCATCAGCGGTGGCGGTGCAACAAACAAGACAGTCAGCGTAACTGGCACTTGTGTCAACCCTCCCACGATTACTGTTAACGGATCGTCCCTGGATTTCGGTACTGTTGTCAAGGACAATTACGCTACCAAGACTTTCACCGTAACTGCCACCAACTTAACTGGTAATCTGACGGTAACATCAAGTAACTCCTATTTCACTGTCAGCCCCACTACGTTACCAGCAAACGGCGGTTCTGTAATCGTGACCTACAAGCCTACCGCTGTTGGTTCACACTCTGCAACCATCACTATCAGTTGTGGCGCGACAAGCAAGTCCTTTACCGTGACTGGCACGTGTATCTATCCCAAGATTACAACTAGTGTTTCATCGCTGGCATTCGGTAATGTAGTCAAGGATAAACAGAAGTCTCTGACTTTCATGGTTACTGGCACTGACTTGACTGGAAGCTTGACGCTGTCATCCAACAATTCAAACTTCACTGTTAGTCCGACTACAATTACAGCCTCGGAGGCTGCCGCTGGCAAGACTATCACTATTACCTACAAGCCTACTACCGCAGGCTCCCATTCTGGCACTATCACTATCAGCGGCGGCGGTGCAGCAAGCAAGATGGTCAGTGTGTCTGGCAAGGGTGTCGTTCCCAGTATCAGTACAGGTAATACAACAGCATTGGCATTCGGTACTGTTGTCAAAGGTAATACTGCATCCAAAACATTCACTGTCACTGGTGCAAATTTGACTGGCAGCTTGACGCTGTCATCCAGCAACTCAAACTTCACAGTGAGCCCCACTACGATTACCGCAGCAAATGCAGCCAACGGTGTTATTGTGACTGTTACCTACAAGCCGACTGCAACTGGCTCACATTCTGGAACCATCACCATCAGAGGTGGCGGCGCAACAGACAAGGTCGTCTCAGTTTCGGGTAAGTGTGTCGTTCCTGCGATTTCGGTAAGTCCAACATCGATATCTTTCGGCACTGTTGTCAAGGATAAACAAGTAGATAAGTCTTTCTGGGTAACTGGAAGTAATTTGACGGGTAGTCTAACGGTATCATCCAGCAACTCCAACTTCATTGTTAGTCCAACCTCGATTTCGGCAGCAGAGGCAGCAGAAGGCAAGATGGTTACCGTAACCTACAAACCTACTGCCGCAGGCTCCCATTCGGCAACCATCACAGTCAAGGGCGGTGGTGCATCTCCTAAGACCGTCAGCGTAACTGGCACGTGCGTAGTGCCCACCATTACGGTTAGCGCGACTTCCTTACTTTTCGCAGGGTATAATGATTCTCGAACCTTGACGGTGAAGGGGACCAACTTGACTGGTAGTCTTACACTGAGTACGAATAACTCATACTTCTCAGTCAGTCCCACCACGATTACCGTTGCCGAGGCAAAAGCCGGCAAGACTGTGCTCGTGCATTGTAATGCTGGACTCAACACTCAGCGTGCAACTGGCATCCTTACCATCAGTGGTGGCGGAGCAGCACCTAAGAAAGTTAGTCTGAGCTATGTCGCAGATGGTCCTGTGCCTTATGCTCCCCTGGTATTGCCTGATGAGGAGGAGACTGATGGCGAGCCCTTAGATATCATCATTAGTGAAGAGCATGAAGCTTCGGCTATAGCTTTGGGCAATTCCAGCACTGGTGTGGAAGAGATGGCCATCGGTGAGTTGTCACGAGATGTCAAGATTTATGCTGAGGGGCAGGATATCGTGATTGAGACGCCTGTTGAGCAGAGTGCGATTGTCAGTGACATTGCAGGACACGCCCGTCGCGTCAACCTGCAGGCTGGCCGCAACGTGATTCCCGCTGGCGGTAATGGCGTCCACATTGTCCGCGTTGGCGAAAAGAGCGCCAAGCTGATGCTCAGATAGTCCGCAATTATAGATGTTTCATAGCCTTTTCAGGGGTGTGCCCAACAACCGGCGCACCCCTGATTTCATTGAAAAGTCCACAGATTAAACAGATTAACGCGGATTTTTAAAGGGTACGTGTCCACAGATTGCACAGATTAACACGGATTTTTTGCTTCTGCGTTAATCTGATTAATCTGTGATAATCTGTGGACAGTAAAGAAAGAGTATTGGTGCCGACTATTTTTTTAGGAGCATGTTTTTTGAGTTTTGGATGGAAAAGTGAAAAATTTTTCTTACCTTTGCAGGATATTGTGGGAATTAACAAAATAACAATCAATTAATAACTAAAAAATCAACAATTTTTATGTGGTTAACTAATTCATCTGTAGGACGCAAGGTGGTGATGTCGGTAACCGGCCTCTTCCTTGTCCTATTCGTTACATTCCATGCGCTGATGAATGCGGTGGCCCTCATTAGCTTTGATGCTTATGACGCTATCTGCGAGTTCCTCGGTGCCAATTGGTATGCCGTGCTGGGTACTCTGATCCTGGCCGGTGGCTTTGCTATTCACATCATCTACGCTTTCATTCTGACCTTCCAGAACCGCAAGGCTCGCGGCAACAACCGCTATGATGTGAATTCCCGTCCCAAGACTGTGGAATGGGCTTCACAGCACATGCTCGCTCTGGGTATCATCGTTTTAGGTGTCATGGTGCTGCACCTCACGCAGTTCTGGGCCAAGATGCAGTTGCCCGAGCTCATGGGTGACCATGTGATGAACGGCAAGTTCTACCTGCAGGCTACCTTCAGCCACTTGTGGGTATTGCCCGTTTACCTGATTTGGTTTGCCGCCCTGTGGTTCCACATCAGCCACGGTTTCTGGAGCGCTTTCCAGACCTTGGGCACCGCTAACGACAAGTGGATTCCCCGCTGGCAATGCATCTCCAAGTGGTGGGCCAGCATCGTGTTTATCCTGTTTGCTGTAGAGGCTTGCTACTTCACTTGGTTCTTTGCCCTCTAATCGCTGAGTATTAACCTATTAAATTTCTTAGACAAATGGAAGAAACCAAAATGAACGCTCAGCCCATCGATTCCAAGATTCCCGAGGGACCCATCGCTGAGAAGTGGACAAACTATAAGGCTCACCAGAAACTCGTCAATCCCGCCAACAAGCGCCGCCTCGACATCATCGTCGTGGGTACCGGTCTGGCTGGTGCGTCGGCAGCCGCCACGCTGGGCGAGATGGGCTTCAACGTGCTGAACTTCTGCATCCAGGATTCGCCCCGCCGCGCTCACTCGATCGCTGCACAGGGTGGTATCAACGCAGCCAAGAACTACCAGAACGACGGTGACTCGGTTTACCGCTTGTTCTACGACACCGTCAAGGGTGGTGACTACCGTGCCCGCGAGGCCAACGTGTATCGCCTGGCCGAGGTGTCGAACAATATCATTGACCAGTGCGTGGCACAGGGTGTTCCCTTCGCCCGCGAGTACGGCGGCCTGCTGGCCAACCGCTCGTTTGGTGGCGCTCAGGTGAGCCGCACGTTCTACGCCAAGGGTCAGACCGGTCAGCAGCTGCTGCTCGGTGCCTACTCGAGCCTGAACCGCATGATCCATGCCGGCAAGGTAAAGAGCTACAACCGCTACGAGATGCACGACGTGGTCATCATCGACGGCCGTGCCCGCGGTATCATCGCCAAGAACCTGGTGACCGGTAAGCTCGAGCGCTTTGCCGCTCACGCCGTGGTTATCGCCACCGGCGGTTACGGTAACACCTACTTCCTGAGCACCAACGCTATGGGTTGCAACTGCTCGGCTGCCATGGCTTGCTATCGCCACGGCGCTTACTTTGCCAACCCCGCCTACGTTCAGATTCACCCCACCTGTATCCCCGTTCACGGTGACAAGCAGTCCAAGCTGACGCTGATGAGTGAGTCGCTGCGTAACGACGGCCGCATCTGGGTGCCCAAGAACATTGAGGACGCCAAGAAGCTGCAGGCAGGCCAAATCAAGGGCAGCGACATCCCCGAGGAGGAGCGTGACTACTACCTGGAGCGCCGCTATCCCGCCTTCGGTAACCTCGTGCCCCGTGACGTGGCTAGCCGCGCCGCCAAGGAGCGCTGCGACAAGGGCTTCGGTGTGAACAACACTGGCAAGGCCGTGTTCCTCGACTTCAGCGAGGCCATCAACCGCCTGGGCATCGACGTGATCCGTCAGCGCTACGGCAACCTGTTCGACATGTATGAGGAGATTACCGACGTGAATCCCGGCGAGCTCGCCAACGAGATTAACGGCGTGAAGTACTACAATCCCATGATGATCTATCCCGCCATCCACTACACGATGGGCGGCATCTGGGTGGACTATGAGTTGCAGACTAGCATCAAGGGTCTGTTCGCCATCGGTGAGTGCAACTTCAGCGACCACGGCGCTAACCGCCTCGGCGCTTCGGCGCTGATGCAGGGTCTGGCCGACGGTTACTTCGTGCTGCCCTACACCATCCAGAACTACCTGAGCGATCAGATCACCGTGCCCCACTTCACCACCGACACCAAGGAGTTTGACGAGGCCGAGAAGCGCGTACAGGCCAACCTCGACCACATGATGGCCATCCATGGCAAGCGCTCTGTCGATAGCATCCACAAGGAGCTGGGTAACGTGATGTGGGACTACGTGGGCATGGCACGCACCAAGGAGAGCCTCGAGACCGCTCTCAAGAAACTCAAAGAGCTGCGCAAGGAGTTCGAGACCAACCTGTTCATCCCCGGCACCCAAGAGGGCATGAACATCGAGTTGGACAAGGCCTTCCGCCTGCGTGACTTTATCACCATGGGCGAGTTGATTGCCTATGACGCCTTGAACCGTCACGAGAGTTGCGGTGGTCACTTCCGCGAGGAGCACCAGACCGAGGAAGGCGAGGCCAAGCGCGACGACGAGAACTTCTTCTACGTCGCTTGCTGGAAGTACAACGGCGACGACGAGACCGCTCCCACGCTCATCAAGGAGCCGCTCCATTACGAGGCCATCAAGGTCCAGACGCGTAACTATAAGTCATAATCAACCACCCTTTAAAATTCATCGAATACAATGGAAACAAATATAAGTTTCAAACTTAAGGTTTGGCGTCAGAAGGACGCTCATGCTGAGGGCCGCTTTGAGACCTACGAGATGCGCGACATTCCCACCGACACCTCCTTCCTCGAGATGATGGATATCCTCAACGAGCAACTCATCGAGAAGGGCGAGGAGCCTGTCACCTTCGACCACGATTGCCGCGAGGGCATCTGCGGTATGTGCTCGCTCTATGTTAACGGTCACCCCCACGGTCCCGCCACGGGAGCCACGACCTGCCAGCTCTACATGCGCCGCTTCAAGGACGGTGACACCATCACCGTTGAGCCCTGGCGCTCGGCAGCATTCCCCGTTATCAAGGACTTGATGGTGAACCGCAACGCCTTTGACCAGATTCAGCAGGCTGGCGGCTACGTCAGCTTCCAGACTGGCGGTGCCCAGGATGCCAACGCCATCCCCATCAGCAAGGAGGCCGCCGACGAGGCCATGGACAGCGCTACCTGCATCGGTTGCGGTGCCTGTGTCGCTGCCTGCAAGAACGGCTCGGCCATGCTGTTCCTCAGCGCCAAGGTGAGCCAGTTCGCTCTGCTGCCCCAGGGCCGTGCCGAGGCCAAGCGCCGCGTGAAGGCCATGCTCGCCAAGATGGACGAACTCGGTTTCGGTAACTGCACCAACACCGGTGCCTGTGCCGCCGAGTGCCCCAAGAACATCAAGCTGAGCAACATCGCCCGCTTGAACCGCGAGTTCCTGTGCGCCAAGTGCAGCGACTAAGCCTCGCTGGTTGACACATTACCACCCAAAAATCATGCCGCAAGGTCCACTGCGACCCTGCGGCATGATTTCGCTTGTTATGTGATGCCTTGAGCGTGAAGGGTTATTTGGTGTCCTTGCGGGCGCGCAGGCAGGAAACGGCCAGATAAAGAATCAGGGCGATGTACATCACGATGCCCAGCACGTTGCTGGCGGTGTCGCCCAGAGGACTGGTGTACTTGAAGCCGAAGAAGATCATCGCGGCGCTCACAACACCCATCAGTGCACCACCGGCGATGAAACCGCTGGCGAGCAGCGTGCCGCGCTCCTTGCGCTCCTTGTTGACCTCTTCATTCTTGCTGCGCGTGCTGACAAACCAGCTGATGATGGCGCCGACGAGCAGCGGGGCATTCAGCTGCAAGGGGATGAACATACCCAGCGAGAAAGGCAGGGCAGGCACCTTGAGCCAGTTGAGCAGCAGGGCGAGGATAGCACCCACACCGTAGAGTAACCAAGGCGTCTCGCCACCCATCATCAAGGGGTCGATGACGGCGGCCATAGCGTTGGCCTGAGGGGCTACCATGGCGTTGGGACCGGTGAAGCCGTAGGCCTTGTTGAGAATCATCATCACACCGCCCACGGTGGCTGCCGACACGAGGGTGCCGACAAACTTCCACGTCTGCTGCTTGGCGGGCGTCGTTCCAATCCAGTAACCGATTTTCATATCGGTGACCATACCGCCAGCCATCGACAGGGCGGTGCAGACCACACCACCGATGACCATGGCAGCGACGATACCCTTGTAACCGTCAAGGCCAATGGCAACGAAGATGACGCTGGCAACGATAAGGGTCATCAGGGTCATACCGCTCACGGGGTTGCTGCCCACAATGGCGATAGCGTTAGCGGCAACAGTGGTGAACAGGAAGGCAATTACCAGCACCACGAGGAAGGCCACGATGGTCTGGACCAGATTGTGAATCACACCGACATAGAAGAACACGAAGGTCACCAGCAGGGCTGCCAACAGGGCAAACACAAGCACCTTCATCGAGATGTCGCGTTGGTGGCGCTCCACCTGCTGGCTCTGGTCCTGACCCTTAAAGGCCTGGCCTGCCAGACCGGCGGCGTTCTTGATGACACCCCACGACTTGACGATGCCGATGATACCGCTCATGGCGATACCACCGATACCGATGTAACGGGCACCGTTGGCAAAAATCTGGTCGGGAGCCGACTGCGCCCATTCGGGACTCATACCCAGCAGGGGCACAACAACCCACCAGATGAAGGCACTACCGGCAAAGATGATAAACGCATAGGGCAGGCCGATAATGAAGCCCAGACCCAGCACTGCGGCGCCGGTATTGATTTTGAAAATCATCTTCACGTTGTTGGTGAAGCCCTCCAGCGCAGGGATGGCCTGCGTGGTGAGCACCTCTTTCCACCAGCCGAAGGTCGAGAGCAGGAAGTCATAGATACCGCCCACGAGACCGGCGATGAGCAACGGACGTGCCTGGTCACCGCCCTTCTGGCCGCTGACGAGCACCTGGGTCGTCGCGGTAGCCTCGGGGAACGGGAACTTGCCGTGCATGTCGCTCACGAAGTACTTGCGGAAGGGGATAAAGAACAGAATACCCAAGCAACCGCCCAGCAGTGAACTGAGGAAGACCTCAAGGAAGTTCACCGTGATGTCGGGATACTTGTCCTGCAGGATGTACAGGGCGGGCAAGGTGAAGATGGCACCAGCCACGATGATACCCGAAGCGGCACCAATCGACTGGATGATGACATTCTCGCCCAGCGAGTTCTTGCGCTTGGTCACCGCACCGATACCGGCAGCGATGATGGCGATGGGGATGGCAGCTTCAAACACCTGGCCCACCTTCAAGCCCAGATAGGCTGCGGCGGCGCTGAAGATGACTGCCATAATCAGACCCAGCGAAACGGAGTAAGGCGTGATCTCGGGATACGTCTTGTCGGGCTTCAGGATGGGGACATATTTCTCCCCAGGCTTCAGCTCACGAGCCGCGTTATCGGGCAACGAGATCTCGTCTTGCTGTTGTTGAACAATGTTTTCTTCGTCTTTCATAAAATACTGTTGATATTTGAATTTTTAATGGTTAATCGGGTTAACAAACTGCGAAGGTAGGCAAAAATCGTTAATATGGCACCATCAATGGCGGGAAATGTGAAGTTTTCGTCTTTCTTTGACTATGTCGAAGACAGGCTGCGCCGAAGTTTGTGCAAAAGATTTCTTTTTTTTGTTAAGGAATAGGCAGATAGATAAACCTGGCTTTGTAGCTCTAAACCCATTCAGAATCGCAGGATGTAGCCCTCACTTTCTTTGAAGGCATTGCTGCTTTCCAAGTATTTACGTGTGGCCTCAAAGTCATCGCCAGTGATATTAGCGCTAAATTGCCGAACTCTTGAAATGGCTCTTATAAGAACACTTGGATCACTTCTTCGTGTCAATCTGCGCAGTGCATTGAGATAGTCTTCACGAAAAACGGTTGGAATGATTATCTTTGACTGGTCTGCAGCTACGAGTTCCGCGTTCATCATGATGCGTGAGATTCTTCCGTTGCCGTCGTTGAATGGATGCACCTCGCTCACCATGAACAACATGAACAGTGCTTTTGCGAAGGGGTGTTCAAGTGCCTGATAGTATTCATATCCCTTTAAAAGCGTACCTCTAACCAGTGTGCAATCTACAAAATGCGTGTCACCTGCATGGTTGTTCTGCATTTTGAACATCCCTGGATTCTTGTCAGGACGTGCTGCCATCAAAACCCTGTGTCGATCTTGAAGCAGTTCAATGAGCTCATCAGCAGTTGCCGGGGTGCGCTGCATCTCCCTCCGACTTGCCACCAATTGGAACGTGCCCAACACATCATGCGAATCTGCGTTGCGGGCAGGCATAGGTTGCCCTGTTTCAATAATTTTCCATGCATCTTCAATTTCAAACTCTGTACCTTCTATGTAGTTTGAAAAGTAACTCTCAAAGAAAGCAAAATTGCGGAATGCTGAGTTCTCTATATTGGCCTCGTACATGTATGAAAACTGTTCGTGATGAAGTGCCTCGAACAAAATGCCGAAAAGCTTCACTCTCTCGACATCGAATGGTGTGCCCTTGGCCCTTGCCAGTGCGCTTGCCGACGACAATATGCCTAATGGCTTAGTGGCTAATAAAGCACCGATGATAGTATTGAGAGCCTCAAATTCTTCATTCATTCCTAGCTCTGTTGAAATGTTACGTGCTTTATCGCGAAAGGCATTCAGGCCAACCTCACCATTCACCTGCAACATTCGCTCCAGCATTTCTTCAATATAGGTACGGGGCAGGCATTTAGATACTTTTGAACGCGCTCTTCCCTTCTGCAGATTCTCCAAAGCCCTTCGTTCTGCACTTGAAATAAACAGATTCTCAATGAACGGCATATCGTGTTCCGTCCCCATGGGCCCCTGCATCAGATGAACGGTAATACCCGGCAGTTTAATATTTTTGGTATAGGTGTATGTCAGATAGATGTCTCCACTTTCTGTTGGTTTTAGTTCATAGGCTGAACGGTGGCTGATAACAGCGTGTGGAAATAATTGGCCTAGGATATAAAACAAGTTCCTTTTGATGATTACCTCCGGCTCCTCATCCATATTGGTTGTATAGACCTTCGTGGCTATTTTCCTAAGTGTCCCTTCTTTCAGCATGGATGTCCTGCGTGTTGAGTCGCTCTTTACTGAAGTGGCCATCACGATTTCCATGACGTTTTTAAGCGATGTTTTCTTTTCCATTTTTGTCGGTTAAGCTATTATTTTGCTGCAAAAATAGGTAATTTTGTCGATTAAGGGCCATATTTTAGGGCATTTTTGTACTTTAAGGGCGTAAATTCCTCAATTTTTGTCCTTTGTAAGCCATCAATGGCCAAGAATGTGGCATATTTGTCGATTAAGAAGTATCATATAGGGCAATTTTGTAGAATAAGAGCTACTTTCCACCAAAAAAGGAATTCATTCTTTTTGTCCAGTGTTCGGCTTGCACTGTCGTTGCCTATCGGCGAAGATTGGCTGCGCCTCAACAATGCTCAAATAAATTTGGATAATTATGCCTGCGCCTCAGCCATTGAAAACAAGTTTTCATGTCATTCGGCTTGTTCAAAATTTGGCATTGTGTTCGGCTTGCACTATCGTTGCCTATCGGCGAAGATAGGCTGCGCCTCAACAATGCTCAAATAAATTTGGCATTGTGTTCGGCTTGCACTATCTTTGCGGTGTAAACGGTAAATAATTGAATGTTATGATTAGGAGATACATAATGCTGGCCATTGCGGCCATCGCGATGATAGGGACCATCAACGCCCAGGACATCCGTTGCGACGAGCAGGTCGCGCTCGAAGACCTCGCCGCCTATTTGGACACGACGCGCAACGTCGATCCGCACGTCAAGTTGTTCTACGGCAATCTGGTCAACAACCCCACCCACAGCTACCGCATCGAGCATCTGGACCTGGGGTTCAACGGCTGTACGGGACGCGTTGATGAGCAGGTCATCCTGGCCGACGGCACCCGTCGCGACAACGTCTTCATTTTCAACGAGCAAGGCTTGCTCACCCAATCCATCATTCAGGGCAGCAAGGGCGTGAAGACCGAGACCAACTACACCTATTCCTTTGATGAGGTGCTGGGCTTCACCCTCAAGCAGAGCAAGAGCAAGAACCGCACCATCAAGTATGCCCCCATCTATGGCGAACACGGGCATCGCACGTCGCTCAAGGGTGACAACGGCACGCGTCAGGACTTCACATTCAACGAGCGTGGACAGCTCTCCAAGCGCGTCATCTCTCCAGTCAAGGGCGACAAGCGCACGCTGCTCTATCAGGACGGTTATGTCGTGCGCGAGGAAACAGGCGGTAAGGTGCTGCGTTACCATTACGACTTTGACACGGCCACGGGCAAGAAATTCCTCATCGCCATCAAGGAAATGAAAGGCAACGACGTGGTGCATGAGCGCACCTTCGACTACGACATCGACACCCACGGCCGTTATACCACCGTCAAGGTTTCCCTCGACGGCAAGCCCCAGATGACCATCACCCGCAGCTACCGCTAAGCACTGCACCATCCACAGCACCCTATCAATTTTTGAAACTATAACCGCCCTGCGGGCGGGAAATTAAACAAATATTATTTAAAATTCAGTATAAAAATTATCAAATAAATAATTTTAATTTAAAAATTTGTTTAATTTCCCGTGCGTTAGCACGGTTAAGTTATAGCGTGTTCTGTGGGCATACCAATCCGCATGATGGCGGAAATTGCATTGGATGGCATCACGGGGCGTAATGCGGAAAACGGGTCAGTGTTCCTTTCCATGAGATACATTTCCCGGTTACATCGTCGGTCACACAATAAAAAGGCTAGTTTTCACGTTTTTACTGTTAAAGCAATTGCAATTCAGATTCATGAAACGGATACTCTATATCATGGTGGGGCTGATGCTCACCTCGGTGGTGTTGTCGCTGGCGTCGTGCAAGGGTCCAAAGCTCAAAGAAGCCGACGAGGCCTATGACCGCGGCGAGTACTTTGATGCCGCAACCATCTACCGCAAGCTCTATAACCGCTATAACCGCAAGGAGGACGCCTGGCTGCGTGGCGAGTTGGCCTTCCAACTGGGTATGTGCCACCTGAAGCTCAACCAGGGCAACCGTGCTACCTCGGCCTTCCAGAATGCCATCCGCTACGAGTATGATGGCTCGACGTTGATGCTGCGTCTCGCTCAGGCTCAACAGCGCGAGGGACAATATACCGCCGCCATCAACAGCTATAGAGCCTATCTGGAGCAAGACCCCGAGAGTTGGGAAGCGTTGGTGGGCATTCAAGGCTGCGAACAGGCTCCCAAGTGGAAGGAGGAAGGCTCGCGCTACATCGTCAAGCAGGCCAAACTCTTCAACTCGCGCCGTGCCGACTATAGCCCGATGTTTCTCGACAGTAAGATGGAGTACCTGTATTTCACATCGACCAACGAGAAGGCCCTGGGTACACTGCGTAGCGAAATCACCGGCACCAAGAAGGGCGACATCTTTTTCTCCAAGCGTGACGAGAAGGGAAAATGGTCACGTCCTGAACTCGTGGAAGGTGGCTTGAACACCGAGCACGACGAGGGCGCTCCGGCCTTCGCCCCCAACGGCCAGACAATGTATCTGGCGCGTGCCGTGCGCCAGGACTGGCCCACCAATGTGGAAATCTACACCAGCAGCCGCAGCGAGGCGCAATGGAGTGCCCCGCAGAAGTTTGAAATCACCGCCGACACGCTGAGCAACTACAGCGACCCCTTTGTCAGCCCCGATGGCGACTGGCTCTACTTTGTCAGCGACATGCCGGGCGGCCAAGGCGGCACCGACATCTGGCGCATCAACCTCAAGGACAAGCACGGTACCCTCGAGAACCTGGGACCGCAAATCAATACCAAGGGCAACGAGCGTTTCCCCAACGTGCGCACCGACAGCCTGTTGTACTTTGCCAGCGACGGACACCCCGGCATGGGTGGCCTGGACCTGTTCCTGGCGACGCTGCAGCCGCGTGACGAGAACGACAAGACGGCAATGGACCGCTGGGTCATCTCCAACATGGGTGTGCCGATGAACTCGTCAGCCGACGACTTCGGCATCACCTTCGGCGAGGGCGAGAGCGGTTACTTCTCCAGCAACCGTGGTGACGCGCGCGGTTATGACCACCTTTTCAGTTTTGTCAAGCCCGACCTGCAAATCTGGATTTCGGGCTACGTGGTGGACAAGGACGATGAGCCGGTGCCCAATGCGGTCATCCGCATCGTGGGCGATGACGGCAGCAACCAGAAGACCGCTTCCAAACCCGACGGCTCCTTCCGCTTTGACCTGCAACGTGGCGTCAAGTATGCCATGCTGGCGAGTGCCGACGGTTACCTCAATGGCCGGCAGGAGTTTGAGAGCGACACCACCGAGGAGGATGCCGAGTATAATGTGGACTTCGTCCTCGCCGCCATGTTCAAGGCTCAGATTGTCGAGAACATCTTCTATGACTTTGATAAGGCCGTGCTGCGCGACGAGTCCAAACTCGCCTTAGACAGCCTGGTGATGTTGCTGAAAGACCATCCTAACATCGTTGTCGAGATGGCATCACACACCGACCGCGTGGGCAGCGAGAAGTATAATCAGGGCCTCTCACAGCGGCGCGCCCAGAGTGTGGTGGATTACCTGATTGCCAACGGCATACCCAAGGAGCGCCTCAAACCTGCCGGTTACGGCGAGTCGCGTCCCAAGACAGTGACCAAGCGCATCCACAGCCAGTATCCCCAGTTTGAGGAAGGCGTCACGCTTGACGTGGAGTTTATCAAGACATTGAGTAAAGAGGACCAGGAGGCTGCCGACCAAATCAACCGGCGAACAGAGTTCCAAGTCCTCGACACCACCTACGAATATTGACAACAAAAAAACCGCCTCACATGAGGCGGTTTTTGGTTGATGATAGCACCTATAGCGTCTATAGTATCTATAGCATCTATAGAACTGTGGCTCTATCGGCCGATGCAGTGGTAGATGAATCCCATGTCGGTGAGCTCGTCGCCGTCATACACGTTGCGGCCGTCGATGATGAGAGGGGTTTTCATCAGTTTCTTGACCGTCTGCCAGGCGGGGATGCGGAACTGGCGCCATTCGGTCAACAGCAGCACGGCATCGGCACCCTTGACGGCATCATACATGTCCAGACCGCAATACACGTTGCTCCAGCGGCGCTTGGTGGCGTTCATCGCCACGGGGTCATAGACGCGCACGTGGCAGCCGGCCTCCATCAGCAGGTTGATGGTGTCGATGGCGGGCGCGGCACTCATGTCGTCGGTCTCGGGCTTGAAACTCAGTCCCCACAGGGCAACGGTTTTGCCCTCAAGGTCGCCCTTGAAGTAGTTGTTGAGTTTCTTGAACAGGATGCGCTTCTGCCGGTTGTTGACGTTCTCGACGGCCTTGAGGATTTCCATCTCATGGTTGTGCTCACTGCCTATCTTGATCAAGTCGTTGATGTCCTGGGGGAACAGCGTGCCGCCATAACCGCAGCCCGGGAAGATGTACTTGGGGCCAATGCGGCTGTCGCTGCCCACACCGTGACGCACCGTGTTGACGTCGGCACCCACAATCTCGCACAGGTTGGCAATCTCGTTCATGAAGCTCACACGGGTGGCGAGCATCGAGGTGGCCGCATACTTGATCATCTCGGCCGTGCGGGTGTCGGTGTAGATGACAGTGCGGTTGTTGTGCATGAGGATGCTGCGGTACAGCCTTTCCATCGCCTGCCGTGCGGTGGCGGTCTCGGTACCGATGACAATGCGGTCGGGCTTCATGAAGTCCTTGATGCCGTTGCCCTCGGTGAGGAAGTCGGGATTGCTCGCAACGTCAAATTTGATATCGCTGTGGCGCGCTTCCAGCGTCTCGCTGATGATTTTGGTCACATGCTGGGCAGTGCCCACGGGCACGGTTGACTTGATGACAAACACGCTATAGCGGGATATGTACTGGCCGAAATCCTTGGCAATCTCCAAAATCGGCGTCAGGTCGGTCGAGCCGTCCTCGCTGGCGGTGGTGTCGATGGCGCAGAAGACGAAATCCTGGTCGATGAATCCCTGCTTGTAATCACTCGAGAAAGTGAGCCGCTTGTCGTTGACGTTGCGGTTGATCATGTTGTCCAAGCCTGGCTCATAGATGGGGATGGCCCCATAGACCAGGCGGTTAATCTTCTGGCTGTCGCGGTCCACGCACGTCACGTTGACTCCCAGGTCGGCAAAGCAGGTGCCGCTCACCAACCCTACATATCCTGTACCTACTATCGAGATATTCATAGTTTGCTATAATTATTCTCTGAAAAGGTTTTAATTGGTAATGAATTGGCAAATATACGAAGATTTTATCAAAAAATCTTGTGTTGTCCATTAAAAATTGCTAAGTTTGCCATCGTAAAAAGAAGTACTGCTCTTATTAGCCAAATAATTAACTTGTTTAACCAACAATAAATCGTATTGAAACTATGAAAAAGTATTTAGCTGAAATGGTAGGCACAATGGTCCTGGTCCTCATGGGCTGTGGCGTTGCCGTTAGTCTGGGTTGCGACCCTGTTGCCAACATCCCCGCTGTTGTGGGCACTGCACTGGCATTTGGCCTTGCCGTTGTTGCCATGGCCTACACCATCGGCGGCATCAGCGGATGCCACATTAACCCCGCCATCACGCTGGGTTGCTTCCTGAGCGGACGCATGAGCGCCAAGGATTGCGGCATGTACATCCTTTTCCAGGTGATTGGAGCCTTTATCGGCTCAGCACTGCTCTACTGGCTCACCAGCAACGTGATGGGCATGGAAGGCACTGGAGCCAACGACCTGCAAGAAGGGGTTTCGGTCATGGGCGGTCTGCTCGCCGAGATTATCTTCACCTGCGTGTTTGTGCTTGTCGTTTTGGGCGCTACCGCCAAGACCAATGGCGCCACCAACAATTTTGCCGGTTTGGCCATCGGTCTGTCGCTGGTACTCGTTCACCTGGTGTGCATCCGTTACACGGGCACCTCGGTAAACCCCGCCCGCTCGATTGCTCCCGCAGTGTTCCAGGGTGGCACCGCTCTCGCTAACCTGTGGATCTTCATCGTCGGCCCGCTGGTGGGTGGCGCTCTCGCTGCCTGCATCTGGAAGATCATCGACTGTGACTGCAGCAAGAAAGGTGAATAATCAATTTGAATCCAACTTATTGTTTCACACTTAACATTATCTTATAGCATTATGACTTATCGCATTATTGACATTGAGGGCATTGGCGAAGCCTATGCACCCAAACTGCATGCCGAGGGCATCAAGACCGTTGAACAACTGCTCGAATGGTGCGGTACCCCCAAGGGCCGCAGACGCCTTGCTGAACAGACCGGCATCAGCGAGAAACTGATTCTGAAGTGGACCAACCATGCCGACCTGTTCCGCATCAAGGGCATCGGCCCGCAGTTCGCCGAGTTGCTCGAGGCTGCCGGTGTGGATACCGTCAAGGAGTTGCGCAATCGCGTTCCCGCCAACCTCGCCGCTAAGCTGGCTGAGGTCAACGAGCAGAAACACCTGTGCCGCCGCGTACCCGTTGAGAGCGAGGTGGTGCGCATGATTAACCAGGCTAAGGAACTCGATCCCCGCATGACCTATTAACGCTACAGGCCATAGCCATTAACACAAACAAGCCGTCAGGTCCCGGAAAGGATGTGACGGCTTGCTTTATGTGTGGATGGGAAGGGACTACTGATGCTTGCGCTGGTAGAATGCCATGTTCTCAACACTGGCAAGGGCGGCAGCAGCGGCATTCTGGTACTGGTCGATGGTGTGGGACTTGCGGATGGCTTTCTGCAACTTGTGGTCGGTATCAGGCAGGAAGGTCTGCCAGATGTCCTGCAGGTGACGGACCAGTTGCGCCTCGCCACCGTTGAGCACTTCGGTGTAACCGTCCACGAGCAGGCCGTGGAAGCGGCGGTAATCGTCTGCTGCGGCATCGGGTGCAAGCATTCCAGGGTCGGCGGCAAGTCCGCTGCCCACCATCACTGCCTCCAGTGCGGGATAGCGCTCAACCGTCTGGTGGATATCCTCGACGGTGTACAGGCTGCCGTTATACACCACGGGCCACGACGAGGCGGCAAGCATCGCCTCAAATTGCTCGATGTCCAGTTCGCCCTTGTACTGTTGCTTGCCCGTGCGGGGATGCACGGTGATGCTGACGGGCTTGATGATGTCCATCAGGGGCAGGATGTCGCGCCACTGGTCGTTGCGGTCCCAACCGATGCGCATCTTCACGCTATAGCTCACATCCTCGACCGTGGCCAGCGCCTGGAACAGGGCTTCGGTCAAGTCGGGATAGGCCAGCATGCCTGAGCCCTTGCGGTGCAGGGCGATGGGCGGGAAGGGGCATCCCAGGTTGATGTCGATGCGGTGGTAACCCTTCTGCTTGAGGGCATCAACCATCATCAGGGCATGGTTGGGCTGGCAGGCGAGAATCTGGGGGATGAGTGTGGTGCCCGCGTTGCGCTCGGGGTCCACGTCACGCAGGTCCTTGCGACGCACCTCGCCATGCTCCACACGCATGAAGGGGGCATAATAGGCGTCCACACCGCCAAACACCTCGTGCTGCGCCATGCGCCACACGTTGTCGGTCACTCCTTGCAGCGGTGCCGCAAGCACCGTTATTTGCTTGTCATTTACCTGTATCATATTCTTCTTTAGGTATCTTGAGTAAATATCATATCGATGAGGAATACCACATCGGCGATGGAGATTTCATTATCGTTGTCAACATCGGCAACCGAATGGTACTCAGCGCTACATTCGTCAAAAATGAGGTCGATTAAATACATCACGTCGGCAATGCCGACAATTCCGTCATGATCCACATCACCGGGCTCTTGAGGGGATACAGGGACTGTGCTGACATACTTGCCATCGGTGATGGCCTCGATGGTGAACTGTTGGAACAGCAGGTCATAGGCAGAGTTGTTTGTGTTATCGTTGCAGTCCTCGTAGAAGAAGGCAATGTTGCCGTCCTGCAGGGCCGTCATCGTGGAATAGGCCGAATAGCGGCTGGTCACCTGATAGCACTGCCAACCCTGTGCAAAGTCGCTCGGCTCATCATAGTTGCTGACGTCGAGCAGCGGTTTGTAATAGATGCTCACCCGCTGGCGCCCCTTGCCGCGCGGCACCGACTGCAATGCCAGGTGCATTTTGCGGCCATCGCTGATGCGCTGAACGGGCACGATGATCAATTCGCCGTTGCATGAGCAGTCCTGGCTGTAAGTGCCCGTTCGGGTGTTGTTACTGATGGCCATTTCTCCCCATGAGGCGGTGGCATAATGGTAGATGTTGAATAGTCGGCCATTGGTGGAGGTTTGTTTGGAGCGGCAACTCAGCAGCACGTCGCCGTTGGGCAACTCTTCTACCTTTGCCTCATCGCCAAAGGGAGCCACTGTCGGCCTGGCACCTGGTCCTCCCAAGGCCTGCCACGTCAGCCCGAAGTCATCGCTGTACAGCACCAGGCAACCTACGTTCGACGGCCCGTCAATGGCCGAGTAGATGCGGTAATGGCTGCCCCGCTTGATGAGGCGGCTCTGGCATATCCTGCCGCTGGAGAAAAAGAGGCTATTCACCTCGGGATAGCTATTAAAGATGCCATAGATGTCGTTGGTCACGTCGCTCTCCTGCCACGTCGAGCCCTGGTCGTCGCTGGTGTAGCGTCCCACCCTCAAGGGGTTGTCGAGCGTGGATTGAAGAAAACCCTGAATGCCCGAGGCACACATGACGAGCAAGCGCCCGGTCTTGCGGTCCACGACAGCGGCGGCGTCACCATGGCTGTCGTGGAAACCCTGCTGCAATCCGTCACCGTCGGCTATCATGAGGGGCAAGCCCCATGTCATGCCGCCGTCATCGCTCACCCTGCCCAGGATGTCGATACCCTGGTTGCCACCGATGTCGTTGTTGCTGGCGTGCCTGTCGTCGGCTATGGCCAGCAGACGGCCGTCATTGAGTTGCACAATGGCGGGAATGCGGTAATAGTGGCCTGTGGCATTGTCGGTGTCAAACACGACCGATTGGGCATCGGCATGTATGGTCGGGGTGACTCCCATCAGGAGCAACAATAAATAGTGGAGATGCTTTGTAATCATAATGCCAAATGCCTGTTGACAGGTCTTGATAGAGGGTGATTAGTCGAGGAGTTGGGCGATGGTATCGGCAACGCGGCGTGGGGTGGTGTAGTCGAGTGATGCCTCGTTAGCGCCGGGACGGCCCATATACAGGTTGGGATTGACATACTGCATCGCGCTGGGGTGGGGCTCACGTGCCGAGAAATGGAACTCGTGCAACCCCGTCGCCTCGTGGAGCGCGCGGATGTTCTTCTCGGTCACACCGCTGCCGGCCATGAGGATGATGCGTCCTGCCGCCTGACGGTTGAGGCGGGCCAGTAGTTCCACACCGTCGATTGCCTTGGGTTGCTGTCCCGAGGTGAGGATGCGGTCAAAGCCCAGGCCAATGATGTCTTCCAACGCTTGGCTGGGGTCGGCTGCCCGGTCAAAGGCACGGTGGCATGTCACGCTCATCCCAGCGGCACACTCCATCAGGTAGCGGTTCTTCTCGATGTCGATGGTGCCGTCGCTGCGCAAGCAGCCAAACACCACGCCATCCACACCCAACTCGCGGCACGCGGCGATATCGGCCGCCATGCGTTCCACCTCCAGGTCGGTGTACAGGAAGTCGCCGCCACGGGGACGGATGATGACATGAAGGCGCGTCGTCGTGAGAACGCGGCGCGCCACTTTGATTTCGCCATAGCTGGGTGTCGTGCCACCCTCGGGGATGCCTGCGCACAGTTCCACGCGGTCGGCTCCACCTTGTTGTGCCGCCAAGCAGGATTCCACCCCGTTGGCGCACACTTCTACCATGAACTCTTCCCGCTTCATCGCAGTGATTAACGCTTATCAGAAGCTATAGAGGGAACCGATGGAGCCTTCCTGAATCTGTTGCCACAGTCCATTGTCGGACATCAGACGAATGCCGCTGATGACAGACCAGACAACCATCACAACGACGGTGATGAGGACCCATTTCTTGGCCGATGCCGATGCGGCCTCGGCTCCGGCGGTGTCGCCTCTCATATATTTGGCCTTGACACTATTGGCCTTGAAGATGGCGATGATGCCGGGAATCATTCCGATAAAGTTGCACAGACACAGCAGCGACAAGACGGTGACAAGAACCGATTCGGTAAGCCATGTTTTGGGCATAATCCTTGACTGCTGCTGGTTGCTGGGGCCATATTGCGGCGGAGCATAGGGCTGATTGGGCTGGCCGTAGGTCGTGGGTTGCTGTTGGCCCGTGCCAAAAGGCGGGGTCTGAGGCAACTGCGATGGCGGCGCCACTGGCGGCAGCTGCATGTCGATGCCGCCTCCACCAGGGGTGTAAGGTGTTCCCGAGAGAATGGCCATGAGCTCGGGCACTTGGCCCGCCGACATCCAGTTGGCCATGCCTTCGGCCCATACCAGTGAGTTAACGGTCAATCCGTGAGCCAGCAATTCATTGGGCTCAAACGGCCCCGCAGGCTGTCCGTTTTCTGCAATGTAGTACTTCATAACGCTTCAGATATTTAATGATTTTACGATGATTTGCAAAATGATGTTTTGTTGAAAATCAAGGGATAGAGACCTCGCCGCACAGGTCGCTGGCCATGTATTTCTTGACCATGCTGGCTGAGTAGCCCATGCCGAAGAGGAACATCAGCTTGGTGATGGCCGCCTCGCTGGTCATGTCAAAGCCGCTGATGACGCCAGCCGAGGTCAGCGAGTTGCCCGTCTCGTAGAGGGAGCAGTTCACGCCGCCGTTGACGCATTGTGTCACGTTGACGATGACCACGCCACGGTCCACCGCTTGGCGGATGCGCTCGATGAACCAGGGATGGCTGGGGCTGTTGCCCGCGCCGTAGGTCTTGAGGACGATACCCTTGATGCCCGGGGTGTGCAGCATATAGTCCAGGGTCTGCTCGGTCATGCCCGGGTTGAGCTCGAGGAACATGACGTTGGAATCCATGTCGGTGCACACCTTGAGGGGGCGTGGCGGCATCTGCCGCAGGTAGGGGGTGTTATACTCGATGTCGAGGCCTATTTCGGCCAGCTCGGGATAATTGAAGCTCTTGAACGCATTGAAGTTATCGGCGCTCATCTTGGTGGCACGGTTGCCGCGCCACAGGTAGTTCTCGAACAGGATGGCCACCTCCTGAACGCGCGGGCGCCCACGTTCGTCACGGGCAGCGGCGACCTGCAGTGCGGTGATGAGGTTTTCCTCGCCGTCGGTGCGCACCTCGCCGATGGGCAGTTGTGAACCCGTGATGATGACGGGTTTGCACAAGTTCTCGAGCATGAAACTCAACGCCGATGCCGTGAAGGCCATCGTGTCGGTGCCGTGAAGGACGACGAAGCCGTCGTAACGGTCATAATGCTGCTCGATGGTCAAGGCGATGTCGCGCCAGTGCGAGGGATCCATGTTGGAACTGTCGATGGGCGGCTCAAACTGGTAGTTGTCGATGATGTAGTCCAGTTTTTTGACCTTGGGCACATTGTCCATCAGGTGTGAGAAGTCAAAAGGCTGCAGGGCGTGCGTCTCGGGGTTCTCAATCATGCCGATGGTGCCGCCGGTATAGATGATGAGTATTTTGGGTCGGTTGTTCATAGTCGTTGTGAGATTGAGGTTATTGCTCCAGGATGCGCTCACCGCGTGCAAACGCTTTGTCAAAGAAGAGCAGGTGATAATCGAGCGAGTTCACCCAGTAGTCCCAACTGTGGCGGCCGGGACGCACGGTGAAGTCATGGTCGATGCCCTTCTCGACAAGTTGCTCATGCAGGGCGATGTTGTTCTTGATGAAGATGTCGTTCAAGCCGTCGTCAAACATGATGTTCTGGGCGGGCTTGAGGGGAGAGTCTTTCACCTGGTCCACCAGGTTGCACACGGCATGGTCGCGCCAGCGCTGCAGGTTGTCGTCGCGGTTGCCCAGGCGGTCCTTGATGTGCCAGCTGTCGGGGTATTGGGTGATGTCCATGCACCCGCTCATGCTGCCGCAGGACCAGAACACGTCAGGATGCCTGAATGCCAGGAACAGCGCGCCGTGTCCGCCCATGCTCAGGCCCGTGATGGCCCGCATGTAGCGGTTGGGACGTGTGCGGTAGTGGCTGTCGATGTATTCCACCAGCTCCTTGCTCACATAGGTCTCGAACTGCATTTTTGGGTCCACCGGCGAGTCAAAGTACCAGCTGTCCTGTCCGTCGGGGCACACGATGATGATGCGGTGTTGATTCGTCAGTTCATCCAGGTTTGCCCTGCGAGGCCAATCTTTGTAACAGCCCTGAGCGCCATGCAGCAGGTAGAGCACGGGATAGGTCGCTTGTGTGCTGTCGAAGTACTCTGCGGGCACAATGACCGTATTCTTGATGGTGCGGCCCATTGCCTGGCTCATCACCTCGATGGTGTCGCCTTGGGCGGGAGGTGTTGTTACGGCAGGCTGTGCTGTCGTGCGCGGGCAGGCCGCAGCGGTCATGAGCATGATGCCGAAGATGAGCATCAGCGGTTTCAGTGTCTTTTTTATCTTCATCGCTCCTTGGTCTTAATCGGTCGTTTCTTCTTGAAAAAGTCGGTCACCAGCTTGCTGCACTCCTCGGCGAGGACGCCGCGCGTGACGGTCGTCTTGGGGTGGAAGGGAGACTCACAATGGGTGTGGTAGCCCCGTTTGTCGTCGTCGGCACCATAGACGATGCGCGAGATTTGGCTCCATGCCAGTGCTCCGGCACACATCAGGCACGGCTCGACGGTGACATAGAGGGTGCAGTCCACCAGATACTTGCCGCCCAGCGTTGCCGCCGCTGCGGTGATGGCCTGCATCTCGGCATGAGCCGTGACGTCGGTCAGGGCCTCGGTGAGGTTGTGGCCACGCCCGATGACACGTCCCTTGCTCACAATGACGGCCCCGATGGGCACCTCGTCGCGTTCGAGCGCCTTGTGGGCCTCGTCGAGCGCCATGCGCATATACTTGATGTCGATATCTTGGTTCTTTTCCATCAGTACACAATCACTTTACGCACGGTGTCACCCACTTTCACGATGTACACGCCCTGTTCGGGCAGGGAAATCCAGTTGCGGTCATACTGTCGCTTGTACCACAGGATGCCGTACGCGTCATAGATATAGGTCCACAACCTGCGTGTGTTGCCCTCGATGTAGATGGTGCCGTCAACCACCACGATGGAGATTTTGTTCTCGGGGCTGTCTTCCTCGATTTCCTCGATGGCGTCAGGTTCAGCCGTGGCGACCAGTTGCAGGTCTTCTTCGTCATACATCAGTGTGGTGGGTACTACCAGGTAGTCGGTGCTTAGGGCGCCGATGGGCAGGAAGTAGCGGTCGGCGGCAGTGATGGCCATCAGGTAGCCGTCGGGACCGTAGATTTTGTATGCCAGACCATTGTCCAGTGACAGGGCTGTCCAATTTCCGCCGAGGTTCTCCTGCTGCATGGCAGGAACCGAAACCAACCCCTCGTCAATCCACAGCGAGAAGGTGTTCTCGTCGCTCCACAGCGGGTCGTCGCCGTAGTTGCTTGTGGTAGAGGCGTCGGCAAGCAACACGTGCACGCCGCTGCAGCCCTCAAAGGCATTATCGTCCATCGTGAGGGGGGGAGTGGCGGCGTCACTGTAGATTTCCTGCAGGTTGCTGCAGTAGCGGAAAGCCCTGTTGCCGATGGTAATCAGCGAGGCGGGCAGGAAGATGGCCTGCAGTGACGAGCAGTCCTCAAAAGCCCCCGTGCCGATGTCGGTGACTCCCTCTGGGATGACCACATTGCGCACGTCGGTGCCAGCGAGCATGAATTTGCTCACGGTTTTGAGCCCCAAGGGCAGGGTGATGCTGTGCAGGTCCTCGGCGTCGGCAAAGGCCGCATCGCCAATTCGGGTGATGCTGTTGGGAATCTGAATCTCGGTCACATGGGACTGCCAGAAGGCCCTCGGGGCGATGGCGGCGACTTCATAGTTCACGCCGTCGCAATAGACCTTCTCGGGCAGGATGATGCATCCCTGGTAGCGGTTCTCACCCTGCTGCCAAGCCGATGTCACCTCGACTTGCGTATCGTTGATGATATTATAGAAGATGCCGTTAGCCTCAATGTCTTGGGCCTGGACTCGTGAGCCCAAGCAAGCCATCAAGGCGATTAACGTCAATATGTTCCAGATGATTCTCATATTATTCGCGGTAATATACTCTCTTGACGCGGGGTGACACGCTGGTGAGTATCTCGTAGGGGATGGTGCCGCGCGCCTCGCTCAACTGCTCGACGGGGACGTGCTCACCAAATATCTCGACCGTATCGCCCACCTTGCAGGGAACGTCGGTCACGTCGATCATCACGGCATCCATGCACACGGTGCCGACGGTGGGGCAGAGCTTACCGCCCACCCACATGCTCACGCGGCCGTTGCCAAAGTGGCGGTCGAAGCCGTCGGCATAGCCTATGGTCACCGTGGCGATGCGGCTGTCGCGCTGCAGCACGCCCTGACGGCCGTAGCCGATGGTGGTACCGGCGGGCCAGTCCTTGATGCTGATGATGATGGAGCGCAGCGCCGAGACGGGCATGAGCGTGTCCTCACTGCCGTCAAATAGGGTGCGGATGCCGTACAGCCCGATGCCGATGCGCACCATGTCGTACTGCCGCTCGGGGAAACGCACGATACCGCTGGTATTGAGGGCATGCCGCAGGATGTGGTGGTCAAACTCCCGTTGCAGCATGTCGCCGCACTCGTCGAAGTAGTCAAACTGCATCTGGGTGTAGTCGTCTTGGGCAGGGTCGTCGGCTACGCTCAGGTGGGTGAATACCGACGCGGGCTTGACCACATCTTGTCCCTTGAGCAAGGAGATGAGCTCTGGAATCTGTTGGCGGGTGAATCCCAGGCGGTGCATGCCGCTGTCAATCTTGACGTGGATGGGGAAGCCCTGGATGCCATAGCGCTTGCCCTCCTTGATGAGGTCACGGGCCATGTCAAGGTTATAAAGTTCGGGTTCCAGACGGTACTGGAACATCGCTTTGTAGTTCACACCGTTGGGGTTGAGCACGATGATGGGCATGGTGATGCTCGCCTTGCGCAGTTCCACGCCTTCGTCCTGCACGGCTACCGCCAGGTAGTCACAACCGCAGTCCTGCAGCGTCTTGGCAATCTCGTAGCTGCCGGCACCGTAGCCACTGGCTTTGACCATGCCGATGGTTTTGGTCTCGGGCATGATGAGTGACTTGAAGAACTTGAAGTTGTGAACCAGGGCATTGAGGTCCACCTCCATGACGGTGATGTGCTGTTTGGCCTCCAGCAGGTCGATGATCTGGCTGAAGCCGAATGTCGGGTCACCCTTGATGAGCACTGTCTCCTCCTCAAAGTCACCCTTGGCAAAATCATTGATGAACTCCTGGGTATCGTTGTAGAAGCGCGCCTGGGGCATCCAGTCAAAGTAGTGGCTGTAGTGGCACATTTCCTTGCCGATGCCAATCAGGTGGCCAACGCGTTTGGTCTTGAGCAGTTCACTCACGCGGATGTACAGCTCGTCGCCGCTGTAGCTCTCGTTGCTCAGGTCGCTCAGGATGGCCGTACACTTGCGGTTTCCCGCGCGGCGCGTCATGAAGTTGAGTGCGGGCGTCAGCGAGTTGTAATCGCTGGTGTAGCTATCGACGATGACGGTGCAGTTGTTCACACCCTCGATGACGTTGAGGCGTGTCCCCACAGGTGTGAGCGCGGCCATGCGTTGGGCGATGACCTCGTGGCTCAGCCCCAAGTGCAGGAGCACCGCCAGGCAGGTGATGGCATTGTCCAAGTCGCGGTCGGCGGCAAATGGGATGGTGATGGAACTGGGGTCGCCGTCATGGGCGTAATAGATGGTTGTTGAGCGTTCTGAACGGTCGATGCGGTCCACCTGCAGTGGTGCGGGACTGTGATTGCAGGACCAGGACATCGACAGGGCGATATCGGTCTCGAGCAGCGGCGCGATGGTGTGTGTCACCAACGGGTCGTCGGCGCAATAGACGATGCAATCGCAGTTGAAGAGGATTTTGGCCTTTTCACTCGCTTTCTCCTGCATGGACTCGAAGCCGTCGTTGTGCTCACTGCCCAGGTTGGTGATGATACCGATGGTGGGGCGTATCATCGCCTGCAGGTTGTCCATCTCGCCTACCCGTGAGATGCCGGCCTCGATGATGGCGAGGTCGGTGTTGTTGTCGATGTCCCACAACGACAGGGGAACGCCGATCTGCGAGTTGTAGCTGCGCGGCGAGCGCACGATGCGGTAGTCGTCCTTGAGCAGCTGGTAGAGCCATTCCTTGACCGTGGTCTTGCCGCGGCTGCCAGTGATGCCGATGACGGGCAACTCGCGGAAACGACGCCTATGGTAGGTCGCCAGCGCCTGCAGCGCATCGAGCGGCGATGCCACGTTGAGGTAATTGGCGCCTTGGCAGTCGGGTAGGGGGAAGTAGTCGGAAGAGACGACGAAGTTGCGCACGCCCTTCTCGTAGAGGTCAGGGATATAGTTGTGACCGTCTCCGGCCTCGGTGCGCAGGGCAAAGAAGATGGTCTCCTCGGGCACGGTGAGCGAGCGGGAATCGGTGAGCAGATAGCTCACGATGGAGTCCTCGTCGATGATGTGTCCGTCTTTAACTTCCAGGACGTTTGATATTTCGGTGATTGAGTAGTTCATGATGTTTTGGTCTTTAGTCCTTAGATGGTTGCTATTGCTTGAAGGCTTGAAGTTCAGGATTATCGGCTAAGTAGGGATATTCCTTGATAAGGTTGTGAACGACGGTGGCGGTGTCGGCGTTGAAGCGGTCCACCATCTCGCGGTTGGCGCTCATGGGACGGTGCTGCAGACGCTTGTGGATGCGCTCGCAACGTGCCACGGCAAGGGCGCTGCGGTCGTCGAGGTAGGTCGCTTGGAAGGCCTGCCAGATGTACTCCACAGCCATGTCGCTCGGATGCACCATGTCGCTGCTGTAGAAGCGGTAGTCGCGCAGGTCGTCCAGCATAATCTCATAGGCCGGGAAATAGTCGCAATAGTCGCTGTGGGCGGCCATCGCCTCATGGATGGCGACGCGCAGCAGGGCCTTGCTCAACGAGTTGGTGTCCAAGCCGTCGGCGATGTGGCGGATGGGGCTCACCGTGAGGATGACGCGCAACTCGGGGTTGAACGCATGAACACGCGTGAGCAGGTCGTCGAGTGCCTGAACCGCCTCGTCGATGGTGACCATCTTGCGGGTGAACTCATGCTGCGGCACCTTGTGGCAGTTGGCGACAACCTCGCCGGTGGAACGCAGGCGATAGACCATCGCTGTTCCCAGGGTCACTGTGAGCAGGCTTGCGCGCTTGAGGGCGTCGTGGCCCATCTCGATGCAACGGCTCATGTGGTCGATGGCCGCCTGCTTGTCGGGCAACGAGTGGCGCGAGTGGAAGTCATAACTGTTCCACACGCCGCCCTGCATGAACAGGTCCTGCCCCGCAACGGGTTGCCCCGCCATGAGTAGCGTCACGCCACGGGTGATGCTCATCGGGTTGTAGAGCGTGCCCATGGGGTTGACCGTGGCATTGATGAAAGCCCCGTGCATCTTGGCACCGATGTTGTCGCTGAAGCATGAGCCCAGCAGCACCACGCTGTCGCTGTGGTGGAGCCATCCACGGTTCTCGCCCGTCTTCACTGTTGTCCTAAACTCCATCTGTAAACTTAAAATGGTTGTTTTAACTTGCAAAGTTAGTGCAAACCGAGCGGAATGCCAAGAAAAAACTGCATTTTTTGATGCCTCACGATGCGTCAAGGCCTCACGCAATTCCGTTATGTCGCTCAGTTTCTTTGTTTATCCCTCTTATGACACACCACCTGCCCTCAGGATGTGGTCGATGATGGCAGTGACATCGGCAACGCTGTGGCCATTTTTTTCGGCTTGATTTGGCGGGATGAGAAAAAAAGAGTAATTTCGCACGTTTTTTGACAAAGACTTAATACATAACACGTGATATGAAGAAGATTTTTTTGATGATCGTTGTGCTGGTGGCCTTGACGGCCTGCAACGGCAATAAATTCCAGGTGGACGGCAGCATTGAGGGCGCGTCCGATTCCGTATCGATGGTTCTCGAGCAGTCGAGCAACGGTGAGTGGTTCATTGTGGATACGGTCAAGGTAGGGAAGGACGGCAAGTTCAGCGTGAGCGCCCCCGCCCCCGAGGTGCCCTGTATCTTCCAGTTGCGCATCGGCGACCAGTCGATCTGTTTCCCCATTGACAGTCTGGACCATTTGACCATTACGTCCAAGATGCCCAATTTTGCCAGTGATTACACCGTCAAGGGCAGCGAGCATGCCGAGCAGATCATGGCCATCGACAAGCAGGCGATGAAGTTTGCCAAGGGCAATGCCGCCCCTGGCGAGCTGGACCGGTGGAAACTCGAACTCTCTAAGCAGATTGTCGCCGACCCCAGCGGTATCGTGGCCTATTATACCATCAACAAGTACATTGGCAACCAGCCGTTGTTTGACCCGATGAATGACAATGACCTGCGCATTATCGGCGCGGTGGCCAATGCCTTTAATTCCTTCCGTCCCAATGACCCTCGCACAGAGTATCTGGTAAATCAGCTGCTTGACGGACAGCGTCGCCGCCGCTCGTTGAATGCTCCGACGGATACCGTGTATGCCGACGTGGCCTCGCTCATCGACATCAAGTTGCAGGACAACAATGGCAAGGAGTATAGCCTGTCGCAGGTAGCTGCCAGCAACAAGGTCGTGCTGCTGGACTTCACAGCCTATATGACTGAGGTCTCGCCGCAACTGAACAAACTGCTCAACGACATTTACCAGGCCTATCATAGCCGCGGCCTCGCCATCTACCAGGTGAGCTTAGATGATGACAATGTAGCTTGGGGCCAGGCTGCCAAGAATTTGCCGTGGATTACCGTCCTTGACCCCAATGGTGTGAATTCCCAGACGGTAGGAGCCTATAACGTGACAGGCATTCCCACGACCTTCGTCATCCGCAACAGCGAGATTGTGGAGCGTGTAGAGGACGCAACCCGGCTCAAGGCCGCCGTCGCTAAGTACTTTTAAGGCTTTAGGCATTAGGTTTTAGGCATTAGGCATTAGGCATTAGGCATTGGGCTTTAGGGTCCTTAAGGTCTTTAAAGTCCTTATAGCCCTTAACTCCTCACTCCTCACTCCTCACTCCTCACTCCTCATTCCTCATTCCTCATTCCTCATCCCTAATGCCTAATGCCTAGAATAAAAAATTAATTCAATAAGTGAAGATTTTCTTGAATTTTCCTTATGATTTATCGTTTTTTTAGAAAAAATGTTGTAACTTTGCAGCGTCGCAAGTGGCCATTATGATGTGAATGGCACCTTGATGGCTGATAATGAGTGTGTTAAAAATTTTTCACAGTAACTGATATTCATACTAAATACTATATATAAATAATTATTGATCATGGCAACGAAACTTGATTCACTCGATTACAAAATCTTGAAAATGCTGTCGCTGAACGCGCGTAAGCCCTATTTGGAAATCGCCCGTGCCTGCAATGTCTCGGGTGCTGCTATTCATCAGCGCATTCAGAAGCTTTACAACATGGGAGTCATCAAAGGCTCCATTTCGCTCATTGACCCCGCATCGGTAGGCTATCAGACTTGTGCCTACATCGGTTTCTTCTTGAACGACCCCTCCAAGTTTGATGAGGTTGTGGCAAGGCTCAAAACTGTCCCCGAGGTAGTGGAGTGCTACTTCACCACCGGCAAGTATGACCTGTTCATCAAGTTGTATGCCCAGAACAACGACCATCTGTTGCAGGTCATCCATGACCGCTTCATGAAGATGGGATTGGGACGCAGCGAGACGCTCATCACCTTCAAGGAAGTGTTTAAACGCCAAATTCCCATCGACCCCGAAGGCGATGGAACACCGGCAGAGTAACAAAAGAACAACGGGGCGATTCAGTCGCCCCTTTTTTATAGGTTTCAATCAGGTATCACACAACAAAAAGATTATTCAGGACAATGGAAAACATGACATCAAGAGAATTCAGCCAGCAGGAATCACAATGGCTGGAAAGCGCGAGACAGATGGGTCGTGAGGCTGGCGAGGTGCTGAAAAGCTACTTCAGGCGCCGCGACCTGAGTATCGAGGACAAAGGGAACGCCTATGACATCGTCACCGAGGCCGACAAGGGCAGCGAGCGGCTGATTCTGGGCCACCTGCACCGCTGCTATCCCGATGATGCCGTCCTCAGCGAGGAGAGTGGCGACGACCACCGTCAGGCTCGTTGCCAGTGGGTCATCGACCCGCTCGACGGCACGGTGAACTACAGCGCCGGGCTTGCCACCTACTGCATCTCCATCGGATTGAAGGTGGATGGCGAGACACGCATGGGCTATGTCTATGCCCCGACACTCGGCGAGGAGTTCTATGCCATCAAGGGCAAGGGCGCTTATGGCCCCTATGGGCGACTGCAGGCCAAAGCGACGACCGAGTTGCAGCGTGCAGTCATCTCGACAGGTTTCCCCTACGACAAGGCCACCAACCCCGATAACAACCTGGACCGCTTTGCCCAAGTCATGTCCCGCGTGAGGGGCATCCGCCGGCTCGGGTCGGCTGCCATGGACCTGTGCTATGTCGCTGCAGGCTGGCTCGACGGCTACTGGGAGTTGAACCTCAAGGAGTGGGATGCCTGTGCCGGCGAACTCATCGCCCTCGAGGCTGGAGCCACCGTCAAGCGTTACCGCAACGACCACGGCATCTGCATCCTCGCCGCAGCCCCCGCCATCGCCCCGCAACTCCTCAATCTGGTAGAGTGACCGCCCTATAGCGAAAAAACTAAAAACTAAATGCTATCAGCTGAATGCTTTTTACTATCTTTGCACTCCTAATGGCACTGAAATGGCAAAAAAGCTGAAGAGGCTGATGTGTTGAATGTAGCCATGTTTGGCATGACGGCCAAGCAATGGCGAGAGGCAAATCCAGATTTGAAAGGAAATATTCGTGATGATGCCACCGTTAACGGATTGATATGTTTATCTAATTTAGAGAATATTAATGCCGTTATGATTAATGAGGCGTTCCTCAGCAAGAGCGACTTTTCAAATTGAATCAGATTGCCATTCATCAAATGGAAGTGCTTGAAGGGTATAACAAAAGAGATTTACTAAGATAAGACTATTTGACGATTTGAATATGGATAACAAAAAGATTGTTTTGAGCGGAATACGTCCTACGGGACAGTTGCACCTGGGTAACTACCTGGGCGCGTTGAGTAACTTTGTGAAGATGCAGAACGAGGGCGTGTATGACAGCTACTATTTCATCGCTGACCTGCATGCCTTGACGACCAATCCCGATCCCAAGGAGCTGCACACCAACGTGCGCCACATCCTGGCCGAGTATCTGGCCGCTGGCTTGGACCCCGAGAAGTCCACCATCTTTGTGCAGAGCGACGTGCCCGAGGTGAGCGAGATGTATCTGCTGCTCAATATGCACGTGGGCATCGGCGAGCTGATGCGCACTGCCGCCTTTAAGGACAAGGCCCGCAAGGCCCTTGGCATTACCGCCCCCACCCAGGGTGATGATGACGAGGACGTGGCCAAGGAGATTATCGGTGCCAGCACCAACAAGCGTGTGAATGCCGGCCTGTTGACCTATCCCACGCTGATGGCTGTGGATATCCTTATCCAGCGTGCCGATTTCGTGCCCGTGGGCAAGGACCAGGAGCAGCACCTGGAGCTGACGCGCCGTTTTGCCCGCCGCTTCAACTCGTTCTACAAGACCGAATACTTCAAGGAGCCGCAGAACTTCAACTTTGGCAGCGCGCCCGTCAAGGTGCCCGGCCTGGACGGCAGTGGCAAGATGGGCAAGAGCGAGGGCAACTGCATCTATCTCGTTGACGAGGAAAAGGCCATCCGCAAGAAGGTGATGCGCGCTGTGACCGACGGCGGTCCCACCGAACCCAATATGCCCATGGCCGAGCCGGTGCAGAACCTGTTCACCATCCTCAAGCTCGTCGGCACTCCCGACAAGGTGCAGTATTTCACCGACGCCTATAACAATTGCTCCATCCGCTACGGTGACCTCAAGAAGGAGATTGCCGATGACATCGTGGCACTGACCTCGCCCATACGCGAGCGCATCCTGGACATCGAGAACGACAGTGCCTATCTGCACCGTGTCCTCGAGATGGGTGCCGAGCGCGCCCGTGCCCGCGCCAGCAAGACGCTCGCCGACGTGCGCGAAATCATGGGCATCACGAAGTTTTAATTTAGTCCTTAGTCCTTAGTCCTTAGTTTCTAGTTATTACAAGAATTACAAGAAGGCGGATGCCAACTAAGGACTAGAAACTAGGGACTAGAAACTAGAAAAATGAAAGGTTACATCGAGGACGAGGAATTCGGAAAGATTTATGTGGAACTGCGCCGGGGCATGACCTCGGTGCGGTTCACTTATCACCCCGACGGTAACCTGCTGATGCGTGCCCCGTTGGGCGTTTCGGTCGCTGACTTGCAGCGCATGGTGGAGGCCAACCGGGAGCAATTGCGGCGGCTGCCCCGTCCCGAGGGAGTGGCGTTTCACATGGGGCAGACTATCGACTGCTTCGGGTGTCGCGTCGTCATTGAGCCGCAAAACACCCATCCGGGTTTTGTCCTTAACCGTTGGGAGGGTGATACGCTTCACTTGTGCCCGCATGCGAGTGCCAACCTGGACGATGACGCCGTCAAGCACACGGTCTCTAAGGTCATTGGCCGCGCCATGGAAGTGAAGGCCGAAAAAGTGCTGCTGCCCTTTGCCCGAGAGGTGGCCGACCAGCTGGGACTGGCACCCGCAGGCTTTGAAATCGGCCGCGGGATGCGCAAGTTGGGACATTGCACGGCCAAGAAGGTCATCCAACTCTCCCGTAATCTCATGTTCCTGCCCGAGCCGCTGGTGCGCTACATCATCTGCCACGAACTGGCACACCTCACCCACATGAACCACTCTCCCCAGTTCCATGCCTTGTGCGACCAGTACTGCAACGGCCAGGAAAAAGCCCTCGAGAGGCAGCTGCGCCAGTTCCGTTTCCCCATCCTGAAGTGAACTGTGAAATTGGCGAATTCAACGAGAGGTATCCGCTCAAATAGCGAATTATAAAAAAAATGAAGTTTTTGGCGAAAAAAAACGCTGTTTTTGTGTAGTTTTTTGGCTCTCATGTGCGTCTAAAAATCAGAATGTATAACCAATTAATACGATACGCTATGAAACATTACCTACGCTCAATTTTGTTCGCCATGATGGCGATTCTCGTGCCTGCTTTGGCCCAGGCACACGATTTTGTGGTAGACGGCATCTATTACAATATCACCAGTGACAACGAAGTGGCTGTCACTTATCCGGGATCAACCTCTTCTTCAGTGGCCTATTCTGGCGAGATTATGATACCCCGGACGGTCACCTACAACGGAAAAACCTATAACGTCACCAAAATCGGCAAGAATGCATTCATGGATTGCTATAACCTCAAAGGGGTGAACATCGCCAACTCGGTCACTACTATTGGTGATGCTGCTTTTGCATTTTGTGATGGTTTAACAAGCATCATCATTCCCAACTCGGTCACCGACCTCGGTAATATGACGTTTATATATTGCCAGTGGCTGCAGAGTGTAACAATCAGCAACTCGGTCGCCGCTATTGGCGATGATACATTCTTCGGGTGTTCTTACCTGTGGGATGTGTCGATTCCCAGTTCTGTCACACGTATCGGCAATTCTGCGTTCTATGGATGCTACTTGTGGAACTTGACGATTCCCAACTCTGTCACTTACATTGGTGATTTTGCGTTTGCTAACTGCACCGGACTGTCGGATTTGACCATATCCCATTCTACCGCCACCATCGGTGACTATGCCTTCAGTAATTGCAATGGTCTGACGACCATCACCATCCCCAGTTCGGTCAGCAAGATAGGCAAGAATCCGTTCGCTGGCTGCACCACTTTGAAGAGCATCACGGTCGAGAGCGGCAATACCAAATATGATTCCCGTGAGGGCTGCAATGCGATTATCGAGACAGCGACCAACAAGTTGATATCAGGTTGCTATCGCTCAACCATCCTGGGTTCTGTCACCTCCATCGGTGCTTACGCGTTCGATGGCAGCATTGGCCGATCGAGCGTCACCATTCCCAAGTCGGTCACCGCCATTGAGGGAAACCCCTTCACTAACTGCTCGGGTCTGGATCGCATCACAGTCGAGAGCGGTAATCCCAAATATGATTCCCGCGATGGCTGCAATGCTATCATCGAGACAGCATCCAACAAGTTGATATCAGGTTGTATTCACACGACGATTCCCAACTCGGTAACTGCCTTGGGTGAAGAGTCATTTGAAGGCTGTGAAGGCATGACCACAATCAACCTCCCCAATACAATCACCAGTATAGGGGCGGAGGCATTTGAAGGTTGCACCGGACTGAAGAGCGTGGCCATCCCCAACCAAGTTAAGGTCATCGAGGACTATGTGTTCTACGGCTGTTCAAACTTGGCCAGTGTCACGATGCCCAAAACCATCACTTCTATTGGTGAGTACGCGTTCTACTATTGTTCAAAACTGACCAGTATCGAAATTCCCGCCTCGGTAACTTTTATTGGTGATTGCGCATTTCAAGAATGCTCCCGTCTGACTGACGTGTATAGCTACATCAAGTCTCCTGCCGACATGTCAGTAGGAGATGATGCCTTTGGACTCTATAGCATGAATTACGCGGGGCGCACCCTGTATGTGCCTGCAGGCACGAGTGCAGCCTACAAGGCCGATCGCAGGTGGAACCGCTTCTTCCGCAACGTCGTTGAAATGGACGACGAGAACCCTGGCGACGTGAACGGCGATGGCTCGGTCAACATCAGCGACGTGAGTCTGGTCATTGACGCCATCTTGGGCGATGGTGACTTCAACAGCACTCTCGACGTGAATGGCGACGGCTCGGTCAACATCAGCGACATCAACGCCATCATCGCCATCATCCTACAGTAAAGGGAAATCCAATATAACACCTGAACTATCTGGGATTTCTGATAATCAGATTTCTCAGATAGTTCAGTTGTTGTTTATTGAATAGTTGTTAGAGTTGTTGTTTAGTGGATGGTGACCTGGGTGGCGCCGAAGCCGTTGTGTTCAATCATCTCATCAATACAGGAAGCCGAAGAGCCAAAGGGGGATTTTGTTGCCAATGGTATATTCTTCGTCGTCTGCAGCAATATAACCGTTGGTAACACCGGCCAATTGTTTATTGCCCTTGGATGGTCCGCCGACCTCAATTGTAAAGGTGTGGTCAATCGTAAAGTCTGCTGCTGTCTTGCTGTATTCAATCTGGTGTGACATGGACAACTGGTTGACAAAAAACACTTCACGCTCTGTCCCAGTGTTGACCGATACTGACAAGGTGTGCAGCAGATTTGTATTCTCGATATAGATTTTGTCGGGCTTCTGCATCCGTTTAACAGTTGACATGTCACTATATAGCAGATTGATGAGCCTCGATTCGTGCAAATATTGTAAATATTGCAATAATGTTGTTCGGGCGATGCCCGAGAGGCTTGATAATTTGGTGGTGTCAAGAATATATGGTAATCCTGAAGAAAGCGTGACCAGCAATGCTTGAATTTTGCGGATGTTGCCCACATCCAAGCGGCGCATCTGCGGCAATTCGCTCTCGATAGTCATGTTGACGACATTTTCAATTCGTGTATAATAGCTTTCGGCTCCCTCTATCAGGAAAGGATAGTAACCTTGTTTCAGGTATTGTTGGAAAAGAGCAAGAGGGCGCATGATTACATTTACCTCGTGACAAAGATCATTGCCGTGAGTTAATACATCATCAAGTGTGATGGGGTCAAATTTATGGTGATGAAACATAGCAATGTACTCTCGGAATGATAGACCCTGCATCTCATAAGAGATACAGCGGCGTGATAGGTCTGCTTCACCTTCCATCATGTTGATGAGCGACGAACCGCTCAATACCAGTTTCAAGTCAGTAAATTCATCATAGGCATTTTTCACCTCTCGGCTCCAGCCCTCGTACTTGTGAACCTCATCGATAAATAGGTTTTTACCGCCCATCTTGTGGAACTGCTCAATGAAATCCAGCAGACGATGAGTGGCAAAATAAATGTTGTCAAGGCTGATATAAAGCACTGTGGATGTGTCGGTAGGACCAAATTGTTCCAAAATGCGTTGTAGCATCAATGTGGTTTTGCCTACCCCTCTTTGCCCCTTGATCATGATCAGTCGGTCATTCCAATTGATGGTATTCATCATGCCTCTGACAAAATCCAGGTTTACGGTTCGCATCCGATTCAAGTGACGGCTCTTTAGTTGCTCCATAAATACGCTCATTTTACTGTTTTACGGCAGCAAAGATAGTAAAAGTGTTTGATGTAGCAAACACTTTTAATTGAAAATCGTTTTGCGCTTCAAACATTTTTCAGGTAAAATCGTTTTTCGTATCAAACGATTTTGCTGATTCTTTTGCTCATAGTGGATAATTAGTGGGAATGAAAACTGTATCGACGTTTTTATAAAATACAACCTTTAGTGTCAGGGGAAGATATTCAAAATCGGCATAATTCTCTATATATGAGTTGGATAAGCATTTTGCTGTATCATGGGCTTGGCTTTTGCCTCGAAGAGGCAGGTCGGGTCGAAGACTCGACTTTTATGGAAAACACCCTCCTAACATCAGCGATGTTTCCCCAGACTCTAATGAAAAAACACCTGAACTATCTGGGATTTCTGATAATCAGATTTCTCAGATAGTTCAGTTGTTGTTTATTGAATAGTTGTTGAGTTGTTGTTTAGTGGATGGTGACCTGGGTGGCGCCGAAGCCGTATTCGCGGAAGCTTGCGTCCTGGGCCGTGCAGCGCGGGTAGCGGCGCTTGAGCTCGCTCAGCAGGTGCTGGCGCAGTTTGCCCTCGCCCTTGCCGTGGATGAAGACGATGCGCTGGCCGTGCTTGTTGATGTTGGCGTCCATCACCTCGCGGAACTTGTCCATCTGGTACTCGAGGATGGCGCCGGGCGTCATGCCGCTCAGGTTATCCATCAGCGAGGCGATGTGCAGGTCCTGCACGATGATGCCGTTGTTGTCGGTCTTCTTCTGCACGGGTTTGCGTTGGGGGCGGTCCATGCGTTTTTTCTCCTTCATGGCACGTTCCAGCTCGCCGCTGTCGATGCGCATCATGCGGGCGGGGCGGTCGTTGGTCACAATCTCCACCGCGATGACGGGCACGTCAAAGTAGGGGTTCTCGTGGAAACAGTGCACCTTGTAGAACTTGGTCACGTCCAACCGCTGCTCGATGAGGGCAGGATTTTTCAGCTTGAAACCTTTGCCCTGCTTGAAGGCGACATACTGCACGGCGATGTGCGTCATGCCATTCAGGTCATCGTGGCCGAACTCCTCGAGCTGCACCTGGATGTTGGGCTCCACGATGCCATGGTAGCGCGTCTGCCACTCGCCGTCACCGTCACCGCGTGTCATGTAGGTGAAATACAGGAAGTAGTTCGAGTCGTTGACCAGCGAGGCATAGAACGTGGTCGTGTTCAGGTGCTTGATTTCGCGGGCCTCATAGCCCAGCACGACGTTGAGCACCTCGCCCTCGGGCGTCTCTTCGATGGGCAACACCGGCTCTTCGACGACTTTGGGCTTGGGGGCGGGTTTGTCGGGCTCCACCTGCCGTGTGCGGATGTCCAGCGGACGGTCATAGGCCGACGCCTTGGTGCCCGCCTGGCCCACAACGACCAGTTCGCGCTCCAGCGAGGGACGCTCAAAGCCGTCCTCGTCTTCCACATAGACGGTCTTGCCGTCAATCCTCGTCACGCGTCCACCTCCCACATCATTCAGGAAGCGCACAATATCGTTAATCTTTACATTCATGGTGATTTCGTTTATTTTTTAGGCTGCAAAGGTACAATTTATTCTTTTCATGACCAATTCTTTCTCAGGGCGTCTTGTTATCGGAACAGGAGCAGTTCCTCGATGTTGTCACGATGGATGACGGTGAATGTGGCATTGGGATAGGCATTGCGGAAAGACAAGGGCGCTGAGCACTTGCGTTTGGGATTCCACTTCAATTCAAAGGCATCGAGGTGGCCATCTTTTTCCTCAATGTAGTCTATTTCTTGTTGGGAAGTGTTGCGCCAGAACCAGCTGTTGGCATAGTCGCCAGTGTACTCCTTGCGTTTGACGCACTCGGATATGACATAATTCTCGAACAGAGCTCCCACGTCGTCACGGTTCTCCACTTGGGAAAAGTTGCCGATGATTGCATTCCTGATACCGTTGTCATAGAAGTATATCTTGCGGCTGCTTTTCAACTCGTTGCGCAGGTTGCGACTGAATGACCCCAAGCGGAAAATGATATAGGCTTGCTCCAAAATGGTCACATAATTGGCAATAGTCTTGGCATCCAGGTCGCACAGTTGAGCCAATTCGTTAAATGATACCTCTGAGCCTATTTGGTAAGCTAATGCCTGTAGCAGTTTCGCCAGTTTGTCTGGCTTATGGATTTTGTCAAACTCAAGGATGTCTTTATATAGATAACTCTGTGTGAGTTCACGCAGAATCGCAATCTCGTCGCCCTGATGTGTCACGACATCGGGATAACTGCCATAGACCATCCTGTGGGGTATCATCCGCTTTTCCTCCAGCAGGTTTGTTTCACCGACCAACTCTGCAAACGAGAGCGGGAACAATTTGTATTCCCATTTTCGGCCAGTGAGCGGTTCATTGATTTTATTGGCAAGGTCAAATGACGAACTGCCCGACGCCAACAGTTGGACTTCGGGCATCTGGTCGGTAATCAATTTCAATTTGATGCCGATGTCTGAAATTCGCTGGGCTTCATCAATCACGACAATGCGAGAAGTTCCGATGATGGCCTTCAAACGCGTGGATGTGATGTTTTCAAACAAGCCACGCACGTCAGGATCATCACCGCTCATCCACAAGACGTTATCCTCTGATTCCAGCAGTTGGCGAAGCAGCGTGGTCTTGCCTACACGCCTCGCACCCATGATGACAATAGCTCGGCCGCCAAATAACTGTTTACGGATTCTTTTTTCAATGCTGCGCGTAATCATATCAAAATCAATTGTTTTTCAGGCGCAAAGATATGGTCTTTTTACCATAAATCCAAAATAATCATGATTTTTTGGGAATCGTTTCCACAAAAATCGTAATTTTTATGGAATGTAGTCCGCAAAAAACGTAATATTCATGGAATTTACATAAGTGGGTGGGTGGTTTTTGATGGGTGGAGTTGCGAAATGAGGCGGTATTATAGAATATTGTGGGGGTGGATTGCGTTATTCAGGTAATGAAACTAATAATTTGAGATAGACATGAGAAAGATTATCTTATTATTTGTATTGATGACGGGTTTGGGCGTTGCCCATGCCCAGGATGTGGTTGAGGTGGCTCCTGCACAGATTACCGAGGTCGAAGGATTTAACCCTGCTGCCAAGCGGGTCTATGCCCAGCTGTCGTGTGAGGAACAGTTGTTCAGCACCAAGGTGAAGGTGTCGATTGATTTCGGCCAGAGCACGTCGTGGTTGTTCTCTATGAGCGAATCGCGCCTGGTGGACAAGAACGGCAAGGAAATCAAGTTCAACTCGATGATTGACGCGCTGAACTACCTGACGCAGTTCGGCTGGCGCTTCGCCCAGGCCTACGTAGTCCCCAAGGGAAGCGGCGGAAAGGACAGTATGTCAGTCAGTGGCACGACCTACTGGATTCTCTACAAAGACGTTGACGACTACAGCCAAATCACCGAAGGCTTCACCACCAAGCGCCAACGAGGCGGCAACTAATTCCACCCAAATACCATCACCAAAACACTGCTGCTTTAACAATTCACCTCTGCAACAAAAACAGGCAACTTGAACAACAAAAGGTTGTCAAAGTTGACCCTAATTGTTGTTCAAGTTTCTCTGAAAACCAGCTAACAGCTAATCGCTAAATGCTTATTCTCACTTCTTGGGGAGCGGGATTATGACAGCCTTCTCCACGCCCCATCCGTCATCACCATTGAAACTGACGTAGATGTGCGGGTCGTCAACTTTATCGACATGGCGTTCATGTCCATCCAGAATCACTGTTTCTGTATAACTTTTTTTGTCGGGATTGAGTTTGAAGTTGACAATCCTGTGATAACCCCATACCACATAGACGGTCCATTCGGCAATCATCTCGGGAGGCAGTCCCCGTTTGTCGTTCTTGTAAAGCTCTTTGATGTGGTCAATGACAATTTGTGAATCGAACAATGCTGCATCATCATTATCGTCATCACTATCGCCATCGTTTCCACCATCATTTCCGCCGTTGTTTCCACCGTTAGAGCCACTGGTGTTGCCGCTGGTTGAACTGCTGCCACTGGCACCGGTACCTGCATTTGAACTGGCACTTGAGCTGGCGGTCTGATGTCCTCCAAGGTCACTTGTTCCACCCTTGTGCTGTTGATTGATTATCTCGACGGCTTCATCGATGGTCTTGCCCTCGTCAAGCAGGGTTTTTGCCAATTCCATGCGCCACGCCTGATTCTCGCGGTTGTCTGCCTTCAACTTGCGGTATTTTTCCAACTGCCACTTGTAAACGAGGTCACTCCACTCGTTCGTCCATTCCTTGTAATTCTCGAAGATACTGTTTACGGCCGCGTCCTTCAGGCGGTCGGCGACAGACTTGTTGAGGTTGGATGCTATTTCCAGTGCTTGGAGGCTGTTAATGGGAATGATGGAGTTTTCGGTGGCCTTGCCGGCTTCAAGAGCTTGGGAAAAACAGGCACCGATGGGATTCTCCAGCATGTCGATGACTGAGCCGATGATGCCACCCACCAATTTTGCGCCACCTCCAGCCAGAAATTGGTCAATCTGGTCCAAAGTGGATGGGTTTTGCTTGTATTGCTGATACTCGGCACGATAGTTGGTTACAGTGCCGTCTGGCAGGGCCAGTTTGTCTGTTCTGCTCTCGCCATTGACCTGCTGAGTGACGGTCACCGACTGCGTGCCAGCCCAACTGAGTGACATCGTGGCGTAGTCATTCACTACTTCAGTCGGCATCCCTTGTCCATTCAGCGAGATGGTGGTCTGGACTTCTCCTGCCACAGTGATATTGTCAACACTGTTGCCATAACCGTAATGTACCGTGGTCAGGGTGTTGTTATCCTTGTTGTATCCTACTACATTGTGCGGGGGCTGAGCCATTGCTGCCAATGACATCACCAGCAGTGCGCACAAGCCCATTGCTTTTCTTCTGATCATCATAATACTCTACTTATCGTATGTTTATCAAACAACAGCTAATCGCTTAATTTAATACTTCTCGTCAGTGTTGTCGAGTTCGTCGCTGGTGAGTTTCTTGTGGTCCATCTTGTACCAGCAGTAGGCGATGTAGGCCAGCACAAAGGGCACCAGGATGCTCACGACGCTCATCACGGTGAGGGTGAACTCGCTCGACGAACTGTTGCGCAACGTGAGCGAACTTTGCACGTCGAGCAGCGAGGGCAGGTAGGCGGTGTTGTTGTAGCCCACGACCCAGAACAGCGTCATTACCACAAGTACCGTGCCGATACCTGCGGGCCAAATACCGCTCTTGTAGTCGCCCTTCATGAGCGTCTTGCCCACGCCGAAGAGCACCATGACCACACCCAACAACAGGATGATGAGTGCCCACCACATCGTGAGGTAGTTGTGCAGGTACTTGTAGGGCACCCATTGGGCATTGCCGCTGTCGTCATAGCCCACGCCTGCCGAGGTGAGGATGACAATCACCACGGCGATGAACAGGGGCACAAACACGCCCGCATTGATGAGCAACAGGTGACGCTGGCTTGCATTCACCTCATCGTCCTGGATGTTGTTGATGAAGTAGAGCGATGCCAGCGTGCGTGCCAGGAAAAACACCATCACGCCAAAGATCAGGTTTTTCCAGTTGAAGATGGCCTCGATGCCGTGCTGCGGCCCCCACTGCGAAATCGATGAGGCCTGCACGTTGAGGATGTTGCTCTTGGTCACCGTGAACTCGGCACCGAAGAACATCGTCGCCACGGCCACGCCCAGCAGGACGGGTCCCACGATGCCGTTGATGAGCAACAGCGTGTCGTAGAAGCGCGAGCCGTAGATGTTGCCGGGTTTGGAACGGTACTCATAGCTGATGGCCTGAATCACAAAGCTGAACAGGATGAGCATCCACAGCCAGTAGGCACCGCCAAAGCTGGTGCTATAGAACAGCGGGAACGAGGCGAAGAATGCGCCGCCAAAGGTGACCAGCGTCGTGTAGGTCAACTCCCACTTGCGGCCCATCGAGTTGATGAGCAACGCTCGCTTGTCGGGCTTGCCATAGTGGATGAGCATCGACTGGCCGCCCTGCACCATGAGCAGGAAAACCAGCAAAGCGCCCAGCACCGACATGATGAGCCACCAGTAATTTTGTAACAGATTGTATGTTGTCATGTCTTGGGTCCTCCTCTTGTTTAATCGTTAACGGTGTCTAAATCGGTCTGTGACTTCTTGGAAATCTGTTTGCAGATGATGCCGATGTCTGCAATCAGCAGGGCGGTGAATACCACGGCAAAGATCCAGAAGGTCACCTGCACATAGCCGGCACTCAGGTCACTGATGGCCACCTTGTTGGGCATCAGGTCTTGGATGGTCCACGGCTGGCGTCCCACCTCGGCGACAATCCATCCGCTGGCGCTGCACAGGTAGGTCAGCGGCACGGTGATGATGGCCAGGATGTGCCACCACTTGGCCCACTTGGCCTTGTTCAGGATGTTAGGCTTGTAAACGAACAGCAGTGCCAACAGCAGGAACAGCAGCAGATAGCCGCCCACGGTGACCATGAAGTGGAAGGTGTAGAACGTCAACGGCACGTTGGGGATGGCCTCCTCGGGCTTGTCGAGATAGGCGTAGCCGAAGTGCTTGAAGTCGGCATTGATGGCGGTCTTGAGGCTGTCGAGCACCGTGGTGTTGCCGCTGTTCATCGCGGCGCTGTATTGGGCCATCATCTCCTGCAGCTGTTTGCCGCGTTCCATGCGCTCGGCATAGGAGACGGTGCTCACCTCGTTGCCCTCGTTGTCATAGGTCACGCCCTTGATGATGTCCTCGATGCCCGGCACAAAGGCCTTGAAATCGTGGGTGGCGAGGAACGACAGTCCGTAGGGGATGCTGATGTCGAACAGGTAGGGATCCTGGTCGTCAAAGGCCTGCTTGGACGGGTTCAGGATACCGAAGGCCACAATCGCCTGCTCGTGGTTGCCCTTGTACAGGCCCTCCATGGCAGCCAGCTTCATGGGCTGGTACTTGGCTACGGTGACAGCGCTGGTGTCGCCGGTGATCATCGTGAGCACGATGCCGATGACGCCCACCCAGGCACCCACCTTGAGGCTGCGCCAGCAGTGGTCGATGTTGCGCTTCTTGAGCATCATCCAACCGCACACGCCGCACACAAACACGCCGCCCAGCGCCCAGGCGCTCAGCACGGTGTGGAAAAACTTGCTCATGGCCATCGGTGAGAGGGCCACGGCGGCAAAGCTCGTCATCTCGTTGCGCATCGTGGCGGGGTTGAACTCGCAACCCGTGGGATACTGCATCCATGCGTTGGCCACAAGAATCCATAGTGCCGACAGGCTGGCGCCGATGGCGGTGAGCCAGGTGGCGGCGAGGTGGAATTTGGGACTCACCTTTTTCCAGCCAAAGAACATCACGGCGATGAAGGTCGATTCCATAAAGAAGGCCAGGATGCCCTCCACAGCCAGCGGCGCACCGAAGATGTCGCCCACAAACCAACTGTAGTTGGACCAGTTGGTACCGAACTCAAACTCCAGGATGATACCGGTGGCGACGCCGATGGCGAAGTTCACGCCGAAGATGGTCATCCAGAACTTGGTCGTCGCGAGCCATTTCTCGCTCTTGGTCTTGAGGTAAATCGTCTCCATGACGGCGACGATGATGCCCAGACCCAGCGTCAACGGCACGAACAGCCAATGGTAGATAGCCGTCAGCGCAAATTGCGCCCTCGACCAGTCAACAACATTGATTAACTCTTCCATATCACATAGTTTTTAAGTTGTAGGTTTTTAGTCTCGAGTCAGATATGTATTGCCAAGTGCCTAATGCCTGTCGGTGAGTTGCTGACGCACATACTCGGTCTTTTCTTGCTCACTGTCGCACTTGGTGTTCAGGAAGTTAGGGAAGAAGATCATCTTGATGATGACAAAGAAGATGAACAGCTTGATGGCAATGATGAGCCATAACGTCTTGCCCACAGTCATGCTGCGGAATCCGTCATAGTATAGGTGGAATGCCTGTGACCAGAATCCTTGCTTGTGCTCCTGCTCGTGGTCGCTGCCCATAGCTCAAAAGTTTGAATAATCCACAAAATTAGTGAAAAAAATGAAATTTCCAAAATAAATGACGGTTTTTTCAACAAAAACGTAAGAAAAAAGCCTACCAGCCCAAAAAATAGGTAAGTCAAGCCGCGCCATAGCAAAAAACGCAATTAAGTTTTGTTGTTGTGGCCGACTTTCACTACCTTTGTACCATGATACTGAAAGAAGCTATTGAACAACTCAAGAGCGGCTTGGCGGGAGTCGCCGAGCCCCAGGAAGTGCAGGCGATGATACGCGTCATCTGTGAGGACGTCTTCAACTATGACCAGGTGGACGTCGCACTGCGCCAGGAGAGTGAATTGCCCGATTTCGCGCAGGAGCGTATCGCTGACCTCATCGCACGCCTGCGCCGTCACGAGCCGTTGCAGTATGTCGTGGGCCAAGCCTTGTTCCATGGCCACAAGTTCAAGGTGACGCCTGCCGTGCTCATTCCGCGTCCCGAGACCGAGCAGCTGGTGGACCTCATCATCGACGAGAATGCGGGCAGCGACCTGCGTGTGCTCGACATGGGCACGGGCAGCGGCTGCATCGCCATCTCGCTGGCGCGGGCCTTGAAATTCCCGCAAATCGATGCGCTGGACGTCTCACGCGATGCCCTTGTAGTGGCGAGGGAGAATGCCGCCACCTTGAAAGTCAAAGTGCGCTTTTTCGAGAGCGATATGCTTGCACCGCAGCCCGCGGCGCGTTATGACATCATCGTCAGCAATCCGCCCTACGTGTGCTGGAGCGAGCGCGAGGCGATGGAGTCTAACGTCAAGGACTATGAGCCTGGCCAGGCGCTGTTTGTCCCCGACAACGCCCCGCTGCTGTTCTATAAGGCCATTGCCCCCTATGCCGCCCAGTCGCTGGAACGTGGTGGCAGGTTGTACTTGGAAATCAACCAGCGCTTTGGCAACGAGGTGAAACGCCTGCTCGAGGACTGCGGTTTTGACGAGGTGCGCATCATCGACGACAGCTTCGGCAACCCCCGCTTCGCCGCGGCCACCAGATAACCAAACAACAGAAACGGTCAAACAACGGAAAAATCAAACAACAGAAAAAATCAAACAACGGAAAAATCAAACAACATGAACAACAAAAAACAACTTGAACAACTTATAATTCTGTTGTTTATGTTGTTCAACGTTGTGAAAGTTGTTTGAAAAAGATGTAGTTGTTTGATGTGACTATGACAAGAAAGTGATGACGATTGACGAGAAATATATGCGTCGCGCGTTGCAGTTGGCACGCCTGGGAGCAGGACACACGTCGCCCAATCCCATGGTGGGCGCGGTGATTGTCGGCCCCGATGGTGCGATTATCGGCGAGGGGTGGCACCGCAAGTGCGGTGAGGGCCATGCCGAGGTCAACGCCGTAGCGAGTGTCACTGATGCCAGTTTGTTGCGGGACAGTACGATATACGTCACCCTTGAGCCTTGTTCTCACTATGGCAAGACGCCGCCATGCGCCCGCCTGCTCATCGAGCGCGGCATTCCCCGTGTGGTGGTGGGATGTCTGGATCCCTTTGTCAAGGTAGCGGGCCGTGGCGTGGCGATGCTGCGCGAGGCGGGCATCGAGGTCACCGTGGGCGTGCTCGAGCGGGAATGCCGTGAGTTGAACCGCCGTTTCATGACTGCCCATACTGTCGGGCGCCCCTGGGTGCAGCTCAAGTGGGCGCAGACGGCCGACGGCTATATCGCCTTGCCGCCCGATGCCGGCGAGAACCCCTTGCACATGTCCACGCCCGTGACCATGCGGCTCATGCACCGCCAGCGTGCCCTGTGTGATGCCATCGTGGTGGGCGCTGCCACCGCCCGCATCGACAACCCGTCATTGACCACCCGCCAGTGGCCAGGACGGTCGCCGCTGCGTGTGGTGCTATCAAGAAACCTGTCGATCCCTGACAACCTCAAACTGCTCACCGACGGCCTTCCCACCATCGTCTATAACGGCATGAAAGATGAGGTGTGCGGCACGGTGCAGTATGTCAAAATGGATACCGCCGACCCCCTATCATGGCTCGAAGACCTCTACCGTCGCGGCGTGACCAGCGTCATGGTCGAGGGCGGCACCCAACTGCTGCAAGGCCTCATCGCCGCAGGCACATGGGACGAAGCCCGCATCGAGGTCAGCCCCCGCAGGGTAGGCCAGGGCGTGAAGGCTCCCCACATCGATGCCCATCAGTCATCCCAATACCTCATCGACGGCAACACCATCACCTATCTCACCCGAACTCCGTCCAGCATAAGTTGACCGGCAACTGAGAGTGGGTTGACTTGAAGAAGATACTGTTTTCTTTTTGTCCCTTTGGTGAAATGTGTTAACTTTGCGAGGTGATGAGGTGGCTATTCTTGCTGCTTGATTGCATTTTGAACAAAGCGTTTTGCTGTCGCTCTTACTCGCTGTTTGCGGGGAAAGGTGAGGTGAATCCAGTCCACGCTTACAATTCATTGTTTCAAGGGACGTTGGGGGCTGCGCGTACCGATAGAATTTTTTACCGTTATGAGAAGATTACACATTTCACTCCGCTTGCCCATCCTGCTGATGCTGGCAATGCTACTGCCCGCCCTCGCCGCCGCCCACGACTTTGAAGTGGATGGCATTTTCTACAACATCATTAACGACAACGAAGTCGCTGTCACCTACGAAACCTCGCCTGTGATTCCTTCTTACTCAGGTGATGTGGTGATTCCCGAAACGGTCATCTACAACGGAACAACCTATCCTGTCACTGCCATTGACAACCAAGCTTTTATGTTATGTTCTGGGTTGACGAGCATCAGTATCCCAAGTTCTGTCACAGCCATTGGTGATTTGGCTTTCATTGTCTGCAATGCTCTCACCAACATTACTGTTGACGAAGGCAATCCGCAATATGATTCCCGAGACAACTGCAATGCCATCATTGAGACTGCAACTAACAAGCTGATTGCCGGTTGTCAGAACACTATTATTCCGAATACTGTTACAACCATCAAAGGCAATGCGTTCTATGGTTGCTACGAATTGACAATCATCAACATCCCAAGTTCTGTGACTGACATTAACATATTTGCGTTTAGTTACTGTTCGGGACTGACCAACATCACCGTTGACAGCAACAATCCGCAATATGATTCCCGGGATAACTGCAATGCTATCATTGAGACTGCAACTAACAAGCTGATTGTCGGTTGCCAGAGTACCGTTATTCCTAATACAGTCTCTTATATCGGTGTTGATGCGTTCTGCGGCTGCGAGGGGTTGACAAGTATTTCCATCCCCAGTTCGGTTACCAGTATCGATGCATGGGCTTTTCAGTACTGTACCGGATTGACAAGCATCACCATTCCCAATTCTGTCACTTACATCCAAATTGAGGCATTTGATGGTTGCTCAAGCATGACTGACGTCTATAGTCTTATCATGGAACCATCTTCAGTTTTCATGGGAAATAGAATCTTTCATCTTGATTCAGAAGACTACACTAACCGCACGCTGCATGTGCCAGCAGGCACGCTGGCTGCTTATCAGGCCGATGCGAATTGGTATCCTTACTTTGGCAGCATTGTTGAGATTTCCAATGCCTTGGGTGATGTGGATGGTGACGGCAACGTTACTATCGGTGATGTGACCAATCTGATTGATAAGCTGCTTGGCGGCGGGGTGTCGGTGGCCGATTATGCTGCTGCTGATGTGGATAGTGACGGTAACATCACCATCGGCGATGTCACCAGGATCATCGACATGCTCCTGTCCGGCAACTAACTTCTCGCCGCTGTATTAAAGCGGCGGATGCTAATCGAAATAATCTTTGCGCCTTTGCGGCTTTGCGTGGTGCTTTCGGCCACGCCAAGGCGAAGCCCAACCCTGCGGATGCTCAATAAAAAGTCTTTGATTTCTTGCGAGCCATGCGAGCAATCCAAAAAGACTTCGCGGCTTTGCGGCTTTGCGTGGGGCCTTCGGTCACACAGCCTTCGGCCACTCCAAGGCGAAGCCCAACCCTGCGGATGCCCAATAAAAAGTCTTTGATTTCTTGCGAGCCATGCGAGCAATCCAAAAAATCTTCGCGGCTTTGCGTCTTGGCGTGGGGCATAACTGCAGGCGATTCGCTGTAGAGTTGCCGCGGGGGTGGCATTACTTCGTTAAAAAGCCGTAAAATTGTATTGATTACCGTTTATTATCTTTAACGGGTGCCGTTGGTGTGCCCGTTAAATAGTACCTTTACCCCCCGAAAATGGCGGCGGCAGACATTATTATAAAGAAAAATCCGTTCTGTGACGGAATTTTTTAGTAATTTTGCCGTTTGTTATAATACAACGATTCAAAAAACGATAATGACCAATAAAACTCTGTTATACGGTGTGCTCATGGTGATGTCGGCATTTATGCTGCTCACCACTCTCAATTCTTGCAAAGACAAAAAAGAGGAGGTAGAAACCGTTGAAACCTATAGCTCAAGCAAGCAGACCACCCTGGTGACGGCTTTCCGCTTGCAGGCTGATGCTGATGTCCTGCCAAGTCTGGACTCGGTTTATTTCTCCGTTGACGTCAATAACGGACTCATCTATAACGCCGACTCACTTCCTGTGGGTACCGACATCTCGTCCTTGAAGGTGAGGGTCAATTTTCTCAATACCGTCAGCTCGGCGGTGTTCAGCACGACTGGCGCCAAGCAGCATAACGACACGACTGTCAACTACAGTACCTCGATGACAACGGCACTGGACTTCACGGGAAAGACGCTCCTGACCGTCACCTCGTCCGACCAGACCCAGGTCAAGACCTACGAGGTCAAGGTGCTGGTGCACAACGAGAACCCCGATTCCCTCAAGTGGAACCGGTCGTGGCGCCGTGACTTGCCTGGGCTTACCGACAAGACACAGGCCTTCAAGGTTGTCCGCCAGGGCGACGTGTACCGCGCGATGGCGTATGACGGAACCGCTTGTTACCTGATGACGGCGGTCCATCCCACTGCAGCCTGGACCAACCAGCAGGCCAATGTGCCGTTTGAGCCGCAGATTGCCACGTTAACAGCCACCAGCGACGCTTTGTATATGCTCGCCGACGATGGCGGCCTGTGGACCTCGGCCGATGGTCAGCAGTGGACCGCATGTGGGGTGAAATGGCATAGCCTGTTCGGTGCCTACGACAATCGCGTGCTCGGCATCATCACCGAGGGCGGCGCCTATTTCCATGACGAGTATCCCCGCAGCGATGGCTTTGTGCCCTCGGTAGTCGAGGGTGGCTTCCCTGTCGCCCATTCATCAGACATGATTGTGACCGACAACAAGTGGGCGGTATCGCAGCAGGCCATCATTGTTGGCGGCTATGATGTCAATGGCCGCTTGTTGAGCGACGTGTGGGGATATGATGGCTCGACCTGGGGCAAGATCAACAACGCTCACTCGGGCGCGCTGCCCGCTCTGGCCGATGCCACGCTGATGCCCTATTACACCTACAGGAGCCTGCCCGGCATCCGCCGTTATGCCCGCCAATCGACATGGTACGTCATGGGCGGCAAACTCGCCGACGGCACCCTCAATGGCAAAATCTATCTGTCTAACACCCAAGGTATCACTTGGGCCGTTGGCGACTCGACGATAAGCCAGCCCTCGTACATGCCCAAGTTCTATGGTGCCCAGGCTCTCGTGGACAACGAGTTGCTCAGCGTTGGCGGCCCTAACCACATGCCCGGTCGCGTGAAGGCGTTGGTCACCTCGTGGGACTGTCCTTACATCTACCTGTTCGGCGGTTATAACAGCGAGGACGAGTTGCTGCCATGGATGTGGTGTGGCGTGTATAACCGTTTAACCAACACCCCAATTTATTAAAACGTTTCATGAAGAGAATCCTGTCCATAACGTTACTGTCACTGCTGGCGCTGTTCACGGCGTCGGCACAGCAGTACAAGTATGAGGTGGGTCCCGTGATCGGTATGACTGGCTATTTGGGCGATTGTAACTTTGATCACCTGTTTGAGCGCCCCAGCGTGACCGGCGGTGTGATTTTCCGTTATGCCCACAACAGCCGTTGGGCATTCAAGGCCAATCTCAACTATGCCAACATCAGGGGACACAGCATGTATGATGAGACATGGTTTCCCGATGGCGCCAATTACGTCTTCTCTTCCCACCTGATAGATCTGGGCCTGACTGCCGAGTTCAATTTCCTGAACTTTGGCCGCGGCCCCATGTACAAGAAATACAAGCCCATCTCGCCCTATATGGTCGCTGGTGTAGGCTTTGTGTTTGCCACGAGCAACGGCCACAACCAGGCCTCGTTCACCATCCCTATCGGCATCGGTGTGAAATACAAGTACAAGGACCGCCTTAACTTGGGCTTCGAGTTCACCATGCGCAAGGAGTTCAGCGACCGCATCGACGGTTACAGCGACTTGTTCGGCATCAAGCACAAGTTTGGCAAGAACACCGACTGGTACTCGTTCGCGATGCTGTCCGTGACCTATGAGTTCGGCAAGCGTTGCATCAAGTGTAACTATATAGAATGATTATCACTATGTCATCCCTTAGCGATAAAATACAGCAATTAGACCCGACGCGCATCCCGCGTCACGTCGCCATCATTATGGACGGCAACGGCCGCTGGGCCAAACAGCATGGGCAGGAGCGCAGCTTCGGCCACGAGAACGGTGTGTCCACGGTGCGTCAAGTGACCGAGATTGCCAGCGAGGTGGGCGTGAAGTTCTTGACGTTGTACACCTTCTCGACCGAGAACTGGAACCGTCCACAGGACGAGGTGGATGCCTTGATGAACCTGATTGTGGTGAGCATCGAGAAGCAGACCCCCGACCTGATCAAGAACAACGTGCGCCTGACCACCATCGGCAACATGGAGCGCATGCCCGCCTTTGCCGCCAACCGCCTGCGCAAGTGCATGGATGACACCGGCCATTGCACGGGACTGGTGCTGTGCCTGGCGTTGAGCTACTCGTCGCGCTGGGAAATCGTGGAGGCGTGCCGTCAAATGGCGCGTGAGGTTGCCGCCGGCACCTTGTCGCCCGACGACATCGACGATGACATGATGTCGGCTCATCTGGCCACTCGTGACATGCCGGATCCCGACCTGCTTATCCGCACGGGGGGCGACCTGAGGGTGAGCAACTATCTGTTGTGGCAGATAGCCTATAGCGAACTTTACTTCACTTCAAAATATTGGCCCGATTTCACCAAGGAAGACTTTGTGGAGGCGATAGCCGACTTCCAAGCGCGTGAGCGCCGTTATGGTAAAACGAGCGAACAGGTAAAAAACGATAATGAAGAGTAAATCGATCAAGCAGAATATCAAGCACGCGCTGTTGGCCCTTGTGGCGTTGTCTGCCGTGACCGTGCAGGCCAATGCCCAGGAGACGCGCATGGCCAATGATACCATATATAACCCCAAGGTCGTGTTCACCGGCACCCCGTCAAGGTATGAGATTGCCGGCATCCGCGTCGAGGGCGTGGATAACTATGACCCGGATATGATCATCGGTTATTCAGGGCTGGCAGTGGGTCAGCAGATTGACATCCCCGGTGACGACATCAAGAGTGCCGCAAAGCGCTTCTGGAGGCAAGGCCTGTTCTCCAAGGTGCAGATCCTTGTCGAGAAGATTTATGACAACCAGGCATGGCTGGTGTTCAACCTGCGCCAGCAGCCCCGCGTGTCACAGGTCAACTACAACGGCATGAAGAGCGGTGAGAAGAAGGACATCATCGAGCGGCTGAGTTTCCAGCCCGGTAGCCAGATGACGCCCAACATCGCCGACCGCATCAAGGTCATCGTGGAGAAGTACTATGCCAGCAAGGGCTTCGGCCAGGCCACGTGCGAAGTCGTGCAAGTGCCCGACCTGAGCAAGCAGAACGAGGTCATCGTCAACATCAACGTTGATAAGCACGAGAAAATCAAGGTCCACAAGATCTACATCGACGGCAACGAGGTGCTGAGCGACAGCAAGCTCAAGCGCACCATGAAGAAGACCAACGAGAAGAAGAGCCTGTGGAAAATCTTCTCCCAGAAGAAGTTTGTCCGCGAGGACTATGAGGCCGACAAGCAGCTCATCATCGACAAGTATAACGAGAAAGGTTACCGCGATGCCGTCATCGTGAGCGACAGCGTGGTCCCCTACGACGAGAAGAGTGTTGACGTTTACCTTACCGTCAACGAGGGCAAGCGCTACTATATCTCTGACATCACTTGGGTGGGAAACACCGTCTATCCGTCAGTCTTCCTCGACGACATCTTGGGTATCAAGAAGGGTGACGTCTATAACCAGAAACTCCTGACCAAGCGCACCCAGGATGACGATGACGCCGTGTCCAACCTCTATCTCAATAACGGTTACCTCTTCTATCGCCTGGTTCCCATCGAGACGAGAATCGAGGGCGACAGCATCGATTTGGAGATGCGCATGTATGAGGGCAAGCAGGCCCGCATCAACAAGGTGGTCATCAACGGTAACGACCGCCTGTACGAGAAGGTGGTGCGCCGCGAGCTGCGTGTGCGCCCCGGTGACCTGTTCTCCAAGGAGGACCTCATCCGCTCAGTCCGCGAGATTTCCCAAACGGGACATTTCGACCCCGAGAAGATGGACGTACGTCCCGAGCCCAACCCCGACAACGGTACCGTGGATATTATCCTCAATCTCGAGAGCAAGGCCAACGACCAGGTTGAGCTCAGCGCCGGTTGGGGGCAGGCGGGTATCATCCTCAAGGCAGGTCTCAAGTTCACCAACTTCTCGTTGCAGAACATGCTGCACCCGTCGTCCTTCAAGGGGCTCATCCCCCAGGGCGAGGGCCAGACGCTGTCGATCAGCGCCCAGACCAATGCCAAGTACTACCAGGCCTACAGCATCTCGTTCCTGGATCCCTGGTTCGGTGGCAAGCGCCCCAACGCCTTGTCCATCTCGGCCTACTACAGCCGCCAGACGGGTATCAACAACTCCTACTACCAGCAGATGGCCCAAAACTACGCCTACATGTATGCCAATAACTATTATCCCGGCTATTATGGCGGATATGGTGGCTATGGCGGATATGGCTACGGCGGTTACGGTGGTGGCTACAACTACTACGAGAACTCCTACGACCCCAACAAGTACCTGCAGATGCTGGGTGTGACCGTGGGCTACGGCAAGCGCCTGAAGTGGCCTGATGACTATTTCCAGTTCAGCGCATCGCTGTCCTACCAGTGGTACAGCCTCAAGAAGTGGGAGTACCTCTATTATATGCAGAATGGTGTGTCTAACTCGATTGTGCTGGGCTTGACCTTGCAGCGCAACAGTATCGACAACCCGCTCTATACCCGCCGCGGTAGTGTGTTCACCCTGAGCTTCAACGCCACGCCTCCCGCAAGCCTGTTTGGCAAGAAGAACTGGAAGGCGCTGAGCGAGAGCAACACCGATGCCGCCAAGAAGGAGCGCTACAAATGGATTGAGTACTGGAAACTCAAGTTCCAGGCACGCACCTACACGCCGCTCACCGACCCGATGGGCCGCTGGACCCTCGTGCTGATGACACGTGCCGACTTCGGTCTGTTGGGCAGCTGGAACAAATACCTGAAGTCGCCGTTCGAGACCTTCTACGTCGGCGGTGACGGTATGTCGGGTTCCTACACCTATGCTACCGAGACCATCGCCCTGCGCGGCTATGAGAACGGTGCGTTCACTCCCCGCAGCGACGGTTATGCCTACGACCGCTTCGTCGTCGAGCTTCACTTCCCGCTGATGCTGTCACAGAGCGCCACCATCTACCCGCTCGTCTTCCTCGAGGCCGGTAACGCGTGGACCGATATCAAGGACTTCAACCCCTTCGACATCAAGCGCTCGGCTGGCGTGGGTGCCCGCATCTTCCTGCCCATGATCGGTATGATGGGTATCGACTGGGGCTATGGTTTCGACAAGGTCTTCGGCGAGAAGGGTGGCAGCAACTTCCACTTCGTGCTGGGACAGGAATTTTAATCTGATTTTACTTAATCAAATAAACTTATTGCGCTTGTCGCAGTCTAAGAACCGAAAATTAACGTAAAAATAGAGAAAGATATGAAGAAATTCGTTTTAATCGCAGTTGCGCTTGTTGCTGGCTTCATGACCGCCAATGCGCAGAAGTTTGCCCTCGTGGATATGGAGTATGTGCTCAAGAACATTCCCGCCTACGAGATGGCCAATGAGCAGTTGAACCAGATTTCGCAGCGCTGGCAGCGCGAGGTGGACGAGCTCAAAAAGGAGGCCGACACCATGTATAAGAACTATCAGGCCGACATGGTCTTCCTGACCGATGATCAGAAGAAGAAGAAGGAGACCGAGATCACCGAGAAGGAGAAAGAGGCCCAGCAGCTGCAGTACAAGTACTTTGGTCCCCAGGGCGAGTTGTTCAAGAAGCGCCAGTCGCTCATCAAGCCCATCCAGGACGATATCTACAACGCCTGCAAGAAGGTGTGTGAGGATCGTGGCTTCCAGGTCATCTTTGACCGCGCCAGCAGCCAGAGCATCATCTTTGCTTCGCCCCGCATCGACGTGAGCAACGAGGTACTCGAGAAGATGGGTTATAAATAAGGCTTTAGGCATTAGGTTTTAGGAAGGCGGATGCCAACTAGAAACTAAGGACTAAGGACTAAGGACTAAGGACTAAGGACTAAGGACTAGGGACTAAAAACTGAATTATTAAGAAAAAGAATTATAATAACGAAATTGAAATTTTTTTAGACATGTTTAAAAGATTTATGCTCTTAGCCGTTACGGCTACCCTGATGTGCTTTGCCGCACAGGCTCAAAAATTCGGTTACGTCAACACCACTGAGATTTTCAACGTTATGCCTGACAAGGCTACGGCCGAGAATACCCTCAAGTCGGTAAGCGACAAGTATGAGACCGAGTTCAAGAACTTGCAGGACGCTTTCCAGAAGAAGATGGCCGACTATGAGGCTGCCGACAAGGACGCCACCACGCCCCAAGCTATCAAGGACCGTCACCAGCAAGAACTGCAGGATGATTACATGAAGATTCAGAACTTCCAGCAGACTGCTGCCCAGGATCTACAACGCCAGCAGGAAACGCTGCTTGCCCCGATCACCCAGAAGATCCAGAACGCCATCCAGGCCGTAGGTGCCGAGGGCGGTTTCACCTTCATCTTTGACCAGGCTGCCGGCGCTATCCTCTATACCGGCACCAACGCCGAGGACATCAGCGCCAAGGTAAAGGCCAAATTGGGTATCAAGTAATCAATTAGGCAGAACAACACATTTCACGATAATTGATAAGATGCAGGCTCCCGCCAGCTGTGATGCTGGCAGGGGCTTGCTGTTTTCAGGCTCATCTCAGCTATCAAGTATTAGGCGCATCGCTCATTTCTAAAGATTTTTTTTGATTTCTCGCCCGTTAGGGCGATTAGAATTGCTGTTACAAAAAATAATGCTATCTTTGCCCCTATAATATAATAATGTAAAATAACACGATAGAACAATGAAACGCATTCTCATCATTGCATTGGCATTGATGCCGCTCTTGCTCGCTGCACAGGCGAGGATTGGCATCGTGAACTCACAGCAGTTGTTTGACCTCATGCCCGAGAAATCTGCCGCCGAAGCCCAACTAAAGGCTTTCAGCGACAGGTATCATGCCGAGTATGAGCTGTTGAAGGGGGAGTTTGACAAGAAGTATGCCGACTACCAGGCCATAGCGAGCGACCCCTCGGTACCTGAGGCCATACGTGAACGCCGCGTCCACGAACTGCAGGAAAACGATAAGAAGATGCGCGAGTTTGAGCAACGTGCCGCCGATGACATCGCAGCGCGCCGCGAGGCCCTCACCCGTCCCATCACCGAGCGCATCCAGGCCGCCATCCGCACCGCTGGCGAGCAGGGCGCCCTGGACGTGGTGTTTGACACCGCTGTCACCCCCGTCGCCTACACCGGCCCCGCCACCGTCGATATCACCCCCATTGTCAAGGCCATTCTTGGGCTTTAGGTTTTAGGCATTAGGTTTTAGGCTTTAGGCATTAGGTTTAAGGTGCTTAGATGAGCAAATTGAAATCAAAACTACATAGAATATGAAAGTACTGTTCCATAAGTTTTCAATCTACCACGTGATAATCGCTGCCATGACATTGTTGGTGGCTATATCGTGCAGCACCGACGAGCCTAATGTGCCCGACCCGCCTGGAACTCAGCCCGAAACTACTGGTGACATCAGTTACACCTATTCCAACGACGGCAGCGGCATCGGCAGCCAGTCCTCGCCCGCCGTGTGCCACGGCACCGACCCGCTGCACTTCACTATCAGCCAGACGAGCACCTATGCCGACCTTGACGGCAGCAAGTTCACTTGCAACCCCAAGGCCAGCATTACGGTCCAGGCAAGTAAGGATACGCTATACGTTAAGGATCTCCAGACGCTGGTCACTGTCAACGCCTCGCCCGATGCTCAACGCACCACCTCGGGCGACAACCCTGTGGCGCATCGTGCGGTGCAGACCTTTGACGTGGGCGGCCAGGTCATCACCTTCGACATGATGCACGAGGTCTATACCTATGTCAACAAGCTGGGAATGACCATCGAAATGCCTTATTTTAAGCTCAACGACATGAAATATGGCGCGGCTCAGACCACTGAGGCCTCAGATCCGCATTTTGCAGCGCCCGCAGTGGCTAATATGTCGGTACGCGGCATCCGTCTCACACCGCGCCCGATGACCGGCCCACATCGTGCCAAGTCGGTGACTATGGTACAGGCCTATGACGTTACTGTGTCTTTCAACATGGATATTGAGACCGTCAATGCCAAGAAACCGCAGAGTCATACCCTGTCGTTTGAGGTAACCTATGCTGCTGAGGTCGAGTCCACCACCCAGGTGCCCGACCCCACCACCACCCTGTCCTACCAGACGGTGGTGAAGCAAGGCAGCTACAGCGAGGCATCGCCCTTTGAGGTTACGCCGGGCGAGACCATGCACCTGCAACTGCTGGGGACGAGCCAGTGTTCCTACTTCTCGATGGAGGCTCTCGAGAGCCGCGTCATCACCCGCGAGACGACCGCCAATGTCATCGTCGCCCTGGGCCGTGACACCGTCACCTACAGCGACGACCCTGCAACCCTCAAGGCCGTCAGCGTCGAGGACTGGGATGTCGAGACCTCGGGCACCGACCCCGTGAATCACACGTGCCGGCAAATCATCACCTTGGGCGGCGGACAGGCCATCGTCACCGATTGGGACTACCAGTCGTTAGGCGACCAGCAGGTCAATGACGAGACCGTGGCAATGCCGTGGCTCCAGCTCGAGAAACCCACGGTTCATAGGATCACCGTCAACGAGAGCGATGGCAAGGCCGAGGTGACCGTGCGCCTGCGCCAAGACATCAAGCTGATGAACCTCGCCGAGCCGCGCACCGAAGCCATGGAGTACATCGTCCGCTACATCGCGGTTAAAGAAGAACCCAAACTCGTCAAGGTCACCTACCGCAAAGATTGGGAGTGGATTGAAGCCCACGACAACCTGCCGTTGGCCAGTTATGCGATGGTCTATCGCGACCGCACCTACTCTGACGGGAAGACCTACACAGATACGTTTAGGGATTATGGGAGATCTTGTCATTGGGTTCCTGGAATATTACATGCCCAAAAAGATACTGTAGAGGTGACTTGGGATGGCGGAAAGGTCATCTATTATCCTTATAAAGGCATAACCTCAGATTCTTATACTAAAATTTTGGCAGAGTCAATCGCAGTTCCTGATATGGAGCATGTAAGAGACTTTGGTCCTGTCGAAGATGGATGGACCTCAGGCGCATCAGTACCCGGCAATTGGGAGGCTTATAAACAAGATATATTATATACTAATCTTGATCTTGATTTAACCGGTGTAACCGTGGTCGGGCAAGGCATGCCGTCTGAGTTGGAATCCGGTTGGTATGCTGTTACTGCAACATATAGTCATCATATTGTAAGTTATGGATACGACCCTGGGGCCTATGTTCCTGGACTGCGCGTTGATGACCCATTTGTTGATGGAACAATATGTGACCGATTCCTGATTGTTGACGGGATGATGTTCACTTTCAATGAGTTTATTGAACCGTTTGAGTTTAACGACAAGGTGGAGGACTTCCCTGGCGACGCAAATCGTGGCCCTGGAAGAATCTACACTACCGAGGTGCACAGCAGGATTATGGGAAAGGATTTCTATGCCGCTTCCATCATCACATTCTTCACGTTGCCACCCTCAGCAAACCACACGGCATGGGCTCCGACATCCCCGGCAGTGGTGACCGCACCCTGGAACACCGCCGGGTGGACAAGCAACTGGACTCAGCCCACGACATCCTCCTGGAGCAGCATCCTGACTGCAAGCCATAGTCCCATTCCCCTGCGTCCCCGCACCGCAGGGTGACCGCATCTCCAAGGGACTACCCAGTAACAGAAAAACCCGCGTCGAATGACACGGGTTTTCTTGTTGATGGGGTGGAAGATGGGGCTCGAACCCACGACCTTCGGAACCACAATCCGACGCTCTAACCAGCTGAGCTACGTCCACCATTTGTCGCGTTTTCTCTCAAACGCGGGTGCAAAGATAATACCAATTTTGATTCTGTGCAAGAATATCGCGAAAAATTTCACTCTTTTTTACTAACTCCCCACGCCAAAGCGTGCAGATGCCCTCAGAGATCTCGGAGAACTCAGAGCACTCAGAGCACTCCGAGATCTCCGAGACCTCCGAGATCTCAGAGCACTCCGAGATTTCCGAGCACTCCGAGATCTCAGTTCTTTTAAATCTCAGCGCCTTAGCGTGGGGTGGGGGTTACTGCTCGACGATGACGGCGGGGGCAATGCGGTCGCTGCCCTTGACAAATTCGCCCATCGAGAAGACGCCGCGCAGGTTGATGTCGCTGTCGAGCAGCAGGATGTCGGCGTCCTTGCCGCGCTGCAGGGAACCCTTGCGGTCATAGATGCCCATGATGCGGGCGGGCGTCTCGCTGGCCATGCGTATGCTGTCCTGCAGGGGCACTTTCACCACGCGGGTCATCGTCTTGATGAGGCGGTCCATCGTGGCGATGCTGCCTGCCAGCGCGCTGCGGTCCGAGAGCTTGCACACGCCGTCCTCGATGATGACGCGCGGGTCAAAGGCGTGCTCGCTGTCGCTGTCGGTAACGGCGAGGGCGTCGGTACACAGGGCGGTGCGCTCCACGCCCTTGATGTGATAGACCAGGTTGAGCAGCGTCGAGGGCACGTGGATGCCGTCGGCGATGACTTCGACGGCCATGTCCTCGAGCAGATAGACGCTCTCGACGGTGCCGGCGTGCTTAAACTCGCGCACGTTGTGGAAACCCGGCATGCCGTTGTAGAAGTGGGTGGCGAGGGTGTAGCCCGCGTCCCAAGCGCTCTTGACGTGGGGGTACTCGGCGGCGGTGTGCCCGATGGCGGCGACGATGCCCTTGCCGGTGATGTACTGTCCCATCTCGATGGCGCCGGGAAGTTCGGGGGCGGTGTCCCAGCGGCGCAGGCAGTCAAAATCCTCAACGATGTGTCGGTATTCGTCAGGATCGGGGATGCGGATGACCTCGGGCATCTGCGCTCCAGCCTTGCTCGGGTTGAAGTAGGGCCCTTCCATGTGCATGCCCATGATGGTGGTTTTGCCTTCACGCATCAGCTCGTCACACGTCTGGCAGGCCTGCTCCATCATGTCGAGCGGCGATGACGATAAGGTGGCAAAGATGGCTGTCGTGCCGTGGCGCAGGTGGGTGCTGGCCACCGTCTCAAAGGCCTCGCGCGAGCATTCCTGGAAGTCGCTGCCGCCACCGCCGTGGCAATGCAGGTCGATGCCGCCCGGCACGACGTGCATGGCTTGAGCGTCAATCGCCCGATCCATGCCATCCAGCCTGCGGCTGCTCTTGCTCACCTCCTTGATGCGGGTGTCCTCGATGATAACCGAACCACCATTGATCCACCCCTCGGGGGTGAGCACGTGACCATTATAGATTTGAGTCAACATTGCCTGTCTTGATATCCTTACAATCATGCAAATGTAGTCATATTTTCATTAGGTTGTACGGGTGGTTACATTTTTTTTGATTTATTGACAAGAATTTTGGATATATTCATCGGGTGGAGCCTTGAATGGGGGCTGTTTTTGTCTTGATTTTTGTGGCGTTTGTCAACGAGATTGGCCATTTGGTCACGAAGTGGCGTCTGGGCATTTTTCTATTCGGTTTTTTTTGTGTTATTTTGCCATTCCTATAAAGCGGGTTTTTACGCTTTTTAGGCAAATAGATTTATTATTTCAAAAACACCACTATTAAAATGAAAAAGATTGTATTAGTTTTGATCGTTGCCCTGATGGGCACGGTTGCGATGAATGCCCAGCCGCCGCGTGGCGCAGGGATGGTAAAGGAACGTGTTGCGCAACTCACACAGGCATTGGGCCTTGATGAGACCCAGCAAGCCAAGGTGACCGAAATCCTCACCGAGAGCGTGTCACAAGCTAAGATGGACAGAGCGTCAAAGACCGAGGGCGAGAATCCTGACCAAGTTGACAAGAGGTCACGCCGTGATCAAATGAGAGAACACCGTGCCGCTATCGACGAAAAGATTGTAGAAGTGCTGACTCCTGAACAGCAGGAAAAATTCAAGCAATTCAGGCACGAGGAGTTAAAGCGTGAGGGCCGTGGTGGCTTCGGACCGAAGGACCGCCGCCAACATCAGAAACCCAAGCGTGCGCCCAAAGAGGGCAACTGTTGCCCAGAGGGCAAGACCGAAGGCTGCTGTGACAAGCCCAAGGCTGTCGAAGAGAATCCTAAAGACTGCTGTGACAAGCCCAAGGGTGAGTAAGCAAAGCCTGCCACTATGAAAGGCGAATAATATTGAGTGAGTAATGATTTAATCGTGTGTGTGTTTTGAAAGAGGCGGGAGTTTCCTGGTTTGAAGGAAGTGCCCGCCGCCTTTTTTTTGCTTGTTTGGATAATGGTAAGCATGATGGCTGATATTGCCTAAAAAGGTAGGAAGAAAGATTAGAAGATGTTAAAAATGATGCCATTTTATGTAAAAATTCCCTTTATTGAAGTAAAAAATGGCTTGAAGAGGGAAAAAATTGCTATCTTTGCATTTAAATTAAGAGTAATATCGACATGGAAGTAAAGAAAGTCTTATTTATATCGCAGGAGATTGCACCCTATGTGCCCGAGAGGCGTTTGTCCACGATAGGACGCTTGTTCCCCCAGGGGGTAAAGGAGCAAGGCATCGAGGAACGCACGTTCATGCCTAAGTATGGCATGATTGCCGAGCGCAGCAACCAGTTGCATGAGATGATCAGGTTGTCGGGCATGAATGTGATTATCGACGACACCGACCATCCGTTGATCATCAAGGTGGCGACGCTCCAGCAGGCTCATTTCCAGGTTTATTTTATCTATAACGAGGATTATTTCGCCAGCAGCCGCATCGACGAGTTGGAGATGAACTGCTCTCCCGATGATAATGACGAGCGCAGCATGTTCTTTGTGCGCGCCGTGATTGAGTCGATACGCAAGATGCGCTGGGCTCCCGATATCATCCAGTGCACCGGTTGGATTTCGGCACTGGCACCCGTTTACATCCGCACGCTCTACGGTGACGACCCCTCGTTCCGCGAGGCTAAGATTGTGACGGCCCTCTTCAACGAGCAGATGCCCGGTGTGCTCGATGCGCGACTGAGCGAGAAGATGCACATGGATGGCATCCCCAAATATGTGCTCAAACCCATCGCCGGCAAGCAACTGGGATATGATGAGTTGATGGCTTACTCCCTGAAGTATTCTGATGCCGTCATCCAGTGCGAACCCGAAATCAGCGCCCCGGTGCTTGAGGCTGCCTCGTCGCTGCCCAACCTGCAGTTCCTGGGCGATGATGACTTGGTCAAGGTGAAGGACTTCTACACCTCGCTGTTTGATTGAGGCGCCACGCGTCCGATGCCTTACCAGGGGTTACAATTATTCTAAAATCAAAACAGTTTTTTCATTACAGGAATATGAGACATTCATTCTGTGTGATATTGACGACGGCAATGCTGTTCGTCTTGTGCTCCTGCACAGATGAAACCATTGGCACTTCGATCACCGACGGCGTGTCGTCGGTCATCGAGGATTCATCCTTTGTCATCACGGGACACTCGGTGCGTAACAGCCGCGTGCAGATGCGCACTGCCAGCAAGATGCTGGGGTGTATCAGTGCCGAGGGCTATGGCACACTTGAGGCCGAGGCTGTGACCACATGGATGCCTGCGGTGAACATCGACACGGCGGGCGTGAAACCCGAGTGGATCGACTCGTGCCGCCTGAAGCTGCGCGTGCCCGTCACCAACGGCTTCACCGGCGACTCGCTGGCGCCCATGCGCCTGTCGGTGTACCGCCTGAACAAGTCGCTGCCCAGTCCCATCTACAGCGACTTTGATCCTACGGGCTATTATGACCCCGACGACCTGCTGGCCACGGAGTCCTACTCTCCCACGTCGGGTTGGGTGGAGGTAACCACGTCCTACCTGACAGGAACGGCTCAGCATGACACGGTGCGTGTGGTATCGGTACCCATGCCCACCGAACTTGGCCGCGAGCTGTTCAGGACTTACCGCGCCGACCCTGAGAAGTTCTCTTCTCCGCGCGCCTTTGCCGACGTGTTCCCCGGCATCTATGTGACCAACTCTTATGGCAGCGGCCACGTGATGAATATCAAGGGCACCGAGCTGGACGTGTATTACCGCAAGCATGAACAGTTGACCGACACCACCGACACCATCTACAACGCACAGTGCCAGTCCTATCTGGCCTCAACACCCGAGGTGGTCTCTAACAACATCATCCGCTTTGACATCGATGACGATCTGACTTCGATGGCCGATGCGGGCCAGGCGTTGATTGTCGCCCCGGCAGGATATGATGTGCAGGTGCATTTCCCCGTTCAGGACATCATCGACAAGTATCGCGCTAACGTGGGCAGGAACCAGTCAATCATCAACACCCTCTCGCTGGAGTTGCCCGTGACGATACCGCTCACGCAGTATAACATCCAGCCGCCCACCTATCTGCTCATGGTCAAGACCTCCAAGAAGGACCTGTTTATCAACGGCGACAGCTTGACCAACAACAAGGATTCGTTCTATGCCAAGTATGACGCGTTGACCAAGCAGTACAACTTCTCGGGATTGCGCAGTTATATACTGGACATCATCAATAATAAGGGCGGCATCGCCGACGAGGAGGATATGGAGTTTACCATCACGCCTGTTGACGTGACGACCTACACCTATTCCTCGTCTTATTCCTATTATTACTCTTCCCAATCCACCTCGGTGGTGACCAAGATATCACCCATGGTGTCGCGGCCTGCCGTGGCTTGCCTGCAGTTGGATAAGGCAAAAATCAGAATAACCTTCAGCAAGCAGATGGTGGAATAAGTGTTTTTTCCACGGCAAAGTCTTGTGGGATTGGAAAAATAGTGCTACCTTTGCACCCGCATTGCAAATCTCGCAGTGCATCAAGCCGCAATAGCTCAGTCGGTAGAGCATTTCATTCGTAACGAAAAGGTCGCGGGTTCGAGTCCCGCTCGCGGCTCCTCCCAAGGCAGGGAAACAAGCATGGCACCCATGCGACGTTTCCCTGCTTTCATTTAATAATCACTTGTTTTTTCTCTCATGATGACGGTTCCTGCTGGAGTCGCGGCCTTGCCTGCAGGGCTGAAAAATGGGGCGGTAAACCGTGGGTGTAAGAATTTCATTATGTTTTTGTGCAGTTTTGCGTGAAAAAAGTTGCCATTTATAATTTTTTCATTTAATTTTGCGCATGTTTTAAATGTGGTATCGTCGCCAGGGGGCGGGGGTGCTGTTTTTTCAGTCTTGAAGTTATTATTTATAAGTTGATAAACAATTACAATTTTATGAGGAGATTCTTGATTTTTGCAGTTGCGCTGTTTGCTACGGTGCAGCTGTGGGCTGGTCCTGTTGACAAGGTTACTGCCCGCGAGACAGCACAACGTTTTGTGCAAGAGAAAAGTTACAATGGCAAATTGAATGCCCCCCTTTCAGGGCAGCTCACCCTTGCCCACACCGAGTGGAACAGCCAGATGCTGGACCGTGCCGCTTTCTATGTGTTCAACACCTCTGGCGGTTATATCATCGTCTCGGGTGATGACCGCGCCGAGCCCATTCTGGGTTATGGCGACATGCCGCTGGACATGAACAATCTTCCTGCCAACTTGCGTGAGTGGTTAGGAACCTATAAAGTGCAGCTTGAGTACCTCCAGGCTCATCCCGAACTCGTTGCCGGCCCCAATCCTGCACCGTTGAATATTGCCAGTGTGACCCCGATGCTGACGTGCAACTGGGACCAGGAGGCTCCCTATTGGAACCAGTGCAAGATCAACAATGTGCAGTGCCTGACGGGCTGCCCCGCCACGTCGGCTGCAATGGTGTTCTATTACTGGAAGTTCCCCGACTATGAGACTCCTCAGGTTCCAGCCTACCGCTGTGAGTTGAGCACCTCTTACTGGGGCGGCACTTCCTATGTGAATGTCGCTGCTTTGCCTCCCGTTGTCTTTGATTGGGATAATATGTTGGATAACTATGGTAGCAATTACACGGCAGCACAGGGTAATGCTGTGGCCACGCTGATGCGTTATATCGGCCAGGCCGAGCACATGGCCTATGGCGTTGATGGTAGTGGCGTGGATGCCGATAGTGTCATCCTGATTGCCAATGCGTTCAAGCTCTTCGGTTACGACGAGGAAACTGTGCGTGTCGTCAAGAAGACCAGTGCCTATAGCGGCGGTCAAACCTTGTACACCGATGCCCAGTGGGCTGCCTTAATCCAGGAAGAGATGGCCGAGGGTCGTCCCGTTGTGTTCTGTGCCGTCAGCAGCGGCTGGGGCGGTGGTGGCCATGCCTTCAATGTTGACGGCTATGATGCCTCGACTAACAAGTACCACATCAACTTCGGATGGAGCGGTTCTTACAACAACTACTATGCCCTCAACGCCTTCAACGGCGGTGGTGATGTGTTCAACCAGTATCAGCAGATGGTGATTGGTATTCAGCCGGGCAACATGGCACCGCGCCTTAAGGTCAACACCGAGTCGCTGTCCATGGAGTGCTTCAAGGGCCAGACGGCAAGTGCAGCCTTCGTGTTGTCGGGCAGCCGCTTGGAAGATGCAGCAACGCTCACGCTCAATGATCCCGAAGGCGTGTTCACCCTGAGTGAGAATACCATGCCTATCGAGAGTGCCAAGAGCGGTAAGACCTTTACGGTGACCTTTGCGCCGACGGCTTCTACCAACTATACCGCCACCATCACCTGCAGCACCCCCGGTGCCGAGGACGTGACGGTGCAACTGACGGGTAACGCTCCTTATGAGCTGTACCGTCCCGAGTTGCTCCCCTTGAATGAGTCGGAAATCACTGCAACCTCGTTCCGCGCCGATTGGAGCGATGCCACTCCCGAAGAGAATGTATCGAGCTACACCCTTGAGGTGATGCCCAGGGGCGATGTCAAGCTGTTGACCCAGGTTGACTTCAGCGGTGTGCCCGACGAATCGGTTAACCATGCCTCGGATGCTCAGAATTACCTGCCTGACGACTGGACCTTCACTGGCAGCCGCTTCTATCTGGATGGTGGTTTCGTATCCCCGGGTCGTGACTGTATCCTTAGCGCCCACTGTGACCTGTCGGGCTATAGCAGGGTGAGCGTTATCATCAAGGCAAAGAATTATCCCAAGGGTACCACCAATACCGACTTGACCATCTTTACCTCTGAGGACTCCAAGAAAATCTATCTTGCTCCAGAACTTGACACCTACCTCGTTGTGCTCAATTGCAACAATGATGGCGTCGTATCGGTCAAGACCGGTTATTATCCCGAGATTCAGAGCATTCAGATCATTGGCGGCGAGATTTTGGATCCCGGGCCCTTCATGTTGAGTGCTCCAAGCCTGAGGGGTAACGAAGAGAACTTCCTGTTTGAGGGCATTGCTCCTGATCTGACATCATTCGTTGCCACCGGACTCACGGCTGGCCAGGCTTACTTCTACCACGTTAAGGCCCTCTATGTCAACGGTACTGAGAGCGCTTGGAGCAGCATCCAGGAGGTAGTCCTTCCCGATCTCTCTGTTCTGCTGGGCGACCTTGACCAGGATGGTGTAATCACCCTCGGTGACGTGACAGCCCTCATTGACTACCTTGTAAATGGCGTAATTGGTGAAGGAATGGATATGACGGCAGCCGATTATGACCAGGATGGCGCTGTCACCCTCGGTGACGCAACATCCCTGATCGACTATCTGATGAACGGCGCTGAATAAAGAGGACAAGGGCATCGCGGTGCTCAAGAGCACCGATGTCCCTTCCTGATCCATAACATTGCGAGGCTCCAGGGCTCAACCCCCGGAGCCTCGCACTCCTTTTAGTTTGAATCTGATTGATAATTAATGGGTTGTTAAAGGATTGTGACATTTTTTACACATAGCTGTGTTGGCCTTACTGCAGCAAGTATGGAAAACCGAAACAGAAAAATTCAATCAAAAGTTTTGCCATGTCGGCGAGTGTAAGTACTTTTGTTGTTCATATCTGCTTTGCAAGGATGTCCTTATCCTGTTAGCGGGGCGCAATTAAGATTACTGAATGACTATATGTCAATAGACACATCATCTGATAATAACGACATGGTTCTGAACTCAGATCTCGATATGAGGGATCGTGGGGCTAATAATCGCCGTATTGCCAAGAATACACTCGTCATGTACATCCGTATGATCGTCATGATGCTTATCAGCTTATTCACAAGCCGAGTGATATTGCAAGTGCTGGGTGTTACTGACTATGGAGTTTATAATGCTGTTGGAGGTGTGGTATCGATGTTGTCAGTGATTTCAGGATCACTGTCTCGAGCTATCAGCCGCTATTTGACCTTTGAACTGGGTCGAGGTGATATGGAGAAATTAAAAAAGATATTCTCCACATCATTGAATGTTCAGGTTGTCATCTCGATAGTTGTCGTTGTCGTGGGCATAACAGCTGGTGGATGGTTCCTTCATCACAAGATGAACATTCCGGCAGATAGAATGGGTGCTGCCGATTGGGTATTGGGTTGCAGTCTTATCTCGTTTGCGATTGGGTTGATAAGCGTGCCTTATAGTGCTTCGATCGTTTCACACGAACGGATGAGTGTTTTCGCCTATATGTCAATCCTTCAGGTGGTGCTCAAGTTGCTGATAGTTTACGCATTGTATTTGTCGCCCTACGATAAGCTGAAAACCTATATGGTGTTGGGCGTTACAGTTGGCATCGTGATTCGTTTTATCTATGCCCGATATTGCAAGAAACACTTTGAAGAGTGTACTTACAAACTTGTGTTCGACACCTCTCTGTTCAAGGAAATGACGAGTTTTGCAGGCTGGAATTTTCTTGGGAGTGCGGCATGGATATTCAACAGTCAAGGTATCAATATCTTGATTAACATTTATTTTGGTGTGACCTTGAATGCCGCAAGAGGAATAGCCAATCAGCTCAATGGAATTGCCCATCATTTTATTGACAATTTTATGGTGGCATTGAATCCGCAGATCACAAAATCGTATGCTGCAGGAGATTTACCCTATATGCATCAACTTGTGTGCAGTGGGGCGAAGTTTTCATTTTTCCTGGTGATATTCTTTGCGATACCAATCTCGTTGGAGACCGAAAGCATTCTATCTTTATGGCTCGGAAAGGTGCCCGAATATTCAGTCCTGTTTGTCAGGATGACAATGTTGTGCACCATGACCACTGTGATTGGCAACACCCTTGTCACGGCTCAGTTGGCAACAGGAGATATCAAGAAATACCAAATCGTCATGACGGTTTGTGGTTTTTGGGTTTTCCCGCTCACATGGTTGGCTTTTAAACTCGGTGGAGGCCCGATTTGGTCCTATGCTGTCTTTGCAATCGTGTATTTTGCGTTGGTTTTTGTCAGAATTTATTTGGTTAAAGATCTGATCAAAATGAGTTGGGGCATATACCTAAAAGGTGTCCTTTTGAAATGCGCAATTGTGCTGTTGATATCCATGGCCTTGCCATTATTGATTTACTTGACAATGCCAAGCTCGATATTAAGGTTGATATTGTTGTGCTTGGTTAGTTTCACATCATCTGCAGCAGTCATTTATTGGGTGGGATTGAATGCTAAAGAGCGCGTGACGTTGATAGGCATGATAAGGTCTGCTTTGAAAAAGGTCAAGAGCTCCTAATGAAGATGAATCCGTTATTTGCCCAATGGTTGGCAATGTAATGTGATAATCATTTTCAATAAGAGGGTGTAGAGCACTACCGTAGAGCCTCATCCCGATAATAAAAAGAAATAGATATGGCTATATTGAGAAAAATAAAGAATCTTCTAAGACCGGCCCGAGTAGTGACTGCTAAGGTGTCTTACTTGGCTCCGAACAACAGCTTGGAGGATAAGCGTATTGTTGTCACTGGCGGCACTAAAGGAATCGGTTATGCTATAGCCAAACGACTTACCGAAGAGGGCGCTAAAGTCTTAATAACCGGACGGAATAAAAGTGAATTGGAAAAGGTCTCACAGGAGCTGGGTTGTTATGCCTTGTCATTGGATCTGACCCAGATTGAGTCTTTTGATTCATTTGTAAACCAAGCTATCCAGGAGCTTGGCGGCATCGACTGTTTAGTGAATAATGCTGGTGTCTCGCTGCATGAGAGTTCCTATAAGGCTGTGTCGCCACAAGGCTTTGACCTGCAGATATCCACTAATATGCGTGGGCCGTTCTTCTTGACGCAGAAGGTGATGTCCCACATGGAGCAAAATGCGGTTAAAGGCAACATTTTGTTCATTTCTTCTGAAACCGGTGATACGGTTGATTGCCGCCCTTATGGGTGGACCAAGGCGGCTATTAATAGCCTGGTTCAAGGACTTGCCTATTATCACATCAAGAATGGGATAAGGGTGAATGCCATTGCTCCTGGAGTGACAGCGACGGCCATGACAGGCTTTAACCCCGAGAGCAATCTTAATTGTTCTTATAATCCCAATGGCAGGGTTTACCTGCCAGAGGAGATTGCCGAGGTGGCGGTATTCCTGCTCTCGGATGTTTCAAATTGTATATCAGGACAAATCATCACCTGCAATAATGGCAAAACCATTAATGCGAGGTGGAAATAATAATCTTCAATTATGGATAAGTTTTATTCTGCTGAGCGAAATGTGCAGATATTGGTGGCACTGCTCAAAGCCTACGGAATTAAATATGTTATAGCATCTCCTGGCACAACTAATATCAATTTTGTGGCCAGTGTTCAGTGCGATCCGTTTTTTAAGGTGTTCTCTTCGGTTGATGAGCGTTCGGCAGCCTATATGGCCTGTGGTATTGCCAGCGAAACAGGGGAGCCTGTTGTGCTGAGTTGCACTGGCGCCACCGCATCAAGGAATTACATCTCGGGATTAACCGAGGCCCATTACCGTAAGTTGCCTGTATTAGCCGTGACGTCAACCCAAAATCCAGTGAAGGTGGGGCACCTTGTCCCTCAGGTAATCGATAGGTCGCGACAGCAGGCCGACACCGTTGTGGAGAGTTTGTTGTTGCCCATTCCTCGGGATTCTGAACAGGTATGGGATTGCGAGATCAGGGTGAACAAGGCGTTGCTCGCATTGAGCCGTCATGGTGGAGGCCCTGTCCATATCAATCTTGAGACTTCTTATAATAAGGATTTCTCGCTGCGTGAGTTGCCTCCCGTGCGCAGGATTCGTCGCATTATGCCACATGAAGAGTTCCCGAAGCTGCCCGAAAAAGGCAAAATCGGCATCTTTGTGGGTGCTCATCAGCCTTTCAGCAAAGAATTGACCGAGGCCGTAGATGCCTTCTGTGCTGTTCATGATGCGGTAGTCTTTTGTGATGTCACCAGCGGGTATCATGGTAAGTATGAATTTCATGCAGCACTGTTGGCCTCTCAATTCAACTGGGGTAAAGAGCCCATACGTCCAAATCTGATGATTCACATTGGTGAGGTCAGTGGAGATTATTCAATGGATGCGCTTGTCCCCGATGCATTGTGGCGCGTGAGTCCTGACGGGGAAATCAGGGATCGGTTCAAACGCTTGCGCATAGTTTTTGAAATGGAGGAAATCACGTTCTTCCGTCATTATGCCGATGGCGAGGGCGCGAAGACCAACTACCTTGAGACGTGCCGCAAACATAACAATCAGGCTCTTGAGATATTGCCGGAGTTCCCCTTCTCTAACGTTTGGATTGCCAAGCAGAGCGCACCGATGATTCCTGAAGGCTCGATTCTTCACGTGGGCATCTTGAACTCATTGCGTTGCTGGAATTATTTTGATTTGCCCAAGGGCGTGAAGACTGCGTGCAACGTGGGTGGCTTCGGCATTGATGGTGATGTGTCCACGCTTATCGGGGCATCACTGGTCGATCCTGACAGATTGTGCTTTGCGGTTGTGGGCGACTTGGCGTTCTTCTATGACTTGAACGTGCTGGGTAATAGGCATGTGGGTAAGAATGTGCGCATTATGCTCATCAATAACGGCCGTGGCACAGAGTTCCATAATTTCGACCATCCCGCTTCACGGTTTGGCGAAGATGGCGACCCCTTTATGGCGGCAGCTGGGCATTTTGGCTTTAAGTCTCCAGATTTGGTCAAACACTTTGCCAGTGATTTGGGATATGAGTATCTGAGTGCATCCAGCAAGGAAGAGTACAAGGCAGCCGCCTCCAAATTCTTTAGCCCTGAGGCAAAAGACCGTGCTGTCGTTTTTGAGGTGTTTACAGACTCTGACGATGAGAGTGATGCTATCAAGCTGCTGCGTTATTCATTGATTGATAGCGAAGGATCAATTAAGCAAATGGCGCGAAAAGTGTTGGGCACCAGTCTGACCAGCAAAATTGGCCAGATTATCCGCAAGTGATTTTTTTGAAGGCTTACCTGATTCGGTTATTGCATTAATTGTTGTTAAAATGGTGGTGGGGGGATGCAACTTTAGGGCATCTACGGTGTCTAAAGATTGAAATCTGGGACAAAATGTTGGATTTTTGCAAGAGAGTTACTATCTTTGCAGATTGAAACAACGTGAATGCGCAAGATGAAACGGTTACTCTACATAGTGGTCTGCCTGTTGGCGATGGGTGCAGCGGATGCTGCTCCTGTCCCCGACAACTTCTTGCCGCAGCGTGTAGAGACTGCGGCGACTGGACCAACTGCGCAGGGTGCTGAAGGCCGGATCATCTTCACTGCCGGTAACAGTGACGCCGTGTTCAATGTCTATTCCATCACTGGGCAGCTTGTTAAAGTGGTGCGTGTGAGTGCTGAACAGCGCGTATCGGTGGAACTTCCCAAGGGTTTCTATATCGTGAAATTCAGCAACCAGTGGTCTCGCAAGGTGGTGGTGCGTTGATACCGTGCCCGCTGGTACAGTATTGATAGCCGCCATGCGGATGGATAAATGGGCGTGATGTTGTCACGTCCGTTGTTGTTTCGGGAGTATATCCAGCCGCCTTGTGACGGCATTAATAATGCGACATAAAGAGAGTAATTGAGGCCTAATGTTTCTCGCTGAGTTGTTCCCATATGCTAACGTGGTTTACAACATCTTATTGGTGTTGTATTTCCTTACTGTGCTTGCTGTGATTGTGGTGGTGCTGAGCGAGAACCGTAACCCGGTCAAGTCGATGGCGTGGGTGCTGGTGCTTGTGCTCTTGCCGGTGTTGGGACTGGTGATTTACCTCATTTTTGGCCGCAGCCTCAAGGGTATGAGCCTGATCTCGCGTTCAGCCTTGCGTGAGTTGCGTCGCATGAACAATTTCTCCTATCCCGTGGAGGCGACCAGTGGACTTTCCGAGGAATCCCGCCAACTCATAGCGCTGGTTGATAAATTGGCTGGTTCACACTTGTTTGTCGGCAACGATGTCGAGATGTTTACCAATGGTGCCGACAAGTTTGAGTCACTTAAGCGCGATATTGCCGCGGCGACCGATCACATCCATGTGCAGTATTTCATTATCGAGAACGACAAGGTTGGCACCGAGTTGATTCAGTTGCTGATGAAGAAGGCGCGCGAGGGAGTGCAGGTGCGTGTGCTCTATGACTACGTGGGATCTTTCTATATGCCGTCGCGTGTGCTCAAGCAGATGCGTGGCGCTGGCATCGAGGTCCACCCGTTCCTTGAGCTGTCGTTCACACAGTTCGCCTTCCGCGTGAACTGGCGCAACCACCGCAAGATTGTGGTCATTGACGGCAAGGTTGGCTATATTGGCGGTATGAACATCGCCGACCGCTATGTCACTGGCGACAAGAAGTGGAGCGCTTGGCGCGACACTCACCTGCGGGTGACGGGCGAAGCTGTGACGGCTTTGCAGTACTCGTTTGCCATCGACTGGAATTTCACGACGCGCAAACTCCTCAATTCACCGACGATGCGTTATGACGGTCCCGTCCTCGACCAGAACATCATCATGCAGATGATGGGCAGTGGGCCCACTAACCGATGGAACAACATCTCGTTTGTGTTTTTCAAGGCCATCGCCCTGGCCAAGCACCGCGTTTATATCCAGTCGCCCTATTTCCTGCCCAGCGACTCGTTGCTCAAGGCGCTGGAAAGCGCCGCCCTGTCGGGTGTTGACGTGCGCCTGATGATTCCGCGCAAGCCCGACTCCGAGATGTTGCGTCTGGCAACGAGTTCCTACATCAAGGAGTGCCTGCTGTCGGGTATCAAGGTCTATCTGTATGAGCCAACCGTGCTGCATTCCAAGGTTGTCATCGTCGATGACGAGTTTGTCACGACGGGTTCGACCAACTTTGATTTCCGCAGCTTTGAGCACAACTTTGAGTTTAATGTGCTGGTTTACGACAAGGAGTTTAACAGCAAAATGCGCGCAGTGTTTGAATCCGACATGGAGCAATGCACGAGGCTGAGCATGGGCAAGTGGAAACAGCGCCCGTTGATGCAGAAGGCGCTCGAGTCGATTATTCGCCTGATGAGTCCCATTTTGTGATACATTTTCAACAAGATGATAACATTCCCTAACGCAAAAATCAACCTCGGTCTTAACATTGTGGAACGTCGAGCCGACGGTTACCACAATATCGAGACGGTGTTTTATCCCATCCCGCTCACTGATGTGCTGGAAATAGTCCCTGCCGACGAGGTCTCACTCACCTGCTATGGCAATGCGGTGGACTGTCCGCAAGAGAAGAACCTGGTGATGAAAGCCTACCGTCTCATGCAAGAGCGATATGGCATACCGCCCGTGGCAATGCATCTGTACAAGCACATCCCCGACGGCGCGGGGCTGGGGGGCGGCTCAAGCGATGCCGCGCACACCCTGGTGATGCTCAATAGGATGTTTGATTTGGGAATTGCCGATGAGGAACTTGCGGCGATGGCTGCCAAACTGGGTGCCGATTGCGCTTTCTTTGTCTATAACCGACCGCTGATGGCAACAGGCATCGGTGATGTCTTTTCGCCGGTGGATGTGGATCTCAAGGGCAAGACCCTGCTGCTGGTGAAACCGCCGATGGGGGTGGATACCCGCACGGCCTATAGCCGGGTCAATCCGCAGGCTCCCGATATGCCGCTCACCGACATCATATCCCGACCGGTACAGGCGTGGGATGGTCTGCTGGTCAATGATTTTGAACCGAGTGTGTTTGCTGCCTTGCCGCAGTTGTGGCTCATCAAGGCACATTTGCTCGACGCGGGTGCCCAGTATGCCGCCATGTCGGGCTCGGGCTCAACTGTTTTCGGTATTTTCGATAGTGACAAACTGGCAGAAAACGCGGCTGACACTTTTGCCGATTACGCCACCTTTGTCCTTTCCCTGTAGTCGCTTACCGCTATAAAAACCATGAATTCCACCGTTTGCCCCTTTTTGTCGGGCTGACGGTGCGTTGGACTGGTTTTTGTAGTCTGTTAAAAAGATAAAACAAGGAGATAAACACAACAACGAATATGTCAAAAAAGAACAAAAAGAATCAAAACACGGAGGCCAAGGCCGCACAGGACGAGGCGCTCAACGAGAAGCTGCAACAGCAGGAACAAGAACAGGTGAAAGAGGATGCCCTTGACCCTGAAAAGAAGATTGCCGAACTTGAAGCCGCCCTTGAGCACGAGAAGAAGGAATACCTGTTCCTGATGGCCGACTTTGAGAACTTCCGCAAACGCACACTTAAGGAGAAAGCCGACCTTCTCAAAAACGGTGCCGAGAGTGCCATGAGGGACCTCTTGCCCGTTGTTGACGATTTGGAGCGTGCTTTGGACGCCATCAGCAAGGGTGGTGACCTCGACAGCCTCAGGGAGGGTGTCGACCTCATCTACAATAAATTTGTGAAATACCTTGAGAGTCAGCATGTGACAGCCATCGACTCGACAGGCAAGGATTTTGATACCGATGTGCACGAGGCGGTGACCATGTTCCCCGCTCCCGACCCCTCGATGAAGGGCAAGGTCATCGATACGACCATCAAGGGTTACATGATCAACGACAAGGTGCTGCGCCACGCCAAGGTGGTTGTCGGCAGTTAAGGAAGCGCTATGCGCCGATTGATGATTAGTGATTAGAGATTAGTGATTAGAGAGATTTCAAGATAAAATGGCTCAGAAGAGAGATTACTACGAGGTGTTGGGCGTGGAAAAAAACGCCTCTGCCGATGACCTGAAGAAGGCCTATCGCAAGTTGGCGATCCAGTACCACCCTGACAAGCAGCAAGGCAAGAGCGATGCCGAGAAAAAAGCTGCCGAGGAGAAATTCAAGGAGGCTGCCGAGGCTTATAATGTGCTCAGCGACCCCGATAAGCGCGCTCGCTATGACCAGTTTGGTTTTGCCGGTGAGCAGATGGGTGGTGGCGGCTATGGCGGCGGCATGTCGATGGAGGACATCCTGCGCCAGTTTGGCGACCTGTTCGGCGGTTTCGGCGGTTTTGGCGGCTTTGGGGATATCTTTGGCGGCGGTGGCGGCGGTCAGGCTCAGCGCGTGAAGCGTGGTACTGACCTGCGCGTGCGCGTCAAGATGAACCTGAGTGAGATTGCCAAGGGTGCCGAGAAGAAGCTGCGCATCCCCCGCATGAAGTCCTGTGACCATTGCCATGGCACTGGTGCCAAAAATGGCACTGCGCTGGAGACTTGCCCCACCTGCAATGGCTCGGGTGTAGAGGTGCGCATGCAGCGGACGATGTTCGGCACGATGCAGTCCCAGAGTGTGTGCCACACCTGTGGCGGCAGCGGCAAGCGCATCAAGGAGGCTTGCCCCCATTGTGGCGGCAAAGGCCTCGTGCGCAAGGAGGACGTGGTGAGCATCAGCATTCCCGCTGGCGTTGCCGACGGCATGACCCTGCGCATGGGACGTCAAGGTAATGATGCCCCTGGCGGTGGCGTGCCTGGCGACCTGCTCGTGGTCATCGAGGAAGTGCGCGATGCCCAGCTCACCCGTGACGGCAACGACCTCATCTACAACCTTATGCTCGACATCCCCACGGCGGTGCTGGGAGGCAAGGTGGATGTGCCCACCGTCGATGGCAAGGCGCGTGTCACCATCAAGCCTGGGACTCAGCCTGGCAGCATTCTGCGTCTGCGCGGCAAGGGCTTGCCTTCTCCAGAGCGCTATGGCACTGGCGACCTGCTCATCAACGTCATGGTCTATATGCCCGAGAAGCTGAACGAGAAGGAGAAAGAGGCCATCACCATGCTGCAGAATGCCGGTGAGCATGTCAAGCCCTCCGATGGCGACAAGAGCCGCATTTTCTCCCGCCTGCGCCACATCTTTGATTAATAACTGTTAACTGTTAACTATTAACTATTAACTGAACAATGGGCAGACCTCATGACCACCGTGTGCCCCGCAACGACGACAAAGCGCTCGTCCGCGAGGTGAAGCAGCCCAGCAAGCTGCTTGAATTTGTGATGCAAACGCTCGACGGCATCAGCCGCAGCAAGGCCAAATCCATCCTGGCTCATGGCGGCGTCACCGTTGACGATCACGTGCAAACCCACGTGGACTACCCTCTTGACGAGGGGTGCATTGTGAAAATCCGTCGTCATGCGCGTCCCTCAGCCACGCGTAACCCCCACTACAACATTGTCTATGAGGACCAGTGGGTGGTAGTCGTGGACAAGCAACAGGGTGTGCTGTCGATGCCCGTAGGGGCTGGCAGCCTGAACATGAAGACACTGCTCGACCGTCATTTCACCGAGACGCGCCAGCGTTGCACCGCCCATGTGGTGCATCGCCTGGATGCCCGCACGTCGGGCCTCATGGTGTACGCCAAGAGCATTGACGTCCAGCAGCAGATGACCGCCGACTGGCATGCCACCATTATCGACCGCCGCTATGTCGCAGTGGTCGAGGGTGTCATGGAAGAGCCACAGGGCAAAGTCGAGAGTTGGCTGCATGATACCGACCGCATGGTCGTCGTCAGCAGCCCCGTTGATGACGGCGGCAAGTGGGCTTCGACCGAGTGGGAACTCGTGGAGCAGGCCAAGGAACGCGCGTTGCTTTATCTCCACCTGTTGACGGGTCGCAAGAACCAGATTCGTGTCCACATGGCCGACATCGGTCACCCCGTGGTGGGCGACGGCAAATATGGCCGCCAGGACGACCCAGGCACCCGCATGTGCCTGCACGCCTTCCGCCTGGCCTTCCACCATCCCGTGACCGGCGAACCCCTTTACTTCGAGACCCCCATCCCCCGCTACTTTGGCACCGCCCTCCACCACACTTCCTAACAACAACCCCGCCCGGCAAATAATAAAAGGAAAACAATAAGTACAATAAATACAAATATCTGACTCACAACAGATTGTATTTATTGTACTTATTGTTTTCTTTTTCTTGTAGTGTTGTCGTTTTGTAATTATTCTTATTGTTTTTTATTGGTGTCCGCTAAAACTTAAAAAGCGATAAATGACCCGTCCGCAATGTCGATAAACAGGCGTTGCGGATGTTTTTTCTAAAAAGTAAGCCCCCCTAATTGAAAAAGTCGGGGAAAAGGGTGG